>FWPV01000189.1_pt1:27500-217651 | contig 217651 bp, 160 predicted proteins | sample 2228371 | NCBI WGS metagenome assembly FWPV01 (sample SAMEA103939776, study PRJEB20133) | metagenome
TAGCTCTGGAAAACGCAGGTCGTAACAGATGGCCAGCCCTGTTTTGCCCCATGGCAGGTCAAGGCAGACCCTTTGCTCGCCGGGCGCCAGGTATTTTTCCTCGTCCATCAGCCGGAAGAGATGCACCTTGCGATAGGCGGCGCACAGGGCGCCGTCCGGCCCGTAGAGCGCAAAGCAGTTGTAATAGCGCCCTTCTTTCGCCTCCAGCATGGAGCCGCCGACGTACAGGCCGTGGTGGGCGGCCAACGCGGCGAGGCGCGCGAACCACCCTTCTTCAGAGGGATCGTGCGCAAGGGGCGAGGCCAATGTGGGAGCAGCCTCCAGGGCATAGGCTGTGCTCCACAGCTCCGGCAACAGCGCAAGGTCGCTGCCTCGCCGCGCCGCCTCGGCGATCGCTTCGGCGGCGTAGGCGAAGTTGCGCTCTGGTTCGCCTCGCTTGCAATCCATCTGGACGAGCGAAATAGTCACCGGACTGCTCATGCGATGTTCTCCTACTCATCGGGGTCGGGCAGCACTTCGACGGCGCTCCCCGACGTATTTTTCGTATAGTCATAAATAGACGTCGCCGCCGCCGCTCGCGTTGTGGCGGCGTCGCTTCGTTGTCTCCGAGTTGGAGCATGATGAATCTCCAGCCGCTCCGCTCGTGAAGCGCCTCGAGGCCATAAAGCGATCAGCAGACCGGCGACGATCAACATCGCCGGCCACCAGCGCAGCAGGGGGGCCATCTCGCCGCCTTCGCTGCGCACGGCGAGCAGCGCCGCAAAAATCCAGAGAATGCCGCCGGGAAGCACGGCCCACCATTGACGACGATGCAACAGGAAGAGCAGAAAAAAGACGGCGCCCGACCCGCCGAAGAGAACAAGCGCCATCCACTCCACCCGGTGGAACCAGGCGCTGAATCCGATGACCAGGCCGAAGACGCCCAGAAAGCCGGCGGTGAGCAGCGCCCACCAGCGTTCGCTGCGCTGAGTCAGGTAGATATGGGTGAACCCGAGCGTCAACCCTGCGAAAACGATCGCTCCGAGCCAGCGACGGTCCACTTCGAGGGTGCTCAGCAGGAGAAGGGTCGCCAGCGCCAGCAACGTCCAGCCGGGCAGCACGCGCCACCACTCCGAGGGATTTCTTACGAAGCCGCCAAAGAAGAGAATGGCGCCAAAGACGGCTGCCACGGCGAGAAGATATTGAAGCTGCGGCGTGTAGGATGCCAGCAGCCCAAATTCAAAGAGCAGCAGCACGACGCCGCTGCTCATGAGGAGGAAGGCCCAAAGCCAGGTGCGCAGGCGCAGATCGGTCATGATGGGAGCCGCTACTGCGTCACCGGCAGCGTCGTCACATCGACGTTCAGTTCCGACGTGCTTGCCAACACCCAGCCGGTCGTTCCATCGGCCAGGCGCACCTGAATCCAGCTCCCATCCTCGGTGCGCCCGATGGCCGGGAAAGTGGCGCCCATGCTGACGGTCTCGATCGGCTCGCTTTCGTTGTTCGGCGCCAAGCGGATATTGGCGCCGAGCAGGCTTCTCACCGTCAGCGTCGGCTCCCCTGGCGTTGCGGGCGAGGGCGTCGGCTCCACAGGTTGTCCATCGGCGCCGACGATGGGCGCGTCGTCGATGTTCGAGGAGACGACCACTACGCCGCGGAAAACCCATGCGCGCTGGTTGTCCGGCAGGACGATCTGAATCCATTGCGTGTCGGCGGAACGCCCGACGGCCGGCAGCACGGCGCCGTTGGGCAGCACCGTCACGACGGCTGCTTCCAGCGAGGGAGCCGTGCGCGCACGCACGCCGACGGTGTCGGAGATGGCGATCGCCTGACCAACGGTTGGGATGGTGTTGGTGTAGGGCGCCGGCGGAATTACGTTGTTGATTTCGAGCGTGAAGGATGGCGCGCCTGTGGGCGTTTCCGGCTGCGCTGCAACCGGGGTCGGCGTCGCAAGGCCTTCCGCAATGACGATGTTGGAAGGTTGCACGGGCAACGCAGCAATGTCTCCCCCGACGGAGACCAGGCTTGCGGAAATCCAGCCGCGGCGGCCGTCGGGAAGCGTCGCCAGCAGCCAGTCGCCGGCGTCGGTGCGGCCTGAAACGGTCAATGCAGCGCCGAGCAGCGCCTCGCCGACGACTTGCGCCTGCAGGGCGGGTTCGAGACGCAGCGTGGCTCCTGGATCGGCGATCACGGTTGCGGTCAGGGGAGTTGCAGCTGTTTCCGCAGCAGGCGCAGGCTCGACGCCGGCTTCCGGCGTCACCGGCGGCAGCCCCGCACCCGTCAGAATGGCGTTCCATTCCGCCAGCGTCTTTTCTTCGCCCACGCTTTGGTCGAAAAATTCCGCCCAGACCCACGCCGCCTGATTTTCCGGGAGGATCACCAGCAGCCAATCGCCTTCCTGGCGCACGATGGTGACGCGCTCGCCGTTGTTGAGTAAGCGAATGATCGGGGCGGTCGTCGAAGGCTCGCGGCGGGCGTTGACGCCGGCCGGGTCATTGACCACGCCGATGCGCGTGAGGATCAGGGTGGGCGTCGGGGTGGGCGGCTCCGGCGTCGGCGTAGGAGGTTCGGGCGTGGGCGTCGGCTCTTGGGTAGGCGTTTCTGTGGGCATGACTGCTGCAGCCTGGTCGGGGGTTGGAGCGGTCGTCGGCGCACCAGACGGCTCGAAGCCGGTCAGCGGCGTCAACCCCAGATTGTTGAAGGCGATAAAGGCGACGTATGCCAGCGCGGCCAGGAGCGCCACAATCACGATCGAAGGCAGAATCCAGTTGCGGCCGGAGCGGGCGGCTGCGCGTTGATACTCGACGGGCTGCCAGTTCGGAGGCGTGGCGCCGGTTTCCTGAAGCTGCAGGTGGCTGGCGGCCTGCTCTGCATCCTGCAATTTCCACTGCTCAAGAGGTTCGTCGCTTTTTTCCAGTTGCCAGTTTTTCAGCGGATCGTTACTCATGATTGTTCTTTCCCTCAATGGGAGCATCCCAACCGCCCTGGCGACCCGTCCATGCGTAGGCAAGCGTCTGGACTCCAAACAACAACGTCAGTACGCTCCAGGCGATCGTTTGCCACCACGGTGTGGGCGCTCCGGAGAAAAGGCCCGTTAGTGCAATGCCGCCGCTGAACAAAAAGAGTGAACAGGTGAACGGCGTTAGAAATACAGGCGTCTTCAGCGTATAGCGCCAGGACCATCGTCGAACGCCGCGCAGCCAGCTCATGTAACTGAAGGTTGCCAACACGCCGGCGAGCCCTAGCACCCAAAGGCTGTTGCTGAGCAAAGACGGAGCCGAGATCATGCTCAAACGCGCCGACGCTTTCTAAAACTGTCTAACCGGCGCCTCTGCCGTCGGAAAACTGCTTGCATCATGACAGGCGTCGAAGAATGCAACGACCGAACATTAGACGAAGCGCTATTTTCGGATGCGGCGTCGAATTGACGCAACTTGTCCATAAAGTTAGTATACACGCAATGGAAGATTCTGAAAACAACGGGCTGCAGGCGAAAATCTGTGCATGACCTCATGCTCATCGGTGTTGACGCTTCGCGTGCGCTGCGTGCACGCCGCACCGGCACGGAGCGCTATTCATTAGAGATCATCCGTCATCTGCTAGGCTTGAAAGAAGCTTCTGAACATCGATGGCGCCTCTATACGGACGCCGCCGACGTCGATTCCAGATTGACGGCGCATTTCCCAGATGATGTTCATGTGGAGATGTGCGTGTTGCCTGCGCGTCGCCTCTGGACGCATCACAAGCTGGCGCGCGAGGTGACGCAGCGTCCCCCCGATGTGCTCTTCGTGCCTGCGCATGTGATTCCCTTCGCGGCGCCGATCGGCCGTCTGCCCGCCTGTGTGGTCACCGTGCATGATCTCGGCTATCATGTCTTTCCCGAAGGGCATCCATGGAAGCAACGGCTCTATCTGGAACTCACAACGCGCTGGAGCGTGCGCGCGGCCCAAAAAGTGATCGCCGTCAGTCAGGCTACGGCAAAAGATCTGATGGTGCTGTACCAAACGCCGTCGGATCGGATTCGAGTCATCCACGAAGCGCCTGCGCAGTCGGCGCCCGTCGCTCCGGAGCAGATGCAAGCTGTGCGCGCCCGCTACGCCCTGCAACGTCCGTATGCGCTCTTCATCGGCACAATTCACCCCCGCAAGAATATCGCGCGACTGGTGCAGGCGTATCAGCAGATCGTTCACAACGGAGGGGCGGCGTGGGACCTCGTGTTTGCCGGCGCTTCCGGCTGGATGACCGAAGGTCTTGTCGAACAGGTTGCAGCGATGGGGCTGGGCCGGTCGGTGCGTTTTCTCGGCTATGTTCCGGACGAAGCGTTGCCCGCCTTGCTGAAGGGCGCGCTTTTTTTTGCGTTTCCGTCTTTGTTTGAAGGATTTGGCCTCCCGGTATTGGAGGCGCAAAGCTATGGAGTGCCTGTGTTGACATCGAACAATTCTGCTTTACCCGAGATCGCCGGCGACGCCGCTCTGCTGGTCGATCCGACCGACGTGGACGCCATCGCCGACGCGATGCTGCGGCTGAGCCAGGATGAGGCGCTGCGTCAACGCTTGATCGAGGCGGGCTACGCCAATGTGAAACGCTTCTCCTGGGAGAAGGCCGCCCGCGAGACGCTGGCCGTTCTGTTGGAAGCCGCTGAAGAGGGACGGCGTCAAAAATAAGCCCACCCGCTGAGAGTTGAAGACGTCCGCCGTGATTGACTTCGCGCGCCCTCCACAGGTGAACATCCTTGGCGTGGCGATCGACTGCGTCGATTTTGCGCTTACGCTTGATCTGATCGATGCGTGGGTGATGCAGCGTCGCGCGTCCGGGGGCGTCGGCGTTCCCTGCCGTCAAATCTGCACCGTCAACCCGGAGTTTCTGGTCGACGCGCAACGCGATCCGGCGTTTGCGGCGACGTTGGCGCGCGCGGATCTGCGCGTGCCCGACGGCGCCGGCGTGCTCTGGGCGGCGCGGCGCATGGGCCGCCCTCTACGCGAGCGCGTCACCGGCTCGGACGGCGTTGCGTACATCTGTGAACGGGCGGCGCAGCGCGGGTGGCGCGTTTATTTTCTAGGAGCTGCGCCCGGCGTCGCCGAGCGCACTGCAGCGATCCTGGCGGCGCGCTACCCGGGGCTGCAGGTTGCCGGCTGCTATGCAGGCAGCCCCGCCGAGGCCGAATGGCCGGCGATTCGGTCGAGACTGGAAGCGGCGACGCCGGACATTCTGTTCGTCGCCTACGGGCATCCGCGCCAGGATTTTTGGATCGATCGGCGGCGCCATGCGCTGCCGGCGGCGGTGGCCATCGGCGTCGGCGGCGCATTCGATTTTGTGGCAGGCGTCGCCCCACGTGCGCCGGTGTGGATGCGACGAAACAATCTGGAGTGGCTGCATCGGCTGATCACGCAGCCCTGGCGTTGGCGGCGCATGCTGAAGTTGCCGGTTTTTGTGGGCCTGGTGTTGTTGCAGCAGTGGAGAGGCGAACGATGAACGAATTTCGGCGCTGGTGGAAGGAAGCAGTCGTCTACCAGATTTACCCCAAAAGCTTTTATGACAGCAACGACGACGGCGTCGGCGATCTGCCCGGCGTCATCGAAAAACTCGATGTTTTGCACCATTTGGGCGTCGATGTGCTCTGGCTGAACCCGATCTACGCCTCGCCGGAGGTGGACAACGGCTACGACATCAGCGACTATTTCGCCCTGAACCCTAAATTCGGAACGATGGACGACCTGGAGCGTCTCCTGGCGGAGTGTCATCGCCGCGGGATGCGGGTGATCATGGACCTGGTCGTCAACCACACCTCCGACCAACATCGGTGGTTTGTCGAAAGTCGTCGCGCCCGCACAAATCCCTATCGAGACTATTACATCTGGCGCGATGGCCGAGATGGACGCGAGCCGAACAACTGGGCGGGCCATTTCAGCCAGTCCGCCTGGACGTTCGATGCAACGACCGGACAGTACTATCTGCATATCTTTTCGCCTCAGCAGCCCGACCTCAACTGGGAAAACCCTGCCGTGCGCAGCGAAGTGCAGCAGATCGTGCGCTGGTGGTTGGAAAAAGGGATCGACGGCTTTCGGCTGGACGCCATCAATCTGATCTCAAAAGCCCCCGGCCTGCCTGACAATCCAGGGGAGGGGCGCTATGTCTTTTCCTTGCAACACTTCTGCAATGGGCCGCGTTTTCACGAGTACATGCAGGAGCTGAATCGCGCCGTGTTTGCGCACTACGACATCATGACGGTGGGGGAATGCGCCGCCTTGACGATCGAGGACGCCATCGCCGTCTCGGCGCCGGCGCGCGGCGAGCTCAACATGGCCTTTCTTTTCGAGCACACCGACTATTACAACACGGTGGGTCGGGACGAGCAGAAACTGAAGGAGATCCTGACGCGCTGGCAGCTCGGCTTGCATGGCCGCGGCTGGGTGGGCCTCGCTTTCAGCAACCACGATCAGCCGCGCATTGTCTCCTGCTTCGGCGACGAGACGCGCTATCGCGAGGAGTCGGCCAAGCTCTTCGCCACCCTGCTTTTGACGCTCGAAGGCACGCCTTTCATCTACCAGGGCGAAGAGATCGGGATGACCAACGCCTACTACGATGCGATCGAAGCATACAACGACGTTGGAACGGTCAACCTTTATCGAGAAAAGGTGGCGGCGGGCGTCGATCCGCAGGCGGCCTTTCAAGAGGTGCGGGCGAAATCTCGCGATCGCGGCCGCTCTCCCTATCAGTGGAGCGCAGAGGCAAACGCCGGTTTCACGCGCGGGCGACCGTGGATCGGCGTCAATCCGAACTATGTAGAGATCAACCTGGCGGCCAATCTCGCCGATCCGAACTCTGTCTTTCACTACTATCGCCGTATGATTGCCCTGCGCAAGGCGACGCCCGCTCTGATCTACGGTGAGTTTCTTCCCGTCGAAGCGCCGGAGGAGCTGTTCGTCTATCGGCGCAGCCTTGGGGGGCGAACGTACGAAGTCGCGCTGAACCTGAGTGAGCGCACGGTGCGCCATGCCTCGGCGGGCGCAACGCTGATCGGAAACTATCCAGAGGAGACGCACAAGGATAGACTCCGGCCCTACGAGGCCAGAGTCTATCAAATCGAGTGAGAGAACCAGGGAGAAGAGCCTCAGCCTTTGACGGCGCCGGCGGTCAGGCCGGCGACGATGCGGCGCTGAAAGATGAAGACCAGTGCGATCAGCGGCACGCTCGAAACGATGCCGCCCGCCATGATCTCCCCAAAGGGAATCTGTCTGGAGAACTGCGATGGGAAGTTGGCGATGATCACAGGCAGCGTGCGCGCGTCGGGAGCGATCGACGTGAAGGTCAACGCAAAGAGATACTCATTCCAGGCGCCGATGAAGGCCAGCAGGCCGGTCGTCACCAACGCCGGCGCCGTCAGCGGCAACATGATCATGTAGAAGGTCTGGAAAGGCGAAGCGCCGTCCACCTGCGCCGATTGGAAAATTTCCGTGGGCAACTCGCGGAAGAAAGCCGTCAACACCCAGGCGGTGAAGGGGAGTGTGAAGAGCATATAGGTGATGATCATGCTGGGGATCGGCGGAATGCCCAGGTTGTTGATCATGGCGTAGAGGCCGGTGAGCACGGCGATGGCGGGGAACATCGTCATCGCCAAAATGACGTACAACGTGGCGGTCTTGCCTCGATAGCGCAGCTTGCCGAGCGCAAAGCCGGCGAACGAGCCGATCGCCAGCGACAGGAGCGTGACCGAAGTCGCCACGATGACGCTGTTGACGATGCCGCGCAGGAAGGCCTGGTTCGTAAAGACGGCTTCGTAGTTGCGCGTGAAGAAAGAAACCTCTCGCGTCACCGGGTCGCGAGGAATGAAGGTGGTCGGCGTCATCGCCAGCATGCCTTCCGATTTGAACGAGGAGTTGATCGCCCAGTAGAAGGGAAAGAGCATCCACACCGCCATGAGCACGATCAACACCCACAGCAAGATGCGATTGATGCGCCGTTTCATTTTAGTGGTCATCGGACTTCACCCCCAGACTGCGCATGTAGGTTACGGCAAAGACGGAAAGCACGAGGAAGATCACGACGCTGCTGGCCGAGGAGTACCCCATCTGACGGTTCTGGATCAGTTCATAGTAGGTGAAGCTGGCCATCGAATAGCGCGCCTGCCCCAGCACAATTTGAAAGAGATCGAAGACGCGCAGCGCATCGAGCGTGCGGAAGACCAGGGCAACGGCGATGGTGCCTTTCAGCAGCGGCAGCGTCAGCTGGAAGAACTGTCGGACGGGGCCGGCGCCGTCGACGTCGGCGGCTTCGTAGATGTCGCCGGGGATGAGTTGCAGGCCGGCCAGCAACAAGAGCGCCATGAACGGTGTCGTCTTCCAGACATCAATCATGATCATCGAGGGCAGCTGCCACGCCGGGTCAGAGAGGAAGGGGATCTCGCCGTTGCCTAGGCCGAGGTACCAGAAGACGGTGTTGAAGAACCCCGTGCGGTTCGGTTGCAGCATATAGGCCCACATCTGTGAAGAGACAGCCGTTGGGATCGCCCACGGAATCAGAATGATCGCACGCATGAAGCCGCGCCCCTTGAAGTTGGCGTTGACGATCAGGGCGACGATCATCCCCAGCACCAGTTCCAGAAAAACGGTTGCGACAGCAAAGACGATCGTGTCCCAGACGGCGCGGATGAAATTGGGGTCGGTCGCCCCCAGCACATACCGCGCCCCGAAGAGGTCGAACTGCGTGACGGGGCGAAAGCGAATCGGTTCGCGCGGGAGCACTGTGACGGCGCTCTCATATTGTACGGCGCCGGTGTTTGGATCCACAATCGGTCGTCCAGCTTCATCCAGCCTGGGCGGAAGCTGCCGGATTGTCATACTGAGCAGTCTTTGATAGTTCTGAAAACCGACAAACTCAGTAGGCGCCGCGCTGGCGAACACGTTGTTCGTAAAACTGGTGTAAAAGACCGAGAAGAGCGGGTAAATGGCGATCGCCAGCAAGATGATAAATGTCGGCGCTAGCAACCAATAGGCCAACCGCTGTTCTCGTCTGGCCAAATCACTGCCGCCTTGTCTGGCCATAGTCGATGCTCCTTCTCACTAGACTCTGAAGCTGGCGACAATTGCATGGATGTCGGTCCCTCACGCTCGCCCCTGGCGTCAGTCCGATGTCGAAGCGGGCGTCGTTTGCCTAAAGGCTCTTACGCACAGATCGACTCGACATGCTTGGCGATGAGGGAGGTTCTCGACGCCTTCCGGCGAGGAAAGGCGTCGAGAACGGAACTTTCGTCAGGATGGGTGAAACTCGAAACGAATCTCCTACGGCGCGCCCACGGGGAAGCCGAGCAGATCTTGCAGATCCAGCTCGATGGTGGCCACGGCGTCTGCACCGCTCATGCGTCCGGTCAACACCTCAAAGACGTTGGAGAAGAAGATGTTGGACGTCTCGTTGTACTTCGGCGCAGTGGCCGTCGACGGGCGAGCAACTGCGCTGGTGAAGACCGGCAACAATCGCGGCATGAAGGGGCGCTGCTCGGCGATGTCCGGATCGGAGTACAAAGCCACCTTGGTCGGGATCAGTGAAGAGGGGCTGAGCGCCTGAGCCTTCTGCTCCTCCTCCGAGGTCAGCCACAGGGCCAGTTTGACCGCCGCCTCCGGGTTGCGGCTATATTTCGACACGCCGACTTGCCAGCCGCCGAGCGTCGCTGCGCTCATGCCGGCCTCCTTGCCGGGCAGCGCAGTGACGTCAAATTTGTCTTTCACTGCGCTGTCCTCACCCTGGCTGAGGCCGTAGGCGTAGGGCCAGTTGCGCATGAAGGCTGCGTTGCCGCCGTGCCACACGCGCCGCGATTCTTCCTCCATGAAGCTTGTCACGCCGGGCGGGGTGATCTTGCCGATCCAGCCATAGGCGCGGTCCAAAGCCTCGGCGGCTGCCGGGTTGTTGATGGTGATGACTTTGTCCGGGCTGACGATGGTGCCGCCGCCGCTGGAATAGATCCACTCCAGCGCGTCGCAGGTCAGACCTTCATACGGCGCGCCCTGCCACACGAAGCCCCAGAAGTCCTGGTTGCCCTCGGCGCGCTCGCCGTCCTGGATCGTCTGCGCCATCTGCTCCAGCTCGTCCCAGGTCTGCGGCGGGCCGTCGAAACCGTACTTCTCCAGCAGGTCGGTGCGATAGTAGAGCAGACCGCCGTCGGTGAACCAGGGCAGGCCGACCAGGCGCCCATCGACCGTGTTGTTCTGCACGATGGCCGGGAAGTCGCCCGCCACCGCCTCGGCGACGCCCTCGTACTCGTAGAAGTCGATCAGGTGCTCGGCCAGGTCGCCAGGCCAGATCACGTCGATCTGCATGATGTCGATGTCTGCGGACTGCGCCTGGAACGCCTGCAGATAGAGGCCGATGCGGTCGGTCGCCGAGACCGGACCCTCGATCAGGCGCACCTGGATGTCAGGGTTCGCCGCGTTCCAACGCTCCGCCTGCTGCCGACGGAATTCGAATTCAGCGCCCGGGCCGGGCCCCACCCACGTCAGCGTCACCACGCCTTCCTGTGCAGGCGCCGCCGGCTGCGCTTCGGTCGCTGCAGGCGCTGCGGGGGCGGCTTCCTGAGCAGGCGGGGGTGGAGGCGCCGTCGGCGTAGGCGCCGGTTGCCCAGGGCATGCCGCCAACACCATGGACAGCACGAGGAGCAGACTCCATATGGCTAAAAATCGCCGTTTCATAGTGACATTCTCCTTTTGATGCTAGTTGAGCGAAAAACCTATAGTGCTAACCTGGAAATTTCCAGAGGTTAACCGATAAGAAGGGTGACGCCTTTCCTATCCGCTGCGGAAGGCGGCCTCTGAACAGACGACCCTCAGGTTGTCTCGCGCTCGATGACCTGTAGCGGCAGCCGAATGCGGCGACTGCTTCGCGAAGATTCGGAGATCATCGAGAGCAACATTTCTACGGCCAGGCGTCCAGACTCCTCGAGAGACTGAGAAACGGTCGACAGCCCGATGTATTCGGCGAAGTCTGCGTCGTCGAAGCCCAATACGGCGACGTCCTCCGGCGCGCGCATCCCCAACTCTCGCGCCGCCTTGAGCACGCCGAGCGCCAACGTGTCATTGCCTGCAAAGATCGCTGTGGGCGGCTCCGGCTGCTGCAACAGGTCGAGCGCCTGTCGCCGCGCTTCCTCATGCGACGCCGTCTGAGGGGCGAAACTGGGCAGGATCGGCGCAATGCCATGCCGCTCCAAGGCCTTTGCAAGCCCGCGAAATCGAAGTGCGCTAGTGCCGATCGCGTACCCGGGAAGCTGCCGGTCGCCGCCGACGAAGCCGATGCGCCGATGTCCTTTGGCCAGGAGATATTCGGCTGCAATCTCCCCGCCCTCGACGTTGTCAATTTCCACAGCGGGCAGGCTTGGGTGCGACCCTTCGATGAGCACCGTAGGGAGTCCATGTTTCACCAGACGCGCCGCTTCCTCGTCGCTCAACACCAACGAGATGATCAGGAGCCCATCCAGTCGTCGCGTGATCGGCAGTGTGTGCAAATAGCTGCGCACGTGCTCCGGCGTATCCACGTTGTATACGACCAGCTCGAAACCGGTGTCCAACAATGCGCTTGAAACCCCGCGCAGTCGTTGCGTAAAGGACGGATAATGCATGAAAAAAGGCGCCAACACTCCGATCTGACGATGGATGCGCCGTGCACGCGCCGACGCTTCGGCTTTGGGCACGAATCCGAGCGCGTCGATCGCTTCCTGGATTCGCTGCAGGGTGGCCGGATGCACCGTCTGCGGCGCATTGAGCGCGCGCGAAACCGTAGCGATGCTCACGCCTGCACGCGAGGCGACATCGTAAATTGTTGAAGACATTCAACAAAACGTTTCTGATAAAATCGTATGCCTGGATTTTCTGGGGCGCATGTATTCATGCAATCAACATGAATACTGAAAGAGCTTTCATGAAAGCTCTTTCATGGCCAACAGTGTAGCATACTTTTTTGCAGGTGTCAACCTGGAATTTTCTGGTTTGGATGAGAATTTCGTTCGGAAGAGCTTGTGAAATCAGGTTGCACAATAGGTGAGTTGTGAAATCGAGCTGCGCCAATTGCGCAGCGAGGGTCATTCATCAGCAGGGAGCGCCCTCACGAAAGGAGACGTCCGTCGCTGAGATGGAGCACGCGGTCGGCGTAAGCGTCGACCAGCACGTCATGAGTGGCCATGAGCAGCGTGATGCGGCGCTCGTTCACCAGGGCGCGAAAGAGGGAGAGCACGCTGTGCGCCGTTTTGGTGTCGAGGTTGGCGGTGGGTTCGTCGGCGATCAGCAGGCGAGGAGAGTGCGCCAGCGCGCGGGCGACTGCCACGCGCTGCTGTTGACCGCCGGAAAGTTCGTAGGGGCGGTGGTCCTTCCATTTTAAAAGGCCGACCATTTCCAACGCCTCGAGCGTCGCTTTTCGCCGTTCGGCAGGGGCGACGCCTTTGAGTCTGAGCGCAAGCTCCACGTTCTCGTACGCCGACAGGATAGGCAGAAGCCCTAACGACTGAAAAATGAAGCCGATCTCCTGCTTTCTCCACGCCGTGCGCCGGCGCTCCGACCAGACGCCGATCTCATTGCCAAAGACGCGCACGCTGCCTGCCGTCGGCTGATCTAGCCCGCCGATGCAGTTGAGCAGCGTCGTCTTGCCGCTGCCGGAGCGCCCCTTGACGGCGACAAACTGGCCGGCCTGGACGGTGAGCGTCACCCCGTCGAGTGCACGCACCGTCTGATGATCGCGACGGTAGACGCGTTCCAGGTCAATCGTTTCCACCGCCAGGGTTGTGGCTGTCGGCGAAGTCGTCGAGGCGCTTGGCTGGAGCATTGCATCCTTCATTTCTGCACTACGCTTTCTTGCTGCGGCGTCCAAACAAGTTCAACCATCGTCGGGATTTCTCAGGCAGAAGTTCTTCCGTGTGGGCCGTTGGCGTTTCCACGAATTCGGCTTCCTCAACGCGGCGAATTAAAATGCCTTCCGGGGTCAGCTCCAGCCGCGCTCTTCTGCCGATATTGTGCTGTTCCAAATACTCGGGCGGAATGTGCAGGCGTCCATTTTTATCCAGCACAACCAGCTCTTCGTAGTGTTCGTGTGCGTGGGCGTCCTCGTCCGGTCGGCCCTCATCGGCGAGCCAATCCGCCGTCTGCGGACGAAACTGTCGGACCGTTTCGCTGGCCAACATGCCGTCGCGGATCGCCACCACGCGGTCCACCTGTCGCGCCACGCCGGGATCGTGGCTGACAATGACGATGGTGACGCCCATCTCCTCGCGCAGACGGCGAAAGGTGTCGTAGATCAGGGCGGCGGTGGCCGTGTCCACCTCGCCGGTTGGCTCGTCCGCGAGCAAGAGCGGCGGATGGTTGGCGAGGCCGACCGCAATGGCCACGCGCTGTTGTTCGCCGCCGGACAACTCGGAGAGGCGATGGTGCATGCGCTCGCCCAATCCCACCCGCTCCAACAGCTCCGCCGCGCGCCGGCGATTTCCCCGCACGCGGCCTGCAACGGTCATCGGCAACATGACGTTTTCGATGGCGTTCAGGTAAGGGATCAGGTTGCGCGTGCTCTGTTGCCAGACGAAGCCCACGCGCTCGCGGCGATAGCGGTTGAGTTGGGCGTCCGACATGCGCAGCAGGTCCTGCCCATCCACCAACACGCGGCCGGCGGAGGGGCGATCCAGCCCGCCGAGGATGTTCATCAGCGTGGTCTTTCCGCTGCCGCTGGCGCCGACGATGGCGATCAATTCGCCCTTTTCGACGCGCAGGTTGAGCTCGCGCAAGGCGACTTGCTCCAACCCGGCGATCTTGTAGATTTTGACGAGCCCATCGCACAAAATGAACGGTTCAGCCACGATGTCTCCCTTCTTCTGCCGACGTCGGACGAAGCGCAGTGGGGCGCTTGCTGCGGCTCATCCTACGTTTACACCGTCTCGCCAAGCTTAATCGCCTGGAACACCTTCATGCGCAGTAAGAGCGCGATTAGGATGACGAATGCGGCCAGGAACAGCGCGCCGAAGAGCGCATACAGCCGCGTGACCGCCGGCCACGCAATCTCCACCGTGAAAGGCGGAATGTTGGCGGTGGGGCCGCTTCCGATCTGGAAATAAGGAATAAAAAGATCGCTGATGAGGGCGCCGATGGCGCTGCCGGCGCCTAAACCCAGCAGGATCAAGAACGCCAGTTCGCAGATCAGAAAGACGGAAAGTTGTCCGATCGAAAGCCCGATGGCGCGCAGGGTGCCAAGCTCGATAAAGCGACGCCGGAACGAGAAAACGGCGTACAGCAGAAAGCCCAACACCGTCAACAGGGCGGAAGCGAGAAAGCCGACCGAAAGCACGCCAAACAGCCCCTGTCGTTCCGGACGACGCAGCTCCTCGGCGATGCGCACCGGCGCCGCCTGGTAGTTGAGCACGGTGATGCCATATTGACGCAGATCTTGCACCATCTGTTCAAAGTCGGTTGCAGGCGCAGTCTTCACCCATACGTCGTAGGGATACTCCCCGCCGAGCTGCTCGAAGATCCACTCCAGGTTGGCGATGAAGAGCGGCTTGCCCTCCGCCAATGGACTGTACCAGGTGGGAAAGTAGCGAAAGTCTCCCACAATACGCATCGGGAAACTGGTGTTGCCGCCGGCGGCGCGCAGCCGCACCTGCACGGCGTCGCCGACGCGCAGCCCTTGCTGGCGCATGAAGGAGCGCTCCATCAGGACGCCGTCCGAGGCGATGGCGAGCGAGTTCATCAACGCGCCGAGGCTGGCGGAGGCGAAGTCGTTGCGCCAGTACGCCGCCTTAGGAAAATCGATACGGTCAATGCCGATCATGGTGAAAGGCTGCCAGCGATCCTGCACCTGAATCGAGCCCTCGAATCTGCCCACGCGCGCAGCCGCTTCGATCTCCTTGACGTTCAGATGCTCATCGACCGGGATGAAGACCCACTCCGGCCCTGGAATTTGCGAGATGGCGCTGCCGGTCGTCGCGCTCTGTCCGGCGGTCGTCTCGGTGGATTGATTTCCGGTCGGGGCGCCCATGTTGGCGAACGGATTCTCCCCTGTGTTCGGCGTGGCGCCGAGCTCCACCAAACGGGCGTCTGCGCCGATGGCGTAGTAGCTTTGGTCGTAGAGATGATCGTCCAGCGTCTGCGCCAGCGAGGCCGTGAAGACCGCCAGGCTAAGCGTCCACATCAACAACACCAGCGGCGTGCTATAGAGTCCTGGCTCTCGCGCCAGATAGCGCGTGGCCAGCAAAAAGCCGACGCCGTTGAAGCGCGCCGCAATCCAGGCCAGCAGGGCCATCGCCAGCGGCAACAGCCGCAGGATCAACAACGTCAACGCCAGCGCCACCAGCGCGGGCAACAGAATTAATAGCGGATTTTCAAACACGTCTCCGGAGGCGGCGCCGGTGGGCGATACGATGGCGCCCTGTTGTTGCACCAGGTAGACGCCATAGCCGGCGGGGATCAGGAGCAACAGATCGAGCCAGGCGCGTTGCCACCACGGTTTGGAGACCGTGCGCGCCAGCTCCTGTTTATAGCTGACGATCGTGTGGCGCGCCGCGCTGATCGACGGCAAGACTTGCGCCAGCAACGCCACGCCGACCGCCAACAGGCCGAATTGCACAGGCGTGCTCGTCATCTGCACGCGCAGTGCGCTGTCCAGCGAAAAATTGAGGAACGAACGCGTGGCGCCGAAAATTTGCGCCATTGCCATGCTCAGGGGCGTCGCCACGGCCAAAGCCGCAAGCCCGAGCAACGCAGCTTCCAGCACTGCAACGACGGCGACCTGGATCGGCGTCGCCCCGCGGCTGCGCAACACTGCGATCTCGTTGCGCTGACGGCTGACGGCGAGACCCACGACCAGCCCGATGAACGCCAACAGCAGCGCCACGATGGGAAGGCTGAACGCGTACAGGAGCACGGTGAGCGTGCGCGCAGAGGACTGATATTTGCGCAGGGCGTCGTACGGGGAGATCTCCAGCCGCGTATTGGGAAGCAGCGTCGCAGCGCGCAAGGTGATCTGGTCGATGCGCGCCGCCAGGGAGGTGGCATTGCTGGCGTTGACGTCGGAGCCATCCACCACCCAGTGCCAGGCGATCAGCGCCACCTCGTCGTCGAGCAAAGAGGCGATGCGCCCTTCAAAGGTGGCGGGAGGAACCATGAGCTGGGTGTCGAAGGCGCGAGGGCGATAGAACCAGAAATCCTCCTCCGAGTCGCGCGGGGCCCAGACGCCGCTGACGCGCACCGGGATCTGGACGGTGCGCACGCTGGCGCCGCTTTCGATGTTGCGGAAGGTCATGAACGGCTCGCCCACCTGCATGCCCAACCGTTCCGCCAGCACCTCGCTGACCGCCACTTCGATCGGTTCGGATGGATCGGCGCTGGCGGGCTGCGGCGGCCCCCCTTCGCGCCAGACGACGTGCTCTGCAAAGTGTTGCAGCGCGCCGAAGCTCACCCATTCCAGCGGCTCCTGTGCACTGGCGTAGCTCTGGCTCGTGTCTGCAGGGAAGAGGCGAAAGTTGTCCGTTTTGACATAACGCGTGATACGTTTTACAGGCAAATCAAGCTGTTCGGTCGCCGGGCCGGAGAGATAGGCGTCGACGGGGGCGATCTCCTCCCAATCTTTGACGCCGTAAATGGAGCCGATGTTGCGAAACAGGAAGGTGAACGCGCTGCGGTCGTCTCTGACGCTTTGCCCGGCTTTCGCAAGCTCTTCCTGAAGCACGCGAAAATAGACTGCATCCGCATACAGGGGGATGCTCATGATCAGGGTGGTCGCCGCCACCAGGCCGACCAGGGTGGCGAGCGCCAGCCACCGTTGCGCTGCAAGCCGGCGCAGTGCGATGATGAGAGCCGCCCAAAGACGAAACAGAAAATTCATGGTGGAAACTCAGCTGGCCGTGGAGAGATGCAATTTACGGACCAACGACGATTTGGCCTTCTTCCAGACCTTCGACAATCTCGACGCGATCCTGCGCCTCTACGCCGATGCGCACATCGACGCGGCGCTGCACGTCGCCGTCCTGCACCACGGCGAAAAGCCGCCCGCTGAAGTTGCGGATCGCCTGGGGCGGGAGCCAGAGGACGTTCTCCGCCCGCTCCACCTCCGCCGTGACGCGCACAAGATCTCCCAACGCGTAGCCTCCCACATCTTGAGATTCCTCGATGGTGATGCGCGTGCTTTTATCCTTCTCCTCAATGGTTTGCCCGCTGCCCCCGCTGCCATAGGGATAAGGAAGCCGTCGGATCACGCCGTGCAGGGTTTGTCCTGGCCGCGAGGAGAGCACGAAGGTGACAGGCATCCCCTCGGCCAGAAATTGAAGCTGATTGCTCAGCAGGTCGGCGCTGATCTCCAGCACGCTGGCGTCCGCCACGGAAGCGACCGGCGCATATCCGTTCACAGCCATGCCGGGCGTCAAAGAGATGGAAAGGAGGATGCCGTCGAAGGGAGCGATGATCTGCGCCTCGGCGATCTCCTGTTTCAGCTTTTCCACTGCATAGCGGGCGCGCTGCACGTCGTTTTCCAGCAATGGGCTGACGCCTGCGCTCAGGCGCTCTACTTCAATTTGAGCCAGCTCGACGTCCTTTTCCAGCGCCGCCACCTGCGCTCTGGGGATGGCGCGATCGCGCTCCGCCCCCTGCAGCAAGATTTGCGCTCGCTCCAGCCGCGCCTGCGCCTCGCGGCGGTCCAGCTCCAGATTGCGCAAGGCTTCTTCCAGCGTCACCTGGGCGCGCTCCAGCTCCAGCTCGGCCGCCGTCAATTCCCGCTCGAGCGCCTCGATTTCATATTCTGCAATGACGTCGCCAGCCTTCACGACATCGTTGCGCTTGAAGAAGACGGAGCGGATGCGTCCGTCCTTGCGAAAGAAAAGCGCCTCTTCTCGCATCGGCGAGATGCGCCCAGAGAAGGTCATGGTCTTGATCACGTCGCCGCGTTGCACGCGATAGGTGGGCTTGAGGGCAATGGCAGCCGTTGGGATCGGGGTGGGCGTAGGTTCGGCTGCGCTCTGCTCGGTGCGCGTCGTCGGCATCAAGGCGCAGCCGGCCAGGAGCATGGCGGCGACAAACAAAGAAAGCGTCTTTTCTTGCAACACCTTCACGCTTCGTCCTTTCAAGGTGGAACGTCAACACACGCAGTCCGGAATCGACGATAAACAGGGAGCGCGTCTAAACCGCAGGCGCTGAAAGAAAATTATAGCTGAAGAGAGTCGTAATCTTACAAATTAAAAGGAAAGGGAATTTGAAGGAAATGAATTTGCTCTGAAAGCTGCGAGCCTGACAAGAGGGTGCAGGCTCGCAGCGAGGAGTTGCTCGGTTACGTCCAGCGGGGCCGCGCTTCGTAGGCGGCGATGGCTTCTTCCTTGGAGAGCAGATAGCCCAGATCGTCGACGCCCTCGAGCAGGCAGAGCTTGCGGAACGGATCGATGGCGAAGCTGTGCTGTTGGCCGTCGGGCAATGTGACCGTCTGGCTGCGCAGGTCGATGTGGAGCAGCGTCTCCGGCTCTTCCTCCACCAGGTCCCAGAGCAGGTTGACCACCTCTTCGGGCAGCACGATCGGCAGCAGCCCGTTCTTCAGGCTGTTGTTGTAGAAGATGTCGGCGAAGCCCGGCGAGATGACGCAGCGGAAGCCGTAGTCCGTGAGCGCCCAGACGGCGTGCTCGCGGCTCGACCCGCTGCCGAAGTTGCGTCCGGCGATCAGAATCTGCGCGCCCTGATACTCGGGCTTGTTGAGGACGAAGTCCGGCTTCGGCGTGCCGTCGGGATTGTAGCGAATCCAGGAGAACAGCCCCTTGCCCATCCCCTCCTTGGTGACCGCGGTCAGGTATTGGGCCGGGATGATCTGGTCGGTGTCTACATTTTCCATGCGCAGCGGCGCAGCCGTCGATGTCAAGGTCGTAAAGGGTTGCATATGATGAATTCCTCAATCAGTTCAGCATTTCGCGCACGTCCACCACGCGGCCTTTCACCGCCGCCGCCGCCGCCATGATCGGACTCATGAGCAGGCTGCGCGCGCCTGGGCCCTGGCGTCCCTGGAAGTTGCGGTTGCTGGTGCTGGCGACATATTTGCCGGCGCCGGCTTTGTCTTCATTCATGGCCAGACACATGCTGCAGCCGGCTCCGCGCCATTCAAAGCCCGCCTCGATGAAGATGCGATCGATGCCTTCCGCCTCCGCCTGCGCCTTGACGCTCTTGGAGCCGGGCACGACGATGCCCCAGACGTGATCGGCGATCTTCTTGCCCTTGACGATGGCGGCGGCCTCGCGCAGGTCTTCGATGCGGCTGTTGGTGCAGGAGCCGATGAAGACGATGTCCACCGGCTGGCCTTCCATCGGCTGGCCGGGCTTCAGCCCCATGTACTCCAGCGCGCTGATCAGGCTGCGGCGTTCGGCCGGGTCTTCCAGCTCCTCCGGGTAGGGGATGCGGCCGGTGATCGGCACGCCCTGGCCAGGGTTGGTGCCGTAGGTGACCATCGGTTGCAGCTCGCTGGCGTCCAGCTTCAGCTCGCGGTCGAAGACGGCGTCCTCATCGGTGACCAGCGTCCTCCAGTAGGCCACGGCGCGCTCCCATTCCTCGCCTTTGGGGGCGTAGGGACGGCCTTTGATGTACTCGAAGGTCGTCTCGTCCGGCGCGATCATGCCGGCGCGTGCGCCGCCTTCGATGCTCATGTTGCAGATGGTCATGCGGTTGGCCATGCTCAGCTTGCGGATGGCGCTGCCGCGATACTCGAAGACGTAGCCTGCGCCGCCGCCGGCGCCGTTCTTGGCGATGATCGCCAGAATGATGTCTTTCGCCGTGACGCCCTTGCCCAGCTCGCCGTCGACGGTGATCGCCATGGTCTTGGGCTTTTTCTGGAGCAGGCACTGCGTGGCGAGCACATGGCCCACCTCGCTGGTGCCGATGCCGAAGGCGAGCGCGCCGAAGGCGCCATGCGTGCTCGTGTGGCTGTCGCCGCACACGATCGTCATCCCCGGCTGCGTGACGCCCATCTCCGGCCCGACCACGTGGACGATGCCCTGCACCGGGCCGTCAACGTCCCACAGGGTGATGCCGAAGTCCTTGCAGTTCTGGCGCAGGGTGCGCACCTGCGTGGCGGCGTCGGAGGGCCACAGCTCGATGTCCACGCTGCGGGTTGGGATGGCGTGATCCATGGTGGCGAAGGTCTTGTCGGGGCGGCGCACCTTCAGCCCGCGCTCGCGCAGCATGGCGAACGCCTGCGGCGAGGTGACCTCGTGGATCAGATGTGCATCGATGTACAATACAGCGGGCGCTCCTTCATCCTGTGCAACGACGTGAGCGTCCCAAACTTTTTCAAAGAGCGTCTTTCCCACAACTTCCTCCAAAAATCAAAGTTCAAATATGCTCAACGTGTTTATTATTCCATCGGATAGCGGCTGTCCACGCTTTTTTTCTCCTCCAGACTCCTATGCAGCTTTCAACACGGGCGCAAACAACTGGGGCGTCGCTTCCGGGTGCGTTGCGCTTAACCGTGCGAAGACCACGGGACGTCCTTCGCTTTCACATTTGTCTAGCAATTCCAAGTTATAGGAGCGCAGTTCAGCATCATCGTCTGGCAAGATCACTAACTCAAACCGGTCGGGTAGCGATTCAAATATGTCTGGATTGGCCATTAGATACGCCATGACTCGTTCTGTAAGTTGTAAATTTTTGTCAACAATTTGCACTTTTGTTTTTACTCCGTTGCTATCCACTGCTCGTATCTCCTGCGATACATCTGCCAGTTTTTCGTCAGGTCTTCCATTGCGCGCTGCAATGCCTCCGTATAGCTTATTTCTCCCATTGGCGTTTTCACGGTTGCGCCGGAAGGATGCATTTCGTCCCGATGCGCAAAACCATGCGCAGTGTCATACCGAACTACGGGCGTCCAACGCTCGCTCCCTTGAAATATGCATTCCAGTTGTACAACAAAGCCAATCACAAGCCCGTGGTCGATTTCAAACCAAACGCGTAATGCATTCAACTCATCGAGCAGTCGGCGGAATTCGACCTGACGCACGTGTTTGCCGCTCGTCTTTCTTACTGATTTTAAAGTTTTATGATTTGCTCATCTCGGACAAGCTTGGCTCACGCCTTCACCGCCTCTTCTTCTTCCTCGCTCTCCGCAGAACCTTCGGTCGCCGCCTCGATCTGCACGACGTTGTCCTTAGGCATGATGTGCCAGAAGAAGAGGCGCTGCGCCTCCCAGTCGTTGAGCAGCATCTGCGCCAGCGGCGAGCCGGTCTTCTCCCAGTGCTCGACGATCAGCGACTTGAGATATTTCTCATAGGCGTCTCCCTGCAAGCGGGAGATGTTGATCAACTCTTTATTATACCGCCGCTCGAAGGTTTCGTTCACGTCGTAGACGAACGCCTGGCCTCCGGTCATGCCTGCGCCGAAGTTGCGCCCCGTCTCGCCGAGGACGACCACGCAGCCGCCGGTCATGTATTCGCAGCAGTGTTCGCCTGCGCCTTCGACCACGGCGATGGCGCCGCTGTTGCGCACCGCAAAGCGTTCGCCCGCAATGCCGGCGGCGAAGAGTCTGCCGCCGGTGGCGCCGTAGAGCGCCGTGTTGCCGAGGATGACGTTCTGATGCGGCGTGAAGCGCGCCTCCTCTGAAGGGCGAATCACGATTTCGCCGCCGCCCAGACCCTTGCCGACATAGTCGTTGGCTGCCCCGCGCAGGTGAAGCGACAGCCCGCGAATGGCGAAGGCGCCGAAGCTCTGCCCGGCTGTGCCCTCGAAATCGATGCGAATCTGTCCGTCCGGCAGGCCGGCGTCGCCGTAGCGCAGCGCAAGCTGGCCGGAGAGCGCCGCGCCGACCGTGCGGTCGGTGTTGCGGATCTTATGCGCCAGATGGATCGGCGCATCGGGGTTGGCCTGCAGGCTGGCGAGCACCTGCTCCGTGATGCGGTCGCTCAGCGTCGGGTCCGGCGGGGCGACCTCGTTGCGCGGCAGGACGTTGCGCCGCGCCGTGCCGACGTCCGGCACGTAGAGCAGCGGCGACAGGTCCAGGAAGCCCGCCTCGCGACCGTGCACGACCTGCACCAGATATTCAGGGTGGCCCACCACCTCATCCAGGCTGCGGAAGCCGAGGTCGGCCAGAATCTGGCGCACGTCCTCGGCGATGGCGGTCATAAAGTTCATCACCATCTCGGGCGTGCCGGTGAACTTCTTGCGCAGCTCCGGATCCTGCGTGGCGACGCCGACCGGACAGGTGTTTTTGTGACAGACGCGCGCCATGATGCAGCCTTCGGCGATCATGGCGCTGGTGCCGAAGCTCACCTCGTCCGCGCCGAGCATGGCCGCCATCACGACGTCGCGCCCGGTGGCGAGGCCGCCGTCGGTGCGCAGGGTGACGCGCGTGCGCAGGCCGTTGGCGAGCAGCACCTGGTGCGTCTCCGCCAGGCCGATCTCCCAAGGCAGCCCGGCGTTCTTGATGCTGCTGAGCGGGCTGGCGCCGGTGCCGCCTGATGCGCCGGAGATGTGAATCACGTCGGCCAGACCTTTGGCCACGCCTGCGGCGATGGTGCCGACGCCCATTTCCGCCACCAGCTTGACGCTGATCTTGGCGTTGGGGTTGATCGCTTTCAGGTCCCAAATGAGCTGCGCCAGGTCTTCGATCGAATAGATGTCATGGTGCGGCGGCGGGCTGATCAGCGCCACGCCCGGCGTGCTGTGGCGCAGGACGGCGATCTCCACCGTCACCTTGTGGCCGGGAAGCTGGCCGCCTTCACCCGGCTTGGAGCCTTGCGCCATTTTGATCTGCAGCTCATCGGCGCTCATGAGGTATTCGGGCGTGACGCCGAAGCGACCGGACGCCACCTGCTTGATGCGGCTGGCGCGCTCGGTGAAATAACGCTCCTTGGCTTCGCCGCCTTCGCCGCTGTTGCTCATGCCGCCCAGACGGTTCATGGCGATGGCGAGCGTCTCGTGCGCCTCGGCGCTGAGCGCGCCGTGGCTCATGGCGGCGGTGGAGAAGCGGCGCAAGATGCGTTCGACCGGTTCAACCTGGGTGACCGGAATCGACGGCCGAATGCGGCGGAAGTCGAGCAGATGCCGCGGAGCCAGCTTCATGCTGTTGATCAGGTCGGCGTATCGGCGATAGTTGGCGGGAATGTCCTCCGGCTTTTTGGGCCGGGCGACCTGGGTGAGCGCATGCACGACCTGCGGGCTCCACTCGTGCAGCTCGCCTCCGCGGCGCGCTTTGTACAGGCCCCATGTCACCAACTTAACCGCCTGGCTGAGGTCGCTGTTGGGATAGCCGTACTGATGCCAGGCGAGCACATCCTCCGCCACGCTGGCGAAGCCGATGCCGCCCAGGAGACTTGGCGTGTCGACGAAGGCCACATCCAGCAGCTCCTGACCGATGCCGATCGCCTCGAAAATCTGGGCGCCGCAGTAGGCGTCGATGGTGCTGATGCCCATCTTGCTCATCACTTTGAGCAGCCCTTTGTCGATGGCCTTGATGAAGTTCTTGCGCGCTTGTTCGACGGTCAGATTGCCGGTCTTGCGGCCTTCATGCACCAATTCCTCGATCGTCTCATAGGCCAGGTAGGGATAGACGGCGTTGGCGCCGTAGCCGATCAGACAGGCGAAGTGATGCACCTCGCGCGGCTCGCCGCTGACGCTGACCAGGCTGGCGCGCATGCGCAGCCCCTGGCGAATCAGATGATGATGCACTGCACCGATGGCCAGGAGCGATGGAATCGGCAGCGTATGCACGTCGGCTTTCTCGTCGCTGATGAAAAGGATGCGAGCGCCGTTGCGCACCGCCTCTTCGGCGTCGCGGCAGAGCTTTTCGACCGCAGCGCGCAGGGCGGCGCCTGCTTGCTCCGGCGTCACCTCTTCGCCGGAAGGCGCCTGCCAGACTGCATCCACCGTGGCGGTGGCGAACTCCGGCATGGTTTGCATGCGCAGCGCCGCCATCTGCTCCGGCGCGAGGATCGGCGACGAGAGTGCGATCAGGCGCACGGCTTCGGGCGTCTCCGAAAGCAGGTTGGCGCGCTTGCCGAGCAACATGCGCAGGCTCATGACCAACTCTTCGCGCAGTGGGTCGATCGGCGGGTTGGTGACTTCGGCGAAGCGCTGTTTGAAGTAGTGGAAGAGCGGCCGCGGCAGCTTGCTCATCGCCGCCGGCGGCGTGTCGTCGCCCATGGCGCCGACCGGCTCCTGCCCGGTGGTGATCATCGGCCGCAGGATGACGATCATCTCCTCCGAGGTGTAGCCAAAGCTGGCCTGGCGATTCGAGAGCGGCGCCCGCTGTGCATGCGACGCTTGCCCGTCTTGCCCGGCGAGAGCGTGGCCGTTTACGCCTGCAAGCTGCCCATTGCCTTCGACAGCCTCTTTGACCTTCTTGGTCAGGTCGTCCAGATGCACCAGATTCTCTTTGATCCAGCGGTCATAGGGCCGCCGCGCGGCGAATTTCTGGGTGATCTCTTCATCGTCCATGATCACCCCGCGCGCGGTGTCCACGCAGAAGATTTGACCGGGGCCGATGCGACCTTTGCGGATCACGCGGCTTTCATCGTAGGCCACGGAGCCGACTTCGCTGGCGCTGATGACGATGCCGTTGTCGAGGATGACGTAGCGCGCCGGTCGCAGCCCGTTGCGGTCCATCGCCGTGCCGACGATGCGGCCATCGGTGTAGGTGAGCGCCGCCGGACCGTCCCATGGCTCCATGAGCGCGCTGTGATATTCGTAAAAGGCCCGCCGCTCCGGCGTGACCTCGCCCTCAGGCAGCCGCTCCCAGGCTTCGGGAACCATCATCATGATGGCGTGGCGAATGTCGCGGCCGCTGCGCACGAGCAGCTCGAGCACGTTGTCGAACTTGCCGCTGTCGCTGCTGTCCTTGGCGATGATCGGACGCAGTTGTTCGGCCGGTTTCTCCCAGTAAGGGCTTTCCAGGTCAGCCTCTCTGGCGCGCATCCAGTTTTCGTTGCCCTGCAGCGTGTTGATTTCGCCGTTGTGACAGACGAGGCGGAACGGCTGCGCCCTCTCCCAGGTGGGGAAGGTGTTTGTGCTGTAGCGCTGATGGAAAACAGCGATGGCCGTCTTGTATTCAGGATCGCTCAGGTCCGGGTAAAAGTGGGCCAGCTCATTGGCCAGCACCAGCCCCTTGTAGACGATCGTGCGACTGCTGAAGCTGGCGATATAGAGACGTTGGATGCCGCGCTCCTTCGCCGCGTTGATGATGCGTTTGCGGGCGATGTACAACAGGCGCTCAAATGCATCGCCGGCCTCACAGGCTTCGTCGGTGCGACGCACCAGCACCTGCCCCAGCCAGGGGCGGCTGTACAGCGCGCGCTGCCCCAGTGCAGACTCGATCACGGGCACGGAGCGGAACGCAAGCACTTCCAGCTTCATCTCCCTGAGCACTTCTTGGATCAGATCGCGCGCCCTCGCCCGGTCTTCGCCGTTGCCCTTGTTGAGGAAGAGCTGACCCACCGCCAGGTCGCCCTGCGGAGGCGGCTCCATGCCGATGCGCCGCAGCTCGCGGGCAAAGAACTCGTACGGCAGTTGGGTCAAGACGCCGGCGCCGTCGCCCGTCTTGCGGTCGTCGGCGACGGCCCCGCGGTGGGCGTGATTGCACAGCGCCTCCAGCGCCATTTCCAGGATGCGGTGGCTGCGTTTGCCCTCGACGTGGGCCACAAAGCCGATGCCGCAGGCGTCATGCTCGAAGCGCGGATGATAAAGGCCCTGAGGGGCCGGAAGAGACCATTGAGATTGTGTGTTCGGGTGCATAGTCGTTCCTCTCATCGTCGACAATTCGCTTGCGTTCTTGCTAATTGTTTCGTGTGCATCGGCGCTCATGCATCGATGGCGCCTCTTGACGCAATTTCTGGTTCAGGAGTGGGCGTCCTGTCCCAAAACCTGTCGTCGGCGACGAGAAACCTTCTGCTCTGAAGGATAGAGTGCGGAACATGTTGAACAGAACATTCACCGCGTTGAGCCAATAACTATAGCACTGAAGGTGTTGCAGCGCAAAATGGGCCATTATTGTAGAGAGGAATCGTTTTCGGGAGGCGCCGCCTTCAGCGCCCACAGCTGCCTCGTCAGCTCGGCGTGGCCGATATGCCTGCTCATGTGCTCGAAGGCGTGCTGGATGTCGTAACGGGCGGTCAGAACGCGTCCCGGCTCGAGCGGGTGGGGGCGGCTCGCCTCCAGGTCTTGCGGAGAGAGACTGTCGAGAAATTGATGAACATAGAGCTGCATGCGTCGGGCGCGGGCAAGCAAATAGGCGGGGTCATGGTTCGCCGGGCCGAACTCCTCGCTGCCTTCGTCGCCGTCCACGGCGCTCCAGTCCAGGCGCCCCATCATCCACTCGGCGCGGCGCAGCAGGTAGTAGGTTGAGGAGATGGCGTGAGCGATCAGCCAGCCCAGGCTGCCTGCAGGGCCGCGCCAGGGGCTATGCTCGAAAGGCTTCCAGAGCAGTGCCTTGGCCGGCAAGTCCTCGAGCAGCAGCTCGATGTCATTCACCATCGCGTCAAACATGCGGCGGTAGGTGGCGAGTTCTGATGTCGGCGTCATAGGCTTCTCGGTTACAAGGTGCGAATTCGGGGCCTCGGCTGAAGCGCTTCAAGCGCATCCTTCAATCGAGCGATGTGCGGTTCATACCCCGTCAACAGTTCGGGCAGCGGCCAGATGCGCAGGTTGCTGTCAAGGAGTTGGAAGGCGGCGCGTGCGACGCCGGCCATCAGCGTCAGGGCGAACTCCAGATCGTCGCGGCTGCGCTCGCAGACGTGCGCCCGAAAACTTTGCATTGCCTGCGCCGCTTCGACGGCGAGGTCGGCCATGGCGCGCGGTCCTTCGCATAGCAATGCGTAGCCTGTCAGCAGCTCCCCGCGCTCCTCCAACGCCACGAACTCTAGAATCGCCTCGGCGTCGGCGTCGGCCAGACGCAGAAACTCCTGGCGGATGCGTTTCATCGTCTGTTGCATGAATTCGGCTGCAGCGTCTTGAGCGCCTGTCGGCTGTTGGCTGCGCGTGGCGTTGGCTGTCGCCTGGGCGAGCGCCGCGGCCAGCGCGCCGCTGAGGCCGATGGCGCCGCCCGCCTGGCAATGGTCGTGCTCGCCGATGCGTTCGACTGCTTGAAAAACCGGACTGACGGAAAGCTGGGTTTGAGAAAGCATGCCTGTTCTCGCTGTTCTGAAAGTTTGTGCAGATAGTATAGAGCAGGGCAGGATGGGCGTCAATCCAAGGAGCGCGCAACGGATTCGGAAACGGATTCAGAGGGAGCGGAGGACGTGCATCGCCCGATTCCTCGGCAAACCTTGCAATAAGCTTACATAAAAGGTGATTGACTTGCCGGACATTTCGTTTTACACTACAAAAAATTGCCCTTTCTAATCGAATGTGGATGGCGTACACCCGACGCGCCTGAAGCGGTTGTCCGTAGAATCGGGTGAGGAGCATGGATGCCCCTTTCGACGCAGTGGCCTCACCATCCGAGCAAGTTGAGCGAACTCATTGACCATGAGACGCTGGCCGTTATTGTCTCCGGCGCCTGCGCCCGGTTGGGGCGCGCGCTCACCGTGCTCGACTACGACAAAGACAGCGGCGCCATTGCGCGCATCGATCCCCTGGACACTCGCCAGAATTTCGAGCCATTTTGCCGTTTGCTGCGCACCGAGACGCGCGTGCGCGGCGGCAATGCTGCCTGTGAACGCTGCGACGCACAGCGCGCCCAACAGGTGGTCAAGCAGATCGGCGGCCATCGGTGCGGTAAGGTGGAAGCGTATTCATGCCACATGGGGTTGACCGACTTTTCGCAGGTGTTATGCGTGGACGATGCGCCGGTCGGGGTGCTGTTGGCGGGTCAATTTGCAGCGACTGAACAAAAGGACGTAGTGCGGCGAAGGGTGCGTCGGATTGTGGCGGGCGAACATCGGGACATTGCATTGCTCGATCCAGCCGTTGGCGAGGAGCTGCTCCATCAGGCGTCGCAGATCAAGGCGCCTGAGGTGGATTTCGCCGAGCGCTTTCGTCGCGAGGTTGAGAACCTTCAGGCGATTGCGACGGCGCACTATCGTCAGCAGAAGACGGAATACGAGGCGTGCTTTTTGGATCGGCTTCGCAGCGCGCGGCGTTTTTCGACGGCCGCCACGTTGCAGCCGATCCGCAGCAGCGCCAGGCAATTGCTGCAAATTGTGCAAGAACATTGCGGCGCGCGCTATCTGCTGTTGTTTTGCAACGTCGGCGAGAAAGACACCGTGCTCACGCCGCTGGCGCAGGTTGGTCTTGCCGGTGAGCAGGACGGAAATCTTCCCGGCCTGCCTCACTTTAACTGGACCAAAGCCGGGCTGCCAAGACATGAAAGCGAAGAAGGATGCTGGCGTCTCGCAGCCGGCGCTCCGGAGCTGACTCGCGGGGTGCGCGGGGACAACGCAAGCGCGCTGCGCGATGCGGCGTGCGCCGTTGCGCTGCTCCTGGGCGACGCTTTCCGCATGGTGATGCTCTTCGGCCCCTTTGAACGCCCGGTGAATCCCGAACGAGAGCAAGGATTTTTGTTCGAGGTGAGCCGCATCATCGGCTGGAGCGTCTTTGTGCAGTTGCAGTCCCTGCGGCTGTATGAGGAGCGCGAGCGCCTGATCGCTACGACGCAACTTCTCCAACATCGCTTCAAGACGGCCCTGACGCCCATTGCGACCCACATCGGTCGCGCCAAGATGCAATTGACCAATCGTCAGTACGACGCGTCTTTGCGCCCGATCATCGAGCAGATGAAGGCGGCGCATGAACTCAGCCTGCAGCTGGGGCGCACCGTGCGCGACACCGTGCGTTCGGCGGTGGTGATGATCGAGCGGGATGACCTGAAGTTCGACCTCTATCCCCTCTCGGTGCTGGTCGCCAACTGCGCCGAAGGCTTCGTTCCTCGCGCCGAGGAGCGTTCCCGTGAGCTGATTGTCGATCCCAGCGTCGAGCTGCTCCCCTACGCGGAGGTGGACATCGCCCGGCTGACGATCGCCATCAGCAATTTGCTCGACAACGCCGTGAAGTATTCGTTCCCGACCACGCGCATCCAGGTCAAGGCGCTGCTGGACACTGTAGAACAGCGTCACGCCGCCATCGTCGTGCAGGACCTGGGCGATCCGATTCCACCGGACAAGATGGAGGCGATCTTCGAGCGTGGGCGTCGCGCGTTGGTCGAGGCCAAGATGGGCAAGATTCCCGGCACGGGCTACGGCCTGTGGGAGGCGCGCGCCATCATCGAGGCGCACGGGGGAACCCTTGTCGCTCGCTCGGTTGAAACCAGCGTCTACATGCGCCAGGGCCGCGCCTATCGGGTCAGTTTTCTGGTGAGGATTCCGCTGCGGCAGGAGCGAGAGTGAAAGCGAGGGGAGAGGCGTTTGCTGCGAGGAAGGCGATGAGGAAGCGAATTTTACTGTTCGACGACGACTACGAAAGCATGAAGCCGCTGGCGGAGGCGCTGGAGGAGCAGGGATATGAGGTGGTGCTCTCCGCTGCGCAGGAGATCCCCAGACGGCTGGGCCAGGAGCGCTTCGACCTGTTGATTGTGGACATAATGATCCATCCTCAGAGTCCAGGGGTGGATGATAGAAGCGTCGTGCGCAATGTGCACTATTCCGGCGTCAACTGGCAGGAGACCGGCAAGGAATTTTTGATCAAGCTGCGCCGCGGCGAATATGAAGGCGTCAACGGTTCGGGCACACCGCGCACGGCGCCAGTGGTGATGCTTTCCGCAACCGCCGATCCTGACGAGCACTATGAGGCCCAGGCGGTTTTTGAGAAACCTTTTGATATCGAAGAGGTGATCGAGAAGGTTTGCGCGCTCACGCGAGGGTGAGTTGATGACCCCGGACGACCCTGATTTTTTAAGCGAGTTGCAACGGAACGCCCGCAAGTATCAGAAGCTGGTGGTGGCTTTACGCCACACGCAGGAAATTTCTCGGCAAATCGAGCACTCCTCTGTTTTCACCATCGCTGAAATTCTCTCTCGTCTTTTGCCCCACTATGTGACCGCCTTTGAAGCGCAGCGCGGTTTTGTGGCGCGGCGACCCGTATTCAACGCGCAGGGGCAGCCCTTTGAGGTCGTCGCCGTCGAGCCTGCCCAGCCCAGCATGCCCGAGATTGCTCTCTCCGACCGTCTGGAGGAGATGGTCAGCGCCGGCGGTTCTCGCATCCTGAATACAGGAGGGGGTGACGGCATCGTTCCCGAACTGCGCGCCTTTGACGCCCGCTCGGCGCTGCTGGCCTCCTTCCGCGCGTTGGAGCACGTCTATCTGGTCGGCTTGCTTGACAAGATGGGAGCTGAGCAATATCCCTTTTTGATGGGCGACCGCCGCGTGCTGGAAAGCCTGTTGAGTCTGCTGGCGATGGGCGTGCGCAGCGTCGAACGACGCCAGCGCGAGCTGGCCATTATTCAGGAGATCAGCGAGCAGATCATCGCCGGTGAAGGCGTTGGAAAGACCAACAACTCCATTTGGTTGAAAATTGCCCAGGGCGCAGGCGAGGTGAGCGGCGCGCAAATCGTCGGCGTCTATGCATACAACGAAGCGCAGAAGCGACTCGAACCGCGCTGCGCCTGGGATCACGAGCGCAGGACGACCATCGGCGGCGGCGCTCCGTTGCCTCTGGATGGCCGCAGCCTAAACGCCGCTGCGGCGCGTTCGTCACAGCCGATCCACCTGCCCGATGTCTCGGCAAGCGAAGAGATCTTTCTGGCGACCGCAGCGGAGACGGGTGTGCGCTCCGCTTACTGCACCCCCCTCTTCAGCCGAGGGGAGCTGGTCGGCACGCTGTACGTGGGCAGTAAATGTCTCAACGGCGTCGGCGAGCCTCAGCGCGAGGCGATCGACCGGCTTGCCCCGCACGCAGCGATTGCGCTGCACAACGCCCAGTTGCTGGAGCAGCTGCAGCAGTTGCATGAGATCGACGACGACGTCATCGAAATCCAGCAGGCCATCGCCGACGTCTTGCAGGAGGAAAAACAAAATCAGCAACTCGAGGCTGTGCTGGCGCGCTTCTTTCCCAAGCAGAGCGACTTTTTCGTCGCCGGCTACGACGACGCAACGGGGAGGATTCATCTGCGCATCGTCCATGAAAAAGGCGTCCGCGTCGATCATCTGGAGCAGCATCCCCTCTATCATCCCCGTCGCATCGGGGAGCGCCGCGGCCTGCTCGAGTACATGTTCGAGCGCAACCTTCCAGTGCTCGACGTGCGCAACTTTCCAGAATGGCCGGGCGCCTCTGAAATTGAGGAGGGATTCAGAAGCGGCATGCAGTGCTGCTTAATCAAGTCGCTGGAATACGGAGGCAGATTGACCGGCTGGATCGGCTTTCGCAATTTTACGCGTCCAGAGAGCTTCAGCGACCACCATCGCACGCTGCTCGAAAAAATTGCTCCGCACGTGGCGATCGTGCAACACAACGCTCGCCTTTATGAGCAGCGCATCCGCGAGCTGAAGGCGGTGAGCGAGTTTCAGACCCGCATCACCCGTCTCAGCGAGACGGAGAAGGAGGAGATCGACAGCGTCGCCGAGGAGGTGCGACGCACGCTGCGCGAGCTGGGGCTGCACACCGGGGATTTCTACATCGCCCTCTACGATGAAAGCCGAAACCTGGTGAGCGTGCCCGTCTGTTACGAGCGCGACCGCGCACTCTCAAGAGACGAGCGCGAACAGCGTCCGGCGTACTGTACGCGACCGCTCGCAAAGCGCAATGGTCTCGCCGAATGGGTGCTGCGCCACAACCGGCCTGTGTTCGCTCCCGACCGCGCAGCCATCGAACAATGGCGCCTTCAGGGAGTCGCCGACTTGCCGGAGACGACCTGCTGTTGGCTGGGCGCGCCAATGCGCGTGCGCAACAGACCGGTCGGCGTCCTGGCGCTGCGCAGTTTTGCCGAAGAGAACGCTTTCACCGAGGCGCATCTGCCGTTGTTGCAGACGATCGCCGACCAGGCGGCGATCACGATCGAGAACGCGCGGCTTTTCCAGAGCCGGCGCAGGCAGCAAGAAGCTCTGTTGCGCGCCGGCCAGGCGATTGCAGCCGGCGGCGATGATCCGGATAGCGTGCTGCGCATTATCCTGGAGCAGGCGGTGCGCGTCACCGACGGCTATCTTGGCATGTTTTATCTGGTCGATGGCAATGAGATGAAACTGCACAGCGTTTATCCTCAGAGCGAAGAGGAGCGCATCCGTCGCAGATTTGAAACCATCCCTCTTAGCCAACCCGGCGTCATGGCGCTGGCCGTGCGTGAAAGGCGGGCGGTGCTGGAAACCGACGTCGCCAATGCCAGAGAGTATCTGGATGTCTCCGACGGCGTCACGCGCTCCGAGTTGGCGGTCGTCCTGTTCCGCAAGGGAAGGCGCACAGGCGAAGTCATGGGTGTGCTCAACGTCGAGCACCCAGAGGTGGGCGGCTTGAACGCCGGTCATCGCAGCCTGTTGATTTCGCTGGCGCAACTGGCGGTTTCCGCCCTCCAGAACGCCGAAAAGATCGCCGATCGGCGTCGTCTGCACACCATCGCCGTAATGGGCGCCTACAGCGCAGACGTTATCCACGACGTGAAACAGGAAATCAGCACCATTCGCTGGGCGGTGGATCGTTTGCGCCGTCGAAGAGATTTGCCTGCAGACGCGCTGGATGACCTGCGCGAGATTGACCTGGCAGCTGAACGCATGAGCGTGCCCGACCTTTCGTCCGCTGAGCGTTCGTTGTCTCCAGACAAGCCGTCGACGCATCGCTCGTTGCTGGACGACGTCGTCGCCGATGAAGTCCGCGTCTTCCGTCAAAAGACGGAAAAGGATCGTAAGATCGCGATCGACTTCGAGTTGGATCTGCATTGCGGGGACGCCTCCGTATCCATCCATGAAAGCTGGCTGCGCCGCATGCTCCGCCATTATCTGAGCAATGCTCTGAAACATGTGACCCCGAATCGCAAACCGTCTATCGTCGTGTGCACAGTGCGAGACAAAGATACGGCCACCGTTTTCGTCAAAGACAACGGCAGCGGCGTCCGTCGCGAAATTCTTCCTCGCCTGTTTAGTTGGGAGATCGATCACGGCGACGAGCCGCCCGGGCGCGGCCTGTTGCTTGTGCGGCTCATCGCCGAAGCGCATAAAGGCGACGCGTGGTGTGAACACAGCGAGCCCGGCAAGGGAGCCTGCTTTGCTTTTTCGTTGCCGGTGGCGGCTGACGTCCAGGACAAGGTCGTCGGAGGGTGACCGCCTGGAAAGAGCATTGAATTGAACCCCTGGTCGCTGTCTGAGAAGGAGGATCCAATGTCTGAAGTTGCAAGCCATGGAAAAATCCTCGAAACCTCTTTCTCACAGGCGCGCCTTTTAATTGTAGACAATCGAGGGCAGACGCGTCGCGATTTGCTCCGCGCTTTCGAGGCTGAAGGATATAGCGTGGTCGTCGCCGAGGGCGCCGGCGATGCATTGCGCAAAGACGCGCTGCGCCTTGCTCAAAAGACGCGGCCGCACGTCATCATCGTCGATCTGCGCCTCGACGACGACCATGACACGAGCGATATTTCAGGGCTGGAGCTGCTGCGTCGGCTGCGCAGCCTGGGGAAAAACGTCGGACTGATCGTTTATTCCGGCTACCTCAATCCGACTGTAGATCGCGCTATCGCTGAGTGCGGCGCCAGGTGGGTGAATAAAGATGACTCGCCGGATGTGCTTAGAAACGAAGTGGAAAAGTTAGCGACCCAGTCCTGCGCGGCAAGACGACGTCTCCAGGTGTTTTGGCAGCCCAAGCCATGGAGCCGGGAGCGGACAGTGCGCCGACTTTTCCGGCGATGGGCGCCGACTTCCTTGCTCGATGATCTGATCGCACAGCTTTTTGAAGACAGGCGTCGCGTGTGGGTGTATCCGATCGAAGGGAAGCTGACTTCATCGGCCATGCCGGCGTCGCGAGGGCGTTCTCTGGTGCTGCGAGCGCGCATTCATCAGGGAAAAGCCCAGAAAGTGGTGAAAATTGCCAAAGCCCATCGCGTTGCGCATGAATCAAAGAATTACAAGAAATACATCGCCTCTCGTGCGCTAGGGCAGTTCCATACTCGGCTTGAGACGACCGCCTTCTTTTGGGATGCGGGTGCTTCCGTCTACAGTTTTCTTGGCGAAGGCGATGTGAAACATCTGCAGGCATTTCGGAGCTTTTACGCCGCCGAGCAAGACATCGATCGCCTGCTGAAGCCGATTCGTTTTTGGCGAGACCTGTGGAGACAGGCTTTTCCAAGATTTACAACGACCACTTGCACGATTTTTGAAGCGTATGACAAACTTCTCGGGCTAAACAAGCAGCTTGCCAGGCTACGCGAGCATCCGGTGGGCTTGCCGGCTGAGCTACCCCAGCTTTTGCAAAGAATCCATGACAGGATGAATGAATTGTCCAACTGGAGGGGAGCGCGGTGGATTGTTCACGGCGATTTTCACGCCGACAATCTGTTTACGGACGGCGATCATCTCTGGCTCATTGATTTTGAGCGCACCGGCCCGGGCCCCGCATATGCAGACTTTTGCGAGCTGGAGATCGATGTGGTGACGCGGCTGCTGCCATCCACCGTTTCCTCTCAAGATTTTTTGACGCTGACGCAAGCCCTGATAGATTTCGACGCCGCCGATGAGCCGCCGGGGTTGAGTTGGGAAGCGTATAAAGCGCTAAAGTTCGTGCGCGCACTGCGCAAACTGGCCTTTGAAACAACGAATCGTCAGAACCAACTGCCCGATTATCTGTGGGGATTGCTCTGTGACGCCCTGTTCGTCGCCGGGATGCGACCGCGTGCGCGCGGTTTGCAGGAGCAGATGATCCAACGCGAGCGCGCATGGCTGTATGCATCGGCGCTCTCGGCGCAGATCGACGCCGTCCAGCCAGCCGGACGACGCTGAAAATGGATGAAGAGAGCTATGACTCTAATTCATGAGCGTTATCCGCCCACCTATCGGCAAGAAATTGTGCAGCAGGTGTTTCGGGTGACCCAGGAAGGCCGCTCGATGTGCCTGGTGGGGCTTGCCGGCGTGGGCAAGTCCAACCTGCTCACTTTTCTGGAGCATCCAGAGGTTCAGGTTCTCTATTCCGAATTCATCGACAAAAGGACGCACATCGTTCGCGTTCCGTGTGAAAAAGATACAGATTCTCCGGAGAGCGTCTATCGCTCCTTGTTATCTGCACTTGCGCGCAGCCTGGACCTTCCCCATCCAGACAGCCGAGGCGGCGTTGAGTTCGATGCGCTGCGCAATGCGCTCGATCTGCACTGTAAACGCCAGAATCAACGCGTCGTCTTCATCCTGGATGAGTTTGAGCAGCTGATCCGAGCGCAGCCGCCCACGCTTTTCGAGGCGCTGCGCGTCCTGCGCGATGACCATCGCACCACCGGCAATCTGGCCTATGTGCTGGTCATGCACCGCATGCCGCAGGTGATCGTGGGGCGACAGCCTTTCGCCAAAAGCCGCCTGTTTGAAATCGTGCGCAACGACATCTATGCGCTTGGGCCTTACACGAAAGAAGATGCATACGCCATGATCGATGCCCTATGCACAAAGAGGCGTGTGACGCTTTCGGACCTTGAAAAAGATCGGCTGTACAAACTCAGCGGAGGGCATAGCGGCCTTCTCAAATCCATGTTCATGGCGATGCATCCGCACTTCAGCAACGTTTCAGTTCTCAAGATCCTCAGGCTCGCCGAAACCGATCCTGAGGTTGCAGCGGCGTGCAAACATATTTGGGAGCATCTGCACACCGAGGAACAGTTCGCATTGTCTCGCCTGGTGCGAGGCGCCTCGCTCGACCTGAGCATGGTGGAATTTCTGCAAAGAAGGGGATTAGTGCGGCCCGGCTCAGGGGGAGAACTTTTCTCCGAGGTGTTTCAGGAGTTTGTCAAGGGGATCGAGATGGGGTAGAGGCGTGCAGCCTTTATTTGCAAAAGAGGAGATAATCATGACGGAAATCATCGCCCTGATCCTGTTGCTCACAATTGTGCTGCTCGTCGTCGTCTGGTTGATGAAAAGCTTTACAACCGTGCCCGAAGGCTATGTCGCAATCACAAACTGGATGGACCGTTATGCACGCATCCTCGAACCGGGGCCTCATCTGTTGATGCCTTTTGAGGAGGAAAAGGCGCAGATCAAAGTGCGGCAGAGCGAAGGAAAGCTTGCCGTGCCCAACGTGTTCACCCACGGCGGGCTGCCGGTCGTCGTCAATTTGCGGTACACTTACCGGCTCGATCCGAGGCGAATGCACCGCGATGAGCTGTACTACCTTGAGGATGAACGCCGAGAACAACAGGTCAATATTTTTAAACAAATTTTTCAAGAGGTCATTGCAGAGCTCGCCCCTTCGGCGGAGCAATCGGCGCAAAAATCTGCGCCGCAGAATCCACAAGGGGGTGGAGGCGCCGACAAGGGAACTACGCCGAGCCGTGTAGACATCGCAGGGTTGTTCAGCCCCTTCGTCGGTCGACAGGGAATCGAACTGAAACGGCGTGTTGAGGAAAGGGCGCGTAAGATGTTGGCGGAGCACGGCGTCATGCTTGCGACGAACGCGCCCTTTGTGATTTACGGACTGCAACTGCCCGATGTGATCGTCGAAGCCTACATGGACTTGATCGCCAGCGACTTCAACAGCACCGCCATGTCGGACTTCATCGCAAGGGTGCGCAACGCCACCAATATGTCCGAGGCGGGTCTCGTTCAACTGCTCAACGTGATTCAGAACCCTTCGGCAGACCTGCGCGCAATCTTTGCCAGCGGCTTCGTACAGCCCGAAATGCATATCCAAGATGGAAAGCCTGGCGTTCGCCAGCGAGTTCCCGACGCCCCAACGCAAAGAGAGCCCGACAAGTCGCATAAAATGTCATCGGATGAGACCGGTCAACCGAAATCGACTCCGTCTCCGCTCGACCTGAGCGCAATGCACGATCTGCCGTTGACGGAAGAAGTGATGCGCACGTTAAAGTCTCCGTAACGTCAAGCCTTCGCAGGTCGCTGCTGGCTGACCATCCACCCTCGGCTGACTTTTGTGTTTTTTGTTATCTGGGTACAATGCTCGCCATTAAATCGCCGCAAAAACATTGAAGCCGTCTAAATGTGTCCGGTCAGTTTCCCTACAACCACATCTGGTTCATCCTCGGAAAAAGTGCATCGTTGCCGCCATTTTAGTAACGGTGTTTGGGGTGTAGGGCTGCGACCTCTTTCTGCTTTTCAAGGATCGTTGCCTTTTCATGCAAATGGGAAGCGGTGATCCCTCTCTTATACTACTGGCACTTAAATTTTAACTCTGCGCTATCTGAAACATGAGTCTGATTGAAAAAGGCATCAAACCCACTTTTGGCGGCCATGAAAAGTTTATCTTCCGATACGGCTGGCTGAAGAAAGGTGTGGACGCACTTGCGCGTGATCCCACTATCTTCACCAGTGACAAAGCCTTAGCCACGCTTGGAGTAGGCAAGAACATGGTGCGTTCGATCCGGCATTGGTGTCTTGCCACGGGTCTGTTTGAAGAAGCGCATAGCGAAGGCTCAGTTCGAAGTTTGCAATTGACCGAACTTGCTCGCCGGTTGGTCATGGATGGCGGCTGGGATCCGTACCTTGAAGATGCTGGGACGCTGTGGCTTTTGCATTGGCAGCTCACCTCCAACCTTGTGCGTGCCTTGACTTGGCATCTGACCTTTTGCATCTACTATGAGGCCGAGTTCACCAAGAAGCAGCTTGTGGCCTTCATTAGCAAACAGTTAGACCGCCGGGGGATTTCGACGACATCTGGCGCTGTCGAGCGGGAAGTGGATGTCTGTCTTCGCACCTATGTTGCTGCGACACACCGAGCGACTGCGAAGGGTGTCTCCGAAGAAACGCTCGATTGCCCCCTTGCTGAATTGGATCTGATCCGTTTCCTGGCAGAAGATAACATATATCGCTTCAACATTGGCCCCAAAGTCACTCTGCCGACCGAAGTTTTCGGTTATGCCCTGCTCACGTTCCTGTCTGCGATCATGGGCAGCCGACGCACCGTAACAGTGGACGAATGTCTCTATGGCGATGGAAGCCCAGGACAGGTTTTCAAGCTGGACGAAAACAGCGTTATTGAACACCTGGAAGCGCTCGAGCGATTGACAGAAGGCCGCCTACGGCTGCAAGAGACCGCCGGATTGCGTCAATTGTACCTGGAATACGAGACGGAAGACCGGTTCAGACTCGCTGCTCTCGATCTATTAGGTCATTATTATGCTCGATTCGAGAATTAAACTTGCCTCTTCCATTCACGTGCGTCCGAGCGGCATTCGCTCGATTAACATCGAGCGTGATCTGCAGGAACCGGCTTTGGCTAGGGAATATGTGTTCACCGCCCAGGCGCGGCGCGCACTGGCGCGCATCATTGACGGCATCGAAGACTTGACGCACACCCGCGCCTGGACCTTGACCGGCCCATACGGTTCAGGGAAGTCATACTTCGGGCTGTTTGTAATGAACCTGATGAGCGCTGCATTGCCAGCTCACCAGCACACGATCATGGAGTTGCAGCGGGCCGATCTGCTGTTGGCAGAGCGTGTAAAGCAATTAATAGGACCTGATGGTTCTCGGGGGTTGTTTCCAATACCCATCACCGGCTATCGCGCGCCGCTGCAAGAAGTGTTGGTGTGCGGTGTGGAGCAAGCGCTGCAACCCCTTAGCTCGAATGTCGGCATAAACCGATTGCTGAACGAGGGACGAACCATAGCTCATATCGGGAACCGCGTACTGGTGGCGTGGATTCAAGACCTGTTAACTGCAGTGACGCAATCAACGCTCGGCTACACAGGTCTGTTGCTACTCCTTGATGAGATGGGCAAGCCGCTGGAATATGCCGCTGCACACCCGGAGACCGCCGACATTTATCTTCTCCAGGAGCTGGCGGAGTTCGCCAATCGCAGCAAACAGACGCCGTTTCTGTTCATCGGCATCCTGCATCAGGCGTTTGATCGCTACGCCGGCAACCTGGACAGCGGGACCCAGCGCGAATGGGCCAAGATCCAGGGTCGGTTCGAGAATCTGACTTTTCAGGAACCGCCCGACCAACAGATGCGGCTCATCGTGAGCGCGCTTAGGCATAACGATAATCTGGCTATGACCACTGTGCGTGAGCGAATGTCTACCTATGTGGATACAGCAGTGGCGAGCGGCTGGCAGCCCTCACTGATGCAGACGGAGGAATTCGCCGAGCTATGTCTTGGCGCTTATCCTTTCCACCCGACCGCTTTTGTGGCGTTGCCGCATCTATTCAGACGCCTGGCGCAAAACGAGCGTTCCATCTTTGCCTATCTGGCCTCTCAGGAGCCGTTCGGATTCCAGGAGTTTCTGCAAAGCCATACAGCGCCCGAAACGATCCGTCTGGCGCATCTTTTCGATTACCTGGTCGCTAATTTCCAAGGGCGGCTGTACGCTTCGTTGCGGGCGCGACCGATCACCGAGGCACTGGAGCGCCTTAACAACGGCCATAGCCTTGATTCGCTGACGGCCGACCTCTTAAAAACTGTCGGATTGCTTAACTGGCTCAGCGAGGTCAGCCCTCTGCAAGCGACGGAAGACTGCATCGTGGCGGCTATGCGTTCCGAGGTATATACGGACGACCGGATTCGGGAGGCGTTGCGCTCCTTGCAGACGCGCTCCCTGATCGTGCACCGGCGCTTCAACCGGACTTACAGCATCTGGCAGGGCAGCGATGTGGATGTCGAGCAACGGCTCGAGGAGGCCCGGCAGAAGCTCACCGGTTCCTTCAGCCTGGCCGAGACCGTCCAGCAATTCCTCCCGCCCCGTCCGCTTGTCGCCCGTCGTCATAGCTACCAGACCGGCACGATTCGCTATTTTGAAGTGTGCTACGTTGACCAGCAGACGCGCGATCATCTTTCGTTGCAGCCTGGCCCGGGCGCCAGCGGCCTTCTGCTGATCTGCTTGCCCACGAACTATGCTGAAGCGGAGGCGTTCGCACGTTGGGCTGTTGAGTCGCCAGTCGGGACACGCGCCGACATTGTCGTGTGCATCGCCGAACGGATCGGGCGTCTGGTCGAATTGGTGAACGAGTTGCGCTGTCTGCAATGGGTGCGAGAGAATACGCCGGAATTGCGCGACGATCCGGTGGCGCGCCGCGAGGTGCGAACGCGCGCAGGCATGTTGGAGACACTCATTCGTAACGAGCTAGGGTCCACCATATCAACTAATCGGCTGACAAGTTCGACGGGCAGCAGATGGTTCTGTTGCGGCATGGCGATCTCGACGTCCAATGGCCTGTCGCACGTGCTCTCCACCATCTGTGATGCGCTCTACCCAAGCACGCCTCATTTGTGGAACGAACTGATCAACCGCCGGACGCTGTCGTCTCAAGGCGCAGCCGCTCGACGCAACTTGATCGAGGCCATGCTCACGCGAGCAGACCAGCCGGCCCTCGGTATTGAGGGGTATCCACCGGAACGCAGCATGTATGAGAGCCTTTTGCGTGCCGGAGGCTTGCATATCGAGGTCGAACCTGCCAGTTGGAAGTTTTCGGAGCCGCCGGAAAAAGATCCGTTGCGTCTACGAGCCGTATGGCAGGCTATAGCCAGATACATCTTCGATCAACCACCAGAGCCGCGGAGCGTGCAGGCATTGTTCAACCTGCTGTCAGCGCCGCCATATGGGGTGACTGACGGAGTCGCGCCGGTGCTGCTGTGCGCCTTTCTCATCGTCCATAGGAATGAGACGACGCTGTATCGTGATGGCACACTTCTGCCCGAACCCGGGGTGGCGGATTGGGAAGTGCTGCTGCGCCGTCCAGAGCTGTTTGCCGTGGCGGGGTGTCGCGTCACCGGCTTGCGCGCCGCTGTCGTAGAGCGCATGGCGCGCGGGTTGCGCGTGCCGCCTTACGTGATGCCGGTGGTGCGCGCAGTGATCGGCCGGCTCAGGGCTCTGCCCGAACACGCCTGGCGCACCCGCCGTTTGCCAGAAAACGCTCTTGCCCTGCGCCGTGCTGTGGAGACGGCGCGCTCGCCAGAACGTTTCCTTTTTGTTGAGGTGCCGGAGGCGTTGGGATTGGCGCCTTTTGAAGAGGGCGAGTTCGAGCCAGAACGCTTCGATCTCTTTTTCGAGCGTCTGAATGTCGCTCTGGATGCACTGGCAAACGCAACGCCGCGACGGTTGGCTTGGGCGCGAGATACTTGGTTAGCAGCCTGCGCGTTGCCGACTGGTGAGGCGGGCTGGGAAATTTTCCGCCAAAAAGCCGCACAGGTTGCGCCGCGAGTGACGCACCCTGCCTTGATTCCCTTGCTCAAGCGGACGGTGGAATCCGCTGACGCGAGTTCAGCCCTGGAAAGCGTCCTGGCGTTGCTCGCCAACCGTCCGGTGCGCACCTGGACGGATGCCGATGTCGAACGCTTCGAGGCTCAGGCGCAGTACGTGGGACAGATCTTTCGCGAAGAGAGCGATGGGAGAGGGCAGATTGCCCATCTCCCTCCTGAACTGCAATTACGCAGCCGGCGGATTGCCCAAGAAGTCAGCGCTTATCTTGCCGAACTGCAAGAAGACCCACAAGTCTTGCGCGCAGCCTTAGAGGAGCTGCTTAGGGAGCTGAAATAGCGCCATCAGTGTTTCGTGTTCACCGTTGCCAAGCTTGTGGTTATATCGCTCCACAAGACGTTGCCGCCGCTCAGATTATTTTGAAACGTCGACTGGCTTGACAAAGCCCAAGTGTAAGGTGTTCCAGGCTGATGTTCCACCAGCCTGGTCGCCAGAAGCTCTCTTCTTCTGAGGAGAGAGGATGTCAGGCCGCATAATCACAACGCAACAATTGCCAGATGTGATACTTGTTCGGAGGAGCTAATGTCATCACAACCACGCGTGCGTCACATCGTCTCGCTTTCCGGCGGCAAAGATAGCACCGCCCTGGCGATCTACTTGCGCGATCGCATCTCCGACCTGGAATATGTCTTCTGCGATACGGGCGAGGAGTTGCCGGAAACATACGAGTACTTAGACAGGCTAGAGACGGTTTTGGGCAAAAGGATCGAGCGTCTGAATCCTGAGAGACCCTTCAAGCATTATCTGGAAATCTACCGTGGTGTTTTGCCAGATGCCAGGACTCGGTGGTGCACTCGAAAACTGAAAATCGAGCCTTTTGAGAGGTTTGTCGGCGAAGATCCAGTCTACAACTACATCGGCATTCGCGCTGATGAACCTCACAGAAAGGGCTACATTTCAACAAAGCCCAACATCATACCGAAGTATCCTTTTATCGAAGATGGCATCACGAAGGCCGATGTAATGCGTATCCTTGAGGAAAGCGGCATTGGGTTGCCAGAATACTACGAATGGCGGTCGCGCTCAGGATGTTACTTTTGTTTTTTCCAGCAACGTATTGAGTGGGTGGGGCTATTCAGAAAACATCCGGAGAAATTCCAGCAGGCATTGGAAATGGAAAAGGAGGACCTTGAGACCGGCGAGAGATACACATGGATAGCCGGAGAAAGCTTGAAGGAGTTGAAAGATCCCAAGCGCGTTCATGAGATTGAGACGAGTTTTCAGAAGAGAGTCACATCAATAGGTAGTGTTGCTCCTAACACACCTCTAGCTAAGGTGTTCGCGATTGATGTGAACGATGATCAAGGGAGTGAATCATGTCTGATTTGCCATCTGTAAGCTTCAGCCTCGATCAGCTCAAGCGGGAAATTATTCATTTGAGACGCGGCAAGCGCCAGGACATTATCGTCCTCATAAACTAGTTATGCTCTTAGCGGTAATCGATCTGGTGGATAGAGGAATTCTTAAGGAGAATCGGATCTTTCTTTCAGACCCGCTTCTCCGTACCTTTGAAAACATTTTTCTGTTGGTCAAGAGGAAGGATGACCTATGTCAGCCTGGACCTCCTTTCTTCCATCTTCGTTCGTCAGGGTTCTGGTTTCATAAGGTACGTCCTGGACGCGAAGAGGGCTATTTGAAGCTGACAACAACTGGAGGCGGTCTGCAGATTATTGATCACTACATAGAATACGCTTATGTGAGAGACGATGTATATGAGCTGATACAAGACCCTGCGTGCCGTCGCGAATTACGGTTACTGATCTCTAGACTGCTGAACGCAACAGAGGAGAATGATGGCTGATAGATTTGCAATTAGCTTCCATGAGACTTTCTCCCTTTCGCGTCCTTCACTCGCACCGATTCTTGAGAACGCTAAACGCAAAGGGGCGCTAAACAGGCAATTTTTCGTCGAGACATCATTAGGCACTAACTATCAGAAGGCCATGCCGCGCTACGCTTTTCGTTCTGGTTTGCTGGACAAGCGCAATCATCTGACCGTTTTTGGGCGGTATGCTGCAGACTTCGATCCTACGCTGGACAAACCTGCCACACAATGGCTGCTGCACTATCATCTGGCTGCGCCTCACGGGCCGACGGCCTTCTGGCATCACCTGGTGCGCAAGCGTTTCCTGCCGGGCAACACCTTCACCACCGACGACCTGACAGCCGACCTCACCGGGTTTCTGAGTGATACCGCAGGCAAGGCTCCAGCGCCGCGATCCATCCGAAGCACTGTGACCATATTTACCGGCACATATCTCAAGATGGATGGGTTGAGACAGATAGGCTTGCTAGAGGAGAGCGGTTCCAACACTTATCGCGTGCCGGCAGCGAACTCTCCTCCCCTTTGGAGCGTGGGTTACGCCCTGGCCGAGTACTGGCATGCACATTATGGCGAGCGATTGACCATTAACCTGGATGATCTGACCCAGGGCGATTTTGCTGCTGTGTTCTTGTTGGGCGAGGAGGGCTTGACGCAATTGCTGATTCAACTCAAGCAGGAGGGTATGCTGGATCTGTACCGCATTGCGCGTCCCTACCAGGTAGTCTTGTTGCAACCGAGCCTGGAATATGCCCTTCAAAAGATGTATCAGATGTGAGCCATGAAGATCGAAACGCTGCGCGATCAGTTGCGCCAACCGGGAGCCCGGTTCGGCGTTGGCGTCTGGCTAATGCCAATAAAATATCTGGGCCAAGAAGAGACTATTGCCGTTCGGCTAGATGTACAGGCTCTGGATGCGCGCCAGGTTTACCTGGAGAGCCTGCCTGCAGGGGCGAGATTTTCCGGGCTGACTGCGCCAGAAGGACACCAGAACCTCACACGCTTGATGTGGAACTTATCTCAGCGTATCCACCGGCGTGATTGCTTGTTGATCCATACACTCGATCTGTTGTTGCTGGCGTTGGAGGTAAACGAACGCGAACGTTTTTGGCATGAGACTCTACGAGGGTTGCCTTACCCGCGCACCAAACTGATTCTGGGCGTGCCTGAGAAAGCCCCTGAGCTTTTTTCATATGAGCTGCGGCGCTGTTACGCGTCACTAATCGCTGAAGGTTTTCTGGAATAAACGCTACCCAGGAGGGGAATATGCGCATCGGTGATCTTGTCAGGATGGACGCCTCTGGCGATTTTCGTTCAGACGTGCAACTGAGCGACTTCGATAACCCTGCGCTGAACCGTGAGCTGCTCCGCAACTATATCCTAACTGTCCACGCGCCTGCAACTTACGGAGCACAGCAACGCATTCTGTCGGCGCGAGATGTGCTGGAGCAGCTGAAAACCGTTCTGACCGTTGAACGCGCTGAAAACCGCATCGTACTGACCGCCAACTACGGTCACGGGAAAAGTCACCTGGCGCTTGTCCTGGCTAACTTCTTCGGTCGTCCCTGCGACTCGCCGGAAGTGAAGATCGTTCTTGATCGTCTTGAGCAGGCATTGAACAACCCTGCGCAATTCGCCGGCTACCGGGACTTCAAGCAGAGCAGGGGTGAGTTCCTGGTGGTGCGTTTGCAGGGCGACGCGTTCAGCGATCTGCAAGAAGGCTTCATTAGTGCACTTGAGCAGGCACTGCGCGAGCATGACGCGACACGCAATATCGAAATACCCCTCTGGGATGGCCCTGCGAAGAAATGGCTGAATGACCTGAGCGGCGCAAGACGTCGAGCCGCCGAGGCCTTTCTGGCAACACAGAAGACCGATTTATCCCTTCTGATGGTCAGCCTGCGTCGCCAGGGGGCCTATGAATTGGTGCGTGAACTGGTCAAGCACGTCACCGGCATGTATCCCGATTTTGGCCGCGAGATCAGCCTGGAAGACCTCGTGATCTGGGCAGTAGATCAGGTTTGTGTCCCCTACAAGTTGGGCGGACTGCTCATCCTATTTGATGAATTTAGCCTGTTCCTGCAAAAATACATTGCGGCGCGGACGGTCGGCAAGCTCCAGGAGCTTCTCAACGGTGTCAGCAAGCGTCCAGGCAAATGTGCATTCCTGGCCTTTTCGCAACAGGATGTGGATTCGGTGGCGGAAACATATGCCCAGGGGCAACGCCGCGACGACGTCAAGAAGGAACTGGAACGCCTACCCAAGGACAGGCGCGCCCAGCTCTATTCGCTGATGGAAGGCGTGCTCGCTTCATACCTGAAGCAAGATGTTGCCCGCTGGGCCGCCTGGTACGACAAGCCACCCAGAAAGGGCACCTTCGTTCAGGCACGCGAGATCCTGTCCACACATTTTCGCAGGCGCTATACTGATGAGTTGAAGTGGGATGAACGGGCTCTGACCGAAAAGGTCGTCATGGGGTGTTTTCCCCTGCATCCGCTGACTACGGCTATCTTGTCGGTGCACACTTTTGAGGCCGGGGCGGGCGACAATCCACGAACGGCTCTGCAGTTCGTGCGGCGAATCTGGGAAGAGATACAACAACAGCCCGCCGAATTGTCCGATGGCAGGCCTAGTTTCGTCTTCCCGGTGACCTTAGTAGAATTTTTTGGTGAGCAGATTTCCAAGAAGTGGTACGACGCCTATCGTCACGCTGTTGAGACTGCGCCGCAGGCTCTCAGCGAAGAACAGCGAAAGGTCTTACAAGCCTTGCTCGTTCAGCAGGCGGTCGGGTTGAGAGCTTCTGCCGGGGATCAGATCGATCTACTTCATCATCTTTCTGGGGTAGGAAGGGACGAGATCAAGCGTGGATTGCAGAATCTGGTGGCTCAGAGAGTTATCCGATTTGATCCTGCCCACAAAGTCTCCTCCTTGTGGCCTGCCAGCACGCGCCCTCAGGAAGTGGAAGAGGTGATCCAGAATGCTATTGATAACACTGCGGTTGATCGCAATCTAATGGAGATGATTGCCAAGCAGTTATCATCTCTGGGGCTCTCGTCCCTGGACTTCGGTCACGCGTCTGATTGGTCGCCTCGGCAGGTTGCGCTGACCTCGGAAATGTTTACGGCAGAAGAACTGAAAAAGCTGATCCCGCCATACCGAATCGGAGTCAATGGGATCGAGGAGGGCCCACGCGGGTTAGTTGTCTGGCTCATTGCCCAGACCGAGGAAGAGAAGGCGCTTTTGCACCAAAATGCCCAAGACATTTTGGACGAAGCTCTCGGGAACGTTGCTTCACCTTTACCAGTAGTGATTATCTTGCCCAATCGAGCCACTCCTGGCCTCGTCAGTTCGGCCCGGCGACTCAAGGCGCTCGAGAACTTGAACACCAGCGAAAGAGAGAAGATCGGCACGGTCATTTATCAGCAAGAAAGAGGGTTAGCGGAATTTAATTTCAGAAATTCACTCAGAGATTTGGTTGATGACGTAGCTATTTATGCGAACAGACAGCGTAGCCTGGCCGAGTATGTCTTGCCTGCTCCTTATTGGGCGTCGGTACAGACGCTCCGGGATCTTTCGCTCAAAGCAGTAATGACGGAATGTTATCGGCAGGCATATGCATATCGCGAGGATTTCTACACCCAGTATGCTGTTGTTAGCAGAGGTCCTAACCAGCTGCGTACAGCAATTCACAAAGTGGCCAACTGGTTATTTGACGACACAGCCGGAAGCGGTATTCGTACTTTAAGTAAGAGGGATATTCAATACCAGATCGCAACCGCGTACTTGACGCAGAAATGGGGGCTGCTGGCAGCAGGAACTCATACGATTCAACGCCCCACTTCACTTCGTTTGCAGCAAGCGTGGAATATACTCGATGAGAAGTTTCCTCCCGGCTGTCAAGACGTCCGTGTCCAGTCCGTTCTCATTGACTTGCTCAATCCACCCTATGGGCATGACTACAACACGTTGACCCTGCTTTTCGCAGCATGGATTGGCTTTCATCAACATGAATTGCGCCTGTCGTTGAACGGCAGACGGATGTCTTTGAGCGACCTTAAGGTCTTTTTCGATGAGGCCAAACACCCCCAGGATTTCCTCAACCGTATTTGCGTACTTTCTCCACTTTTCATTAGCCGTACTAGACCTGATGAAGTTTTCGCGCAAGTGACCGGTGTGTTGGAGCAGATCCGTCAAGGGGCGCCCTTCACCATACCGCAGGCGCAAGAGGCGCTGGCTAAACTGGAACAAGCTCGTATAAACCCAAGGTTGCCTGAAACCAAACGGGACGAGATCGAGCAGTTGAGTCCCCGTCTGGCAGCAGCCCTTCAGGCAGCTGAGGACTACGACCGCAAGGCATCTGCATGGTTGAAGGAAATCTCCATGGGTGATCTCGATGATCTGCTGCGGAGTCGAGAGATCTTGAAGAGCCTCCCTACGCTTTCGTTGGTCACTCCTGCTCAACCTCCACTTGACGACCTGGAAAAACGTTGGGAAGCAGCGATCCAGAATGCTTTGGCGGTCTTTTGTGACAGGTACGCCAGCCTGAGTGATCTGGCCGATCACAAGGCTCATGAAAACCAACTGAGGCGCATCCGCAAAGCGCTTGATCAGTTCCCCCAATTTGCGAAGCGGGTAGATCAAGCCCTCGAAACGCTGTCGCGGGCGCGCGCCGAACTACAAAAGCGCGAAAGTGAAAAGGCCATCGTTGCGCAAATCAACAGCATGACGCTTCACGCGTCACTAGCTGCTTTGTACGAATATCGTGATGAGTTGACAGCCTTGACCGACCTATCCCCGCAGACTGCCAGGGTGCGTGATGAAAAGCTGAACCAGATTGTAACTCGCATTCAGCGATATGAGCAGATTGCGGTGGAATTGCCCCGGGCCATCGAGCAAGCGACTCAGACAAGCGATGTGCGGAAACAACGAGACTTGCTTTTGCGGACTCTTGGGCAGCTAGAGGGAACGTCTCTTCACCAATCCCTGGTTGCGCTTCAAGAGAGAGTCGAACAGCTCGAGACCTTCTTCGAAAAGCTGCGCGAACTTGCCTCTGCGCCTCAGCGTACTCCAGATGATCTTATGTGCCTTGAAGCACACTTGAACAGTCTCGAGATGAGCTTCGCTATCTGGCTTGCCCCCCCACAGCACGCTCTGTTGGAGCTAAGAAGGCAGGAGATCGAAAACCTCCGACGCCAAAAGGCTCAAGAGGCTGAGACCTGGCTCTTGCAGCTAATGCGGCGTCATTCAAATGCAGAGAATCCTGAAACTTTGCTGCGCGAGGCCGAAACGCCACATGCGTTTTTGCCTCCTGAAGCCGTAGCTCGTCTGCAAGAATTCCGACTGCGCCTGAAAAAGCAACTCGACGAAGATGCACTGTTGCAGATCGAGGCGTTGTTCCGAAAGATCGGAGACCCCAAAACACGACGCGAGTGTCTCAACCGCTTGCAAGCATTGGTGGATGCATCATGAACGCTGAAGTCCTATTTGACAGCGAAGGCGATCTCCCTGCCCCGCCGGGTTATCAGGTTATCGAGAGCGAGGTTGATTTCCTGCGCCACGCGCTGGCAGATACTCCGCTCTTCATCCGAGGAAAGCGCCTATGTGCCTGGGCAGAATCCTTTTACGCTTTGCGAGGCCGACCGTGTCGTCATCAAGAGTCGCCCAGCAGAGCGCTGCAACGTGTTTTCCCAGAGCTGACACAAGAGCAAGCGAACGCATTGACGCGAAAGATGGGCATGACTGCACTTTCGTTCGACCAGGTTTCCCCCGCATTTGTCCTGGAACGATGTTATCCAGACGATTCTCTCATCTGGCAGGGCGATCCATCCCATCAGCATGCCGCCCGCTGGTTGCTCTGGCTGTACGCACACCGGCCGGATCAAGCCGAATCCGTCATTCTACGCCTCTTTGCCCAACACTTGAGACAACGGGCTGGTGATCAGCCCGAGGCTCAGATCTATCAGGCCGTCAATGACCAGCAGGCGAAGGCCTGGCTTGATGCCTGGTTGGGACTGAGTGAACAAGTGCCCGTCGGCCTGGGCGAGTTTCCATTAGAGGTTCCCGACTCACTGTTGTGCGAAATGAAGTCCACATGGCGGAAACGACTGATCGAAACCGACGGCGCTTTCTTTGAGCGGACGCTCAGCGTTCCTTTGCCGCTTTCACTGCGTCAAGAACTCGCCCAACTCGCTGCTCAGATTTATGAGCAGCATCCCCAACAGCTCACAAATGATGTCATCCGGCGATTGCGGCCTTATCTTACTACGCAGAGATTGGCTGCACTGGAAGAGCACGTACCGCCCCCAGAGCCTGGGCCGCTGCCAGATGACGAGCAAGGTGTTCTGGATTGGTTTCAGGCTAAGTATCTGCCCTATCGGCGATGGCAGGCGCGCCATGGCGATGATCAATCCAAGAAAACCATTCTTTTTCTTAGCCGGACTTTTGCCCGCTGGTATCTCACACGTTATCCGCAATGGCTTCTGAACCCCGGGTGGCTCTCATTTCAGCAGACTAGCCGCCTTCCTCAAATCTCTCGAGACTCTCTTGTGTTTTGCGTCGTCTTGGATGGATTGCCCGCCTGGGATGCTGAAGACTTCGCTCGTGCTGTTTCAGCGAGGATAGAACGCTTACAACTCCAGCGAAGATCATATCGCTTTGCTCCTCTGCCTACCACGACCGAATTTGCGAAGGACGCCTTGCTGAAAGGGGTGCCGCCTCGGCTGGCGCCGGAGTATCCCCCCTTAGGCGAGATTTTACCTGACAATGCATCGCCTGTAGATGAACTTGCTCGCAGGCGGTCAGAAGGGCTGGTATTCTGGCGAATCGGACAACCAGATATTGCCTATCACTTCGAAGCCGATGCTAAACGTGAAAGACGAGTGCGCGCAGAGCTAGAAGTCGTCCTGCAAGCCATACAAGAAGTCGTTGAAAAGCTTCCACCGCATCTTTCTCTCCAGATCGTCGTCACAACGGACCATGGACGATTGCTCAACCCCGAATCGCCTTGCCGATTGCCTGTCCCTGGCGGAATGCGGGCGCACGGTCGAGTCGCGTGGGGGAAATCAGACCGGCAATTCGACGAAAGCGGTTTCTCTATTGAGGATAGCGCCGGATGGATTGCCGTTCACGGCGAGCGATTTGCCATGCTTCATGATATGCTAATTGCAGTGGGCGAAGATTCCTTCCAGAAGGCTAACTCTGCATCTGAGCCTTATCCGCATGGTGGTTTGTTCCCGGAAGAAGCCATCGTGCCCTGGTTCGTATTCGAGCGCGATGCGAGACAGCCAGATGTCTCCATCATGGTCAGTGGTAAGGGCGAAGCACAAAGTGCCGGCGCAATGACGATCCGTGTCACTAACCTTGGCCAAATCTCATTGGAATGCCTTGCGATCACGATGTCGCACGGAGCACAAGTCAACGGAACATGGGGTGTTCCTCCGCTCCAAGAAACCGAATTCACCGTGTCTCTGCACCCCTGGCCTGTCAAGGCTGATCTGGCCACACTAAGAGCGGAGCTGTTGTTCCGACAGCCAAGCGGTAGAACCTTCACCATCGAAGTCGCACCTTCATTTGAGGTGCAGGCCCTCTATGAACGGGATGACTCTATCTTAAAGGACTTGGGTTTATGAGCGAGATCCTTACCCCTGAAGCGCTAAACCAGAAAGTGAGTCAGGTATTCGGTCGCTTGGCGATTGACAAACGCCGTTTGCCGAGCAGTCAGCTGAACCGTCGGAGCGTTCCGGCCTATGTTGCTGAGTGGCTCCTGGACACCCTTGTACCTGGAGAGGGCCCGGTCACTCCGACGGAACTGGGTAAGATCCAGGCCTGGGCAGATCGTTTCCTGCCGCTGCCCGACGAGTCCAAGATCCTCAAGAACCGCTTGCTCAACGGGGAAGTAGTCAAGGTGCTGACCCCTGTCGAAGTCGAGATCGTGCTCACTAGGCGGGCCAAAGAGCGCGTCGCTCAACTCAAGCTACTGGGTTTGACCGATGTTCATATTGCTAATGGCATCGTGGAGGAATACCCTGATCTGCTCAAGCAAGGGATGTGGGGCGTTATTGAACTAATGGATACCCAGGAAGGCATCGCCCTAACCTCTTTCAAGCCGATGCAGGCGTCCGTCAATCTGGATATTTTCAAGGAAAAGCGCGCTGCATTCTCCCTGGACGAATGGCGCGCATTGCTGCTAACTTCGATGGGGTACAACCCGTGGGCGTTCGATGAAAGAGAAAAAACCTATCTGCTTTGTCGGCTGTTGCCGCTGGTGGAGAAGAATTTGCACTTGCTGGAGCTTGCTCCCAAAGGTACGGGCAAGAGCTACTTGTATGAGAATATCAATCCGCGCGTTCGCCTGATAAGCGGCGGCAATGTATCGCCAGCGGTTCTCTTCGTCAACAACGCCAGCGGGCAATGGGGCTTACTGGCGCGTTTTGCGGTCGTTGTGCTGGATGAGGTACAGACGCTCAAGTTCGAGAAGCCCCAGGAAATTGTTGGCGGGCTTAAGGGGTTTCTGGCCAACGGCCGCCTGACGCGCGGCGGCCTCTATGAAACCGCCAGCCCGTGTAGCTTGGTGATGCTGGCCAACATCATGCTCGATAGCGAACAGCGGCCAGTGCTTTCGCCCTTGGTCAGAGAATTGCCTGAGTTCCTGCAGGAAACTGCCTTCCTCGATCGATTACGCGGCATCCTGCCCGGCTGGAAGGTGAGCAAGCTGAGCGGAGGATCGTTTGCCCAGGGAGTGGGATTGAAATCCGACTTCTTCGGCGATGCGTTGCTGGCCCTGCGTGAGGATGTCAGCGCCAATCAACTCGCAAGCCATGCTATCAATCTCAAAGGTAAGAAACTTTACAAGCGCAACGAAGACGCAGTGCGTCTGCTGGCTAGCGGCCTGATGAAGCTGCAATTCCCACACGGTCAAGTCTCGCCGGAGGACTTCGAGATGTATTGTGTTCGTCCGGCAGTAGAATTGCGCCAGCTGGTGTGGGAGCAGTTGTACGTGCTGGATGCCGAGTATCGGCAATACGATGAAGAAATTCAATACGAACCGATTTGAGGATAGATGAAGAACGCCATTTATCTAGACTACAATGCAACAACCCCCTGCGACCCCAGGGTGGTCGAAAAGATGCTCCCATTTTTCGCCGAATGGTACGGCAACCCGGCCACAGGGTTACACCTTCAGGGGCGAAAGGCGGCGCGCGCTGTTAATGAAGCCCGCGAGCATGTAGCTGCGCTGATTAACTGTCGTCCTGGTGAGTTGCTCTTCACCGCCGGCGCTACGGAAAGCAACAATCTCGCCATCCTGGGATTGGGGCGCGCTCATCGGCACGGCGAGCGTAAACGCATCGTCACCTCGGCCATAGAACACAAAGCCGTGCTCCTCCCTTACCAGAAGCTTCAAGAAGAAGGCTACGAATTAATTGTATTGCCGGTTGATCCGCAGGGTCGGGTCTCGGTTGACGAAGCTGAGGCGGCGATCAACGATCAGACGCTGCTGGTGTCTGTGCAGGCCGCCAACAACGAAGTAGGCGCCCTGCAGCCCATCGCAGAGATTGCGAAGATCGCTCATGCGCATGGTGCAATTGTCCATTGTGATGCAGCCCAGGCCGTGGGAAAAATCCCGGTGGATCTGGCTGCAGAGGCCTGGCAGGTTGACTTGCTTTCGATCAGCGCGCATAAGCTATACGGCCCCAAAGGCGTCGGCGCGCTTTATGTTCGCAGCGGGCCTCGCACCCTTATCCTCGAGCCCTTACAATACGGCGGCGGTCAGGAGCGTGGCTTGCGCCCTGGCACGACCAATGTGCCGGGCATCGTTGGCTTCGGCGAGGCTTGTCGCATCTGTTCGATTGAGCTTGCACAGGAGAGCATTCGCATCGCCAACCTTCGCGATCGCTTCGAGCAAGCTCTCCTTGCCAGCATCCCTGGCCTGAAGATCAATGCGCGTGAGGCCTTGCGCCTTCCGAACACGAGCAGCCTGACTTTCCCCGACATCGATGCTGATGCACTCTTGTTGAACCTGCCGGAGGTGATGATGGGGACGGGGGCGGCATGTTCATCGGGGGCGTTGGAGCCATCGCACGTGCTGACGGCGATGGGGCTGAGCCGGGCAGAAGCTGGATCCACTGTTCGTGTAAGCCTTGGCCGCTTCACAACCCTCGCAGATGTTGAGCGCGCTTGCTCGCTGATCGTAAACGTGCTCACAGTCCTCGAGGCTTCGCAAAACAAAATGCCTACGTTAAAGTCTCCACAACCTCACGCCTGAACCGGTCGCCTTTTGATCATCACGCCGCGCGCCGGCGCAAAGAGATAGCACACCAGAAAAATCACGCCCGCCATCGTCGCCATCGACCCGGCGATCGAGGCGTCCAACGCGTAGGCGAGCCAGTAGCCGCTCACGGCGGAAAGGACGCCGATGGCGGCGGCGTAGATCAGCATGTGCGACAGCCGATCCGCCAGCAGATAGGCGGCGGCGGGCGGCGCAATCATGAAGGCCACCACCAACACCGAACCGACCGCATCGAAGGCGCCGACCGCCGTGACGGAGACAAGCGTCATAAAGGCGTAGTGGAGGACGCCGGGCGCAAAGCCCAACGCCGCTGCAAGCGCCGGGTCGAAGGTCGCCAGCTTTAGCTCCTTGTAAAAAATCGCAATGAACAAGAGGTTGAGCGCAAGGATGCCGCCGCTGACGTACAGCCCTGCTGGGCCTGCGTCCACCCCGAAAATCTGGATGCGGTTGAAAGGCGCAAACGCCAGCTCGCCGAGCAACACTGCGTCGACATCCAGATGAACGTTGCCGGCGAAGCGCGTGATCAGGAGGATGGCGATGCTGAAGAGGGCGGGAAAGACCAGCCCAATGGCGGCGTCTTCGCGCACAAGCTGGGTGCGGGTGAGCAGCTCCACCAGGCTGACGGTGAGGACGCCCATCAACGCCGCGCCCGCGATCAGGAGCGGCGAGGTCAGGCTCTTGGTCAGAAAAAACGCCAGCACGATCCCCAGCAGCACGGTGTGGCTGATGGCGTCGCTCATCATCGCCATGCGGCGCAGGACGAGAAAGACGCCCGGCAGCGCACACGCCGTCGCCACCAGCGCGGCGATCACCTGAATTTCAATTTGCGCAAGCGACATACGCTGCTCCTTTGCCTCTTCCTTGTCGCCTGGCAAGCCCGGCGACGCGCGGCGCAGCCAGACGACCACTCTCTTCCTTTTTTGCGCCCTTGCGTTGAACCCATGTTCAAGGCTGTAGATGCGCCGTGCGAACTCGTCGCTGATTGCTCAAGTCGCGCAGCCGTCTCCAGACCACCCCTCGCGCAGGCGCGAAGAGCAGCGAGAACAGCACAAGAGCGCTGATGCACAACACGATCACCGGCCCGGTCGGCGTCTTTTCCATGGCGCTGCTGATCAGGGCGCCGCTCACGCCGGCCAGAGCGCCGAACAGGCCGCTGAGCCCCACCATTGTTTCCAGCCGATTCGTCCATTGACGCGCAGCCGCCGCCGGCGCCACCAGCATCGCCGACATCAACACCACGCCCACCGTCTGCAGCCCGATGACGATGGCGACCACCAACAGGGTCGTCAGCAGGATGTCGAGCGTCCGCACAGGATACCCGAGCGACGCAGCGTAGTCGGCGTCGAAGGTGAGCAACTTGAACTCTTTCCAGAAGAGCAGCGTCGTTCCCAGCGCCAGGGCGCCCACCGTCGCCATCGCAATCACGTCGCTCTGCAAAAGCGTGGCGGCCTGCCCGAAGAGAAATTTATCCAGCCCCGCCTGCCTGGCGTCGGACAGCTTTTGTGCGAAGGTCAACAGCATCAGGCCAAAGCCGAAGAAGACGGAGAGCACCAGGCCGAGTGCGCTGTCGTCCTTGATGCGCGTCGTACGGGTGATGGCTGCAATGCTGAGCGTCGCCGCCCACCCCGCCGCCAGCGCGCCGAGCAAAAAGACCACAGGCTCCCGGCTGCGCGTGAGCAAAAAGGCGATCACGATCCCCGGCAGCGCAGCGTGTGAAATGGCGTCGCCGAGCAGGCTCTGTCGGCGCAGCACTGCAAACGCGCCGAGCGCGCCGCTGACGACGCCCAGGATCGCCGCGCCGAGCGCCACCGTGCGCAGGGTGTAATCAAAGAACAGGTTGTGAAAGAGCTGTCCGATATCCATCTTGAATCTCTCCGACGCCGTTGCCGTTCAAAAAGGCGATCTTGCCGCCATAGGTTGCGCGCAGGTTTGGCTCGGTGAAGACTTCGTGCACCGGTCCACAGGCGATGCGACGCACGTTGAGCATCATCACCCAGTCGAAATACTCAGGAACTGTCTGCAGGTCGTGGTGCACGACGAGCACGGTCTTCCCCTGCGAACGCAGCTCCTGCAGCAGCCGCACGATCGCCCGCTCCGTCGTGGCGTCGACGCCCTGAAACGGCTCGTCCATGAGGTAGACTTCTGCGTTCTGAACCAGCGCGCGGGCGAGAAAGACGCGCTGTTGCTGACCGCCCGAGAGCTGCCCGATCTGGCGTTCGGCGAAATCCACCATCCCCACTTTGTCCAACGCCTCCAGCGCAGCGCAACGTTCGGCGGCGCCGGGCCGCTTGAGCCAGCCCAACGCGCCATAACGCCCCATCATGACGACGTCCAGCACGCTGGTGGGAAAATCCCAGTCGACGCTGCTGCGCTGCGGCACATACGCCACCAGATGGCGTTGCTTCAGGTAAGGCTTACCGTAGATCAGCGCCTGGCCGGCCAGCGGTCGCACCAACCCCAGGATCGCCTTGATCAACGTGGTCTTGCCGGCGCCGTTGGGGCCGACGATCGCCATCAGTGCGCCCGACGGCGCCTGCATGTCCACACTCCACAGCACCGGTTTGTCTTTGTAGGCTACGGTCAGGTCGCGGACCTCAACGGCTGTCGTTGTCATGGCTTTCCTCCAGTAAAGCGCTGACGATCGTGTCGATGTTGTGTTTCACCATGCCGATGTACGTCCCTTCCGGCGTTCCTTCGCTGCCCATGGCGTCGGAAAAGAGTGCGCCGCCGAGCCGGACGTCGAAACCCTGCGCCTGCACTGCGGCCTGCACCGCCTCGATGTTGCGCTGCGGTACAGAGGTCTCCACAAAAATCGCAGGGATGCGCCGCTCGACGATGAAGGCAGCCAGGTTTTGCACGTCGGCGGCGCCCGGCTGCGCCTCGGTGCTGATGCCTTGCAGCCCGCGCACTTCAAACCCATAGGCGCGGCCGAAGTAGTGGAAGGCGTCGTGCGCCGTGATGAGGACGCGCTTTTCGGGGGGCACCTTCGCCGCCTGGCTCAACACATATTGATGGAGCGCTTCCAGCTCCTGCAAATACGCCGCTGCATTGGCCTCGTATTCGTCGGCGTGGTTTGGATCGACGGCGATGAGCGCCTCCTTCACTCGCTCCACCGCCTGCATCCACAAGGTGACGTCGAACCAGATGTGGGGATCGTATACGTCTGGATAGGTCGGATCGGCGAGCAGGGCGCCGGGGTCAATCCCCTCGGCCACGGCGACCGTTTTGACGCCGAACTCGTTCATTTTCTTGAGCACTTCGCCCAACTGCGCCTCCAGGTGAAGACCGTTGTATAAAATCAGATCGGCTGACTGCAGGCGGCGCACATCGCCCTCGCTGGCTTTATAGAGATGCGGGTCGACGCCAGGCCCCATCAGGGCCGTCACCTGCACGCGTTCGCCCCCCACGTTTCTGGCGATGTCGGCGATCATCCCGGTCGTGGTCACGATGTTCACTCTGCCGTCCGAGGCGGCCGTCGGTTGAGCCGTGCATGCACTGAGCGAGAACGCCGCTATCAAGAGCGTCCAGAGAAAACGTTGCATGTTCGCCTCTTCCCTTCCTGTAGTGGTTTCGCTATCGAATCGTCAATCGGATCATTTTGCAGGCGCTGCTCGCAGCTGCGCTCTCTCGGTTCATTCACAATCGCTGCTTGTCTCAAGAATCGTTGTCTTGTTCCTCAAATCGAACAAATATCTTTGCCGTAATATTCAACCCCAACACGTGCGTCTGTTCCCCGGCTCGAATCGTCAGGTTGTTGTCGAAGGGCGAATAATCGAGCACATCGATCTGTGCGCCTGGCGTCAGCCCCAGCGCCTCGAGATGGCGCAGCAGATTCAGGTCGCGCGCCAGCACGCGCAGAATAACGGCGCCTCGGCCTGGGCGCAGCGCCGAAAGCGGCAGCGACTCATCCTCGGGCATGCTCAGGTCGGCGCCGGGGATCAGCTCGCCGTGCGGGTCGCGCGTCGGGTAGCCGAGCGCAGCGTCGATGCGGCGCTCAAATTCCTCTGAGATAACGTGCTCCAGCCGCTCCGCCTCTTCGTGCACTTCGTCCCAGGAATACCCCAGCGATTGCACCAACCAGGCCTCAATCAGGCGATGGTGGCGGATGACCTCCAGCGCCGCCCGGCGACCGGCGGCGGTGAGCACCACCCCTTGGTGCTTCCGATATTCCACCAGCGGCGGATCTTCCGCAGCCAGCTTCCGGAGCATCCCCGTGACCGAGGCGGGCTTCACCTTCAGGCGCTGCGCCAGCGCACCGGTGCTGGCGGAAGAGCCATCTTCGGTCAGTTCATAAATGTGTTTGAGATAGTCCTGGACGGACTGGGTGGCGCCGGCTTTCTTCATGGTTTTTGTGTTGTGTTTGTTATACGTCTATTTTTAGTCATGACTAAAAATATTTTGTTCTATCTAAATTCGATTGTCAAATTTCATCCCCGACAATTTCTAACGCACGATTCTTTTTGAGCCTCCTTGTGTCTTCGCTCCTTTGCGATTGACCACCTCGCCCGAACGCTCGCAGCGCCTTCGGCGGTCGGGGAGAGGAGATGAGGAATTCGCCGGCGCTGACGCCGACCGAGTCGCCGGACTGTGCAACAGGGGTTTCTCAGGATATTGCTCGGGGAATTCCTTCCAGGAGCTTGGGGTTTGAAATTTGAACTCGTCGTTGAAAACCATAGAGCGGCGAGACGTCTCGCCGCTCTATGGTCAAAAGGAGCGCTGTTGTACAGGTGAACCGCTAGAGATTATTCTTCCGGCACTGTGGGCAGGTCATTGTCATATTCGGGGAAGCCCGCCACCGGCTCCGTCCACAGCTTGCCGTCGAGATAGTCTTGCAGGTTTTCCGGCGTCACGACGACCGAAGGGGTGAGGATGATCTGCGGCACTTCTTCGCCGTTGAAGATCTTCTGCATGGTGTCGATCACGGTCACGCCCATGCGCACCGGGTCAACGCCTAGCGTGGCGCTGAATTTGCCTTCGCGCAGCAGGTCAAGCGTAGGCTGGTTGCCGTCGATGCCGACCGCAAAGAAGTCCTTGTTGATTTGCAGGCCCAATTGCTCGGCGGCCAATGCAGCGCCGATCGCCATTTCGTCGCTGTTGCCGTAGAAGACGTCGATATCCGGGTTGGCCTGCAGGGCGATGGCCGCCACTTCCGAGCCCTTGGTGCGCAGCCATTCCGCCGTCTGCTCGCCGACCACTTCAACGTTCGGGCAGTTCTTGGCAAGGCCGGCCTTGAAGCCGCCCGTGCGTCGATGGGAGAAGATGCTGTCGATGCCGAGAAGGATGAAGACTTTGCCTTTCGTCTCTGCAGGCGTGGTGTTGTACTTCTTGGCGATCAGCTCGCAGGTGTACGCGGCCAGCTTCTCGGCGCCGCCCCACTGGTCATAGCCGATGTAGGCGACGACCTCGCCCTCGGCGAAGGGCGTGATGAAGTTGTGCGCCAGGATCGGGATGCCTTTTTCATTGGCCGCCTTCACCGCCGTGATCGCAGAATCGGTGCCGATCGGGTTGATGCTGATGGCCTCAACGCCCTTTTCGAGCAGCTGCTGCACGGTGGTCACGAAAGCCTGGAAGTCGCCTTCGCTCGCCGGCGCCTGCACGTCCAGCGTCCAGCCCAGCTCTTTGCTGCGCGCCGTGGCGCCGTCCACCATCGCCACGTGGAAGGGGCTGGTCAAGGCTGGCGGCACAAAGCCGACGTAATGGCCGCCTTCGGCAGGCGCTGCCGCTTCTTCGGCGGCGGGTTGTGTGGCCTCCGCCGGCGCTTCCGCAGCGGGCGCTTGCGCCGCAGGCGCCGGAGCCGGTGCAGCGCAGCCGGAGACAATCATCGCGACAATCAACACGACGCTGAACAGAGAAAGAATGGGTTTGTGTTGCATAGTCCGCTCCTTGCGTTGTTTGAATCAAAATGAACGGTATAGACAGAGGGAATCTCCTCTCTGCGTCGAGGTTGGAAGGGCGACCGATTGCACGCAACAGGGGCGATCTAAGTCGCTCTCGGACTGTGCACCCTTTTTCACGTTCGAGCCCGCCTGAAGCGCAGCCACTTGACGTCTCCCCGGCGAATCACATCGAGCGCCACCGCCAGGACGATGATGGCGCCGATCACGATCTCCTTGGCGTTGGAAGGAACGCTCATGTAGACGAGGCCGGCCTCCACGACGCGGATGATGAAGACGCCGATCAGCGTGCCCCAGATGCCGCCGACGCCGCCCGAGAGCGCCGTGCCGCCGATCACCACCGCCGCCACCGAGATCAACGTCATATTGGTGCCGTTTTGATAGGCGCCGGATTGCAGCCTGGCCATCACCAGAATGCCGCCGATCGCTGCAAGCAGGCCGCTGATGCCGTAAATAAAGACTTTGACCCGATCCACGTTGATGCCGGAGAGCCTTGTCGCCGTCTCATTGCCGCCGATGGCGTAGGTGTAGCGACCGAATTTGGTGTGTTTTAAGACAATCCAGAGCAAGAAGTAGATGCCCAGCACGATGATGAAGGGCATCGGCACGCGCAGCCCAAACAGATCGACGGTGCTGGTGACAAAGTTGAGGAATGGCCCCTTCTGGATGTTGATGCCCGCCCCACGCGTCCACACCAGCGAAACGCCTAGCAACATACTGCGAAAGCCGAGTGTGACGATCAGGGGATTCATGTTCATCCCTGTGATGATCAGCCCCTGAAACATGCCGATCGCCAGGCCTGCTGTGATGGCGATCAGCACCGCCTGCCAGTCGGCGATGCCGAAGGCAATCTGGCCGCCGGCGATGTTGGTGCCTGCGATCAGGATGGCCGCTGTGACGCCCGCAAACGAGACCATCGCTTCGACCGACAGATCGATGCCCCCGGTCAAAATGACGAAGGTCTGGCCTGCCGCCACAACGCCGATCGCCGCCGCTTCCAGCGCCAACAGCATCAGGCTCGTAGGTGAACGAAAAGGCGGGGACAAGATCCAGAGAATCAGGATCAGCAACAAAAGCACGAGCAGCGGACCGGTCGCCGCCAGCGCTCGCCGCAACGCTTCTATCGCTTCGTTGCGCTCACGGGGTGCAGGAATCGTCGTCTCACTCATGGATGCTTGCCTCGAAAAGTTTCGACTGCTCGATTTCGGAAGCTGCCATGCCTGTCGCCAGCTCCATGATGCGCTCCTGGTTGGCTTCGTCACGGTTCAGGAAACCGGCCACGCGGCCCTCATGAATGACCATGATGCGGTCGCTCATGCCCAACACTTCGGGAAGCTCGGAGCTGACCATCAGAATGGCGACCCCGCGTCTGGCGAGTTCATTCATCAGACGATAAATCTCCACTTTGGCGCCGACGTCGATGCCGCGCGTCGGCTCATCGAAAATCAACACCTTGGGATGGGTCGCCAGCCATTTCGCCAACACGATCTTTTGCTGGTTGCCGCCGGAAAGATTCATGACCAACTGTTGTTGGTTGGGCGTTTTGATCGCCAGACTTTGGATGAACCCATTGCTCAGCTCTTGTTCTTTGGCTGCGCTTGTGAAGAGACCGCGCGTCAGGCGGTCGAGCGAAGCGAGCGTTATGTTGTCGCGCACCGACATCAGCAACACCAGCCCTTGCGTCTTGCGGTCTTCCGTCAGGAGGGCAATCCCATGCCGAACCGCATCGCGCGGGTTGCGGATGCGCACCTCTTTCCCTTCGACAAAAATGCGACCGCCGTCGATCGGATCGGCGCCGAAGATGGCGCGCACCAGCTCGGTGCGACCGGCGCCCACCAGCCCGGCGATGCCTAAAATTTCGCCTGCATGGACGGAAAAGCTGATGTCGTGGAGTTTTCCGTCGCGCCGCAAGCCTTCGACGCGCAACATCTCTTTGCCGCGCGGAGCAATTTCTTTGGGGAATTGCTCCGCGAGATCGCGGCCCACCATCAGACGAATCAGCTGCTCCACCGTCAGCTCGGATGAAGGCCGGGTGGCGACCTTACGGCCATCGCGCAACACGGTCGTGCGGTCGCTGATGGCGAACGTCTCCTCCAGGTGGTGGCTGATATAGATGATCGCCACCCCTTCGGCCTTGAGCTCGGCGATGATGGCGAACAAGTCTTCAATCTCGCGCACGCTGAGCGCAGAGGTCGGCTCGTCCATGATGATCAGGTCGGCCTTGTGGTGCAGCGCCTTCGCCACTTCCACCATCTGCTGTTGGCCCACGCCAAGGGTGTAGAGCGGCGCGCGCGGGTCAATGTCGAGGTGCAGCTTCGCCAGCAAGCGCCGCGCTTCCTGATGCATCGCCGGCCAATCCAACAGGCCGTTGCGCGTCCATTCGCTGCCCAGAAAGATGTTTTCGGTCACAGAGAGATAGGGAACCTGGTTGAGCTCCTGATAGATGGTGACGATGCCGGCGTCCTGCGCCTGGCGCGGCGTGCGAAAGACGACGGGCTGGCCCTTAAAAATGATTTCGCCCGCGTCGGCCTGATAGACGCCGGAGAGGATTTTCATCAGCGTCGATTTACCGGCGCCGTTCTCGCCGACCAGCGCGTGCACTTCCCCGCGGCGCACGTCAAAGTCCACCGACTTGAGCGCCTGCACGCCTGGAAAGCTCTTGACGATTCCGCGCATTTCCAACAAATTCATAAATTGCTCGATGGGCCAAAGGTCTTATTAAAAGCGGGCGTTGACAAGCCCAGGGATGCGTCGTACAATATTCTTAAAACGTTTTAACGACATTGATTGTAACACAGGTCGATTCTGCTTGTCAATTGCTTGTTTTTCATCTCCCTTCATTGCTCGAAGGTGCGGGTCGACTTGAGCGTTCGATCAACCTGAACATCGGACAAGGATTTTGAATGGAGCGCAAACATCCTGTGACCATTGTGGACGTCGCCGCCCATGCAGGCGTCTCGGCGGGCACGGTCTCCAACGTCTTGACCGGCAAACGGCCGGTGGCGGAAGCGACGCGCGAGCGCGTCCTGCGCGCCGTGGAGGAGCTGGGGTATCAGCCGAATCTCCTGGCGCGCAGCCTGGTGAACCGCAGCAGCGACACGTTGGGCGTGGTGACGTATGGATTGGAGTTTTACGGCCCCTCGCGCACTCTGGTGGGCATCGAGCGGGCGGCGGCGGAACTGGGATACTCGCTGTTGCTTGACCTGCTGCATGAGCCAGACGTCGCCGACGTCGACGCCGTGCTCGATGAGCTGACGGCGCGACGCGTGGACGGCATCATCTGGGCGGTGCACGAGGTGGGCGACAATCGGGCGTGGATCGATGAGGAGCGGCTGCGCGCGCTGCCGCCGATCATCTTTCTGACGATGGCGCCGCGGCCGGGGGCCTCGATCGTCTCCACCGATAACTGCGTCGGCGCCCAGCTGGCGACCCGTCACCTGATCGCTACAGGTCGGCGCACGATCGGCGTCGTCACGGGGCCGCTGACATGGTGGGAGGCCCGGCAGCGATTGGAAGGATGGCGCCGCGCGCTCGACGAGGCGGGCCTGGAATGCGATGATGCGCTGATCTACGAAGGAAGTTGGTCGGCGGCCTCCGGAGAAGCTGCGTTGGAAGCCCTGTTGCATCGCCGGCCGGACCTCGACGCCGTGTTCGCCTGCAACGACCAAATGGCGCTCGGCGCGCTGCGCTATTGTCACGCCACCGGCCGCCGCGTGCCGGAAGAGGTGTCGGTCGTGGGCTTCGACAACATTCCGGAGTCGGCCTTTTTCTGGCCCGCGCTGACGACCATCCGTCAACATCTTCTCGATCTAGGGCGGGTGGCCGTCGAGGAGCTGCATCGCCGGATTGAACTGCGTCTTCAGGACGCCGAGCCTGAGCCGCCTGCCATGCACTTGTTGCAGCCGGAGCTGATCGTGCGCGAGAGCACTCTGCAGTCGCAGCCGGCGTCGCCGTGAGCCAGGCCACCTCGCTTTCCCCCTTTCTGCGCTTCCTTACATTCCTCAAGACCGTGCGGTTCACCGAGAACGTGCGGCTGGGAGCCGCACCCACCATCATCGCCGACTAGTTTCTCAATATGCTCTATCGATTGCCAGATTCTGCTGCATAATTTGTTTGTTAAAAAATATAATTCGTCGCTAACTGACGAAGCTGAACATGCTTTGTGATACGATATTGTTTGTATAAAGCTCCGTCGGATTAAAAAGCATTCATCCATCCACACAGGAAAGGCGGCTGGCGTTTATGTTGATCCACTCCGCACCGCTGGCTGAGACGGCGGAAGCCCTGCGCAGCGGTGAACTCGATCTCCACGCGTACCTCGATCAAGTCTGCGACCGCATCGAACAAATCGATCCGCAGGTGCTGGCCTTTCTGCCGGAGCCGGGTCGCCGCAGACGGCTGTATGCCGCCGCAGATGAGCTGCTCGCCACGTTTCCCAGGCCGGCGGGACGTCCCCTTCTCTTCGGCGTTCCGGTCGGCGTCAAGGACATCATTCACGTCAACGGCTTTGTGACGCGCGCGGGAACCGAGGTTCCGCCGGAGCATTTCGCCGGCGAGGAGGCGATCTGCGTGCGCCGTTTACGCGACGCGGGCGCGCTGATCGCCGGCAAGACGGTGACGACCGAATTCGCCTATTTCGAGCCGGGGCCAACGCGCAACCCACATAACCTGTCACACACGCCCGGCGGTTCGAGCAGCGGCTCGGCTGCAGCGGTGGCCGCCGGAATGGTTCCGCTGGCGCTAGGCACGCAGACGATCGGTTCGGTGATTCGGCCGGCGGCTTTCTGCGGCGTCGTGGGCTTCAAGCCGACTTTGCAGCGCATTCCTACGGCGGGCGTCCTCTATTTTTCGCGCACGCTCGACCAGATCGGCCTTTTCACGCAGGACGTGGCGGGCATGGAGGCGGCGGCGTCCGTCCTCTGTGAGGAGTGGGAGGATGTCCGGTTGAGCGAGGACGACATCCCCGTGCTGGGTGTGGCCGATGGCCCCTATCTGCGCCAGGCGTCGCAGGAGGCGTTGGCTGCTTTCAAACAGCAGTTGCAGCGGCTGGAGGCGGAAGGCTACACCGTCTGGCATGTGCCGACGTTGCTTGACATCGAAGCGATCAACCAATGGCATCGCCGTCTGGTCTTCGCTGAGTTCGCCCGCGAACATGCGACGCTGTACGCGCGTTTCGGCCATCTGTACCGCCCGCGCACCGCTGAGATCATCGAGTTGGGAAAGCAGGTGAGCGACGCCGAGCTGAGCGAGCTGCGCAGCCGCTGCATCGAGCTGCGCGACCGCCTGGAAAAACAGATGCAACAGGCGGGCATCGACCTGTGGGTGGCGCCCGCCGCCCCCGGCCCCGCGCCCGCCGGCCTGCAATCGACGGGCGACCCGAACATGAACCTGCCGTGGACGACCGTCGGCTTCCCGGTGTTGACCGTTCCGGCGGGCAAGGTGTACGATCTGCCTGTCGGCTTCCAAATGGCGGCGCGCTTTGGCGACGACGAGCTGTTGCTGGCGTGGGCCAAAGAGATCGAAACGGTGCTCTCCGCATGACAACGCATGTTTTTACACCGACTCGCTACTACAACGTGTTGACCGCCGCGCCGCCTGTCTTGACGGTGGCGCCGGGAGATACGGTGGAAACAACCACCGTCGACGCCCATGGGCTGGACGCACAGCGCAATCCGGTGACGCCGCCCGGCAACCCTATGACCGGCCCCTTCTTTGTGCAGGGCGCCGAGCCGGGGGATGCGCTCGTGGTGCGCCTGGAGGCGATTACGCCGAACCGCACGTATGGCTGGAGCAACGCCATGTTGGCGCCCAACGTGGTGGACCCGGATTTCGTTCCAGAGTTGCCGTGGCCTCCCAAGGGAGAGCGGCGGCGCAGCTACTGGCAGGTGGACGTGGAGGCGGGCGTCGCCTCGCTCGTTGAGCCGTCCGTCCCCGGTGGGCTGACCCTGCCGCTGGCGCCGATGCTCGGCTGCTTTGGGGTGGCGCCTGCCGACGGCGAGGCGATCTCGACGGCGACCTCTGGCCCGCATGGCGGCAACATGGACTATCGCGGCTTTATTGCCGGTGTGACCGTCTATTTCCCGGTCTTTGCGCCTGGCGCGCTCTTCTTCCTGGGCGACGGTCACGCCCTGCAAGGCGCCGGGGAGATTGCGGGCGCAGGGGTCGAGGTCTCCTGCAACGTGCGTTTCACCCTCGACCTGCAGAAGGGGCGCCGCATCCGCTGGCCGCGCGGGGAGACGACGACGCACATCTTCACCGTCGGCAACGCGCGTCCGCTCGACCAGGCGCTGCAACACGCCACCACAGAAATGGCGCGCTGGCTTCAGGACGAGTATGGCCTGTCTCCACTGCACGCCCAGACGCTGCTCGGCCAGGCGGTGGAGTACGAGGTCGGCAACGTCTTTGACCCGGCGTACACGATGGTTTGCAAGCTGGAAAAGCGCTGGCTGCCGGGATGAGATTGCTGCGTGGCGCGTATTCCGTGACGAAACACGCGCCACGCAACACGAAACACGCATCACACAGGAGGACGCCATGACAAACACGATGAAAGCGATCCGAATCCACGAGACGGGCGGGCGCGAGGTGTTGCGCCTGGAGGAAGTCGCCATCCCCGAACCGGGGCCCGGCGAGGCGCGCATCAAGGTCGAATACGCCGGCCTGAACTTCATCGACATTTACCAACGCACCGGCCAATACAAGCTGCCGCTGCCCTTCACGCCGGGGCTGGAGGCGGGCGGCGTCGTCGACGCCGTCGGCGAGGGCGTGCATGAGGTCAAGGTGGGCGACCGCGTAGCCTATTGCATGGTCAACGGCGCCTATGCAGAGTATGCGGTGGTCCCGGCGGCGAAGCTCGTTCCGGCGCCTCCTGCGCTGGGGCTGGATGTGGTCACGGCGTTGATGGTGCAGGGGTTGACGGCGCATTATCTGGCGATCAGCACCTTTCCATTGACGAAAGGACACACGGCGCTGATTCACGCCGCGGCGGGCGGAGCCGGGCGCCTGCTCGTTCAGGTCGCCAAACGCGCCGGCGCGCGCGTGATCGCCACCGTGGGCACGGAGGAGAAGGCTGCTTTGGCGCGCAGCGCCGGCGCCGACGAGGCGATCATCTACACGCAGAGCGACTTCGTGAGCGAGACGAAGCGGTTGACCCACGGCGTCGGCGTCGATGTGGTGTACGACTCGGTGGGGCAGAGCACCTTCTACGGCGGGCTGGACTGCCTGAAGCCGCGCGGGATGATGGTGTTGTGGGGACAGGCGAGCGGGCCGGTGGGGCCCTTCGACCCGCAGATTCTCAATCAGAAAGGCTCGCTCTATCTGACGCGGCCCAGCCTGGGCGCATACGTCGCCACGCGCGAGGAGCTGCTCTGGCGCGCCAACGATCTCTTTGCGTGGGTGCAGGCCGGCGAGCTCGACGTGCGCATCGACCGCATCTTCCCGCTGGCGGAAGCGGCGGAGGCGCACGCCTACATCGAGAACCGGCGGACGATGGGCAAGGTGTTGCTGAAGCCTTAGCGCTTTTGGCGTCGCAAAGCGCCGCCTATGCCAGAATGGTGCGTGGAGATGTAGGAGCGGTGGATGCCGCTCCTACTTTTTATTGTCCGGTGGAAATTGTCCTTTTGCGCTCCAGAGAAATTTTTGAATCTCCCCGTTCGGCCCCCCTAAGCCGGTGATCTGTCAAGAGCGGACAACACATGACGCTTGTGTCGCAAGTCACAGCGTTTTGTCGCCTGCTGTCTACGATGATCGACAATGGCGCGCCATCAATGTTTACAGATGTGGTTTCGTCATTTTCAGGATATCGCAAGGGGGAGTCTATGGAGGACGAAAAGGCAAAAGGGTCGCGCCCACCGAAACTTCTGCTTAAGTTTCTTAGAGGCTGTCTCAGCATCACGGCGGCGCTGATGGCTGTCATTGCCTTCAGCAGTGTTGTGAATGCCGCGGACCTCACGGTGAATACGCCTAACGATGAATACGATGTAGCGCCAAACGCAACCTGCTCTTTACGCGAGGCGATTCAATCCGCTAACCAAGACAGTGATTTCGGCGGTTGCGTCGCCGTTGGAGCTTATGGAAACGATACAATTCGTTTCGGGCCGGGCATCTCCGTGGTGCAGTTGTCGTTGTCCTCTGGCGTCAACAATGACGACAATTCATTCCTCGATCTGGATATTAACGATCCTTCCTTTCCCAACAGTCTGACAATTTCAGGGCCGCCCGGCAAAGTGACGGTGGAAACCGTCGCCGCCTGGACGGATCGCATCTTTGACATCCCAAGCGGCAGCTCGCCGCAAGGAGATATTTTGCTCGAAAATCTCGTGATTCGAGGGGGGGCGGTCGATTTTACGGCGACTCCCGAGACGGGAATGGTGTGCAGCTTTAGCGGCGGAGGCGTACGGGCGATTGGCTCGAATCGTTCGCTCACGCTGCGAAATGTGAGGCTGCAGGACAACGAGGTGGTGGGCGGCAACGGTGGCGGCGCGTGTGAAAAGTTCAACGGCAATTTTGTGCTTGAAACAAGTGAGGTGCTCAGCAACACAGCCGATGCATCCCCCCTCAGCGGCGGCCAAGGAGGCGGACTATGGTTAGGCGGCGGTCCTTTTCCCAGGACGATCCTCACCAGCACCGTCGCCTATAACCGCTCGGAGGTGGAAGGCGGCGGCGTCGCCAATCTGACGACTCGTGGATTACAGATCGACGACAGTCGGGTGCTCAGCAATGTCGCCGGCTATCTTCAGGTCGGCACAGGCCTGGGCGGCGGCGGGATCTGGAGCGTCTCCGGCTTGAATCTGAACAACACTGACGTGATGAGCAATGTTGTTTTTTATGATCCCTCGACGCCTTCGTTGTGGGTTGCAGGAGGAGGGGGAATTCATCAAGCGACCGGTGCAACCGGTCCGCTGACTATTGCAGGCGGGCAGATTTCATACAACCACGTCCGAGCGATTTTGAATGGCTCGGCGGTCGGCGGAGGCGGCGTCTTAAACGCCGGTTCGGCTGCATCGTTGAACGCCGTCCGCATCGAATTCAACGTTGTCGACACGGCATCGCCGTTAGTCAGTGCGGACGTTTACGGTGGGGGTGTTCTCAACCAACAACAGAAAATGTCTATCGTCAGGGGGACCATCTCTCATAACCGCATCGAGGCTACAAATGCAAGCGGAGGCGGCATTGCGAGCTATGCTCAGATTACGCCTCCGGGAGGCCAGCTTTTCCTGAACAGCGTCACCGTTGCGAACAATTCGGCGAGTGGCACAGGCGGTGGATTGGTTAGCGGCGGCGGCATCAACATTGTGACCTTGGTGGACACCGTGATCGTGGATAGCAGCCTCATTCAGAGCAACACGGTCTCCGGCAGCGGCGCTCTGTTATGGGGCGGCGGCATCCACTCCAACGGCGAAATGACGGTGCTCAACTCTAGCATCGTCGGCAACGTCGGGGGGCAGCGAGGCGGCGGCGTCTTGAACTCGTATCTGTTCCATAGCATCAATGCTACGTTGAGTGGCAACAGCGCTGCGAGCGGCGGCGGACTATATAATTTCAACTCTTTCAACACCACGAGCTACCTGACGCACACGACGATTGCAAACTCGACCGGAGGCGGCCTCCATGTCGAGCCTGGCGCCCCTGTTGAAGTATTGGCGACCTTGTTGGCGAACAACGCAGGGGGGAATTGCACCGGCGCTGCGGTGACTCACAATGGCGCGTCGTTGTCGGACGATGCTTCCTGCACCGGCTTTGCATTCACCAATGTCAATCCGCTGTTGCAGCCGCTGGCTTTGAACGGCGGCGCAACACCCAATCACGCGCTCGGAGCAGGAAGCCCCGCGATCGATCAGGCCGGGGCCTGCAACGGTTATGGCGTCATAAGCGATCAGCGCGGCCTGGCGCGGCCACAGGGCGCAGCTTGCGACATCGGCGCCTTTGAGTTGGAGGAAGCAGACCTCTCTGTTAACAAGACGGTCTTCCCTGCCTCTGTGATGAGCGGAGAAACCATCACCTACACCGTGTTGGTCGTGAACCTGAGCAGCTTTGGCTCCGCCTTGAACATTGTCTTAACCGACACGCTCACAGGCGGTGCAAGCTTCGGCGGCGTCGTAAACGGAGGCGGATTTACTTTGCAGAGCAGCAGCAGCGGCCAGGCAATCTTTACGCTGCCGACGCTTGCAGCCGGCGCAGGAACCACGCTTGTCTTTACGGCGACGGCGCCGACCCTCGCCGGCTCCGTCGTCAACACGGCCACGGTCGCTTCGGGCAACCCTGACCCTGGTTTGGTTAATAACGTTTCCGTCGTGAATACACCGGTCACCCCTGTGGCCAACCTGCAGATCGGCAAGATGCAGAGCTACAATGCCATCTTGACCAACACGGTGGCGTCGGGCGCGACTATCTCCTATACGCTCCTGGTGACCAATACAGGCCCGAGCCCTGCGGCCAGCGTCGTGGTGACCGACGTTCTGCCAACCGGCATGAATTTCATCGGCGCCTCGGGGGCTGGCTGGAGTTGCGGTTTTAGTGCACCGAGCGTAATTTGCTCTGCACCTTCGCTCGCTCTCGGCCCGGCGCCGGCTATCATGATCGAGGCAAGCGCTGCGATCACGGTCGGTCTGACGCTAACGAACACTGCCACGGTCCACTCGGCAACGCATCCGGCCACGCCTGTAACGTCGAACGCAGTGTCGGTGAACGTGGGAGCGGCCAATCATCTCCCCGTGATTTTTAAGCAACCGTAGACGACAGCCGCAGCGGCGACGCAAAAAGGAGGAGCGACAGAGGCGCTCCTCCTTTCGCTTTTTCACTTTACCTGCAAGCCTTTGCCTGCAAGCGCGAAGACGCGTTGCAAACACGGAAGCAGCGTCACCTCCGCTCTATCCGCAAGATTTTCTCCTGCCCCATGCTAAAACCGTTTCACCACCCCATCGTACACCGGCCCGGCGGGCGAGCCGCCGAAGCGTCGTTGTCCATGGCTTGGCCCGCCGGCGGCTCCAGACGAATCCAGCACGGTCGAACCGCCGCCTTCGTCGAAGTGATAGAGGCCGACCGTGTTGGCGTCGGGTGTGAAGGGGGCGTTGGGCGGCGTGAACGCGCCGGTGTAGCGCACGCTGTTCGAGATGCGCACTTCGTCCACCCAGCCGCTGAAGGACGGATAGCTGTTGGGGTCGTAGTCATGTTTCTCCGCTCCGATCACCAGGAAAGGCTCGTTCCACCACTGGTTGTCGGTGATGGGGCGCCCCACGCGGTAGGAGACGTTCCCTGCCGGGCCACTGGGGATGCGACGGTCGAGCGCACCGTTGACGAAGATGCTCATCTCGCCGTTGCTGCGGCGGGTGACGGCGACGTGATGCCATTGGTTGGTCGCCAGCGTCGTTGCGCCGCAGATCGTCTGGCCGCTGGCGCCGTTGTTGACGCCGAAGGCGATGCGTCCGCCGTAGAGTGAAACGCCGAAATCTCCATAGTCCGGCGCGCCGAAGATGTCACGGTCAAAGATGATGTTGCCGCGGATCCAGTTGTCGCCTCCTTCGGTGCAGGCGCCGCTGTTGTTTTCGCCGGGCGCGTAGCGCATCCAGAACTCGATGGTGAAGTCGCCGGCGCCGATGTTGACCGGCAGTGAAGCGCCCACGGTGTTGCTCATGGGAATCTTGACGCGGTCGATGTCGTTCACGCCGTTGCCGTAAAAGCGCAGCGAGTAGGTCGAGCCGCCGGGGGGAGGCGTGGGGGTGTTGGTGGGCGTCGGCGTGAGGGTCGGTGGAATGGTCGGCGTCACCGTAGGGGTTTGGGTTGGCGTTGCGGTCGGTGTGGCAGTGGGGGGCGGCGTTGCGAATGGTTTCAAGACGATCGGCAGAAAGAGAGTCGGCTGCTGCGCTGCCTCCTCTTCGCTCTCTTCTTGCTCGTCGGCCTGAATCGTGGCGACGATTTTTTGGATCGAGTAGAGGTCTCCCCGTCCCCATGGCCGATCCAACCAGCGGCGCAACGTCGTGCGCGAATCGCCCAGGATGTAGGCGCGGGCAAGAAAGTGCGACCAGCCGGCGATCGGCGCAATGAACGAGCTTTCCCCTTCCTCGGCGTGAATGCCTGCGCGCGTGATGTACCACCAGCGCAGGCCGTCGCCTGTCTGCCGGGAAATTACGTGCGCCGCGGCCTGGCCGTTGGTCTGCTCGCGCAGATAGAGGCCGATCTCCGGCGTCAGGCCGAAGAAGACCGGCAGATACCACCCCTGAAAGCGCGCCCATTCCGCTTGATCATCGCGCGGCGTCCAATACTGGCCGATGGAGCGCGCGTATTCGATGTACGGCGTGATGACCCGACCGGCCTCCAGCGCAGCCACCGCCGTCTCGACCGCACGAACGTAAGTCAATGAATCGGCCCCGAACAATTGCTGCGCCATGCGCGCGTAGCCGATGAGGCCGGCGATGTCGGCGTAGTAGGCGACACCGCGTCGCGCGTTATACAGGCCGGTGAGCGCACTCCAGTTGTTCTGCACCAGCGCCCAGTCGCCTGTGTTCTTGGCCCATAACCAGACGGCGTAGAGCGAAAGCGGGCTGGCGGCCGGCGGCGGCCAGTTGTTCAGGTTGGCGCGGATGTCTTCCGGCACAGGATACAGCTCGCGCGGCGCGCCGTTCTTCAGCCAATCGCCGCCCCAGGGCATGTCCTGCCAGGGGGGGTAGCGGGCGATAAGGACGTCGGAAACATATTGCCGCACCCGGCTTTGCAGCCCTGCATCGAGATACGGATAGGCCATCGCCAGCGTGAGCAACAGCTCGCCGGAGTCATGCCAGTAGGCGTTGCCGCCGCCGTTGTAGGTGATGGCGGGCGGCTCCGGCGGGATGGTCGAGTTGTGCGGCCACATGGCGGAATTGCTCATGCCTCGCTGCAGATAGTAGGGCATGAGATATTCGTCGTCGCGCACCAGGTCGGCGACTTCGCTGCGCAGCCGCTGCACCAGGTCGGCGGGAGGATTCGTGATCGGCGTGGCGAGGTCGAGCGTGACGTAGTCGGTCAGCGCCCGACTTGTCATGACGACAGGCGGCGTGGGCGTCGGTGCGGGAGGCAGCGTCTGCGTATAGACCAGGGGAGGAGGACAATTTGCACCATTCCCTGCGCCAATGCCCGCCAGCCCACCTTCGATGACGCGCCAGTAGATCATGTTGTTGGCGATGACTGCACCCGCCATCACAGCGCCTTCTCCGACGCGCGGGGAGGGAAAGGGGTAGTCCTGGTCGCGCGGATCGCCGCTGAGCGGGAAAAACGGATTGGGGCCGACCGGTCCGCAGCCGGAGTCAGGGCCGCCGCCGCATTCCGGCCAGACATTGGAGACCGTGCCCACGTGCACCAGCTCGCCTTGAATCTCTGTCGTCAGGCTGATGGCGCCGAGCCGCTCCCAGTTGTCGATGTAAAGAATGTTGCCGCCCATCGTCATCATCGCCGGCTCGTCCGAGGTGAGGCGGAATTCGTAGTTGAAATTGGATGCAGGATAGTCCGGGGTGCGCAGGCCGACGATGTCATCGAGCGTCTGCATGTTCATCAGCCCTAACTCGCCGTCGTACTGCGAGGAGACGTGCACTGCATAGGGGCTGGTGGTCTGGATGCCCTGGCGCGCCCGGTAGGTGACGTAGGCGGTGTAGGCGGCGCCGCTGCGCACCACCGGCGTGTTGGGAATGTCGTTGTCGCCGAAGGTGTAGAGCACCGGCGCCACCCCGAGCAACTGGCCCGTCCTGGCGTCCAGCACGAAAAAGGTCTGCTTATGCGGCTGCGCGCTCAGGTAGGCGGTGATGCGCGGGCGCACGGCGCGCCAGTCGGCGTCCCAATCTGGGTTGACGGCTCCGGCCTGGTTCATCACGACATCTCCCTCGCCGAGCAATTGCCAGAGGGCGTAAAGCGGCTGCGAGCGATAGACCACCGTGTCGCTGAGCACGACCGGGTAGCGCTCACCCAGGCTCTGGCCGTAGAGTCGAGTCTTCCAGACCAATGCGCCGCTTTCGGCGTCGACGGCGAAGGCGTAGATCGCCTCGTCGCCGCTGAAGATCAGGGAGCCGTCGCGGCTCAGGGCGGGCGTGGTCAAGATCGGCGCGTCGGACCGATATTGCCAGAGCTCTGCGCCGTCGCTCAGGCGAAGCGATGTGAGCCGACCGTCGGTCGAAGCGACTATCACGCGATTGCGGGCGACGTCCAGCAGCGGCGCGGTGGCGCTGGGGCCGGTGCTGCGTCGCCAGCGCAGGGCGCCTGTGGCGGCGTCCAGCGCAAAGGTGGTTCCCCCGTGCGTGCTGAAGATCACCGTGTCGCCGAGCGCGCCGGGCGAGTGGCGAATCGGGCTGCCGTCGCCAGGATGCGTCCACAGGGGGGCGCCGGTGCTGGCGTTGCGGGCGTAGAGCACGCCGTCCATGCCGCCGATGAAGAGCCGTCCCGCAGCCACGACAGGTTGCGCACGCGAGGCGAATGGAACTTCGTACCACTTCCACAGATAACAGTACGGCGGGTTCACCTGGAGCGGCGTATAGTTGGTGCGTTGGGCGTCGCGGCCGACCTGAGGCCAATCTTGCGTAGGGATGGCTTGCGTTTGCTGCGCCGGGGCGTCGATCTGCAGGACCGGCGTATCTGCGATCAGCATGCGCTGCACCAGTCTCGTCGGCAGCCCAAGCGCGCCGGTCAACAACATCGCTGCAACGCCGAGCGCAATCGTCGTGCGAACGAGCATCGGCCTTCTCCTCTTTTCATCCTTTGCTGTGCGCATCAGAATAAAGGTTGCGCAGTTGAATCTGGCAATCGATAGAACGACTTGAGCCAATAGACAGCGGTGATGGTCGGTGCGGCGCTCAGCCGCACATTTCGATGAATCGTAAGGTCTTGGGGAATTCGAGCAAGCCTCGAACCTTCCCGCAGCAGAGCATACCAGAACAGGAAGGGCCGTTCAATCGACAATTGCCAGACGCAGAGGGTTCGACGTAGGTTCGACGCCGTAGTTTTACATTACATCCCCGATGAGCAGCGCCGTCACGATCGTTCCCGCCGGCAGCGTCCCTTCTCCTTGCGGCAGCTCGAGCAGCGCGTTGGCCGAGCGCATGCTGAGCAGACGGCTGCTGGCCTGGTTGCCGGTGCTGTCCGCCAGGAAGCCGCCGCGTCCTTCGTGCAACGACATCTCCCAGCGCAGGGTGGCCCGGTGATATTCTGGGCGATAGGGGTCGAGGCGTAGGGACTGACCGAGGGTCGCCTGCACGCGCGGCAGCCGTGGGTTAGGCCAGCCCGCCAGCTTGCGCATCGCCGGCGCAGCCAGCAGGTAAAAGGTGACCAGGCTGCTGACCGGGTTGCCGGGCAGGCCGAAAACCAGTTTGCGCCGACCGCGGCGTTCGACGGTGGCGAAGGTGCAGGGTTTGCCCGGCTTCATGCGCAGCCTGCCGAAATGCACGACGCCGGAGCGGTCGAGCAGCGGCTTGATGAGGTCGAGATTGCCCATGGAAACGCCGCCGGAGGTGAGCAAAATGTCCGCCTCTTCCAGCCCGCGCTCGATGGCCGCCGCCAGCGCAGGCGCCGCGTCGCTGGCGATGCCGAGGTCGATCACCTCGCCGCCCAGCATTGCGACCGCAGCGGCCAGCGTAGGGCGGTTGCTGTCGTGAATCTGCCCCGGACCAGGCGCAACGTCGGCTTCCACCAGCTCATCGCCCGTGGAAAGAACGGCGACGCGCGGGGCCGGATGCACCTCCACCTGCGCTGCGCCCACCGTCGCCAGCAGGCCGATTTCCGCCGGCCCAAGCCGCGCGCCGGCCGGCAACACCTCCTGCCCGACCGCCACGTCGTAACCGATGGGGCGCACGTCGGCGCCCGGCTCGACGCGTGCGCGGATGCGCACAAGGGGGCGTCCTTCCGCGCCATCCTCACGGCCCACGGCCTCGGTCTCTTCCACCATCACCACGGCGTCGGCGCCCTGGGGCAGCGGCGCGCCGGTGGTGATGTAGGCGACCTCCCCGCGCTTCAGGACAAACTCCGCCACGCGGCCGGCGGTCACCTCGCCGACCACCGGATAGACGCCGGGGCCGTCGGCGGCGATTACGGCGTAACCGTCTTTAACCGAAGCGGGGAAAGGCGGCAACGGTTTACCGGCGTGAACGGCGCGAGCAAGAATACGACCGAGAGCTGCACGAATCGGGAGCGTCACCGGGGGAAGCGGCGCAGCCTGGTCGAGCACGATGCAGAGCGCAGTCTCGACGTCGATCATCGGGTAGGTGGATTCGGCCATAAGGGTCTTCAACTCAATCTGCTTGATCAACAGGCGTAATGTCAATGACGCCGGGCGCGTGGAGCAGCTCCTGCGCCGCGTGCGGGGTGCACTCGACGAAGAGCATGTTGAACCCGGTCGCCGGGCTGACAGAGCGCACCTCGTCGCTGAGGTTGTGCATGGCGATCCATTGTTGCAGTTGCTTGCGCTGCGCCTCGACATTGGCGCGCAACAGTCGATAGCGCTCCCCCCGCGAGTAGTGCGCAAGCTCTTCCGGGGCAGGTCGTTCGACCTGGAGTAAGACGTTGACGAAGGCGGGCGTTGCGTTCTTGGCAGAGGCGGAATTTTGCACAAATTTCTGCGTCATGAGATTGCCTCCTGAACAAACCGCGCCAGGCCGGCCCCGGCGCGACCCTTCGGTGCATCAGGCAGGGGGAGCGCAGTGCGCAACAGTTGCTGGGCGAGCTCGGCGCCCTGCACCATGCGGCCGCAACAGGCATAGAGTGCAGCGACGCCGGCCACGTAGGGCGTCGCCATGCTGCTGCCGCTCATGGCGCGATAGAGGCTGCGGTTGTGGCGGTCGCGCTCATAGCTGGAGACGACGTCGACGCCGAAGCCGACCAGATTGGGCTCGTGCTCTTTGGTGATGGGGGAAACGCCGCTGCTACTGAACTGCGGGACGTTGAGCTCCCAGTCGACCGCTCCGACGGAGAGCGTGTTGGCGAAATAGGCGGGCGCGCGCACCTCGCCGACGCCTTCGTTGCCGGAGGCGGTGATCGGCAACACGGCGAAGTCGTTGACCAGGATGTCGATCACCATCTGCAGGCCAAGCGCAGCTTTCCGAAACGCGCGGCGCGCAAGCGTGCGACGGCTGAAGCCCAGCGACATGTTCAGAATCACCGGCTTGTTCAGATTCTCTTCCTCTTCAAACTGAGAAAGGAGCCAATCAAGCGCAACCACCACGCGCTCCAGGCTGGTCTTGAGCGTCTCGCTCTCCAGCACCGCCGCCACTTTCAGATCGACTTCAGGCGCCACGCCGAAATATTTTCCCGCCAGAATGCCCGCCACGTGCGTGCCGTGGCCGTCGACGTCGAAGCCCCGGCAATCGCGCAGCCTGCCGGCTGCAACGTCGAGGGGCGCGTAGCGGAAGTCGATCACCTTGTCGCGCAGCTCCAGATGATCGGCGTCGACGCCTGTGTCCAGAATCCAGACCATCACGTCCTTGCCTTTGACGCCGAGCCGGTGCGCTGCGTCGACGCCGGTGATCTCCGGCCATCCTTGCTTGGAAGGAGGGCGTCTGGCGTATTGTCGGCCATGCTCCGGAAGCGGCGCCTCCATCTCCCAGTCGGGCACAAACATGTACTCTCCTTCCAGCGACTGCATGGCGCGGCGTTGTCGCTCCGGATCGTCCGTCTGAATCACGTAAGCGTCCAAATAGGTCAGCGCCTCGAAGCTATGCTCCGGAGCCTGCTCTATCTCATCCGGCTTCACAGGCGTAAGCCCCATGTCGGCCAGACGCTCCGGCGCGCTGGCCTTTGCAGAGCGGGTCACGACCCTGGCGCGTTGTTCTTCGACGGAGGCGACTGCGCGTTCCCTGGCCTGCAGGCGAGATCGTCGGCGCAGCGCAATGATTTTTTCGCTCATGAAGCTCGGTGTTCTCGGCGTCTCTGCGGCGAGCGTTTTCCGGCAAGTGGATCGATGTTGCGTGCTGCGTGTTGCGTGTTACGTGTTGCGTGTTTCACGAATCCTGGTCACGCAACACCCAACACGCACCGCTTTATATTTTTTATTGTGCCACAACGCAGCCGCTCTTCCAAGCAGGAGCAAACCCGTCCTCACACAGGGATGTGTCTGATTGGAGCACTCGCAGGGCGGCGGCGCTTCCGATTTGGAATCTCTGTGGCATGCAGTATACTGCGATGAACAGATTCGTTTTCTCACTTTCATGAAGCGGAGCGACGCCATGAAAATTCGCTGCATTCTCATCCTGGGCCTCCTGGTCAGCCTCATTGGGAACCTTTTCCCGGTCGCAGCGTTTGCCCAGGATGTTGCTTCCTCCACTGGCCGTGCAGAGCTTTCTGTGTACGGCGTGCGCTGCAAAGACAGCCAGTGCTTTCTGACCGTCAACGCTTCTGGGCTGCGGGCGGAAGTGGCTGTGCCCGCCGCCAATCCGCTGCGTTTTGATCTGCCGGTCAGCGCACTGGGAGGACTTTCCGGCGCCCGCGTGGAAATCTCCGATCAGCTCACGCTCAGCCTGCCGGTCGGCGTGCTCCAGATGCGCAACAGCGACTTTTTGATCGGCGTCGATGCAACGGGAAAAGTCCAGCGCTTGCGCGGAAAGGCGGAGACCGTGCTGCCCTCCCTGACGCTGCCCAACAACCTGCGCATCGGCGGCGCGTTTGCGGCGGAGTTCGGCTATGACTACGGCGCCGAGCTGGATGCGGCGGGGAGATTGTTGAACGCAGAAGACCGCTACTTCTACATGCGCCTCGGCGAAGGGTTGACGCTCGACGCAATGCTGCTCGATGAAAGCGGCGCTGCGACGCCGATCACGCTGGGCCTACCCGAAGGCGAATCGATCACCATCATCGTCGATCCGGAAAACCAGTTGCTCTATCTCGACGGCCGGTTCAATGTCGCACAGGCGGTGCGGCTGGCGCTGGTGGCTACGACGCTCGGCATCGACGCCGGCCAGTTGCCGATGCTCACCGGCGTGGCCTTGCCCCTGCGTTCGACGGTCGGCGTGGCCGCGCTGTTTTCGCATGATCCGGAGCGCAACTTCGTGCAGTTGAACACCGACCTCAGCATTGAGGGCGGCCCGCTGGCCGAGCTGCTGCGCCTGCAAGAGGCGCCGCTTGCACTCGACAGCACCGTGCGCATCGACCGCCGCGGGCTGTTGGTTCAGGGCCTCGTCGACGCGCGCGTGGCGCCCAAAACCCTGCTCGAAACGGGCGGCATGGTGGAGTTCTTTGTCCCCTTCCAGCGCCTGCGCGACGCCTACGTGCGCCTGGGCGGCAATCTCGCTGCGCCGATCCTGGGCGTCGCCACAGAGAACGAGCTGGTCTTACAGGCGCCCGAAGACGCAACGCTCTCCCCCGAAACCCTGGCCGATGCGCAGCTCCCCTGGTGGAACACGGCGACCGCCTGGATCGGCGACGCCGCCAGCAGTGCAGCCATCGCCGTCGCCGAAGGAACGCAGGTGAGCGTCGATGCAGTGCAGAGCGCCGTAGATGCAACGTTGCGGTCGGCTGGTGCGGCGACGCCTTCTCCGCCGACGGTCGACGTCGGGGCCTCGACCGGTGCAGCCATTTCCGGCGCCGTGGACAGCGCCGCCTGCGGCCTGTTGCGGGCGCAACAGCTCTGGTGTAAAAGCACCGGACTGTGCGAACCGCCGGCGGACGATCCGGCCTGCCGGGGCGAGAGCGATTGAAATGAAGGATCTTCCGTTTCATCCGTCCACATGGTAGCTATTGAGGCAGTGCAACTGACCCGCACCTTCGGCGCTAAAGTTGCGGTCGATCATCTCAACCTGGCGGTGGAAGAGGGCGAATTTTACGGCTTCCTGGGGCCAAACGGCGCCGGCAAATCGACCACCATTAAAATGCTGGTCGGCCTGTTGCGCCCTACGGCTGGACAGGTGCGCATCGTCGGCGTTGACATTTGGAAGCATCCGCTGGAGGCCAAACAGCAGATCGGCGTGCTGCCGGAGGGGTTGGCGCTCTATGAGCGGTTGACCGCGCGCGAATTCGTGCGCTTCGTCGGCGCCATGTATGGGCTGTCCGCGCCGGAGGCGGCTCGACGCACCGATGAACTGATGGAACTGTTGGACCTCGACGCCGACGCCGACAAGTTGATCGTCGATTACTCACAAGGCATGCGCAAAAAGACGGCGCTGGCCGCCGCCATCATTCACACCCCACGCGTGCTCTTCCTGGACGAACCGTTCGAAGGGATCGACGCCATCTCCGGTCGCGTCATTCGCAACGTGCTTCAGCGTCTGCGTCAACGAGGAACCACCATCTTCTTTTCGTCGCACATTTTGGAAGTCGTCGAACGCCTGTGCACGCGCATCGGCGTGATCGTGCAGGGCCGGCTTGTGGCCGAAGGCGCCATGAGCGAACTGCGCGCCCTGGCCCAAACGGGTGAACACAGCACGCTCGAGGATATTTTTCTGCACGCCGTGGGCGCGGCTGATGAACAGGCGTTGGAGGCCAGTGAACGGAGCCTTTCATGGCTGGACTAGTCGCCCGTCTGGTCAGCGTCGCAGGACTCGATCCTGCCAAGCAACGCACTTTGCTGGGCTTGCGCCTGCGCCTGCTGCGACGTCAGTTCGAGCGCGAGCCGGGTCGGATCGTGGGGCTCGTTCTCCTGTTGGCGCTCGTCGGACCCTTCGTGTTGCTGGCGGCGATCGGCACGGGCTTCGCCTATCGGCTGGCTCCTCAGCCGTGGTCTGCACTATTGCTGGCCGGCGTCCTCATTGCGTTGTGGGTGGCGTGGATTGCACTGCCTTTGTTTGCCTTCCGCACCAACGAAGGGCTTGACCTCTCGCGCCTGCTGCTTTACCCGCTGCGCACGCGCGACCTGGTGGCCAGCGCGCTCATCGGCACGCTTTTCGACCTCCCCAGCTATCTGACGCTGCCTTTTTTCATTGCGGTGTTCATCGGGTGGAGCGGTCAGCCGCTGTTGTACGTAGTGATTGCGCCTGCGCTGCTGACCGCCTACGCGTTGATGATGGTCAGCGGTCAGTTGGTTTTGACGGCCAGCGCGGGACTGTTGCGCAGTCGGCGTTTCCGCGATCTAGCCATTGTGGTCTTTTCCTTGTTGGGATCGTCCTGTTATTTCATCAATCGCGTTATCGAGGGATGGATCAGGGCGACCGACGCCGCAGACCTGCAACGGCTGCAGCCGCTTCTCTTCCTGCGCTGGCTGCCTCCGGGCGCCTGCGCGCAGGCCGTCGCCTCCGCTGCACAGGGCGCCTGGGGCGAGGCGCTGCTGTGGCTGGCCTATGCGTTGGGATGGTTGGCGCTCCTGCTGTGGATGTGGTGGAAGCTGCTCTTGCGCATGACCACCGGCGCAGCGCTCTGGGCGCCGCCCACTTTCGAGGCGAAAAAGCCGCAACGACGAACGCAGTCGCTCAGCGAGCGAATCGCTGCATTCGTCAACACTTGGCTGCCGGCCCCGGCGACGGCGACGGCGATCAAGGAGGCGAGGCTGATCTGGCGCGTGCCTCAGCGCCGCATTGGCCTGCTGCAGAGCGTCGTGGCGCCCTTTGTTCTGATCCTGGCCGTCTTTGTCGGCGACATCGAGGCGCTCGGCCGCCTGCCGGAATGGACGGCGCTGGCGTTGCCGGGCGTGATGCTTTTTTCAACGTGGGGGCTGAGCACCAACATGCTGGGGATGGAAAGCAAAGGGTTGGCTACGCTGTTGTTGACGCCGGCCCCGCGCTGGCAGATCTTCGCCGGCAAGGGGCTGGCGTATCTATTCACTGCGCTGTTGCCCACCGTCGTGTATGCAGGGATTCTGGCCGTGACGGCGCGCAGCGCCTTCATCGTCTACGGCCTGGTTGCGGCCGCGGCGATGGCGCTGATTGTGATCGCCGTCAACACGGTGGCCGCCCCTTACGTCACCTATCCTTTCGATGAGAACAGCCCCACGCGACAGCACGCCGGCGGCAAGTGGCTGACCGGCGTCGCCCAAGTGCTGGGCGTGCCCCTGGCGATCTTCGTCCTCTCGGCGCCGGCCACTGCGCCGCTCATGCTGGGCGTCTGGTGGAGTCGTCCTGAAGTCGCCGGCGTCGGCGTGCTGGTCGGCCTGGCGTATGCGGCCGGCGTGTGCAGCGTCGCCATCCGCTGGGCGGGAGTGCAGCTCACCCGGCGAGAGCCGGAAGTGCTTGAAGCTGCAAGGGCGATCGATTTTTGAAGCTCCGGCGCGCGTTTCTCCTCAGAACTCTCCCTCTCTGGCGTAGGGTCGGCTCCACAGCACCACCTGCAACACAATCGACTTGAACCATGCCTGATGCATCTTTTCCACCTCCTCTGCGGAATGTCCTTTTTTCGTCAGGAACCCGCGGATGGTGGCGGTGATCGGATAGATGAAGGCGATCATGTAGCGCAGCGGCACGATCGGCGGAGCGTTCACCTGGTCGGTCTGATTTTTGCGCGTGCGATGGTGACGCAGCGCGATCTCCTCCTGATAGTCGAGCCAGGTCTGGTCGTAGGGGCGGCGGCAGGTGTCCAAGATCCACTGTCCAAAGCGCGCCCGCACCCGGCTCAGATAGATGTCAATCGGCTTGCCGTCCGGCCCGGTGAAGTAGTGGAGCAGGTGCGGATGCGAGCCGACAAAGCCATACCAGAGGTCGAGCACATCCTCCACTTGATCGGCCAACACATCCCCGGCCATGCGCAAGTAGCGCTCGTCTTCCTCGCTCCATAAAACCGTCTGTTTCAGGAGGTCGAACTCCTGAGCGGAGATCGGGGAATGCGCCACCGTCGGTTGACCGTAGGTGTAGCCGGGAATCGTCGTCTGGGTTGCTGTGGTCATGGGGTTCCTCCTTTCCGAACGAAATGATCTGTCGCCAAAACAGAGTCGACGCGAAATTGCAAAGCTGTAAAGTTGCAAGGGTGCACCGTCGCCCTTTCTCCGTTGGCGAGGTTGCGCGCATTTGACATCCTCACAATACTTCAGATAAATTAATAAGTGAAATACTAATTTTTTCTTGTATTAATAAGATTTTCTTATGGATTATCCAGAACTACGCCAACTGCGCTATCTCCTCGCCGTGGCGGAAGCGGAAAATTTCACGCGGGCGGCTGAAAAATTGTTCGTGTCGCAGCCGGCGCTCTCCCAACAGATTCAACAGCTCGAAGAGCTGCTCGGCGCGACGTTGCTCGACCGACGGGGCCGATCGGTGCGCCTCACGGCGGAGGGCGAGGTCGTCGTTCGCGCTGCGCGGCGAATCTTTGCGCAGCTGGAGCAGCTGGAGACGGAGCTGCAAGAATTGAGCGGTTTGCGTCGGGGGGCGCTCTCGTTGGGCGTCGTGCAGACGGTCAACGCCTATCTGATGCCGGCGGTGGTGGCCGACTTCGCCTGTCGTCATGCCGGCGTGCACCTGCGCGTCGAGGAGGCGGCGCAGGAGCAGATTGAGGAAGGGCTTGCCTGTGGCCGCTATCAGTTGGGGATTGGGTTCCAGCCTGCAAGTCGGGAAGTGGAAATAGAGCCGCTCTTTCTCGAGGAGCTGGCGCTCATTGCGCCGCGACGTCATCCGCTGGCGACGCAGCCGACGATCCCATTGAGCGAGGCGGCGCGCTGGCCCATGGCGCTGTTGACCGAATCGCTTTGCACGCGTCGTCTGCTGAACGAATGCATGGCGCAGGCGAACGCCCGGCCGCAGGTGGTCGCCGAGTTCAACACCATCGCTGCGGTGCTGGCTGCAGTGCAGCGACTCAGCGTGGCCACGGTGCTGCCCCGTCCTGTGCTCGAAGCTGTGGGCGAAGACGGGCTGTGCAGCGTTGCGCTCCAGAACCCTACGCCGCAGCGGACGGTTGGATTGCTTTACCGGAGCAAGGGCTATCGCTGCCGTGCTGCGCTGGCTTTCGCCGAAGCGGTGCGGAAGGTGACGCAAAGCAAGGGCTTGGCGATTTCCTCTGCATCCTCGCCTTGAGCGCCGCTCACAACGTCGGCGGCTCTGCGCAGGTGCACAGGATTGCCCGAGCTATCTGCGTCAGGTCTCTAGAGGAAGGTGATCCGGCGACTTCTGTTGAAAATCTTGTTTGACAGAAGCGCTATTTTCCCGTATAGTATATCGTGTAGGACGGAGTAGCTGCTGTTTTGGTTGGAGAAGACCCTATTCAGACGGCTGGATGTCTGAATGGGGTTTTTTGTTCTACAGAGCAGCGCGCACCGTCGTCGTTTTATCATGCGCTTCAGTAAAGGAGAAGTAAAATGAGTGAGCGCGAAACCGGAACAGTCAAATGGTTCAATGATGCAAAGGGCTACGGCTTCATCGCCCGCGACGATGGCGGCGCCGATGTGTTCGTGCACTACTCGGCGGTCAGCGGCAGCGGCTTCAAGAGCCTGGTGGAAGGGCAGCGCGTCGAGTTCACCGTCGAGCACGGCCCCAAGGGTGCGGCGGCCGCCAATGTTGTAAAACTCAGCGATGGCGCCCGATGAACGCCAAGAATCTAGCCGTCGCAGACGGCACAGTAGTGCAGATTGAGTATACGCTGTCGCTCGCCGATGGCGAGGTGGTGGATAGCTCCTCGGAGCACGGGCCGTTGGCGTTCTTGCAAGGGGCCGGCGAGATCATTCCGGGCCTGGAGGCCGCCATGTACGGCATGGTCGCAGGGGAACGCAAGCAGATTGTCGTGACTCCAGACTTGGCCTACGGCGAATATGAACCCGACAATTATCAGGTGGTTCCCTTGGAGGCCTTCGACGATGCGGCGGATCTCGAGCCGGGCATGACGCTGGAATTTTTCGATGAAGCGAACAATCAGGTCATCGAGGGCTATATCAGCGAGATTCAGCCTGACGGCGTCGTGGTGGACTTTAACCACTGGCTCGCAGGCGAGACCCTTTACTTCGATGTGAAGGTTGTCGACGTGCGGCCGGCCACGCCGGAGGAGCTGGAACACGGCCATGCGCACAGCGGTGGACATGCCCACTAGCCGAGCCGGCATTCGTTGAAACGAAAACGGGGCGTCGCTTTGAGAGAGACGTCCCGTTTTTTATTTTTGATCACAAGAGGGAGTTCCACCAGGGGAGTGAGAAGGAAGCGTCGCCGTGGCGACGCCCCTATCCGAGACCGGCGGCCTGCTATGCTTTCTTCAGCACCGGAAGGCCATTCTTGCTCTCAGAGACCTGATAGCCGGCGGGCACGGAGTCGAGCGCCCCTTCCTTCACTTCTTTGGCAAAGAAAAAGATCGTCTGCTTTTTTCCATTTTTCAAGGTGGTCTCGCGGGCATGCAGGTAGTAGGTGCTGCCTTTGCTGTTCGTGTAAGAGTATGCGCTCACGTTATCATCTCCTTTGCAATGTACATAGATGGGCAAACACTTCTCCACATCGATCCGCCTGTAGAAAACCCGTCTGTAGAAACGGTCCGCCTACAGACATGCTCCAGTGACAAGCCACTGAATCTATGGCGCTATTGTATCACGACTTTTCCAGAGAGAAAATACCCCTGGACAGGAGAAATTAGACGAGAAGCGTCCGAAATCCTGTCTATCCATATCACTCGCCCGGCAACAGGTAGGCGTTCTCCGGCAAGAATTGCACATACACCGCTTGATGGACGGGATACAGGTCGCTTTCCGCCGGATCGTAGCGCACGGCCAGGAGTTTCTGGTCGGCAATTTCGACGTCGTATTCGATGAAACTTCCCAGGTACGAGGTGCGCGTGACGACGCCCGACCACGCCGCCTTCTCGTTGTTGGGCGGCGTTGGAGACAGCCGAATGGATTCGGGGCGAATCATCAGCACAGCCTGCCCGCTTTTTCGGATGGCTGCGTCTTCTTCGCCCGGAGCTTCAATCACCTGACCCAATAGCTCGAGAATCCACATGCTCGACGCACGGTCGAGCACTCGCACCGGCAGAAAATTGGCGCGCCCGATGAAATCGGCCACGAATCGATTGTGCGGTCGACGGTAAATCTCCAGCGCTGTGCCGATCTGTTGCACGCGGCCCTGATGCATCACGACGATCTTGTCCGAGAGCACCATCGCCTCGTCCTGGTCGTGCGTGACGTAGACGCTGGTGATGCCCAGCTCCTGCTGAATGCGACGAATCTCGGTGCGCATCTGCACGCGCAGCTTGGCGTCCAGGTTGCTCAGCGGCTCGTCGAAGAGGAGCACTTTCGGCTCCATGACCAGCGCACGCGCCAGCGCCACGCGCTGCTGCTGTCCGCCGCTCAGCTGGTTGGGCGCGCGGTTTTCCAGGCCGGTCAGCTCGGTGAGCGCCATCACATCGGCGATCTTGCGGCGGATTTCCTGGCTGCTCAGCTTTTTGATTTTCAACCCGTAAGCGATGTTTTCATATACGTTCAAATGGGGAAAGATCGCATAGCTCTGAAAAACCATCGCCATGTCGCGGCGATTGGGCGGCAATTCGTTGATCACCTCGCCGTCGAGGATGATGCGTCCGAAGGTGGGAAACTCAAAGCCTGCGATCAGGCGCAGCGTCGTCGTCTTGCCGCAGCCGGATGGCCCCAGCAACGTGACGAACTGTCCTCGTTCGATGTCGATCTGCACGTCATCGACGGCGCGCACCTCGCCGCTTCCGGCGCGCGCAGGAAAATGTTTGCTGACGTGGTCCAGGCGCAAAAACACGGAACGTTCTCCTTCGTCGTTCATTCAAGTCAAGCGGTCCGCTTAAAATCCAACTATCTTTCAGCCGCCCAGGGTCATGTCGATCCTCTGGCTTGCGCCGTAGACGCGCTTCAGCCACAGGCTCATCAGCCCGATCGCCGTCAACACGATGGCGATCAGAATGACCGAATAGGCGGCCGCCACGCTCATGCCGCCTTGCTCGACCTCGCTTAAAATCCACACGGTCAGGATCGGCCACTGCGCCGTGGTGAGAAAGATCACCGCCGAGAGGCTGGTCATGTGGGTGGCGAAGGCGTAGATCAGGCCGGCGAAAAAGGCGGGCAGGATCAACGGCAGCGTGACGTGACGGAAGGTGTACTGGGCGTCGCCGCCCAGAATGTTGGAGGCTTCCTCCAGCGATGGGTCGATCTGTTGCAGCGCCGCAACGCCGGCGCGCACTGCGGCCGGCAGGCTGCGCACTGCATACGCCATCACGATGATGTAGGGTGTGCCCACCAACGTGAGCGAGTTGCCGTAGAAGATCAGCGAGGCCGAGAGCGCCGCCGCCGCAAACGCCAGCCATGGCCGCGCCCGTGGCCGCACCTGCTCAACGGCAAAGACGCTCAGGGTCAGGAAGGTGTAGCCCAGGATGGCGGGCGTCGGCTGTGTGAAGAAGGTGATGAACGCGCTCACTTTGACGACGATCTTGGGCAGGTCCACCCCGGGCAGCTGACGCCCCCAGCGCGCCAACGGTTCGGTGACCCAGGGGCTGAGGTTGTACACCAACAGCGCCAGCGCCATCATCGCAAAGAGCAGCGCCACGACGCGGCTTTTGCCCGGTTGGGCGAAGGCCGCGCCGAGGAGGGCGAGCAGCAGAAAGGCCGCCATCAACAGAAAACGCCATCCCGTCTCGCTCTGCCCGAGCAGGATCGGCGTCCAGTTCAGATAGTAACCGGCGACGGTGACGGCGGTCAACAGCGCCAACGCCGCCCAGCCGCGCGTCGTGGCGCGCGAGGCCAGGTAGCCGGCCAGCAGCGCATAGACGATCAGGATGGCGATCCACGGCGCACCGATATAGGCCACGATATAACCGATGCCCAGAATGGTGCCCGGCACCGCGCCGCCCAGGTTCGAGACGAAATCGAGCGTCTGCTTGCCGATAAACGTGCGACGCACAACCATGAAGGCGACGATGACGCCGATCAGCCCGGCCACAGGGGTCGCCACCGCCGAAAGAAAGGTGGTGGAGAGGATGGCGTTTAGTCCGCGTGAGAACGCCGTGGCGTAATTGCCTAAATAGAGCTGATTGTTGACGCCCCACAGCACGGTGAAAGAGCCCCACAAAATCGTGAAATAGAGCATGAGCACCAGCGCCAGCGCCAGCAGCGTGAGCACGATGAAAATCCAGCGGATGACCGGCTCTTTGACGAAAATCTGCCCGCCCGTCGGCTTGCCCGTGACCGAAATATAGGAGCGTCGGCTGATGTAATAGCGCTGCAAGAGAAAGACGGTCAGCGTCGGCAGCAGCAACACGAGCGAGAGCGCCGCCCCTTTCTGCTGATCGAACTGGCCGGCGACGGCCAGATAAATTTCGGTGGAGAGCACGCTGACGTTGCCGCCAAGCAAAAGCGGATTGCCCAGATCGGCGAGTGACTCGACGAAGAGCAGCAGGAAGGACGCCGCAATCCCCGGCGCCAACAACGGCAACGTAATCGTGCGGAAGATGTGAAACTTGCTGGCGCGCAGGCTCAGCGCCGCCTCCTCCATCGAGGCGTCGATGCGCTCGAGCATAGCGCGAATGATCAGGTAGGAGACGGGGAAAAAAGTGATGATCTGAACAAAGATCAGCCCATCCAGCCCATAGATGTCGTTGACGCCAGGGCCAAAGCGAATGCCGAGCAGCTGGCGCGTGATCAACCCGTTGCGGCCAAAGAGCAAAATGGTGGCGATCGCAATGGCGAAGGGCGGCGAGATGGTGGGCAGCAGCGTGACGATATGCACCAACCGCGCAAAGGGAAAATTGCAGCGCACCAGCGCATACGCAAAGATAAAGCCTAAGATCGTGCCGCCCGCGGCTGCGCCGACTCCCATGATGAGCGTGTTGCGCACAACCTGCCACAGATATGGGCCGAAGTAGGGATCGAGGAATTGGGCGAAATAGACGAGGCTGAATTCCCCTGTGACAGGATTGACGAAGCCTTGGTAGATGACGCGCAGCAACGGCAGGGCCACGAACAGAAAGACGAACGAGGCGACGACGATCAGGCCAACCGCCAGCATGGGGTCCTGGCCGATCAGCCGCACTTCCTGCCAGTGGCGCCAAAACGCAGAGCGAGGTTTGGAAATGGATGCGCTCATGAGAAATCGAGATGGATTGAATGCAGATGTTGCATGGAAACAATGAAGAGATGGGTTCAGCGCGAAGCTGAACCCATCTCGAAAGGCGCCTTTGTTGAGGAAATCACTCCTTCAAGTTATCCGCAGCTGCAATCTCGTTGGTGAATTTGTCGACGAAAGCCGTCTTGTTGGAGCCACAGTAGTCAAAGTCGTAGTCGATCAGCTTCACCTCGAGCAGCTCCGGCCGCGAAGGCGTGGCGCCCTTGACGGTCGGCGCCTGATACGCCTGGTATTTGGGGCCCAGCTCCTGCGTAGCCGGTTCGAGCGCCCAGTCGAACCACTTCTTGGCGGCGTCGAGGTTGCGGGCGCCTTTGACGATGCCCATGCCGCCGATCTCGTAGCCCGTGCCCTCCTCCGGGAAGGTCAACACCAGCGGCGCGCCTTTCTCCATCTCCGCCACGATGTCATGCGAGAAGACGATGCCGACCGCAGCCTCGCCCTGGGCGACGAACTTGGCCGGCGCGGCTCCGCTCTTGGTGAACTGCAGCACCTGACCGGCGTACTGGCGCAGATAGTCCCAGCCCGCCTCTTCCCCACGAATTTGCAAGACGGTGCACAGCGCCGTGTAGGAGGTGCCGGAGCTGGACGGATGGGCGACCATGATCTGACCCTTGAATTCGGGCTTCAGCAGGTCATCCCAACTGCGCGGGGCTTCGACGCCGGGATGCTCGTCCAGCCAGTTCTGATTGGTGGCGAAGCCCAGGGTGCCGATATAGATGCCGGCCCAGAAGTTGTCCGGGTCCTTGAAACGTTCGGGGTCGGCCAGATTGGCCAGATTGGGTGAATCATACGCCTCCAGCAAGCCCTCCAGCTTGGCCGCCACAAAGCTGTCGATGGGGCCGCCCCACCAGATGTCGAACTGGGGATTGTCCTTCTCGTTGCGCAGGCGGGTCAGCGCCTCGCCGCTCGACATGCGCACGAAGTTGACCGTGATGTCGGGATAGACCTTCTCGAACTCCGCCTTCATGCCCTCGCACCACTGCACCTGTGGCGTACAGAGCAGGTTGAGCTCGGTGCTGGCGGTTTCCTGCGCAGCGCCCTCGCCGGCGGAAGGCGCCGCCGCCGGCGCAGCGGGAACCGGCACAGGGGCGCACGCGGCCATCAATAAAACGGCAAGCGCCAGCGCGGCGACAAGCAGCACATGGATTCGTCCAGAATGGTTCATGGAAAAACTCCTTTCACATTCAATTTGGATCCTTCTCACCCTTTTTCAATGTATTCGATTGTGAATCTGGGAGCACAGCGAAGGCTGCGCTGATAGTATGGCAAAGAAAGGTTGTTCCGTCAAAGCGTTTCCCACGTCTTTTGGGCGTGGCCGCGTCGGGCGGCGTCCAGCACTCTCTGGACAACCAACCCGTCGTAGAAGCTGGCGGCGTCGTTCAGCATGGTTTCTCCCATCGGCAACGACAGAGCGAGCGTCTGCGCCAGGTAAAATGCGCCGATGGTGAAAGGCCCTTGATTGGGCAGTCCCTCGGCGGGAGGCGGCGCTTGCCGCGTGCGAATCGGCTCCCAGTTTCCGCCGGGATAGACGCCCTTCATGCCGAAGAGCTGATCCTGGTTGTCGAGCATCAGCGCGCCGTCCGTGCCCACCACGAGGATGGACATGCCGTAGCCGCCCGGCGTCAGCCCGCTGACGGTGATGTGCCCGGTTGCGCCGTTGGCGAAGCGCAACAGCAGATCGGCGTGATCGTCGGCCGTCACCGCCCGTTGTGCGCCGCTTTCCGGGTCGGTGCGGAAGAGGTGCCCGATCTGCAGTTGCGCCGTGACCGACTCGATGCGGCCGATCATCCAGCGCGCCAGGTCGATCAGATGGCTGCCCAGCGCGCCCAACATGCCGCCTCCGCGCTCGGCGTCGCTCCACCAGGTCCAGGGCTGCGCAGGGTCGAGCCGCTCCCCGCCCAGGCGGTCGAAGCGCGCCTGCAGGACGCCGCCGACGTAGCCCTCGCGGATCAGCTGCCGCATCTGCATGCGCTGCGGATGGAAGCGCAGTTGATGGTCGATGATGGCGAGCTGCTCGGGCGCAGCCTGGGCGGCGGCCAACATCCGTTCCGCTTCCTGGACGTTGAGCGCCGTCGGCTTCTCGCAGATGACATGTTTGCCCGCCGCCAGCGCTGCGACCGCTATGTCGGCATGGAGATGGGGCGGCGTGCAGATGCTGACGATATCGACCTCCTCGCTTTCGACGAGAGCCTGCCAGTCATCGAAAACCAGGGGGATGTTGTGCGTCGCCGCCACGCGTTCGGCGCGTTCGCGCCGGGCCGAAGCGATGGCCTGGGGCGTCAGCCCGCCCAGCCGAAAGGCGGCGATTTGCACGCGGTCGGGCCAGCCGGCGCCGATGAAGCCCACGCGTAAACCGTGCTGTGCAGACATCGGATGCTCCTTTCTGAATATGAAGGCGATGCATTGGCATTGCATATCGTACTCTCTTCAATCCGACTGAGCAACCGGTCGCCTGGAAAAATGGAGCCATCCGCCGATCGCGCTTTACTTCCGCTGCGGCGATCTGGTAGGATTCAGGATGAAGACCAAGCGTCATATGCGAGGCAAGCCTTATGAGCAGGTTGTATGCAGCCATCCCGATCTTGCGCGCCGTGCAGGCCTCGCCGCCGCCTGCAGACGCCGACCTCGACGAGCCAACGCTCTACTTCAACCGGGAGCTGAGCTGGGTCGACTTCAACTGGCGCGTGCTGGCGTTGGCCATGGATGAGCGCACGCCCTTGCTCGAGCGCGTCAAGTTCGTTGCGATCACCGCCAGCAATCTCGATGAATTTGTGCAGAAGCGCATCGGCGGCCTGCGACGTCAGGAGGGAGCGGGCGTGACGCAGCTCTCCGACGACGGTTTGACGCCGACCGAGCAGTTGCAGCTTCTGCATGGCGCCACCACGCAGATGCACCAGCGCATGACTGCGCTCTGGGAAACGGAGCTGCGCCCTCGTCTGGCGCTGGAGGCTGACATTCATGTGCTGGACTACGCCACTTTGTCCACTGCGCAGCGCAGTTTGCTCTATGAACGCTTCCACGACGAAATCTATCAGGTGCTGACGCCGCTGGCGGTGGATCCGGGCCATCCTTTCCCGTTCATTTCCAACCTCAGCCTTTCGCTCGCCGTGGTGTTGCGCAATCGCAAACGGGGCACCATCCACTTTGCGCGCATTAAGCTGCCGCAGCCGCGTCTGATGGAAATTCCAGGGGAATGCGAATGCACGCGCAATCCGAAGCCGCACTATTTCGTTCCGATCGAGCAGGTGGTGGCCGCGCATGTGGAGGATTTGTTTCCGGGCATGGAGATCATCAGCGTTCATCCCTTCCGCGTGACGCGCAACGCCGACGTGCGCCGCAACGAGGAGGAGGCCGAAGACCTGCTGGAGATGATCTCCGCCGAGTTGCGCGAGCGGCGCTTTGCCGAGGTTGTGCGCCTGGAGGTGGATCGGGCGATGCCGGCGTACGACCGTCAGCTGCTCGTGCGCGAGTTGAACCTGCGCCCTGAAGATGTATGGGAGGTCGATGGGCTGCTCGATCTGACCTGCCTGTTTGCGCTAACGGAGATCGATCGGCCTGCGTTGAAGTACGAGCCCTGGGAGCCGGTGATCCCGCCGGAGCTGCGCTACGAAGGAGAGAGCAAAGACGCGCCCAATATCTTCGCCATTATTCGCAAAGGCGACTTGATGGTGCACCACCCCTATGACTCGTTCGCCGTCAGTACGCAGCGCCTGCTGGAGGAGGCGGCGGAAGATCCGCATGTGCTGGCGATCAAACAGACGCTCTACCGCACTTCGGACGACTCGCCGATCGTCGCCGCCTTGATCCGCGCAGCCGAGCGCGGCAAGCAGGTCGCCGTGCTGGTGGAGGTGACGGCGCGCTTCGACGAGGCCAACAACATCGAGTGGGCGCAAATTTTGGAGAACGCCGGCGTCCACGTCACCTACGGGCTGGTCGGTTTGAAGACGCACACCAAAGCCACCCTGATCGTGCGCAACGAAGAGGGGCGCATCCGCACCTATTGCCACATCGGCACCGGCAACTACAACCCCAAGACGGCGCGGCTCTACACCGATCTAGGGCTGCTCACGTGCCGCCCGGAGTTGGGCCGCGATATTGTCAACCTGTTTCATTTCCTCACCGGCTATGCGCCTGCGCAACGCTACGAGCAGACGCTGGTGGCGCCGGTCTATATGCGCGATCGCTTCGAGGCGCTGATCGACGCCGAGATTGCGCACCAGCGCGAGACGGGCAACGGCCGCATCATCGCCAAAATGAACGGCCTGGACGACAAGCGCATGGTGAAAAAGCTCTACGAAGCGTCGCAGGCCGGCGTGCAGATCGACCTCATCATCCGCGGCCACTGCACGCTGCGCCCCGGCCTGCCCGGCTACAGCGACAACATCCGCGTCATCAGCATCCTGGGACGCTTCTTGGAGCACGACCGCATCTTTTACTTTCACAACAACGGTCAGCCGATCACGATCATCGGCAGCGCCGACTGGCGCACGCGCAACCTCTCGCGCCGCGTCGAGTTGGCGACGCCCGTGACCGATCCGAAGTTGCAGCAACGGCTGATCGATATCCTCCATGACGCCGTCAACGACAACCGCTCGGCCTGGGAGTTGGACTGCGACGGTTTCTATCGGCTGCGTATGCCGGCGCCTGGAGAAGAGGTGCGCGAGTTTCAGGCGATTATGATGAAAAAGGCCCTTCAGCGCTCGCTGGGGAAATAAATTCTTCCCTACTGCTCCATTGGCCCGGAACATTCCCCGCCTCCGTTCCGTCACCTGACCAGAATGCAACTTGTTTTGCGCAGACGGATAAGGAGGCGATATATGCGCACGCCAGCTCGCAGTCCACTCCTCATTTTCTTGCCGCCTATCGTTGTCAGTTTAGCTGTCTGTTTGGGGGTGCTTGGGGCGATGCTGCCCGTCGGCGTGCAGGCGCAGGAGGCTCCCCCGTGGCCAGGGCCGCCGCTCCCGCCCCCAACCCCGATCGAGCCGCCGATTGTTTTCAGTCCACAGGTCGTCGTGGAGCGCCATGCAGTGGACGCCGTGATCGACGGTCCGGTTGCACAGGTCGAGGTCACGCAAATTCTTCGCAACTCCTCGGGCCGCGTGGCGGAGGGCGTCTATGTGTTTCCGCTGCCGGTCGACGCCACGGTGAGCGATTTTCAGCTGACCGTCGACGACCAGACGCTGGAAGGCAAGCTGCTCGACCGCGACGAAGCGCGGCGCATCTATGAGCAGATCGTGCGCAATCAGCGCGATCCCGCCTTGCTTGAATATCTGGGACGCGGCCTCTTCCAGACCAGCGTCTTCCCGATTCCAGCCGGTGAAACGCGCACCGTTCGCCTCACTTACAGCCAGTTGCTCGAACGCAAAGACGGACTGCACCGTTTCAACTATCCGCTGCGGGCGTCCCACCGCGACGCAGGCGCTGCTGAGGAGATTGCATTGCGCATCGAGCTGCGCAATCTCTCCGGTCTGCGCACGATATACAGCCCGAACTATCCGATCACGGTCGAGCGCCTCGCCGATGACCATGCCGTGGTTTTCTATAAGGCCGCAGGCGCGGAGCCGACCGACGACTTCGACCTTTATTTCGGCGTGGAAAAACAGCCGATCGGCGTCGATCTCCTCTCCTACAAACCGGCCGGCGAGGACGGCTATTTCCTGCTGGTGGCTGCGCCTGCGCTCGAAGCGGCCGCAGAGGAAGTGGTCGCACGCGACCTGATCGTGGTCATCGACGTCTCCGGCTCTATGCAGGGGAAAAAGATTCAACAGGCCAAAGAGGCGATGCGTTACATCGTCCAAAACCTCAACCCGGAGGATCGCTTCAACCTGATCGCCTTCAGCACCGGCGTCTCGCTGTGGGAAAAAACGCTGCAGCCGGTCGACGCGCGCACACAGCAGTCGGCGATGCGCTGGATCGACAAGTTGCGCGCCACCGGTTCGACCGACATCAACCGCGCACTGTTGGAGGCGCTGGCGCAGCTTGACGTCGAGGAGCTCGACCGACCCGCTTACATTCTGTTTCTCACCGACGGCCAACCGACGCAGGGAGAAATGAACGTCGACGCCATCGTGCGCAACGCACTGAACAACCTGCCGGGTGAACGCTCCGTGCGGCTCTTCACCTTCGGCGTAGGATATGACGTCAACACCGATCTGCTCGACGTGCTCGCCGACGAGCTGCGCGGGGCGAGCCACTACGTCAAACCGGATGAAGCCATCGATGAGGCGGTGAGCGCCTTTTACGCCCAGGTCAACACGCCGGTGCTCGCCGACATCCAGATCGACTTCGGCGAGTCGATCTTTATCGAGGATGTGTATCCTCACCCCCTGCCCGATCTCTTCGCCGGGCGCCAGCTTGTCGTCGTTGGCCGCTATCGCGAAGGCGGCGAGGTCGAAGTGATGCTTTCCGGTCGCGTCAACGACGAAGAGAAAGTCTACGTCTATCCGCAGCGCACACTGGTCGAAAGCGGGGGCGAGCCGTTCGTCGCCCGACTCTGGGCCACGCGCAAGATCGGCCATCTGCTCGCCCAAATTCGACGCAGCGGCCCGGACCCGGAGCTGGTGCAGGCGATCATCGACCTGAGCCTGCACTACGGCGTCCTGACGCCCTACACTTCGTATCTTGTCTTAGAGCCGGATGCGCCGGCCTTGTCGCTCGATGCAGCGACGCAGGCGCCAGCGCAATTGGCGTTGCCTGATGAGGCGCAACTGCGCACCCAGGGAGCGGAGATCGCCGCCCAGGTCTACGCTGCGCCGGCCGCCGGCGCAGCAGCAGTGATCGCCAGCCAGGAGCGCAGGGCGCTGCTCCAAGCGGAAACCACGCAGACGATTCCATCGGAGATGCGTTACGTCGCCGGTCGCGCCTTCGTCTTGCGCGCCTACGTCGTCGATGCGGAGGGGCGTCGCCTGCCTGTATGGGTGGACACGCGTTACCAGGAGGAGATGGAGACCACCGTCGTCGCTTTCGCCAGCGACGCTTATTTCGCCCTGCTGGACGAGCCTGGGATGGCGCAAGCGTTGGCGCTTTCGCCGGAGATGATCATCGTGACCGATGAGGGCGAGGCGATTCGGATCACGACCTCTGAGGCTGTTGAGAGATAAGAGAAAAGGAGAGCGGGGAGAAGGCGTTTCATCCTCGTGCTCTCACTTCTCCCCTCTTAAACTTGCCAGGTCGAACACCGGGCCGTGCACGCAAGCGCGCGTCCAGCGGCCGTTGGCGAGCGGTGTGAGACAGGCGAGACAGGCGCCGTAGCCGCAGACCAGGCGGGCGTCGACCAGGCACTGCACCACGCCGGGTTCGATGCGCATGCGGGCGGTGCGCACGGCCTCGGCCAGCGTGGCGATTTCGCAATCGGGCAGGGCGGTCGCTGCGGCGTCCGCCCACGCCAGCGCCTCTTGCAGACGCGCGCGCCAGCGCGCCTCGTCGGCCTCCTGATGCACCTCAGCTGCGAAAGGCAACAGGCTGCGCAGCGTCGCATCGAGCATCCCCTCTGCTTTCAACAAGAGAAGCACGCTTGCGCCGCGATCCAGCATCGCATGCAGGAGAGGCGCCAGCGCCAGAATGCGCGCGGGAACGCCGATCAACGCCAGGCGTTGCGCCCGCGCAGGCGATGCAAAACCGTTGCCCAGCGGCCCGATCAGGTGAATGCATTCGCCCGGTTTGCGCGCCGCCAGCCAGCCGACGCCTGCATCGTCCAGCGCCGGCGTGGTCAAAACCCATCGCTCAACGTCCTTCTCATCGCTGCGTGAAGGCCGCCAGCCGGCCACGAAGAGCGGCCGACGCAACGGCAACGTCCAATCATGCGCTTGCGCCCAGGGCGTTGGCTCGGCGCAACGCGCCAGAAAATAACGGCCCGCCAACACCTCGTGCGGCAGGCCGACGGGCATAGCCATCGTCAACACCAGGCCGCCGGCGACGAGCTGCGCCGCTTCCACGCACGCGATCACGCCGCCGTTGGCTGCGAGCGAGGGGCGGTCGGGCGCTGTGAATTGCGAGTGTTTCATGGTAGGCTAAAAATGGTGCGTGATGCGTGTTGCGTGATGCGTGTTGCGTGATGCGTGTTGCGTGATGCGTGTTGCGTGATGCGTGTTGCGTGTTGCGTTGAAGACACGAAACACGGAACACGAAACACGCACCATATTCTGTCATCTTCCGGAAACGTCGCCAAATGGCTGTTCGACCTGAACAAAGAATTTCACGGCGGATTTCGTGGCGCGACTATTGGCGCATGCATCTTTGGAGTCGAGGATTGCCGGCCGGCGCTGTGATCGAGGCGCAGACGATGTGGCCGCTGCTTCTGCTGCCGTTTGCGCTTTTCGGTCAGCTCGTGACGCCGCATCCGGTGTGGGTGGCGCTGTTGACGTCGATCGTGGGCGTCTACGCCATCGGCTACGCCTGGGTGCGCGAGCAGGTTCAAGGCGTTCGCTTCACGCGACGGCGCATCGGCGCCATCCTGGTGGCGGGCGATGCGCTGCAAGAAGAATTTGTCGTCTCCAATGAAAGCGGGCTGCCGCTGCTGTGGGCGGCCTTCGTCGACGCCTCCGACTTGCCAGGATATGCACCGGGCGTCGTCGTCGCCTGCGGCGCCCACAGCGAATATCGCTGGAAAACCGAAGCGGTCTGCGAGCGCCGCGGAGTCTTTCGACTTGGTCCGCACTCCATCGAAATGGGGGATCCGTTTGGGCTGTTCCGGGCGGTGCAGCGCTATGACAACTTCGATCGGTTGCTGATTTATCCGCGCGTCGTACAGTTGCCGGAGGTGGCGCTGCCGCGCGGCGGCGCCGATGGACACACGCGCCGGCGCCGTTCCCTCGCCGGCGCGCGACCGGCGGCCAGCGTGCGCGACTACGCGCCCGGCGATTCGCTGCGGCTGGTGCACTGGCGCACTACGGCGCACCGGGGACGATTGACGACGAAGGAGCTGGAGCTGGAGCCGAGCGGCGACGTCTGGATTGTGCTTGACCTGGATGCGGCCGTGCAGGCCGGCCAGGGCGCAGAGAGCACATTGGAATACGGCGTGATGTTGGCGGCCAGCATGGCGGCGGAGATGGTCTCCGGCCGCGAGCGCCGCGCCGTCGGGCTGTTGACCGCCTCCGGCGACGAGGTGATCACGCTGGCTCCCCAGCCCGGGCAGGCGCAGCTCTGGGCGATCCTGGCGGCGTTGGCGCCCGCTCAGCCCTCGGCTACGCCGCTGCACGCCTTGTTGCAGCGCAGCCTGCCCTTGTTGGGGCGTCGCCACACGCTGGTGGTCGTGACGCCTTCGCTCGGCGAAGGCGCTCCGCTGTGGATCGCGGAGCTGGTGCGCGCAGGCAGGCAGGGCCTCTTCAGCAGCGTGCTGGCCGTCGCCGCGCCGGAGCAGAGCGCACAGGCGGAGGAATGCCTGGCGCTGCTTGCGCGTCTCGACATTCCCCATCAATTTCTGCGCACGGACCTGCGCCTGCGCGCGGCGCTCACCTATCGTCGACGCCGCAAAGTGATTCGCACTACGCCCACCGGCGGCGCTTTCACCGTTGAGGTCGAGGAGGAGGTTGGGTGAACGAGCGCGCATTCGGCTGGGATGCAGACGCTGCAGAGACGGGGAGCGCATGGTCGGTGCGCAGCCTGCGCTGGCTCATCGAACGCGGCCGCCCTGATCTCGGGTGGACGGCGCTGGCGCTCTGCCTGGCGTTGAGCATGCTGCCCGCTGCGCTGCTGTGGGAAAATCGCTGGCTACGCTCAGGCCCGTTGATTGCGCGCCTCTATCTTGCCGGGCCGTTGGCGATTCTGCTGATCTGGCTGGTGTTGGGGTGGCGGCGCCCCTGGACGTCCGCGCATCGCAGGCTGCGCATCTTGGGGCAGGGACTGGGGTTGGCGTTGCTCAGCGCAGCGGCGACGACGCAATTGCTCGTCGGCTGGGCGCCGGGGCCTGGCTTGCTGTGGCAGGCGGCGACGACCGGCGCCTGGGGCCTCCTCGTTGTGCACGCCGTCGACGCATGGCAACGCGTGCTCGTTCGCTACGCGCTCTGGTGGCAAGGGGTGCAAAACAACGCCGCCGGCCGCGATGACCTGGTCGTCTTTGGCTTTGCGCTGGCAATCGTCTGGCTCTTCAGCCTGGCGAGCGGATGGCTGGCCTATCGGCGTCGCAACGGTCTGCTGGCGGCGACGCCCATCCTGTGGCTCGTTGGACTGGTGATGCTCTACAGCGCCGTCGACCGCTGGCTCTTTGTGGCCGGCGTGGCATTGGCCCTGCTGCTGCATCTGGCGCTCGATCAGCAGGCGCTGTTGCAACGGTGGCGGCGCCTGAACCTCGATCACAACCCGATTGTGTTGACCGAGCGCGCGTTTGTCTCGGTGGGGCTGATTGCGCTGGTCGTCACGGCGGCGGCGGTTGCGCCGAATCTTTATTCGCTGGAGCTTGCGAGTCGGTACTACGCTCTGCTCGCGCCCGTCAACGCCCGGTTGGAGGCGCTTGCCAAGCGCGCATTCCCAGAATTGACAGGCGTCAATCCCTGGTCAGGCAGCGATGCAGTCGGTGGATTGCCGAACGAGTTCTTGTTGCGCGGCGGCCCGACGTTGAACGAGCGACCGGTGATGCGCGTGCGCACCAGCGAGCCGCCCCGCTTCTACGACGCTCCGCCGCTGGCCCACAACCTGCGCGGGATGACCTTCTCCGCCTACGACGGTCGCGGCTGGCAAAACCCGGCTTCCCTGCTGCGCACCGAACGCGCAGCCGAGCAGCCCTGGACTTTCCTCTCGGATGAGGGGCGACGCCCTCTTCTCCAGAATGTAAGCATGAATCTCGTCGGTCGCACCCTCTTCGCCGCCGGCGAACCGCTGGCGCCGTCGGTGAGCTATCAGGCTGAAGAGCGTTTCCCGGGCGACCTGGTGGCGCTGCGCAGCGCCGAGCGCAGCTACACCATCGTCTCGCTCGTTCCTGCGCTCTCTGCGGACGAGCTCGACGCCTTGCCGGGGTGGGAGGTGGAGGCGCTGCCTGACGACTACGCCATCTATCTGGAGCTGCCGGAGCGCGTGACCTCGCGCGTGCGGGCGCTGGCGACCCAACTGACCGCCGACGAAGCGACGCTTTTCGCCAAAGCGACGGCCATTGAACGTTATCTGCGCACCTTCCCCTATGACCTGACCGTCCCGTCGCCGCCCGAGCATGTGCAGGATGTCGCCGACTATTTTCTCTTCGATCTGCAGCGCGGCTACTGCGACTATTACGCCACTGCGTTTGTGGTGCTGGCGCGCGCCGCCGGCATCCCGGCGCGCTTCGTCACCGGCTTCACCAATGGGTCCTGGAACCCAGAGCAGCAGGCGTGGACGGTCACCGAGGCCGACGCCCACTCGTGGCCGGAGGTCTATTTCCCGCAGGTGGGGTGGATTCCCTTCGAGCCGACGGCGGGCCGGCCCGAGCTTGCGCGCATCGGCCTGCCGCGCAGCGGGGCTGTCGGCCCGGCGCCGCCGCCAACCGTGCAGCCCTTGCCTCCGCCCTCGCCCTCCTTCGATGACCGCTGGCTGTGGCTCATCCTTCCCGCCATGGCGCTGATCGCCATCGGAATCTGGCTGCTGCGGCGCTGGCGCCTGCGCCATGAAGACCCGTGGGAGACGCTGCTGCGCTGGGGCAGTCGGCTGGGGCGCTCGTTTAAGCCGGGGGAAACGGTGTTGGAATACGGCGCGGCCCTGGCCATGCACATTCAGACCTATCGGCAGGACGAGCCGGAGCTGCGTCGCCTTGTCAGCCGTGAGGTGCTGCGCCTGAGCGAGGAGATCAGTGCGCTGCGCTACGCGCCTGCGCACCGCCGCGAGCAATTGCATGCGCGGGCTGCCGAACGCTGGGGGCGATTGCGAGGCTATCTGCGCCGGATCCGATGAGCGCGTCGCATAGCTCCATCTGCGCTTCAAGCGCTGGACAGCGAAACGCGTTTTTGTCTCCACAGTCAGTTGACAACGATTCAGTGTGTCGCTATACTGGCTAGCAATAAAAAGAATCTGTGCTGCAAGTGTAAGATTTTAACCTGCCAGCTTATCCATATTTCAGACTATGCCAGCAGTCTTCGCATTGATTAGCCTTCTCCTTATCGTAGCGCTTCGGGTCGTACTCGTAGACCGGGAGCTGATTGGGGTTGGAGAAGGTTGAGGCGCAGGCTGCTTCACACAAGGTCATCGTAGACCCTTCCCAACCGGGAAGGGTCTTTTTTTATCGGTTTTTTGTCGAGTCTGGTTCCGGTCCGGCAACGAAGGAGATTCGAATATGCCAAAAAGGAATGGAAACACAGCTTCAGCATCCTCAGAGACGCCTGTGCGGATGAAGGGAGCGCAAATGGTTTGGGAGGCGCTGCTGCGCGAGGGCGTGCGCGTGATCTTCGGTCATCCAGGCGGCGCCATCCTGCCCACTTACGACGCGCTGGCGCCCTATGAGGCGGCGGGCAAGATTCACCACGTGCTGGTGCGCCATGAGCAGTGCGCTGCGCACATGGCCGATGGGTGGGCGAGAGCGACGGGCGAAGTGGGCGTCTGCATCGCCACCAGCGGTCCGGGCGCCACCAACCTGGTCACCGGCCTGGCGACGGCGCAGATGGACAGCGTGCCCGTCGTCGCCATCACCGGTCAGGTGCCCACCAACCTCCTCGGCACCGACGCCTTCCAGGAGTCCGACGTCGTCGGCGTCACGGCTCCCGTCTGCAAGCACAATTATCTGGTCACCGACGTCAATGAACTTCCCTTAATTCTGAAAGAAGCTTTCTATATCGCTCGCGAAGGCCGGCCCGGCGTTGTTCTGATCGACATCTGCAAAGATGTTCAGAACGCCGAAGGGTGGTTCCGCTATGATTTCGAGATCGATCTGCCCGGTTTCGAGCCGTGGCCTCAGGTGGATATGGAGGCTGTGCGCAAGGCGGCGGAGCTGATCAACAAGGCGGAGCGACCGTTGGTGCTCTCCGGCCACGGCGTGCAACTTGCAGGCGTGGGCAGAGAGCTGCTCCAGATGGTTGAGAAGGCTGAAATTCCTGTGGTCACCACGCTTCTGGGCGCCGGCAACATTCCAGAAAGCCATCCGTTGAGCCTGGGCATGGGCGGCATGCACGGCGAGGCCTACGCCAATCGAGCGGTGCAGTCCTGCGACGTCTTGATCGCCATGGGGATGCGCTTCGACGACCGCATCACCGGCAGGTTGGACGCCTTTGCTAGACAAGCAAAGATTATTCACTTTGAGGTGGATAAGGCCGAGGTGGGCAAGAACGTCATGCCCGACGTGGCGGTGATCGGCGATCTGGCCGAGACGCTGCCGGCTCTGCTGCCGCTGATCGAAGAGCGCCGTCATCAGGTGTGGCTGCAGGAGATTCGAGAGTGGAAGAAGGACACGGAGCAGACCGATATTCTCAACTACGAGGTGGATGAGCTGATTCCTCCCTTTGTGATTCGCCAGCTCTGGCACGCCACCCACAACGCCAAGAACGGTCCGCCCATCATCGTGACCGACGTGGGGCAGCATCAGATGTGGGAGTGCCAGTATTTCACCCACGACCATCCTGGCCAATTAATCACCAGCGGCGGCTTGGGGACAATGGGTTTCGCACTGCCCGCCGCCATCGGCGCCCAGATGGCGCACCCAGATCGGCTGGTGTGGGCGGTCGTCGGCGACGGCGGCTTCCAGATGACGATGCAGGAGTTGGCGGTCATCAAGCAAGAGGGCGACCTGCCGGTCAAGATCGCCATCATCAACAACGGTTTCCTGGGCATGGTGCGCCAGTGGCAGCAGTTGTTCTACGAGAAGCGCTACGTCGGCACGCCCGTCTGGTCGCCCGACTTTGTGAAGCTGGCCGAGGCGTACCAGATTCCGGCGCTGGCGGTCACAAAGCCGGAGCAGGTCGTGCCTGCGCTGGAACAGGCGCTGAACACGCCCGGCCCCTTCCTGATCGACTTCCGCGTCAAAGAGGAGGTCAACGTTTATCCGATGGTGGCGCCCGGCGCTGCGGTGGATCAGCTGATCCGTCGCCCCAAGCCGGCGGTGATGCAAGGCTATAGCGGCGTGCAGCCGAGTTGGTGAACAAATGGATCGGGAGGGCAGAGATCGGTGGCGGTTTCCCAAATCTCTGCTCTCAAAAACACAAAAGGTGGAGCAACCATGAAATACACACTGATTGCCTGGATGCGCGACAAGCCCGGCGTGTTGAGTCGGGTGGCGGGGATGATGCGCAGGCGCAATTTTAATATCGACAGCCTGCAAGTGGGGCACAGCGAGACCCCCGGCATTAGCCGCATGACCTTCGTCGTGGACGGCAACGAGCGGATGGTCGATCAGGTCATCAAGCAATTGCGCAAGCTGGTCGACGTCACGCGCGTCGAAAATATCTCCGAGCAGCCGATCGTGGCGCGCGAGATGGCGTTGATCCGCGTCTCGACCAATGCCGAGAACCGCTCGGAGATCGTCCAGATGGTCAACATCTATCGCGGGGAGATCGTGGATGTGGCGCTCGATTCGATGATCGTCCAGATCGTCGGCTCTGAAGAGCGCGTGGCCTCGTTGATCGACTTGCTTGACAACTTCGGCATCATCGAAATGGTGCGCACCGGCCCGGTGGCGATGGCGCGCGGTCAGATGGAGCATAAATACCGCCGCAGCACCGCCGTCTGGCGCGCTCAGGCCAACGGCAGAGACGCGACCGCAGCCGAACGCTTTCGGACGGGAGGCGTGTAGGTTGCGACGCCGGGTGTTGGGGCCTTGGGTTTGGGGAGGCGCAGTCCGCTGGAGTCTCCCCAAAACTCAAGACCATGACGCCCCGGTTTTTTTCATACCCACATTCAATCGAAGCAATACAGGGAATCATCATGGCGAAGATTTACTACGAAAACCAGGCGAACCTTGACGACATTCGCAACAAGAAAATTGCGATCCTCGGCTACGGCAGCCAGGGCCATGCGCATGCGCTCAACCTGCGCGACAGCGGCATGGACGTGCGCGTCGGCCTCTATCCGGGCAGCAAGAGCTGGGCGAAAGCTGAGGCCGACGGCCTGCGCGTGCTCAGCACCGCCGAGGCATGCGCCGAAGCCGACATGATCATGGTGACGCTGCCCGACCCGATCCAGGGCAAGGTCTATGAGCAGGACATTGCGCCCAACCTCAAGGAGGGCGACACCTTGATGTTCGCCCACGGCTTCAACATTCGCTTTGGCTTCATCCAACCGCCCGCCAACGTCGATGTCAGCATGGTGGCGCCCAAAGCGCCCGGCCATCGCGTGCGCGAGGTCTTCAAAGAAGGATCGGGCGTGCCGGCGCTGGTGGCCGTCCACCAGGATTTCAGCGGCAAGGCGCTGCAGAACGCGCTGGCCTACGCCAAAGGGCTGGGCTGCACGCGCGCCGGCGTGTTGGAGACGACCTTCGCCGAGGAGACCGAGACCGACCTTTTCGGTGAGCAAGCGGTGCTCTGCGGCGGCGTCAGCGAGCTGGTCAAGGCGGGCTTCCAGACGCTGGTCGAAGCGGGCTATCAGCCCGAGATCGCCTACTTCGAGTGCTTGCATGAGCTGAAGCTGATCGTCGATCTCATGTATCAGGGCGGCCTCAGCTACATGCGCTACAGCATTTCCGACACCGCCGAGTGGGGCGACTACAAGAGCGGCCCGAAGATCATCACCGACCAGACGCGCGAGACCATGCGCCAAATCCTGAAAGACATCCAGAGCGGCGCCTTCGCCGAAGAGTGGATGGACGAATATCACAGCGGCGGCAAGAACTTCTACGCCCGCCGCGCCCAGGAGCAGAACCAGCCGATCGAGGTCGTCGGCAAACAGCTGCGGCGGATGATGACCTTCCTGGATGCGAAGGAAGTGAATTGAAGAAATGCATGGCGAAAACCGGGAGTTCGTTTCATGCCATCTTCGAGGAAGCTTCGTGAGGTTTAACAGATAAAGCTGGCGAATCCGTAGGCGCTGCTCGTAGCTGCGCATCCTTGAGACAATCGCAACTTTGCGGTCTGTCGAGGACGTGCAGCTGGGAGCCGCACCTACGATTCTTGCCGGATGATTTTGTTCAAAACCATCGAGCTTCCCAGAGGACAAAGCCATTTGATTGCACAGCACTTATGACCGACATCATCGCAACGATTGGCCCGGCCTGCGCCAACGTGGACGTTCTGGCCGATATGATTCGCTCCGGCATGAGCGTGGCGCGCATGAACTTCAGCCACGGCGACTACGCCTTTCACTCGCGCATGGCCGACCTCGTCCGTGCAGCGATGGAGAAGGCGGGCAGGCCGATCGCGCTGCTCGCCGATCTGCAGGGCGCTAAAGTGCGCATCGGCTGGCTGGCGCAGCCGGTTCCAGTCGCCGTCGACCAGCCGGTCATCCTGGTGGGCATGGAGGTGGATGCACGCGAGACCGGCGACGGCTTGCCGCCCGACGCCGTCCTCCTCCCGGTCGATTTCGACCTGGCGCCCCATCTCAAGCCCGGCGCCACCGTGCTGATCGACGACGGCAACATCGAGCTGCGCGTTGAGTCGATTGTAGACGGTCATGTTCACTGTCGCACGGTGCACGGCGGCGAGATCAAGTCGCGCAAGGGCGTCAACGTCCCTTACACCATGTTGCCGATCCCGGCGCTGACCGACAAAGACCGCGCCGACGCTTCTTTCGCCGTCAGCCTGGAAGTGGACTGGATTGCGCTCAGCTTCGCCGGGTCGGCGGACGACGTCAACGAGCTGCGCGAAATCGTGGCGGCGGCGCAGGCGCACAGCAACGTGCATAAACTTCCACGCATCATGGCGAAGATCGAGCGGCCCGACGGCGTGGAAAATCTGCGCGCCATCATCGAGGCGAGCGACGGCGTCATGGTGGCGCGCGGGGACCTGGCCCTGGAAACCAGCCCCTGGCAGTTGCCGTTGCTGCAAAAGCAGATCGTGCGCGCCTGTCGCCGCGCACACAAGCCGGTGGTCGTCGCCACGCAGATGCTGGAGAGCATGATCCATAACCATCGTCCTACGCGCGCCGAGGTCAGCGACGTCGCCAACGCGCTGCTCGACGGCGCCGACGCCGTCATGCTCTCCGGCGAGACTGCGGTCGGCGCCTATCCGGTGCAGGCCGTGCGCACGATGGTCACGATCTGCCAGAACGTGGCCCCGGGGTTGTCCACCCACAACCCGCTTTCGGCGACGGTCAACGGCGCTCCCGCCAGCGTCGGCGCTCAGCGTCCATCGCTGGAGCCTGTGCAGCGCGAACGCTTTGTTTTATGATATGGAATGCGAACCTCTATGCCGGTGTTGTCGATGTTCTATGGCATTATGATACGCTCTATTTAGAAAGCGTTCCGCTCGGGGAGGTCACTGAGGCGCAAAGAACCGCTTGAATCTGGATTTCATACACAATGGAGTTTTTGTTCCTGACGGAAAGGGGGTGATCGAAATGGAGGATGGTCTTGATGACCTTTTGCAGCGGTCGATAGAAGAAGCATGGATGAGAAAGCATCCGACGGACAGACGAGAACGATCCAGTTTCGATTCACCTTCGAGGAGGATTTGCAATGAACCGGTCAGCATCTGTAGAGCACAACGAACAGGAGTTCGTAGACGGTGGCTCCGATGAGATTCCCGCCGTAGACGTCGAGCAATTTCGCATTCAGGATCAGGCGGCGTACGCCCGTGAAATTGCCAACGGCAACGTCGTGCTGATCTTTGACACCACGCTGCGCGATGGCGAACAAAGCCCCGGCGCCACGCTCAACACCCAGGAAAAACTGGAGATTGCCCATCAACTGGCCCGCCTGGGCGTCGACATCATCGAGGCGGGCTTCCCGGCCGCCAGCCCCGGCGACCTGGAGGCGGTGAAGCGCATCGCCGAGACGGTGGGGCGCAAGCCGCGCCGCGGCAAGAACGGCGAGATCGTTGCGCCGCCCGTCATCGCCGGCCTGGCCCGCGCCAATAAAAGCGACATCGACAAGGCGTGGGAGGCTGTGCGCGGGGCCGTGCGGCCGCGCATTCACACCTTCCTGGCCACCAGCGACATCCACATGCAATACAAGCTGCGCATGACGCGCGACGAGGTGCTGGAGACCGTCGGCGACATGGTGGCCTATGCGCGCAGCCTCTGTCAGGACGTCGAATTCAGCCCAGAGGACGGCGGCCGCAGCGACCCCGAGTTCCTGGTCAAGGTCTTGGAGGTGGCAATCAAAGCCGGCGCCACCACGCTCAACATCCCAGACACCGTCGGCTACACCACGCCGGAGGAATACGGCGCATTGATCAAATATCTGCGCGAAAACACCCCCGGCGGCAAGGAGGTCATCTTCTCCTGCCACTGTCACAACGACCTGGGCCTGGCGACCGCCAATACGCTGGCCGGCGTGCGCAACGGCGCGCGCCAGATCGAGGTGACCATCAACGGCATCGGCGAGCGCGCCGGCAACACCAGCCTGGAAGAGACGGTGATGGCCATGTACGTGCGGCCGCAGGTCTTCGGCCTCACCACCAACATTATTACGCAGGAGATTCACCGCACCAGCGACATGGTGAGCCGTTACACCGGCATGGTCATTCAGCCGAACAAGGCCATCGTCGGCGCCAACGCCTTTGCACACGAGGCGGGCATCCACCAGGACGGCATGCTCAAGCACAAGCGCACCTATGAAATCATGGACGCCTCCACCATCGGGCTGAACACCAGCAAGCTGGTGCTGGGCAAACATTCCGGCAAGCACGCGCTGGCGCGCAAGCTGGAGAGCATGGGCTATCGCCTCACGCAGGAGGAGCTGAAGGAGGTCTTCAACCGCTTCAAGGAGCTGGCCGACAAGAAGAAGAACGTCACCGAGGCCGACCTGGAGGCGCTGGTCGGCGACGAGCTGTATCAGCCGGTCGAAGCGTGGGAGTTGGTCGAGGTGCAGGCGCACTGCGGCACCTCGCTGACGCCTACGGCGGTGGTGAAGCTCAAGGACAACAGCACCGGCGAGATCAAATTGGGCGCGGCCACCGGCGCCGGCCCGGTCGACGCCGTCTATAAAGCGATCAACGAAGTAGTAAGGGTGCCCAACAACCTGGTCGAGTTCCTGGTGCAGGCGGTCACCGAAGGCATCGACGCCAACGGCGACGTCACCATCCGCATCGAGGTGCCCGACAGCCGCGGCTACAAGGAGACTGCACAGGGCCGCCAGCGCCGTCGCCTCTTCAGCGGACGCGGGGTGGACACCGACATCATCGTCGCCAGCGCCAAGGCGTACATGCAGGCGCTGAACAAGATGATCGACGCACTCAAGAGCGAAAGCCAGGCTCCCACTGCGCAGGTGAGTGAAGACCTGGTCATCGAGGCCGGTTTGTAAAAAACAGATCGTGCAGGACTCGGATCGGGCGGGTAGACGCAAATGATGAATCTGCGTCAATCCGTCCGATCTGCGTTGTCTGTGTGTTCTTTATTCCTCCAACCTGTCACCTTTGCGGAGCGCGCATGGCGCAGAAGATCATCTTTGACACCGATCCTGGCATCGACGACGCTATGGCGCTGTTTTTTGCATTGGCGTCGCCGGAGATTGAGGTGGTCGGCGTGACGACCGTCTTTGGCAACGTTCACACCGAGCTGGCGACGCGCAACGCCCTGGCTCTGCTGGAGTTCGCCGGTCGCTCGGATCTTCCCGTGGCGCAAGGCGCCGTTAGACCGTTGCATCTCCCTTTCGAGGAACCGGCCACCCTCGTTCACGGCCAAAACGGGTTAGGGGAAGTCGCTCTGCCGGCGCCGAAGACCTCGCCCGATCCTCGTCCGGCGGCGCAGTTCATCGTCGACGCCGTGATGCGCTTTCCCGGCGAAATCATCCTGGCGCCGGTGGGGCCGCTTACGAACATCGCCCTGGCGCTGATGCTGGAGCCGCGCATCGTCGAACGGGTGGCGGGCGTCGTGCTGATGGGCGGCGCCGCCACCGTGAACGGCAACGTCAACCCTGCGGCCGAAGCCAACATCTGGCACGATCCTCACGCCGCCGACCTGGTCTTCACCGCCGGTTGGCCGGTCACCATGCTGGGGCTGGATGTGACAATGGCGGTGCAAATGGATGACGCCTACTTCGCCGGCCTGCGCACTTCCCGGCTGGGCGAGTTCATCCACGCCATCTCGCGCTTTTACCTCGAGTTCCATCGTCAGGTGCATGGGCTCGACGCCTGCCACACGCACGATCCCTCCGTCATCGCCTACCTGATCGATCCGACGCTCTACACCGTGGAATACGGCCCGATTCGCGTCGTCACCGAAGGGATCGCCATGGGACTGACGCTATGGGATCGCTGTGGAAAATGGCGCCGACCCAATGCGTGGACAGGCAGACCCGCCGTCGGCGTCTGCACGCGCGTGGATGCGCCGCGCGTCTTGGCGCTTTTTCACGAACGCATCGTTGGAGAGCGTTTGCCGGCGCAGTAGAAAATTGTCTATCACAGAAACAATCTTTTACCCGTATAAAATCGCATTTCAACCATCCAGAGATCAGGGAAGAACTCTATGACTCGCCATTTCATCATCGACACCGACACCGCTTCGGACGACGCCGTCGCCATCGTCATGGCCTTGCAGTGGCCTGACGTGGAGGTGGACGCCATCACTGTGGTCTACGGCAACATGCCGTTGGAGGTTGCAAGCGCCAACGCCCGCTACAGCGTGGAGGTGTGCGGCAAGGAGACGCCGGTCTATGAAGGCTGCGCCAAACCGCTGCTGCGCTCCGCCGCCTACGCCGACTGGTTCCATGGCCCCTACGGCATGGGCAAGCTGGGACAGTTGCGACCGCAGCGCCCCGCAGCCGGCCAAAACGCGGTCGAAGAGCTGATCCGCCGCTTCCGCGCCGCGCCGGGCGAAATTACGCTCGTCACCCTGGGGCCGTTGACCAACATCGCTGCCGCGCTCACCGTCGAGCCGAGGATGGCGGAGTGGGTTAAAGAGTGCTACATCATGGGCGGCGCCGCCAACTGCGTGGGCAACGTCACGCCGGCCGCCGAATTCAACATTTGGTGCGACCCAGAGGCGGCGCGCATCGTCTTTCACTCTGGCATGAAGTGCCTGATGGTCGGCTGGGAGCACTGCCGCTTCGATGCGGCGCTCTCTGACGAGGAGATGGCTTATATTCGTTCTTTCGACACCGAACGGGCGCACTTTGCGTTGGATTGCAACTCCTTCGCTCTGGACGCCGGGCGCAGAATTCAGGCCGCCGCCGGTCTGATGCTGCCCGACCCGGTGACGATGGCGATTGCGATTGAGCCGGGCGTCTGCACGCGACGCAGCCGACATTACGTCGACGTCGCCTGCGCCGACGAGCTGACCCGCGGCATGACCGTCGTCGATGAGCTACATGTGACCGGCAATGCGCCGAACATCGATGTCTGCTGGGAGATCGACAAGCCTCGCTGGAAGGAAATTTTATACCAAACGCTGCAGTAAGACTTCAACGGTATGATACAATTCTTGTAATCGTCATGGGGGTGAGTGAAGAGAAGGCCATCGTTCAACGGGTAGCCCGAGGCGCCTTGCCTGTGCTGAGGAGAAATAATGAGTCGGTTAGAAACACTGATGCAATCTGTTCGTTACGTCACGGTGAAGGATCATCACTTCGTTGTGTTGGACGCCGATGATTGGGAAGCCTTGCTCGAGTGGCTTGAAACTATCGAAGACCTTCAGATCTTTCAGGATGCTCTGACGCAATTGGACGTCGCCGGGGGTGATCCGAACCAAGCAGGCTGGCTGCGCTGGGAAGAAGTGCGGGATCAACTTTCGTGAAGCGATATGAAATCTATGTCACGCCATCCGCCTGGGCGGAGCTTCAGCAACTGCCCGGCAATGTCAAGCAGCGCCTTCGTAAAGCGATCGATGGATTAACTGAACATCCGACGCCTCCCGCCAGTAAACGACTCACCTATACAAGCAGCAGTAAAGTTCTTCTTTATCGACTACGCATAGACAGATGGCGAGTTGTTTATGCAATTGATGAAGAAGCGGCATGGGTCGGCATCCTGGCGGTGCAGCGTCGCCCTCCTTATGATTACAGCGACCTTGAGGCCTTACTGGAGAACCTTTTGTAAACTGGGGAATCTGAAATCGTTGTGTGAACACCGGTATCGATTATTTTACGTTTTCCGTCATCATTGACGATCTTGTCTTCCACGATGGCCGCACGTTGATGGGGGTGCTCGGCGGCGGAGGGCCGCAGACGGCCTTCGGCATGAAGCTGTGGACGCATGGGGGCGTCGGTCTCTGCGGCGGCGTGGGGCTGGACTTCCCGCCGGAGGCGCAGGCTTGGCTCGACGCCATGGGGCTCGACACGCGCGGCCTGCGCCGCGATCCGGTGCATCGCTCCCTGCGCGCCTGGCAGATCATCGAGGAGGACGGACGGCGCACGCAGGTCTGGCGCACCCGGGGTGAGGCCATTCCCACGCATCTGGCGCTGCGCCCTGACCAGGTGCCGGACGTTTACTGGTCGGCGCGCGGCTTTCACTTCGGCGTGCATCCCGAAGCGCCCAATTTGCGCATCATGCAGGCGCTGCGCGAACGCGGGATCGTCGTCAGCATTGAGCCATTTCGGGATGCTTCACGCCCATTGAGCGACGCCGAGCTGAGCGCGCTGGTCGGCGCCTGCGACATTTTCTCCCCTAATCTGGTCGAAGCCGAGTCGCTGGTGGGAAGCGGCGACCCGATGACGCTGATTCGACGCTTGACAGACGCCGGCGCGGCCATCGTAGCGCTGCGCATGGGCGCCGAAGGCTCCATCGTGCATCGGGCGGCGACCGGCGAGACGTGGTGCATTCCGGCGGCGCGCACGCCGGTGGTGGACCCGGTCGGCGCCGGCAACGCCTACTGCGGCGCGCTGCTCGTCGGTTGGCTGGAAACCGGCGACCTGCGGCTGGCGGGCCTGTATGCGGCGGTCGCGGCGAGTTTCCTGGTGGAGCAATACGGCCTGCCGGCCCCGCGCCCCGACCTCCGCCAGGAGGCGGAGCGACGGTTGGTCAGCCTTTTAGATTCTCACTCAATTTCAAACACGCCTTCCATGCCGCCGGCCAGCACCCTCCCTTGACGCGTCCTTAAGAAGGTGAGCGCCGGCGGTGAAGCGAGCGGCGTCCAGCGGTCGCCATCCTCCGAACGCCAGATGCGTTCGACGTCGCTGAGCAGCCAACCGTCCGGCAGCGCCAACAGGGCGTTGACGACCTCGGGCGCGTCGGGAACAGGTCGGAAGGTGTAGCCGCCGTCATCCGAGCGCCACAGGCCGGCGCCTTCCGTCCCCGCCAGCACCGAGCCGCCGCAATGAAACGCAGGCGACGCGGCGATCGAGAGCACCGGCGCAGGCAAAGAGACGATCTGCTTCCAGCCGCGCCCGGCGTTGGGTGACCGATAGAGTCCGCTCCCGGCGCCGGCGAAGACGACCTCCAGCGGAGGCCAGTCGCCGTCCGGCTGCGGCGGCGCCCACGCCAGCGTCAGCACGTCGAAGTCAAACAGGCCGAAGTTGCAGACGAAGAAATCGCGGCCCCGATTGGCGCTGCGCAGCACGCCTCCGCCTGAAGAGCCTGCCAGGATCACGCCGGTGTGCTCGTAGTTGGGATGAGGCGCCAGACAGACGACCGGGGCCGTTACGTTGTCCACCCAGCTTGCGCGCCAGCCGCCGTCTTCCGTCGTGTAGGCGACGCCGTGCGTTGCGCCTCCGACCAGCAGCCGTTCGCCGTCATGAAAGCAACAGGAGGGATGGTGATCGGGCTGGGGCGTGGCGAGCAGTTGTCCATCTTTGTACAGAAACAGACCTTCTGGGCCAAGCGCCCAAATTTCATCGTGATTTTCGGTGAGCGAAAGAATTACAGGCATAGCTACGGCGTAAAACTCTGCTGAGGTTTGCGGTGATAAACGATGGCGTCGGTGCTCAACGCCATGGATGCGCCGCTGACTGCAGCCTGCAAGACCGCCGTCACGACGTCCGTAGCGTCGAGCAGACCGGCGCGTTGCGCATCCACGATGGCTCCTCGGAGCACGTCATAGGTCATCGGCGGCCCCTGCTCCGCCACCCGTTCCAGGATGAGCGCAGGGAAAGAGACGCCTGCGTTGCACAGCAGCTGTCGTTGCGGAGCGCTGAGCGCATGGGCTACGATGCGCATGCCGGATGCACATTCGGCGTCGCTCTCCTGTGCAGCCGCTTGCAACACTGCGCTGCGACAATGCAACAGCGCCGCGCCGCCGCCCGCCACCACGCCCCCGCGCTGGACGGCGGAGAGCACCTTCCAGGCGCGCTCCGCCTTGGCGCGGCGCATCTCGCGCTCCGGCTGATGATAGGCGCCGATCTTCAACACGCCGACGCCGCCGCTCAGCGCAGCCAGCCGGCGCACCAAGACCGGTCGCTCTTCCTCATCGTAGGGCAACAGGGCCAGACGACGGCTGAGCTCGGCGATTTGCTCTTGGATGAACGCTCGCCGCGCGCCTTCCATCGTGACCACAAGGTTTTTGTCAGAGAACTCGACGCGCTGCGCGCGTCCCAAATCTTCCGGACGCGCGTCTCTGGCTGTGCGCTCGCCGAGTTCGCCCAAAATCGCAGCGCCGGTCATGGCGGCGAGGTCCTGCAGGGCAAAACGGCGCTCATCGCCGACCGCCCTCAGTTTGACCGCCAGGATCATCGCCTTGCGCTTTTCGGCGGGCTGCATCTGATTGGCGACGAGCACGTTCAACGCCGGGCCGGAGACGTCTGGCGCAACGATCAGGAGCGCTTTGCGCCCTGCGCGAATCGTCGCTTCAAGCAAAGCGACCGCCTGCGCCGCTTCGTTCAGAGGCTTGTCGAGGAGCGCAACCGCTGGCGCAACCAGCACGCTGCGTCGGCGCTCCATTTCGGTGTAGAAATACATGCTGACGATCTCGGCGCCGTAGTGCGCACCGCCCAGATACTGCCGCTCCAGATAGGGAGCGACATAGGATTCGATCTGGATGTGACCGTCCGCGCCGAGCAGGTAGCTCATCTCGCCGAGCACCGCCGCCAGATCATCATCTTGAACGACCGTGCGCGCGACCACGGCCAGGTTGCGTTCGCCGTCGACCTGTACGCTTTGGCGGCGCAGCGCCTCGACCGCCACGACTGCGCCCCGCCGCATCCCCTCGGTCAGGCGCATGGCGTTGAAACCGGCGGAGATCTGGCGGACGCCTTCATCGACCAACGCTCGCATCAACACCAGGGCGGTTGCGCCGCCGTCGCCCACCTGCTGCTCGAGCCTCCAGATCACGTGCCGCGCCAACATCGCGCCGACGTCGAGGTCGGGCCGGCCCAGGCTGATGATGCGACGCAGAGCCGTAGCGGCGTCGTCGAGCGCTTCCACGATGCGCCGCGTGCCTTCGTAATTAAGCACCGGCCCGCGACTGGGGCCAAGCGTCGCCGCCACCATGTCGGCCAACATGGCGATGCCTGCATGAAACTGGCTGCGCGCTTCGGGTTGGAATGCAATCCCCGGACGCAGAACAGGCGCCGATGGCGCAGAAGGACGATTGGGTTGTGGCATAGACGAACCTTTTCGAGCGACCTTCAATTTTCAGTCTTGCTGGCAAATGATCGAACGAGGGCGAACTTCAGCCCTGGAAATGCTACCCCAGGCGCGATGATTCGTCAAAACAGGGGAGAGGGTCAGGAGCGGTTGGCGTAGGCGCGTTGCAAGGCGGCGAGCAACATCTCTCGCTGCACAGGCTTGCTGACGTAGTCATCCATGCTGTGTTCGAGGTACAGGTTGCGCTGAGTCTCGAAGACGTTCGCCGTCATCGCCACGATCCAGGGTTGCTGCGCCGCAGGCAAGATGGCGCGAATGAGCTGCGTCGCTTCGACGCCGTCCATCTCCGGCATCTGAACGTCCATCAGAATCACGTCGTAGGGTTGACGGCGCACCGCCTCCACGGCCTGCACGCCGTCGCTGACGACGTCGGCGCGATAGCCGAGACGTCCAAGCATGGTTTGAATGACCTTTTGGTTGACCAGGTTGTCTTCCGCCACCAGGATGCGCAAAGGGCACCGCTGCGCCATCTGCGCATCCCACTCGGTGGGGGCGCTGCTCTTTTCTGGCGTAGTTCCTTCTTGCCACAACGCCAAGAGCGCCTCGCGGAGATGAGCAGGTTTGATCGGCTTGGCGAGGCGTCCATCGACGCCTGCGGCGCGCAAGTCTTCTTTTTCCACGTCGATCGACGTGAGCAAGAGAATGGCGGGGCGATTGGAACCCCAGCGCCGATGAATTGCTTTCGCTGCGGTCACGCCATCCATTCCGGGCATTTGCATGTCGAGCAGAATTACGTCGAACCGTTCGCCCTGCTCCATGACCTGGAGCGCGCTTGCCGCAGAGTCGGCCACGGCGCATGTCATTTTCCATTCGGTCGCATATCGTCTCAAAATGTCCTGGTTGGTTCGATTGTCATCTACGATGAGCACGCGTTTGCCCGCCAACACGCTTTCTGCAGCGCCGACGTCTTGTTTCGTCACTTCCGGCGCAGCCTGTAGCGCCACCTGAACATGAAAGATCGAGCCTTTGCCTGGAACGCCTTCACTTTCCACCCAAATGGAGCCGCCCATGAGCTCCACGATTTTGCGCGAGATGGCGAGTCCCAAGCCTGCACCGCCATGCCGCCGCGTGGAGGAGGCGTCCACCTGACTGAAGGGCTGGAAGAGCAACGGCTGACGCTCTTTCGGGATGCCGATGCCTGTGTCCTGCACTTCAAAATGAAGGGAATAACGCGAAGGAGCGCCGCCCTCGCCTCCTGGCTCGCGGCGGCCGGTGACCCGCAGGTTGACTTCGCCTGCGTCGGTGAATTTGACGGCGTTGCTCAACAGGTTGACCAGCACCTGGCGGAGACGGGTGACGTCTCCGAGCACCTGCTCTGGGATGTCGCCGTAGACGGCGTAGGTGAGCTCCAGCTTTTTGCGCAGCGCCTGCACCGCCACCAGGTCGAGGGCTGACTCGACGCACGACAGGAGCGCAAAGGGTTGCATCTCCAGCTCAAGCCGCGCCGATTCAATTTTGGAAAAGTCCAGAATGTCGTTGACGAGGGCAAGAAGATTCTCGCTCGAAAGGCGCACCGTTTCGACGAAGTCGCGCTGCTCTTCGTTCAGGGGCGTGCCGAGCAAGAGGCTGGTCATGCCGACGATGGCGTTGAGCGGGGTGCGAATTTCATGGCTCATGTTGGCCAGAAATTCGCTCTTGGCGCGCGTGGCGGCCTCCGCCGCCTCTTTGGCCGCTCGCAACGTTTGCTCGGCCACTTTGCGGTCGGTGACGTCGTGGAGCAGCAGCAGCGCCCCCAGTCGCTGTCCGGGGAGCGCCTCTAAAGAGGAAGTGCGCACTTCCAGCGTCGCGCCGCTTGACGTCGCCACCTCGAACACTGCCGCCTGTTCCGAGAGCTGGCCGGCGATGACGGCGCCTGTTGGGCTGACCTCATGAAGTTTTTTCCCAATCGCTGCAGCCGTCGTTTCCACCTGCAAAATGGCTGCGCCGGCAGGATTGAGGTCTATTATCCGCAGGTCAGCGTCGACGACGACCATGCCCTCGTTCATGTATTCGACCAGTTGTGTGCGCGCAAGCGGCACGATGCGCAGCAGCCCCAGCTTGAGGATCGCCCAGGCGAGCAGCGCGCCGACCAGCGCAAACGCAATCGACGTGAGGTCTAGCCAGGGCCAGGGCGTGAGATCAAAAAGATAGACGAAATTGGCGATCCATGGAATGAGGACCGCCGCCAGGATGACGATGGATTGCAGACGATAGGGATGGTGATGGGCGTGCGCCAGCGTATGGCGCACGAGCAGCGCGGCGCCGATCAGCACCAGAGCGTACAGGTAGGCGGCATAGAGCCAGAAGAGCGGCCCGTGCGTGTACTCGTCCTCCAGCCCATAAGGCGCCTGAACGAGCTGTGCGTCCGTCCAGAAGAGATGATGCCAGTCGTTGGTGAATGCGGTTGCAATCGCCAGCAACGAAGGCAGCCAGAGCAGATGGCGCCAGCGGCTGGTGAAAAGTCGATCGGCGCCGATGTACCGGAGAACGAACAGGAAGAACCAAACCGGCGTGGTCTGGATGCCGATATGGCTGACCTGGTTGATGAGAATTTTCCGCTGGAGGTCGGTGACCGCCAGCGCCAGTCCGTCGCAAAAAATCCACAGCGCGGCGCTGAGCATTAAAAAAGTCAGCTCGCGCGCGCCGGGGCTGTTGCGCTTTCGCCAGGTTTGTCTTGCGACGAAGAGCGCCCCAATCAGAGCAGCGATGTAAAGGAATAGAATCCAATGAAACTGCAAACGATGTCGCCTTTGAGAACAAGAATTTCGATTTCAGGCTCCGACGTTTTCAATCCTCATAGAAGATATACAAACTTTATTCGTTCGTTGCACGCGCAAAATGGCGTAAAATGAACACTTACTTTTCAAGACAGGCGCTCTGAGCGGATCGGCATGTCACGCCGGAGGCGGTGACCCCCGTTAGGTTCGGCCTTGGCCGGACGCCCTTGCGGCGTATAAAGTCATGACAGGGCGAGTAGGCGCAGCTACGCGCTGCGCCTACAGATTCCCAGATTTTAGTTGAATTTTATCAAGTTTCCTGCAGATAGTCGCTCACCCTGGCGATCAATCTTTTCGTTCGATCACGCGCTCGATGATCTTGCCTGTGCTCTGGTCGCACAAAATCTGTTTGACTTGGTTGCCGTGCATCAGCTCTTCTTTGACGAGCGCCAGGCCATCGCGGATTTCATGGTGCACGGTGATCGGTTTGGCCGGCTCCTCCGCCCGCCATTCAAAGAGTTCGACCGGCTCCCATTGTTTAGATGCGGCGGATTTGTAGCACGCATCGAGAATGGCGTTGATGACATAGCCGTCGTAGAAGGTTTCCATCGGTTGCCGCCCACTGTCCAGCGCGTCAAACATGTCGGCGAACATGTTGACGTAGCCCAGCTCGTGCACTTCGTCGCCGACGGGGAAGAGCCAGCCGCTTTCCGTCTCCGCCTTTTCCGCCGTGTAGCCGCCCTTGGCCGCCGTAAACATCTCGAAGCCGGTGCGCAAAAAGTGGTTGAGCCAGATCGTGCCCTGCGTGCCGGAGACCTCGTCGCGCAGATCCATGCCGCCCCGGAAGGTCCAGCTCACCTCGAACTGGCCGACGGCGCCGTTTTCGAAGCGAATGAGGGCAATGGCGTTGTCATCGGCCGGGATGGGATGGACAAGCGTGTCCGCCCAACACATCACCTCCACCGGTCGGTTGTTCTTGCCGACGAAGTTGCGGATGATCTCGGCGCAGTGACAACCGAGATCGACGATGGCGCCGCCGCCCGCCAGCTCCTTGTCCCAGAACCAGGCGCTGTGCGGGCCGGAGTGCGTCTCGCGCGAGCGCACCCAGAGCACGTCGCCGATCGCTCCTGCGCGCACCGAGGCCAGCGCCTTCAACGTTTTGGGCGTGTAGACCAGGTCCTCCAGATAACCGGCGAAGACCCCCGCCCGCTCCACGATCTCCAGAATCTGCCGCGCCTCTTGTGCATTGCGCGCCAGCGGCTTGGTGAGCAGCACCGCCTTGCCTGCCTTGGCCGCCAAATCCACCGCTTCGACGTGCTGATAGTTGGGCAGGCCGATCACAACGACGTCGGTCTCCGGGTCGTTGATGGCCGCCGCCAGGTCATTGGTGGCTTTGGGGATTCCCCATTCTTTGGCGAACGCTTCGGCGCGGCTCTGGCTGCGCGAATAGATGACCTCCACGCGATCCCGGCTGCGCGCGCCGTGCAGCGTCATCGTGTAAAACATGCCGATCAATCCGGCGCCCAGCATGGTTACCTTGTGTGCTTTCGACATACAATGATCCTCTCCTTCGGGTGAATTGAATCTGGGGATTGCATTGCTGCAGAAGCAGTATACTCAAAAGATTAACAATCTCATAACCTTCCGAGCGTCCGCCCTCTCAATGTCTTTAACATGCCGGGGATACTGTGAAGAACGGAGGCGCCATGCCGTGGCGGCATGGTGAACCACCAAGACACAAAGACACAAAGGACACTCAAGGACTATGAAGAATGGAGGCGCCATGCTGTGGCGGCGCCGTAGGGATGAAATTTCGCCGATCGCCCGAGCGCTCTGTTTTTGGGGTCCTTGCGCTGACTCTATTTTCACATCGAGATGTATTGCGCACCGTCTCGCCTGCAAGTGATCGCCCATCGCGGTTTTTCCGGCCTGTACCCGGAAAATACGCTGATCGCCATCGACGCCGCCATCCGCCTCGGCGTGGACATGGTGGAGGTGGATGTGCGCCTCAGCCGGGATGGCGTCCCCGTCCTTCTGCACGACGCCTCGTTGGAATCGACGACGAACGGCAAAGGCAAAGTCTATGAGCAGGATGCAAATGCGCTGGGCAAGCTCGACGCCGGAGGATGGAAATCTCCGGAGTTTCAGGGGGAGCGCATTCCGACGCTGGCCGAGGCGTTGCGCCTGGCCCGCCACCGCGTTGCACTGAACCTCGACCTGAAGACTGCGGACGCGATCGTCCCGACGATTGCGCTGGTGCGCCAACTCGACATGCTCGATCAGGTGGTGCTCAGCGGGCTGCGCCCCTGTCATGTGCGGTGGGTGCGCCGCCTTGAGCCGCGCATCCACGTGCTGCTCAACGGCCACGGCGTCTTTGAGTCGTTGATGCGGGTGATGTCGGCGCGCTGCGCCTTTGCCCTCACGCTTTGGCAGGCGCGACGTTCGGCTGCGCTGGGGTTAAATGTGAGCCATCGCTATGTGGCTCGGCCGTTGATCGACCGGGCGCATGCCCACAATCTCCGAGTGTGGACCTGGACGATCGACGATCCGGTGCGCGCGGCGGCGTTGGCGCAGCTAGGCGTGGCCGCCATCACCAGCAACTGGCCGGATCGCATTCTGCCGCTTGCACGCCACAAGGAGTTTTCCTCAACCTGTGAAGCGGCTTTTCAGAGGTGACAGCGCGCAACGAAGTCGTCGATCAGGCGGCGGGCGATGCTGATTTTGGGCGGGAGCAGCGGCAGCGCGTCGGGCGCAAACCATTGCGCGTCGGCGATCTCGCCGGCGCCCACCACAATTTCACCGCCGGCGTGCTCCGCCGTGAAGCCGATCATCAGTGAATTGGGGAAAGGCCAGGGCTGGCTGCCGAAGTAGCGGATGTTGTCCACCTGCACGCCGGTCTCCTCCTCCACTTCGCGCCGCACGCAATCCTCCAGCGTCTCGCCTGCTTCGACAAAGCCTGCAATGACGCTGTAACGGCCGGGTGGAAAACGATGGTTGCGCGCCAGGAGGATGCGCGGGCCATCGTCAAACCGCCGCGTGACGGCGACGATGATCGCCGGCGAGATGCGCGGGTAGCTGGTCAGTCTGCAGCGAGGGCAACGGCGGGCGCGCTCCTCTGTCAGCAGCTCGGTCTGCGCGCCGCAACGTCCACAAAACTGATGATCGCGATCCCAGTGCGCGATCTGCTTGGCGCGGCCCGCCAGCCCGATCTCGAACTCGTCCATCTGCTCGAAGAGGGCGCGCAGGTCATAGGCGGCGAATCCGTTCGGCAGCGTCGCCTCATCCGCAACGCAGCCGGAGAAACAGAGCAGTGGACGTTCGCCCTCCAGCATCCCCAGGTACTCTGTGCAGACGGCGGCCAGTCCTAACTCCTGTGGAGTCTCCGCAACCGGAATGGAGGGCGCGCCGTTGTGCTCATCTACGATCAGGCGGTCGCCCTGATACAGGTACCAGCGCGCCAGGCCGTTGGCGGCAGGCGCTCTGACGCCGGGGATAAATCGCATGGTCGGCGTGTGTTCTAAGATCGGCATTTTCAGTCCATTTCATGCAAAGCGTCGCGCCAGCTCGGCCTCGACGTCCTCCCAACGCAGGCCGCGCATATTCAAAAAGACGAGCGTGTGATAGACGAAGTCCGCCAGCTCGTAGACCACGCGCTCGTTGCTTTCATCTTTGGCGGCGACGATCACCTCGATCACCTCTTCCCCCATTTTCTTCAAGACTTCGTTCTCGCCTTTGGCGAAGAGAGCGGCGGTGTAGGATCCGGCGCGCGGATTTTCTCTACGATCCTGAATTGTGGCGGCGAGCGTCGCAAGCGTTGACATGAGACTCCTTTTCCATTTCCGGTTTTGCGAAGGTTGTAACAATTGACCCACCTTCAGAAAGAGCGGTCTACGATCGTTCACAAAATCATTTCGGCGATCATCGTAGCTGCGGCTCGCAGCCGCGGGGTCTGGCATGCACCCCTGCGTCTCTGTCCGAGCGCCTTTTGCGACCCTGGCTGCGGTGTGCAGCCGCAGGCTCTGGTATAACTCTGTCCCGCCGGGAGCGATGACCCGATGTGCGCTTTTCACGTCGTCCACTGCAGCTCATAGCTGCATGCGCTCGGCAGGCCACAAGGTCTGGAATGGGTCAGGGAAGCGCAGCTGCGAGCTGCGCCTACGAATTTCCTGGAATCGTTTGTTAAAAATCGTCAAGCTTTCTGGATGGTTGCCTTCCGCCAAAAACCTACCCCAACTCCGCCGCCCACGCTTGCGTTCAGACGATTTTGCGAAAAAAGCAGGAGACGGCGCCTGTGTGACAGGCGGGGCCCGCCGGTTCGACTTGAATCAGCAGCGCATCGCCGTCGCAGTCGAGGTGGACGCCGACGACTTTCTGGATGTTGCCGCTGGTGGCGCCTTTATGCCATAGCTGCTGGCGGCTACGGCTCCAGAAGACCGTTTCACCGACCTTCAGGGTCAGCGCCAGGCTTTCGGCGTTCATCCACGCCATCATCAACACCTGGCCGGTGTGCGCATCCTGCACGATCGCCGGAATCAACCCGGCTTCGTTGTAACGAATCTCTTGTAAGAGCTCTGGATTGGTCATAGATGAGCTGTGCGGTGGGGAAGGTGCGCCGAAGTCGTTTCGTCGATCTGGAGTGGAAAGCGCACCGGCGTCCCCGCCGCGCGCAGCTGTTCTTTGATCTCCAGGATGCTGATCTCGCGAAAATGAAAGAGGCTGGCGGCCAATGCGGCGGCGGCGCCTCCTTCGGTGAGCGCCTGCACAAAGTGCTCTGGTCGGCCGGCGCCTCCGCTGGCGATCACCGGGATGGAGACGGCGTCGCTGATGGCGCGCGTCAGCGGGATGTCGTAGCCTTCCTTGGTGCCGTCGCCGTCCATCGAGGTCAGCAGAATCTCGCCGGCGCCGCGTCGCTCCACTTCGCGCGCCCATTCCACTGCGTCGATGCCGGTGTTGATGCGCCCGCCGTTGACGAAGACGTCCCAGCCGGGCCCGCGTTCGGCGAGCTCCTGGCCGCGCCGTCGCCGTGCGTCGATGGCCACGACGATGCACTGGCTGCCAAAGCGCGTTGCGGCTTCGGTGATGAGCGCCGGGTTGCGCACCGCCGCGCTGTTGACGCTCACCTTGTCGGCGCCCGCCAGCAGAATGGCGCGCATGTCCTCCACCGTGCGGATGCCGCCGCCCACGGTGAAGGGGATGAAGACGCTGTCCGCCACGCGGCGCACCATGTCGATCACGATGGCGCGCGCTTCATGCGTCGCCGTAATGTCGAGAAAGACCAGCTCGTCGGCGCCCTCGCGGTCATAGACCTGCGCCTGCGCCACCGGATCGCCGGCGTCGATCAGGTCGACGAAGTTTACGCCCTTGACGACGCGGCCATCTTTCACATCCAGACAGGGAATGATGCGTTTCGCCAACATATCGAATATTATACGCGCAGTTGGCTGAGGAATTCCAATGCGGCGTCCAGCGCGGGCAACTGTTCGGGGGAGGTCTCGGTCAGCAGCTCCCACGCCTCTTGCGCCGACACCCAGCGCGCCTCGCAATGATTTTCGTGGCCGAGCCGAATTTCCCCCGGCCCGATCTCCGCCAGGTAGTAGACGATGGTGCGTTCGACCTCAAAGCCGCGGATCACCGAGGTGTAGTGAAGCTCGGTGCGGCAGGCGTCGTAGACTTTGCGCACCGGCAGGCCCGCCTCTTCGGAAAATTCGCGACGGGCGCAGGTGATGTCGCCCTCGTTGCGGTGACGTCCCCCGCGTGGGAACTGCCACTGCTCGAAGAAGAGATTGTAGAGCAGGAGAAACTGGGGTTCGCCGTTCTCCCAGCGAAACGGAATCAGCCCGGCGCTGCGTCGCACGAGCGGTTGATGGCCGATTCGGATCGCCTCGGCCAGATCAAGCGCACCGGTGTAGAGCGCCTGCCCCACGATGACGCCCTCAATGTTGTAAAATTCGTGCGCCTTCAGCGTTTCGATGTCGGCGAGGCCGGCGACGCCGCCGCTGGCGATCACCTTAAGGCCGGTGACATCGCCCAAGCGCGAGGTCATTTCGATATTGACGCCGGAGAGCATCCCGTCGCGGCTGATGTCGGTGTAGACGACGCGCTTCACGCCCATCGCCTGCATTCGATGCCCCAGCTCAATGGCGTCTACGTTGCTGGTCGTCTGCCAGCCGTGCGTGGCCACCTTGCCGTCGCGCGCGTCGATGCCGATGACGATGCGTTCAGGCCCCCAGCGCAACAGGGCCTCTGCGATCAGCCCTGGGTTGTCGATCGCCGCCGTGCCGAGCACCACGCGGTCGGCGCCCAACTCCAGGGCCAGCTGGATGTCCTCCAGCGTGCGCAGGCCGCCGCCAAACTGAATTGGAATCTCGACCGCCTGGCGGATTTCGCGCAGACGACGCAGGTTGATGGGGAGATTCTGCTCCAGTTCTTCGGTGGGCGTGACGGGCTTGTTTTGACCCGGATGTTGAATCAGGATGTGAGAAGGGCGATGCAATGCATTCAGGTGCGCCTGGGTGGCGCCGAGCGCGCCGTCGAGGTTGACGACGTGCAGCCATTCCGCTCCCTGGGCTGCCCAGTGCTGCGCCATCGCAGCCGGATCGTCGCCGAACACAGTTTCCGCCGAAGGGTCTCCCTGGCGCAGGCGCACGCACCGACCCTGACGCAGATCGATTGCCGGATAGATGATCATCTACAAAACCTTGCTAAGCCGTTTTGATGCATCAAGTTAACCATTTCAGTTAACAGCACTTTACCACAAGTCTGTCTGGTGCAACGTAACTTACCATCCCCAAAAATTCGATTCCGGCGGGGCTGCACCGGCGTTGCACGAAGGATCGGTCGTGGTTGGCAATTCGGTGTGCACCCCATGTAGAATGGGTGTGCGCTGACGGTCCACGACGGACGCCAAAACCAACAACGGACAAGAAAACGTATCAGTGGTGGAGCCACGTATGCAATTCTCTCGCTTTGGAGAAAAATTCACCGGCCCGAGCGGCGTCTTAACCTTGATGGATGATCTCGGTTCTGCGCTGGCGGCGGGCGCAGGCAAGATGTTGATGCTGGGCGGCGGCAATCCGGCCAAAATTCCGACGATGGAAGCCCACTTCCGTCAGCGTATGCTTGAGATGCTGGAGGACGAAGAGAGCTTTGCGCGGATGGTGGGCGATTACAGCGCGCCGGAGGGCCATCGCGCCTTTATCGCTGCGCTTGCCGATCTGTTGCGTCGCACCTACGGCTGGGAAATCGGCCCGGAGCACATCGCGCTTACGAACGGGAGTCAGACTTCGTTTTTCTATCTGTTCAATCTCTTCGCAGGAGAGTTCTGCGACGGGAGCCACAAACGCATCCTGCTGCCGCTGGCCCCCGAGTACATCGGATACGCCGACGCAGGGTTGACCGACGACCACTTTCTTGCCTATCGTCCGGAAATTTCGTTTTTAGAGGATCGCCTCTTCAAGTATCGCATCGACTTCGATGCGCTGCGCGTCGGCCCTGAGATCGGAGCCATCTGCGTCTCGCGACCGACCAATCCCACCGGCAACGTGCTCACCGACGAAGAGATCGACCGTCTCAGCCGCCTGGCGAAGGCGCACGACATCCCGCTCATCATCGACAACGCCTACGGCGCGCCTTTCCCTCACATCCTCTACACCGACGTGCGTCCGGTCTGGGAGGAGCATCTGATCCTGTGCATGAGCCTCTCCAAGCTGGGCATGCCCGGCCCTCGCACCGGCATTGTGATCGCCCATCCGCGCGTGGTGCAGGCCATTGCTGCGCTCAACGCCATCATCAGCCTGGCGCCGGGCAGCGTCGGCGCAGCATTGGCGCTCGACATGGTGCGGAGCGGCGAAGTCCTTCGACTCAGCCAAGAGGTGATCCGCCCCTTCTACCAGGCCAAGGCGGAGCAGGCCGTCGCCTGGGTGCGCAAGGCGATGGGAGACGCGCCGTGTTATATTCACAAACCCGAAGGCGCCTTTTTCCTCTGGCTCTGGTTCAAAGACCTGCCGATCTCCAGCCAGACGCTCTACGAGCGCCTCAAAGCCCGCAACGTGATCGTGTTGTCCGGCCATCACTTTTTCCCAGGCTTGAAAGAGGAGTGGCCTCACAAGCACGAATGTCTGCGCGTGAGCTACGCCCAGGACGACGCCACCGTGCACGCCGGCATCCAGATCATCGCTGAAGAGGTCCGGCGCGCCTACGGCTTGCCTGAGCGGTGACGCCCCACGCAACGCGCTCCATTCAACGTCCTCCCTTGAATCGATGCCGATAAACGCGATCCGAAGCGGTCTCCTGGCTTGGAGGCGAGATCGAGGCAGTGCTAGAATGTCTCCAGGAGAGGCGATCGAGAGAGGGGCGATTCGAGACGAGGGAGACCTTTATGACGATCACAACTCAGGCGACATGGACAGAACGCGCCCACAATGGCGCGTACTCAATTGAAGAGAAGCTGGCCCGGCTGGACGTGGAGACCCTGACCTTCGACGACGTGTTGTTGATCCCCGGCTACACCGAGGTGTTGCCCAGCGAAGTCGATCTGCGCGTCGAGCTGCATCCGCGACTTCAGCTCAACATCCCGGTGCTCAGCGCCGCTATGGACACCGTCACCGAAAGCGAGCTGGCGATCGCGCTGGCGAGGCAGGGCGGGCTGGGCGTTATTCATCGCAATTTGAGCATTGAAGAGCAGGCCGCCGAAGTGGACAAGGTGAAGCGCAGCGAGAGCGGAATGATCGTCGACCCGATCACGCTGCCGCCGGACGCCACGCTGGCCGAAGCCGAGCAGCTGATGGCCCGCTACAAGATCAGTGGCGTGCCCATCACCGATGCGTCGGGCAAGCTGGTCGGCATTCTCACCAACCGCGACGTGCGCTTCGCCACCGATTTCACGCGGCCCATTCGGGAATATATGGTCTCCGAAAATCTGGTGACGGCGCCGTTGGGGACGACGCTGGCCGAAGCCCAGGAAATTTTGCATCGCTATCGCATCGAGAAGCTTCCTCTGGTGGATGAGGAAGGCCACCTGCGCGGGCTGATCACTTACAAGGACATCCTCAAGAAGCAGGATTACCCGAACTCTGCAAAGGATGACCGGGGGCGGCTGCTCGTGGCTGCGGCCATCGGCGTCGGTGAACAGGGCCTGCGACGCGCCGAGGCGGTGATCGAGGCAGGCGCCGACGCCGTGGCGATCGACACGGCGCACGGCCACAGCAAAGGCGTCATCGAGACGATCCGGGCGCTGCGCCGTCGCTTCGGCGACGTCCCGATCATTGCGGGCAACGTGGTGACGCGCGAGGGCGTGCGCGACCTGGTCGAAGCGGGCGCCTCGGTGGTCAAGGTGGGCGTGGGCGCCGGTTCAATCTGCACCACGCGCGTCGTGGCCGGCGCGGGCATGCCGCAGCTCACGGCCATCCTGATCTGCGCCGAAGCGGGCCGCGAATTCGGCGCACCCATCGTGGCGGACGGCGGCATCCGCTACAGCGGCGACATCACCAAAGCGTTGGCGGCCGGCGCGTCGGCGGTGATGCTCGGCAGCCTGCTGGCCGGGCTGCATGAATCCCCCGGCGAGATCGTGATTCGCGAAGGGCGTTCGTTCAAGGAGTATCGCGGCATGGGCAGCCTGAGCGCCATGAAGGGCCGCGCCGGCGACCGCTATCAGACGGCGCAGGGCGAATCGGCCAGCCCGGACATCAGCGGCAAACTGGTGCCCGAAGGCATCGAGGGGCAGGTCCCCTACAAGGGCATGCTGAAGGATTTCATTTTCCAGCTCATGGGCGGCCTGCGCAGCGGCATGGGCTATGTGGGCGCCGAGAGCATTCCGGACCTGTGGGCGAAGGCGCGCTTTCAGCGCATCAGCCGCGCCAGCATCCTGGAAAGCCACCCGCACAGCATCATCATCACCAAAGAGGCGCCCAACTACCAACTTGCGACCGGACGCGGCTAGTCCGGGCCATCCAGACAGGAGATCGACTTGTCAGGCGAAAATCACCGTCGATTTGAGGGCAAAGTTGCACTGATCACCGGCGGGGGCACCGGCATCGGCGCTGCCATTGCGCGTCAGTTCGCCGTGGAGGGGGCGGGCGTGGCGCTCGTGGGGCGCCGAGGCCATATCGTTCAGCGCCACGCCGACGCCTTGCGCGCCAATGGATACGACGCCCTGCCGATCCGCGGCGACGTCGCCGGCGAAGCGCCCAACATCGTGCGGCAGGTGGTGCAACATTTTGGCCGCCTAGACATTCTCGTCAACAACGCCGCCGTTTCGGCCGGCGTCGATCTGGACGAGATGACGCCGGAGCTCTGGCGTCAGGTGCTTGCCGTCAATCTGGACGCCGCCTTCGTGTTGGTGCGCGCGGCGCTGCCTCATCTGGTCGCTGCGCGCGGCTGTGTGCTGCACATCAGCAGCATCGGCGTCGTCGTCGGCGAGTTTGACGACATCGCCTACGTCACCAGCAAGGCTGCGCTGGAGGCCTTCAGTCGCCGGCTCGCCCTGGAGCTGGCGCCGCAGGGCATTCGTTCCAACGTCATCCGTCCGGGGTTGATTCACACCGAAGCGTTTGACACCATGCCGGCAGAGTTTTTCGAGGCGCAACTGCCGTTGATCCCGTTGGGGCGCGTCGGGCGGCCCGAGGACGTCGCCCGCGCGGCGGCGTTCCTCTGCTCTGAGGATGCGTCGTTCATCACGGGGACGGTGTTGACCGTGGACGGCGGAGAATCGGCGAAGTAGTCAGGAGAAGAGGAGAGGAGAAACGAGTCATGACCGTCACCGCAGTGGTGGGCGCCCAGTGGGGCGACGAGGGAAAAGGCCGCGTGATCGACTACCTGGCGCAGGAGGCGGACGTCGTCATCCGCTTCCAGGGCGGCGACAACGCAGGACACACGGTGATCAACGAGTACGGCAAACACGCCCTGCACCTCATCCCCAGCGGCATCTTCAACCCGCGCACGCAGAACATCATCGGCTCCGGCTGCGTCGTCAACCCGCAGTCGCTGCTACATGAAATGGACGACCTGCGCTCGGCGGGCGTCGACCTGGGCAACCTCTGGATCAGCACCCGCGCCCAGATGTTGATGCCCTATCACCGCCAGCTCGACGTGCTCGAAGAGGCGGCGCGCGGCAAGGACACCATCGGCACGACCAAGCGCGGCATCGGGCCCGCCTACGCCGACAAAGCGGCGCGCTCCGGCCTGCGCATGGGCGATCTCCTGCAGCCAGAATGGCTTCAGATGCGCCTCGACAACGCCTTGCGCACCGTCAACCGCAAGCTTGAGATTCTCGGCGGCGAACCGGTCGACGGCGAGGCGCTCTATGCGCTGTGCATGGAGTACCGGGAGAAACTCGGCGACCGCATCATCGACACCGTGCCCATGACCCGCCGCGCCTTGCAGCAGAACAAGCACATTCTGCTGGAGGGTCAGCTCGGCGTGATGCGCGATCTCGACTGGGGCATCTATCCTTATGTGACCAGCAGCAATCCCACCGCCGCCTACGCCGCCTCCGGCGCCGGCCTGCCTGCCCGCGCCATCGATCGCGTGATCGGCGTGGTCAAAGCGTACAGCACTGCCGTCGGCGACGGCCCCTTCCCCACGGAGCTGCACGACGCCGAAGGCGAGAAGCTGCGCGAGATCGGCGGCGAGTTCGGCGCTACGACCGGCCGACCGCGGCGCTGCGGCTGGTTCGACGGCGTGGCGATCGGCTACGCAGCCTGGCTCAACGGCATGACCGGCCTCGCCATCACCAAGCTCGACGTGCTCGACACCTTTGAAGCCATCAAAATTTGCATCGGCTACAAGCTGCCCAACGGCTCGATCGTCACCGACTCGATGCCGGATACGCCGGTGCTCATGCACGTGACGCCGGTGTACGAGGTCTGGGAGGGCTGGAAAACGTCTACGTCCGACTGTCGGCGCTGGGATGACCTCCCCAAGGCCGCGCGCGCGTATCTGCACCGCATCAGCGAACTGGCCGGCATCAAGATCGACTACGTGTCGGTCGGGCCGGAGCGGGATCAGATGTTCGCAGTGTGATGCAACGCCGCCTTCCGCCGGTCAACCGCCGCCAGGGAGACTTTTCCGCCTGAAATCGCCGGTTTTGACAGCAGCGACGGAACCCTATACAATTTCTAAGAAGAGGCGCAACAATTGCGCCTCACTTTTTCATAACGACGGTTTTTTATTCAAATCTTACGCCGAAGCCTGCCCGGTTCACGCCGGATCACAGGAGGAGACCATGAGCAATCGATCGGATCGCATCTCGCGCGCGCCTGGCGACGCGCATGAGACCATCACGTATGAACTCGCCACCGACCGCACCTCCACTGCAGCCCGCAAATATCACATCTGGACGATCGGCTGCCAGATGAATGTAGCCGACTCGAATCACGTCGCCGCCGAGCTGGAAAAGCTCGGCTATGGGCCGACCGACCGGCTCGAAGAGGCTGACGTCGTCGTGCTCAACACCTGCGTCGTGCGCCAGAGCGCTGAAGACAAGGCCATCGGCAAGTTGGGCAGCCTCAAGCCCTGGAAGAAGGCGCACCCCGATCGCGTCATTGCGCTGATGGGTTGCATGGTGGGCGTCAAGCCTAGCCCGCAGCTCGTGGAGAGCTATCCGTTTGTGGACGTCTTCATGCCGCCCAGTGAAGCGACGCCGTTGGTGAATTTTCTTCGCCAGGCCGAGATCGACGCCGAAATGGCGGAGATCGAACGCCAGCAGCTGGCGCGGCGCTATCAGCTTCAGGATGAAGCGCAGCCGATCGGCGCCGCCCAATCGATCAAGCATCTTGCCCTGAGCGGAGAGGCGCCCGTCGCCGCCTACGTGCCGATCGTCTACGGATGCAGTCACGCCTGCACCTTCTGCATCATTCCGTTTCGCCGCGGGGTGGAGCGCAGCCGACCGGTGCAAGAGATCGTCAACGAGGTGCGCGGGCTGGTGGCCCAGGGCGTGCGCGAAGTGACGCTGCTGGGTCAGATCGTCGACCGCTATGGCTACGACTGGCGCGGGGAGCTCGGCAACAGCGCAACGGTCAAGGCGTTTCACGGCAACGGTGACGGCTCGAGCGCCCCCGGCGCGCAACCGGAGGACGGTCACGCCTACGACCTCGCCGACCTCTTGCACGCCGTGCATGAGATCGAAGGGCTGTGGCGCATCCGCTTCCTCACCAGCCACCCCAACTACATGACGGACCGCATCCTGCAGGCCGTGCGCGACCTGCCTAAGGTTTGCCCGCACATCGAGGTGCCCATCCAGGCGGGCGATGACGAAGTGCTTGAACGGATGAAGCGCGGCTACACCAATGCCGAATATCGCGCGCTGATCGAGCGCATCCGCGCGACGGTGCCGGACGTCGCCATCAACACCGACATCATCGTCGGCTTCTGCGGCGAGACGGAGGAGCAGTTCGAGCGCACCGTCGAAATTGTGCGCGATCTCAAGTTCGACAAGGTGCACCTGGCGCGCTACAGCCCGCGTCCGGGCACGGTCAGCGAGCGTCGCATGGTGGACGACGTGCCGGAGGCGGAGAAGGTGCGCCGGCACAAGCTGCTCGAGGCGCTGCAGGAGCAGATCAGCGCCGAGATCAACCGGCGCTATCTGGGTGAAATCGTCGAAGTGCTGGTGGAGGACAGACACAAAGGCAAGTGGCGCGGTCGCAACCGCCAGAACAAGCTTGTCTTCATCGAGAGCGACCTGCCGCTGCGCGGCCGCCTGGTGGAGGCGCAGATCACATGGACAGGGCCGTGGTCGATGCAGGGGCGCTTTGTGCGCGATGTGTCTCCGCTGCCCGACAAAGTCACCGCTCCGCGGCAAACTTTCACGATCGCCCTGGGGTAGATTCTCCACAGGAGGGGCGGCATGCCAGCTCGCACCATCCGCGCCCCGCGCGGAACACAGCTCACCTGCAAAAATTGGCTGATCGAGGCCGCGTACCGCATGTTGCAGAACAACCTCGATCCCGACGTCGCCTTCGACCCCGATAACCTGATCGTCTACGGCGGTCGCGGCCGCGCCGCGCGCAACTGGGAGTGCTTCGACGCCATCCTGCGCACGCTCGAGCGGCTCGAGCCGGATGAGACGCTGCTGGTGCAGTCGGGCAAGCCGGTGGCGGTCTTTCGCAGCCATCCCGACGCCCCGCGCGTATTGCTCGCCAACTCCAACATCGTCCCGGCCTGGGCCACGCAGGAAAACTTCGACCGCTGGGAGCGCGAGGGACTGATCATGTACGGCCAGATGACCGCCGGCAGCTGGATCTACATCGGCACGCAGGGCATTCTGCAGGGCACCTATGAGACGTTCGGCGCGCTGGCGCGACAACATGGCTGGGGGTCGCTGCGCGGGAAGCTGGTCGTCACCGCCGGCCTGGGAGAGATGGGCGGCGCGCAGCCGCTGGCGATCACCATGAACGAGGGCGTCGGCCTGATCGTCGAAGTGGATCGCTGGCGCGCCGAACGACGGCTGCACCTGCGCCAGATCGACCGCATCACCGACAACCTGGAGGAGGCGATGACCTGGGCGGAGGAGGCGCTCGCTGCCAAGCGGCCTCTCTCGGTCGGCCTGATCGGCAATGCAGCGGAAGTCTTGCCGGAGCTGGTCGCCCGCGGGGTGCAGCCCGACGTGGTGACCGATCAAACCTCGGCGCATGACCCGCTCTACGGCTACATCCCGGCCGGCATGTCGCTGGCGGAAGCCGCCGAGTTGCGACGTCGCGATCCGCGGGCGTACATGCAGGCTGCGCTTGACTCCATGACGCGCCATGTCCAGGCCATGCTCGACTGGCAGGCGCGTGGCGCTGTAGTCTTCGATTACGGCAACAACTTGCGGCAGCGCGCTTACGACAACGGCCTGCGCGAGGCCTTCAGCTACCCGGGCTTTGTGCAAGCCTATATTCGTCCGCTCTTCTGCGAGGGCAAGGGGCCGTTCCGCTGGGTGGCGCTTTCCGGCGACCCGGCGGACATCTACGCCACCGACGCCGTCATCCTGGAGCTTTTCCCGGAGAACGAGCATTTGCGGCGGTGGATCGCAATGGCGCAGAAACATGTGGAATTTCAGGGGCTGCCGGCGCGCATCTGCTGGCTGGGCTACGGCGAGCGCGCTCGCGCCGGCCTTCGTTTCAATGAGATGGTGGCGCGCGGGGAAGTCAAGGCGCCGATCGTGATCGGCCGCGATCATCTGGACAGTGGCTCCGTCGCCAGCCCGAACCGGGAGACGGAGGGCATGCTCGACGGCTCCGACGCCATCGCCGATTGGCCGTTGCTCAACGCCCTGATCAACGCCGTCAACGGCGCGACCTGGGTGAGCATCCACCACGGCGGCGGGGTCGGCATCGGCTACAGCATCCATGCGGGGCAGGTGATCGTGGCGGATGGTACGCCGGAGGCTGCGGCGCGGCTGGAGCGCGTCCTCACCAGCGACCCGGGCACGGGGGTCGCCCGCCATGCGGATGCAGGGTATCCGCAGGCCATCGAGTTTGCGCGCAGGCATGGAATCAAATTGCCGATGATTACGGGAATTTGATAAGAGAAAACAGGCGTTGTGGGCCGGTCGCCTGGTTTAAGGCGATGGCAAATCCGCCGTCGGTCCTCAATTCGAATCCACTACAACCAATCTTCCATCTCGTCGCGCGCCGCTTTCCGGCGTGACGCCGCCGTGCGCGCGAATGTAAGCGATCAGTTCATTGCGCACCAGCCGATGCGTCTCCTCTTTCGGCAGCGCATGTGCGTTGAGAGAAAGACGCAGGTTGTTGCGCACCGTCTCCTCCCATGAGCTGGCAAGCGCATGCGTGAAGCTGGGGCAGGCCATGACAAACGTGCGCTCGCGCTGCTCGCAAAGCGGCTGGCCGTTTACGATGATGTCCTCCGCCCTGGCCTGCTCGCGGCTGGGGCCAAGGTGAATGCGATAGCGCACGGCTGCGCTGAAGTGAAGGAAGCCCCGTTCGAGGTGAACTTCGTCAGGGCGATCGACGCGGCGAGCGTTTTCATGCAGCAACTGTTCAAGCTGATGGCCGGTCAGCGTGCAGAGCTGAATCACGTCGGCGTAGGGCATCACGGCGAACCAGTCGCCGAGGGTGAGTCGCCCCGGCGGCAACCCTGCAGAGACGGAGGACGCGTCGATGGCCGCGAAGTCCACCGGATAACCCGCCAGCCTGCACTGCTCCACCAGCGCGTCGGTGATGAAGTTGCAAAGCGCCGATTCGCGCGCAGCCAGCTCATTGCGCACGACGTCGATGCTCAGGTCCGGCTCGTCGGCGACGACGCCTAGCGGCTCGGCGAGGATGGGTTCGATCTCGCACAGCAGCGGCTGAACGTATTCGCGCTCGAACGCTTCGTCCACCGGCAACCTCGACGCCGCGTGTAATTGCACGTTGGTCACGGCGGCCCAGCGTCGCCCTACGGTGATGTCCACCTCCCCAAGAAATTCACCGAGCTTGCCCGCCTGTACGATCGGGATGCCGTTGACGACGTTGTGCGGGCTGAGCCCGTGCTCGTTCAGCGCGTGGTGAGTGTGCCCGCCGATGACGACCTGCACGGCCGCATGCGGCAACGCCGCCGCCAGCTCGCAGTCGCCCGCAGCAAGCACCCTGGCCGAGGTGGAGGCCAGGCTGTAGCCAAGATGGCTGAGCACGATCACGACGTCGCTGACCTCTTTGACGACGGACAGCAGATTGTGCATCGTTCGGATCGGATCGACGAAGTGCAAGGTGGAATCGGGCTGCGGCGCAATCTGCGCCGGCGTCGTCAACCCGATCACGCCCACGCGCACGCCTTTCACCACGAAGAGCGCAGCGGGGAAATAGCCGCCGGAAAGCCACGAACAGCCTGCCAGGTTGGCCGTCAGGAGCGGGAAGGACGCGTCCTGGCGCAAGGCGCGCGCAAGCAGCCGCGCGTTCAGGTCGAGGTCGTGGTTGCCCAGGGCGCAGGCGTCGATCCCGGCGGCGGAATAGAGACGATACGCCGCATGGAGACGAAAGCTGTTCTCGTCGCAGCCGAGCAGCGCATCGAAGATGCCGCCGACGGCGTCGTCGCCGCTGCTGAACGCAAGCACGCCTCGCTGCGGATGGCGGCGATAGCGCTCGCGCAGGCGGCGGATGGAACCCGCCATGCGCGAAAAAACCGGGTGCGCGCCGCCCGGCTGAAGATAGACCAGATTCCCATGTAAGTCGTTGAAATGGGCGATCTTGAGGCGGAAGGGATAATCCAGGTCGTCGCGTTTTGGGGGAGGCGTCCGTCCTTCGTCCAGGATGAGGCGCCCCACCGGGCGGGCTGTGGCGTCGCCTACAAAAAGATACCGTTCGATGCCCTCTTCTGGGCTGGCCCCGACGTACGTCAGACGGAGGGCGCCGGGAGGGATGGCAAAAAATGCAGCAGGACGCTCCCACAGCATAGCACTACCCGATTCGTCCGAACTGATCGGGCGTGATGCGATTGAGCGGCGGTTCGCCGGCGAAAAAGCGGCGCAGCTCCTCGACCGCCATCTCGCCCAGGTGCGTGCAGTCCGTGATGCAGCCGGCGAGATGGGGCGTCACGACGACGTTGGGCAGCCGGCGCAGGGGGCTGTCCGGGGCGGGCGGCTCCGGGTCGGTGACGTCGAGGAAGGCGAAGAAGCGCCCTTTGGCAAGCTCTTCGACCAGCGCCTCCTCGTCGATCAGCGCGCCGCGCGCCGTGTTGATAAGCACGGCGTCATCCTTCATCAGGCGCAGCAGGGAACGGTCGATCATGTGGCGGGTGGAGGGCAGCGCAGGCGCATGCAGGGAAATGACGTCGGCGCGGCGCGCCAGCTCCGCAAGCTCGACCTTTGTCACACCCAGGCGGGTGGCCTCCGTTTCGTTGACATAAGGATCGTAGAGCAAGATGGAGGCGTGGAAAGGGCGCAACAGCTCGATCACGCGGCGTCCGACGTTGCTGGCGCCGACAATGCCGATCACGCTGCTGTGCACCTCCCGCGCGGGCCAGGCCGGATGCTCGCGCCAGCCGCCCTCGCGCACATGCCGGCTCAACGGCAGGATGCGCTTGACGCCCACGATGATCAAGCCGAGCGTGGTCTCGGCCACATCCTGCGCCAGGGCGGGCGCGGCGCTCGTCACATGGATATCGCGCGCCCACACCGCCTCGCTGACGAAGCGTTTCACGCTGCCGCCGGTGTGGGCGATGGCGCGCAGCTTTGGCGCTGCGGCGAGCACGTCGGCGTCGATCGGAGCGACGTCCCACCCTGTGATGCAGGCGTCGGCGGGCGGCAAGAGCGCCAGCAAGTCGGCTTTATTCGCCGGCTCCTCCTTGGGGTGATGGATGACCTCGGCGAACGCATCCAAGGCGCGCCACGCCGCCTCGGAAAAGATACGCGTATAATGCGCCCGGCCGATGGTGACGGCGATGATGGGTTTCGACATATAACGTTCTGGCTTTCTATTCTTTAAATTGCAAGCTCGTTTTTGCTCCAACTTCAAAGGAGGGGAAAATGAAAGATTGTTTGACCATTGCTTTGCATACTATAATAATTGCCTAGGATCAATTTTGAAACTCATTGCCTGCAGAGTGCTAATTTTAGAGACTGAGTTGACAATGATGAGCTCTATCGATAGGACTGCGATCGTGGAGGAGCTGAATAGGCTGGATGAGCAGCTGCGTCGGCTGCGGAGCCTGCTGGTGGAACAGGTTGCGGCGACGATGGAGGAGCCTGAACCGGTATACATCACCCGCGATCCAAGAATTTTACATAATGAACCGATTATTCGAGGGACTCGCACACCGGTGCGCGCAATTGTCGAACACTGGAAGTTTGGGGACTCGCCAGAAACGATTGTGTGGAAATTGCCTCATCTCCGCCTCGCTCAGGTTTTCGCTGCGCTGAGTTACTACGACGATCACCGCGACGAGATCGAGCGCTACATTGCCGCTAATCGAGTGCCGGTCGATGACTGAGCAGATTGACGCCGCGCTCCATTCATTGTATATGCGGCTTTATTTTGACGAAGATGTTTCTGTTGAAATCGCTGCGAATCTAAGGTCCCGTGGCTTTGATGTGTTAACCGTGCGTGATGCAGGACGGTTGTGACTCGCCGATGAGGAGCAGCTTGCCTTTGCTGTTGAGCAGCGCCGCGCTATGGTGACGCACAATCGCATCGATTTTGAGTTGCTTCATCAGCAATACTTCGCTGAACAGCGCCTTCATTTCGGGATCATTATCGTAAAACGGCGTCCCGACGATTTCGTTGTCGTTCGCAAGCTGTTGAATTTGCTCGACACCGTTTCTGCGGATGAGATGTGCAACCAGCTTCGTTATATCTGATAATATGGGTTGCACAGCATCCCCCTCCAGGACGCTCCGAATTTTCTGAAAGGTCGGCTCCATGAGAAAAAAACTTTATCCGACTGCGCAATTTCTGATTTGATCCTGGGGGCAGGCCGTCACATTATCACGATAGAATTCCTGCCCGCTTGAAGAGCCGTTTACAGATGGCTCGCGCCTCCGCCAACAGCGCCTTCTCATCCACTACAAGCACCTGCTTGTTGCGCATCAACACCTTCCCATCGACGATGACAGTGTCCACGCTGCCGCTGTTGAGGTTGTAGACCAGCGCCGAAGCGACGCGATGCACCGGCATGGCGAAGGGGGTGTCCAGGTCCACCAGCACGACATCCGCCTTCTTCCCCACTTCCAGTGATCCGATCCAATGCGGCTGACCGAAGGCGTGCGCACCCCCGCGACAGGCCATCCAGAGCACGTCCTCCGGCAGCAGCGCCATGGCGTCGAGCGTGCTCACCTTGCCGGAGAGGGCCGCGGTCTTCAGCACCTCCAGCATGTCCTGGCTGTTGTTGCTGCCCGGGCCGTCGGTCGCCAAGGCCACAACGATGCCGCGACGACGCATCTCCGGCACGCGCGCCATGCCTGAGGCCAGGTACATGTTGGCGACGGGGCAGTGCACCACGACGCCGCCGTATTGCTCCAACAGGTCGAGTTCATGGTCGTCGAGCCAGACGCTGTGCACGAGCTGCACGTCGGGGCCGAGCACGCCAAGGTGCGCCAACCATTCGACGTGGCGCATCCCGCGCTGCTCCAGGTTCATTTCGACCTCTTTGCGCGTCTCGGCGATGTGGATCATGCAGCCGACGCCCCAGGCCTTGGCCTGAGCGTAGGTGCGACGCATCGTCTCGTCGGAGCACCCCCAGGGAATCAGCGGCGCAAACTCGACGCGGATGCGGCCGTCCTGGCGACCGTGCCAGGTTGCATAGAGCCGCTCCATCTCCGCCATGATCTGGTCGGGCGTCTCCATAAAGGCGGGATGATAGCCCATGTCGGTCCAGCCGCGCGCCAGCAGGAAGCGCACGCCGATCTCCTCGGCGGCGCGACAGACGCCGTCGTCGTTGCGCGGGTCGGTGTGGATGTAGTGATGGTCGATCACGGCGGTGGCGCCCCCGCGGATGTTCTCCACCAGCCCCAGCTTGGCGGCGACATAGGCCTCCTCCTCGGTCAGCGCCTGCGCGGTGGGCCAGATGGCGGCGGCCAGCCACTCCAGCAGCGGTTTGTCGTCGGCCAGCCCGCGCAAAAACGTCTGAAAGAGGTGCGTGTGGGCGTTGACCATGCCGGGCATGACCGCCATCAGGGTTGCGTCGATGCGCTCTGCAGCGGCGCGGCGCAGCCTTTCCGGCGCAGCGCCCGCGCCGATGGCGACAATGCGATCTCCTTCAATGGAAACGTAGCCTGGCTCGTAAAGTTCGCCGGCGTCGTTCAGGGTGAGCACGGCGCCGTTTTCGATCAGAATGGAACTCACGGATCTCCCCTTTAACTTTCACTGAAGAGTGACACAATCGATTCACCAACTCACGTGCGTCACGCGCTGCGGGTCATTGACCGGCGCAAAGACGAGGCCGCCCATGAAGCCCTGGGCGCGGTGGCCGGCGACGATGAACTCTGCGGTGACCGGCATTCCCAGCCCAACGCGGCGCGCATAGTCGGCCAGGGCGGAGCCGGGACGCAGCTCCACGCCGACGCGACTCCACGCGGCGGCTCGAATCAGCTCCACCACGGCGGAAGAAGGGGCGGGAGGCGTTGCATCCGCAGAGGGGGCGGCTGCGGCCTGCGGCCCCGGCGACGATTGCGCCCCGCCGGAGACAAAGGGAAGGTAGATGGTATAGTCGCCAGGCGAAGGCGGCTTTGGGCCAGGCTCGACCGGTGGCTGCTCCACGCGCACCGCCTGCCACACGACGAAGATGGAGATGTGTTTATTGGCCGGCATGCCGCCGCCGCACATCACCTCCGCCGGAAGGCCGCGCGGCGTCCAGCACCAGGGAGAAGGCTCGCCCCGCTCCGGCACGTAGCTGGAGCCGAACATGACGATGTTGCCCCAGCCGGAGCGCTCCTTGGTGACCGGGTAGCGATGATCGCCCGGGCCGCGCGCGTAGCCGTCGTAGGTGGGGTCGCCGAGCTTGTCAAAACCGTCCGACCAGTAGAGCAGCTCCTGATTTTTGATTTTGTTGCCGTGGACGTCCAGCACCAGCGAGAAGAGATGATGGTCGGCGCCGGCGTCGTCGAAATATTCCGGATCGCCCACCGGCTTCAGATAGGCCTCGCGCGCCCATGGGTCGATGCTCCCGTACACGTCGGAAGGCTCCCAACTGCTGTCGCGCGTGGTGAAGACGTCCTTGATCAGATAGACGAGGCCGTCCGGCCCTGGCGTCGGGTGGTCGGGGCGCTCGGCGATCGACTTAATCGTCAGGTTCATCGGACCCACCCAGCGTCCCAGCCGACGCTCGAAGGGAGGGGTCGGAGGGCCGGGCGGTTCGGGCGTCGGCGGCTCGGGTGCAGGGGGGGCGGGCGTCGGCGGCTCGGGTGCAGGCGGCTCTTCCGCGCCGACTGTCGCCTGTCGCCACACCGCAAAGATCGAAATCGTCTGTCCATCTTCAGGAAGGCCGCCGCCGCACAACACATCCGCCACACCTTCCGGCGCCCAGCACCATGGCCCTTGCTCGCCGTTCTGAGGCCGATAGACGCTGCTGGGAAAAAGTGTGTAGGTGGCCCAGCCGGTGCTGTCGGAGGTCAAACGCCGGTCCACAAAAGAGGGGTCGTAGCGATTGGTGAAGCGGATGACCTGTTGACCGATCAAGGCGCCGTTGGCGTCGAGCACCGCTGCATAGAGATGGTTGGTCTTTTGCAGCTCCATCATCATGGCCGGGTTGGCGTAGGCTTCCTTCGCCCATTGCGGAATCGCATAGCGGCCGCCGGTGACCTCCCACGACCCGCCGATCGTCGTGAAAAGATCGACAAGCCTGTAGATCGTCGCGCCAACAGGAGGCGAATCGACCGGTTGGATGCTGAGGTTCAGCGCCTCGAACCATTCGGTCAGACGGCGCGTGACGGCGGTTGTGCTCATAATGGCTGCTCCTGGAAGGTGGATAAGTCCTGGCGTCGCATGGATGGCGTTGATGGATGAATGGCCAAATATTTTTCATCATAGCCAAAGCAGGCGCACTTGGCAAAGTGTAGTTTTGGAAGGCAACCGCCATCATTTGGAGAACCTTCTATGGTACAATGGCAACCATAGATTGTCAGGAGCGGGTTGGGGATCTGAGCCTTCCTGACGTCGGTGGTCGTCTCTTAGAATTTCAAGGTGAACGCGCATGTTTGAACCCGAACGAGAGAATCGCCCTGGCATCGTCCAGGTCTCCAGCGCCAGCCGGCCTTTGTTGATCACCTGCCTGTCGATCATCGTTGCCGTAGCCTTGTTTCTAGGTGGGGTGGGCGTCGGTTTTGCAGCCGGAAGGTGGGGAGGTGCGCCTGTCGCCGCCGGGCAAGACGACGGGCCGGCGGCTGCATTGCGGGCGGAGTTTTCCCTCTTCTGGGAGGCAATGGATGTGCTCTACCGCGATTATTACGGGGAGCTGCCCGATCCCAAGGAAGCCACCTACGCCGCCATTCGCGGGGTGCTGAGCCGCCTGAACGATCCGAACACCGCCTTCATGACGCCGGATGAGGCGAATTTTTTCCGCACCAACCTGCAGGGCAGCTTTGAAGGCATCGGCGCGCGCGTTGACTGGGATCCGAACTTCAACACGGTGCGCGTTGTTGAGCCTTTTGAAAACCAGCCGGCATGGAAGGCGGGCATCCGGCGCGACGACCTCATCACCCACGTGGACGGCGAGTCGATCGTCGGCACCGACTTGACCTCTGCGGTCGAAAAGATTCGCGGGCCGAAGGGCACCACCGTCGTTCTCACCATCGTGCGCATGGGGGAGGAAAAGCCCTTCGACGTCGAAGTCGTGCGCGATCGCATCGAAATTCCGACGATTGAATCGAAAGTCGTCGCCGGCGACATCGCCTATATCCGCCTCAACAGCTTCAACGAAAACGCCGGCAAGCTGGTGCGCGATGCTGTAACAGCGGCTTTGAAAGACAAGCCTTCCGCCCTGATTTTTGACCTGCGCGGCAATCCGGGCGGACTGCTGCGACAGGCGATCGAGGTCGCCAATGTTTTCCTGCCGAAAGGCGAAACGGTGCTCATCGAACGCTTCGCCGACGGTCGCGAGCAGATCTACAAGACAGAAGGCGATCCGGTCACCGTGGACTTGCCGATGGTCGTGCTGGTCAACGAGAGCAGCGCCAGCGCCAGTGAAATTGTCGCCGGCGCCGTTCAGGCGCATGGGCGCGGCCAGATCGTCGGCGCCACCACCTTCGGCAAGGGCAGCGTCCAGCTTCCCCAGACGTTGAGCGACGGTTCGATCCTGCGCGTGACGATTGCGCGCTGGTACACGCCGGACGACCGCAGCATCGATGGCTCTGGCCTGGAGCCAGACGTGAAGGTGGAAGTGACGGATGCGGACCGAGAGTCGCAGCGCGATCCGCAGCTCGAAAAAGCCATTGAACTGCTGGGCGGCGAACTGGAGCCGCTGCCGGTGCAATAATCGTAAAAAACACAAGATCAAGGATGCTCTGTGGCGAAAGTCAAAGAAGCCATGCACGGGCCGCGCACCGTGGCGACCAATCGCAAGGCGCGGCATGAATATTTCATCGAGAAAACCTACGAAGCAGGCATCGTCCTGACAGGCACCGAGATCAAGTCGGTGCGCGCCGGTAGGGTCAGCCTGCAAGAAGGCTTTGTGCTCATCAAAAACGGCGAGGCCTGGCTGATCAACGTGCACATCGCCCAATATGAACAGGGCAATCGCTTCAACCACGAAGAGCGCCGCGACCGCAAGCTGTTGTTGAAGCGGCGCGAAATCCAGGAGCTTTACGGCGCAGCGACGCGACGCGGCTACACGATCGTGCCGCTGCGCATGTATATCAACGAGCGCGGCCTCGCTAAGGTCGAGATCGGCCTGGCGCGCGGCAAGCAGCTTCACGACAAGCGCGAGACGATCGCCAAACGCGAGAGCGAGCGCAACCTGCGGCGGGTGTTGAAGGGTGAGTGGTGACGCCTGCGCCGCCCTCGAGTTGCCTCATGGCGCCCTGCCGTTGCCCGCCTTCCTGCCCGACGCTACGCTCGCCGTCGTGCGCGCGGTGGACAGCGCCGACCTCGAGGCGGTGGGCGTCGATGCGCTGGTGATGAACACCTTTCATCTCATGCAGCAGCCGGGGACGTCCACCATCCAGGCGTTGGGCGGCCTCCATGCCATGAGCGGCTGGTCACGACCGATTCTCACCGATTCCGGCGGTTTTCAGGCCTATTCGCTCATCCGAGAGCAGCCGCGGCTGGGCGCGCTCACCGACGACGGCATCGTCGTGCAGCCCGAAGGCATGAACCGCAAGATTCATCTGACGCCGGAAAAGTGCATCCAGCTCCAGCTCAGCTACGGCGCCGACGTCGTCATGTGCCTGGACGACTGCACGCACCCCGACGATCCGCCGGAGGTGCAGGAGCGGTCGGTGCAACGCACCATTGCCTGGGCGAAGCGCTGCCGGGCGGAGTTCGATAAGCTTCTTGCGCAAAAGAAAAAGTTGGCGCGCCGACCCTTGCTGTTCGCCGTCATGCAGGGCGGCGCGTCGGAGGCGCTGCGCACGCGCTGCGCGGAGGCGCTGCTGGAGATCGGCTTCGATGGCTACGGCTATGGCGGCTGGCCGCTCGACAGCGAAGGCAATCTGCTGAAGGAAATGCTGGAGCTGACGAGGCGACTCATTCCGGCGCATTTCCCTCTGCATGGGCTGGGCGTCGGCCACCCTCTGAACGTTGTTGCGGCGGCCAGGTTGGGCTATCAAACCTTTGACAGCGCCTTGCCCACGCGCGACGCCCGCCGCGGCCGCCTGTACACCTTCGCCGGCCAGACGACGCCCCCCTCATCTCGTTTCGGGTCTTCGTGGTTCCGCTTCCTCTACATCACGGACGACAAGTACATCAAAGACCCGCGGCCGGTGGACGAGCGCTGCGACTGCCTGACCTGTCGCCGCTACAGCCGGGGGTATCTGCGCCACCTGTATCGCGCCAACGAGGCGACCTTTCAGCGGCTGGCTACGATCCACAACTTGCGTTTCATGGCGCGGCTGATGGAGATGTTGCGCGATGGGTGAACGACGGAGCGTTGCTTTGTCCGGCGATGCACAACAGCCGGACGCAGCGGTGGTGGAGAGCGTCGTGCAGGCGGTGTTGGCAAGCCCCAAGTACGCTGCGCTCGATCCGGCGCTGGTGGCGAGCCTCGCCGAGCAGGAGTTGCGCAAAGGCAGGCGCGTCAAAGAGGCGATCAAAGAGGTCAAGAACCGATTGCACCAGAGCGCAGCCTCCTACTGGCAGGCCCCGCCTCGCTATGCGCGCTGGCGCATCGCTATCGAGGCTGCCGAGGACGAGCCTGCGCTGAAGGCGCAGCTGCAGTCGATCCTGCGAACCCATCATTCCATGCGCGAGCGTCTCCCCTTCCTGGTCGACTTTTACCGAACCCTCTTCGCCGGGTTGTCGCCTTTGCGCAGCGTGCTCGATTTAGGCTGCGGCGTGAACCCGCTGGCGCTGCCGTGGATGGGGTTGCCGACGGAGACGGCTTACTTCGCCTGCGACATCGACCGAGAGCAGATGGCGTTTCTTGACTGGTGGCTGGCGCGGCAGGGGCGGCGCGGCCAGGCCTTTGTGTGGAACTTGCTGGCCGGCGCGCCGCCGGTTGGGCCGGTGGACGCAGCGTTGTTGCTCAAGATGGCGCCCTGTCTGGCGCAGCTCGACCCTGCAGCGCCGGCGAGATTGCTTGACGAAGTGCGTGCGTCGGTGTGGGTGATTTCCTTCCCGGCGCAAAGTCTCGGTGGACGAGACAAGGGGATGGTCGCTCACTATGCGGCGACAATGGACGCCCTCCTCGCCGGACGCAACTGGCGGGTCGAGCGTTTCGACTTTCCCACTGAACTGGTCTTTCGCGTGTGCAAGGATTGACGCATCTCAGAGGTGATAGGATGGGGCATCCTTCTGCCAAATGCGCTCAAGTGTGTTGCAGGTTCAAGTTTGTGCTGACCGGCTTGACGCATTACAATGCGAAGCAGTTGTTGTGGAGCGCCGCTTGCGCAATTGTGAAAAAAAGCGGTCAAGAATGTACAGCGTTTGAGTGTGCTTTTGTCATTTGATCGGAATTGCTCGAAAGGAGAAACACCATGGCAACAACAAAGCTCGCAACGCGCAATGACATCCCTCATCATGTCCGGAGCGCTATGATCGAACTGCTCAACCAGCAGCTTGCTGACGCCTTTGACCTGTACAGCCAGACCAAACAAGCTCACTGGAATGTCAAAGGGATGCATTTTATCCAGCTTCATGAATTGTTCGATTCGTTGGCGAGCAGTGTGCTCGGCTTTGTTGATGAGATTGCTGAACGCGCAACGGCGCTCGGCGGTTACGCCAGAGGAACGGCGCGCATGGCGGCTGCACAATCGCGCTTGCCGGAATTCCCTGAAGAGGTGCTTGAGGGCAAGGCTGTGGTGGCGGCGCTTGCCGAACGCTATGCACAGTTCGCCGCTTCGACGCGCGCCGCAATCGATGAAGCGCTGAAATATGAAGAGCAAGATACGGCGGATTTGATGATTGAGATCTCGAGAGAGATGGACAAACACCTCTGGTTTCTGGAAGCGCATCTGCAAGCCTGAGGTGAACACCTCTTGGGCATGGACATTTTATCGACGCCCGCCGCCCGGCGACTCTTTGGCGGTCAGATGGGTTAAGCGAGATCACCCTTCGCAACAGTCCGTTGTATGCGAAGGGTGATCTCTTTTCAGGAGCCTTCGGGCGAATTCACCTGACGTTCCGGCCTGCACCGCAGGATTTTTGCCGCCACGGTCAGGCTTATCGTCCCGATGTTGTCCGCTCTGATCGTCGCGGGACGGGGATGTACTCCACCGAGGGTCGGCGCTGCGCCGTCTGCGGATAGAGCGCCATCATTTCGTAAATAATTTTGGGCATCTCTGTGCTCACCGGCAAGCCCAACGCTCGCGCCTCATCCACGGTGATCGGATAATCATGGGTGAACACGCCGGTCGAGAGCGTCGTCGCCACCTTTTCCGCCTTTTCCGCATCCATGCGGTCGTGCAACAGCTCCAGCACCGTCTGTTTCACTTGTCGGAGCGCCTTTTCCGCAATATCCGCCAAGATCAACGTGTCGTCGTCGATCTCGCTGATCGGCTTGCGCTCGATGACCTTGAGAATGGACGCCGCAGGTTGATGACCCAGCTGCGGATCCACCGGCCCAAGCACGGCGTTTTCGTCCATCACAATCTCGTCTGCAGCAAGCGCAATCAACGTGCCGCCGGACATGGCGTAGTGCGGCACGAAGACCGTCACCTTGGCCGGGTGGCGCTTCAGGGCGTGAGCGATCTGTTCGGCGGCGAGCACCAACCCGCCCGGCGTGTGCACGATCAGATCAATCGGGACGTCGTCATCCGTCATTTTGATTGCCCGCAGCAGCGCCTCGGAGTCGTCGATGTCGATATAGCGCGCCAGTGGAAAGCCAAGGAAGCTCATCGTCTCCTGGCGATGGATCAGCGCGATCACGCGGCTGTTGCGCTGCTTTTCCAACCGTTCCATCGCCCGCATGCGCTCCATTTCCAGCATCCTTTGGCGAATCACCGGTTGCAGCGAAGAAATGATTAGAAAGAGCCAAAGCAGACCAAAGAAATCCATAGACGCCTCCAGAAAGTATGTTGGGATTGGTGCGCAAAATTAATGATCGACGGTGTTGCCTATTGCGAGGTTGGGGTGCATGTTTCTTGAGCAATTCCCAAGAAGCACGCACTACGCAACATCCAACCATCACCATGGATAATATTCATCGGTGTAAAAGTGGCGAACCGGTCGACGCACGATGAAGAGCCGCACCAGCACCATGCCGGCGACAAAGCCGCCCACATGCGCCCACCAGGCCACGCCGCCGACGTCCGGCGGCGCCAGCGCTGAGGTCATGAAGGCGCTGACCAGTTGCCCGGCGAACCAGACGCCGATGAAGAAGATGGCCGGAATTTCAAAAAAATAGGGGAAGAAGAAGAGCGGGACCAACGTGATCACACGCGCAAAGGGAAAGAGCACCAGATAGGCGCCCATCACGCCGCTGATGGCGCCGCTGGCGCCGACCGTAGGAATCATCGAGCCGGGATTCATAAGCACATGCACAAGAGCCGCCGCCGCGCCGCAGAGCAGATAAAAAATCAGAAACCGCACCGGACCCATGCGATCCTCCACGTTGTCGCCAAAGATGTAGAGAGCCCACATGTTTCCGAGCAGATGGAACAACCCGCCGTGGAGAAACATCGAGGTGAAGATCGTCAGCCACGCCGTCGGGTTCACAAAAAGCTGCACCGGAATCAATGCATAGCGCTCGATCCAGAACTCGGCGTGCGGCCCGCTGAGAAACATGAAGAAGACCAATACGTTGACAGCGATCAACGTCCAATTCATCAGCGGCAGCGAGCGAGCCTGCACCGTGTCGCGCAATGGAAACATAAGGTCCTCCTGAAAGTGCGTTTATCTTGATATCATTTTTTTCGAGGTGAAGTGATCATCTTCCAGAAAGCCCCAGGCCACCGGGAAGATAGGGGCGAACATTCCCCACCGCCCGAAAACTCGTCATCATCATCGATGACAGAGGTCACTCCGCCTGTCCACGGCGCCATTCGACGCTGGTCAGAAGCGGCGCATACAAGTCATCCTCCGGCGCAATCGTCAGCGCCGCCAGCTCTTCCGGCGTAGGGTCCCGTTCTTGAAACACCACGAAAGGTGCGTCCACAATACGCGCCAACGGCGTTTGCTCATCGCCCTCCCCCATCACGAGCACGGCGGCGGCCGCCAGTGCGTCGGCCACGTTGATTTGCGTCATGCGCAAAGGGCGACCGAACAGATCACACTGGCCCCGATAGTCGTACAACGCCTGGAATCCGCTGTGCGCCACGCAGAAGCCGGTCACGCCCCAGCGCAGCGGCAGCGGCCGGCTGTCGGTCAGAATCACGCCCACCTGTCGAAGCTGAAAGCGTCTTTGCAGATACGCGCGAACGGCGTTGGCGGACGCCTGCGGGTCGGATGGCCACAGCACGTACTGACCATCGCCGTTCGATTCATCGACGCCCGCATAGGGCATCAACATGTTCGCCTTGATGGTGAGGTAGACGCCGTAGCGACTGACGGTCTGCGGCAAAAACCAGGCGGACTCCGCCTCGATCAGCTTTGCCTTATCCACATCCGGCGGCGCCGTGCGTCCTTCGCAAATGGCGACAATCTTCGATGCAACCGCCAGAATTTCGCCTTCCCCCATCGCGGGGACGAACTCGTCTAATATCGCAAATAGATTTCGGTCGGCTAAAGTGATGCGCCGCGTTTTGATCGGTTCGATATGCATAGAGTGTGAAAGTGTTTCGTGATGCGTGCTCGTTCGTGGCGCATGCTCCATGTTGTGATGCGGGTTGAGCAAAAGGCAAGCGCTACTACCCAATACGGAATACGAAACACGCATCACGCACCAAGCTGCGCAAACTTTTCTGCAATGATACAATACAGCCCTAAAAAGAATAGAATCAAACAGGAGTTACGCAGTTGGGCGAGGTTTTCTTGCAGAATCCGACCTTTCAGGATGTCCCAGGCTTCCTGGGAGATGAGCCAGCTGGGTGACTTCTATCCAATGTCTTGCAAGGAACAATGGCGACCCAAACCATCACGCGAAGACAGGCCTGGATTCTGGCGGCTCGCCCCAAGACGCTGCCGGCGGCGCTCTCTCCGGTCATTGTGGGGACGGCGTTTGCGTTCGCCGATGGCGGATTCGCCTGGCTGCCGGCGTTGGCGGCGGCCCTCGGCGCGCTGCTCTTACAGATACTGAGCAATTTCGCCAACGATTATTCTGACTTCTTTCGCGGCGCCGACACGCCCGATCGCCTCGGTCCGGTGCGCGTCACCAGCGCGGGCTTGATTCGTCCCGAGGAGATGCGTCGAGGCATCATCGTAGTCATCGGGTTGTCGGCGTTGGTCGGCCTGTATCTGATCTGGGTGGGCGGCTGGCCGATCCTGGCGATCGGCGTAGCGGCCATCCTGGCGGCGCTGGCCTACACCGGTGGGCCGTTCCCTTTCGGGTATTACGGCCTGGGCGAGCTCTTCGTGTTTCTCTTCTTCGGTGTGGCGGCGGTCTGCGGAACCTATTACGTACAGACGCTGACGTTGACATCCCCGGTCTTGATCGCATCCTTCGCCGTCGGCGCCCTGGTCACGGCGATTCTGGTCGTCAACAACTACCGCGACATCGAGACCGATCGTCGCGCCGGCAAGCGAACGCTGGCGGTGCGCCTGGGCAGGCGAGGAACGCAGATCGAATATGTTGCGCTGCTGGCCTTCGCCTATGGGATGGTTTTGGTGCTGTGGTTGTTCCTGGATTCAGGGGCGTGGGTGCTGTTGACGGGGCTGACGTTGCCGCTGGCGGCGCAACTGGCTCGCACCTTGAGAAGCTCCACCGATGGGCCGACGCTCAACCGTGCGCTGGCGGGCACGGCGCGGCTGGCCTTGTTGTTCAGCCTGTTGTTGGCGGCGGGCGTTTTATTGGAATGAAAGATAATGCAGAAGGGAGCAGACCGTGAAAAGCCTGAAAATCCTGATGATCGCTTCCGAAGTTGTCCCCTACGCCAAAACAGGCGGTCTGGCGGATGTGGTGGGCGCATTGCCCCAGGTGTTGCAGCGTATGGGGCATGAAGTCATCGTCGTGATGCCCAAGTACGGCAGCATCGACGTTCAAAAGCACGGCCTGCGCCGCTACTGGAACTCGCTCGGCGTGTGGATGGGCAACGCGCTGGAATGGTGCGCCGTGGACGTGGCCGACAACCACGGCGTGCCGGTGTATTTCATCGAACACAACAACTATTTTGCGCGCCCCGGCCTCTATCACGACGACAATTACAATGACTATGAAGACAACCCGCGGCGTTTTGGCTTTTTGACGCGCGCCGGCCTGCAGCTTGCTCGCGACATGGGTTTTGCGCCGGACGTCGTCCATGTGCACGATTGGCAGACGGCGCTCGCTTCGGCCTATCTCAAAATCTGGCACTGGAATGATCCGGTCTTAGGCGGTGCAGCCAGCCTGTTGACGATCCACAACATCGCCTACCAGGGCAAATACAGCGCTGCGCATTACGACTATCTGGGGCTGGGCTGGCAAAACTTCACCCCGGACAAATTCGAGGATTACGGCGCCATCAATTTCCTGAAGGGCGGCATCGTCTACGCCGACATGGTCAACACCGTCAGCCCCACCTACGCCCGCGAGACGCGCACGCCAGAGCTGGGCTATGGACTGGCGCCGTTTCTCAACAACAAAGGCGAGAACTATGTGGGCATCCTCAACGGCGTCGATTATTCGCAGTGGAGTCCTGAGGTGGACATGCTCATTCCCGCCCGTTATTCGGTCGACAACCTTGCCGGCAAGCGCATCTGCAAGGAGCAGCTGCAGCGACGCTTCCTTCTCGACGCGGCGCCGAATGTCCCGATCATCGGCGTCGTCAGCCGGCTGGTGGCGCAGAAGGGGCTTGACCTGCTCGCCGCCGCCATCGAGCGCATTGTCAACGACATGGTCGTGCAGTTCGTCATCCTGGGTTCTGGGGACAAAGGCCTGGAGAGCTTCTACGGGGACCTGCCGCGGCGCTATCCAGGTCGCATCGGCAGCTACATCGGCTACAACAACCAGCTCGCCCACTGGATCGAAGCAGGCAGCGATTTCTTCATCATGCCATCGATCTACGAACCCTGCGGGCTGAACCAGATTTACTCGCTCCGCTATGGGACGCTGCCGATCGTGCGCGCCACGGGCGGACTCGACGACACCGTGCAGCAATACGATGAACGCACGGGCGACGGCACCGGCTTCAAATTTTGGGAGCCTAGCCCGCACGCCATCTACTACACGGTCGGTTGGGCGGTCAGCACCTACTTTGACCGCCCTCACCACATGGCCAAGATGATTCGCACCGCCATGCAGCAAGACTTCTCTTGGGAAAAGAGCGCCGCTCAGTACGTGCAGGTGTACGAGCGGGCGATGCGCAACAAGGCCGCCTTGTGAGGGCGTCGAATATGCCCGCCGGCCGAAAGCGCCAGGACGAACCGGCCGACGTCGATTGACGCCGTACAAAATTGATTTAGAAATCAGTTCGCCACAATCGTGGGCAGATAGAGGGTGAACCCTGATTCAACCGGCTGCGCCTGCACGAGGATGGTCTGTTCATAGACGTCGCTCGCACCGCCTGCCCCAAAGACGGATAGACGTGCGACATACATCCCCGGCTCTGCGTAGGTGTGCACCGGGTTCTGCTCTGCGCTGGCCTGTCCATCGCCGAAGTCCCACGCATAGCGGTCGATGGCGCCGGTGGAGTGGTCGGTGAATTGCACGGTCAGTGGGGCCATGCCCGACATTGCATCCACCTCGAAGCGCGCCCTCAGCGGCTCCGCCTCGAATTGCAGCACATAGCTGACCGCATCGCCGGCAATCCGTGCATCCCAGTGTCGCACGCGCACATAATGCCAGCCGGTTGCATCCGCCCGCCATACGATCTGCGACGCCAGAGTTGCCCCCGGCTCACTGTCGTCATTTTCCGCCAGGATAGTGACGCCATCGCCTGCGTACAGCGTGAGCACCGTATCGGTGTGCTCCGCAAGGTCGGCTGTTCGTAGGGTGTACAACCCTCCCGCCTCCATCCAGACGGCGACCCAGTCCTCGTCGCCGACGCCGCAGAAGGTGCGCCGTTGGGATGCGTCCGCCTCCAGCAGGCGAGGAGCGTGAACGCTGTCATCCGGTTCGTAGGCGTCCGGCGTGCATAGGTCAATCGCTGCCTCGACTTCGGCGGCGTCTGGATAGAGGCGGACATTGCCGGCGCGGTCGAACGCCTGGGCGCGAAAGGCGTAGCGATGGCCGGGCTCGCCGATGAAGCGGGCGCTTCCTTGCTTTTCGACTCCATTCGTCAACCAATCCTCCCAGTCGCCCTCGTCCCGACGCACCTGCACGTCGATGCGTTCGACGCCCGCCACCGGGTCATGGGCGTTCCAGCGCACCGTCACCACATTGGCGGCCAGAGCGGTCGGCAACGCCTCGAAAGTAAAGCTCGGCGCCGTGCGATCGAGGATGACATTCCAAAAGACGACGCCGGCGCCGTTGCCGGCGCGATCCCAGGCGTAGGCGAACAACGCCACAGGCTGATCCGGCGCAGCGCTTGCGTCCCAGATCGCGCTCCATCCGTCGCTGCCGTCGAGGTCCCAACCCAGGTTGCGCCACCCCCACTCGGTTCCATCGTTGTAGCCGACGATAAACTGCACCTGCTCGACGCCGCTGACGTCGTCGCCTGCCTCGGCGCGCACAAGCACCAGGCCGCTGTTCAAGAAGGCGCCGTCGACCGGTTCGGCGATGGCGATGCTCGGCGGCGCGTCATCGACGACGATGCGCACCGTCGCCGTCTCTCCGACCAAGGCCCCGTTGCTAGACACGCGCCAGCGGCTTTCGTACACGCCCGGCGTCGCCGGTGCAGTCATCACAAAGTTGGCGCTGTTCGCTGCGTCGAAGGTGTAACTCTGCCCGGCTTCAACGCGACCGAAAATGGGCTGCGCAGGGGCGGCGCCGAAGGTCTCGCCGCCAACGTGCGCCAGATGGTCGCCGCGCTCGCCGTCGAGCGCGCCGGCGCTGACCAGCATCCGCACGATCGGCGTTATCTCCTGCCCGGGCTTGACATAATGAATGGAGGCGTGTTCAACAACGGTGTTGGCGGTGCAGTCGCTCAATTTTTCCCACTGCACGCCGATGCTGGCGCCGCCGCTTCTCTCGTAGTGTTCGACCCGGAGCGCATGGACGCCGGCGCTCAGTTCAACATCGACCGTGAACGCAGCAGCCTGGTCGCGCCACTGGTCGAGGCGCAGCGCGTCGTCGATCCAAAAGCGCACGCCGTCGTCGGCGTTGATGAAAAAGCGATAGACGCCGCAGGCGAAGTCGGCGTTGCGGCGGAAGCGACTGCTGAAGTTGTCGCTCGGAAAGGTGGCCTCCGGCCCGCCGTCATGCCAGTTCAGGGAGAGCACGGGGCCTTCGTTGCGGCGCATGGCGGGCGTCCCGCTCAGGCCTCGGTTGCCCCAGTATTCGCCGCACCAGGCGTCGGGGGCGCACGTCTGCTCGGGCGGCAGGAAGCCCGGCCCCTGCCACCATGCCTCGAGGCGCGCAGCGTTCGTGTTTTCGTAGAATTCAACCTTGATCTCGTGGTTGCCGGGCGAGAGATAACCGCTCCAATCGTGGCCGTCGAAGCTGGAGTCCCACCAGGCGTCGAGGCGAAGCTGGCCGTCGATGTAGATGCGGCAGCCGTCGTCGTGCTGGCAGTGGAAGCGATACGCGCCGCCGGGGAAATAGAGGGTCTTTGTGAAGCGAGCGCTCCACCCATCCGACGACACGCCGTCCAGCGGCGCACCGGAGTCCCAGTCGCGGAAAAGATAGACGCCGCCTTCGTCGCGCTCGCGCGCCGGAGAGCCGGAGAGGGTTTTGTTGTTCCAGTATTGGGCGCGCCAGGGGGCGTCGGGCGGGGCGGGCGCAGGCTCGATGGTGAAATGCCAGACGGCGCTCCAGCCGCTTTCGGCGCCCCGGCTGTCGCGCGCTTTGACGCGCCATTGATAGTTGAAGGAACGGCCATCCAACTGACTCGGGCGCCAGCATGCATCGTGAATCCAGCCGCTCTGAGCGTTGACGGCGCTCTCGAAGACCTCGGCGAAGAACTGCACGCCGTCGCCGTCGGGGTCGCCGTTGTTCTGCCAGCAGAGGGTGGGCGCGCGTCCATCGCGCGCCACATGCCAGTCGCCAGGGCTGGTCGGCTGAGGCGTGTTGGGCGGTCGATTGACGCTTGCGCCGCAGCCGGCGCCGGTGAAGACTTCGAACGAAGAGACGTTGTCGTTGAGCGAGACGCCGTTGTTGAACGTCTTGCCTGCGAAGTCGGCGTCGCCGGGCGCGTCAATGCAGCGGCTGCCGCCCCCGCGTTCGCTGTGTTCGTAAAGCCTCACCGACCAGCCAGACGGAATGCGGATCGACGACGCCTTGTCGTTGAAGGCGCCGGGGACATTTTGAAATCCTGCGCCGTTGCGCAGCACATAGCCGACGCCTTCGCCGGCGCCGCCGCAGTCGTAGTTGCCGTGCTGATAGAGGATCACCCCGCCGGATTGTGGGCAAGAGGGAGGAGGCGGGGGCGGGGAGCCGCTGCCGATGGTTCCGTCGTTGTAGATTTGACCGCCGGGGGCGCAGCGAGTTATGCTGCCCCGCACCATGCAGCCTTGATAGGGCGCTCCACCCTCCTGCACCGTCCAGCCGCCGATGTCGCGATCGTGAATCTCCTGGTGTTGGCCGTTGCGGCGCAACGTAAAGTGAACGTGCGGCCCGGTGGCCGAACCGCCGCATCCGACCGCCGTGGAAATCTGACCTAACGGATGCGTTCCCCGGTTCACTGCCTGCCCATGAGCTACGCCGATGTTGATGAGATGATAGTAGCCGGTCTGCCAGCCGTCGCCGTGATCCACCAGCACGAAATTGTCGCAAGGGCGATAGGCAACGCCATCGCGTGCAGGGCGCACGATGCCACTGCCGCCTGCAAAATCCAGCGCGCTCCAGGGTCGATTGGCGCTGCCCGTGTTATGATGCGGGCCGCCGGTCAGCGTCCAGGTTTCGCCCGTCGCCCAGGGCAAGCTGAGCTGTGCGCTGCCGTCGCCGGCGATGGAGACGTCCGGCGAAGAGCGCAACAATGGAAACGCCGCCGGCGCTTGTGACCGCCACAGTTCGAATTGCGGCTCCCCGCTGAGCGCCGCCTGCCACTGCTTGCCTTGCCGCCGGGCGAGAAAGAGATACGCGTCCGGCGCGCCGGTCTCTCCCGCCAGCATGGCCACGGTGCCAAAGGCCCACTCGCCTTCGATCATGATGTTGGAGACCAGCGCATCGGTCTCAAGAGGTTGGCCGAGAAGACGGATCAAGGCGTCGAGCACTGCGCCTGAAAGCGGCTCTGTCGCCCCGGTTTGTTGCGCAGCTGCGCCGCCGGCGCTTTTGGCTGACAGAGGGATGGTTTCCTTAAACAAGCCCAGTGCGAGGAAGAGAAAAAGAACAAGAGCGAGACGAAGACGCATCTATTGTTGCAACTCCTGAATGGATTGTCCCACGGCTCCAGCATAGTTCGATGACGCAGCAGGATGCAACGGCGGAAAGATCGATTGCAGTGTGCGTCGGCTGCTCGAAATGTTCGTCTCCTTTGGCGAAGGATCACGCATTTGGTAAACTTCGACTAGTCGACGTCTGGTCTAATGCAAGGGAGTTTCATGATGCCTTCCATCGGCGCCTACGAGGCTAAGACACATTTTTCCGAATTGCTGAAGCGTGTGCAACGGGGCGAGCGCTTCATCATCACTCATCACGGCGCGCCGGTCGCCGTACTTGCACCGCTTGAATCCGCCCCCGAACAACCCGTTGATGAGGTCATTGCTGCGCTCAAGGCATTCCGTCGCAAGCGCAGCCTCGACCTTCCCTTGAAAGCGTTGATCGAGGAGGGCAGAGCGTGAGCGAGCAATTTGTCCTGGACGCATCGATGGCATTGGCCTGGTGCTTTGAGGATGAAGGCGGCTCGTATGCTCTGGAGGTGCTCGACCGTCTGGCGACGGGAGAAGTCGTTGCGCCTTCTCTCTGGCGGTTGGAAGTGGCCAATGCCCTGGTTCACGCCGAGCGGCGAGGGCGATTGACGCAGGCGGAGAGCACGCGCTTTCTGGATCTGCTTCGTCAATTGCCGATTCGCATCGAGGAGACGCCCTTGCAGCGCGCCTGGTCGGATATTGTGAGTCTGGCGCGCTCCGTCCATCTTTCCACCTACGACGCCGTCTACTTGGATCTCGCCATGCGCCTGGGGCTTCCGCTGGCGACGCTGGACGACGCCTTGCGTCAGGCCGCCGCCCAGCGTCATGTACGATTGGTGTGAATCCGTCAACGCACTCAGGTTTGCTCAATCGGACTGCCCACTGTTAGAGTGAATAGCGCATCATCGCTCAAGCCTTTTGAATTCCTCACGATGGAAGCACTACTTGCAGCGAATGTCTGTATTCGTGCATTAAGGTCATTATTTTATTCTCTAAAAAGAACGATTCATGCAGCCGGGGAAGCTGCACAAACCGTTCTCAGCGGTGAAGGCTGCCGATATTTCGTGCATATATGCTGACTTTGTAGCGGATGGCATCTTTCGCTTCTGTCTGCGTGTAGAAATCGGTGGGTGCACCGGAGTCGAAACTGTTCGGATATCGGGTGGGGATGTAGTGTTTGTCAAGGATGCGACTATATAGCCTGTGCGTGCACCCCCTCTGAGGATAAGAAAAATCATGAAGATAGACCCTATCCATCCGGCTGGCCGGCCAGATCAACAGAATCCATCCGATCAAGGAGCGCAAGTCATCAAAGTTCTCCTCCTCTTCCGCTGGACAAGCCTGGTTCCCGCCCTGATCGTCTGGTTGATCTCGCCCGCTGCGGCGCCGCTGACCGGGTGGGTGCTTTTCGCGTTGGCGGCGATTACGGCCGTGATTTCGCTCCGCCATCGAGCGCTCAACCGTCAGTTGCAGCAGACGCCGTGGCTGTTAGCCGTCGACCTGGCGCTTTCCGCTGCGGCGATTGCGTTGACGGGCGGCGCCGTCAGCGCCTTCTACTTTCACGCCCTGTCTCCCATCCTGGCCGCCGCCTTTTTCTTCAAGATTCGAGGCGGATTGACCACGGCGCTCGCGTTCACGCCGCTGTATATCTCGGCCCTCTTTTACGCCCAGCGACAACCGACGGTCGTCGTGCCCTCTTCGATTGAGCTGTATCTGGGATTGACGCAACTGTTCACGGTTTACCTGATCGCCGTCATCTTCGGTTATTCGGCTCGCCTGCTGGAAACCTTGCGCCAGCAGACCGATCGACTCTCCAGGACCTCCCAAGAGCTTATCCAGAGCAACGCCGAGCTGGAGCACATGAACCAGCAGCTTCGCCTCATCCAATCGCTGACGCTCAGCCTGCAGTCGGCGGTCGAGCCGGTGGAAATGCAGCAGGTGCTTCTGAAAGGGCTGGTGGAGGAGATGGGCTATTGCACCGCAGCTATGGCGCTGAGCGACGGCGATGGGGCGCTGATCGGCTGGATGCGCCGCGGTCGCAACGACGCCGAGGCGCACTGCGCAGCCCAGGAAGTCATCCTCGATTTGCGGCAGGCGGAGGAAAGCCCGGTTGGACGGGCTGTGCATGCGCGGCGGTTTGTCTCCGTAGGCGCCCAGACGCCGCCCACCGGAGAAGTTGTGTTGGACGACTGGCTGCGCCTCGAGCAAGCCTATGTGGTTGCGCCACTCCACCTGCGCGGCAACCTGATCGGCGTCTTATTGGTGGAAACGGAAGAGCTTGCTGCGCCCGCAGATGCAAAGTTGACCCCGCTGGCATTGGTCGCCAATCACGCCAGCGTGGCGCTCGGCAGTTTACGCCTTTGCATCGAGCGCACGCAACGGCTGGCCTCCGAGGAGGTGCGCAACCGCATCGCCGCCGACATACACGACTCGGTGTCGCAACAGCTTTTTGGCCTCGCCTACGGCCTCAACGCTTGCAATCAGCTTCTCGAACAGCATCCAGAGGCGACGGCGCAGGTCAAAGCGCAGCTCGCCGACCTGGAGCCGCTCGCCTTTGCCGCGCTGCACCAGATGCGCAGCGCCATTTTGGGATTGGCGCCAGGCGGTTTGGACAGTCGGCGCCTGGCCGCCGGACTGCGTAAGCACATGAATTCGCTCTGCATCGGGCGCCGGCTGGCGTTCGACGTGCACGTGACGCCGGCCTTCGACCGTTGGCCTCTCGCCCTCCGTCACGAGTTGTTGCTGATCGCCCAGGAGGGGGTCGCCAACATCGCCCGCCACGCCAACGCCTGCCAGGCTCGCATTGCCATCGAAGAGTGCAACGGGGGCGTCGCCGTGATCATCGAAGACGACGGCGTCGGCTTCGATCCGGCGCAGGCAGCCATCGTGGACGGCGTCGGCCTGGACGGCATCCGTCGTCGCGTGGAGCGGCTAGGCGGCCATTTCCTCCACGAAACACAGCCCGGCGAGGGCGTGCGACTTTACATCGACATCCCCTTGCAGCGCGCCGCACCTTTGCCATGAGCGATTCACAGCAGCCGATCCGCATTCTGATCGTCGACGATCACGCCGTCGTGCGCCGCGGGCTGACGATGGTGCTTTCGTTGCAGCGCGATTTTGTCGTCGTGGGCGAGGCCGGCTCCGCCGCCGCCGCCTTGCACATGGCCGCGACGTTGCAGCCCGACCTGGTCTTGCTCGATCTGGCGCTGCCCGATCGCAGCGGCGGCGCAGTTGCGCCGGAGCTGCGCCGCGTTGCGCCGCGCTCCCGCATCCTTGTCCTGAGCGGCGCGCAGGACGCCCGCCTTGTGCAGGCGGCGGTGGAAGCCCAGGTCGATGGCTACGTGCCCAAGGAGGTGACGCCCGCCGAACTCGCCGACGCCATCCGTCGCGTCGCCGCCGATGAAAGCTACATCCATCCCGACGTGCTCCATTTGCTCCAAGGCGCGTCTCGTCACCCTCAGGCCCACCACCCTCCCTTGACCCGCCGCGAGCTGGAAGTGCTGCAGTTGATGGCGACCATGGCCACCAACCGGGAGATCGCCGAACGCCTGGTCGTCAGCGAAGAGACGGTGCGCTCCCACGTCAAGAGCATCCTGCGCAAGCTCGACCAGCCCAATCGCACCCAGGCCGTGATTGAAGCGGTGCGCTGCGGCCTGATCGAGGTGTAAATTTCTGGCCAGAATTCCCAAAATTCACCCTTCTGGGGGATGAAATCCCCTCCAATCTGGCGTAGACTGAAGCACACTTCCTGTATTGCAAAAATCAATTGCTTCGAATCTGCTTCGGTGTGAGGAGAAGGCGCATGAGCATTGCTTTGCCCGCGGCCGACGTTGTGGCTTCGCAAGCGAGCGGCCGCAGTGAGATTTTTGTGCATGAGTTGTACGCAGCTCTCCAGCAGCCCTCGAATCTGCTTTTGCTGGACGTGCGCAACGAGGATGAGTTCCAGATGTGGCGCATCGAGACGCGCCATACGCCGGAGACGCTCCATCTGCCTTATTTTTTCTTCCTTGAAGAGGAAGAAAAGGCCATCGCCCAGGTTCGAGCGCGCGCGGCGAACGGCCGCCCCATTGTCGTGGTCTGCGCCAAAGGCGGCGCCAGCGACTACGTCGCCGAACGCCTGCGAGAGGCGGGTCTCTCCGCCATCAATCTGGCGGGCGGCATGGTTGAATGGGGCGACTTTTACGACGTGCGGCCGGTGATGGAGCAGCCTGACTATCGCATCTACCAGGTCGATCGCGTCGCCAGAGGCTGCGTGAGTTGGGTCTTCGTGAGCCGCGGCGAGGCGGCCATCGTCGATCCCCTGCGCTACGGCGAGCGCTATCTGAAGCTGTTGGAGGAGCAGGGCGCGCAGTTGAAGTTGTTGCTAGACACTCACGCCCACGCCGACCATATCAGCAGCGGTCCAGATTTGGCGGAGCTCACCGGCGCCGCCTACTATCTGCATCCGTACGACGCCATCCACCCCTTCGATATGCTGCCCGCCCGCATGAAGTATGCAATGTTGCACGATGGGCAGCGTTTCACGCTGGGCGCGCTCCAGGTCGAGGTGATCCACACGCCCGGCCACACCCTGGGGCAGGTCAACTTTCTTGTCACCGCGCCCGACGGCGAAGCCTTCTGCTGCACGGGCGACAATCTCTTCATCGAAAGCTTCGGGCGGCCAGACCTCGGTGGACAGGGCGAGCGCTGGGCGCCGGTGGTCTACGACACGATCTTCGGTGTAGTGAAACGTCGCGTGCCCGACCATGCCTGGATTTTGCCCGGCCACTACGCCTCTCCCGCCGAGGCGAACGCAGACGGTCTCTACATGAAGCGACTGGAGGATCTGTGGCGAGACAATCGCAGCCTGCATTTCACAGAGAAAGAACGCTTCGTCGAATTCGTCTTGAGTCACCTACCCTACATGCCGCCGCAATACGTGGAAATCAAACGCGTCAACATCGGCCTGTCCAATCCATCGCTCGACGAGGCGGACGAGCTGGAGCTGGGCAAGAACATCTGCGCCCTCTCGGGCTAATGCGCCACGCAACATGCTTGCACACATCGCCCAAAGAAAGGAGTCATTGCCATCTATGACCACCGACGTAGCCACGATTCAAGTGCACCAGGAGCTCGATGTCCGCGGGCTGAACTGCCCGATGCCGCTGGTCAAGGCGCGGCAGGCGATTCTCAAGCTGGACGTAGGTCAGGTCTTGAAAGTGATCAGCACCGACCGCGGCAGCGTCAAGGATTTTCAGGGCTGGGCCAAAGCGGCCAACAACGTAGCGCTGCTGGCCCAAAGCGAGGAAGCCGCCCCCGACGGCAAGACGCTCTATCTGCATTACGTGCAACGCACGAAATAGGAGGTCCCCATGAGCACCGCAACCATGGAGCTTGACGCCAGAAGCGCCGTCGCTGCGAACGGCGTCAATGACGCTGCGCAGCCGCTCCTTCAGCGCATCGCCGCGCTCGAGGCGCGGCTCGAGGAAATGGAAAGCCGCATCCCCAAGGACAAGGTGACAATGGTCGTCTTTTCCGGCGACCTCGACCGCGTGCTCGCCGCCTTCATCATCGCCAGCGGCGCAGCGGCCATGGGGCAGGAAGTTTCGATGTTTTTCACTTTTTGGGGACTAAATGCGCTGAGAAAGCAGCGTAAATTGCAAGGCAAGAAACTGACCGAAAAGATGATGGCGCTTATGTCTCCCGCCGACACAAAGCACATGGGCGTCAGCAAGCTCAACTTTTTTGGCGCCGGCGCCGTGATGCTGCGCCAGATGATGAAGGAGAAGAACGTCACCTCCGTGGAGGAGCTGATCGACCTCTGTGCGGAGCTGGGGGTCAAGATGGTCAGTTGTGAAATGAGCCGCGACGTCATGGGCATCGATCCGAGCGAGCTGCGCCCCGATGTGGAGACGGGCGGCGTGGCCGCGTATCTCGCCGACGCGCTTGAAAGCAGGGTGACGCTGTTCATATGAACTACGGATTCGTTATCGACAACCGCAAATGCATCGGCTGCCACGCCTGCTCGACGGCGTGCAAAAGTGAGAACGAGGTGCCGCTCGGCGTCTACCGCACCTGGGTCAAGTACGTCGAGACCGGCGCCTACCCCAACACGCGGCGTCACTTCCAGGTGACGCGCTGCAATCATTGCGCCAACCCGCCCTGCGTGCGCATCTGTCCGGTCACGGCCATGTACCAGCGCGCCGACGGCATCGTGGAGTTCGACCCCAGGGTGTGCATCGGCTGCAAGGCTTGTATGCAGGCCTGCCCCTACGACGCCATCTACATCGATCCGGAGACGCACACCGCGGCCAAGTGCCACTACTGCTCCCACCGCGTTGAGTTGGGGCTGGAGCCGGCCTGCGTCGTCGTCTGCCCGGAGCACGCCATCATCGCCGGCGACATGGACGACCCCAACTCGGAGATCAGCCGCATCCTGGCCACCCAGAAGGTGACGGTGCGCAAGCCGGAGCAGGGCACTGCGCCTAAGCTCTTCTACATCGAAGGCAACGACTGGGCGCTGCATCCCACGGCCACCGAGCGCGCGCCGGAGACCTTCATGTGGGCGGACGTCATCCCGTTGCACGCCAAGCCCCATGCGAACGGCCACGCTAACGGCGCCGGGAACGGTCACGCCGTCAGCGTCGAAGTCGCTGCCAACGTTGCGCTCTATCCGGCGACAACGAAGACTGCAAAATCAGGCGTGGCGATCCGAGAGCCTCAACCTCAGGGCGATCCGGTCGGCGGGCCGATCCACATCGGGCGGGGGCGCATGGCCGAGCACATGGTGCAGGTGGCCTACAACGCCCAACACAAGATTCCCTGGCACTGGCCGGTGCCCGCCTATCTGGTCACCAAGGGCGTCGGCGCCGGCGTCTTTATGCTGCTCACCCTGGCCTTTGGTCTGGGCCTCAGCGCCTTCGACGGGGTGACGGCTGCGGTGGGCGGCTTTGTGTCGCTGCTCTTCATCGCCGCTACGACGGGATTGCTGGTTTATGATCTGGAGCGACCGGAGCGCTTCCTCTCGATCGTTTTTCGCCCACAGTGGAAAAGCTGGCTGACGCGCGGCGCGTTCATCCTGATCGGCTTCTCCACAATCGCCGGCCTTTGGTGGTTGCTGGAGACAGGGACGTTGCTTAACCTGCTGCCGACGGGACTCAGCGCCGCATTGCGTCAGCCGCTGCTCTGGATCGGCGGCGCGCTGGCGGTGGGCGCAGCGGTCTACACCGCCTTCCTCTTTGGTCAGGCCGAAGGCCGCGATCTCTGGCAAAGCCCGTTGCTGCCCTTCCACCTGGTCGTGCAGGCGCTGATGGTCGGCGCCGGGACGCTGTTGGCGTTGGACCTCTTCCTGGCCATGCCCGAGGCGTTCACCCAGTTCACGCGCGTCGTCTTTGTCGTCGCCCTGTTGGTGGACCTGTTTGTGACGCTGGTCGGCGAGTTCTCTATGCCCCACGCCACGGAGCTGGCCGCACGCGCCGCCCATGAGATCAGCCATGGTCGCTATCGTCGCCACTTCTGGCAGGGCGGCGTGCTGCTGGGCCACGCGGCGCCGTTGGCGCTCATGGCGCTGGCCTTCCTGGTTGCGCCGATCGCTCCGCTGCTGGCCGCCATCGCCGGCGTGTGCGCCATCGTGGGACTGTACTTCTTTGAGTACGCCTTCGTCATGGCGCCGCAGGAGCTGCCGAACAGCTGAGCCTGCTGGGTTACACAATGAGGGGCGGGAGGTGGGCCCTCACCCCCTGGCCTCCTCTCCCAACCTTGGGAGAGGGGGAGAAAGGGGGGCGCCCGTCTTGGGCAGGCCCTACGCCTACGGGAGAATCGGAATCATCGGGAAATCTGTCAATCTTGGGATCATCGAAAGCATCGACTATGACCGAACAGTCTAAGATCAATCGATTGTTATCCGCTCTGTTAGGCCGCAACTCCGACGTTCGTCGCGCATCCAAGGGCGAAGGCGGCTTCGGCCTGCCGGAGTTCGCTTCCACCGACTTGAAGCCGGAGGCTGCGCCCATGACCATCGTCCACCACCCGGATGGCCGCATGAGCCAGTATCCGCCGGTGGAAAAATGGGATGACTGGGTGGAATGGGATGGCAAGCTGTGGCCGCAGCGCGTGGCCCGGCGCTACATGCTGATTCCAACGGTCTGTTTCAACTGTGAGAGCGCCTGCGGCCTCCTGGCTTATGTGGATCGAGAGACGTTGGAGGTCAAGAAGTTCGAGGGCAATCCCGTGCACCCCGGCAGCCGGGGCCGCAATTGCGCCAAGGGCCCCGCCACCCACAACCAGACCTACGACCCGGAGCGCATTCTCTATCCGCTCAAGCGCGTGGGCAAGCGCGGGGAGGGCAAGTGGAAACGCGTCACCTGGGAGGAAGCGTTGAGCGACATCGCCGGTCAGATGCGCGAGAGCCGCCTCAAGCGCCGCGACGGCATCGTCTACCACGTGGGCCGGCCGGGCGAGGACGGCTACACCAATCGCTGCATCGTGGCCTGGGGGGTGGATGGCCACAACAGCCACACCAACATCTGCTCCTCCAGCGCGCGGCTGGGCTATGCGCTGTGGAGCGGCTTCGACCGCCCCAGCCCCGACCACGCCAACGCGCGCGTGATCTTGCTCATCTCCAGCCACCTGGAGACCGGCCACTACTTCAACCCGCACGCCCAACGCATCATCGAAGGCAAGATGGCGGGCGCCAAACTCATCACCATGGACCCGCGGTTGAGCAACACCGCCAGCATGAGCGACCTCTGGCTGCCCACCTGGCCCGGCAGCGAAACAACCGTGCTGCTCGCCATCGCCAACTATCTGATCCAGACAGGCCGCTACGACCGGCGCTTCGTGCGCCGCTGGGTCAACTGGCGGGAGACCCTGGCCGCCATCCGCGACGGCAAGCTCGACCTCGGCGACCCGGCGCTGCAGGCGGAGATCGCCGGCCTGGCTTTGCCCTTAAGGGAGGACGACTTCGTCTACTTCGACCGCGCGCTCAAGGCCCTCTATCGCGACTTCACCTTCGAGCGCGCAGCCGAGGAGGCGCAGGTTCCCGTGGAGCGCATTCGCCAGGCCGCCGAGTGGATCGCAGACTGCGACGGCAGGCTGGCGGCGCACGTGTGGCGCGCCGCCAGCATCGGCAACCTGGGCGGCTGGCAGGTGGCGCGGGCGCTCTTCTTCCTCAACGTGCTCACCGGCAGCGTGGGCACGCGCGGGGGCACCTCCGGCAACGAATGGAACAAGTTCGTCCCGAAGCCGTTCGCCAGCCCGCCAGGCCCCGAGGCGTGGAACGAGCTGCACTTCCCCATCGAATATCCCTTCGCTCACTACGAGATGAGCTTCTTGCTGCCTCACTTCCTGGAGGAGGGCCGCGGCAGCATCGACGTGTATTTCACGCGCGTCTACAATCCGATGTGGATCAACCCGGACGGCTTCATGTGGCTGAAGGCGTTGCGCGATGAATCCAAAATCAAGCTGCACGTGGCGCTCACGCCCACCTGGAGCGAGTCGGCCTGGTTTGCGGACTATGTGCTGCCCATGGGGCACGGCGGCGAGCGCCACGACCTCATGAGCCAGGAGACCCACGCCGGCCAATGGATCGCCTTCCGTCAGCCCGTGCGTCGCGTGGCTATGGAAAAACTGGGGCGCAAGGTGCGCTACACCTACGAGGCCAACCCCGGCGAGGTGTGGGAGGAGAACGAGTTTTGGATCGAGCTGTCGGCGCGCATGGACCCCGACGGCTCCCTGGGCGTGCGCAAGTGGTTTGAAAGTCCCTACCGCCCCGGCGAGATCATCACCGTGGAGGAGTACTACCGCTGGATCTTCGAGAACAGCGTGCCCGGTCTGCCCGAGGCCGCTGCAGCTGAGGGCTTGACGCCGCTGCAGTACATGCGCAAATACGGCGTCTTCGAGGTCAAGCGGGAGAATTACACGCCTTATGAAAAACCGGCGCCGGCCGGCAAGGGCGTCGAGGTGGATGGCGAACGCAAGGTCGGCTTCGAGACCCCCTCCGGCAAGCTGGAGTTCTTCAGCGAGACACTTTACAACTGGGGCTGGCCGGAGCGCGAATACACTATCCCCTGGCCGCTCAAAAGCCATGTCCATCCGGATAATATCGATGTGCAAAAAGGGGAGATGGTGCTGCTGCCCAACTTCCGCCTGCCGACGCTGATCCACACGCGCAGCGCCAACGCCAAGTGGCTCTACGAGATCAGCCACAAGAACCCCGTCTGGATGCACCCCAGCGACGCCGAGCGCATCGGCGTCAAGACGGGCGACCTGGTGCGCGTCACCACCGAGATCGGCTATTTCGTGGACACCGTGTGGGTGACCGAGGGCATCAAGCCGGGCGTGATCGCCATGAGCCATCACCTGGGCCGCTGGCGCTTGCAGGAGGACCTCGGAGTCAACCCCGGCATGTCCGCACTGGCTCGGCTGGAGGAGGACGAGGAAGGGCGCTTTAAGCTCAATTACATCCACGGCGCGCGGCCCTGGAAGAGCTTCGACCCCGACACCGAGCGCATCTGGTGGGAGGACGTTGGCGTGCACCAGAACCTCACCCATGCCGTGCATCCCGACCCGCTGAGCGGCGCACACTGCTGGCTGCAGAAGGCGGTCAACGTGCGCAAGGCCGATCCAGGCGACCGCCACGGCGATGTGTGGGTGGACACCAACCGCTCGATGCAGGTCTACCGGGAATGGCTGGCGTTGACGCGGCCGGCCAACCGCTTCAGCCCCGACGGCAACCGTAGACCGTTGTGGCTCAAGCGGCCGCTCAAGCCACAGGCGGCTTACTATAAACTGCCGAAGGTCGCCATTAGCCGCAACGGCCAAGGCGGCCATGAGGTTGAGCAACCCGTCATCGCTAAGGCAGGTCAATGACCCATGTTCACGCCCCATCAGGCTGCGCAGGCCTATGCACAAGCGTTCGATCTGTTCGCCCGGCTCTATCGCCACGGACTGACGCCTGCCCTCATTACAGAAGCGGCGCAGCTCCCGGACCTGGCGGCCGTCGCACCGCAGCCCTACGACGCAGACGAGGCGGCGGCCGCCTTTCATACGCTCTTCGCGATGAACGTCTTCCCCTACCAGAGCGTCTTTTTAGACCCAGACGGGCTGTTGGGCGGAGGGGAGACCGACCGGGTGCGCGCCGGCTACCGGCGCATGGGCTTTGTCGTCGATGAGGCGAATGAGCCTGCCGATCACCTGGCTCACGAGCTGGATGCGCTCGCCTTTCTGTGCCAGGCGGAAGCCGAGGCATGGGAGGATGAGCGTTGGGACATGGTCGCACGGGCGCAGCAGCTTCAGGCCGATTTTCTGGATAAGCACCTGCTGCGTTGGCTGCCGGCCTTCGCAGTTGCGGTGCAGCGCCAGGAGGAGCCGTTCTACGCCGGGCTGGCCGAGCTGACGCTTGCCCTGGCCGCCGAGCGAAGGCGTTCGCTCGACCCCGGTCATCTCGGCGTGCAAAGAGCGCGCGACGAGGAAATCGCCCTCACGCCGCGCTCGCACCTCAACGGCGCGGGCGATGCCCTAACCCTGACGCCTGCCGACGAGCCTCCTGCGCAGCGAGTGGAGCGTCTGTTGGCGAACCCGCAGACCGACCTGGACGCCATCGCCGCTTTTTTGTTGACGCCGGCTTACAGCGGCCTCTTTCTTTCCCGACGCGACATCGGTCGCCTGGGTCGCGCTGCGGAAGCGCCCCACGGCTTCGGCGAACGGCGACGGATGCTGCGCACCTTTTTGCGCAGCGCCGCCGAGTTCGACCGCTTCGGCGCTGCGTTGGCGGGGTTGCGCAGCCTTGTCGAGGACACGGCATGGACGCTGCAACGGTGGGGCAGTGAAACGGTGAGCCTGTCCACCGTTCAACCGTGGCTGGATCGACTCTCCGCCACGCGACGCCTCTTGGAGACGCTGGAGGCGATGTCGCCGAGCGCCTCCCAGCTGCGAAACCATGGTGTCAATTTTCATCAGAATGCGATAGAAATAGTTTCAGGATAGCCGTAGACCGATGGCTACCCCGCTCGATATCAATCCCAATTATGGCGACGGTGCAACTGGAGGCCGGGCAGCGCGTTCGGCCCTCTTCCACGCTTCCCTATGAGCCGCTGCTTGCAACGGGGCGTTTCGTCCTCGCCGCTTTTGCTCGCCCGATTGCCATTCTGCGCTCCTATCAACGCTCCGACCTGCGCCCCGACTTGATCGCAGGGCTGACGGTGGCGGTGATCTTGCTGCCGCAGGCGATCGCCTATGCGCTGATCGCAGACTTGCCGCCGGTCGTGGGGCTGTATACGGCGATCGTCGCCGCCATCGTCGGCGCGCTGTGGGGCTCCTCTGCGCACTTGCACACCGGCCCCACCAACGCCGCTTCACTGCTCGTGCTCTCCACGCTGGCCGTCTTACCCTATGGACATGACAGCCACGCCTACGTGGCCGCCGCCAGTTTGATGGCGCTGATGGTTGGCCTCTTCCGCCTGGCGATGGGCGTCTTTCGTCTCGGCGTCTTGGTCAACTTCGTCTCGGATTCGGTTGTGGTCGGCTTCACAGCGGGCGCCGGCGTGCTCATCATGTTCAATCAGATCAAGCACCTTCTGCGGCTCGACGTGCCCAATAGCCCTGGCCTGATGGACACGCTTCGAGATACGCTGGCGCAGCTTCCCGCCGCCCATGCGCCAACGATGATGGTGGGCGTCGGCGTGATTGTGCTTTTGGCGGCGCTGCGCCGGCTTCGGCCATCCTGGCCAGGCCCTCTGATCGGCGTCGTCGTCGCCGGCGCCGTCGTCTGGCTGCTTCAGCTCGACATGCAGGGTGTGCATGTGATCGGCGCGTTGCCGCGCGGGTTGCCGCCGTTGGCGCCGCCCCCCATCTTCGATCTGCATTTGATCGGTCAGCTCTCCCTTGGCGCGCTCGCCGTCGCCGCCATCGGTCTGGTGGAGGCGATGTCGATCGCCCGCGCCATTTCTGGGCTGACGGGGCAGCGCATCAACAGCAATCAGGAGTTCGTCGGCCAGGGGCTGGCGAACATCGCCGCCGGCTTCTTTTCCGGCTACACCTGCTCCGGCTCCTTCACGCGCTCTGCGGTCAACTACCGAGCCGGCGCGCGCACCGCAATGTCGAGCGTCTTTTCCGGCGTCTTCGTGTTGCTCGCGATGTTTCTTTTTGCGCCCCTGGCGGCCTATATTCCTCGCACGGCGCTGGCCGCCGTGTTGATCGTGATCGCCTGGGGGATGATCGACCGCAAGCAGATGGCGCACATCTGGCGCACGTCTCGGCCTGAGGGTTGGATCATGATTGCAACGCTGGGCGCCACGCTGCTGTTGCCGCTGGAGTTCGCCGTGTTGACCGGCATCCTCGTCTCGCTCGCCTACTACGTGCTACAAAAGAGCATGCCGCGCGTCCTCGATATGACGCCTACGCCGGATTTTCTTCACTTTGAAGAGCGGGGCGACCGCGACCCCTGTCCGCAGCTGGGCGTGCTTTCCATTGTCGGCGACCTCTATTTTGGAGCCGCCCCCAACGTGGAAGAGGCGTTGCGCCGTCACATGGCGACCTTCCCAGACCAGCGCTACCTTCTCCTGCGCATGCACAACGTGACGCATCTGGACATCAGCGGCCTACACATGCTGGAGGCAATCGTGCGCGCCTACCGGGAGCGCGGCGGCGACGTCTATGTCATGAAAGTGCGCGCCTCAATTTACGAATTTATGAAGCTTGCAGGCTTTGTCGATTTGCTCGGCGAAGACCATTTTCTCTCCGAAGAAAAAGCCATCAGCCATCTCTTTTATCATGTCCTCGATCCGGTGGTCTGCATCTACGAGTGTCCGGTGCGCGTCTTTTTTGAATGCCAAAACCTGCCGAAAATGTTGACGCCTGCGCTGGCATGTCGAGATTCCCGCTGCCGGGATAGAACGGTCAGGTCGCTCAGTCCTATGGACCTCTGGCTTTTATTGCATCGTCCGCAGCCGCCGGTTGTGATCGATGTGCGAGAGCCGCGTGAATTCAGCCGCGGCCACATCCCAGGCGCTCGACTCATTCCTCTCTCGCAGTTTGATGCACAGCGCCTGAACCTGGACAAAGAGACCCCAATCGTGCTGGCGTGTCGCACCGGTCGACGCAGCCGGATTGCAGCGCAGATGGCGATGGCCGCCGGTTACCAAAACGTCTGCAATATGGAAGGCGGGATGGTGGCGTGGGAGGCGGCCGGCTTGCTGGAAGCAATTGAGGAGTTTGTCTGATGGCGGAGAGGGTCGATGTCCACAATCTAGGGTTTGACCTGGTGCGCGCGACCGAACACACGGCGTTGCAGGCGGGGCGTTGGGTGGGCCTGGGCGATCGCGCCGGCGCCGACGACGCCGCTGCACAGGCGATGATGGAAATCCTGGACACGTTGCCGATCGACGGCTACTTGATGGACACCGAGGCGCGCAAGGCCGGCTATCATTCGCAGCGCGAGACGCGACAGCGCGTCGGCGCAGGCGGGCCGGCGATGGACCTCCTCGTCGATTCGGTGGACGGCGTGGGGTTGCTCGCACTGGGCAGGCCGGGCGCCATCTCGGTTGCCTGCGCCGCGCCGCACGGTGCCATCTGGTCGCCCGCGCCTGCGCTCTATATGGAAAAGATCGTCGTCGATCGCGAGGTGGGGCGAGCGCTGGTGGCGGAGTGCATGGACGCGCCGGCCGCATGGACGCTGGCGTTGATCGCGCGCATGAAAAAGAAGGCGGTGCGCGACCTGGTCGTCTTCGTGCTCGATCGCCCTCGCCATCACACCCTGATCGAGGAGATCCGCCGCGCCGGCGCGCGCGTGCAGGTGCATCACGACGGCGATGTGGCGGGCGCGCTGCTCGCCGCCATGCCCGGCGGCCCCATCGATGTGCTGATGGGCGTCGGCGGGGCGTTGGAAGGCGTCCTCGCCGCCGCAGCCGTGCGAGCGCTCGGCGGCGCCATGCTGGGGCGGCTTGTCCCACGCAACGACGAAGAGCGCGAGGCGATTCAGGCTGCGCATGGGGACCATAAGCGCGTCTACACAGCCGCAGATATGATTGCCGGCGAGGAGATCTTCTTCGCCGCCACAGGGGTCACCGACGGCATGTTGTTGCAGGGCGTCTCCTATGCAGGCGATCGGGCCACCACGCATTCGCTGGTGTTACGCGGCAAAAGCGGCGTGCGCCGACTCATTCACACCGACCATCCGCTGCGCGAGTCGCCCACTTCTTCAGGAGTGAGGGTGCTTTCTGCGCCGGCGCATCCATCCCCATGAGGCGCCGAAAAAGAGTGCGCCGCCAAAGCCGAACCCTCCCAACAAGAGCAGATGATTGGGGTCCAGCGAGCGCGCCAAGCTCTCCGCCTGCACCTGCGCCCGCGCTGCGGAGAAAAGCGGCGCGGAGGTGGCGGGCGGCAGAGCCGTCCACGTCGCCGTGGGCGTCGCCGTCGGCGTGTGCGTGGGCGAAGGCGTCGCCGATGGCGTTGCGGTCGGCGTCTCGGTTGGCGTTGCAGTCGGCGTCGCCGTTGGGGTCTCGGTCGGTGGGGGCGCTGCAGCGATCTGCATCTGGGCGGCGGCGACGACCGGCTCCGGCGTTGGCTCGAGAGTCGGCTCCGGCGTCGGCGTGGCGGTCGGCGGCGGCTCGACGGCGGGCGCGCTTTCGTCGGGATAGAGCGCAATAGCGTCGACCAAAATCAAATCGTAAGAAGCCGTCTGTGGATGATCGGTCAAGAAGAAGACCGTGATCGTGTCGCCCAGCGCGCGGGCGCGCACGTCGATGTTTACATCCGGCGGCGGATAGTTGAGGATGCGTCCTTCGCCCCAGTGCATCGGCCCCCAGATCACGGTCGGCGCGTTGGGGTCTGTGCCGCCCGTTGGGTCGATGCCGAGCTGGCGGCCAAACAGGTCGGGGTAGTTCGGCGCCCCCCAGGAGATGCTGGCCCGGTACCCGGCGCCGGGCGTCACCTTCACCTGTGTGTAGATGCCCGCCTTGAAAGGGCTGGTGCTGGCGATGGTGAGGTTGTAGCCGCCGAAAAAAGTGTGTTGATCCTGGATGAACTCTGGGTTGCCGTAGATCACGAACGCGCTCCATCCCAGCGGCAGCTGCATCGGTCGCTCGCCGGTGAAGATGTCCATGTTGCAGACTTCCGGCGGGATGACGTTGGGCGGGTCGCAGGGATGATTGGCCGACGCGGGGGCAACCAGCATTAGCGCAAGCGCGAGGCCGAGGGCCGCCCCAATCGCTTCTTTGCTCCACCTTCCGCGATGCAAGCGCAACGGTTTCGATCTCATCGCTTCAGTATACGATCGACCTTGCACTGCGCCAAACTTCATTCGCCTGACGCAACCTCCACTTCTCCGATCTCAACCCGCTGCAACGGCGTCCATCCCCGCCGCGCATGAATCTGCAGATCGTCGGAGGCTCGATGCAGCGCAACAGTGAGCGTGTATCGGCCCGGCGCCAGGGCGTCGGATATAGGCAGGTCATAGTCGTCGCGCACCGGAAGCTGCGCTGGCCAGAGGCCGCTGGGATACTCCTCGCCGCCGAGCGGGAAGCGCCATTCCTGTACGTGCTCGCCCGCCTCATCGAACAGGCGCAGCGCAACCTGATAGTTGTCCCGGTACGCGCTGGGGCGCGGCCGCCAGAAGAATGTTGCGCGCAGCGTCTCTTCGGGGCGAAGGAGAGGGCGGTCAAAGCGGGCCTCGAGCAGGTCGATGTAGTCAAAGGAGGCGAGCGGCTCCGGCAAGACCGGAATTCGGCTTGAGGGCTTCAGCGTCATCGCGCCCAGTTGAAGGCGCTGGCCGTCGACCGAAGGCGCAGCGGGCGAGAGCGACAGCGCTTCGCCGGTGTCGTGGCGATAAACCACCATCTCCAACGAGTAGGAGCCGGGCTTTGTGCTTACGGCGACCGGCAGGGCGAGCGGCTGGCTCCAGATTTCGCCGGCGCGCCAGGCGGTGGTGGAAGGCAAGAAGGGCGCGTCGGCCTGGGCGGCGAGCCTGCCGTAGCGGTCGTAGAGGCGGAGGCTGACGGCGAGCGCGGGGAGGGGTTCGACGCGCGTTCGCCAGCGAGTTGCGAGATAAAGAAACGCTCCGCTTTCGCCCTCCGCAACTTTCGCATAGTCAAGCAAGCAGAGCATCTCCTCAAAACAAAAGGTGGAGGCATGGGGCGGCGCTTCATCAGGCGAATCGGAGCTTTGCAAGAAATTCTTTGTGGCGAAGAGCTGCACGAGGCCAAAATCTCGTCCGGGGATGGGCGTTTCGGTGAGCAGCAGCGAATGTTCGTCCAGCCACCGCCGGATCACGCCTTTGGGATCGCTGACCGTGTCGTAAAGACGATAGTGCCAGATGCGTTGGCTGGCGGAGGCAAGCGCTGCGAGCGCTGTTTGCGTCTCTGCGGCGGAGATGGCGAAAAAATCGCTGGCCGGGTCTCCCCAGCCGAGGCCAGGTGGACCGTCCACGCTGCCGGTGCGCACCGTAGTGGGTAGAAGGAAGGTAGGCGCATTAAATTTCGCATAGTCATAAATAGCAATCAAATCACTTAAATCCAAAGGAACGCTTCCCTCAACGCCAAAAACTGCATCCGGCCAATACGTCAACAAAATCGGATACGCCCAACCGGCGTTGATTAAAATCGAATCTCCGGGGCGCCACTGCGCTGCGAGGGCAGCCACAGCGCCGCGATGGTCATCCGCCCGATAGAGCGGATCGCTCCAAAATGCAAGGGCGCCGGCCAGCGCCGCCGCCTGCCATCCGACCAACCCGAGCAACCCAAGCCACCATCGGCGACGTCCCAGCCAAAGTAACAAAAACGCCGGAATTGTCAGGAAGAGTGGAGCGTACAGAAACATGTAACGGACATGATAGATCGGCGTCGCCGCTGCGGTGAGTGCATAAATCTGAAGGATCGGCAAAAAGACAACGGCGACGACGACCGCGAATCCCCTGCGCTGTTTTGCACTTTGCCGAGGCGTCAGCGTCGCAGCGGCGAGGAGCAGCGCAACGACTCCCGCCGCCCAAGGCCAAACCGTCCGCCCCGGCGGCGATTGCCCGACGACGAAGGCAGCCAGCGTTTCGGCCAACGACTCCAGAAACGCCGAAAGCGAAGTCCACGGCGTGCGCCAGGGCGGCACCGGCGGCTCTATCGTCTGCCGCACAAAGACAGGCAGCCAGGGCGAAAAGAGCAACAGCGCAGCGACCTGGGCGCCGATCCATGCTGCGAGGCGGCTTCCTCTTTGTCCATCCCCCGAACGCCAAAGCAGCCAGAAAATAACCAGATTGACGCCGACCAGCCAGAAGGCGAAGTAGTAGAGCGTGTACATGCCCAACGCCGCCGTCAGGGCGTAGACGAGCAACCAACGCATGGCGCCCGCTCTCTCGACGAAGCGCAGCGCCGCCCATAGACAGAGCAACGCAAGCGACGCGCCGACGGTGTACATGCGCACTTCTTGACTATACCAGAGTTGAAAGGGGTTGAACGCCGCCAACCAGAGGGCCATCAACGCCGTCGGCGCATCGAAGAGGCGACGCGCCAGCGCATAGGTCAACGCCATCACCAGCATTCCGGCCATCAGGCTGGGCCAGGCGAAGAGAAATTCCAGGCCATGCGCCAGCGACGGCGCCGTCAGGCGCTGCCAGAGGTGCAGGAGGAGGTAATATCCCGGCGGGTGAATGTCGCGAGCTGTATGGGCGATCATTTCAGCGACAGGCTTACGCGCCAGATAGACGCTCACCGTCTCGTCATACCACAGCGATTCTGCACCGAGACGATGCAGGCGCAAAGCAAATCCCGCCAGTAGACCGGTCAACAACAGAAGGCGACGCCAGAAAGTTGTCATGTTCACGGGCATTCAGTATACATCAATCTCTGACACATCTTCACTTGTAGATCGTTTGGCGTTCACAAACCGAATTGATTACAATGGCGCAATGGCGTCTGTAACGATGAAGCGTCTTGATGCAATGCAAGCAGCGAGAAGCAATATTCGACTGCGCGTGCTCGTCGGCGTTTTGATCGTTGGCGTTGGGTTGACTACGCTTTATTGGCTGACGGCGAAGCCGGTTTATGTCAGCGTCGATGGCTTCGAGGAGACGATTTACACCCATCGCGTCACGGTGGATGCACTTCTGCTCGACCTGGGCTTGCACCCGAATCCACAGGACCACATTGCGCCAGCTCCCTCCAGCGCAGTGGAACGGGATATGGTGATTTCGGTCGAGCGGGCGCGGCCGTTGCGCATTTTGGCGGATGGCCGAGACTTTGTCGCCCACAGTTGGGGGCGGACTCCTCGTCAGGCGCTCGCTGACGCCGGCGTTACGCTTGAAACGCACGATGAGGTGCTGATCAATGGTCAGCCGTGGGACGCCGACCAGCCCTTGCCGCCGCTCGCTGTAGAACAAGAGGCGCTCACATACGACCAGGGCTTTGCATGGAATGCAATCCGGGTGGAGCCACTGCAGATACGCGTGCGTCGCGCCGTGCCCATCGTCGTGCACGAGGGCGGCGCACGCTACACCATCGAAACGACGGCGCAGACGATCGGCGAGGCGCTGCGCAAGAACGGCGTGACGCTTTACCTGGGCGACCGCATTCTGCCCAGCCTGGGGAGCGCCGTCACCGCCAATCTGGACGTTTACATCCAGCGCAGCACGCCGGTCTCCGTGCAGGTGGATGGCCGGCTCTTCAAGACGCGTACGCAAGGCCAGACGGTGGCCGACGCGTTGAGCGACATGGGCATTGTGCTCACCGGCGCCGATCGCGTCGAGCCGGCGCTGGATGCAAAGCTCTACAACGATATGAAAATCGTCGTCACCCGCGTCAGCGAGGATGTGATCGTCGAGGAGGAGATAGCGCCCTTTGAAACGGTCTTTGTGCCCGATCCCAATCTGCCCATTGACACGCAAGAGGTGCTTGTGCAGGGCGCTCCAGGCATCACCCGCACTCGTTACCGCGTTCGCTATGAGAACGGCGAAATGGTGAGCAGGGTGATGGAGGATCGCTGGGTGGCGCAGGCGCCGGCCAATCGACGCATCGCCTATGGGCAGAAGATCGAGCCGCGCACGGAGACCATGCCCGACGGCACGGTGATCACCTACTGGCGCAAGATTCGCATGCTGGCGACGAGCTACAACGCCGCATCGGCGGGTGGGAACCGCACGCGCACCGGCGACGTTCTGCGCGAGGGCATCGTAGCGGTCGATCCGCGCATCATTCCGCTGCGGTCGCAAGTCTATGTGCCGGGGTACGGCGTCGCCGACGCGCTGGACACCGGCGGAGGCATCATCGCGCGACGCATCGACCTGGCCTACGACGTTGCAAATTATGTGCCCTGGCGCCGTTGGGTGGACGTCTATCTACTGTGGCCACCCCCGCCGACCAGCTCGATCACCTGGGTGGTGCCGAATTATCCGCCCGTTCCACAATAAAATCGTGCGACTGGACATCGATGACCACGAATCCGCCTCACCTTGAGTTTGTCTCTGGCGCGCCGAACGCCCATGGCCGCCCCCTCTCCAATCGTCTCGTCGTTCCACTGTTGCTGGTCATTCTCATCAGCGGCTTCACGCTGCGCGTGTGGAACATCAACTTCGACCGCGGCATCGGCAGCCATCCGGACGAACGCAGCACTGCATGTTTTTATGCGACGACAATTGCGCTGCCTGCGAGCTGGGAACAGTTCTGGGATCCCAAACGCAGCCCGATGAATCCGCTGTGGGATCTTTCCCAGCAGCGCCCGCGCAGCTTCACCTACGGTCACTTCCCGCTGTACGTCGGCGTGCTGATGGGCGACCTCTTTCATCATCTGGCGCCGCTGGCCGAGGCGCTCGGCGCGCCGGACGAGACGGTCAGCCTGATGCGACGCGCCGACGCCGCCTGCGACGCCATCGCCGTAGCCGGGCGGCTGACGATAGCGCTTTTCGATACGCTGACGATTTTTCTGCTCTATCTGCTGGCGGCGCGCATGGCGGGCCGCGGGGCGGGGCTGCTGGCCGCCGCTTTCTACGCGTTCACCGTGCAAGCCATCCAGCTCAGCCATTTCTTCGCCATGGACCCGGCCAGCACCACCTTCACAGTGTTGGCCGTGCTGGGCGGCGTGAGCATGGTTGCCACCCGCCGCCTAAGCGCAGCGTGGGTCGCCGGCCTTGGCTGTGGACTGGCGATTGCGTCGAAGTTCAGCGCGCTGCCGGTGTTGGCCGTCCCTCTCGTCGCCGCGCTGTTGATTGCCTGGCGCGAGATGCAGAACAGTCGCCTGGCAGGGCGCCCGCTCGACGGACGCGCACCCTTTATCGCCATCCTCGGCGTCGCCGTCGCCTGGCTGACGACCTTCGTCGCCTTCTTCATCACCAGCCCCTACGCCATTCTGGACTGGGAAACCTTCAGTCGCGCCGTGTTGGTGGAGCAGGGCATGATGGTGCGCGGGGTGGCGGATTTTCCTTTCACGCGGCAATATCGCAACACGCTGCCCTACATCTATTTCATCGAGCAGCAGGTGCGTTGGGGGCTGGGCTGGCCGCTCGGCGTCGTTGCATTGCTCGGGAGCGCCTACGCGGCCTGGGAGGCGCTGCGCGCGCTCTTTGCCATGCCCAGGCTGCGCCGGGTGAACGACGCCCAGCTCGCCAATCTGGTGGTGTGGAGCTGGGTCTTCCCTTACTTCGCCATCACAGGCGCGTTTCTCGCCAAATTCAACCGCTACATGAGCCCGGTGCTGCCTTTCGTGTTGCTATGGGCGGCGTGGATGATTGCAACGTTGTGGCGAGCGGGAGCGAAAGGCGTCGAGCAACAGTCGACGCACCCAGAGACGCAAAAAGCGCCCGTTCTCCTGTTCTCCCGCTCTCTCCTCCGTTTCATTGCCGTTGCGCTGGCGACGCTGGGCCTCATCGGCGGCCTCTTCTGGTCGCTGGCTTATGTGAACGGCGTCTACAACCGGGAGCACACCTGGATCACGGCCAGCCGCTGGATTTACGAAAACGCACCGCCCGGCTCGGTGATCCTGTGGGAATTGTGGGATGACCCGCTGCCGAAGACGATCCCCGATGAGCCGGGCATGGACATGCATTCCCGCGGCCTCATCAACATCGACTGGAGCCCCTACGAGGAGGACACCGCCGACAAATACGCCATCCTGAAGCAGAAGCTGCGCGAGGCGGACTTTGTCGTTTACAGCTCCAAGCGCATCTACGACAGCGTGGACGAGCTGCCCGAGCGCTACCCGATGACCAACCTCTACTACCAGGCGATGTGGGACGGCCGTCTCGGCTTCGAGCTGGCAAAAGAGGTGACGTCGCCGCCGCAGCTGTTCGGCTTTGTCTTCGACGACCGTCACGCCGACGAAAGTTTCAGCCTCTACGACCACCCGCAGGTCACGATCTTCCGCAAGGTGCGCGACCTCAGCGACGCCGAATTCGACGCCATCTTCGACCGCAGTTGGGAGCGGGCGATCCCCTACTATCGAGGCAAGGATTCGCCGCTCAGTCCGCTGCTGGAGTGGATGGGGTTGGGCAGCCAGCCGGGGAGCGAGCAGCGCGGGCTGCTCAATCGCATTATCGGCCTGTTGGGCGTCGGGCAATCGGCGCCGGCGCTTCCACCGCCGGACAAACGCCCGTCCCTGATGTTTGACCGACCGATCCAGGAACTGCCGCTCGTCGACAATTATCGCTGGAACGGCGTCGCCAGCGAGAGCACGCCGCTGGCCGTCGCCTGGTGGTGGGCTGTGCTGACGTTGCTCGGCTGGCTGGCGTGGCCGCTGCTGTTTGGCCTGTTGCGTCCGCTGCGCGACGCCGGCTTTTTCTTAAGCCGCACCTTTGGCTGGCTACTCGCCGGCTGGCTGCTATGGATGCTCACCTCGCTCGGGCTGCTGCGCAACACGGTGGCGTTTGCGTGGTTGTCGGTGGCGCTATTGGCGCTCTTAGGCGGAGGGATTGCGTATCGGCGGCGCAAAGCGATGGTCGCTTTTATCCGCGCCAACTGGCCTTTGATGGCGATGGGCGAGCTTCTTTTCGCTGCAGCCTTCCTGGGCTTCGTCTGGGTGCGACTGCAGAACCCCGACCTCTGGCAGCCCTGGTTCGGCGGCGAGAAGCAGATGGAGTTCGCTTTCCTCAACGGCATCCTGCGCAGCCCGACCTTCCCGCCCGTCAACCCGCACTTTGCAGGCGGCGTGATCAATTATTACTATTTCGGCCTCTACCTGGTCGCCTATCTGATCAAGTTGACGGGCATTTACGCCGAGGTCGCCTTCAACCTGGCGATTCCGACGCTTTTTGCGTTGACGGTGGTCAACGTCTTTGCAGTGGCGTATTCGGCTGTGGAAAAAGCCTGGAAAACGGAGCCAGGGCATTCTTTCCTGTCCTGGCGGATCGGCCTGGGCGCGGCGTTGCTGGCGCCGCTCTACGTGACGATCCTCGGCAACCTGGACGGTTTTGCCCAGGTGGTGCGCAACCTGGCGCGGCTGAACCCATCGTCGAATTTCCAGTCGGCTTTCGGGGGGCTCTCTGAAATTGTCGCCGCAGTCGGGGGGCTGCGTCTGGTGCTGAGCGGCGCCGCGCAGATGCCTCCCTATGATTTCTGGGGGCCGAGCCGCGTGATCGACGCCACAATCAACGAGTTCCCTTTCTGGAGCTTCCTTTTCGCCGATCTGCACCCCCATCTGATCGGCATTCCGCTGTCTGGGATGTTCCTGGCGCTGGCGTTGGCGCTATTGAAGCAAGGCGCAGTTGACTGGCGACGCTCGTGGCGGAGCGGGCTGGCGCTGGCGGCGCTCTTTGCATTGCTACTGGGCGCGCTGGCCAGCGTCAACCTGTGGGAGCTGCCGACCTACTTCGGCCTGGGCGTGCTGACCTTCCTGGTCAGCCAGTTCCGCGGCCGAGGGCGCATTGACTGGCCGGCGACGCTGTTGGCCGCCGTGTTCTACGCCGGCGGCGCGTATCTGATCTTTGCGCCCTTTTTCCTGAACTACGTCAACGTCGGCGCGTCGGGCGTCGGGCTGGTGAAAGCGCCCGATCCTTTGGGGAAGTGGCTGCTCATCTGGGGATTTTTCCTGTTTGTGTTGGCAAGCTGGACGTTTTATCTGGCAGGCAGGCGTCTGACCGATGAAACCCGGAGACCGCCCGAACCCTCGGACGTCGGCTCCTTGGCCTCCACACCGCAGTCGCTCTTTCTTCCCAAACCCTCTGGGGTCGAGCGCGCAGTCAATCTTTTCTTGCGACGTTTCGACTTTTTGCCACGCGCGCTCTATCTCCACAATCGGCTGGTGCGGACGCCGGGCTTTTTCTATCTGCTCTTCCTGGCGCTGATCCCTGCGAGTCTGGCGCTGGCGGTCGTCGCCTGGCTGGCGGGTTGGAGCGTGCTGGCGCTTTGCCTTGCCTGGCTGGGGCTGGCGACCGCGGTGCTGTGGCGCAGCGCGCGTACAACCGACCCCGGCGCCGCCCTCGCCGCCGTGCTCACAGCGACCGGCCTGGCGATCCTGGCGGGCACGCAGGTCTTCTACTTGAAGGACTTTCTCAACGGCAGCGACTATTACCGCATGAACACGCTCTTTAAATTCTTCAGCCAGGCATGGGTGATCTGGGGCGTCGCCGCCGCCATCGCCACCCCGCGGCTGCTCGATGCGCTTTTCCCGGATGGAGGGCGGAAGAGCGAGAGAGTGGGAGAAGTTGAGAGCGAGAGAGTGGGAGAAGTTGAGAGCGGGAGAGGGGAAGAAGGGGAGAAAGAGGGGACGCCATCTCCATTCTCCAGAGCTTCTCATTCTTCATACGCCAGAATACGCTCTTTCTTGCCGCGGCTTGCCTGGGCGGTTGCGTTTGGGCTGCTTTTGCTGGCCAGCCTCGCCTATCCCATCCTGGGAACGCCGGCGCGGCTCGACCAGCGCATGCCCGGTTGGCGACCGGAGGTGGGCACGCTCAACGGGTTAGACTTCATGCGGCAGGGCAGTTACTCCTGGCCGGATTTCAACAACGTGATCGAGCTGCGCTATGAGTGGGAGGCGCTGCAGTGGCTGCTGAATCACATCCGGGGCAACGCCGTGATTTTGGAGAGCGCCGAGGTGGATTATTATCGAGCGTGGGGGACGCGCATGGCGAGCAACACCGGCCTGAGCGGTCTGCGCGGGATGCACGAACAAGAGCAGCGCTACCCGGAGGACGTCGGCCGTCGCGATGGCCTGCATCGCGAGCTGTGGCAGACGCCCGACATTGCACGCACGCTGCAGCTGCTTGAGGAGCTACACGTCGATCTGGTCTACGTCGGGCAACTGGAGCGCTATTTGCATCCCGACGGCGTGCGTAAGTTCGAGAGTATGGCCGCACAGGGGCTGCTGACGCCGTTGTTTCAAAATGAACGGGCGACGATCTACGCCGTCCCAGGCCGACTGGCGCTGCAGGCGGATGGGACGTATGTGCCGGAGGCAGCGGTGCGGGGGAGAGGGTGAGAGCGGGAGAGGGTGAGAGCGGGAGAGGGTGAGAGCGGGAGAGGGTGAGAGCGGGAGAGCGGGAGAGCGGGAGCGTAGAGGGGCATGGCGTTGGTTGGGCAGTTTTTTGCAGTTTATCTGGTGGTGCAGGTGATGACGGCGGCGGCGCTGCCCTTGGCGCTGCGTTTTTTTGCTGCGCTGCCGGATCGCGGCTACGCCTTTAGTCGTCTGCTCGGCGTTCTGTTGACCGGCTATTTCCTGTGGATCGCCTATAGCCTCGGCCTCTTGCGCAACGACATCGGCGGCGCGTGGCTGGCGTTGATCGCTCTGGCCGCCGTCAGTGGGGTCGTAGGCCGGCGTAGACTTGCAACGCTTCGCCTCGCTTCGCTCCCCTCCTGGCGCTATATCCTTTTCATTGAGCTGCTTTTTCTCGGCGCCTTCGCTGCATGGGCGTGGGTGCGGGCGCACGACCCGGCCGCCGATCACACCGAGCAGCCGATGGATCTGATGTTCATGCACAGCATCCGCGCCAGCCTCACCTATCCGCCGCATGACGCCTGGCTGGCGGGCTATCCGATCAGCTACTATTACTTCGGCTACTGGCTGATGAACATGGTGGGGCTGATGGCCGGACAGTCGGCGGCGGTCGCCTACAACCTGTCGCAGGCGGTCTGGTTTGGACTGCTCCTGACCGGCGCGTTCGGCGTGGGCTACAACCTGGTCGCGGCGGCCGGGCGGCGCTTCGTCGCTGCGCTGGGGGGTGGGTTGACGGCGAGCCTGCTGGTTGGCCTCTCGGCCAATTTACAGGGGCTGCTTGAATGGCTCCACGCCAACGGCGTCGATGTGTCCCGGCTGGCGGCCTGGCTGCAGGTGCGAGGCTTTCCGGAAAACGCCGAAGTGACGCGACAGTGGTTCATCAGCTACGGCTGGTGGTGGTGGCGGAGCAGCCGCGTGCTCGCCGACGTCAGCCTGCGCGGGGATCACATCGAGGTCATCGACGAGTTTCCTGCCTTCAGCTACATCCTCGGCGACAATCATCCGCACGTGGCGGCGATGCCTTTCGCCATCCTCGCCGTGGCCGCCGCGCTGGCGATTTTTCTGAGGCGCAGAGAAGAGAGAAGTGAGGATGACCTCGGCTCTCGATTTTCAGTCCCGGCCTCCGACGGATTTATCGAGCGTGTGATGGAGCTGAAGCGCATTTTCCCGCTGGGGTGGGGCGGCTTCCTGTTGGTGGCCGTGGTCACAGGCGCGCTGCTCTTTCTGAATACATGGGACTACCCTCCCTACTGGCTGTTGACGAGCTTTAGCATCGCGGCGGCGGCGATGCCATCGCTCTCCGCCGGGCGCGTAGAAGGGGCGGAGGCTCCCTCGCATGCGGGCCGGGCGCTCGGCCTGGCGGCGATGGCGGGTTTTGCGCTCTTTGCACTTGCTCTTTTGTTATATCTCCCCTACTTCCTGACCGCCCAGAGCCAGGCCGGAGGGCTGATTCCCAATCTCTTTCACCCCACGCTCTTCTCACAGTACGTCGCCATGTTTGCAACGGCGCTGCTGACGCTGGCGGCGCTGTTGGCGTTGGGATGGGCGACGTTTCGCCCGAGTCTGAAAGTTGTACTGCTCTCTCTTGCCTTGACGATAGGCCTGCCGGCGGCGCTGCTTGCCTTGAGCGCGTGGGCGGCGACGAGCACCGAACGCGGTCGGGCCTTGGTGGGGAACGTGGCGCTGCCCGACGGCGCCGCTTCCCATTTGCCGTTTATCGTGGAGCGGTGGATAGGTCAACCCTTCACCTTTTTGATCGTCGGCGCGATGACGGCGCTGGCGCTGGCGCTGCTCTGGACCGGCGTGCATCGCTTCGCAACCATGGCGCGCGAAGAGCGGCCACTGCTCTTCGCGCTGGCGCTGGCGGCGATCGGGCTGGGATTGACCCTGACGCCGGAGATCGTCTATCTGCGCGACAATTTCGGGTGGCGCATGAACACGATCTTTAAGTTCTACTATCAGGCCTGGCTGCTTTTTGGCCTTGCCGGCGCATTTACAATTGTGACCAGCCTGACGCGTTGGCGCGGCTGGCGCATCGCACCGGCGGCGTTGAGCCTGGCTGCGCTTGCGTTGGCCCTCAGTTCAACCATCTACCTGGTCGCCGGCGCATACAGCAAGACGCAGGGATTTTCGCGCCCGCCGACGTTCGACGCCTCCGCCTATCTCGCCAGCGTGGCGCCGGCGGAATACGGCGCCGTCGAATGGGTGCGCGCCAACACGCTGCCGACGGACATCGTGGTCGAGGGCAAGGGGCGCTCCTACGCGGCGGACACCAACCGCATCAGCACGATGACGGGCAGACAGACGCTGCTAGGCTGGGACGGCCACGAATCGCAGTGGCGTGGCCGCGCCTACGGTCGCATGGCGGCAGGGCGCCCCGAAGCGTTGCAGGCGATCTACGGCGGCGCCTCGCCGGACGAAGCGCTCCGCCTGCTGAAAGAATTTGGCGCAAGTTATCTGTACGTAGGCCCTTCAGAGCGAGCGCAATATGGTCTCTCGCCTGCCGTGGAGCGGGCGTTGTACGCGCAGCTAGAGCTCGTCTATGAAGATGGCGCGTCTCCTGATACAATGGTGCGGATTTATCGGATTCCATAGCGGATTCGGATGGGAGCGGATTGAACGGCGGCTTCCATAAGCAGAGTTTTCGATGCGTGAAACAACTGAGCATTCTGTAGAAGTGAGCATTGTCCATCCCACAAGCGAAGAAGTGCATCGCCCGGACGGCGCAGGCGTCCCCAAGAGCGCGCCGCCCTCGGAGGAAAAGGCGGCTCCTGCGGTCGCTCAGACGGCGACCGTGGAGCATCTGCTCTATGCAGTCATTCTTGCGGCGGCGGTGTTGTTGCGCTTGATCGGGCTGGGGCGGGAGCCGCTTTCGCCCCAGGAAAGCGCGGCCGCCTGGAGCGCATGGTTGGCCGCCAATCAACAGTTCGTCGTTGGCGCGCCCGCGCCGGAGAGCGCGCTGTTGTATGGATTGCAGTCGTTGCTTTTCTGGCTGATCGGCGACGGCGACGCATTGGCGCGCGCTATTCCGGCGCTGTTCGGCGTCGCCACCGTGCTGTTGCCGTGGTTCTGGCGGCCCTGGATCGGACGGACGGCGGCGTTGGTGGTCGCAGCGCTCTTTGCCATCGATCCCTGGCTGATGGCGTTCAGTCGCCGTTCGGATGCGGCCGCATTGACGATCTTCCTTGGCCTGTTGACGTTGACTGCGCTGTGGCGGCGAAGCCATGCACTCGACGCACGGCAGGCGCTGCGTTGGGAGCGGACGGCGGCGGTGGCGGCGGCGCTTTTCTTGACCAGCGGTCCGTTGATGTGGGGGCTGCTGCCTGTCCTGGCTTTTTTCATTCTGATCTACGGCGTTGATCGCTCCGGTGCAGGGGAGGAGACCCCCTCGGGCTGGCTGTTCCATCGTTCGACCTGGCTTTGGTTCGGCGTCCCGCTGGCGCTGGCGGCCACCGGGCTGACGTTGCGCTTTGAGGCGCTCTCCGCCTTGAGCGCCAGCCTGACGGCGTGGATCGTGGCCATCGCCGGCCTGGAGCGGACGAACCCCCTTGCCTGGCCGTTTGCGCGGCTGCTTCTCGATCAGCCCCTGTTGGCGGTGTTCGGCGTGCTGGGGTTGGCGTCGATCTGGGCGCAACCCATCTCGGGCGCCCTGCGCAGGGAGCAAAGGTCGGACCCAGAGCAGCAAAGGGAATTGCAAGGAGCTTCCTGGCTTCTCCGCGGTGCAGATGAACGATTGCGTTTGCCGATCTTTCTGAGCGTCTGGGTGGCGTGGGGGCTGTTGCTCTGGTTGCTGCCGGGCAGACCGCCGGAGACGCTGCCCATCGTCGGAATTCCGCTGGCGATTGCGGCGGCGCTGTTGATCGGCCGTGCGCTCCCTCGCCCCTGGGGCGACCTCACGGGATTGGAGCTGTTTGCATTGCTTGTCATCCAAATCGTTCTGCTCGTCGCCGGTTCGATTTGGTTGGCTGCGTCGGTGAACGATCTCATCTTCAACGAGCAAATCTGGCTGAGGAGCGGCGTCCTCGTGGGGTTGATGGCGGCTGTGTGGCTGACCTTTGGTTTCTGGGCCGGCTGGCGCTCGACAGGGCGGGTTGCGTTGGTTTTCTACGCCGTTGTGCTGGCGGCCTTGACCGTGCGCAGCGGCTGGCAGCTAAACCACACCTCCGAATTGATGCAGCCAGATGGCTTCTGGCCTGTACACACCCCTGCAGAGATGCGCTTGCTGGTGCAGGACGTGGAACGCCTGAGCAGCATCCGCCGCGGCGATCCCCATGAAATTGAGGTGCAGCTCATCTACAACCTGCGGCCCCATCCTGCGCTGGGCTGGAGCCTGCGCCACATGCGCAACCTGCACCATGTCCGCACTCTAGACGCCACTGTGTTCGACATCGTGGCCGGCGCGCAACGAATGCCGCTGGTGATTGCGCCGACCTCGCGCAACGACTCGCTGCCGCTGCCCGACCCCTACATCGGCAGCCGCTATGACGTCGAGTACACCTGGCGGCTTTCCATGTTGCCCGCCCCCCAACAGGGAGTGATCACAGACGCAAGCGCCGAGTGGCGACAGGTGCAGCGCCCACGACTGCGCTGGCTGCTCTATCGCAAGGTCGACCAGCCGCCGCCGACGGAGACGGTCACGCTGTGGGCGCCGCGATGATGGAATCGAGAGGAATTTAAGGGATAGGAACCGTGACGCAAGAGCTTGGAATGGTCGATACGCTACAAAGACAAAAGGTTCAGGCTTCGCAGATTTCTTCCTGGCTGGATCGCCCGCTTGCCTCGTGGATCGCGCTGAGTTGGGAAACGGCGATTTGGGTTGGAATGCTTGCGATCGGCGCCGTGATGCGCCTGTACGACCTCGGCGTGCGCGCCATGAGCCACGACGAGAGTCTGCACGCCCTGTACGCCTATTACCTCTACGCCCAGGGCAATTACGACCACAACCCGATGATGCATGGGCCGTTTCGCTATCATGTTACGGCGCTGACCTATTTCCTTTTCGGCGACAGCGACTTCACGGCGCGGCTTGCGCCTGCGCTCATCGGGGTGGCGCTGATCTGGATGATGTATCTGTTGCGCGGCTACCTTGGCCGCACAGGGGCGATCTTTGCGGGCCTCATGATCACGATCAGCCCCAGCCTTCTCTTCCACAGCCGTTACATCCGCGATGACATCTTCATGGCTTTCTTCACGGTGGTCTGGGCCTACGGCGCGTTTCGTTATGTGGACGCCCGGCGCCTGCGCTATCTGGTCATCATGGTGGCGGGCATGGCCTTTGGCTTCGCCACCATGGAAAACCACTTCATTCACGGCGCCATCATCGGCTCCTTTGCCGCCTTTTGGGCGCTGTGGCAGGTCGTCGGTCCGCAGCGGTTGCTGAGGATCGCCGGGCCGTTGGCGCTTGGCGGCGCTGCATGGTGGGTGCTGCATGAGCTGAAGCAGGATTTCTGGGGGCTGCTCATCCTGGGAATTCTCGGCGCCGTCTCGCTGGCTGCGTTCGTCATCTCGATGCGCGGGCGCTGGCATCTGCTGCGCAACCATCCCGCCGCCGACCTTGCTGTGCTGATGTTGACGCTGGTGCTGCCCTTCCTCAGCCCCTTCATTTACGTCCTGACCGGCGGCGACCCGGTGGTCTTCACCAACGCCGTCGATTACACCACCCAGGCCATGATCATTCGCATGAGCCTGCTGGTGGGGCTTTGCGTCGCAGCCTCGGCGGCTCTCGGCGTCGCCTGGTTTCGCCGCGAGCCTGTCGCCGAAGATGGGCGTTGGCGTCCCACCTTGCAGCAGTGGGGCGCGCTGTTCGGCTTCTTCTGGTTGGTGCAGATTCTCTTCTTCACCACCTTTTTCACCAACACCGTGCAGGGGCTGGCCACTGGCGTCGTCGGCAGCCTCGGCTATTGGCTGGCGCAGCAGGGCGTCAAGCGCGGCTCGCAGCCGCTTTACTACTACGCCTTCATCGGCTGGTTGTACGAATTCCTGCCCGCTGCGCTGAGCCTCTTCGGCATGGCGACCGTCGGATACAACCTCCGACGCACGGCGGCGCAGCAGATTGTCTGGGACCCGGTGGCGAAGGGCGATCTGCCGTCCTTTAGCAGCGTCGACGACGACGCACCCGACTATCGTCGCCAGACGCGTTTCGTCTTTGTCCTCTTCCTCATCTGGTGGACGCTGGGCGCCTGGATCGGCTACACCGTCGCCGGCGAAAAGATGCCCTGGCTGTTGACGCACATGGCGCTGCCGATGTGCGTGCTCGGCGGCTGGTGGCTCGGCTACACAGTGCGCAGCATCGACTGGCGGGCGGCTTGGCGCGAGCGCTCCTGGTTGCTGGCCTTTGTGTTCCCTGCGCTGGCAGTGCTTGGGGCTGTGCTGCTCTCCGTCACCTCGGGCGCGGCGGGCCGAGAAGCGAGCGTTTTCGGTCGCCTGCTGCAGTGGCTGTTGATTCTGGCTGCGCTGGGCGGGACGATCTTCGGCGCCGTGTACGCTGCGCTGCGCGTGGGCATCCTGCCGGCCTTGCGGCTGCTGGCGGTGGGGCTGGCTGCGGTGTTGTTTCTCTTCACTGTGCGCACCAGCTTCATGCTGACCTACATCAACTATGACATGGCTACGGAATATCTGGTCTACGCCCACGCATCGCCCGACATCAAGCGGGCGTTGTCGGAGATCGACACGATCAGCGAACGCACCGTCGGCGACCGCAACATCGTCGTCGCCTACGACAACGACAGCGCCTGGCCGCTGAGCTGGTACATGCGCCTCTATCGCAACGCCCGCTACTACGGCGACTCTCCCACCCCCGACGCCATGTCGGCGCCGGTGGTGATCGTCGGCCCGGCGAACCGCGCCAAGGTCGAACCGTACATGGCGCGCGACTACGTCAAGCGCACCTATCGTCGCATCTGGTGGCCGGAGATGGATTACTTCGACCTGACGTGGGATCGGCTGTGGGGCGCTATCGCCGACCCGGCGCAACGGCAGCGCGTCTTCGACATCGTCTTCTTCCGCAAGTACCGCGACCCGAACAATCTGTCGCAGTTCCGCGATCTTTCTAAGTGGCCTTATCAGAGCGAATTCGACATGTATGTGCGCCGCGATCTGGCCAATCAAATTTGGGATCTCGCCGTGACGCCTATCGCCGTTGAAGCTGCGCCGAACGTGCCTGTGATCGAGCCGGGACAGGTGCGCACGGTCGCCGCACTGACGATTTATAGCGACGCCTACAATGGCCTGCCGCTCTTCGCCCCGCGCGCGGTGGCGGTGGCGCCCGGCGGCAACCGCGTGATCGCCGACACCGGCAACCATCGCATCGTCGTGCTCGACGGCAACGGCGAATTGGTGCGCTCGTTCGGCAGCTTCTGCAACGTCAACGATCCGGCCAATACGCCCTGTCTTGACCCGGACGGCGACGGTCCGCTGGCGCTCGGCGACGGCCAGTTTTACGAGCCGTGGGGCGTAGCGGTCGATGAAGCCGGTCAAATCTATGTCGCCGACACCTGGAACGGCCGCATCCAGGTCTTCGACAGCGAGGGACGCTTCCTGCGCAAGTGGGGCGTCTTCGCCACGACGGGCGGCGAGCTGGGCGATCCCTACGCGCTCTTCGGCCCGCGCGGGCTGGCGATCGACCTGGACGGCAACCTGCTCGTAGCCGACACCGGCAACAAGCGCATCCTGAAATTCACGCCCAATGGCGAGCTGATCAAACAGGTGGGCGGCGGCGGCGTCATCGCCGGCCGCTTCGAGGAGCCGACCGCCGTGGCCGTCGATCCGACCGACGGCTCCGTGCTCGTCGCCGACGCCTGGAATGGCCGCATCCAGCGTCTTTCGTCGAACCTGGAGTACCTGGCCGAATTTCCGACCCCTGGCTGGGTGGGTCGCGACGTCTTCCAGAAGCCGTATTTGACCGTCACCGCCGACGGCGCGATCTATGCGACCGATCCGGCGACGGCGCTCGTGATGGTCTTCGATCGAGACGGCGCCGTGCGGGCCGCCTTCGGCGGCCCCGGCAGCGACGCCAGCCGCATCGGGCAGCCCAACGGGATCGCCGCCGATCTGGCGAACAGGCTTATCCTTGTGACGGACGGCGTCAACAACCGCGTGATGGTCTTCCCGGAGATTCAGCCGTGAGCTAACGCTCTACTGTGTCGGTTATGTCCTCAAGAACGGCGCTGCGACCTTTCTTGCTCGGAGGAGGCGCCTGTGCGCTGGCGTTTGCAGGTCAACGCACGGTGCAGGAGGGCCTGCTCGGCGAAGCCGGCCTCCTCTTTGCTGCAGGCGCACTCCTCTTCGTCGTCGCCTTCTGGTCGCATCGTTTTGACCCGCTGCGCCCCCCGGACGACTCTCTTCCCCCGCTCTCCTCTCCCCGTTCGTCTACACACCGGTGGATGGCGCGCGTCGGCGTCGGGGCGCTGATCCTCTCCGTTCTCCTGACCATCAATGCGCTGCAACAGTTCTACGACTTCGAGCCGTTCGCCGTGGAGGCGTGGGGCTGGCACGGCGCTGCGCTGCTGGCGGCGCTGGCGGGCGCGCTCCTGCTCGATAGAGGGTTGCCGGCGCATTCCGATGAAAGCAGCGGGGTGCGGCGATGGCAGGAGCGGGGACGCCCTGTGCTGCTCCTGGTTGGGATTGCGGCGCTGGCCCTTGCGCTGCGCCTCTTTCGCTTCGACGACCTGCCTTTCGGCGTCTGGTACGACGAGGCGGAGCATGGGCTGCAGGCGCTGCGCATTCTGGAGAGCGAACGGTTTCGCCCTGTCTTCGAGGGCGCCATCAACGGGCCGGCCCATTTTCTCTATTTGACAGCCCTTTCGTTTGAATGGTTTGGCGTCAGCGTGCAGTCGATCCGGCTGGTGAGCGTCGTTTTCGGCGTGCTGGCGGTGGTTGCGAGCTATTGGGTCGGCGCAGAACTCTTCGGACGCAGCGTCGGGCTGCTGCTGGCGCTCTTCCTGGCTGCGTCGAGCTGGGCGTTGACCTTCAGCCGCTTCGGCATGTTCGCCACCATGTCCACGCCCCTCTTCACGCTGCTGACCGCCGCCTTTGTCCTGCGCGGGCTGCGCACGCAGCGCCTGCTCGACTACGCGCTGGCCGGGCTTTGGCTGGGCCTGGGACTCTGTTTTTACACTTCGTTTCGGCTTTTTGTCCCCGCCGTCTATCTGTTGCTGGTGCATTGGGCGCTTTACGAACGCCTTGCGCGCCGTCGCTGGCCTTCGCGCAACTTCTGGATCGGCGTTGGGCTGTTGACCTTGATCGCCGCGCTCGTGGCTGCGCCGGTGGGGCTTTACGCCTACAAGCATCCCGACATCTTCTGGGCGCGCGTTGAAAAGACCTTTATCTTCGCCGACAAAAGCGAGGCGGAGCGCTGGCCGGCGCTGTGTGCGAACGTGCGCCGCCATCTGCTCATGTTCAACGTCTTCGGCGATCCCAACGGACGGCACAATCTCCCCGGCAATCCGATGCTGGATGCAGTGACCGCGCCGTTGTTGGTGGTGGGCGCCGCCTATGCGTTGCGCCGGATGGCGCAGCCGGCCTATCTGTTCCTGCTGCTGTGGATGCTCTTCGGGTTGATGGGAGGCGCGCTCTCGCTCGATTTCGAGGCGCCGCAGTCGCTGCGCGCCAACGCCGCGTTGCCAGTCGCCTATATCCTCGCTGCGCTTCCCCTGGCGACGCTGAGTCGCGCCTGGATGCTGGCAGCCGGGCGCTATTACCCCCAGGCGTTGCGGGCGCCTGCGTTTCTGTTGGCGATCGCCGTCATCGGTCTGAACGCCTACACCTATTTCGTGCGCCAGGCCAACGACTTTGCGGTCTGGAACGCCTATTCCACGCCGGAGACGCTGACCGCCCGCCTGCTCGCCGACCTCGACCCTGACACAGATGCCTATGTGACCTCCTTTTTCCGCGGGCACCCGACGATCAAATTCGTGGCGCGCAACGCGCGGCCCTACCAGGAGCTGAACACGCTCGACCAGTTCCCCCTCGATTTTGCGCCGGACCGCAGCGCGCTGCTGATCCTCAACGCCGACAGCCGCGGCCTCTACGACGAGGCAAGGCGGCTCTATCCGCAGGCGCAGTTTGAGGAAAGCCTCCCGCCGGTGAAGGGGCCGCCCGTCCTCTTCACGGCGCGGCTCTCGCCGGAGGACATCGCCTCCATCCGCGGCCTCACCGTCCGCTACTTCGCCAACGACGCCTGGGAGGGTGAACCGGCGTTGGTCCGCCGCGAGGCGCAGGTCGCCGCCGATTGGTCGCAAGAGACGCCGCTGCTCGTTCCCTTCTCGGTGGAGTGGGAGGGCTTCTTACATGCAAAAAACTACGGTCAGTATGAGTTCTACCTGGAAGCGCCTGCCGTCGCCGCGCTGCGCATCGGCGAACGCGTGATTGCAGAAGGCGCAGGCGCGCTCTCTGGAGCCATCGTGCTGGCGGAGGGCGTCCATGCGCTGCGCGTCAACGTCGTGGGCGCGCCGGGCCGTGTGACGCTCGGCTGGCGCACGCCGGACGGCGTCGTTTCCGTCATTCCGCCGACTGTGTTTTACAGCGAGCCGCGACTGGGCCATGGGCTGTTGGGGCGCTACTTCGCCAACGGCGACTGGACGCCGCCCGAAGTCCTGAGTCGCATCGACGCCCGCTTCGACCGCTATATCCACGTCGTGCCGCTGCCGAGGCCGTACACGGTCGAATGGACGGGCAAGGTGGCGGCGCCGGTCGAAGGCCTCTATCGCTTTGGGCTGGAGTCGATCGACGAATCAATGCTCTGGATCGACGAGACGTTGGTCGTCGAGGCGCAACGGCCCAATACCTATGCGGAAGGCGAGATTGCGCTGTCGCAGGGGCTGCACGACATCCGCATCCGCTTCGCCGACCGCACGTCGCACACGCACATTAACGTCTACTGGCAGCCGCCCGGCCGCGAACGCCAGATCCTTCCGATGGAAGCGCTCTACCCGCCGCAGGAAAGCTACGCCCGCATCGCCCTGCCTTCACTGGATGCACTGACCTCGCTCCTGCTGGCGGAGCAGCCGCAGCCGGACGCCTTTCCCGCCGAGGAGCCGAGGCTGCAGGGCGTCGCCCGCGTGGTCGCCGACGGCCTGCTCACCCCGCGCGGAGTCGCCGTAGCCGAGGACGGAGCAATCTACGTGGCGGAGAGCGGCGGAGGCCGGATTTCCGTCTTCGAGCCCGACGGCGCATTGCGCGGCGTCATCGATGGCGGCCCGGAGCGCCTGCGCGAGCCGGCCGACGTCGCCATCTTCGACAATCGCCTCTTTGTCAGCGACGTCGGCGTCGGGCGACTGCGCAGCTTCACCCTCGACGGACAGCCGTTGGAGTTCGCCGCCAACCTTGACCCGACGATCGCCGACCGTGTGCGGGGGCTTGGCGCAACGTCGGACGGGCGCGTGCTGGTCGCCAACACGCCGAACAACCGCGTCGTCGTTCTCGACGTAAGCGGCGAGCCGATGGCGCAGGTGGTTGTCTGGCCCGGCGAGGATGCGCAGCCGGTCGACGCGGCGATGGGGGCCGATGGTCGGCTCTTCGTCGTGGACGGCCAGGGACATCGTCTGATCCGCTATTCTCCAGACGGCCGGCGGGAGCGCGCCTGGCCGCTGGCCGCCGCTAACACAGTGGATGGGCCGCATTTGGCCGTCGATAGGGAAGGTCGGCTCCTTCTCACCGAGCCGGAGAACGGACGCATCCTGCTGCGCGATCCGGAAGGAGAGCCGCTCGGCGCATGGAGCCTTGCCGAGTTACTGGGGCGCCCCGTGAAACCGGTCGGCGTGGCGGTGGACGCCAGCGGCGTTATCTGGGCGGTGGACAGCAGCGGCGGAATGTTGATTGCGCTCGAGGGGGAGCTGCCATAGAGGGGGGGCCCTTCTCCCCCTCTCCCGGCATTGGGAGAGGGGGCAGGGGGTGAGGGCCTAGCGGCTGAGGTCTGCCGGGGACGGGCGGCTGCGAGCCGCCCCTACGGTGAATCCCATTTGCGAGGTTT
>FWPV01000190.1_pt1 | contig 216655 bp, 202 predicted proteins | sample 2228371 | NCBI WGS metagenome assembly FWPV01 (sample SAMEA103939776, study PRJEB20133) | metagenome
CGGCCGTTACGGGTATCGGGGTCGATACTCGCGGGCCGGTGATCGTCTCGGCCACAGCGGTCGACACGACGACCGTCGACGTGGTGTTCTCGGAGCGACTCACGACGGCTACGGTGGACGCCAGCGACTTCACCATATCGGGCGGCCTGGCGGTCTCGAGCGTCGCCCTCCAGGGCGACGGCGTCACGGTCCGTTTGACGACCGCGGACCAGACGCCAGGTCAGTCCTACGTCGTCCAGGTAGCGGCTGGCCTCGTCGCTGACACGCAGGGCGTGCCGAATCCTACGACGAGCCGTGTGTTCGTCGGTCACGTCGCGCCTGTCATCGAACCGCTCCACCCGGATGCGGTGCTCGCGAGCCTTGGTGGCTTCGCCACGCAGACAGGTAACAACAACTGGAACGTCCAGCCTGGCGGTGCAACCGACAGCGCGTCGTTCATCGCCGCGCTCGGCGCAACGGATCCTTCGTACGCGCAAGCGAACCGTAACGGCGGCTACCTGAACCTGGGCATCGCCGACCTCTCTAGGGCGGTCCAGCACATCATCGGCGTCGATCTCGTGTTCGAGGCCCGGGCCACCGGTTCGGAACGTCCGCTCACGGCATCGGTGTACGAATCGACCTCATCGGCGACGGTGCTCAAGAGTGGGAGTCTCACCATCCCGGTCACGGCCGGGTTCCAGGAGTACACCGTCCTGGACATCCCGGACCCGGGCAACGATGGCTGGACGCTAGCCGAGCTCGATGCGCTCGCTGTGCAACTCAACGAGACCAGCGCGAACGGGACGGCGCTCCAGGTGGACCGCCTGTACCTGCGCGTCCGTTACGTGCCGCTGGTGGGGGCGACGCTCACCGTGTCGCAGGCATCGAGCCTGGACGCTCCGGACCGCCCGGATGCGGCGCTGTACGTGTCGCGGGGTCAGAGCGTCATCGTGGATGCCTATGAGTTCACGGCGAGTGGTGGAGACGTCGCGGTCTCACAGATCGAGATCACGGGCCTCGACACCGCGGATGCGCTACGGTCGGATGTCGCTGCCGTTCGCTTGTACGAGGACACCGATGCGGACGGTCTGTTCTACGATGATGGCGCTGACGCGCTCATCGGATCGGCATCGTTCAACGGTGACGTGAGCGGATCCGCTCGGGCCGCCATCGGCCCGATCAACGTCGTCGTCCCGGAGGGTGCGACCAAGCGCATCTGGGTCGTGTATCAGATAGCGAACGATGCCGCCGACGGACACGTGGTGGGTTCACGGCTCACGGCCGATAGTGTGCTCGTCGGGAGCGGAAGCGTCCAGGCGTTCCCGAACGCCGATTCGGCAGCTGCGGGCGCGACGCTCCGCATCGACGCTGTCGGGCCGGTGGCGGCCATCACGGCGCCAGTGGACGGCTCCGTTCTCACGGGGACCTCGACCGTCGTACAGGGCACTGCGAGCGACGGTGGCAGCGGCGTGAACGAGTTGCGGGTTCGCATCGCGCGTTCGGATGGCACGTGGTGGGACGCGTCCTCCATGATGTTCACGCCGGTCGAGGTGTGGAACGTGGCGTCCGGGACCGACGCCTGGTCGATGCCGTGGTCGCTTGCGATCGGGCAGAACCGGGAGTACCTGTACACCCTGAGCGTGGTGGCCTACGACCTCGTGGGCAACGAGGGTGCCATCGCTTCGCGCAGCGTGCGCGTCGACAATGACGGGCCGAGCATCGGCGGTGCGACACCGCGCAACGCGACGACCGTCGACATCTCGTTCTCCGAGCCGCTCGATCCTGTCACCGTCCAGGCGAGCGACTTCGCGATACCCGGGCTTGCCGTCTCGGACGCGACGGTGCTCGCTGGGGGGTCGTCTGTGCGGCTGACGACGAGCGAGCAAGTCGCTGGTCAGGCGTACTCGGTGTCCATCGCAGCCGATGCCGTGGCAGACCCGTACGGTAACGGGTCGAAGGCATCGAGCGCCGGCTTCCTCGGATACGGTGGCGGTGAGGATACCCAGCCGCCCACCACGCCTTCGAGCGTCGAGGCGACGGCGGGCACAGAGTCGCCGACCATCGCGGTGCTCACCTGGAGCGCCTCGACCGACGATGTGGGTGTCGTGGGGTACCGCGTCTACCGCTCCGTGTCGGCGACGGGAAGCTTCGAGTCGATCGGCACGTCAGCAGGTCTGTCGTACAGCGATGTCGATGGTGTGCCAGGTCAATCGTACTGGTACAAGGTGGCCGCGTACGACGCTGCCGGTAACGAGTCATCGCCATCGGCGGCTGTGGGACCGGTGGTGGCGCTCTGGGCACAGGCGCCACACGCGACGTACACGAGTGAGACGCGGCTGTGCATGCTCTGTCACGCGCCACACCGTGCGGTGACCGACCGAGCCATCCTCCGCGATACCGGCGCGGAACCAGGCGTCACCTCGACGTGCTACGTGTGCCACGATGGATCGGGATCGAGCACGAACATCAAGAACGGAGCGTGGAACTCGTTCATCCTGACGAGCGGGCACTCTGTCGAGGGGACGTCCACCAACCCGGATCTCACGAATGACTGCGGAGCGTGCCACTCCGCCCACCGCGATCACGTGAGCTACCCCATGCTCCCTCGGACGAGCATCAACGGCACGTCCGTTGCCACAGCGGACAACGCGTGGTGCCTCGCGTGCCACGACGATGCGAACGACTGGTACGGCCCTGGATACCCGAGCTCGGCATCGCCGCAGCGGGATGCCACGGGATACCCTGTGCTCGGCACGTTCCCCGGGCGCTCGACGTACACCTCCGCCGGTGCGAACGCGCACGCCTCCATACCCGCTGCCGTCGCTGCTGAGCGTGAGGAGGGGGACTGCCTGTACTGCCACGTGGCTCATCGCTCGACGAGCCCGTACGACGCGCTCGTCGCGACCTTCACGGCCCCGACGACTGAGACGGTCGCAGTGGATCAGTCCGAGGGCTGGTTCGCCGGGCTATGCTTCGGCTGTCACGGGACGAAGGGCCACAGCGAGTTGGGCACCGCACCGGCGGGTGCGACCAACATCGAGCAGTTCGTCACGGCGGGCGGGCCTCGCTCCGGTCACCGGATCAAGACGGCGGGTGGCCGCCTGCCCGTGGGAGCCCCGCTGCCGTGCTACGACTGCCACAACCCGCACGGGTCGGCCTTCGGGAACGCACGCTTGTTGAGCGATGAGCGCGGGCGGGCGCTCGAGACGTCCACAGCCGCTGGCGTGCGTGCGTTCTGCTTCACGTGCCACGCGAGTTCAGATGGGCGCGTGTGGGACAGCGTGACCGAGACGTACACGGCCGTAGGTACCGACACGGTCGAGGGTCTGCGCCGCGACGGTTCGCTGCCCGCGGGCAACGTCCTACGCCTGCCGATGGTGAGCGGTCACGAGGTCACCGATGTCCGCAGCTGCTACCAGTGCCACGGGGCATCGTATGCGCCGGGCGGCAACAACGTCCACAACCCGGGTGGTGGCGTCTCGGGTGGGGGTGAGCCGTGCTACACGTGCCACGCCGTCTACCAGCAGTACATGGAGGACGCGAACGGGGCGAAGAGCGGATCCGAGCGAACGACCGTATACCATCACGTGCTCGGCGGCGCCCTCGGTGACGGGGACATCGCGCCTGCGACGAGCACGGCGTATCCGACGTCGCAGGACGACGTGTACTGCGTGAGCTGTCACACCGACCACAACCACTTCAACGGCAGCCCCGCCGCCAACCTGCGCGCTTCGGTGGCCTCACCCGAGGGTACGCCCACCGCGGGTACGGACTTCATCGTCGCGACGAGTGACGGCGTGTGTGTCTCGTGCCACGAGACGAGCAGGACCAAGGACACGACGAACCAGCGGTCTGATGGCACGTCGAGAACGCAGCCGATCCCAGGCAGCGCGTTCGGTCCGAGCGCACACCAGTACGGTGTGGTCTCAGAGTTCGGTTCTGGGAACGCGTTCGTCGCGAACTGCTCGAAGTGCCACAACGACGAGCAGCAGAAGGACTTCCAGACATCATCGTACCGCTTCGGGACCCATTGGTCGGTCTCGAGCAGGCTGCTCGCGGCATTCGGTGTCGATGCGACCGAGACGCTGGGACCGTGGCACTGCTTCGGATGCCACTCTGAGGCGGGCGGCTTCCCAGGGGCCAAGTCGACCCCTGGTCGTGACTGGTATGGAAGCGCTGGCGCGGCCATGGCACCGATCGCCGAGCGCGTGTATGACCAGTTCGAGACGGGTATCCAGCCGACTGCGTCGAGTCACCCGATCGGCAGTGGCCCCGGGTCGGTCACCTGCGAGAGCTGCCACAACCCGCACGTCGTACGCTCGAACGAGGGCTCGCGCGTGACGGATCCGGAGAACACGCTCCGGCTCGCGCCGTACGGCTCCGCGGCCGAGAAGGCGTCGTTCTGTCTGAACTGTCACGATGGGTCGGGCACGTCGTATGCGTCGAACGACACGACGTACGTGCCCATGACGGTGACCATGGTCGCTCCCGATGACGACAAGAGCACGTATGCCGCACGCGGCCACTGGAGCGCCTCAGGCTCGATCTCGGCGGGCGAGATCGTGCCGTGTGGGACGTGCCACGACAACCACGGGTCGTCCGCACCGAAGCTCCTCGGCGAGTACGATGCAGCGACGGGCAAGAATCTCATCGGCAGCACCGAGATCCTCGCGAACGACAACACCGTGTGCCAGGCGTGCCACGCCTCTGCCTCGACGGGGTATCCGGCCGGGGAGGCGGCGCGGGACGCGGCGGGTTACCCGAGCGACGGCACGTGGCCCGGCTTCGGTGTCTACAACGTGGTGTACGTCCCTGCCACGCACACCGGCAGCCCGCACACGGCGAGCGAGGCGGTGTGGCCGTCCTCCGGTTATGCGGCCGGCGACTGCAAGAACTGCCACGACGTGCACGGCACGGCGAACACCTATGACGAGCTCCGCGCCACCTACGACCCGACGAGCACGGGCAACGACCAGTTCGCCTTGTGCTTCACGTGCCACGACGGCTCGAAGGGCACGGACATCCGCTCGCTGTACCCGTCATCGGCCGGCGGCACGAGCGCGAGCCCGCGCTCAGGCCACCGCGTCATGTCCTCGGTGGCCGGCGCCAAGCTCGCAGCGGGCCAGGCCGTCCCGTGCTACGACTGCCACAACCCGCACGGCTCGGCCTCGGCGTACGCGCTGCAGGTGCGCGACATCGGTGATGCAGCCGGCGAGATCAACGTCTCGACGGCCGATGGCCGCCGCAAGTTCTGCTTCGCGTGCCACACGCCCCAGGATACGGCGAACGGCTGGAGCGGTTCTGCGTGGGTCGCCGTCGGCACCACCACGGTCGAGGGCTTCCGGCGTGACGGCTCGGACGGCAGCCTCCTCAAGCTCCCCGCCATCGCCATGGACGGTCACAAGCAAGGCGATGCACAGGACTGCTACGGCTGTCACGGCGGTCCGACGTCCTCGTCGGCGAACAACGTGCACAACCCATCGGGCGGCATGTCCAACGGTGGCGCTGACTGCTACGGCTGCCATGCGATCTACCAGCAGTACATGGAGGACGGCACCGGTGCGAAGACGGGTGCGAACCGCACGAGCGCGTACCACCACGTGCTCGGGAGCGCCTCCTTCGACGGCGACAAGGCGTTCGCTCCCGGCTCGTACCCGTCCTCCACGAGCGACGTGTACTGCCTGAGCTGCCACGTCGACCACGACAAGTTCAACGCCTCGCAGTCGGGCAACCTGCGCCCGGATCTGGCCACCTCGAACCCGGCCGGCACGAACACCGACTACTCGACCGCGACGAACTCGGGTGTGTGCACGAAGTGCCACGCGACGAGCCTCACCAAGCAGAACGCCGACAAGAAGAACGACGGACGCACCGCCACCCCGATCATCGCCGAGGGTGGGGCGGCCGGTCAGTTCGGCGCCTCCGCTCATAGCTACGCGGCCACCTCGACCTTCGGCGACGGCACGACCTTCTACGCGAACTGCACGAAGTGCCACACCGACGAGCAGGCCAAGGGCTCGCAGCGCTCGACGTACCGTTTCGGCCCGCACTGGAGCCTGGCACAGCACCTCCTCTCGGCGCTCGGTGGTGTCGTGAGCGACCAGCTCCAGGAACAACACTGCTACCGCTGCCACAGCGAGACGAGCGACTTCGCGGCCAACGGTGGCACGCTCCCCGGGACCGCCAAGCCGCAGGCGGGCAAGGACTGGTACGGCGTGGCGAACATGCCGACCGCCGGCTCCGAGCTCGTCTACAAGCAGTTCTCGCTCGCGAGCAAGCACCCGGTCGTCGCTGCGGGCGGGGATGCGGTCGAGTGCGAGAGCTGCCACAACGCGCACACCGTGCGAGCGGCCTCCAAGGTCAGCGACCCGGACAACACGTACAACCTTATGGTGTACGGTACCGTCGCTGAGCAGGCCGCCTTCTGCCTGCGCTGCCACGACGGCGCGCTGCCGGCGCGCACGATCTCGGGCGCCACGTACATCCCGTACAGCGTCACGCAGGCCGATACCGCCACGAACGACAAGAGCACGTATGCCGCGCGCGGCCACTGGAGCGCCTCAGGCTCGATCTCGGCGGCGGAGACGAAGAGCTGCGCCGTGTGCCACGACAACCACGGCTCGGCCTACCCGAAGCTCCTCGGTGCCTACGACCCGGCGACCAAGACGAACAAGGTCCAGGGTGCCGCGATCACCGGCAACGACAACACCGTGTGCCAGGCGTGCCACGCCTCTGCCTCGACGGGGTACCCGGCCTTCACGCGCGAGGCTGGTACCGGCTACCCGATGGACGGGACGTGGCCCGGCTTCACGGTGTACAACGGTGCCAACGGGATCCATCGAGCGGACGCCGACACCCAGTCCGTCGTGTGGCCAGGTACGACGTACGCTGACGGCGACTGCAAGAACTGCCACGACGTGCACGGCACGGCGAACACGTACGACGAGCTCCGCGGGACGTTCACGAAGTCGAACTTCCTCATGTGCTTCACGTGCCATGATGGCGATCCATCGAGCATCAACATCAAGCAGTACTACCCGACGACGAACGGTGGTATGCAAACGCAGACCGCCGAGACGAACTACGGGCACAAGATCCAGACCCCCGGAGGCAACCTCACGGCCGGGGATGGCCTGCCGTGCTATGACTGCCACAACCCGCATGGCAACGCGAACAGCACCGATGGCCTTCTCGTTCGCACGATGACCAACAGCACGACGGTCATCATGATCGGCGATGCCGCCGGTGAGATCGATCTCAGCACCGCAGCGGGCGTCCGTCGCTTCTGCTTCTCGTGTCACACCACCGCTGACACGACAGCAGGCTGGAACGGCAGCGGTTACGCGGCGGTATCGGCTGGGGCGAACATCGAGGGCATCGACCGTACCGTGTATGACAGCACGAACAAGCGGGGCCTCAAGCTGCCACCAGTGTCGGGTCACAACCAAGCGGACACGCAATCCTGCTACGGCTGTCACGGTGGTCCGACATCGTCATCGACGAACAACGTCCACAACCCAGGCCCTGGCGGCAGCAACGGCGGGCTCGACTGCCTGAACTGCCACGGTTCGAGCTCCGCTGAGCGGTACGACCGCATGGTGAGCGATACGGGCTTCTACCATCACGTGCTCGACGCAGCCTCGCCCGGCCTCGCGCCAGGCACCGGAACGTACCCGAACTCGACGACGGCTCTCGCGTGCGTGAGTTGCCACACGGACCACAACCACTTCAACGCGAACAAGGGCGCGAACCTGCGCATCTCGATCAGCAACACGAGCGGGTCTGCAGCCACGAACGCCGACTTCATCGCCGGCGGTTCGCCGAGCTACGGTATCTGTGTCTCGTGCCACAGCACGGCTCTGACGAAGAACACGACCGGCCAGAAGACTACGGGTGCGAGCTCGCAGACGCCTGCCATCAGCGGCTCCGCATACGACGCCTCGGCGCACGATTACGAGGTGACCTCGAGCTTCGGAGGCAGCACATTCCGAGCGAACTGCACGAAGTGCCACGATGATGAGCAGGATGCGCTCAAGTCGTACCAGACGAGCACGTACAGGTTCGGGACGCACTACTCGGCTGAGAATCGTCTCGCCAAGCCGCTCAGCATCGCGCTCGCCGGCACGAGTAGTTCGACCGAGGAGAACCTCTGCCTGAGGTGCCACACGGGTGGGACGGCGGGCAACGACGCGTACGGCGCACGTGCGATGGATGCACAGGCGCGCAGCATCGCGAATGAGTTCGCCCTCACGTACAAGCACAACGTCGCCGGGTATGCCGGCATCCACCGCTCCGACGAATCCATCGGCGCTCCTGCGCAGGTGACCCCATCGTCCACGACCGGATGGTGGGGCACGTCGAACGCGAATCGCCACGTGGAGTGCGAGGACTGCCACAACCCGCACGAGGCGCAGGCGGGCACGTACTACTTCCCGACGGACAACAGCCAGAACAACAGAGCCACCGGCACGAACGCCGTGCCGATCTCGGCTGCGAACAAGGGCGTATGGGGTGTGAACATCAACGGCGCCACGAACGGCAACTGGGCGGGGTCGGGTACGTTCGGCTCGCCCACGCAGCCGACGTACGATAAGGTGGCGACCGCTGCGTACGAGTGGCAGTTGTGTTTGAAGTGCCACAGCATCTACGCATGGGGTCAGCAGACGCGTCCGACGGTCATGTCACTCGAGAACGCGAATGGCCCGATGACGGACGTCGGCCTCGATTTCAGCCCGCAGCAGTACGCCATCCACCCCCTGTTCGCGCAAGGCAAGAACCAGCCAGCGTCGACCCTATACGGTACGTGGAATTCTAGTACGAAGCGCCGGAACATCGGCGGGACGACGACCGGGTGGGGTCTGTCGAACACGTTCGTGGATGGGTGGCTTGCGACCAGCCGGGTGACGTGCTCGGACTGCCACGGTAACAACACCTGGACGAGCGTAGCGAGTGGGCCGCATGGGTCGGGCTATCGGTGGATCCTGCGCGGCTACAACACGGGCGTCAAGACGACCACGGCTGGCGGTGTCGTCAATCTGACGACGGCTGATGCACGGAGCTTCTGCAACAACTGTCACCGCGTGGACGTGTATTCGGATGCGGCCGGCAGCAACAGTGACGGCACGGCGGATCAACTCTCACGTGTCGACCACGATGGGAATGTCAACTCGAGTTGCATCGATCCGACGAAGCTCAGGACGGCGACGACGGGATGCCAGAACTGTCACGGCGGACGCGTGAATGACAACGCCATCGCGAACGGTGCGCTCCACGGCACGTCCATGGGTGCGGGCGATGGGAACAACACGAACGGACTCGTGCAGGATGGCGCACTCGTGGGTGACCCCATGGGCTACCGGTTCTGCAACGGTGCGGCGTGGGATGCACACTTGCTCGGTGACTCGAGCGGTAACGTCGGGTGCTCGACGCTAAACGCGAACGACGGCTACAGCACGTGCACGCAGCATACGGGCGTGTGGAGCAAGACCTTCACACCGAAGTACTACTATCCTCGTCCGAGCAGCTGATGACGACGGCGGTGCGATCGTGGGTGCATGCGCTGCCATACCACCGTAGCGTCTTGCGGTGGTGAGTGTGTGATGCTCCTGCGCGTCCTCGGTTCGCGCCGCTTCACCGCGTTCGTGCTCGCCGTGTGGTTTGGCCTCACGGTCGTGTGGCTCGTGCCGTTCGGTGTCTACGGGCTTCCTGACGCTCAGATCCGCACCATCGTCTACGGTGAACCGTTCTTCCGCGCGGTCTACGCGCTCGTGACGCTCAACGCGATCGCCTGCATGGTCGTGGCCGTCGGCACGACCCTCGCCACTGCTCGGAGATACCCGTCGCCGACGAGCACGCCCTCGGTCGCGCAGCGCGGAGCGCTCCGGCGCGAGCGCGTGTCGTACGAGCCGACCGCTGCGCGGGCCGCTCTGCGTGCGTACGGGTGCAGGCATGTGGTCTGCGGTGAGGGGTGGTGCTGGGGGGTCCGTCACCGGTGGTCGTCGCTCGGAACGGTCCTGTTCCACGTGGGTCTCATCGTGGCCTTCTCGGGCATGTTCATCGAAGCGTCGGTCCCTGCCGTGCGTTTCCAGGGTGATCTCGTGCTCGCTGAGGGTGAGTCATGCTCGGGCGGGGCGGACACGGCGTACATCGACGTGCCAGAGGGCGCGTCCCCCGTTTCGCCGGCGGTCGCGTTCACGGTGGAGCGCGTCGAGCCGCGCTTCTACCGGGACATCCTGCTGTTCACCTCGCTCACCGCGCACCTTCGCTCAGGTGACAAGGTCCACGAGGTACGCGTGAGTCATCCGTGGATCGTCGCACCCGACACGATGGTCTCGATCACCGACTTCGGCTATGCGCTCGACATCGAGACGCGCAGCGGGTCTGCCCGTGAGTCGGTCCGGTCCGTGTACAAGCTCAAGGCATTCCCCGCTGGCCAGTCCGATACGATCGATGTCGCCGTCGGTGATGCGGGCTACCGCATGACCGTCACGGTCTTCGGGGACTACATCGACCGCGATGGCACACCGGGGGTCCGCTCGTTCAACAGCGATGACCCCCGAGTGCTCGTGTCCGTCGCACGGAAGCTCAAAGCGGGTGGCGAACGGGTCCTCATATCGGAGCGGCTCATGGCGTTGGGCGATGCGGTCACCGTCCCCCACGGTGAGATCCGCATCCCTCGGCTGCGGCACTACGGCGTCTTCCGCATCGTGCGCGACCCCCTCGCACCCATCATCGCGTTCGGCCTGGCGTGCGTCGTCGTCGGCGTATCGCTCCGCCTCCTGCTCCCTCGCACCGAGGCGCTCGTGATGGGGGAAGGGGACGGCATCGTGGTGAGTGTCCGCTCTGAGATCTACGGGCAGCGCCCGGAGCTCGCAGCACGCATCGCCCGGTACCTGGAGGGGACGTCGTGATGATGACGGTGCATGGCGCTGCGTACTGGCTGACACTGCTCCTCATGACGGCGGCTCTCGTGGTCTCACTCGTGCGCATCGATGACCGCTCGACCATCCTCCGCATCGTGACTCTCGGCCTCGTCGCGCAGGTGGCCGCCGCAGGTGCGAGGTGGTGGCTGACCGGTCACCCGCCGATCTTCGGGACGTACGAGAACACCATCGCGGCATCCTGGGCGCTCGGCGTGGTGCTGGTGCGCAACCTCCTCAGGCGAGACCCGCCTGCACACCCGCTCGTCGTGCGCGCGCTCCTCGCATGGATGCTTGCGATCCTCGCCTATGGGCAGGCCTTCGACAAGACGCCGTATCCGCTCACCATCTCAGAGCGCAGTGTGATCGTGGATGTCCACGTCATCTTCGCGTGGACGGCCTTCTCGGTGCTCATCGCGAGCGCGATGCATGCTCTCGCACGGATCGTCGAGCAGGACGCGACGTGGCATCCGTCACTCGACCGGGCGGTCCTGCGCGGGGTCGGCGTGGGATTCGCTACACTGACGTCGATGATGGTCGTGGGCTCGCTGTACAGCTACGCGCTGTTCACCGACTGGTATCGCTGGGAGATCGTCGGTGCGAGTACGTTCGCTGCGTGGCTCGGCTACGGGTTGAGCTTGCATGCGTACCTCATGTTCGGTTGGCGGGGACGCAGGTTCGCGTGGTGTGCGCTCGCGCTCGTACCCCTCGTGCTCATGGCGTTCTGGTCGTGGAGTGTCATCTCCTCGACGTACCACCACTTCGACATACCGGTGATCAAGGCGTGGTGACGATGGGACGGGTGGTGAGGATCGGATCGTGGCGCATCCCGAGGCTCGCGCTGTGGGCCGTCGGGCTGGCTGTCGCCGTTCTCGTCATCCCCGCGGTCACGTTCATGGTGAGGGAGCGTCCGTGGGAGATGCGGGGGAGTGGTACCCCCGCCGTGGCCCGTTCGTTGCCCGTCCGCGGTGTCAACCTCGTCTACACCGTTCGCGAGGTGCTCGATGTCGCCTATGCGGACGAGACCTCATTCGTACCACGTCCGACCAAGGCTGCGGTGTCGTCGTATCTCGAGGTCGTCGCTCCAGCCCATGGCGGCGGCTTGTGGCTCGTCCATCACCCACCTGACAACGGCGCGGTACCCGTGGTGCGTCGGCTGCGAGCGGATGGCTCCGTCGCCGCCGCGTTCGAGACGACATTGGGGGCGACCCTCTTCACGCCATCTCCTGCTGGGGATCTGTGGGTCGATGTGGCGATGGGGGCGGGCACCTCAGAGCGCATCGTACGCTACGATGCCTCTGGGCGTGTCGTCAGGGTGTACGACCTCCCACCTGGGTTCCTCGCGCGGGCGATCACCTTCGATCCCGAAGGCGGCGTCTGGGCGCTCTCGGAGGAGTGGGGCGTGGATCCCGAGAGCAAGCAGGTCCACCTCAACCAGGTGCTCGTGCCTGTCGCGCTCCCGCAAACGATGGACCCACCAGCGGTGCCGCTATCGCTCGCGTTGGAAGGAGCGTTCTTCGGTGCGGATGGCCTGCTGTATCGCGTGCGATCCGATGGCGCCATCGAGCCGGGCAACGCGACCCCGGCGTTCACGGTCACCTCATGGACGAAGGCGGGCGAGCAGGTGGCGACGTACCGTCTGCCTGCGGACGTCCGTCCGTTCGCAGCGGACGCATCCGGCCGTCTCTATGCTGAGGAGCGACGTCCGGAGCGAGCGGTCGCACGGGGGGTCTCGACGCTTGGTGACCCAGCGGACGAATGTGCGACGCTGTGGGTCGTCGAACGGGATGGAACGGTGACGAAGATACCGGTTCTGTGGCAGGACGTGTTCACCGGATGGCCGCCGATCGCATGGCCACGGCCCGATGGCACCGTGGTGACGACGGTCGTGGACGGCACGCGCTTGCGGGTGCTCGAGTTGGTACCGGGAGAACGGGTTCGCGTGGAGGCCGATGCTCCGTTCGAGCCGGACCTCACCCTCATCGAGCCGAACGAGCCTCTCAGCGGCGATCCGTACGCGGCGTCGGACGATGCCGAGCGCGACCTCATGCGACTCGTCTACAGTGGCCTCGTGTCCCACGACGCGTCACTCGAGCCCGTCCCGGACATCGCCGTCCGTGTGCCGTCCAAGGAAAACGGCCTCGTATCACCCGATGGGCTCGAGGTCCGGTGGGAGATCAGGGACGGTATCCGCTGGCATGACGGCACGCCGGTGACCGCCGCTGATGTGGTGGCGACCTACCGCTATCTGCGTGACCACGCGTACCTTCCACACGGTCGACCGTTCCCCGGTTTCGATGCGATCGAGGACGTCAAGGCCGAGGGAGGCCAGGTCGTGGTGCGACTGCGCGAACCTGTCGGTGTGGCGCCCGAGTCCTTCTTCCCGTACGTGCTGCCCGCGCATGCCCTTCCTGCGACCACCACGGTGAACCCGCCACTGTTCGCTGCTCCCATCGGCTGCGGCCCGTACCGGCTCGTCCGCTGGGAGGATGGGTCGGGCTGGTACCTTGCGGCCTGGCGCGAGGGTTCACGGCAACCAGGAGCCGTCGAGCGCGTGCACGTCGTCTTCGCTCATGGGGAACGAGCACTCGAGATCCACCGCTCGACGTACGGACCCGTCGTGTGGGACTGGGTGGATGAGGAGCGTGTCGCGGAACTTCGCAAGAGCGGGGTCGTGGCGCGCGAATTCGCGACCGGTCGCTGGTGGGGCGTCCTGCTGAATCCACGTTCAGAGCCGACGACGGAGCGCGATGTACGGCGAGCCATCGTAGCGGCGCACCCCCGTGAGGCGCTCGTCTCGAACGTCTTTCCTCCATCCGAGACGAGTGTCCCGGTCGACCCCTATCCGCCGGTCGCTGACGCGCACGATCCATCGAGATCGGGCGTTCACGGCGATGACCTCGATGCCATCCCACGCCTCCTCACGTCGCTCGGGTGGCAGCGCACGCTCGATGAGAAGCTCGGTCGGTCGGTGTGGATGCGAGCGGGTGACCGGCTCGAGGTGCAGGGAAGCTCGACGCACAGGCAGTGGAACGACACGGAGATCCCACTGGAGGCGATGGACACCATCCAGCTGCGCTGGCGGGAGGTCGGATTCTTCGACGGGTACGACCCTGCATCCAAGCGTCACTACGCCTCATGGTGGCGACGCGGTGCGCTCGCCTCGGGCGAATACGGGGCGGGGCTCGGCGTCTTCCCGTGCACGCCCGACCCGGGGTGGGGCGGCGTGTTCGACCCTTCGGATGTGCCCTCGGCCGCCAATCCATACGGCATCGGGGTGGCCGCACCGCGTGATGCGACCCTCGCATCACTCTACGCTCGTGCGCGGGCCGAGTACGATCCGAGGAAGCGCGCCGAACTCGGCCGTGCGATCACGCGGCGGGCGATCGACGAGCTCGCGCTCGCCATCCCGGAACGATACGAGATGCGGCGCGTCGTCATCTCGGGTGGCCTGACGGGCTTCGACGCGCGAGCGCTGCCCTCGGGCGCCTTCAGTGACGTCTCTGACTGGGCGGTCGAGGGTGTCCGTCGATGAGTGGTCGGCGCATCGCGGTCGTGATCGGCGTGCTCGTCGCCCTCGGAGCCGGGATCATCCTCGCTTCTCGAATCGCGGAGGAGCAGCGGGTTCGTCGAGCGATCGCTCGGTACGACCTCGCGCTGCGGGAGGCCGTGCGCACACTGGATGAGAAGCCACTCGCGCCCGTGACGCACCCGCGTGAGCTCGGGCGCGTCCGCAGCTACCTCATCCTCTTGAAGGGCACCGCGACGCGACTGGAGGTCGAGCTGCTCGACCTCCAGGTGGAGTCGGTACGCTCGACCTCACCCACCATCACCGCCCTGGCCGTCGAGCGCTGGCGTGAGATTCAGCGAGACACCGTGAGCGGCGCCGTGCGAGCAGGGCCGTCGGAGAGGGTCCAGCGGATCGAGTACACGCTCCTTCCAGACGAGACAGGGAGGCTGCGCGTGTACCTGTCGCGGATCGTCGAGGATGGTTCGCGATGACGGCACGGCTTGGGCGCTGGGTGTTCGACCGGCTTGGCTCGGTTCGTCTCGCCGCCTGGCTCATGGCGGCCCTCGGCATCCTGTCGCTCGTGGCCTTCATCGTCCCGCAGCGGGTGTACCTCGGCGCGGCGTTCGACGCCTTCGCGGAGGAGGCGCCCGTCCTCGCTCGCATCATCACCGCACTCGGGCTCGATCGCATCTACACGGGGTGGCCGATCGCCATTCTGGGTGGGCTCCTTTCGGTCAACCTCGTCGCATGCACGCTCAGGCGCGTGTGGCACCAGAGGCGACAGAGCTCTCACGTCGGTGAGCCGCCTGCGGCCATCGCGGCCGCTGTGAGTGAAGCGCGCAACGCGGGCTGGGATGTCCTGCGTGCGACGGAGCTTTCAGTGACGCTCGTGAAGGGGCAAAGCGGGTTCTGGGGAAGCGTGCTAGCGCACGCCGGTCTGCTCATCGTCATCGTCGGTGGTGTGGTGACGATGCTCACGGGCTTCCGTGGCGAGATGGTGATAGCGGAGGGCCAGACGGTGCCGGATGAGCCGGCGTCCTACGTGATCGTGCGGACGCTGCCGCGTGTCGGAGAGCCGTTCAGCGGCGCGCATATCACGCTGGAGTCGATGGATGTGCGTTACGCGGACGACGTCGTGGTGTCCGCCGTCGCACGCATGCGTGCGATCGGAGCCGATGGTCGCGTGGTGCGCAAGGATGTGCGCGTGAACCACCCGTTCGAGGCTGGCGGCAAGACGTACCTGCTGCAGGACTCCGGTCACTCAGTGCGTCTCGTTGTGCAACATGAGGATGCGGAGGCGATACCCGTTGCGATATCGCTGGCTGAACAGACGCCGCACGGCTGGCGGGATGATCTGCGGTTGCCGCTCGACGGTGAAGAGGCGCACCTCTCGCTCGCCGCGACGCCGCGTCCGGTTGGTGCGCACGAGCCACCGCTCGAGCGGAAGCTTGCGATCGAGGACCCACGGCTCGACCTCACCATCGAGTATCGCGGTGAACGATGGCAGGGCGTCCTGGCGCCCGGGCGGTCCTCGGCATCCGTTGGCGGCCTGACCGTCACCTTCGAGGGTCTTGCACTGTGGACGCGCTTCCTCGTTCGTGGGGAACCCTACCGATGGGTGACGTTCCTCGGGTTCTGGGTCGTGGTCGCTGGGATGGCGTGGCGTTTCATGGTTCCCGAGCGCAGAGCTGTGCTGCGCATGGATGATGACGGTCGCGTTGCGGTGAAGGTCCGTACGTACCCATGGCCCGATGAGGTGTCGGGTGGTGTGGGTGTTCTCGGACTTGGTATCCGAGGTGCTATGCAGCGTGACGGTGTGCACGATGAGGAGCGTGTGAGCACGTGAGCCGGTACGAATCGCTGTCATTCTGGCTGGCCATCGGTGCGTACGTCATCGCGACGATCGCGATCACCGGCGCTTTGGTGTTCCGTCGCCAGCGCTTGCAGACCGTGGCGATGACATCGACGGTGATCGGTCTGGTCGCGCAGGCTATCGCCATCATCGTGCGTTCGAGGGTCGCGGGGCACTTCCCGTACATCGAGGACTATGAGAACGTGCTCGTCGGCTCGTTCGTGATGGTGCTCGCGTACATGCTCGTGGGCGCGCGCTACGAGTGGGCGAGGCTGGCTGGGGTCGTGATCCTGCCCGTCACGCTCATCACGTGCGGTTACGGTCTCACGCAGGCGGGACCCGCGTCGCCGGTCACGCCGCCGTACCAATCCGGGTGGCTCGTCGTGCACGTCACGTTCGCGTGGATCACGTACGCAGCCTACTCGACGGTGGCAGGGCTCGCGGCGGTGCACCTCATCCGCTCGCGAGCGGAACGCCGCGGAACGGTCGATCGCCTACCCGCTTGGCTCCCGTCCGCTGAACGCATCGAGGAGCTCTCGCTCCCCCTCGTGGCGTTCGGTTTCATCAACAACGCCGTGATGATCGCTTCGGGCTCGATCTGGGCGTACCGGCTGTGGGGCTCGTACTGGAGCTGGGATCCCGTGGAGACCTGGTCGCTCCTGACGTGGCTCGCATACGGCTTCTACCTCCACGCGCGACTAACGCTCCGCTGGAGCCGGGATCGCCTGGCATGGCTCGCACTCTTCTGTCTGTTCGGCATCCTCATGGTCTTCTGGGGTGTCCAACTGGTACCGTCGAGCTACCACTTGTTCCGGGACATGGGCGCGAACATGCCTAGCCTCAGTCGCCCACAGTAGGGATCCCATCCGCGCGAAGGAGCACTCGGACGATGCGCATCACGCTCATCTCGCCACCGTTCGGTGAGGGTGGCCAGAAGTCGAAGGGGCTCCCCATCGCTCCTCCGGTTCTCGAGTACCTGGCGGGGCTCACCGAGCAGGTTCGCCCGAGCGAACACGAGGTGACCCTCATCGATGCGAACGTCCGTGACTTCGATCCGGCGAGCCATGAGTCCGACCTCGTCGGGATGACCGTGCTCACGCCGCAAGCTCCATGGGCGTACCGGACCGCTGACGTCCTGCGCGCTCGCGGCATCCAGGTCATCCTCGGCGGGATACACGTGCACGCACTCCCGGATGAGGCGATGCGACACGCGGATGCGATCCTCGTCGGGGAGGCTGAGACGGTGTGGGGTCGCATCCTCGATGATGCTGCAGCGCGCCGTCTCGAGAGGCGTTACGACGGCCCGTTCGCGCCGCTCATCGGCCTTCCGCAGCCCCGCACGGACGTACTGCCGGATCGGTACATGTTCGGCTCCTTCTTCACGAGCCGGGGATGTCCCCATTCGTGCGCATTCTGCTCCGTGCACGAGTTCTTCGGGCGGACGGTCCGCGTACGCCCCATCGATGAGGTGGTGGCGGAGGTCGCAGCCAGCACGAAGCGCCTGTTCTGGAACATCGATGACAACGTATGGGGCGTGAACGTGAACCGCTCGATCGAGCTGTATCGCGAGATGGTCAAGCAGGTGCGTGGCAAGTGGTGGTTCGGCTCAGGGGACCTCGTGACGCTCAGCCATTCGCGGGCCGATGAGCTGCTCGACCTTGCGAGGGAAGCGGGTATGACCGCAGCGATGGTCGGCTACGAATCCGAGAACCCGCTCGTGCTCGATGAGCTCGATGCCACCAAGAAGCAAGGGAGGGACCGGCTGGACGCCATCAGGCGCATCCGAGCAGCGGGTATCGACGTGATGCTCTTCATCATGGTCGGTAGCCGTGCCGACCACATGCGCGACTTCGAGCGCATCCGCGAGCTGAGCGATCGCTTGGACGTAGCGGTTCACCCCGTGATGACGACACCGTTCCCAGGGACTCGCCTGTACGAGCGATACGAACCGTACCTGATCGCGGGTCAGGACTGGGACCTGTTCGATGGCAACCATGCGAACTTCGTCCACGATGACCTGGAGATGACGCCAGAGGCACGCGAGCGCGCACTCATCTCCTTGCGCGGTGAACTGTTCACGGTGCCCAAGATACTCAAGCGAATCACGCGTATCAGCATGAAGGGATTCCCGATGGCGCACATCACGTCATGGGCGGTGCAGTACCCGCAGGGACGCGCGTTCCATCAGTTCGCTTCCGAGCATGCGAAGATGGAGCGAGAGAGAGGTGCCGCATGATCGACGTGCTCATCATCATCAACAACTACTTCCATGATGTAGCGACAGCCGTGCTGCTCTCGAGCGCGGTGATCCTCCTCGTGCTCGCTCGAACCATCGGCCCGCAGGCACTCGCGCGTGCCTACCCCGTTCTCTCGCGCTTCGCGATCGGTGCGCTCGTGTGGATCGTCGCAGGCGGCGTGCCGCGCACGATCTTCTTCACGCGTTACGAGTGGGACCCCGCGGTGGTCAAAGGAATCGTGCCGGCGCTCATCGTCAAGCACGCGCTGATGGCGCTCGCCGTGATCGTGGGCGCGATGCTGTGGCGGCGGGTGCATGCGATGGCGCGCACGGCGGCCGTCGCGCAGGACTGAATCCGCGCTGCACTCGATCGTCACCGGGCTGCAGGCGCGGCGTCGCGTGGCGACGAGGAGCGGCTTTCAGGTACACTCGGATACCGTATCGCGTCCCATCCTGGAAGGCACCGCATGGATGTTCGCGCCCCCAAGGGCACCGCAGACATGCTCGGCGAGGTCGCACGTGCGTGGGAGTACCTCACGCGCATGGCGCAGGACCTCTTCTCGCGCTACGGGTACGAGCCCATCTACACGCCCCTGTTCGAGCACACCGAGGTCTTCACGCGTGGCATCGGCGAGGCCACCGACATCGTCTCCAAGGAGATGTACACGTTCCTCGACCGCTCCGGGCGCTCGCTCACACTGAGACCAGAAGGGACCGCGGGTGTCGTGCGCGCTGCCCTCGAGCACTCCCTCGTGCAGCCGGGCGCGGTCGCGAAGCTGTACTACGCTGGCCCGATGTTCCGGTACGAGCGCCCGCAGAAGGGTCGCATGCGGCAGTTCTGGCAGATCGGCGCCGAGGTGCTCGGTGCGGCCGAGCCGAGCGCGGACGTGGAGGTCATCGTCATGCTCGTGCGCTTCTTCGAGGCGGTCGGCATCCCGCGCGAGCGCATGCGGCTCCTGCTCAACTCCATGGGTGATGACGCATGCCGCCCCGCTTATCGCGAGCGTGTGCGCGAGCACATCGTCGCGCACGCCGACCGGATGTGTGAGGAGTGCCGTCGCAGGGCCGACCTCAACCCGTTGCGCGCGTTCGACTGCAAGAACCCATCGTGCGTCGAGGTGATGACGAGTGCACCGCTCCTGCGCGACTCCCTCTGCGAGGCATGCGCGGCGCACGACGCGACCGTCCGGGCCCAACTCGACGCGCTCGGCATCGTGTACGAGGATGCGCCGCGGCTCGTCCGCGGGCTCGACTACTACACCCGCACCGTCTTCGAGGTGCAGGTATCCGAGGGGCTGGGCTCGCAGAACGCCATCGGGGGCGGTGGCCGGTACGATCGACTCATGGAAGCGTACGGCGGGCCGTCCACGCCAGGCTTGGGTTTCGCGCTCGGGTTCGAGCGCACGCTGCTCGCGATGCAGGCAGCGGGCGTGCACGTGACGGATGAGCGTGCGGCGAGCGTGTACGTCGCTGCGGTCGATGCGAGCGTCCGTCCCGTAGCGTTCGGGGTCGCCATGCAGCTGCGCGACGCTGGCGTCGCGTGCGACGTCGATCTGCAGGGGCGCAGCCTGAAGGCGCAGTTCAAGCAAGCCGGCAAGTCGGGCGCGGAGTTCGTCGTCGTGGTCGGACCTGACGAACTGGCAGCCGGGGAGGTCACCCTCCGGGCGATGGACACGAGGATCGAGACACGCGTACCGCTCGAGCGCATCGTCGCGGCGGTGCGCGACGCGATCGACAGGAAGGCGAGTGAGGCATGATCGACGCCCAGTACTCCATGAGGACGCACATGGCCGGCCTGCTGCGCGCAAGCGATGCGGGCACTGCGGTTCGGCTCGCAGGGTGGGTGCACCGTCGCCGTGACCACGGCGGCCTGCTGTTCATCGACCTCAGGGACCGAGCCGGTATCGTCCAGTGCGTGTTCGACCCGGAGCTCTCAGGTCGTGCGTTCGCCGGTGCGGAGCGGCTCAGACCGGAGTGGGTCGTGCTCGTTGACGGCACCGTGCGCATGCGGCCCGAGGGCACGGTGAATCCGGCGCTGCCCACGGGCGAGGTCGAGGTCGTCGTGACGTCCGTGCGGGTGCTCAACACGTCGAAGACCCCTCCGTTCGAGATCGATGCCGCATCCGACACGGACGAGGCGCTCCGTTTGCGCTACCGCTACATCGACATGCGACGTCCCGACGTCCTCGAGGCGTTCATCCTTCGCGACCGCGTCACCCAGCGGTTCCGCAAGGTGCTCGAACGCCAAGGCTTCCTGGAGATCGAGACGCCCATCCTCGGGCGCTCGACCCCGGAGGGAGCGCGCGACTTCATCGTGCCGAGCAGGCTGTCGCCCGGCTCGTTCTACGCGCTCCCGCAGTCACCGCAGCTGTTCAAGCAGTTGCTCATGGTCGGCGGCGTCGAGCGCTACTACCAGATCGCGCGCTGCTTCCGCGATGAGGATCTGCGGGCCGACCGTCAGCCGGAGTTCACGCAGGTCGACATCGAGATGTCCTTCATCGAACAAGAGGACATCCTCGGTCTCATGGAGGAGGTCATGCACGAGGTGATGCGGGAGGCGGGCGTCGACCTTCCCGTCCCGCTGCCGCGTCTAACGTACGCTGAGGCGATGGAGCGCTTCGGTTCGGACCGTCCCGATATGCGCTTCGACATGGAGCTCGTCGATGTGAGCGAGGTCTTCCGCGGCAGCTCGTTCAAGGTGTTCGCGAGTGCTCTCGCATCTGGCGGCGTCATCAAGGCGCTGTGTGCTCCTGGCGCTGGGGACTTCAGTCGCGGCAGGATCGACGCGCTCGCGGAGGCCGCCATCGAGGCCGGAGCGAAGGGTCTCGCGTGGATCGCCCTCACATCGGGAGGTGAGGTGCGCTCGCCTATCGCGAAGTTCCTCACCGACGAGGAGTGGCGCGCGCTCACCGAGGCAACGGGTGCGACCCCGGGGGACCTGCTCTGCATGGTCGCGGATGCTCGACCGGTCGCCTGTGAGGTCCTCGGTGCGCTGCGGCTGCGCCTCGCCGAGGAGTGTGCGGTGCCGAAGCGGCGCCTGAGCGCAGTGTGGGTCGTGGACTTCCCACTCTTCGTCTGGGATGAGCAGGAGGGTCGCTGGAATGCCAATCACCACCCCTTCACGCGGCCGTTCGACGAACACCTCGATCGCATCGAGACGGACCCGGGAAGCGTCCTGTCGTACTCGTATGACCTCGTGATCGATGGCATCGAGATCGGCGGTGGGACATTGCGCATCCACGACGCGGAGCTGCAACGTCGTGTGCTGCGCATGCTCGGTCATTCGGATGAGGCTGCGAGCGACCAGTTCGGCTTCCTGCTCGACGCGCTCGAGCTCGGTGCTCCGCCGCACGGCGGTATCGCGCTCGGGCTCGACCGCCTCGTCATGCTGCTGGCGGGCAAGCACTCCATCCGCGACGTCATCGCGTTCCCCAAGACGGCATCCGGGTCCTGTCCTCTCACGGGTGCGCCGGCTCCGGTGAGCGCACAGCAGCTCAAAGAGGTGCACCTCAAGCTCGACTGACGGGGGGTCGCATGTCGGTCACGCTGATCGTATCGGTCGCCATCGTCGTCGCCGCGTCGGTGGCCTTCGCTGTGGTCGGTGAGCGGTACCGGTTCGACCTGTTCTCGGATGCGTACGTCAGCTGGGTGCGAGCGATCGGGGTCGGCGCGCTCGTGGGGCTCGGTGTCACCTTCGCATGGGCGAAGTGGAGCGAGCCAGCGCTCGTCGCGCTCGTCGCAGCCGGAGTCGTGGTTCTCGCGGTCGCGTTCGTGCTGGTGCATCGGCGCCTGACGGACGCGTACCGCGCCTCGGCGGGTGGCGCGAAGCAGGCATCGGGATCTGACGGGTCGTGAGGTGGCAGCCGGGCCTGTCCGGTGCTACGATACTGGTGGCTTCGCCTTGCGCGACTTCGGATATGAGCGGTTGAACCAACACTTCTGATAGGGGAGCCTCATACGGTCCGGCCGAGTGGTATCCCGCCTCGCTCGGGAAGCGCGAAACCGGCCTGCGGGCACCCACCTGCGAGAGAGCAGGTTCACCTTCCGAAGCGCGCGAGGCGGGGTTCTTATGACCTCTGAGTGGGAGGGGCTCGATGCGCACGCCGATCGCACTACTTCTCGCCGTCTGTCTCGCCTTCATGTTGAGTGGGTGCGGGGGAGGCGGCCAGGCCGATACAGGCTCGCAGGCGCCGGATGCTGCTCCAGCACCAGCCGCCCCACGTCAGGCTTCTGAGGAGGTCATGACCGACCGTTCACCCGTGGAAGCGACGGCTCCAGCGCCCTTCCCGTCCGTTCTGTCGACCGCGCTTCCCGAGGAGCTCTCGGCACGCCTCGATGCCGGGCGCCCGATGGTGCTGTTCTTCTATGACACCACCGAGCCAGAGACCAAGGCTGTGCGCGCCGAGCTCGATGCCGTCCTCAAGGAGAACAGGGGTCTCGTGGACCTCGTGACCTTCGATGTCACGCAAGCGGATGGAACGGAGCCCTCGCCGACAGCCAAGCAGGCGGCCGTGCTCGCAATCGACCTCGGCGTCAAGGGGACGCCGTACATCATCGTAGTGGACCGCAACGGCTTCATCACGTGGCGCATGCTCGGTTTCGTCGATCGGGACGTCATCGGTCGAGAGGTGCTCCGCGCGACGGAGTGACACGTGGACGATCTCTTCTTCGCTGAGGCCGCCAGGGCCCGCGAGCACGGTGCCCCTCTGGCGGTGCGCATGCGACCGCGCACCCTCGACGAGTTCGTCGGACAGACTGAGGCCGTCGGGCCGGGCACGGCGCTCAGGCGAGCCATCGAGAACGATGCGCTGTCGTCCGTGATCCTGTACGGGCCGGCCGGGTGCGGGAAGACGAGCCTGGCTCGCGTCCTCGCTGGCGCGACGAAGGCGCACGTCATCGAGCTCTCAGCGGTGAGTGCCGGCGTCTCCGAGGTCCGGGCGGCGATCCGTGAGGCCACTGACCGGCTCACGTTCTCGGGGCAGCGCACGATCCTGTTCATCGACGAGATCCATCGATTCAGCAAGGCGCAGCAGGATGCGCTGCTCCACGCGGTCGAGGACGGGGTCATCATCCTCATCGGAGCCACCACCGAGAACCCGTACTTCGAGGTGGTCTCCCCGCTGCTCAGCCGCTCCCAGATCGTCGTCATGCGCGCGCTCCGGGACGACGAGATCCAGGCGATCGTCGAGCGTGCGCTCGTCGATAGCGAGCGCGGTCTCGGTGGGAGGGTCGTCCTTGAGGCGGGAGCGCTCGGCGAGATCCAGCGCCTGGCGGCTGGTGATGCGCGCATCGCACTCAACATCCTCGAGTCGGCATCCGACCTAGCGCCGATGGGTGAGGATGGTCTCGTGCGTGTCGGCCCCGAACACGTGCGGCAGGCCGTCGGGAGCAGGCTCCTCGTGTACGACAAGAAGGGGGACACACACTACGACGTCGCCTCGGCCTTCATCAAGTCGATGCGGGGCAGCGACCCCGATGCGGCCGTGTACTGGCTCGCGCGCTTGGTCGAGAGCGGGGAGAGCCCCACATTCATCGCGCGCAGGATGCTCATCTTCGCCTCAGAGGACATCGGCACAGCGGACCCCACGGCGCTCCTCATCGCGCATGCTGCGGTCAAGGCGGCGGAGTTCGTCGGATGGCCCGAGTGCCGCATCAACCTCGCCCATGCGGCGATACACCTCGCGCTCGCACCGAAGTCGAACGCATGCTACGTCGCGATCGAGGAAGCTCTCGAGGAGGTACGACAGGGACGTGCGGCTAAGGTCCCCGACCATCTGCGTGATCGCCACCGCCCGGGCGCCGAGGGGTACCCGCCGTACGTGTATCCGCATGACGACCCGGACGGTGCAGCATCGCAGCGCTACCTGCCCGAACACCTCGTCGGGCGCCGGTTCTACCGACCGAGCCGCACACCCACGGAGGGGGATGCGCCGACGTAGGGCTGCGGCCTCGTGTTTGCTACACTGGTCGTGTCCTGCGCCCCGTCGCGAGAGGTCAAGGGATGGATGTCGGATCGGTGCTCGGGATCGTCCTCACGGTGCTCGCCATCGTCCTGGTCAGCGTGGGCATCTACGCCATCGTCATCCTCATCCACACCCTCGTGGACGTGCAGCGTGTGGTGCGCGAGGTCGAGGTGAAGGTGATGCCGCTCGCGGACAAGGCCGATACGGTGCTCGATGCGCTCAGCTTGGAGCTCCTGCGCATCGATGGGATCGTGAGCGACGTCGAGAATGTCTCGGACGTCGTCTCGAGTGCCTCGGATGTCATACGCGCTCCTGCCACGGCCATCTCCTCGCTCGGAGCGCGCATCGCGCGTGCGCTCGCCCGCTCGCGTCGGTCGTGACCATCGTCGGAAGAGGTTCGGAGGAACGATGCGATCGGATCGTGTCACGCTCACCGTCCCGGCCAAGAGCGAGTACGCCAGAACGGTACGCCTGCTCGCCGCTGAGTTGGCCGGCCGCATGGGCATGACGTACGACGAGGTGGATGACGTGCGCATCGCTGCTGAGGAGGCGTTCGTCTTCGCGTGTGCGCGCGTGCCGTATGGTGATGATGTGGCATTCACGTTCGCGATCGAAGGTCCCACGCTCGCGGTCTCCGTCGGTCCCGTCCCCAACGTCGCGGGCGCGGCCGAGGAGGAAGGGGAGCCGCTCGACCGGTATGCCTTGTTCATCCTCGAGTCGGTGTGCGACAGCACGGAGCTCGATGAAGGCCCAGGTTCGTGCACGTTGCGCGTGACCAAGCACAAGACGACAGAGGTGTGATGGTGCCGAGGGCCTCGAAGAAGGGCGAGCGACGGCTCGTGTGGGACAGGGCGCACACACGCGAGCTGTTCCGTCGCTACCAGCAGGAGCATGACGAGGCGGCGCGCGATGAGCTCGTCTCGATGTACCTGAACCTCGTCAAGTACCTGGCGAGCCGCTTCCGCAACAGAGGCGAGCCGATCGACGACCTCATCCAGGTCGGCACGATAGGCCTCATCAAAGCCATCGACCGGTTCGACATCGATCGCGAGGTCGAGTTCACCACGTATGCCACGCCGACGATCGTCGGCGAGCTCAAGCGGTACTTCCGTGACAAGGGTTGGGCCATCAAGGTGCCCCGGCGACTCCAGGAGCTCTCGTTCCGCATCAATCAGGCCATCGATGCGCTCACGCAGCGGCACCAGCGCTCGCCGACCATCATCGAGATCGCGGACTACCTCGGCGTCACCCCCGAAGAGGTGCTGGAGGCCATGGAGTCGAGCGAGGCATACAACTTCGTGTCGCTCGAAGGCGACCGGAGTCAGGACGGGCAGGAGACCTTCTCGATCCTCGAGTACATCGGCAAGGACGACGAGATCCTCGCGCTCGTCGAGGACCGGGCTGCGCTCCTCCATGCTCTGAAGGAGCTCTCGCCTCAGGAGCAGCGCGTCTTGTACCTGCGGTTCTTCCAGGGGCTCACGCAGACCGACATCGCGCAGGAGCTCGGCATCTCGCAGATGCAGGTCTCGAGGCTGCTGCGCAGGACTCTCCGCACGCTGCGCGAGCACCTCGTGGCCGAGGAGGTGTGACGGGTGGCGTCCGGCACGCGTGATGCAGGGGAGCGGTGGCGCGAGGCCGCCTTCCGCGTCTGGACGCTCATCGGCGTCCTGATCCTCGTCGTGGCCGTCTCCTTCGTCCTCCTCCGCATCGCCCGTGCGCTCGTTCCCTTCGCGCTCGCCCTCGTGATCGTCTACCTGTTCCGCGGGCCGGTGGACGCCCTCGAACGCCGTGGCATGAAGCGAGGTCTCGCGATCGCGGCTTGCTACCTCGCTTCGCTCGCGATCCTCGTGCTCGCGGGACTCTTCGTCATCCCTCCGCTCATCGAGCAGGTCCGGGAGTTCCTACAGTCCTTCCCGATGTACTACGACCGCGCCATCGCGACGTGGGAGGATTTCAGCCGCCGATACGCAGCCATGGAGCTCCCTCCGTGGGTCGACACCGCGCTCGCATCGCTGCGTGAAGGTCTGGCTGCCGGCCTCATGTCGTGGTCGACGTCGCTCGCTCAGCACCTGCTCTCGTGGGGGAGCAGCGCCGTGTCGCTCCTCCTGAACGGCTTCCTCGCCATCGTCGCGAGCTTTTGGCTCCTCAAGGACCTCGATGCGATCAAGCGTGAGGTTCGCCTCCTCGCAGGTCCGAAGCGGCGTGAGGAGGCGGCGATCATCTCGGGCACGGTCTCGAGGGTGCTCAGTGGGTACCTCCGCGGGCAGGCCATCGTCTCGGCTGCGACGGCGGTGATCGTGACCCTCGGCTTCAGCATCCTCGGCGTTCCGTATGCGCTCGTGCTCGGCCTGCTCGCCGGCGCACTCAACATCATCCCGTGGTTCGGACCGCTCGTGGCAGAGGTCATCTCTGCGATCGTCGCCGTCTTCGTCAGTCCGTGGCTCGCGCTCGGTGCCGTGCTCGTCATCGTCGCCGCACAGCAGATCACGGACCTCCTCATCACGCCGCGGGTCATGTCCGAGCAGGTCGACCTGCATCCGGTGCTCGTGATATTCTCGCTGCTCGTCGGTGCCACGCTCGCTGGCTTCGTGGGCATGGTCATCGCGATCCCCGTGGCAGCCATCGCGAAGGGAGTGTTCGTCTACTACTTCGAGAAGTGGACGGACTCGAAGATCACGACCGAACGAGGTGCGTTGTTCAAGGAGCGCCCGTGTGACGCGACACCTGATGTCGAGGACGCGCCGTGAGTCCCCGTGCGCTGTGAGACCGAGGAGTGGACGTGAGATCGGCTGAGATCAGAGAGAGCTTCCTGTCGTTCTTCGAGAGCAAGGGCTGCAGGCGTCTGCCCTCGTCCTCGCTCGTGCCCGATGACCCCTCCCTCCTCCTCACGTCCGCCGGTATGGTGCAGTTCAAGCCGGTCTTCCTCGGGCTGCGGGACCTCGGGTTCACGCGTGCGACGACGTGTCAGAAGTGTGCTCGTACGACCGACATCGACATCATCGGCACGACCGGTCGGCACCACAGCTTCTTCGAGATGCTCGGCAACTTCAGTTTCGGCGACTACTTCAAGAGCGAGGCGTGCGCGTGGGCGTACGAGTACTCGACGCAGGTGCTCGGTCTCGATCCGGACAGGCTGTGGTTCTCGATCTTCGAGGATGACGACGAGGCGGAGGCCGTCTGGCGCGACGAGGTCGGCGTGCCTGCGGAGCGCATCGTGCGCATGGGAGCGAAGGACAACTTCTGGTCGGCTGGTCCCACCGGCCCGTGTGGACCGTGTTCGGAGCTCTACTACGATCAAGGTCCTGAGGTCGGGTGTGGCTCGCCCGATTGTCGACCCGGGTGCGACTGCGACCGATTCCTCGAGTACTGGAACCTCGTCTTCATGCAGTTCGACCGCCAGGAGGACGGGACCCTCGTTGCGCTCCCCAAGAAGAACATCGACACCGGCATGGGTCTCGAACGCGTGGCCGCGATCATGCAGGGGGTACACTCGAACTTCGAGACCGACATCCTGCGGGGCATCCTCGCCCGCGCCGAACGGGTGAGCGGTGTCGCGTACGGCACCGCCGAGCGCTCCGACACTTCGCTGCGCATCCTCACCGACCATGCCCGTGCGGTGACGTTCCTGATCGCCGACGGCGTGCTGCCGAGCAATGAGGGACGTGGCTACGTGCTCAGGCGTCTGCTGCGGCGCGCGGTGCGTCACGGGCGCCTCCTCGGTGTGGAGCGGCCGTTCCTCGGTGAGCTCGTCGACGAGGTCGTGGAGCGGATGGGAGATGCGTATGTGGAGATCGTCGAGCACCACGATCTCATCAAGGGCATCGTGGCCTCCGAGGAGGAGCGCTTCGGCGCGACGCTCAGGCAGGGACTCACGCTGCTCGAGGAGGCGGTTGAAGCCGCGCGGACGCTAGGTGACGGCGTGCTCGACGGTACGCTCGCGTTCACGCTGCACGACACCTACGGTTTCCCGTACGAACTGACGAGCGAGATCGCGGCGGAATCCGGGCTCACCGTCGACAAGGAGACGTTCGACGCTGCCATGGAAGAGCAGCGCGCTCGCGCGCGGGCAGCCGTCAAGGACGAGTCATGGTCGGCGTTCAGCAGCGCGTTCGCAGCCATCGGCACAAACCTTCCTGGCGGCGTCGAGTTCCTCGGGTACGAGCAGGACGCGTGTGACACGACGGTCGTGGGGATCGTGGTCGACGGCGCTTTGGTCGAGCGCGTCGAGGCCGGAGCGCACGCGGAGGTGGTGCTCGCCGCGACGCCGTTCTACGGCGAGCAGGGCGGCCAGGTGGGGGATACCGGTGAGATCACGGCGGAGGATACCCGCTTCGCCGTGACGGATACGCGCATCCCGGTGCCGGGCATCATCGCACACAGCGGTCTCGTGGAGCGAGGGACGCTCGCCGTCGGTGATCGGGTGCACGCTGCCATCGACGTCCCCCGTCGAGAGCGCATCAGACGCAATCACACGGCCACGCACCTCCTGCACTGGGCGCTGCGCGCCGTCCTCGGCGAGCACGTGCGTCAGGCGGGGTCCCTCGTCGCCCCCGATCGGCTCAGGTTCGACTTCACGCACTTCGAAGCGCCCAGCCGCGAGCAGCTCGACCGCATCGAGCGCCTCGTGAACGCGAGGATCATGGAGAACCACCCCGTGCGTACGTTCGAGACCTCGTTCGCGACTGCCAAGGAGCTCGGGGTCACGGCGTTGTTCGGAGAGAAGTACGGCGAGATCGTGCGCGTCCTCGAGGTGGGAACGTTCTCGAAGGAGCTGTGCGGCGGTACGCACGTCGCCCGCACGAGCGAGATCGGCTTCATGCGCATCGCCTCGGAGGGGAGCGTCGGCGCCAACGTGCGCCGCATCGAGGCGGTCACGTCGTTCGATGCGCTGGAGCGTGTGTATGCGGACGAAGCCATCCTGCGCACCCTCGAGGAGGGACTGAGGTCCCCTCGCGGCGAGCTCGTCGCTCGCATCGACGCGCTCGTGAAGCGCGTCAGGGAGGCGGAGGCGTCGCTCGCGCAGGCTCGGCGCGAGGGTGCCGCAGGCGAGGTGGAGCGCATCGCCAGCGGGGCTGTCGACGTGGGTTATCCGCTCATCGTCGCTCGGGTGCCGGCGACCAGCGCAGCGGCGTTGCGGGAGTTCGCTGACGAGCTCCGTGTGCGCATCGGTGGCGGGGCTGTCGTGCTGGCGTCGGAGACGAACGGCTCGGCGTTGCTCCTCGCGGCCGGCTCCGACGCCGCTCTCAGCAAGGGTTTCGATGCGGGTGCCGTCATCAAGGCCATCGCTCCGCTCGTTGGCGGCGGTGGCGGCGGGAAGCCCGCCATGGCGCAGGCGGGCGGCAAGGACCCCTCGGGGATCGAGGCTGCTCTCGCCGAGGCACGGCGACTGCTCGGAGCGACGTGAGGTGCGTTACCTCGGTCTCGACATCGGCCACGTCCGGGTCGGCGTGGCCGTGTCCGACCCGACGGGCACCGTCGCCACGCCCGTAGGCGTGCTGGACGGGAAGCGACTCGCGACGGATGTGCGTCCGCTCGCGGATCTGTGCGCGGAGTACGAGGTGACCACGCTCGTGGTGGGGCTACCACTCACGATGCACGGCGAGGAGGGTCCGCAGGCCCGAAGCGTTCGTGAACGAGCGAGGACCTGTGCGCAGGCACTCGGGATTCCCATCGTCTTCGTGGATGAGCGTCTGTCATCCAAGCAGGCCACCCGAGCGATGCGCGCATCGGGCATCGACGCGCGCGCTGGCCGCACCCGCGTGGATGCGGTCGCCGCGTCGCTCATGCTACAGACGTTCCTCGACGCAAGGAGAGACGCGACGGATGAAACGCGCGAGTGACCGGGACGATCGGCGCGTGAGGACCGCGCGTCGTCACGCGCGGCGGTCGCCGATGGGTGGGCGCGTGAGACCATCGAGCACGCCCGAGCGCCGGCGGGCACTGCTCGCCTTCGTCGTGCTCGTCGGCCTCATCATCGCGGTGGCGATCCCCATCTTCGGTGCGTACACCGTGCTCATGAAGCCTGAGGTGCGCGTGGAGCCGGGACGGCCGGTCCGTGTCGAGATCCCACCAGGTGCGGACACCGCCACGATCGGCGAGATACTCGCGAAGGCCGGCGTCATCGAGAACGCCGCGATGTTCCGCGTTCGTGCGCGCATCGACGGGGTCGACGGGGATCTCAAGCCGGGTGTGTATGACCTCACCACGCGGATGCCGCATGACGAGGTGGTGCGTCGGCTGCTGGCGGGTCAGCCGAAGGAGTACGTGACCATCACCGTCCCTGAGGGTTTCACCATCGAACAGATCGCCGCTCGCATCGAGAGCAGACTCGGCATCCCAGCGACGGAGTTCGAGAAGCTGGCGCGAAGCGGAGCTCCCGCCTTCGCTCAGGAGCATACGTACCTCGCCGACGTCAGGACCGGTTCTCTGGAGGGGTACCTCTTCCCCAAGACGTACGAGGTGGAGGAGGAGGCGAGCGCGACAGCCGTGATCGAGATGATGCTCGATCAGTTCGACAAGGAGATCGCCTCCGTGGACCTCTCGTACGCGCGCAGCCGGAACCTCACGCTGCACGACGTCGTCATCATCGCGTCGATGGTGGAGCGGGAGGCTCGCCTCGATCGCGAGCGCCCGCTCGTCTCATCGGTCATCTACAACCGGCTCCGCAAGGGCATGCGACTCGAGATCGATGCCACGATCGAGTACATCCTACCGGGCACGCGGCCACGACTGCTCAACAAGCACCTGCGCATCGACAGCCCGTACAATACGTACATGTATCCCGGGTTGCCCATCGGACCCATAGCGAACCCGGGTCTCGCGTCGCTCAAGGCGGCTGCCCAGCCTGCTGAGACGAAGTACCTGTACTACGTGCTCACGGGTAAGGATGGTTCGCATACGTTCACGGAGACGTACGAGGAGTTCGCCAAGGCGAAGCAGCGCTCGCGAGAGGTGGTGCCGTGACCAATGACCGCATCCGGTGAACTGGCGATCGCCATCGAGCACGCTGGGAAGGTGTACCGTGCGCTCGGCAAGCGTCCGAAGCACGCGGTGGCCGACGTATCGCTGCGTGTCCACGCGGGCACGATCCACGGACTGCTCGGACCGAACGGCGCAGGCAAGACGACGACGCTCAAGATGCTCCTCGGTCTCGTGAAGCCTTCGGCAGGCACGTTCCGCGTCCTGGGGGAGGATGCCACGCGACCCGCCGGACGCGCGCGGATCGGCTTCCTGCCCGAGCAGCCGTACTTTCCGACGCATCTGACGGCGATGCAGACGCTCGAGTTCTACGGGGTGCTGGGAGGGCTGACGCGAGCGGAGGCGCGCTCGCAAGGTGCGGGGCTCCTCGAGCGTGTGGGCCTCGAGGACTCGCGCGATATCGAGCTGCGTGCGTTCTCGCGGGGCATGCTGCAACGCCTCGGCATCGCGCAAGCGCTCCTCGGGTCGCCGAAGGTCGTGGTCCTGGATGAGCCGGCCTCCGGCCTCGACCCGGTCGGGCAGCGTGACGTCCGCAACCTCATGCTCAGCCTCCGCGCGGAAGGGGTGACGATCCTGCTCAGCTCCCATCAGCTCTCTGAGGTGGAGGCGGTGTGCGATCGTGTCACCATCCTGGATCGGGGGCGTGTCGCTGCAGAGGGGCACATCGACGACCTGCTCAACGTGCGCGGGCGGACCTCCGTCACCGTTCGAGGTATCGAGGCGCTGCCCGTGGGCATCGCTGCGCTCGCTGATGATGTCGCGGTCTTCGGGAGCAGGTGGGTCTTCTCCGTGCCCGAGGCGAGCATCAGACAGGTCGTCGATGTGCTCGATGACGCAGGGGGGACGATCGTCGCCATCTCCCCCAAGCGCGAGTCGCTCGAGGATTACTTCGCACGATTGCTCACGCGCGCACGTGCGGAGGAGGTGGCGTGATGTATCGAAGGATCCTGTCGATCGCGCGTGCGGTCTTCCTCGATAGCATCAAGCGGCGCGTGCTCCTCGTCGTGCTACTGTTCGCGGGTATCATGACCGCGCTCATCCCGCTCCTGCCGAGCTACGGCGTCGGTGTGGTGCGCGCGGTGTTCGGCGAGTTCGCAATCACGCTGACGTACATCACGGCGCTCGTCGTCACCATCGCCCTCGCGGTGACGCGCATACCGGGGCAGATCGACCGTCGGACCGTCTACAGCATCCTCGCGCGACCGGTCGCTCGCTTCGAGTATGTGGTCGGCACGTGGCTCGGGACGTTCGTGACCGCAGGCGTGTTGATCGCCGCCTTCACCGTCGTGAGCGAGACGGTCGGTCTTGCGACGTACGGTGATCCATTGATCACGCTGTGGGTCGGTGCACTCGGCATCTGGCTCGAGATCGGCGTCCTCGCCGCATTCGCCATCGCCATCTCGACGGCGGCATCGCCCATCACGAACGTCGTCGCGACGAGTGCGCTGCTCGTCCTTGGTCACTCACGAGCAGCGCTCGTGGGCTCAGACGACGCCTTCGCGTTGCGCTGGTTCTACCCCTCGCTCGACACGTTCAACGTGGTGACGGCCGTCACGCACGGAAGTGGTATCCCGCCCCTGTACGTCGTGAGCATGCTCGTCGTCTTCGCCGGCTTCGTCGGGCTGGGGCTCCTTCTCGGATCGGTCCTCATGGAGAGGCGTGATCTGTGATGGCGTCGGCATCCCGTCGCCTGGCGATCCGTGCCACAGCGGCGTGCGCGCTGCTGGCGATCGTGCTCGTGGGACAAGCCGCGAGTGATGCGCTCGTGCCCGAGGTCCAGCGCTCGGGTCGCATCGACGACATCGGTCGCATCAGCGATTCGTACCTCGGGGGCGTGAAGGTCTTCGTGGCCGCTGTGCTGTGGAACCGCATGGAGCCGCTCATGCACGCGTACTACGGTCATGTCGCCCTCGCTGACCAACGGTACGTGCTGCCCACGGTTGCGCTCGTGGTCACGCTGGACCCCTCGCTGTACGATCCGTACTACGTCGGTGCGTGGATCGTAGCGCGCAACGGGCACGTGGATGAGGGATTGGAGCTGGCTCGACGCGGTGTCGACAGCAACCCGCACGCGGGTGTGCTCCTCGTGTCCTACGCGCAGATGCTGCACCTCATGAAGGGCGACCTCGAGGCGGCGTACCGCTACGCGAGTGCCGCTCTCGCACCAGACACCGTGTGGCGTTCGCTCGAGGAACAGTACGAGGGGTACGCCGTCATCCGCGACATCCTACGGGCGAACGGTCGGAGCGATGAGGCCGAGCTCGTGCAGCGTGCGATGACCGATCTGGCTGCGCGCATCGAGGCTGGTGAGGACGCAGAGGCGGGCCACCACGACCACGAGGAGTGAGGCGTGCCACTGCTCCTGCCGGACCTGACCGCTCGCAGCGCACCGGAGATCGATCTCGCGGGTCTTGCGACTCGTGGGATCCGTGGACTCATCGTCGACCTGGATAACACGCTCCTGCCACGCGACACGGGCGTGATGCCTGACGCGCACGTGCGGTGGATCCGCTCGGCTGCCGACCACGGCCTGGCCGTCTGCCTCGTCTCGAACAACTGGCACCGGATTGTGCGTGAGGTCGCTCACGAGTTCGGCTTACCCATCGTCGCGCGGGCCGTCAAACCGCTCCCGTTCGCCTTCTGGCGTGCACTGGCCGTGATCGGGCTCGAGGCGCGTGAGGTCGCGGTCATCGGTGACCAGGTCTTCACGGACGTGCTCGGAGGGAACCTCGTCGGGTGTCTCACCATCCTCGTCGAACCCCTATCGTCGCACGATCTCCCGCACACACTGGTGCTTCGGAGGCTCGAGTCGCTCATAATGAGGGGGAGGTACGAACGCACGGCCGATCGAGGAGGTCCGAACGTACCGTGAGGATCGATGGACGGACACGCATCGCGGGCATCGTCGGTTGGCCAGTGGATCGGTCACTATCCCCTGCGATGCACAATGCTGCGTACGACGCCCTCGGACTGAACTGGGTGTACGTGCCGCTCCCGGTGCGGGACACACCCAGCCTCCTGAAGTTCACCGAGGCGGTCAGGGGATTGCCGTTCGTGGGGTTCAACGTCACGATGCCGTACAAGCAGACGATGCTCGAGCTGTGCGATGATGTCGCACTCTTCGCGCAGATGGCTGGCGCGGTGAACACCGTGCACGTGGTCGAGGGGCGTCTCATCGGCTACAACACGGATGGGCGGGGTCTCATCGAGGCGCTCAAGGAGGAGGTCGGCTACGATGCGTCAGGTGCGCGGGTGGCGCTCATCGGCGCCGGCGGTGCCGCGGGTGCAGCGCTCGTGGCATTCGTGCTCGCGCGCGCTGCGCACGTGAGCGTGCTCAACCGTGATGTCGGCCGTGCTGAGACGCTCATCGACCGTCTCGAGGCGCACCGCAGAGGTACCGAGCTGCGCGCTTTGCCTCTCGGTCCGGAGGCGCGTGATGCGATCAGCTCCGCCGATCTCGTCGTGAATGCGACGCCGGTCGGTCTGGTGCGTGACGATCCGAGTCCCATCCCCGTCGAGTGGCTCCATGATGGTCAGGTCGTGTGTGACATGATCTATCAGCAGTCGACGACGGCACTGCTCGATGGCGCCGCTCGCGTCGGCGCGAAGTGCTTGGGAGGGCTGTCGATGCTCGTCGCCCAGGGGGCGCTCGCCATCGACATCTGGAGCGACAGCGCGCAGACCGCTGCGCCGCGCGCCGTGATGCGCGAGGCTGCTGAGGAAGCGTTCCGCGAGATGCAAGGGGAGGGCATCACGCAATGACGGCTGCGTCCGGCAAGCGCCTGGGCAAGATCCTCATCCAGGCCGGCCTCATCACGCAAGAACAGCTGGAGGAGGCTCTCAAGGAGGTCGAGTCGAGCGGTCGCTCGCTGACGGCGGTGCTCGTCGAGCGGGAGCTCGCGACCGAGCATGGCATCGCACAGGCGGTCGCGGAGAGTCTCGGGCTCCCATTCATCGATCTCGGTGGGTACGAGATCGATCCGAACGCCGCGATGCTCCTGAGCGCCGAGCTCGCCAAGCGCCACAATGCGCTCCCGATCAAGATCCAAGACGATGAGCTGCTCGTTGCGATGGCGGATCCTGCGAACATCTTCGCCATCGATGATCTGCGCATCATCACGGGGTATGAGATACGTCCGGTCGTCGCCTGTGAGAGCGATGTGGTGGCCGCCATCGAGAAGTTCGCGACCATGCATGAGGATGTCGAACGCATGGTGGGTGACCTCGAGGAGACGACGACCCTCACTCCCCGTGAGGAGGAGGAGCTCGAGAGCGACGCGGAGGCCCCGGTCGCCAAGCTCATGAACCTCATCGTCACTGAGGCGATCCGGCAAGGCGCGGGCGACGTCTACGTGGAACCCCAGGAGAACGAGCTGCGCGTCCGGTATCGCATCGACGGCGTGTGCCAAGAGGTCATGCGCTCGCCGAAGAAGCTCCACCGGCAGCTCCTCAGCCGTATCAAGATCGCCTCAGGGATGGACATCGCCGAGAAGCGCATCCCGCAGGACGGGCGCTTCAGCGTGACGCTCGACGGCAAGACGGTGGACTTCCGCGTGGCCGTGCTGCCCGCCGTCAACGGCGAGATGTGCGTCATGCGTCTGTTGCGCAAGGACGCGATCATGCTCGGGCTCGAGGACCTCGGCTTCCTCGAGCAGCCGATGGGTGCTTTGCTCGATGCGCTCAGCAAGCCGTACGGCGCCATCCTCGTGACCGGTCCGACCGGTTCTGGCAAGTCCACGACGCTGTATGCGGCGATCAACAAGACGACGAAGCCGACGGTCAACCTCATCACCGTCGAGGACCCCGTCGAGTACCGCCTGGAGGGTCTGTCGCAGGTGCAGGTGCACGAGAAGGCCGGCCTGACCTTCGCTGCAGCGCTGCGCTCGATCCTCAGGCAGGACCCCGACGTCGTCATGATCGGTGAGATACGCGACAAGGAGACGGCCACGATCGCCATCGAGGCGGCGCTCACCGGTCACCTCGTGCTCTCAACGCTGCACACGAACGACGCGCCCTCTGCGCTCACACGACTCACGGAGATGGGCATCGAGCCGTTCCTCTCGGCCTCGGCTGTGAACTGCGTGCTCGCGCAGCGCCTCGCCCGGCGACTGTGCAAGGACTGCAAGGAACCGTACAAACCCGAGCCCGAGGCGCTCGATCGGGTCGGCTTCCCATACGAGCCAGGCAACATCCCGACGCTGTATCGCGCCGTCGGGTGCCACAAGTGCAACAACATCGGCTACAAGGGGCGCATGGGCATCCACGAGGTCATGACGGTGACCGAGGCGATCGAACGTGCTTGCGTCGAGCATGCCTCAGGTGATGAGATCAAGCGCATCGCCATCTCGGAGGGCATGAAGACGTTGCGTGACGATGGCTTCGAGAAGGTCCGACTCGGCCTGACGTCGATCGAGGAGGTACTTCGCGTCGTGGTGTGATTCGCGCAGGTAGGGCGTTGTGCGGGCGTCCGCATCGTGAGAAACTTAGAGCCGCTCGCCAAGTCGCGCGTAGCATCGCGGCGCGTGCGGCGGGATGAGCATCGAAGCGATCGGATGGAGGTGACGGGGGATGGTCGACAAGGGGATCGGAGACTACTTCATCACCGACACCGACGAAGCGGACCTCGATCAGGATCTGCTGCAGGCCCCCGTCGTCGTGCCGGTCGTGACACCTGCAGCGGATGTGCCAGCTGCACCTGCGGGTCCCACGTCGGAGCCGGTAGCGCCAACGGTGCAGGCGCCTGTGGTGCCCCAGCAGGTCGCTCCGGCCCCGACGTCCGCGGCACGGCCACAGGCTGTCACCCGTCGGCCCTCACGCGAGGAACGTCTCGCTCAGGCGCTCGATGCGCTCATCCAGGAGGATCCTGACATCGAGGCGGCAGCACTCGTCAGTCTCGACGGGTTCACGATGGCCTCTGCACTGCCTGCTGGCATGCAGGCCGACCGCGTGGGCGCCATGTCCGCGGCGATCCTCGGTCTGGGCGAGCGCGCTGCCGCCGAGCTCGGCCGTGGGCATCTCGCGCAGGTGTTCATCGAAGGAGAGACGGGCTTCGTGCTGCTCGTTGCTGCGGGCGATCGCGCGGTGCTCACGGTCATCGCGAGCAAGGAAGCGAAGCTCGGCCTCGTCCTGTACGACATGAAGCAGACAGCGGCGCGGGTGGCTGAGATCCTCGGGTGACGGGGGTCGAAGCGGGCGCGCCCGCGTCGTGAGGGAAGGATTGCCAGGACACGCCATGGCTCTGCGCGGGAACCTCAGGGATTTCAGCCTACCGGACGTCTTCCAGCTCGTGCAGCTGAGCAAGAAGACCGGTGTGCTGCGCATACGGGGACCGCAGGCGGAGGGGTCGGTGTGGTTCAGGGATGGCGACGTCTTCTTCGCGCAATCGAACTGGCATCGTGACCTCCTTGGAGACCGCCTCGTGAAGGCTGGTCGCATCACCCCGAGCGCCTTGGCGAAGGCGCTCGAGATCAGGGCACGCGAGGGCGCGAACGGCCGGCGTCTCGGCCAGATCCTCGTGGACGAGGGCTACATCACGCACAGCGTCCTCGAGGCGTTCGTGCAGGAGCAGATCCAGGACACGATCTTCGACCTCATGCGGTGGGACGAGGGCGAGTTCGACTTCGAGATCCTGCCCGAGGTCATCGATGAGGACATCGGGTTGTCCGTCTCCATCGAGAACATCGTGATGGAGGGGAGCAGGCGCCTCGAAGAGTGGAACCGCATCAAGAAGAAGGTCCCCTCGATGGACATGGTCTTCAAGATGGCGACCGCTCCGGGCGAGGGCACGTTCGAGATCTCGCTGAAGCCGAGCGAGTGGAACCTCCTCCTCCTGGTGGATGGCACCCGCACGGTGTCCCAGCTGGCATCAGAGCTCGGGAAGACCGACTTCGAGGTCGCACGCATCATCTACGGCCTGTTCTCTGCGGGGCTGCTCGAGGTCGCGAGCGAGGGGGAGGTCGAGAGGCTCCGTGCGGAGCGTGCCGAGCGTGAGGCTCGCCGGGCCGCCACTGCAGCGGCAGCGGCTAGCGCGGCACCGCCCGTTCCTGCGCCCTCTGGTCTCGAGGTGCCCGTACCCACTGCGGTACCCCAAGCGGGCGAGGCGCCACAGCGAGCAGAGGAACCTGCTGGCGCACCGAGTGTGGTGACGCCAGCGAGAGAGCCCGAGACCGAGTCCGAGCGGTCGCTCGCCGCGCCCGAAGTGGAAGCGATGGAACAGCACGCGCCCGCTGCCCCGGTCGAGGTACCGGAGTTCCTCGCGCAGCAGGCGGCTGCACCGAGCGCCGAGGACATGGCGGTCTTCGAACAGATGATGGAAGCGGTGCTCGCGCCTGGCGAGCAGGTCCGATCGCCCTCGACGGCGCCTGTGGAGCCGGAAACCCCTGTCGTTCCCGAGCTGGCTGTGGAGCCGACTGTCGAGACTCAAGCGGTGGCAGCTCCCGAGGAGCCGGCAGCACCGGAGGGATCCTACACCGAGGGCTTCGGCGCCATCACACCCTCGGAGGTCGCGGAGATCCCCGTGCCGCCCGTCGTCGAGGAGATCGAGGTGCAAGCTCCCGCGCCCGTGGCGGGTTTCACGCCGACCGGCGACCTCGAGGCTGATCTGCGCGCACTCGGACTCGGCGAGCTGCCGGTCGAGGCGGTGACGCTCGAGCAGCCCGAGTCAGCCGAGGAGCAGGCCGTCGCCGATGAGGTCGTTCCCGCGGTCGCTCCGGAAGCCGTCATCCCGCCGGAGCACTCGTGGCCCGAGGAGGCCGAGCTTCCCGTGGCTGAGCCGATGTCCGAGGTCGAACTCGCAGCGGAGGAGCAGCAGCCCCAGGCAGGGGACCTCGGCGCGCTCCTGCGTTCGCTCAGCCTCGAGGAGGAAGCGGGGGGTGCCCCCGAGACGCCCGCAGAGCCGGTTCAGGTCATCTCGACGGATGCGTACCTCGCAGAGTTCGACGTCGGTCTGTCGAGTGGCCTGAGCGATGAGATCGCCGCGCTGACGGGCGCCGAGACGCCGCGTGCTCGGCCGAGCACGACCGTCGAGCGTCTCCCGGAGCCAGGCGAGCGGCACGTGATCCACCGTGACCGCATGGTGGACCGCGATCTCGTCATGAGGATCATCGAAGGCATCCAGAAGCTGTGACGAGAGAGACGGAGTCGAGCGAATGCAGTCCGTGAAGGTCGTGGTCACAGGGCCGTTCAACGCCGGCAAGACGACGTTCATCAAGTCAGTGAGTGAGATCACGGTGCTGTCGACCGAGCGACAGGTGAGCGACATCTCAGGCGAAGGTGGCGGCGAGACGACCGTCGCGATGGATTTCGGCCGCATCACCATCTCCGACGAGGTCGTGCTGTACCTCTTCGGAACGCCCGGTCAGCGGCGCTTCTCCTTCATGTGGGAGACGCTCTCCGAGGGGATGCTCGGCTTCGTCCTGCTCGTGGACGGGACGTCGCCGGAATCCATAGAGGACGCATCACAGATGATCGAGTTCTTCACGGAGATGTCGGATGTGCCTTTCGTCGTCGCGGCCAACAAGGTGGACCCTCACGACGAAGAGACGCTCGCCGCCATCCGGCACACGCTCGCTCTGGCTCCGGACGTCCCTCTCCTGCCGTGCGATGCCCGCGACAGGGAGAGCGTGAAGGCCGTGCTGCTCGGCCTGCTGTACCGGATCCTCGAATCGCTCGGCTGATCCATGGATGTGCGCGTCTACATCCTTCTCGGCCTCTTGGTCCTTCTCGCGCTGCTCATCGTGTCGCTCCTAGGGGCCCTCATCGGGTACTGGCGAGCGCTGTCGCGTGCAGCGCAGGCGCGTCGCGCAGGAGAGCTCGACCGCCAGGCCGAGCCTCGCGTCATCCCGATCGAGCGCGTGGACGCGCAGATGCACGAGGCGATACCGCAGGCCACGAGCGACGACCCATTCGCCACCGCGGAAGCGGAGGCCGGCTTCGGCGCGCCGCTGCGCACCGGAGCGTGGCGACCGGATGGCGAGGGGCGCACGGGGACCGCTGCGCCGTCGTCCGCCGAGGACGTGATAGCCGCGATGGTCGCCTCGCTGGAAGCCGAGACGCCGCCCGTCGCGCCTCACCCAGAGGCACCGATGGCACCGACGGCTTTCGTGCCCCTCACACCAGCGCCGACCATCGCGCCTACGGTGAGCTCACTGGCCGAGCCGACCGTCGTACCGACCGTCGAACCTCCGCAGCTGGTACCGCCGGTGGAACCCTCGCGACCGACGCCAGCGACCGAACCCGTACGGTCGGTACCGTCGGCGGAACCCATGCCCCCGGTACCGGCGCTGGGACCCGAGCAGTCGACGGCCCTTGCGCAACCCGGCGAGACGCTGCGTCCGCCGGTCGTGAGCGAGCCGTTGCCCGCTGCGGCACCGGTCAGTGCTCCCGCGAGCGCTGCGCGGCGTGAGGCGGAGGAGTACCGGCTCGTCGCGCCGGTCGAGCTCCACTTCACGGTCGGCGAGGGTCGCGTGGGGGTGCGCCCCGGCACCGCCACGTACGCCGAGTTCCAGCGGCTCGCCAAGGCGTTGCTCGATGACGTGCGCAGGGCGCTCGAGCGTCCGGCGGACGGGGCATGACGCGGGCGCTGCGGCGTTCCTTCCGGTGATGGCTTGTCGTACCATGTCGTTGTGGCGTTGCCCTGGGGGATGCGACGCGGCATCGTGTGCGAGGAGTCCTGACCGTGGCTGAAGCAGGCGAACGACTCGGACAGCTGCTCATGCGAGCAGGTGTCATCACGGAGCGGCAGCTCAACGACGCGCTCGAGGTGCACAAGGCCACCGGGAGCCCGATGGGTCGTGTGCTCGTCGACCTCGGCTACGCGACGCAGGGGGCCATCCTCGCCGTGATGGCACGCCAGATCGGCATCCCGTACATCGACTTCTCGACGACGAAGCCCGACCCCTCGGCAGTGGCGATCGTTCCCCGCGATCTGGCCACGCGCTACACGCTCATGCCCGTGTCCTTCGACGACGAGGAGCACCTCGTCGTGGCGATGGCCGATCCGCAGAACGTCCTGGCGCTCGATGACCTGCGTATCCTCACGGGATACGAGATCAAGCCTGCGATCTCGACGAAGGACGACATCCTCGCCGCGATCGAGGAGTACTACCGCGCAGCCGAGTCGCTCGAGACGACAGGCCTGTCCGACATCGACGAGGCCGAGATGGTCGACCTCTCCCAGCTCACGGAGGTCGCCGAGGAAGCGCCCATCGTCAAGCTCGTCAACTACATCATCAACAAGGCGGTGACGGACCGCGCATCGGACATCCACATCGAGCCACAAGAGAGGGACCTGCGCGTGCGATACCGTATCGACGGTGTGCTCCATGAGATGATGCGCAGCCCCAAGTCGACCCAGGCTGCCATCATCAGCCGGTTCAAGATCATGGCCGACATGGACATCGCTGAGACGCGCAAGCCCCAGGACGGACACACCGCGCTCACCATCGGCGGTCACAAGATGGACTTCCGCGTCTCGACGCTGCCGACCGTCTACGGCGAGCGGGTGGTGCTCCGTATCCTGCGCAAGGACAACATCCTGCTCAGGCTCGAGGACCTCGGCTTCTTGCCGTCGTCGCTCGAGCGCTTCGAGTCGTCGTTCCGCAAGCCGTACGGCGCCATCCTCGTGACCGGACCGACCGGTTCGGGCAAGTCGACGACGCTGTACGCGGCGGTGAACGTGCTCAACGAGCCATCCCGGCACATCATCACCGTCGAGGACCCAGTCGAGTACCGACTGCCCGGAGTCAACCAGGTCCAGACGAATACGAAGGCTGGACTCACGTTCGCACGAGCGCTCCGCTCGTTCCTCCGGTGCTCTCCCGATGTCATCCTCGTCGGCGAGATCCGTGACCAGGAGACCGCGAAGATCGCCATCGAATCAGCGCTCACGGGTCACCTCGTGCTCTCCACGCTCCACACGAACGACGCGCCTGGTGCGATCACCCGTCTCGTCGAGATGGGCGTCGAGCCGTTCCTAGTCGCCTCGGCGGTGGACTGCGTGCTCGCTCAGCGCCTCGCACGGCGACTGTGCCCCGACTGCAAGGAGCCGTACACGCCCATCAAGCAGGCGCTCCTCGACGCAGGGTACCGGGAGGACGACCTTCCCGAGACGCTCTATCGCCCGGTGGGGTGCAAGAAGTGCGGCGGGACGGGCTACCGCGGCCGCATGGGCGTGCACGAGGTCATGCTCGTCTCCGAGGAGATATCGGACCTCACGGTCCGGGAGGCCACGGCAGAGGAGATCAAGAAGGTCGCCATCGAGCAGGGCATGCTCACACTCAAGCAGGATGGTCTCGAGAAGGTCCGCATGGGGCTCACATCGCTCGAGGAGATCGCTCGCGTCATCGTGTGACGGGGGCAGAAGAAGGGGGAGGGGATATGGACGTCAACGAGCTGCTCGCGAAGCTCGTGGAGTATGGCGGCTCGGATCTGCACCTGACCGTGGGGCTCCCCCCGATCATGCGGATCAACGGCAGACTCGCGCCATACGAAGGTCCTCGGCTCACGAGTGCCGACACGAAGTCGCTCATCTACGCCATCCTGCGGGACGACCAGCGTGAGCGGCTCGAACGGGAGTGGGAGTACGATTTCGCGTACGCGGTACCGGGGGTCGCTCGCTTCCGTGTGAACGCCTACTACCAGCGTTCGAGTGTCGGCGCCGCGTTCCGGCACATCCCGGTCGACATCAAGACGTTCGAGGAGCTCGGGCTCCCCAAGGTCCTCGAGTCCTTCTGCGAGAAGCCGCGAGGGTTCATCCTCGTGACGGGACCGACCGGATCGGGCAAGTCCACGACGCTCGCGGCCATGCTGGACTACATCAACGAGCGTCATGAGGTGCACATCATCACGATCGAGGACCCCATCGAGTACCTTCACCGTCACAAGCGTGCGATGATCAACCAGCGCGAGGTCGGGTCCGATACGAAGAGCTTCTCGCATGCCCTCAAGTACGTACTCCGGCAGGATCCGGACGTGATCATGGTCGGCGAGATGCGCGATCTGGAGACGGTCTCGGCGGCGCTCACCGCAGCCGAGACGGGGCACCTCGTGCTCGCGACGCTGCACACCCAAGATGCTGCGCAGACGATCGATCGCATCATCGACGTATTCCCCCCGTACCAGCAGCAGCAGGTGCGGGTGCAGTTGGCCGGCACGCTCCAGGGGATCATCTGTCAGCAGCTCATCCCGACGGTGGACGGGAGACAGCGGGTCGTCGCGGTCGAGGTGCTCGTGCCCACTGCTGGTATCCGTAACCTCATCCGCGAGAACAAGACGCACCAACTCATGACCGCCATGCAGTCGGGACACCAGTATGGTATGGTCACGATGGATCAGAGTCTTGCGGATCTGCACCATCGTGGGCTCATCTCGCTCGAAGCGGCGGTGCAGCGAGCCATCGACCCGAATGTGCTCAAGACCCTACTCGGTCGGACCCGATAGAGATTGACACGGGAAGTGACACGAGCAAGGAAGGCGCGCCATGGCGACGACGACGTTCAAGTACAGCGTCCGTGACAAGACCGGCAAGGTCGTCACGGGCAAGCTCGAGGGCGAGAGCCGTGAGGCTGTCGCCACGAAGTTGCGGCAGATGGGGTACATCATCCTCGACCTCAACGAGGATCGGCTCGCCGCGCTCAACAAGATCCAGTTCGGGACGTCCATCAAGAGCAAGGACATCACCGTCTTCGCGCGCCAGTTCGCGACCATGATCAACGCCGGCTTGTCGCTCACGAAGTGCCTGAGCATCCTCGCGGGTCAGTCCGAGAACAAGGAGCTTCGTGAGATCATCGCTCAGATCGGGCGTGACGTCGAAGCTGGGCAGTCCCTCTCGGACGCGATGGCTAAGCACCCCAAGGTCTTCCCGCCCATCTTCATCAACATGGTTCGCGCTGGCGAGACCGGTGGTGTCCTCGACGAGGTACTGCTGCGTGTGGCGGATCACTTCGAGAACGATGCCAAGCTCAAGGGTCGCATCAAGTCGGCGATGACGTACCCGGTCGCCATGGCGGTGCTCGTTCTGCTCGTCCTCGTCGCGATGATGATCTTCGTCGTCCCGACGTTCCAGAAGATGTTCGCTGACATGGGCGGTAAGCTCCCCGTGCCAACGCAGATCCTCGTGAACATCTCCGAGGGTGCCCGTAGCTGGCCGGGCCTCGTGTTCCTCCTCGTCGTCATCGGGGGCACCATCGCCTTCAACGCATGGAAGGCGACCGGCTCGGGTCGCTACATCTGGGACGGCATCAAGCTCCGCATGCAGATCGTCGGACCACTCGTGCACAAGATGTCGCTCGCGCGTTTCACGAGGACCTTCGCAACCCTCGTGGCCGCCGGTGTGCCGATCCTCTCCGCACTCGACATCGTCGGTGACACCTCTGGCAACGAGGTCGTCGCGCAGGCGATCAAGAAGATCCGAGCCGCGATCAAGGAGGGCGAGACGATCGCCAAGCCACTGTCCGAGAGCCCGCTGTTCCCATCCATGCTCGTCCAGATGATCGCGGTCGGTGAGGAGACCGGCGCACTCGATTCGATGCTCTCGAAGGTCGCGGACTTCTACGACGAGGAGGTCGCCACGACGGTCGACGGTCTCACGTCGATCATCGAACCGCTCATGATGGCCACCCTCGCTGTCGTCGTCGGCGGCATCGTCATCGCGCTGTACATGCCGATGTTCCAGGTCATCACGCTCGTCAAGTGATGACCCTGCATCCTGAGGCCGCTGAAGGGGTACAGGGAGAATTGGTGCTCAAGTCCGAGCACGCCGTGCCGATACATGGCACGTAGAGTCCAAGGGGCCCGCGGGCTCCGAGAGGGAAGGAGGTGGACGTCCATGCGGATGTTCAGGAGGGATGAGGGCTTCACCCTCGTCGAGCTGATGGTCGTCGTGCTCATTATCGGCATCCTCGTCGCGATCGCGATCCCCGTGTTCAACGCAGCGTCCCGGAACGCTCGACTCCGCACCTGCCACTCGAATCAGCGCACGATCGAAGGCGCGGTGCAGCAGTGGCTCGCGGCGGACCCGAACAACCAGTGGGCCGCGAAGGCTATCAATGGCACGGACGAGCTGACGGCCGGCGGCGCCTACATCAAGGATGTCCCGCACTGCCCGGCAGGTACCACTGCTGATCTGTACTACGTGAATGACAGCGGCACTGTCACGGGCGATGACGGCGACGGCGTGTGGCTCACCGACGGCACGCTCACGCACTCGCACTTCTGATCGCTTGCGTCAACCATCAGCAGGCAGGGCCGGGTCACACCGGCCCTGCTCCTCTTATGGGCTCAGCTCGCGCGTGGTGGCGTACAGAGTCCCCGTGCGGCATGATGGACATGATCAGCGCTCGGCCCGCGTGGAGTCAGGTGACTGGAGGTCTCGTCCGTGGTGTACGTCGTCGCTGCCGTTCTGGGCCTCGTCTTCGGGAGCTTCGCCAACGTGCTCATCTGGCGTGTGCCGCGCGGTGAGTCCATCGTCGCCCCGCCGTCACACTGCCCGTCGTGCGACGGGCCGATCGCGTGGTACGACAACGTACCGGTCATATCGTGGTTCATGCTGCGTGGGCGATGTCGTCGATGTGGAGCGGCCATCCCGGTGCGCTACCCGCTCGTGGAGGTCGTGAGCGGCCTGCTCGCTGTCGCGGCCGTGGTCGCCTTCGGTCCGACGGTGCGTGGCGTGCTGGCAGGGATGCTGTTCTACCTCTTGCTCGTCTTGAGCGCGATCGACCTTGGGCACCTGCGGCTCCCGAACCCGCTCGTGGCGGCCCTCGCCGTCATCGGCATCGCAGGTGTGGTCGGCTCCGCGGCGGGTCTAGCGGCACTCCCACTCGTCGGGCCACCAGGACAGGAGGGCGTGCGAGCGGTGGTGCTCGCGCTCAGCGGCTGTGTGCTGGGGCTCGCGATCACGGTCGGAATCTCGGGAGCCTATCGCCTCATCCGTGGCAGGACCGGTCTTGGGATGGGGGACGTCAAGCTGCTGGCCGTCCTCGGTCTGTACGTCGGCCCGTACGTGCTGATGGTGCTTCTCCTCGGCAGCATCCTCGGGGCACTGTGGGGCGTGACCGCCGGTCGTTCATCATCGCGCACACGAGGCGGGACGATCCCCTTCGGGCCGTTCCTTGCGATGGGGGCCGTGATCACCGCGCTGGTGGGCGAACGCGTGCTCGCGTGGTACCTTGGGATCGTCGGATTGCTGTGAGGCGGGTACATTCGACGTGTGTGTGCGGCGCGTCACAGCAGGGTCAAGCCGATGGACGGTCGTGCCGATACACGCTACGACGGTGCCTGAACGTTCAAGGGGTGTCGATCATGCGCACGCTCATCAGGAGGACCAGGCGGGTCCTGTGCGAGGACGCCGGTCTCTCGATGATCGAGATCGTGGCCGCGGCCGTGATCTTCTTCGTCGTGCTCACGGGCGTTCTCGGATTGCTCGGTGTCACCACGCAGATGAGCCTGCAGGCCAAGCAGCGCACCGTGCTCGTCAACGCGCTCAACACGTACGTCGAGCGCGTCAAGTCGTTGCCGTTCGAGCAGGTCGATCTCGTGGGGAACGGCGAGGGCGTGCTTCCGGCTGAGGAGACGACGACGGTCGGGGGGTTCACCGTGACCCTCCGACCACAGGTCTCCATCCCCACGACGCTCACGCCTGCTTCCAATCCGCAACTCAAGCGCGTTCGCGTCGCCATCGAGGTGCGCCGTGGGACCGCTGCGCCCATCACGTACACGACAGAGGTCCTCGTGCGTGACCGGGATCAGTTCCTCACGCAGGGTACGGGCGACCCCGAGCCGACCATCCGCTTCACCGCCTCGACGCCGCCTGAGGGTACGGTGGTCTGGGGGTCGCAGCATGCCGGCGGTGCGCTCATCGTCGGGGTCGATACCATCGCGGGGACAGGGCGGCTGATCAGCTCCGTCGTCATGTGGTGCGATGACCAGTGGATCCTCAAGAACACGGCGGACGTTCGCGCGACGTGGGCGCAGATCGACCAGGAGACGTGGACGACCCCCTCGTTCGTCTGGGACACGCTCCAGACCGAGAACATGCTCCAGCCGGATGGCTCATACGCCGACGTCGAGGTGATACCGGACGGATACCGCACGGTGAGCGGGTACGTGATGGACTCGGCCGGAACGAGCAAGTACGTCTCGAGGCACTTCCTCGTCGACAATCTTGTGCCCGCCACGCCGGGTTCGACGACCTGCACGGCGACCACGAACGTGGCTTCCGCGGTCTCTTGGGGTCAGGTCATGGACGGCACCACGCCCGCATACGCGTATCACATCCACGTCGAGAAGCAGGCTCCGTCATCGGATACCTGGTCGATCGTGCAGCACATCGACACGCAGTCGACGTCGGTCCAGGCGACGACCGCATCGTTCTCGCGCTACCGCGCGCAGGTCAGGCGCGCGATCAGCCCGCGAGGGCTCAACTCGCCGTCCGGTCCATACACGGTCTGGGTCTCGAGGCCGCTGTTGACCGGGGGGTACACGATCACGAAGAGCGGCAACAAGTACACCGTTTCGGTCGTGACGAGCGTCACACCACCGGCGTTCCCGGTGACCGGGACGACGACGTATCGTTGGATGCGCACCGGCTCGGGTGTCGCGGATAGGGTCTGGGAGACGACGAACCCGAGTGCGACGGACAGCTTCACTTATACGCAGCAGGCGCCAGCCCAAGCGCAGTACCACTGCACCGTCCTGTTCACCCCGTACGGGTACGGCGCGAACGGCCAGGAGTCCATCGTCAGCAACAGGGTCGGCCCGACATCCACGCAGGCAGGCACCTTCGCCTTCTCGGAGGGGGCTTGGACATGGTGACGTGGCGACGCGTGACGACATCGGATGCGGGCTTCACCCTCTCCGAGCTCGTGGCCTCCCTTGGACTGCTCGGCATGATCCTGGCGATCGCGTGGACGGGCTTCCAGGTCTCACGCGGGAGCAGCGCCCAGAGTGACCGCGAGGCGTGGTTCGCGAGAGAGGTCGGCGCGCCACTCGAACGCATCGAGCGCCTGCTCTCGCAGCAGTACCGCATCGACAACGCCTCTCCTGGCGTGACGCCGTACCGGATCAAGTTCACGGTGGACCAGGACAATGACGGCAACGCTGAGGTCTGGGAGATCCAGGCGACGTCCGCGGGCTGGCTCCAGGTGAGGATGGTCGAAACGAACCAGTCCGGCGCCATCGAGCGCTCCGTACCGCTCACGAACTGGTCGACGCATAACGCGAACGTCGCCCGCAACGTACCGCTGTTCCGCTTCTACGACAGGAATGGCGCGCTCATCACGGACATGGGGCAGGTGTACGCAGGAGCGCATTCGTGTGTCGTGGAGGTCGTGACCGTCTACGACGGACACGTGTTCTCCGGTTCCCGGCGCGTCTTCTTCAGGAACCAATGATGGGAAGTGATCGACGATGATCAGGTCCACGTTCAAGCATGGGAGCGATGATACCGGTGTCGCCATGCTCACCGTGCTCGGTGTCGTGGCGATCATCACCGTGCTCGCGGTCGGCTCGTACGCGATCGCCAGTCAGACCCTGCACGAGGCGCGTCTCGTCGAGGGTGAATCGCAGGCGTTCAGGGTCGCTGAGACGGGCCTCGATCGCGCACTCGTGGGGTTCAGCGAGACGTCCGTGTACGACGGCACGTTCCCCATCGTCGGCGCGACGAACGAGGGTACGTACACGGTGACCGTAGAGACGGGGGACAGCTCACCCGAGCTCGGCTACGGTGAGTACCGGCTCGTGTCGACAGGCGTTGGTCGTGATGGATCGACCGAGCGGGTGACCCAGCAGTTCTTCTTCATGAACCTATGGAAGATGAACTTCGCTGGCACTGGCGATCAGACGCTCATCAGTGGCTCTGGTGGCCTCAACGGCACGTCGAACATCGTCGGTCCGTTCTACATGAAGGGCAACCTCTCGATCGCCTCCAACATGTCCGTGCTCGAGGGCCCCCTCTTCGTCAAGGGCGGGAACATCTCGGTCTCCTCGAGCGGTATGCTCGGTTCGCAGAGCCAGTACATCAAGGTGTTCTGCGACGGCACCGTACCGCCGAACGGTGCCAAGGGTGGCGCAGGGGGCGTCTTCGTGAGCCAGGTGTCACGGTCGGTTCCGGACATCAAGCTGCCACAGATCACACAAGACGACCTGGAGGCCTGGGCGAGCAAGGCCCGCCAGGAGTCCGTCGACAACATCCTCGGTACGCCGGATCGGGAGCCGCAGCGAGCGAACCTGGAGGCGGCAGCCGCCGATCCCAGCACGTACCAGGTCATCGATCCGCCGAACTCGGGCACGTGGTCGCGGTCGTACGCGGATACGCGAATCGACAGGAACCCGTGCTACAAGTTCGTCGGGCGGGCGGATGGCACCATCGCATCGAAAGGTGACGGGACCTTCGGCCTCACCATCGGCGGGCGGAGCTTCGGATCGTGGGGCTCCGTGGTCACGACTGATGGCGTGAACCTGCCCGGCGACGGCCACTACACGCTCGCCAACAGCTACGACGACTTCGCATACGATGACGTGAACAACCGGCTCTACATCGGCGGGACGGTGTTCGTGGACGGGCCCGTGACCTTCGCCGAGGACATGACGTACATCGGCAACGGGACGATCGTGGCCAACGGTCCCATCACCATCAACGGAGAGCTGCGCCCGTACGGGACGAACACGCAGGGAGAGAACAACGGCTGGGCACTCGGGCTCGTGACACCGAAGAACATCGTCGTGAACGCCCAGGCGAGCAACAGCTACGGGACGTTCACCGCGCGTGATGACATCCCGACGCTCGCGGGCGCCTTCTACGCGGAGGGTGTCGTGACCTTCAACCACAACGTACTCATGCGCGGTTCGGTCATCGCCGGACGCATCGATTCCCAGCACCCGAACATGTGCCTCGTGACGAACCCGCTCCTGCCTCAGTACCTGCCGGCATCGCTGCCGGGTGTGGACATGGGGCTCCTCATGCCGGGCTTGTGGTCGAGGCGTTAGAACGGGGCTGCACGCAGGCGCGTTCCTTGACAAACCTGCCTGCGTGGGTTTGCATATAGGACAGAGTGGCCAGTCCTGTCAGTTCGGGTCACGTTGTGGAGGCGTGATTCGCGAGGGGGCAGTCGAACCACAGCGCCAGCAATCATCGCAGTCTTGTCGTGGCACCATCAGAAGGAGGACGCCGGTGGGACTCTTCTCCTTCGGCAGCAGCACCGCAGCGATCGGCCTGGACATCGGCACCGATCACGTGCGCGTTGCGCAACTCAAACCAGCGGGGGCGGGGTTCGCGATGACAGCGTACGGCATCGCGGACGTCCCGGTTGGCGCTGTCGTCGAAGGCGAGATCGTCGCGCCTGAGACGGTGTCGTCTGCCATCAAGGATCTCTGGCGTCATTCTGGCGTGCGAGGCAAGGACGTCGCGATCGGCGTCTCGAACCAGAAGGTCATCGTCCGCCTCATCGACCTTCCGTTCATGGAACGCGCCGAGCTGGAGGGCGCCATCCAGTACCAGGCGCAGGACTACATCCCCATGGCGGTCGAGGAGTCCATCCTCGATTTCCAGATCATCGGCGACTACATGACGCCCTCAGACGAGCACATGATGGAGGTCTTGCTCGTCGCGGCGCACCGGGACATGATCGCGCAGGCGGTCACGGCGGTCGAGGGCGCAGGTCTCAAGCTCAACCAGATCGACGTCTCGTCGTTCGCCATCGTGCGGGCGCTCCTCGGGGAAGGCGGGTCGCTGCTACCCGATGAGGTCGATGCGACGAGTGCGACCGGGGTGATCCACATCTCCTCCGGTATCACCAACATCACCGTCGTCGAGCGGGGCGTGCCCCGCTTCAACCGTATCTCCTCGCTCGCAGGATCGCAGTTCACCAACGCGATCGCGAACGTGCTCAACCTCACCTTCGATGAGGCCGAGGACCTCAAGGTGAAGGTCGGGCTGCCCGACGTCGAGACGGGCAGCGGTGCGGTGCCGCCGGATGTCGATCCGCAGCTGGCGCAGGTCGCACAAGAAGCCCTCGAGCGAGAGATCAACAAGTTCATCGCTGAGGTGCGGCGCTCGCTGGATTACTACCTCACGCAGACGTCGCAGGTTCGCACGATCCAGCGCATCGTCCTTGCAGGAAGCGGCGCGCAGCTCAAGAACCTCGCAGGCTACCTCGAGAAGGGCCTCCAGGCGCAGGTCGTTCTCGGTGATGCACTCGCGCGGGTCCAGGTGCCGCCCAATCTGCAGCCCCTCGTCACGGGTGACCGGATGGGCTGCGTGACCGCCATCGGTCTGGCGATGGGAGGGATCTCGGCGTGAACAGGATCAACCTCCTCCCTCCAGAGATACTCGAGAAGCGCAAGACCGAGAAGCGCCTGGCGTACGTGCTCGTGGCCTACGTCGCCGTCGGCGTCGTATTCGTCGGGATCTGGGGTCTCGCAGCTATGCGCGTGAGCAGCAAGCAGGCGGAGCTCGACGAGCAGCAGCAGCTACTCGCCTCGACCACGAAGCAGGCCAAGGACCTCGAGATCTTCGAGCTGCAGGAAGGGGAGCTCGAGCGTCGCCGGGCCGTCGCAGCTCTCGCTCTCGACAAGCGGCGTAACTGGGGCAAGCTGCTCGACGAGATCTCGCTCGTGCTGCCATCGGACATGTGGCTGAACGTCCTCAAGGCAGGGGAGAAGGATGGCCTGCAGCTCGACGGGTACGCGGTCGATGCGGATGATACGCCGGACTACGGGCACAAGACCATCGCTAAGCTCCTCGTCAGGCTCGCAGATCTGGAGCAGCTCGTCGACGTGTGGCTGACCAACTCGGTCTCGACCGAGGTTGAGGATCAGCCCGCACTGCAGTTCACGGTGACGGCGGGTGTGCGCGAACCAGCGTCGACCGTGTCGACCGCCACGGCGGGCCAGTAGATGATGGGGGACCGCTCATGAACAGGCTCTCCGCTCGGAACCAACTCATCATCGCGATCGCGGTCCTCGTCGTGGCCACCGTGGCTGTCGTGCTTCTCGCGATCAGCCCGCAGCTCGGAAAGGCGAAGACGATCGACCAGGAGATCGCTGCCGTGCGCGACGACATCGCTGCTCAGCAGGCGGTTGTGGCACGGCGCACGAGCGCCAAGGCTCGTGCAGCCGCGAACCAGGTCGAGCTCCTGCGCATTGCGAACGAGGTCCCCGAGGGACCCGAGCTGCCGACGGTGATCGTCAACCTCCAGGATGCCGCGAACGCTTCAGGGCTCGTGTTCGCACAGATCCAACCCGGGCAGCCGACGCCCGCAGTCGATCAGACCGGCAAGCAGCTCGGCTACACGGCGATACCGATCACGGTCATCGTGAGAGGCGAGTGGGCGGATCACATCGACTTCGTGCGGCGACTCGACAAGCTCACGCGCGGCGTCCGCGTCGTCAGCTGCTCGTACACGTACAGGCAGGGCACCGAAACGGAACCATCCACGATCGAGGGCGTGCTCAACCTCGAGGTGTACACGATGTCGGTGGTGCAGGTCACACCCAACGCGGTGACGCCCTCTGTGCCTACCTCGCCTCCTGCCGGCGCGACATCGGCGGACTGATCGTCTGAGGAGGATGACACGTGGCTGACGACATCACGACACCAGCGGCGCAGCCAGGGGCACCGGGTTCCACGGGACCAGCTGCCAAGCGGGGCTTCTTCAGCACGCCGCGTGGTCGCCTCGTCGGGATCGTCGGAGGTATCGCGGTACTCGCCATCATCCTCGGCATCGTCGCTGCGGTGGTGATCTCCTCCCTGGCCTCGAGGCTGCCCGAGGTCGAGGTACGCGTTCCTGACGCATCGCAGCCCGGCCAGGGCGGTTCGGCCGCCACGTCCACAGCGGAGGTCAAGCAACCAGCACCGGCCGTAGCCAATGACGAGGTGTTCACGTTCCGTGACATATTCGAGCCGCTCATCAAGCCGGCATCGGACACGACCGCCTCACCGACGGAGGAGACCACGGGCTCTGCAGAGACGACCGCGGGGGGGACGTATGCCGAGAATACGCTCTACCTCCTCGCGATCAGGGTCGAGGATGGCGTTCCAACTGGCGTCTTCGTGTGGAACGGCACGCAGTATGAGCTGACGGCCGGAGGCGCGATTCCGAGCACTCCGTGGCAGGTGCTCGAGGTCCGCACCGATTCCGCCGTCATGCTGTACGGCGACGAGAGGGTCGTGCTGTACGTGGGTCAGGGTGTGCAGAAGTGATGGTGTGAGCTCCCGGGTGCCCCGCCCGGTACCAGGACTCGACCGAAGCGCCGCTCGACCGGGCGGCGCTTCGCGTCACCGTCGACGGCACTGGTAGAATCGAGCCGAGGAAGGGTCGAGAAGGCATGCGCTACACGACTGCTGGAGAATCGCACGGTCGGGCACTCCTGGCCATCGTGAGTGATGTGCCCGCTGGCATCCGGCTCGAGCCGGCGATGATCGATGTCGAGTTGGCTCGCAGGCAGCGAGGGTACGGCCGCGGTGGCCGCATGTCGATCGAGAAGGATGCCGCCACCATCCTGGCGGGCGTGCGCTTCGGGCGCACCATCGGGTCCCCCGTCGCCATCACGATCGTGAATCGCGACTGGGACGCTTGGGTGGACGTCATGGCCGTCGTCGGTGACAGCTCACAGGTAGCACGCGTGACAGCGCCCCGGCCAGGGCACGCCGATCTACCGGGCGCGCTGCGCAATCGCACGAACGACATGCGCGATGTCCTCGAGCGAGCGAGTGCACGCGAGACTGCTGCGCGCGTTGCGGCCGGAGCCGTGGCTAAGTCGTTCCTCTCGCACGTCGGCGTGCGCGTCTTCTCGTACGTGGTGCGGATCGGTGAGGTCGCGCTCGAGCGAGAGCCAGACCCGCGCGAGGTCGACCTCGAAGCGGTCGAGTCCTCGGATGTCCGCTGTCCGGATGCCGAGACGAGCGAGCGCATGTGCGCCGCGATCGATGAGGCGCGTGATGCGGGCGAGAGCCTCGGTGGGGTGTTCGTCGTATCCGCGCTCGGCGTCGTGCCCGGTCTCGGCGGGTACGCATCTCCGGACCAACGCCTCGACGCACGCATCGGAGCGGCGCTCCTCTCGATCCCGGCCATCAAAGGCGTCGAGATCGGGGACGCGTTCGCATCAGCGGCCTCGCCAGGTTCGCGCGCACACGACCCGATACTGTTCGAACGCGGTCGCGGCGTCGTTCGACCCACCAACCACGCAGGCGGCATCGAGGGCGGCATGACGAACGGAGAGCCGATCCTGGGTCGGGCAGCGATGAAACCGATCCCGACCCTCATGCGGCCACTCCCGAGCATCGACCTTGAGACGTTCGAGCCGGTCGATGCCGCTCGGGAGCGGTCGGATGTCTGCGCGGTGCCTGCCGCGGCCGTCGTCGCTGAGGCTGAGCTCGCGCTCGTGCTCGCGACGGCGTACACGGAGGCCTTCGGGGGTCGTGCCCTGGAGGACACGATCGCTGCGCTGGAAACCTATCGAGCGAGGCTCCCACGATGAGGGACATCTTCCTCATCGGCTTCATGGGGGCGGGCAAGTCGACGGTCGGCCGCATGCTCGCGGGGCGGCTCGGCATGCCATTCATCGATCTGGACGAGGTGATCGAGCTCGAGGAGGGTGCGAGCATCCGAGAGCTCTTCGCGACGCGCGGTGAGGAGGGGTTCCGAGCCGCTGAACAGGCCGCGCTCGCATCGGTCGCACGGCAGGGGCCGTCGGTCGTGGCATGTGGTGGCGGGATCGTCCTCAGGGACGAGAACCGTAGGATGCTCAAGTCGAGCGGTACCGTGGTCTACCTTGCGGTATCGCCCGAGGAGGCCATCGCGCGGGTCGGAGATGCCGCGGACCGGCCGCTGCTCGCGGGTGACGCGCGATCGCTCGTCCCGCGCATCCTCCAGGCGCGGCTGTCACTCTACCGAGCCACCGCGGACATCACCGTCGATACCACCGACAGGACGCCGGAGGACGTCGTGCGGGAGGTGGAGCATCTCCTGGCTGAACGGCAGGTGACCACGGTGAGAGTGGGAACCGCTCCTCCATACGAGGTGCTCATCGGCCTAGGTGCCATGAGGTGTGTGGGCACGTGGATCGCCTCCCGCGTCGATCCGCGTCTGGTCGCCGTCGTGACGGACGGGAACGTCGCAGCGCGACACCTGCCGACCGCACTCGACGCACTCACCCACGCCGGTCTTGAGGCCCACGTGCTCACGGTCGCGCCCGGTGAGTCGTCGAAGACGTGGGTCTTGGCAGGGGAGCTCCTGGAGGGGCTCGCGCGGGCAGGCCTTGGCAGGGACGGGTGTGTGCTCGCACTTGGGGGCGGCGTCGTCGGCGACCTGGCCGGCTTCGTGGCGGGCGTCTACATGCGTGGCGTTCCCGTCGTGCACGTCCCGACCACGCTCCTGGCGCAGGTGGACAGCTCGATCGGCGGTAAGACCGGCGTGGACCTCGCGGCTGGCAAGAACCTCGCCGGGGTCTTCTGGCAGCCCGCGCTCGTGGTGAGCGACACGAGTGCGCTCGACACGCTGCCTGAAGCGGAGTGGAGCAACGGTCTCGCTGAGGTTGCGAAGACCGCACTGCTCGCGGGTGAGCACGTCTTCTCCGGGATGCTCGAGGACGCCCCCAGGATCATCGCTCGGCAACGTGACGCTGTCGAGCGCATGGTGGAGACGTGCGTGCGCTTCAAGGCCTCGGTGGTCTCACGTGACACCACGGAATCGAACGTGCGTGAGTGCCTCAACCTCGGTCATACGCTCGGGCATGCGATCGAGGCGGTCACGGGGTATCGCACCGTTTCGCACGGTGTCGCGGTCGCGGAGGGGATGCGATTCGCCGCCATGCTCGGCGAGCGCCTCGGCGTGAGCGATGCAGGCGTCGCGCAAGCGGTCGAGGAGTTGCTGCAGGCGCTCGAGCTGCCAGGGGTCGATCGGGTGGTGCTCGACGCCGATGAACTGCTCGACGCCATGACGAGGGACAAGAAGGTGCGCCGCGGTGAGGTACGCTTCGTTCTGCTTGAACGGATCGGCTCGTGGGTCGTCGTGCCCGTGGGGCGCGATGAGCTCGCAGCTGCGTTGCGTGCATGGTGCGCTCCAGAGGGAGGGTGATGGTCGTGCGTACGGTACTCGTCATCAACGGACCGAACCTCGGCGCGCTCGGGACGCGTGAGGTCGACGTGTACGGGGATGCGACGCTCGCCAGCATCGAAGCGAAGGTCGCTGCGCTGGCGGACGAGCTCGGCATGAGCGTGCGCTTCTTGCAGTCGAACCACGAAGGGGTCCTGATCGACGAGATCCTCGCATCCCGGGGTGACATCGAGGGCATCATCATCAACCCGGGTGCCCTCACGCACTATTCGTATGCCCTCCGGGATGCCTTGGCTGCAGCCGATGTGCCCGTGGTGGAGGTGCACCTGAGCAACATCCATGCGCGTGAGTCGTTCCGTTCGGTGAGCGTCACGGCGCCAGCTTGTATGGGTGTGATCGCGGGATTCGGTGCGAACTCCTACGAGCTCGCGCTTCGCGCCTTGGCTACGGCACTCGAGGGAGGCACATCATGAACACGGAGCGGAGACTCGCCGAGATCCGTCGGAGACTCGCGCACGAGGAACTGCCGGCGATGCTCGTGACAGGGCGGTCGAACATGCGCTACCTCACCGGGTTCGAGAGCGTGTTCGACGAGGGTATCAACGCGGCGTGCCTCGTAGCGCCCGAGCTGGCGCGCTTCTACACGGACGCACGGTACGTGGAGGCCGCGCGTCTGGATGCCGTGGGGACCCCATGGGTCGTCAAGAACCCGCAAGCCAACCTGTACGTGGAGATCTGTCGTGAGCTGCAGGCGGAAGGCATCACGAGCCTCGCCCTGGAATCATCCGTACCGTATGGGCGGTTCAAGTTCATCTCGGAGCAGTTCGTCGGCAGCATCCGCATCCTCGATCAGTTCGTCGAGCAGATCCGGCAGGTCAAGGAGACACAGGAGATCGAGCGGATCGAGGCGGCGGCTCGCATCACGGATGAGGCCTTCGAACACATCGTCGCGTGGATGAGGCCGGGCTTGACCGAGCGTGAGGTCGCGCTCGAGCTGGAGTTCTGGATGCGTCGCAGGGGTTCCGATGGCGTCGCATTCGCGCCGATCGTCGCGAGCGGTCCGAACGCCGCACGCCCGCACCACCATCCCGGTGATCGCGCCATCGAGCCGGGGGACCTCGTGATCCTCGACTTCGGCGCGCGTGTGGGAGCGTACTGCGCCGACATGACGCGCACGGTCGTCGTCGGTCGTGCGAGCGATCGTCAACGTGAGCTCCACGATGCCGTGCTCAGGGCGAACCGAGTGGGGGTTGACGCGATCACCCCAGGGATCATGGGTAAGGACGTGGATGCGGCAGCACGCGCGATCATCGATGAGGCGGGAATGGGGGAGTGGTTCACGCACGGCCTCGGTCACGGGGTGGGTCTGGACGTCCACGAACTGCCCGGCGTCGGCAGGGAGAGCAGGGACGTCCTGCGGACGGGTTCCGTCGTGACGGTCGAGCCCGGTGTGTACGTGGAAGGGTTCGGCGGTGTTAGAATAGAGGACTTGGTGGTGGTCGATGAGCATGGGCCGCGCGTGCTGACCTCCTCACCGCGCGAGCTCATCGAGGTGTGAGAAGGGAAGCACGCTCCATGGCTGTCTCGACGAACAACTTCAAGAACGGCATGTGCATCATGCACGATGGCAAGATGTGGGTCATCGTGGAGTTCCAGCACGTCAAGCCTGGTAAGGGTGGGGCATTCGTCCGCACGAAGCTCAAGGAGCTCAAGACCGGCCGGGTCGTCGACGTGACGTTCCGCGCAGGCGAGAAGGTCGACGATGTCCGGGTGGAGACCAAGGCGCTCCAGTACCTGTACGCGGATGGCAACACGTACCACTTCATGGACACGGAGACCTACGAGCAGTTCGAGCTCGATGCGGGTTTCGTGGGCGAGGCGGCGAAGTGGCTCAAGGAGAACGACGAGGTGCAGGTCCTCATCGCGGACGGCACGATGATCGGCGTCGAGCCGCCGATGTTCGTCGAACTCGCAGTCACCGAGACGGAGCCGGGCTTCAAGGGCGATACCGTGCAGGGCGGGAGCAAGCCGGCCACGCTCGAGACGGGGGCTGTTGTCCAGGTACCGATGTTCGTCAACGTGGGCGACGTCATCAAGGTCGACACGCGTGACGGACGGTACGTCACGCGCGTCTGAACCGACAGCGCTCATGAGCCGGCGCTCGGGCGACGTGTCCTGGGCGCCGGCTCTCCTGTATACTGTTGCGACCACCGGGCGCCGGATGCGATGGCGAGCGGCCGCGACAGTGCTGAAGGGATGGTGCCATGCGACCGATCCACATCACCGACACCACCCTGCGTGATGCGCACCAGTCGCTGTGGGCGACGCGTATGACGCTCGCTGACATGCTGCCCATCCTGCCGAAGATGGACGCGGTGGGGTACTGGTCGCTCGAGGTCTGGGGCGGGGCGACCTTCGATGCAGCCCTCCGGTTCCTCGACGAGAACCCGTGGGAACGGCTGCGCATCATCCGGCAGCACGCGCCGCGCACGCCACTGCAGATGCTCCTGCGGGGCCAGAACCTCGTCGGCTATCGGCACTACTCGGACGAGATCTGTCGCCGGTTCGTGTACGCGGCCAAGCGTAATGGCATCGATGTGTTCCGCATCTTCGATGCGCTCAACGACATACGCAACGTCCAGGTCACGGCCGAAGCGGTCAAGGAGTGCGGTGGTCACTTCGAGGGGGCCATCAGCTACACCGTCTCACCGGTGCACACCCTCGACAGCTACCTCGCCTATGCGCACGAGCTCAAGGAGCTCGGGGCCGACACGATCTGCATCAAGGACATGGCCGGGATGCTCACGCCGTTCCGTACCGAGAAGTTCGTGCGTGCGCTCGTGGATGAGATCGGGCTACCGGTGCATGTGCACTGCCACTACATCGGCGGCATGGCGCCCATGAACTACCTCAAGGCAGCTGAGGCGGGCGCCTCCATCATCGACACGGCTGCCGTGGCGCTCGCGTTCGGCAACAGTCAACCCGCGGTGGAGATGATCGTCGCTGCGCTCAAGGAGTCGCCGTACGACACCGGCCTAGACCTCGATCTGCTCTTCGAGATCGCTGAGTACTGGGAGGGCGTCCGGGAGGCTCGCAAGCTCAAGCGTGGTGTCACGTCGCTCATGCACATGGAGGTCTTCAGTCATCAGGTGCCCGGCGGCATGCTCTCGAACCTCATCAGCCAATTGGAGCTCCAGAACGCAGCGGACCGTCTCCCGGACGTCCTGCGAGAGATACCGAAGGTCCGCGCCGAGGTCGGCTACCCGCCCCTCGTGACGCCGATGTCGCAGATCGTGGGCACGCAGGCTGTCATCAACGTGCTCACCGGCAAGCGCTGGTCGGTCGTGCCGCAGGAGATGAAGGACTACATCCGGGGCATGTACGGCAAGCCGCCCGGCCCCATGGATGAGGAGGTCGTGAAGCGCGTGCTCGGCGGCGAGCAGCCGCTCCCGCCGGACGTTCGGCCAGGCTCGCTCGTCACGACGACGTACGATGAGGTCGCCGAGGAGATCGGGGACCTGGCTCGCACGGAGGAGGACGTGCTCATGTACGCACTCTTCCCGAATGAGGCGCGCGCGTACCTGCAGCGGCACCGCGAGGGGGTCGAACGCGCGGTGTTCCTGATGGGCGAGGAAGTCAAGACCGCCAAGGAGGACGATACCGTGGATGTGAACCAGATCCGTGAGCTCGTGAAGCTCGTTGAGGAATCGAGCGTGGATGAGATCATCGTCGAGGAGGGCGATACGAGGGTCGTCGTTCGGCGTGGCTCCACCACGACCGAGAAGTCTCCCGTTCGCGAGGCCGGTGCGCGCACCGCTGCGGAAGAGCTTGCACCAGCGGCTCCCGAATCGCCGCAGGTCACCGACATCACGGCTGCCCCATCGCATCGCTCGCCTGACTGGAAGCCCATCGTCGCTCCGATGGTAGGGACGTTCTATGAGGCGCCCGCGCCGGGAGCCGACCCGTTCGTGCGTGTCGGGGACCGGATCGAGGAGGGGCAGACGGTCTGCATCCTCGAGGCGATGAAGCTCATGAATGAGATCCAGGCCGAGGAGCCGGGCATCATCCGTGAAGTGTGCGTCTCGAATGCACAGCCCGTCGAGTACGGGACCGTCCTGTTCTACTACGAGCCGGTGGCCTGAGCGATGTTCTCGAAGATCCTCATCGCCAACCGCGGGGAGGTGGCGCTCCGCGTCATACGCGCGTGCAAGGAGATGGGCATCCGTTCGGTCGCCGTGTACTCCGAGGCGGATCGCGACTGCCTGCATGCGCGCATGGCCGACGAGGCCATCTGCATCGGGCCCGCCCCATCGCAGGCGAGCTACCTCCTAATGCCCGCGATCATCTCCGCTGCCCTCATCTCCGGCGCGCAAGCGGTGCACCCTGGCTACGGCTTCCTCGCCGAGAACGCCGCCTTCGCCCGCGCCTGCGCCGATTCGGGCCTCACGTTCATCGGCCCGACGCCGGAGGCGATCGAACGCATGGGAGACAAGGCGGTGGCACGCGCCACGATGACGGCGGCTGGGGTGCCATGCGTCCCGGGAAGCGACGGCGCGGTCGAGAGCGTCGAGGAGGCACGACGCTTCGCCGAGCAGGTCGGCTATCCGGTACTCATCAAGGCCGCTGCAGGTGGGGGCGGCAAGGGTATGCGCGTGGTCACGGAGGCCGGTGAGCTGGAGCGGCACCTCCAGGCTGCGCGGACCGAGGCCGCCGCGGCGTTCGGCGATGATGCGGTCTATATCGAGAAGTACCTCACACGACCGCGGCACGTCGAGATCCAGGTGCTGGCCGATACGCACGGCGATGCCGTGTACCTCTTCGAGCGCGATTGCTCCGTGCAGCGCCGTCACCAGAAGCTCATCGAGGAGGCGCCGAGTCCCGCCCTCACGCCGGACCTCCGTCGGGCGATGGGTGAGGCCGCGCTCAAGGCTGTGCGAGCGGTGGGCTACGTGAACGCGGGAACCGTGGAGTTCCTCCTCGATGAGAACGGCTCCTTCTACTTCATGGAGATGAACACGCGGGTCCAGGTCGAGCATCCGGTCACCGAGCAGATCACCGGGATCGACATCATCAAGGAGCAGATACGCATCGCTGCCGGGGAACCGATGAAGCACGCCCGTCAGGAGGACATCGAGCTGCGAGGGCACGCCATCGAGTTCCGCATCAACGCCGAGGATCCGCTCCATGGCTTCCGTCCGCATCCTGGGCGGATCGAGGTCTTCAATCCGCCAGGCGGCTTCGGCGTACGGATGGATTCCCACGCGTACTCGGGCTACGCGGTGCCGCCGCACTACGATTCGCTCATCGCGAAACTCATCGTCTGGGGGGAGACGCGAGACGAAGCGGTCGCGCGTGCGCGTCGTGCGCTCGACGAGTTCATCGTCGTCGGTATCCCGACCACCATCGTCTTCCACCAGTTCGTGGTCGAGGAGGAGCACTTCCAGCGCGGTGAGGTCTATACTGACTACGTCGAACGTCACGTCGGACAGGAAGCGCTCGCGCGGTTCGCGGGCGAAGCGCACGTCCACGGAGGAGGTGCCTCATGACCGAGGAGATCGAGCTCGAGGGAGTCGGCGTCGCGCCCGGAGTCCTCGAGACGATCGCGACGTTGGCGGCTGAGCAGGTCGAGGGGGTGGCGTGCGTCGGCGGCAAGGGCGTCGCCGGACTCGTCGGAAAGTCCGCTGGCCGCGGCGTGTCGGTGCACGTCTCGGAGGACGGCGAACTCAACGTGGATGTCCACATCTGCGCCCGCTATGGCACGCCGCTGCGGACCATCGCGCACGGCGTCCAGGAGGCCATCGTGGACGCACTGCTGTCCCAGACCGGCAAGCGGGTGGCTCGTGTCGACGTGTCGATCGACGACATCGTCTTCCCAGAGCAGTAGCGCGTGACGCGGTCCGGTGAAGGCACGATGTTGGAGCGCAGGAGGTCCCGTCGGCAGGCGCTGCAGATCCTCTACCAGCGTGAGATCACGGGTCGAAGCGCGAAGGGCATCCTTCAGGAGCGCAGCTACAGCACCGAGGACGGCGAACCGACCGAGTACTGTCGGACGCTCGTGCTCGGTGTCGAGGACCACCAGGACGTCATCGACGAGACGATCGCGCGGACATCGGAGCACTGGACGCTGCCGAGGATGCCGCTCGTCGATCGGAACATCCTGCGGATCGCCGTCTACGAGATCCTCTACGAGGACGACGTGCCCGATTCGGTGGCCATCAACGAGGCGGTCGAGTTGGCGAAGGTCTACGGTGGTGACGACTCGTCCAAGTTCATCAACGGCGTGCTCGGGCGCATCTCCGAGGAGCACGCTGCCGACCAGGGTACCCCGGGAGCTCACGGAACGGAGGGCGCACGTGGCTGACGAGCGCTACACATTCGAGCAGGCGCGCGTCCGTCTCGAGGAGATCGTGAACCTCGTCCGAAAGAAGGACACGTCCCTCGAGAAGAGCCTCGAACTCCTCGAAGAGTGTGTGCCACTCGCCAACCTGTGCACGGAGCTCGTGGATCACACCGACCTGAGCGCCGAGTCGACCATCGCCGCATCGGAGGTCGCTGAGTCCGCCCCCGAGCAGGCATCAATTGCTGATGGGGAGTTCGAGGCGAAGGATCGGCACGCGACCGAGTCATGATCGAGTGGCGCGTTACGCGCCGGTGACCGATGCGCGTCGCATGCGAGTGAGGTGGTACCATCGGTGCTCGTGGGACCTACCGGGCGCCGCGAGCGATGAGAGTCAGGTGAAGGACGGACCGTGTGCGCTCAGCGCATCCTCGACACGATAGCCTCTCCGGCCGATCTCAAGTCGCTGTCGGACGATCAGCTCCAACAGCTCGCATCGGAGATCCGCGAGGAGCTCATCACGACGGTAGCTGACACCGGTGGTCACCTCGCGCCGAATCTCGGGGTCGTCGAGCTCACCCTCGGCATTCACCGGGCGCTTGACTGTCCCTACGACAAGATCGTCTGGGACGTGGGCCATCAGTCGTACGTCCACAAGCTCGTGACCGGCCGTCGCGAGCGCTTCCGGACGTTGCGCACGTACGGAGGGATCTGCGGCTTCCCCAAGCGGAGCGAGAGCCAGTACGACGTACACGACACCGGTCACGCGTCGACGTCCGTCTCGGTCGCGCTCGGACTCGCGTGCGCTCGTGACGCTGCGGGCGGCGACGAGACGATCGTCGCCGTCATCGGTGACGGGTCACTCACGGGAGGGATGGCCTTCGAGGCGCTCAACCATCTCGGGCACCTCAGGAAGCGGGTCATCGTCATCCTGAACGACAACGAGATGTCCATCTCGCCGAATGTCGGCGCGTTGTCGAAGTACCTCGCGCGCATTCGACTCGACCGCCGGTACCGCAAGCTTCGTGACGACGTCGAGTCGGCGCTCGCGAGGACGAAGCTCGGTGCTGTCATGGTCGCAGCGGGTGAAGCGGCGAAGGAGTCGTTCAAGCAGCTGCTCGTACCCGGTATGTTCTTCGAGGAGCTCGGCCTCAAGTACGTCGGACCCATCGACGGTCACGACATCCGTGAGGTCGAGCAGGCGGTGCGCCTCGCCAAGGATGTGGACGGGCCGGTGCTCATCCACGTCGTGACGCAGAAGGGCAAGGGGTACGTCCATGCCGAGACACGCCCCGACGCGTTCCACGGGATCAGTCCCTTCTCGATCGAGAGCGGTAAGGTCAACGGGATCGAGGGCCCGATGTCCTACACCGAGGCCTTCGGGCGCGCGATCGTCGCGGAGGCCGAGCGGGACCCGCGCATCGTCGCCATCACCGCAGCGATGCCGTCGGGCACCGGTCTGTCACGTTTCGCCGAGCGCTTCCCGCACCGCTTCTTCGATGTCGGCATCGCTGAGGAGCACGCCGTCGGACTCGCGGCGGGCCTCGCTTCTGGGGGGATGCTCCCCGTCGTCGCGATCTACTCCACGTTCATGCAGCGAGCGTACGACCAGCTCATCATGGACGTCGCGCTCCAGGGTCTGCACGTCGTGTTCATGCTCGATCGGGCGGGCCTCGTGGGCGAGGATGGACCGACGCACCACGGCGTGTTCGACCTGACGTACCTCCGATCGATCCCCGGCATGCAGATCCTCGCTCCGTCGGACGAGGCGGAGCTCGTTCACATGCTGCACACCGCGCTCGCCTTCGACGGTCCTGTCGCTGTCCGTTATCCCCGTGGGGCGGGGCGCGGTGTCCCACTCCCGGAGATGCCCGAGGTGCTGGAGGCTGGGCGGGCGGAGCGACGCCGGATCGGGTCCGACGTCGCGATCATCGCCGTGGGTCGCATGGTCGAGGTGGCGGAGCGCGCAGCTGAGCTCCTCGAGCAGGATGGCGTGGACGCGAGTGTCGTCAATCTGCGGTGGGTCAAGCCACTCGACTACGAGACCGTGTCCTGGGCGGCCTCGCAGCATCGCCTCGTCGTGACGCTCGAGGAGAACACGAACCTGGGTGGTGCGGGCGCGGCCGTCATCGAGGCCCTGACCGATCTCGGTTCGGTGACGCCGGCCTTGCGACTCGGCGTGCCGGACTGCTTCGTCACACACGGCGCCACGGAGCGTCTCATGAGCGAGATCGGTCTGACGCCGGAGGCCGTGCGCGGCTCGATCCTCGGTCGACTGCTCGATGTGCGCCGCCGAGGTGAGGGGAACGCCCGTGTGCAAGCGTCGCGCGGACGTCGAACTCGTCGCTAGGGGGTTGTACCCCTCGCGCGAGCGGGCGAGGGCGGCGATCCTCGCCGGGGAGGTGCGTGCCGACGGTGTACGCATCGAGAAGCCGGGCCAGATGATCGCTGCGGATACCGCCATCGAGATCCGTTCGGAGCCGCGGTACGTGTCGCGCGGCGGGCACAAGCTCGAACGGGCGCTGGATGCGTTTCGCATCGACGTGACCGGGTCGCGAGCGATCGACGTGGGGGCGTCGACGGGGGGCTTCACCGATTGCCTGCTCAAGCGTGGTGCTGCGTCCGTGGTCGCTCTGGATGTCGGTTACGGGCAGCTTGCCTGGGCGCTCCGCTCGGACGAGCGCGTCACCGTGCTCGAGCGGACGAACGTCCGTGATGTGGACGGCTCAGCCATCGGGGCGCCGTTCGATGTCGTCGTGTGCGACGTGTCGTTCATCTCGTTCACGCGCGTACTACCCAAGCTCATCGAGTTCGCGGGTGATACCGGATGCGTGGTAGGTCTCGTCAAGCCACAGTTCGAAGCCGGGAAAGGTCGGGTGGGTAAGAAGGGGGTCGTGCGCGATCGTCGCGTCCACGAGGAGGTCCTCTCATCGGTGATCGAGGCGGTTCATGCTCGCGGGTGGGTCGTGCGCGGCGTGACGTGGTCGCCTCTCAAGGGACCCGAGGGTAATATTGAGTTCCTGGTGTGGCTCACACCGACAGGTGACGTTCCGGAGGTCGACGTCGCGCGCATCGTCGCTGCGGCGCATGAGGCGTTAGGGGATTGAGGTGCGCATCCTCGTAGTACCGAATGTGGCCAACGCAGCGTCGGTGCACACGGCCGGTCGCGTGGTGGCGTGGCTCCTCGAGCGCGGCGCCACGCCCGTGCTCGTGCACGAGGATGCGCAAGCGTGTGGCCTGCCGACCTTCGGCATCGCACGCGCGGAGGTGGGTGAGCCGGCGCTCGTCGTGGCGCTCGGCGGCGATGGGACGATCCTGAAGGCGGTCCACCTCCTGGATGGTACCCGGACACCGGTTCTCGGCATCAACCTGGGGCGACTGGGCTTCCTCACGGGTGCCGAGGACGACGAACTGGAGTCGGCGCTCGCCGCAGCGCTCGCTGGCGATGTGCGCATCGAGCGCCGCCAGATGCTGCAAGCGGACGTCGAGGTGGGTGGCCGCTTCGCGGGTCGCTATCGCGCACTCAACGAGGTCTTCGTCGGCCGCGGCGCGTCCGCCCGCGTCGTCGAACTCGATGTCGCGGTGAACGGCATCGTCTTGTGGCGATTCGTGTGTGACGGCCTCATCGTCGCGACGCCGACGGGTTCGACCGCATACGCGATGTCCGCGGGCGGCCCGATCGTCTCTCCCGATGTCCGTGCGATGCTCATCGTTCCGGTCGCGGCACACACCTTGAAGGCCAGACCGGTGGTCGTCGGCCCGTCCGATGTGATCGAGATCCGGTGCCCGAACCCGCGCCGTGCGGACGTTTGCGTGAGCGTGGATGGTGACCAGGTCCCGTGCAGGCGATCGCTCGACCGGGTGCGGATCCGTATCGCCGACGACGAGGTCCAGCTCGTCAAGGTGGACGGGACGGGTTTCCTCGAGGTGCTCGCGGACAAGATCCTGGGGGTGTGACGTGCTACTCGAGTTGCACGTCAAGGACCTCGCGCTCGTGGATGAGGTGTGGCTCGAGTTCGGCGAGGGACTCACGGTGCTCACGGGCGAGACAGGGGCGGGCAAGACGGTGCTCGTCGGTGCCCTCAAGCTACTCATCGGTGAGCGGGCGGACGCCTCGCAGGTCCGTTCCGGCGCGCAGGAGGCTCTCGTCGAGGGGCGGTTCCTCATCGATGGCGAGGAGCACGTGGTCAAGCGCCGCATCGGTGCCGATGGGAGGTCGCGGTGCACCATCGACGGCGAGATGGCTACCGTTGGCGCGCTCGCTGACCTGCTGGGCCCGGTCGTCGATCTGCACGGACAGCACGAGCACCAGGCGCTCCTCGTGCCTTCACGGCACGCGGGGTACCTCGACCGGTTCATCGGCAAGCCCGCGCTGGATGCACTCGAGGCGTACCGCGCAGCATACGCGGAGCACCGCGTGGCCACCGAAGCGCTCGCGGCGCTCGAGTGCTCGCTCGTCGACCGTGATCGGCGCGCGAACGATCTGCGGTTCATCATCTCGACGATCGACGCCGTCGCCCCGAAGGCTGGCGAGGACGAGGAACTCGAGGCGTCGTTGCCGCGACTCCGGCACGCCGAGCGTCTCGGCGAGGCGGTGGGCGAGGCGCTCGAAGCCTTGCGCGGTGACGGCGGCGCACAGGACGACGCTGCTCGCGCCGCGGCCGCACTCGCGCGCATCGCTGCGATCGACCCGTCCATCGCGCGCATCGAACACGAGCTAGGTGAGCTCGTCGTGATGCTGGATGACCTTGGAGGCAGGCTACGGTCGTACGCCGAGGCGATCGAGTGCGACCCCGAGGCGCTCGAGAACGCGGAGCGGCGACTGGCTGAACTCCGTGACCTCAAACGCCGCTTCGGACCCACCCTCGAGGACGTGGTGGCGACGCGCGACCAGGCGGCTGCCGAGCTCGCCGTTCTCGACGCGGGTGAGGCGGGGGTCGAGGAGGCCCGAGCGCGCGTCGCCGCGGCTGCTGCGACCATGCACGGGTGCGCGCAGGAGCTCGTGCGCATCAGGCGGTCCGCGATACCAGCCTTCGAGGAAGCGCTCGAAGAGGCGATGCGCGAGCTGGCGCTCCCTGCGGCCCGGTTCGCGGTGGTCGTGGATGAGCCGGAGCTCGGAGCGATGACGGCGAGCGACCCGAGCAGGGTGGAGTTCCTCTTCGCGGCGAGCGGCACCGATGACCCGCGCCCACTCGCACGCATCGCCTCGGGTGGCGAGATCTCGCGTGTCATGCTCGCGCTCAAGAGCGTCCTCGGCGCGGCGGATCGCGTCCCGGTCCTCATCTTCGACGAGATCGATGCAGGGATCGGTGGCGCCACGGCCCTCGCTGTCGGTCGGCGGCTGTGCGCGCTGGCGTCGAGTCACCAGGTCCTCGTCGTCACGCACCTCGCGCAGGTGGCAGCGTTCGCGGACGGTCACGTCGTGGTGGAGAAGCGCGAGCGCGACGGACGTGGTGTGACGGACGCACGCACGGTGACCGGCGATGAGCGTCTCCGTGAACTCGCGCGCATGCTCTCGGGCTCGACAGCAGGCATCAGTGTCGAGCACGCTCGCGAGCTGCTCACCGAGGCTCGCGCGAGTGCCGGTCTGGTAGACTGAGGCGTTCCACACACAGGGAAGGGATCGATGCGCTTCCAGGGCACCGCACGGCTCGATCGCCGCACGAAGGACCTCGTGAAACGTCTCGACCGGGACGACATCGCCATCATCGACCACGTGGACATGGACCGCGTGAGCGCTGAGGCGTTGCTCGCTACCGGGGTGGAGGTCGTCATCAACGCATCGCGGTCGATCTCGGGCATGTATCCGAACCTCGGGCCGCTCATCCTCGTCAGAGGGGGCGTGCACCTCGTCGATGACGTGGGCCATGCGATCTTCGAGCGTGTCGCCGAGGGTGACACCGTCGAGGTCGTGGACGGTCAGGTCCTCAAGGACGGCGAGGTCGTGGCATCGGGGACGCGGCTGACGATCGATGCGATCGAATCAGCGATGGAGGCGGCGAAGGAGGGGCTCGACCAGCAGCTGGAGAGCTTCGCTCGCAACACGCTCGAGTACATCGAGCGCGAGAAGGCCATGCTCACCGAGGGCGTTTCGGTACCGGTGACGCGCACGCACATCGCGGGCAGGCATGCGCTCGTCGTGGTGCGCGGGTACGACTACCGTGAGGACCTGCGGGCACTGCTGCCGTACATCCGCGAGCAGCGGCCGGTCCTCATCGGTGTGGACGGCGGTGCCGACGCGCTCATGGAGTTCGGGCATTCGCCCGACATCATCGTGGGCGACATGGACTCGGTGAGCGACGAAGCGCTGCGGTCCGGTGCCGAGCTCATCGTGCACGCCTACAGCGACGGCCGCGCGCCGGGTAAGGCGCGGCTCGATGCGCTCGGGCTCACGGGGACGGTGTGGCCATCCCCGGGGACGAGCGAGGACCTCGCGCTCCTGCTCGCGTATGAGGCCGGAGCGGAGCTCATCGTGGCGGTCGGGACGCACGCCAACCTCATCGAGCACCTGGACAAGGGTCGCCAGGGAGCGGCGTCGACCTTCCTCGTGCGCCTCAAGGTGGGCCCGAAGCTCGTGGACGCGAAGGGTGTGAGCAAGCTGTACCGTGCCTCCGTGGGCCCGTCCCAGCTGATCGTGCTCGTGGCCGCTGCACTCGCTGTGGTCTCCGCTACGCTGCTCATCTCCCCGCAAGCACGGGCGCTCGTGTGGCTCATCCTCATGCGTCTACGCACCGCGATCGGCATCTGAGAGGACGGAGACGACGAGATGTACAACCTGCGCTACCACGTGGCATCGCTCGTGGCGGTCTTCCTAGCTCTCGCGGTCGGCCTCATCCTCGGCTCGGTCGTCGCGGAGCGGGGCACGCTCGAGCAGCAATCATCGAGGCTCGTCGAGGACCTCCAGCGACGGTTCGATGCCATCCAGCAGGACAACGCTGTCCTCAAGCAGGGACTCGAACGAGATCGGACCTTCGCATCGGACGTCGTGCCGGTGCTGACCGACGGCATGCTCGACGGCATGACCGTCGGTGTCATCGCGAATGAGGGACGGTGCGACGGGCTGTCAGCCTCCATCGAGGCCATCGAGGCAGCCGGCGGCACCGCCGTGGTCTTCACGATGCGAGAGGCGGCATTCGGGCTGCCCGACGAGGTCCCCGCATCACTCGCTGACACGGACGGTGCTCGCTCCACGGAGCGCGCGCTCATCGATGAGCTGGCGCGTCGATTCGTCGCGGAGTGGGGCAGCCTGGGTGAGCGGCCACTCACGCGCGACCTGCTCGACGGCGGCATGCTCGCCGTCGAGGGTGAACGCGACATGAGCGCCATCGATGCATGGGTCACGCTCGCCTCGTTCGCTGGCGCCCCGGACGCGGTCGGGGTGGCGGTCTGCGCCAAGGCGAACGAGATGGGGCTTGGCGCATGCGGCGTGCAGGCCACGACGACCGATACCGGCGTGGCCCGAGCGGCGGCGGATACTGACGTCAACGCCGTGGATCACATCGAGTCGCCAGCGGGGGCCTTCTCGCTCGTGGCGGTCCTGTGTGGGCGGGCGAGCGGAGCGTTCGGCGTGATGCCGTACGCGGATCGGGTCTACCCGGATGTACGCCGCGTCGTCGAGGGTCGCTGACGCTCGAGCGCGAGGCGGGCGAGCGCGGAGACGACGTCCACGAACTGGCGGCCGCGATGGACGAAGCCGGCCAGGTCACGACCGGTCGCAGCGTGTGCCATGGGCACCGGCACCTCGATGATGCGCGATCCTGCGCGAGCCGCTCGAACGGTCATCGAGACCTCGACGCCGAAGCCGGGTGCGAACGGCCGCACGGCTTCGAGCGTCGCTCGCGTGAGCGCCCGCTGACCGGAGAGGGGCGCGGACGCCACGAATCCGCCCCCGAGCAGGCGGATGCCCGTTGCGGCGAGACGCTTCACGAGGCCGACGCCGCCCGAGCGAGGGGGACGGGGGAGCACGGCGATGGCCATGTCCGCCCTCCCGTCGCGTACAGGCGCGATGAGCGCGTCGGCGTACCGGGCGGTATCCCCGAGGTCCGCGTCGAGGAGCACGACGATGTCCGCGTCTCGCGGGAGCGCATCGCATGCGATCTCGAGTGCGCCGCCCTTGCCGACGTTCGACGGCAGGTCGATGACCTCCGCTCCCGCAGCCTCGGCGAGGCGTGCGGTGTCGTCGGTCGAGCCGTCGTCGACCACGATGACGTCTGTGATCCCGTCGATGGCGAGGACGGCTCGGACCGTGGTCGCGATGCGCTCGGCCTCCTCGAATGCGGGGATGATCGCGACCACCCGGCCGCTCACCGTTGGTCTCCCCTGCGAAGGGCGCGCATGACGCGGCGCACACCAGCTTGGACCTCCTCGACGCGAAGTGCGAACGCGAGCCCGTAGGTCACTGCCAGCCCGACCGTGCCGGCGAGCACGAGCTGCACGAGGAAGCCCGCTCCGGCTGCGATCCCCGCCGTCGCTCGCATCACGCTCCATGCCGCCAGGCCACCGGCGAGCGAGGCGGCGACCACGCGCGCGAGCATCGAGAGGGTATGCGCGAGGTCGAGCCTCCCGAGGCGCCGACGCAGGATGAGCATGAGTGCAGCGAGGTGGGAAGCGAAGTAGATGCCGTCAGCGATGGGGATGCCGATGATGCCGAATCCCGACCAGCCGGCGATGCCACGCGTGAGGACCGCGTAGAGCGATACCTGCACGGCGCTCGCAGCGACGTTCGTGAGCATGGGTGTCCTCGTGTCCTTGAGCGCGTAGAACGTCTTGAGGATGTACATGTACGTGGCGAAGAACAGGAGTCCTGCCGCCCACCACGTGAGGACGGCAGCGACCGTCGGCACATCGCCTTCCTGGAAGCGCCCCGCACGATACAGGGTGATGATGGGTCGCGCGAGTACCACGAGCATGACGGCGAGCGGGGTGATGAGGGTAGCGGTGGAGCGGAGTCCGCGGCCGAACATCCGCTTGAAGCCGTCCCAGTCGGCCCGTGCTGCCCGCTCAGCGAGTTCGGGGAACACCGCTGTTGCCAGTGCGACTGCGAAGATGCCGTAGGGAAGCTGGTAGAACTGCCAGGCGTAGCGCAAGGCGGCCTGGCCACCCTCGCCCGTAGCCACGGCGAAGTTCGTCCTGAAGGTGATACAGACGAGGTTCGTCACGACGTAGATGGACGTCGGGCCGGCCGTCCGCAGCATGTCGCGCATCGCGGGGTCGCGCCAGTCGATCGCAAGCACGTGGCGGTAGCCGGTCCGCAGGATGCTCGGGACCTGGACGAGCGCCATCGTGAGCACGCCCAGCGTCGTCCCGACGGCGAGTGCATCGATGGCGAGCGAGGGGTGGCTCTCGCGCAGTGGCACGTAGAAGCCGAGGAGGGTGACGGTCACGACGACGTTGTTGAAGATGGGTGCCACAGCGGGTGCGAGGAAGTGTCGGTACGCGTTGAGCACGCCCGTGAAGACGAGCGCCGCTCCGTAGAAGACGATCTGCACCGCGAAGAACCGGAACAGGTGGACGGCCAGTGTCGCCTTCTCGGGAGAGAGCGTGAGCGTCTGGCTCCGCACGAATGGCTCCGGCCAGAGGGTACCGATGAGCGCGATGGCGCCGAGGATGAGAAGGATCACGTTGAGCACGGATGCGGCGAAGCGCCAGGCGGCCTTATCGCCGTGGCGCTCCTTCTGCTCCATGAAGACAGGGATGAAGACCGACGAGAGGACGCCCCCGGCGACGAGCTCGAAGATCATGTTGGGCAGGTTGTTCGCGATGTCGTACGAGTCGGCGATCGCCGTTACGCCGAGCGCGTACGCCATCGCCCACGTGCGCAGGAAGCCCGTGAGTCGCGAGATCGTGGTCGAGAGCGACATCGTCGCTGTCGACCGTGCTATCGAGCGTGCGCTCGTGGTGCCCCCTCCTTCGACCGCCATGTGCGCCCCGATTGTAACCGAGCGATGGTGCCGTGCGTGCGGCCCGTGCTGCCTGTGGGTATTCGGTATACTCGACCGGGGCGCTCCGTGCGACGGCTGCGCGAGCCGCGCACCCGTCGGTTGCATGCCCGTGAACTGGCCGATGCCGCCTGTCGAGGAGGATGTGTGCTGCGCAGGCTCGCCATGCTCGTGCTCGTGGGCGGGCTCGCCATCTCGCTCGCGGCGTGCGCGTCGCGAACCGGTCGGGTCGTCGTGGCCCCTGAAGCCGTCACCGTGATCGCAGCGCCGTCGCTCACGGTTGATGATCTGAGCTCGGGTGCGATGCCGAGGCTCACGTCGCTCGCGTCCTCGGGCGCGGTCGCACTCATGGTCCCGTCACGTCCTCGGGTATCGGTGAGCGTCGAGGGGCTGCGGTCCGTAATCGCACAGGATGCATCAGCTGGGGCGATCGCCTGGGTCGAAGCGGGCACGGAACCTGCGTCGATCGAAGAGGCGGTGGAGGCGGCACGGGCCGAGGGCGCGCCGAGGACGCTCCTCATCGTCGCGCCGCCATCCGAAGGACGGCCGGGCATCGTCGTATCGAGCGCTCCAGCGGGCGCATCGGGCCTGCTTCGCGGTGCCACGACGCACCGTGCAGGGCTCGTGACCGAAGCTGACATCATCGAGGTCCTCCGTGCAGCCAGGGATGCGCGAAGCGCCGGGGGACTCCCGACCGTCGTATCCGACGACTCCCCTCAGCGAAGGATCGAGCTGCTGGTACGCACGGCGAGAGCCCTCGAGGCAGCGGACCGCATCAGAGGTCCGGTACAGATGACCTGGGGCGCTCTCGCGGCGCTTCTCATCGTGGGTGGCTGGGTGCTCGCCGGGACCGCGCAGCGCCTGCCTCACGCTGCGTACGTGATGCTCGTCTGGCGGCGGGCGCTCCTGTTCACGCTCTGCGTGCCGGCAGGGTCGACGGCGCTGTACCTCATCGAGCGCCACCCGCCGGATGTGGGTCGTCTCCTCACACTCCTCATCGCGGCGAGTGCGGCGCTGTGGGTCGTCGCCGAGGTCGCGTCAACGCGACTCGGGACGCCGGGTGCCGTCGCGATCGTGACCGGCGCGAGCGCGCTCATCGTGCTGGTCGACCAGCTCGCCGGGGCACCGCTGGCGCTCGGGGGTCTGTTCTCGTACTCGCCGCTCATGGGCTTCCGATTCTTCGGACTCGGCAACGAGGGGGCGTCCATCCTCATCGCATGCGCACTCATCACACTGTCCACCGTCCTTGCGCAGATGCGAGTGACGCCACGGACGGTCGTGTGGCTGGTCGCGGTCGTCGGAGCCGTGTGCGTCCTCGTGGCGAGCTCCCCGCTGTTCGGATCCAATGCGATGGTGGCCATCTGGGGGCCTGTCACGTTCGCTGCGTTCGTCCTCGTGGCGCGCGAGCGCCGCGTGGGTCCCGCGGAGCTCGGGATCGTGATCGCTCTCGTCGTGGTCGCCCTCCTCGTCGTGGTGCTCACGGCCCGACTCGTGCCGCCTGACTCCCACATAGGCACCGCTGTCGTCGGGACACCTCGCGATCTGGTCGCCATCATGCGTTCGCGTCTCGCGAGCGCGGCGAGCACCATGACGACCTCGCCGCTGCCGGTGCTCCTGGCCATCGCTTCGGCAGGCTTCCTGGCTGCGGTCGTCCGGCCGTTCGGTCGCCTGGCGCGTACGCTCGAAGCACGCTCGTTCCTGCGGGCGGCCCAACTGAGCGGGCTCGTCGGAGCGTTCATCGGGTCGGTCGCTGAGGATTCGGGGATCGGCATCCTGGCGCTCATGGTGCCGTACCTTGCGGGGAGTGCGGTCGTGTACATGCTCGATCGATCTGACGGTCAGGGAGGCGCGTGATGGGCGAGACGTTGCAAGCGTTCCTGCTCGCACTCGTGCTCGGGTGTTGTGTGCCGTGGCTGCTCATGCGCGGACTCGTGCCTGTACTCGCGCGGAGCCAACGCACGGTCACGGTGAACCACCGCGGAAGAGCGGTCTTCCTCGGGCTCGGCATCGTCTGGCTCATCTGGGCGGGCTGTGCGGTCATCGCGGGGATCGCGGCTCCGCTCAGGAGTGCGCGGGTGTTCACCGTCGCGGGGGCACTCGCGCTCGTCGCGTTCGCCCTCGGTATGGTGGACGATGCATTCGGCTCCAGGGAGGCGCGCGGTTTCGCTGGTCACCTGCGAGCGTTCCTCCGCGGCGAGGTCACGACCGGCCTGCTGAAGTCGATCGGGATCGGGGTCGCCGCGCTGTTCGTGGCGAGTGCCATGCGCGAGGTCTCCCCGTGGGGTGTGCCGCCCCCTGCTCGCGCTCTCGTCGGCACGATCGCCGCCGGCGCCGGCATAGCGCTCACGGCGAACCTCGTGAACCTCATGGATCTGCGGCCGGCACGGGCTCTGAAGTCGTACCTGGTCCTCAGCGCGGCGGGGATCGTCTCGGTCGTAGCGGGTCTCGCGCCACGCGTCGCGCCGTTCGGTGTGAGGGTCGACCTCGTCCAGGAGGTCCTGTTCGCCGTTCCGATGCTCGTCGGGCCCGTCGTCGCGGTGTGGCGTGACGATGCGGGGGAGCGTGGCATGCTCGGTGACGCGGGCGCCAATCCGGCGGGTGTGGTCGCGGGGCTGCTCATCGTGAGCGGTCTGCCGCTTCCCGGGCTGCTCGCATACGTGGTTCTCGTCCTCGTGCTCAACCTGCTCTCCGAGCGCGTGTCGTTCTCGGCCGTGATCGAGCGCACCGCAGTGCTCCGATGGCTCGATGACCTCGGTCGGCCCTCGGATCCGCCCGATACCGACGCCGGGGCGCGATGAGTCGGGGAATGTGCGGCTGCGGAAGCGCCAGTCGCGGTATCATCGTCACGGCGGCCGCGATGTTCGAGGAGGACTGATCAGCAGTATGGCGACGAAGCACATCTTCGTGACGGGTGGCGTGGTCTCATCGCTCGGGAAGGGCATCACCGCTGCCTCGCTCGGACGGCTGCTCAAGTCGCGTGGTCTCAAGGTGACGATCCAGAAGTTGGACCCATACCTGAACGTCGACCCCGGGACGATGAGTCCGTTCCAGCACGGAGAGGTCTTCGTCACCGACGACGGGGGGGAGACCGATCTCGACCTTGGGCACTACGAGCGCTTCATCGACGAATCGCTCTCACGCGAGTGCAACGTGACCGCCGGATCGGTCTACCAGTCGCTGATCGCCAAGGAGCGCCGGGGGGACTTCCTGGGTGGCACCGTGCAGGTCATCCCGCACGTCACGAATGAGATCAAGGACCGCATCGTCCGCCTCGCGGATCAGACGCAACCCGACGTGATCATCACCGAGGTCGGTGGCACCGTGGGTGACATCGAGTCGCTGCCCTTCCTCGAGGCCATCAGGCAGCTGCGCAAGGACCGTGGGCGCGACAACGTGTGCTACATCCACGTCACGCTCGTGCCGTACATCGCGGCGTCCGGCGAGCTCAAGACGAAGCCGACGCAGCACTCGGTCCAGGAGCTGCGCAGCATCGGTATCCTGCCCGACTTCATCGTCTGCCGTTCCGACAGACCCATCGACGCTGGCATCCGGCGCAAGATCGCGCTGTTCTGCGACGTCGAGCCGCAGGCGGTGATCTCGGCCGTCGATGCGGAATCGATCTACGACGTCCCGCTGACCCTCCACGAGCAAGGGCTCGATGCCATGGTCATCGAGCGGCTTGGCCTTGCGTGTGGAGAGGTCGAGCTGAGCGAGTGGCGAGCATTCTGCGAGCACCGCCGCTCGATCACGCGCGAGGTCGACATCGCGCTCGTGGGTAAGTACGTGCAGCTCCCGGACGCATACCTCTCCGTCACGGAGGCGCTGCACCACGCGGGCATCTTCCACGATCACAAGGTGAACGTGCACTGGGTGGATGCGGAGAGTCTCACTCCCGAGGAGGTCGACGAGGCGCTCGCCCCGTTCGATGGGATCCTCGTGCCGGGAGGCTTCGGCATCCGCGGCATCGAGGGGAAGATCCGCGCGGCACGCTATGCGCGCGAGAACAAGGTCCCGTACCTGGGCATCTGCCTCGGGATGCAGGTCGCCGTCGCTGAGTTCGCCCGGAACGTCGCGGGGCTGGAAGGAGCCAACTCGACCGAGTTCGACCCGGTGACCGAACACCCCGTGATCGATCTCATGCGCGAGCAGCAGGACGTGCGGGACATGGGTGGGACGATGCGTCTCGGCGCGTACCCGTGCAAGGTGACACCCGGCACGAAGGGCTGGGTGGCCTACCAGCAGGAGGTCATCTACGAGCGACACCGTCACCGATATGAGGTCAACAACGCGTATCGGCAGCGCCTTCAGGACGCGGGACTCGTCATCAGCGGCGTCTCACCCGATGGCAAACTGGTCGAGATGATCGAGCTCGCGGACCATCCGTGGTTCGTCGGGAACCAGGGCCACCCCGAGTTCAAGAGCCGTCCCACGCGGCCTGCGCCACTCTTCCGGGACTTCATCGGGGCAGCGGTGGCTCGCCGTCAGGCGCGCTCGTGAGTGACGTGGATCGGGGTGCGGCGTGAGGCTCGTCTGGGGCGAGGTCGTCCGGGTCACCGAGGAGCGCGACGGGCTGCAGCGCCTCATCGTGTCGGTCGACGGGGCCGTCTCTCCAGCGGTATGCTACCCCGCTTTGAGCGGTCGGTGTTCGGTGGGGGAACGCGTACTCGTGAACGCGACGTCGCTCGACCTTCGACTCGGGACGGGGGGCTTCCACGTCGTCGTGGCGCGCGAGGGCTCGGGGGTCGTCCTCGACGACCCATCCGGGGGGCACATCATGAAGCTCCGGTACACGCCGCTCCAGCGCGACGTGCTCGCCTGTGAGGAGCACGCGAGCACGTACGCCGAGCGCATGGCGACAGCGGATGACCTCGGGGGGATGCCGGTGGTGTGCTGCCCGCTGCACAGCCACGTGCTGCTCGTCGCTGCCGCGGTCAAGGAGAGGCGCCCCGCCGCTCGCCTCGCGTACATCATGACCGACGAGGCAGCGCTGCCGCTTGCGCTCTCGGACAGCGTGGCTCGGATGGGTCAGGCGGGTCTCATCGATACCACGGTGACCGCCGGACAGGCGTTCGGTGGTGCGATCGAGGCGGTCTCGCTGCACTCGGGCCTGCTCGCCGCTCGGCACGTCGCCGAAGCCGACGCCGCCATCGTGGCGATCGGTCCGGGTATCGCAGGGACGGCGAGCACGTTCGGACACGGTGGCGTGGCCGTCGGCGAGGCGATCAACGCGGTGAGCGTCCTCGGTGGCGAGCCCATTGCCGCCCTCAGGATCTCCTTCGCGGACGAACGTGCGCGACACTTCGGTGTCAGTCACCACTCGCTCGTCGCACTCGGGCGCGTCGCACTCGCACCGACGACGATCGCGGTGCCACGTCTCGGAGGCGAGCAGTCGACGATCGTGGACCAGGCGCTCGAGAGTGCGGGCGTGTGGCGGGTGCATCGGCGCGTGGACGTCGACGTGCCAGGACTGCCCGACACGCGCGGCATCCCGCCCGTTTCGATGGGTCGATCGCCTCAGGAGGACCCCGCGTTCTTCGCTGCGGCTGCTGCCGCAGGTATCGTCGCGGCCGAGATGCTGGCAGGCTGAGCGTCTCGCGTGCGCGTCGCGGCCGCTTCGCGCAGGGCTGCGCGTGGGGTACACTCAACGGTGGCATGCGGCGCGCTATACGGAAGCCGGCACTGCGTGAGCGCTGCATCATGCAGGCTTCCCTGCCACGTACGAGGAAGGGGTTCGAGCATGATCATCGGGGTACCCAAGGAGATCAAGAACAACGAGTTCCGCGTCGGCATGACACCGGGTGGGATCCGCGAGTTCATCGCTCACGGGCATACCGTGCTCGTCGAACATGCAGCCGGCGAGGGTTCATCATTCAGTGACGAGCAGTATGCCGCTGCCGGGGCCGAGATCGTCGATACGGCTGAGGAGGTCTTCGCGCGTGCGGAGATGATCGTCAAGGTCAAGGAGCCTCAACCGCAGGAGATAGCGATGCTCAGGCCGGGGCAGATCCTCTACACGTACCTGCACCTCGCCCCTGATCTGCCCCAGACCCAGGGCCTCATCAAGTCAGGCGCCGTGTGCATCGCGTACGAGACCGTGGAGCTGCCGAATGGCACGCTGCCGCTGCTCGCTCCCATGTCAGAGGTCGCGGGTCGCATGGCCGCGCAGGTGGGTGCGGCGTATCTCCAGAAGCCAAACGGCGGACGCGGGGTCCTCATGGGTGGGGTACCCGGTGTGCTGCCGGCCAAGGTCGTCGTGCTCGGTGGTGGCGTCGTCGGTACGAACGCTGCCTACGTCGCGATGGGCATGGGAGCGGACGTCACGATCATGGACGTCAACATCGACCGCCTGCGGTATCTTGATGAGATCTGGGGCAACCGGATCCGCACCTTGTACTCGAACAAGCACAACATCGAGGAGGCCGTCTATGCGGCCGACCTCGTGATCGGCGCGGTCCTGCTCCCGGGAGCGCGCACGCCATGGCTCGTCACGCGCGAGATGCTCAAGCACATGAAGCGTGGCGCGGTCGTCGTCGATGTGTCGGTGGACCAGGGCGGCTGCATCGAGACGACGCATCCGACCACGCATGCCGACCCGACGTACGTGGTCGACGGGGTGCTGCACTACGGCGTCGCGAACATGCCGGGCGCGGTACCCAACACCTCGACGCTCGCCCTCACGAACGCGACGCTCCGCTACGGCCTCGCGATCGCTGATAAGGGCTGGAAGCAGGCGGTCAAGGACGACCCGGCGCTCGCCAAGGGCGTGAACGTCCTCGACGGGCACATCACGTACAAGCCGGTGGCCGAGGCGCACGGGTTGAACTACACGCCGCTCGAGAAGCTGCTCTGATCCCTATCGTACGCGTGCGTGCGATGCACGTGGACGCGGCGCGCACGCGTACAATGGGCACATGGAGCGCAGTATCGAGGACTTCCTGGCGTACCTGGCCATCGAGCGCGGCTCGTCCGTCAACACGGTCGCGGCGTACCGCCGTGACCTGGTCAGATACGCTCAGACGTGTGCCGAGAGGGGCGTGAGCGACCCCGCTCGGGCATCCCACGAGGAGATCCTCGCGCACGTGCGGGGTCTTCGCGCATGCGGTCTGGCACCACGGAGCATCGAACGAGCGCTCGCGGCGATCAAGTCGTACCACCGCTTCTGCGTCCGGGAGGGTCTCGCCGATGAGAGCCCGGCTGCTGGCGTGCCGCTCCCGAAGGTCGCCGAGCGCCTCCCTGACGTCATCTCGATCGATGATGCGGAGCGCCTGCTCACGCAGGTCTTCCCTTCGACGCCCTCGGGGCTGCGCGATCGGGCCATCCTCGAGGTTCTGTACGGGTGCGGCCTTCGCGTGAGCGAGCTCGTCGGGCTCGACCTCGATGCGATCGATCGCGGGGCTGGGTTCATCCGCGTGCTCGGGAAGGGTGCCAAGGAGCGGCTCGTGCCCATCGCAGGTGCAGCGGAACGTGCGCTCATCGAGTACCTCACGCACGGGCGTCCGTTCCTGCGGGCGAAGCGGGGGAAGACACGCCCTGACCCGAGCGCGGTGTTCCTCAACCAGCGAGGCGCACGTCTCACCCGGCAAGGCGTCTTCGATATCGTGCGCGCGTACGGGGCACGCGTCGGACTCGACCTCCACCCGCACACGCTGCGCCACTCGTTCGCGACGCACATGCTCGAAGGCGGCGCTGACCTCCGGGCGCTGCAGGAGATGCTCGGTCATGCTGACATCGCCACCACGCAGATCTACACGCACGTCGACCGCGCACACATCAAGGCGGAGTACCTGTCGACGCACCCACGCGCGCGCATGCGCTGATGTGAACCGCCGTCAGGCCACGGTCCCAGACGAGAGAGAATGCGCTGCTCAAGGTATGTGGTATTCCCTGTCACGGAGGGGTACCATGAATACGAAGTGCCGTTTCCCGAATAGGAGGAGGCGAACCGTAGCGTGGACAGGAAGTGGAGCAGGATCCTTGCGGTCGCAGTTGCCCTGACGTTGCTCGTCGCGTTTACGCCAGGGTGTGCGAAGAAGGAGGCGACGCCGAGTGAGCCGCCAGCCTCGGAGGAGCCGAAGACCGATGTCAAGGCGGCCATGGTCACCGACGTCGGCGGACTCGGTGACAAGTCGTTCAACGACCTGTCCTATGAGGGCCTCAAGCGTGCTGAGGAGGAACTGGGGGTCGAGATCAAGGTCCTCGAGTCCAAGGAGATCACGGACTACGAGTCGAACATCGACCAGCTCGCGAACGCAGGCTACAGCCCGATCTTCGCCGTCGGTTTCCTGATGACCGACACCGTCGCCAAGCTCGCGCCGCAGTACCCGGACACGCAGTTCGGTGGCGTCGATGAGTTCTTCGACAACCCCCCTGCGAACGTCGTGGGTCTGACGTTCAAGGAGGAGGAGGGTAGCTACCTCGCTGGTGTCGTTGCTGGCCTCGCGACCAAGGACAAGACCATCTCCGATAAGGTCAACGACGACAACGTCATCGGCTTCGTCGGTGGCATGGACGTGCCGCTCATCAAGAAGTTCGAGGCGGGCTTCATCGCTGGTGCCAAGTCCGTCAACCCGGATGTCAAGGTCATCTCGCTGTACGCGGGCAACTTCACCGACCAGGCCAAGGGCAAGGAGCTCGGCTACTCGCTCATCGAGCAGGGCGCCGATGTCATCTACGCGGCTGCTGGTGCGGTGGGTCTCGGCACCATCGAGGCTTGCAAGGAGAAGGGTGCGCTGTTCATCGGTGTCGATGCCGACCAGTACCTGACCGTCCCGAACAGCGGTGATGTCATGCTCACCTCGATGATGAAGCGGGTCGACGTTGCCGTGTTCGAGACGATCAAGGCCGCCGTCGAGGGCACGTTCCCTGGCGGTACGATCAAGACGTTCGGCCTGAAGGAGGGCGGCGTCGACCTCGCGCCGTTCCACGACTTCGAGTCGAAGGTCCCGCAGTCGATCAAGGACGCCGTGGCCAAGGCCCGCGAGGACATCATCTCCGGCAAGATCACCGTCCCGACGACGCCGTAGGAGCGGGTGTCGCCGCATCGGTCCTCATGCGAGGCGAAGCGGCGTGAGGGAAGCGTGGGCACCGGGGCGGCTGGACGTACGGACCAGCCGCCCCTCCCGTGCGAAGCGAACGAGAGGGAACGAGCATGCCGCTCATCGAACTGCGGGGCATCACGAAGGTCTTCCCGGGCGTCGTGGCCAACGACGCGGTCTCCCTGTCGGTGGAGCGCGGCGAGATCGTCGCGCTCCTCGGTGAGAATGGGGCGGGCAAGACCACGCTCATGAACGTCGTCTACGGGTTGCTCACCCCTGATGCGGGCGAGGTGCTCGTCGACGGCGCTCCGGTGCGCATCAAGTCACCGCGCCATGCGATCGATCTCGGTATAGGGATGGTCCATCAGCACTTCATGCTCGTCGAGCCGCTCACCGTCACGGAGAACATCGTCCTCGGTCGTGAACCGGCGCATCTCGGCGTGATAGACATCCAGGCTGCGCGAACGGCGGTCAAGGAGATCTCCGAGCGCTACGGGTTGAGTGTCGATCCGGATGCGCGCATCCGTGACCTGTCGGTCGGCATGCAGCAGCGCGTGGAGATCCTCAAGGCGCTCTACCAGGGAGCACGTCTGCTCATCCTTGACGAGCCCACGGCCGTCCTCACCCCGCAGGAGGTGAGGGAGCTGTTCGCCGTCGTGCGGTCACTCGTCGACGAGGGCCTCTCGATCGTCTTCATCACGCACAAGCTGGAGGAGGTCATGGCGGTCGCGGACCGCATCCTCGTCATGCGTGACGGCCGGCTTGTGGGCGAGACCACACCGAGCGAGACGGACATGGTCGGGCTCGCCCGCATGATGGTCGGTCGCGACGTCGTGCTGCGGGTCGAGAAGGAGGTCCAGGCGCGCGGGCAGACGGTGCTCACCGTGGAGGACCTGCACGTGCGGGACGATCGAGGCTTGGAGGCCGTCAAGGGCGTCTCGTTCGACGTCTGCGGGGGCGAGGTCGTCGCGATCGCAGGTGTCGATGGGAACGGACAACGCGAGATCGTCGAGGCGATCGTCGGCCTCAGGAAGTCTGCTGCCGGTCGCATCGAGCTCAAGGGACGCGACATCACACACGCGAGCGCGCGTGACACCATCGACGCCGGTGTGTCCCACATCCCTGAGGACCGCCATCGGCGTGGCCTCGTGCTGGAGTTCGATCTGGCCGAGAACATCGCCCTAGGCGACCATCGCAAGCCGCCATTCTCGCGTCGTGGGCTGCTCGACCGCGCTGCGATCACGCGGGTCGCCAAGGAGCGGGTCGCGGCGTATGACGTCCGCACGCCCTCGGAGCGCGTGAAGGCCTCGGCGCTCTCTGGCGGCAATCAGCAGAAGGTCGTCGTCGCTCGCGAGATCGGGCGTGACCCAGAGCTGCTGGTCGCCGCACAGCCGACCCGCGGGCTCGATGTCGGCGCCATCGAGTTCGTGCATCGGCAGATCCTCGCCGAGCGTGCCGCAGGCAAGGCCATCCTCCTCGTGAGTCTCGAACTCGAGGAGGTCCTTGCGCTCGCGGACCGCATCCTCGTCATCTACGAGGGGCGGATCGTGCGCGAGTTCTCAGCTGATGAAGCGGATGACGAGACGCTCGGCTACTACATGACCGGCGGTGGCGGATCGAAGTTGGATGAGGCCACGAGTGCGTCCCAGCCAACGGGAGGGAGCGTATGACGGAGTCTCGCGAGACCGTCCTCGAACAGTCGACGTGGGCCGTCCTGCTCCGTCGCGTGGGGGCGCCCATCATATCGATCGTGGTGGCGGTCGGCATCGGTTCGCTCATCATGCTCATCTCCGGCTACGACCCCGGTGCTGCGTTCGGTGCGCTGTTCAAGGGCTCGTTCGGCAGTCCGCGGGCGATCGGTGAGACGCTGCTCCGTTCGACGCCGCTCATCTTCACGGGTCTGGCGGTCGGGTACGGCTTCCGTGCCGGTCTGTTCAACATCGGTGCGGAAGGGCAGCTGTTCATGGGGGGTCTTGCGGCTGCCTTCCTCGGCGTCCAGCTCGCCGGTTGGCCGTCGTACCTCGCTGTCCCGGCTTTGCTGCTCGGAGCGATGGTGGCTGGTGCAGCCTGGGCGTTCGTGCCAGCCATCCTCAAGGCGAGGATCGGCGCCCACGAGGTCATCACGACGATGATGTTCACGTACATCGGTCGCTACATCGTCTCGTGGCTCGTCGTCGGTCCGCTCAAAGCGCCCGGCCAGATCCCGCAGACCGTCGAGATCGCGGACAGTGCGAAGCTCGCGCGCATCCAGTCGATCTTCTCGGATGCGACGCTTCAGGCGATGCCGTTCCTCAAGTTCGGTCGTGCGCACACGGGGATCCTCGTCGCGATCATCGCGGCATTCGTCGTGTGGTTCATCCTGCGGAACACCACGCTCGGCTTCGAAGCTCGGGCCGTCGGGTTCAACCCCGCTGCGGCCGAGACAGCCGGTATATCGGTGCCGTGGACCATCGTGAAGTCGCTGTGCATCTCGGGGGCGCTCGCGGGACTCAGCGGTGCGGCCGAGGTGATGGGGGTGCACCACAAGATCTTCGACCAGTTCTCGTCAGGCTTCGGTTTCACTGGCATCGCGGTCGCGCTCGTCGCCAAGAACCACCCGCTCGGTGTCATCCTCGCCGCCATCCTCTTCGGGGCGATGTCGGCGGGGTCCGGTACGATGCAGCTCGAAGCGAGCGTCCCGTCCAAGATCGTCTCCGTGATCCAGGCACTAGTGATCTTCTTCATCGCGGCAGAGAGCGTCATCACCTGGTTCATCCAGAAGCGGCAGAAGGAGGCGGCGAGCCATGCTGCGTGACGTCATCACCCCGGACCTGTTCGCCGCCGCGGTCCGCATGGCCACGCCGCTCGCACTTGCGGCGATCGGCGGCACGATCTGCGAGCGCTCGGGCGTCGTGAACATCGCGCTCGAGGGCATCATGCTCATCGGCGCGTTCACCGCAGCAGCGGTGACGCTCGCTACCGGACAGGCGCTCCTGGGCGTGGCTGCCGCGATCGCGGCGGGTCTCGCCATAGCAGCCATCCACGCGTTCGCCTCCATCAACCTGAGGTCCGACCAGGTCGTCTCGGGTACGGCGATCAACATCCTGGCGCTCGGGCTCACGGGCTTCCTCATGGAGCGCTTCTACGGGCACCCGGGTACGACCGATCCGGTCGGGCTCATCAGGCCGGTCTTCCGGCTCGCCTCGGCGGGCGAGGGGATGCTCGGGATGCTGTGGAAGTGGGTCTCGACGATCCTGTTCTCATACACCCCCATCGTGTACGCAGCCGTCCTCATCGCGATCGTTGGTCAGTGGGCGCTCTATCGCACGCGGTGGGGGCTGCGGCTGCGTGCGCTCGGCGAGCATCCGCGAGCCGCGGATACCGTCGGCATCAACGTCATGCGGGGACGCTGGGCCGCGGTCCTCATGAGTGGCGCACTCGGCGGTCTGGCTGGCGCGAACCTCGTGCTCGAACAGGTCGGCTCGTTCACGGAAGGCATGACGAACGGCCGCGGCTTCATCGCGCTTGCGGCGAACATCTTCGGGCGCTGGACGCCGCTCGGTTCCTACCTCGCGTCGCTCCTGTTCGGGTTCGCCGACGCCATCCAGATCAAGTTGCAGCCGTTCAGGGATGTCATCGACATCCCGCCGCAGTTCTTCCTCATGCTGCCATACGTGCTCACGGTCGTCGTCTTGGCAGGCGTGGTCGGACGCGCGATTGCGCCTGCTGCGGTGGGCAAGCCATACGAGAAGGGGTAGACCGCATGGACACTGGCGCGCGTGCACAGGAGGAGGGCGCGCGCATGCGGCCCTCGGCCGTCGCGGAAGCGTTGGCGTGGGGAGCCGGCGTCGCCATCGGCGTGGCGATCGGCGGCTGGCTCGCGGTCGTGAGTGGGGCGGGCGCACCGGGTTTGGAAGCCATCGACCCCTGGCTCGACGTCGTCGTCGTGCCAGGGGTCGCTGGGTGGGTCACGGCGCTGTGCTACCTCATGCTTCGACGCGTACGCGTCGCTTGCGCACGATCGCGCGGATGACGACGTACGCGATCGCGCCGAGCGCGAGGAACGGCGAGACGGCGATCAGTATGACGATGACGAGCTGGATGCCAGCGGCCGCTGCCCGGAAACCGGCGGTCACGGCGTCGCCGAAGCCCCACGTCTCGCCGGCGGGACGGATGACGTCCTTCGGCTCGACGAGCTCGATCGTGACGGTCGCCATCGCTGCCTGACGCTCGAGGTAGCGGATCTGGGCATCCAGGCTCTCGATCTCCCCGCGGACCCGCTCGAGCTCTCGCTCGATCGCGAGCATCTCGTCGACCTTCTTCGCGGCTGCGAAGAACTCCCGCAGACGCTTCTCCTCTGCGCGCAGGTTGTCGAGTCGTGCCTGCATGTCGACGTGCTGCTGCGTGACGTCCTCCGCGGCCTGCGTCCTGAAGCGGACCGTTCCCAGCTGCGTGACAGCGCCCATGAACGCGTCGTAGCGGTCCGCCGGCACGCGGACCGTGACCCAGCCGCGCATGGGCGTCGAGCTCTGCACGCCCGTCGACTCGTCATACCGGTAGACCGGGCCCTCGGTGTCGGACCCCACCTGCATGCTGGTGACCGTGCCGCCGTGCTGTCCGGCGGTCCGCTCGATGGCATCGATCGCATCCCTCACGGCTCTCACCTCGAGACGCACCGTCGCATCGCGGACGATGAGGCGTTCCTCCGAGATGAGCGTCGGGGTAGGGGCGCCCTTGGCCCCGCTGCCTTCCGCGCCCTCTACCTCACCCGCGACGTCCTCGGCGATCGGTGCTCCAGCGAGGTCCTGCCTAGCGACATCGTCACCCGGCATGGCCGGCCCGACCGCATCGCGCACTGCCTCCTTGTACCTGGAGGCCGCCGCGCATCCCGTCGTCGATGCGAGCACCGTTATGAGCAGCACGAGCGTGAGGTTCCGTACGAAAGGCCACACGTGCTGACGTCCGAGCACCTCGACCGCCTCCTTCCGAGACGTGCGTTCCAGTTGTGCCGACACCCCGACCCACCTGTCATGCGAGCAGGTGCATCGGGGTGTCGAGAGGAGCCAGGATCGCGTAGAGCTAGTGCTGGGCGTCGCCCTCGCGTGCCTTCAGCTGCTTGGCTGCGTAAACGAGGAAGCCGATGCCGATCGCCACGACCGCGAAGAACGCGATCACCAGCATGTTGAAGACGATGCCCGCAACGTTGTTACCGAGATCGAACCATCCATACATGGAGTCGTTCACCTCCGTCGTGAGGCCACATCGCATCTGATTCTAGCGTCTGGCACCGAGGCCGGCAACGAGCGCGCCCGTCTTCCCTGATTCCTCTCTCAACGTCCGATTCCTGCTCACCCATGAGACGTAGCCACCAGGCATCCGGTTCGCGAATCGCGTGCAGTCTCGACGAGGCTGGCAGGCGTGAGACGCGCACCGTGCTATTCGCGGGGCGTCTCGCGCTCGACGCGGCTGCCACGTGATGTCGTCCGTGTGTGTCGCAGGTACGGTCGTGCGGATGGAGGCGGCACCGAGTGGCGTCGAGTGGACCCCTGTGGGGAAGTTGCCCAAAAAGTGTTGCAAAGTGGGGCGTGGTGGGATATCGTTGCACGTGTGAGGCACGCACGCGTGCCGGAAGAGGGTCCCGAGGAGCCAGGAGGGACGGGATGTTTCTCGGCGAGTACCAGCACACGCTGGACGCCAAGGGGCGCCTGTCGCTGCCTGTGAAGTTCAGGGCGGGGATGACCGGCAGTCTCGTGGTCGCCAAGGGGCTCGGCGACTGCCTCTACGTGTACGCGGCCGATGAGTATCGCGCGTTCATCGAGCGGCTCATGGCACAGGACGACTTCGATCCGCGCTTCCGACAGGTCCGCCGGTTCTTCACGTCGGGAGCGATCGAGACAGAGCTCGATTCGGCAGGGAGGATCACGCTCCCACCCGTGCTCCGGGACTACGCGGGTCTCGTCCGCGAGGTCGCCGTCATCGGGAACGGCAACCGCATCGAGCTGTGGGACGCGACGAAGTGGGCTGAGTACAACGGCCAGACCACCGAGCGCATCGAGGACGTCACGAAGGAACTGGCCGAACTCGGCATCTTGTAGGGCCTTGAGAATGGAATATCGGCACACTCCCGTATTGCCGGCCGAGGTGACGCAGTACCTATCACCTCACGAGGGCTCGATCATCGTCGACTGTACCTTGGGCGGGGCAGGACACGCGAGACGGGTAGCAGAACTCATCGCGCCTACGGGGATCCTCGTAGGGATCGATCGAGATGATGCAGCACTCGCCGCAGCACGAGACGCACTACCCCTCGGCCGGCACGTGATCCTCTTGAAGGGCGACTTCGCCGACCTCGATGAGCTGCTCGTCGAGGCAGGGGTGCCCTATGCCGATGGCTTCCTGTTCGACCTCGGCGTCTCATCCCCTCAGCTCGATGTCGGCGGCCGCGGTTTCACGTACCAGGAGGATGTCCCCCTCGACATGCGGATGGACCCCTCATCGTCGCAGCTGACCGCGGCCGACGTCATCAACACGTACAGCGAAGAGGAGCTTGCTCGCATCATCCGCGAGTACGGCGAGGAGCGGTGGGCCTCGCGCATCGCAGCATTCATCGTAGCCGCGCGGGCCCGCCACCCGATCCGCACGACGGGCGAACTCGTCGCGATCGTGAAGGACGCGGTCCCGGCGGGAGCGAGACGCGAGGGGAAGCATCCCGCCCGGCGCACCTTCCAGGCGCTGCGCATCGAGGTCAACCACGAGCTCGAGAGCCTCGAGCGTGGCCTCGAGGCGGCCGTGCGGTGGCTCCGTCCGGGCGGCAGGATCGTCGCCATCTCCTATCACTCACTCGAGGATCGCGTCGTCAAGCGCGTGTTCGCGCACCACGCGCGAGGGTGCGTCTGCCCGCCGGACCTGCCGGTCTGCGCGTGCGGTCATGTGCCGATACTCCGCATCATCACGCAACGCCCGGTCGTACCGACGGCTGAGGAGATAGCTGCGAATCCGCGGGCACGCAGCGCGCGCCTGCGGTGTGCAGAGAAGGTGTGACAGGACGAACGATCCGGACGAGGGAGGAGCGGTGGGACTCGCAGCCCGCAAGCTGGATGCGCACGAGACGCGCCGTGTGCGGCCACACCTCCGGCTCGTTCCCTCATCCAGAGCGAGGCGCGGTCCGCGGCGTGCGTCGCGTGCCCGCTCGCAACTCGCCGTGACCTGCTGCGTCGTGTTGGTGGCACTCGCGATGCTCGGCATCGTGCGCGTGTCGCTCGCGGTGCGCGCGACCGAAGCCGCGATCGATGCGAAGGAGCTACAGGACAGGATCCGGGCGGCGGAGCTCGAATCCACCGTACTCGAAGCGGACAGGAGCCAGCTCGCGGCGCCGTCGAGGATCGAGGCGATCGCGTCGAACGCGCTCGGCATGCGCTCAGAGGGGCACGTCAGATACATCGCTCTTACGGCCAACGATCACGCGGCAGCGAAGGTGCGCTCATCATCGGAGCGCGCACCTTCGAGGGCACTCGACACCGTCCTGGACATCGTCGCCGGTGAGGCGCAGGTTCTGCTCGTCGGGGATGTGGGGCTCGCTTCCAGTAGATGAGCGGTCGGTCACCTTCGAAGGAGGCGAGGATGGCACGAAGCAGCGGGCCGCGGAGGCGGTCCGTTCGGTATGATGCGATCACCGTACTGCTGTGCGCTGCATTCCTCGTCCTGGCGGGTAATCTCGTCAAGATCCAGGTGTTCGACGCACCGGTGTATGCGGAGGCGGCCGCTGAGCAGTACAGCCGCGACCTCGTCATCCCGCCGAAGCGCGGCACGATCCACGACCGTGAGGGTGAGCCCCTGGCCGTGAGCGTGGAGGCACGCTCGATCTACGCTGTCCCATCGGCGGTCGAGGACCCGCGAGGCTGTGCGGAGGCGCTCGCATCCGTACTGGGCGGTGATGTGAGTGCGTACGAGAGGAAGCTCGCGAGCGACCGGTCGTTCGTCTACATCGCGCGCAAGGTCGACATGGACATCGCGCGGACCATCGAGTCGATGGGGTTGCGTGGCATCCACCTCACAGAGGATACGCGGCGGGTGTACCCGTCCAATGAGCTCGCGTGTCAGGTCATCGGTTTCGTCGGCGTGGACGACGAGGGGCTCTCCGGCCTCGAGAAGCACTACGACGACCTACTGAAGGGTACGCCAGGGCGGCTGATCGTGGAGCGCGGTCCCGGCGGCATCCCGATACCAGGTGGTGTCGAGGTTCGAGAGGAACCGGTCGACGGCTCGGACGTGGTGCTCACGATCGACAAGGATATCCAGTACCACGCCCAGCTGGAGCTCGCCCGAACGGTGGAACGGTGGCGAGCCAAGGCGGGTTCCATCATCGTCATGGATCCCAGGACCGGTGCGGTCCTCGCGATGGCATCCGTGCCCGGTTTCAACCCGAACCGCTTCACGGAGTTCGACGAGCGATCGTTCAGGAACCGCCCGGTCGTCGACACGTACGAACCGGGTTCGACCATCAAGTCGTTCACCGCCGCTGCCGTGATCGAGGAGGGTCTGTGCTCGGCCGACACGACGTTCACCCTGCCGCCGACCGTCCGGGTCGGTGGCCGCACGATCCATGAGGCGCACCCGCGCTCGACCGTCACGTGGAGCCTGCGCCAGATCGTCACGAACTCCTCGAACGTCGGTTCCGTGATGCTCGGGCAGATGCTCGGCAAGGAACGTCTCTATGAGTACTTCGCGAGGTTCGGTCTCACGGAGCGCACCGGGGTCGACTTCCCGGGTGACAGGAGCGGCTACCTGCCTCCTCCGAACGAGTGGTCCGCGTCGTCCATCGGGACGATCCCTTTCGGTCAGGGCATCTCGGTCACGGCGCTGCAGCTCGCGCGAGCGCTCGCCGTGATCGCGAACGGCGGAGAGCTCGTGACCCCGCACCTGCTTCAGGCCGTCGTGGACGACCAGGATGCGACGCATGCGTGGCCTAAGCGGCGCGTCCTGAGCGAGCGGACCGCAGCGGTGATGCGTGACGTGCTCGCGGACGTCGTGACGGAGGGCACAGGGGCGGCTGCGAAGGTCCCAGGGTACCGTGTGGCAGGCAAGACGGGCACGGCTCAGAAGCCTCGGACGGACGGCATCGCGGGGTATGCGAAGGGCGCCTACGTCGCGTCGTTCTCGGGTTTCCTCCCCGCCGATGACCCGACGGTGCTCATCGTCGTCACGATCGACGAGCCGCGCGGAGCCATCTACGGCGGGACCGTGGCCGCGCCGGCATTCTCATCGATCGGACGGTTCTGCATGACGCACTTGAGGATACCGCCATCGTCCAGCACCCCGCGGAGCACCGATGCGACGCGGGGTGCCGAGACCACGGTCACGGCACGGTGACGGGCTCGACGGGAAGAGGAGCGGCGTGTGCTAGAATCGGGCGGTTTGCGACGGCAAGGATGGGACGTTCGTGAAGACACTGAAGTCGATCCTGGCTGACATCGAGGATCTACGGGTGCTCGGTCGCGACGTGCCGGTCACCGGCGTGACGTACAGGTCGCGTGCGGTCTCGAAGGGCGACGCGTTCTTCTGCATCACGGGCTTCGTGCATGATGGCCACGACTTCGCCCGTGACGCGGAGGCGCAAGGCGCCGTCGCGATCGTCGGCGAGCGGGTCATCGAGGGCGTGGGCATCCCCCAAGCCATCGTGCCTGACAGCCGGGTGGCACTCGCGGTGGCGTCAGCAGCCCTCTTCGACCACCCGACCCGTGAGCTGAGCGTCTTCGGCATCACCGGCACGAACGGCAAGACGACGACGACGTACCTCGTCGACGCCATCCTGCGCGCTGCTGGCTACGCGTCAGGCATCATCGGCACGGTCGAGACGCGCATCAAGGACGAGCGGCGACCTGCGGGACGGACGACGCCGGAATCGGCGGACCTCCAGGCGCTCTTCGCTGAGATGCGCGATGCGGGCGTGAGCGCCGTGGCCATGGAGGTCTCCTCGCACGCCATCGACCTGAAGCGGATCGTCGGTGTCCGCTTCGCTGTCGCGGCCTTCACGAACATCACGCAGGACCACCTCGACTACCACCACACGATGGAGGAGTACTGGTCGGTCAAGCAGCGGCTCTTCACCGAGGCGGACGTCGAGCGGCGCGTCGTGAACATCGACGATCCGCGAGGTCTGGAGTTGGCCGCCGGGCTCGAGGACGTCGTCACGGTGGGCCGACACGAGCGCGCGCTCATCCGCGCCATCGACGAGGACCCAGGTCCACTCTCCACGACGTTCACCCTCGTCACGCCGGAGGGGTCTGCGCGTCTGACGTTGCCGCTCGCCGGCGCGTACAACGTGGAGAACGCGCTCGTGGCGGCTGGTTCCGCGCATGCGCGCGGCATCGGCCTGGAGGCGATCGTGCGCGGACTCGAGCACGCGCCCCAGGTGCCAGGCCGCCTCGAGCGGATCGACGAAGGGCAGCCGTTCGCGGTGCTCGTGGACTACGCCCACACACCCGATTCGCTCGCGAAGGCCATCGACGCGGTACGAGCGGTGACCCCGGGTCGCGTGATCGTCGTGTTCGGGTGCGGAGGGGACCGCGACCCCGAGAAGCGGCCGCTCATGGGCCGTGCGGCGGGTCGTCGCGCCGACGAGGTCATCATCACCACGGACAACCCTCGTAGCGAGGACCCCGTGGGCATCATCCTGGCGATCGAGGACGGGGTGCGCGCTGAAGGCGGTAGTTGCCGTACGGAGGTGGATCGTCGTCGGGCCATCGCCACAGCCATCCGTTCGGCGAGACCGGGCGATGCCGTCCTCATCGCCGGGAAGGGGCATGAGGACTACCAGATCTTCGCCGACCGGACGATTCACTTCGATGACCGGGAGGTCGCGCGGGAGGAGTTGAGGCGCCTATGCTGACGTTGCCCGTCGAGCGCCTCGTGGAGATCACGCAGGGGCAGCTCCTTCTCGGTGACGTGCGCACCATGGTGAACGGGCTGTGCATCGATTCGCGCACCGCCACGCCAGGATGCGCCTTCGTCGCGTTCGTGGGAGAGCGAGTCGACGGCCATGCCTTCATGGGGCAGGCCATCGAGGCGGGCGCTCGCGCGATCCTCGTGACGCGGGATGATGAGGCCATCCGTGCGTCCGTGAGCAGCACCCGTCGTCGTGATGTCGCACTCGTGCTCGTCTCCGATCCCGTGACCGCGGTTCAGGCGCTCGCTGCGTACCACCGAAGCCGTCTGGCCTGTCCGGTCATCGGTGTCACGGGTTCGACAGGCAAGACGACGACGAAGGACCTCATCGCGTCGGTGCTCGGACGACGCATGCGCGTCGTCGTGAGCGAGGGTAACCGCAACAACGAGCTCGGCCTCCCGTTGACCATCATGGAGGCGGGCTCGGATACGGGTGCCCTCGTGCTGGAGATGGCCATGCGGGGACCGGGGCAGATCGCAGCGCTCGCCTCGATCGCTCGACCCACGGCTGGACTCGTGACCAACGTCGGCGTCAGTCACCTGGAGCTCCTCGGGAGCGAGTCTGCCATCGCCCAGGCGAAGGGGGAGCTCGTCGAGGCGGTGCCGTCCACGGGGCGCGTGTTCCTCAACGGTGATGATGCGTGGTCCGCGACACTCGCGAAGCGATCGAGGGCGGCTATCACGCTCTACGGGCTGAACGATCGCTGCGATGTGCGAGCACACGACATCGCGGTCGACGAACGCGGTGACGTGACGTTCACGCTGTGCTCGGAGGAGGGGAGCATCGAGGTAGCGCTCCCGGTCCCTGGGCGGCACAACGTCTACAACGCACTGGCAGCTGCAGCGGTCGGTCTCTACCTCGAGTTGAGCTTGAAGGATGTGGCCGAGGGGTTACGAGCAGCGCGGATCACGCCGATGCGGGCTGAGGTCTTCGAAACGGCCCGCGGGGTGACCGTCATCAACGACGCGTACAACGCGAATCCCGTCTCCATGAGAGCAGCCCTCGAGATGCTCGGCGATATGCCCACGCAGCGGTTGAGGATCGCGGTACTCGGCGACATGGCCGAGCTGGGCTCATTCTCGGAGTTGGCGCACTTCCAGCTCGGGGAGCAGATCGCATCCTCCTCGGTCGATGTGCTCGTGACCGTCGGGAGTCTCGCGCGGCGCATAGCTGACGGGGCGCGTGCTGCTGGCATGGATCCGGATCGCGTGCGACCGTGTTCGGTGGCAGAGGAGGCGAGCGAGGTCCTCGACGACCTCGTCGAGGCGGGGGACACCGTGCTTGTCAAGGCGTCTCGTGTGATGGGGCTCGAGCGCGTTGTCGAGGGATTGGTCGAGAGCCGTGTTTGATCTCGTTCCCAACATCGCTCGATACCCGACCTACCAGGTCTTCCTTGCAGCGGTCGTCTCCCTCGTGCTCGCTGCCATCCTGTTCCCCGTGTGGATACGCGTGCTGCGGTACCGGAACATCGGGCAGCAAGTGCGCGCTGATGGTCCGCAGGGTCACCTCGTCAAGCAGGGTACGCCGACGATGGGAGGCGTGCTCATCCTCATCGTGGTATCCATCGTCTTCCTGGCGATGGGTGAGGTCGACAGGAAGGCGATCATCCCGCTCGGTGCGATGCTCGCGTGCGGGCTGCTCGGCTTCATCGACGACTACGCGAAGGTCGTGCACGAGCGCTCGCTCGGCTTGCGTCCGCGTATGAAGATAGCGGGTCAGGCGCTCGTCGCCATCGCGGTGGCACTCACCGCGGTGAACTGGGTGCACCTCAGCACGCGCGTGACCGTGCCGTTCGCTGGCACGATCGATCTGGGTACCTTCGCGAGCACCGTGCGCCTCGGTGACGTCGATCTCGTGGTCCCGTGGCTGTACGTCGTGCTCGTGTGGTTCATGGTCGTCGGTGAGAGCAACGCCGTGAACCTCACCGATGGGCTCGATGGACTCGCGGCCGGCACCGTGACCATCGTCATGCTCGCGTATGCCGCCATCGCGTTCCGGCAGAACTCACTGCCGGTCGCGCTCTTGGCGTCGAGCATCTCGGGCGCGTGCATCGGGTTCCTCTGGTACAACAGCTACCCGGCCGACATCTTCATGGGCGACACGGGCTCGCTCGGGTTGGGTGCCGCCGTGGCGAGCATCGCCATCGTCACGAAGACGGAGCTGCTGCTCGTGCTCATCGGCGGCATCTACCTCATCGAGACGCTGTCCGTCGTGCTGCAGGTGGCCTCGTTCAAACTCACGGGCAAGCGCATCTTCAGGATGGCGCCCATCCACCACCACTTCGAGATGAAGGGTTGGAGCGAGACGAAGGTGATGGTGCGCTTCTGGATCGTGACGGGGATCCTCGCCGGCGCCGGTTTCGCGCTGTACTTCGTCTCGGGACTGCGGAGGTGAGTCATGGTCGCTGAGATCCGCGGTCATGTCGTGATCCTCGGGCTGGGGTCATCGGGTCGGGCCGCGGCGCGCCAGCTGGCGCGCATGGCCGCTGCGGGCGAGCGGATCCGGGTCACCGCCGTCGATGGTGCCGTGACCCCTGCGCTCCAGGACATCGCCACGGAAATCGAGCGTCTGGGTATCGATGTGCGCCTCGGCACGTCGGATGTGCCGTCGGATGCGGACCTCATCGTCGCGAGTCCCGGGATCCGGCCGGATGCGCCGGTCATGCAGCAGGCGCGTGCGACGGGCGCGCCCGTCGTCAGCGAGCTCGAATTCGCCTATCGGCTCTCGCGGTCGCCCTGGGTGGCCGTGACGGGGACGAACGGCAAGACGACGACCACGGCGCTCATCGCTCACCTCCTGTCCACAGCGGGGCAGCCTGTGGAGATGCTGGGCAACATCGGGACCCCCGCCTCGAGCGTCGTCGCGGATGTCGGTCCAGCCTCGGTCCTCGTCGCGGAGGTCTCGAGCTTCCAACTCATGCTGACCGAGCGCTTCCACCCGCGAGTGTCGGTCCTGCTCAACATCACGCCGGACCACATCGACTACCACGGAACGTTCGAGGCGTACGCTGCGGACAAGGCGCGGATCTTCGCGAATCAGACTGCTGGCGATACGGCGGTCATCGACATCGACGACCCGGGCTCCGCGCCGTACGCGACCACCGTCGAGCGTCAAGGCGTCGCGGTCAAGCGCATCAGCCGCTGCGAGTGCGTGCCGGATGGGGCGTTCCTGGACGGCCGCATGCTCGTCCTGAGCACCGAGGGCGTCACGATCGAGCTCGTGGACCGTCGCGACCTGCGGATCCGCGGTGACCACAACGTGAGCAACGCTCTGGCGGCCGCTGCCGCTGCGCATGCAGCCGGTGCGAGCATCGACGGCATCCGGGAGGGCCTCCTCACGTTCGAGCCGATCGAGCACCGTCTCGAACCGGTCGGCGTCGTGGCGGGTGTCGAGTACGTCAACGACTCCAAGGCCACGAACCCCGACGCCGCATCGAAGGCCGTCACGGCGTTCGATGACCGGCCGCTCATCGTGCTGCTCGGAGGTCGGAACAAGGGCAACGACTTCGGTCCACTCGCGTCGCTCGTGGCCGAGCGGTGTCGTGCGGCTGTCGTCTTCGGCGAGTGTCGCGAGGAGATAGCATGCGCGCTGGAAGATGCTCGCGGCGCGTGCGCGGTCCACCGAGCCGAGGGCATGGCGGATGCACTTCGTCGCGCCGCGGGGCTCGCTCGCGCCGGTGACGTCGTCTTGCTCTCACCTGCGTGCGCATCCTTCGATGAGTTCGACGACTACGAGCATCGCGGGCGCGCGTTCAAGGCGCTCGTGTGGGCGCTGCAGCGGGAGGGATCCGTGTGAGCCCGCGCGTCCATGACCGCTGGGTGCTCGTGCTGCTCCTGAGCGTCCTCGCACTGTCAGCCGCCGGGCTCGTCATGGTGTACTCGGCCTCCTCGGTGGTCGACTATGTCCAGCGCAAGAACAGCGCGTACCATCTCCTGCGGCAGCTGCAGTGGCTCATCATCGGGTGGGCTGCCCTGTGGGTCGCCTCACGTGTGGAGCTCAGGTTCGATCCACGGCGCCGCGTCGGGTGGCGGGATGCGGCCCTCTACGCCTGGGGACTGTGGGCGCTGTCGGTCGCGGGACTCGCGCTGGTGCTCGTCGCCGGACGGGCGATCCAGGGATCCCAACGCTGGATCGAGCTCGGCTCGGTGAGTGTGCAGCCTTCTGAGTTCGCGAAGCTCGCGTGCATCATGCTGACCGCGCTCTTCCTCGCGCGGTGGAAGCGTGGACGCATCACGGGGCTCCAGGTGGCCTGGCGTATCGTACTGACGACGGGCACGGTGCTGCTGCTCGTCCTCGAGCAGCCCGACATGGGCACGGCGATGGCCATCGCGGCGCCGGTCTACGTGCTCCTCATCCTCGGTGACGTGCCCAAGCGGTACTGGGCTGGCGCCGTTGCGATCGCGGCCCCCGCCGTCTACCTCCTGGCAACCAAAGTGCAGTACCGCGCTGAGCGCGTCACCGCCTTCATCGACCCCTGGAAGGACCCCCATGGCGCGGGATATCAGATCATCCAGTCGCTGTACGCCTTCGGCTCGGGCGGCTTGACCGGCGTCGGTCTTGGCCTGTCTCGGCAGAAGTTCAACTACCTGCCTGCGGCGCACACGGACTTCATCTTCGCCATCATCGGTGAGGAGCTCGGGCTCGTGGGTGCGCTCGCGGTCGTGGCCACTTTCGCGACGTTCACGTATGCTGGTATGCAGATCGCGAAGCGGGCTGCGAACCCGTTCGATCGGCTGCTTGCTGGCGGCATCACGGCGATGGTCGCCGTGCAGGCGATCATCAACATGGGCGCCGTCACGAGGATGATGCCGATCACGGGCATCCCGCTCCCATTCGTGAGCTACGGCGGTTCGTCGCTCATGTTCACGCTCGCGTGTGTCGGTCTCGTCGTGGGTGTCGCACGCCGGACACGTGTGCGCGAGATGCGGCCGGTACGCTTCGGTTCGGATGCGGTTCGAACGGCAGGTGTCGCCGTGAGAGCCACGGACCCACGCTACGATGCAAGGAAAGGGACGGTTCGTGAGATTCCTTCTCAGCGGAGGCGGGACAGCGGGACACATACACCCCGCGCTAGCCGTCGCGGAGCAGCTGGTGGATGGGGCGCGTGACGAGGTCGTCTTCGTCGGAACGCCGGATGGTCTCGAGGCCCGTCTCGTCCCTGAGGCGGGCATCGAATTCATCGGTCTGGCTTCGGCAGGGTTCGACAGGGGGAGTCCGCTCACGCTCCTCTCATCTGGCATCCGGGTCCTCGCGTCCACGGTGCGGGCGGTCCGTCTCGTGCGTCGGCTCCGTCCTGATGCCGTGGTGGCGTTCGGTGGCTACGTCGCCCTCCCGGTCGGTCTCGCGGCCGTTCTCACGCGCGTGCCCCTCATCTGTCACGAGCAGAATGCGCTGCCCGGTCTGGCGAACCGCCTGCTCTCGCGCTTCGCGCGGGTGGTGGCGGTGACGTACCCGAACTCCGTCGAGCGGCTCACGCACCCGGACCGCGCCATCGTGACGGGGAATCCGGTGCGAGCGGCGTTCGGTCGCGTCTCGCGTGATGAAGCGCGTCGAGCATTCGACCTCCCGGACGACCACACGGTGCTCCTCGCCTTCGGCGGCAGCCGCGGTGCTCGTCGCATCAACGAAGCGATCGTCCGGTGGTGGCCGGCGTTGCGCGAGGTGCCCCGACTCGTGGTCGTGCACGTCGCGGGTCGGCTCGAGGTCGCGGGTGTCCGGGAGCGGATGGCCTTCGCGCTCGAGCACGAGTCCGCGCGGTACCGGCTCTTCCCGTACATCGAGGACATGGCGAGCGTCATCGCTGCTGCTGATGTGGTGTTCGCGCGCGCCGGCGCGACGTCGATCGCCGAGATCACCGCGGTCGGACGGGCTGCGATCCTCGTGCCGTACCCGTATGCGACCGACGATCACCAGACGCTCAACGCGAGGGCGCTAGCGGCAGCGGGTGCTGCCATCGTCATCCCGGATGGGGCGCTCGACGACGCCGCATCGCTCGAGACCGTCCTGTCGGTCGTGCGCGACGAGGAACGCCGCGTCGCGATGGCTGAGGCGAGCGTGGCGTGCGGACGTGTGGATGCGGCCGAGCGCGTCGCTTCGCTCGTCAGGGAGGTCGCTCGTCGGGGTGAGGTGCACCGATGAGGCGGGTCTATGCGCACTTCATCGGGGTGGGCGGTGCCGGTATGAGCGGCATCGCGCGCGTCCTGCACGAGCGGGGCATCGCGGTCAGTGGCTCGGACCTCAAGGAATCGCGCTACGCGCGCTCGTTGGCCGAGATGGGCGTCATGGTGTACATCGGTCACGACCCGGCCAATCTGGGCGACCCGGAGGTCGTGGTGGTCTCGTCAGCGATACCGGAGACGAACCCCGAGCTCGCCGAGGCGCGACGCCGTGGACTCGAGGTGTGGCCTCGGGCCAAGATGCTGGCACACCTCGGCGCGGGTCTCAAGACGCTCGCGGTGGCCGGCACGCATGGCAAGACGACCACGTCCTCTCTGCTGGCCTCACTCATCTCCTCGCTCGGTCACGATCCCACCTTCCTCATCGGTGGCGAGCTCAATGACATGGGGGCGAACGCTCGGTGTGGCTCGGGTGCGTACTACATCGTCGAGGCGGATGAGAGCGACGGCTCGTTCCTCTTCCTCGAGCCGCATCTTGCGCTCATAACGAACATCGAGGCCGATCATCTCGACCACTACCGCGATCTCGACGAGATCATCGAGACGTTCGGGCGCTTCCTCGGCCGGGTCGGTCCGGACGGCATCGCGGTCGTGTGCGCGGACGATGCGAAGCTGCCGCGCCTGGCTCTGGAGTCGTGCCGGTGCCGCGTCGTCACGTACGGACAGAGCGAGGACGTCGATGCGCGTCTCGAGGTCGTCAGCCCTGAGGGTCTCGGGTTCCGCTTCGCGGTCACCTTCTGCGATGGCGACCGCATCGAGGCCAAGACGAGCATCCCCGGACGTCACAACGCCTTGAACGCCGCGGGGGCGCTCGCAGCCGTCTGGGCGCTCGGTCTCGACGTACGGCAGGCGGCGGATGCCGTGGCATCCTTCAGCGGTGTGCATCGTCGCTTCGAGCGCATCGGCGAGGTAGGCGGCGTGTGCATCGTCGATGACTACGCGCACCACCCCACGGAGGTCCGCGCGACGCTCGCTGGGGCGAAGGAGGCGGCCTTCGAACGGGTGTGGGCCATCTTCCAGCCGCACCGGTACTCACGGACCGAGGCGCTCGGGGCTGTCTTCGGAGCAGCATTCGAGCACGCTGACCACGTCGTCGTCATGGATGTGTATAGCGCTGGAGAGGCCCCGATCCCAGGCGTGAGCGGGAAGACGATCGTCGATGCGATCCTGGAGGTCGAACCACGCAAGCGCGTCGCATACTTCCCACATCGCGCCGACGTGTGCCGGTACGTCGCCTCTCGCGTCCGTCCGGGCGATCTCGTGATGACGATGGGTGCCGGCGACGTGACGACCATCGCACCCGAGATCCATCGGATGTTGATCGACAGCAGGCGGTGAGGTCCGGACCCATGGGTGTGCGTGAGGCATACGAGCGCCTACGAGTGGCACTCACGGGCGAGGTGCGGCTCGATGAGCCCATGGCGCGGCACACCTCACTGCGCGTCGGGGGACCCGCGGACCTGTTCTGCGTCTGCGAGACGGTCGCGGACCTCGGCTCGGCTCTCGATGTACTCGCAGAGGAGGGCGTGGAGGTCACGGTCGTCGGCAAGGGCACGAACCTGCTCGTCGCAGACGCGGGTTACCGTGGCGCGATCATCACGCTCGGTCGCGAGTTCAAGCGTCACGTCGTCGACGGCGAGATCCTCCGAGCCGGGGCTGCGTGCGTGCTTGCGTACCTCGTGCGTGATGCGTACAGATCGGGTCTCGCCGGACTCGCCTTCGCGGTCGGCATACCCGGGACGCTCGGGGGAGCGATCGCCGGGAACGCTGGGTCGCGCGAGGAGTGGATCGGGAGTATCGTCGAGTCGGTCACCGTCTATGAAGCGGGTGGCGGGCTCCGCCGGTTGCTCGGGAGCGATGTCGCGTGGGGCTATCGCACGAGCGACCTGGGTTCTCGTGGTGTGATCGTCGAGGCTGCCATGCGTCTCCGTGAGGCCGACCCGGACGCGATCCGAGCCACCATGGAGGAGGCGCTCGAACGGCGGAAGCGTACGCAGCCGCTCGGCGTGCCGTCAGCCGGTAGCACCTTCAAGAATCCGCCAGGTGATTCGGCCGGGCGGCTGATCGAGTCCGTAGGACTGAAGAACACGCGCCTCGGCGGCGCGCGGGTCTCGGACGTGCATGCGAACTTCATCGTGAACGAGGGGGGAGCGACAGCGGCGGACATCATCGGGCTCATCCGTAAGGTAAGGACGGCGGTGAGAGACGCGTATGGCATCGAACTCGAACCGGAGGTACGCTTCCTCGGGCGGTTCGAAGGGGCGTAGGAGGATCCACATCAGCACGACCGCGCGTGTGCGAACGTCGGGCAAGGAGACGCACCTCGCGACGGGGCGGAAGGCACGGGAGCACGACGCTGAAGCCGCCCCATCGGTGCATCGGGGCCGTGGGCGTGCGAGTCACCCGATGGCCCGCCCGACGGGCGAGGGAGCTCGTCTCGCACAGGCGAAGAGAGCCGAGCGCGAGCGACGCCGGTCGGCGCAGCGTCGGGCGATGCGGCTCCGCATCATCCTGGGCCTCGTGGCGATCATCGCACTCATCGCGGGCTGGAGGGCTCTCGTTCGCTCACCCCTGTTCGTCATCCAGGACATCGAGGTCACGGGTGTCAGACACCTGGCACCGGATGAGGTGGTCGCTGCTGCGGCGGTGCCGCAGGGGACGTCGCTGCTCGCCTGTGCCGCGAAGGAGATCGAGCAACGCGTGGAGCGTCATCCGTGGGTCGCTGATGCGACCGTGAGGAAGCGGGTGCCGGATACGCTCCGGATCGTCGTCCTCGAGCGCATGCCGGTCGCCATCGTGGATACCGTCGATAGGCTGTGGGTGGTGGATGCGGACGGTTTCGCGCTCGGCGAGCACTCGCTGGAGGCCACCTCGTCGCTCCCGGTCATCCGGGGCGTACCGGGCCTCACGCTCGCGTCGGGCCAGCGGACCTCATCCGAGGTCCTGAGGAACGCACTCCTGGTACTCGTGGGGCTGTCCGACGAGCTCGCGAAGCAGGTTCGTGCCGTGAGCGCTCCGAGCGTGGATGAGACGACGCTCATCACGCACGACAACGTGGAGATCCTCGTCGGCAGCCCGGTCGAAATCGACAAGAAGGACGCGGTGGCGGTGCGGATCCTCCGAGAGCAATCGGGGTCGGTCGTCTTCATCGATGTACGCGATCCGGCCAGGCCGGTCGCACGGGGTCTGGAACGATGACCCATCGGCGGAGCCGGTCCATCGATGCAGAAGATGTTGCATGAAGCAACGGTATAGGGTAAAGTTCATGCAAAGATTGACGTCTGATGACCAAGAGTATACATCAAGTGGAGGTTGAGGGTTCATCAGGCGGGCATGCCACGGATCCAGGAGGCGACGTGATGCTCGAGACGGGGGCGAACTACCTGGCGGTCATCAAGGTCGTGGGTGTCGGCGGCGGCGGCACGAACGCCGTGAACAGGATGGTCGAGGCCGGTGTGAAGGGCGTGGAGTTCATCGCCGTGAACACCGACGCACAGGCACTGCTGATGTCGGATGCCGATTACAAGGTCCACATCGGTGTGGGCCTCACGAAGGGCCTCGGCGCTGGCGCGGATCCCGACGTCGGGTACCAGGCAGCCGAGGAGAGCAGGGCGGAGATCAAGGAGGCGCTCCAGGGCGCCGACATGGTGTTCATCACCGCAGGCGAGGGGGGCGGCACGGGCACGGGAGCGGCGCCCGTGATCGCGGAGATCGCCAAGGAGGAGATCGGCGCGCTCACGGTCGCCGTCGTGACGCGGCCCTTCGCCTTCGAGGGGCGCAAGAGAGCGCTGCAGGCAGAGGAGGGGATCAAGCGGCTCCGCGAGCACGTCGACACGCTCATCGTGATCCCCAACGATCGGTTGCTGCAGGTTGCGGAGAAGAAGACGACGATCCTCGACGCCTTCCGCATCGCGGACGACGTGTTGCGCCAGGGCACGCAGGGCATCACCGATCTGATCACGGTACCTGGCCTGATCAACCTGGACTTCGCTGACGTCCGCACCATCATGCAGGATGCGGGTTCTGCGCTCATGGGTATCGGCGTGGCCACCGGGGACAACCGTGCACACGACGCAGCGAAGGCCGCGATCTCATCGCCATTGCTCGAGAGCAGCATCGAGGGTGCGCAGGGTGTGCTGCTCAGCATCGCTGGCGGCAGCGACCTCGGTCTGTTCGAGGTCAATGAGGCTGCGGAGGTCGTCCAGGCTGCCGCTCACCCTGACGCGAACATCATCTTCGGAGCGGTCATCGACGATTCGATGATGGATCAGATCCGTGTCACCGTCATCGCGACGGGTTTCGGGGTCAAGCGTCGCCAGGAGGCGATGGAGTTCGAGTCCGCGAGCGGCGGGGATGCGACCTCGTTCATGCCGGTCTTCGAGCCGATCAAGACGAGCGCCGAGGACGAGGAGTTCGATATCCCCGAGTTCTTGAAGCGCCGTTAGGCGCGACGGTCGAGCCATACGGCCGCGCTCCGTCGAGGCGCAGGACTCGCCGGGGCGCGGCCTGGCTATGTCGCCGACGACATCAGCACGTCGATGCGAGCAGGCCCCCGCGTGTGCGGGGGCCTGCCACGTGCGTCGTGCGGTCCGCGCGTATCACTCGGAGCTCGGTGGCGCGGGTGGCGCTGGAGGTGCAGGCGATTCCGGTGGTGGCGGCGGTGGTGGTGGCGGCGGTGGTGGTGGTGCCGCCACGCCGGCGGGCCGCACGCTGCCTCGCTTCACCTTCTTGTACACCATGAAGTAGTACACGAGGGCCGCGATGAGTGCTGCGCCGACGGCCCATGAGACGAACATGATGATGAGCCAGATCGTCTTGCTGTTGCCTGAGGAGTTCGGGAACTCGTATTCCTGACGCTGGAACAGATCGACGAGCATCCACACCCAGAAGGCGAAGCTCGCGATGCCGAAGACAGCCAGGCACGCCCAGATGCCGCAGAACGCCGCCTCGAAGCCCTCGGGCGGGGCATCGTAGGTCTCGGCGAGGGCTGGGGTGGCGAGTGTCAGCGCGAGCGCGAGGATGGTGACCAGCGTGATGATCCTCACGGACTGCTTCATTGCGTTCACCCCCTCTCGGCCGCAGTCGCTTCGTGACGAGTCGTCAACGATACGGTAACACAGCACACGCGCAGGGAGCATTCATGCGGTGGGCCGTGTGTCGCGTATCATGCGGAAGCGTCGCATCCCTGCTGGCGGCGCGATCGGAGGACCGATGGAACCCATGAGCATCGTGCAGCGCGACGGCATCGTCGCACACGTCGCTCGTGACCTGCTCGAGCGTTCCGGTATCCTCGTCGCCTTCACCGAGCGCACCGGCGGCGTGAGTGCAGCGCCGTACGCGTCACTCGATCTCGCGGGGCACGTGGGAGACGATCCTGGTCACGTCGATGAGAACCGCCGCCTGCTCATGCGAGCGCTCGATGCGCTAGCGTTCAGGGACCGTCTCACGCTCGCCGAACAGGTGCATGGCGTCACGATCGTGGATGTGGACGATGCGCTCGCCGGCTCCGGTGCGTACGCGACCGAGGCGCGCACGCCGGTCCCCGGCGCTGATGCACTGCTCACGGACGAACCCGGGACGCCGCTCATGCTGCTGTTCGCGGACTGCGTCCCGGTCGTGCTCGTGAGCGAGCGGCCGCGCGCGATCGCGGTCGTCCATGCTGGTTGGCGCGGTCTGGCCGCCGGCATCGTCTCGCGAGCCGCTGCGCGTCTCGCGGCGCACGTCGGCGCTGCGGATCGGTTGACCGCCTACGTGGGTCCCCACATCGGGCCGTGCTGCTACGAGGTGGGCGACGACGTTGTGTCGCGTTTCGTCGGGCGGTCTGCTACGATACCCCGGGTCTCGGGCCGCCTCGACCTCGGTGCGGTCGTGAGAGGCGAGCTCATCAAGGTAGGTATCGCGGAAGAGCGACAGTGGCACCTCGGCATCTGCACGGCAGACAACCTGCATCGCTTCTACTCGTATCGAGCGGAAGGTCGCACGGGTCGACACGCGGCGGTCGCTCTCATCGTGCTGTAGCCGCCCTCCTCGTCCTCGTCGCATTCGTGAGTGCTGGTTGCAGCTCGCGTGCTGACCGCGCTGCGGACAGTCAGGTGATCGTCACCGGCTCGACCACGATCCAGCCGATCGCCGAGGTCGCTGCAGAGGAGTTCATGGCGTCTCATCCTGAGATACGCGTCCTCGTCAGCGGCGTGGGATCCTCGGCGGGCATCGAGAACTGCGCGGCCGGGACGAGCGACATCGGCACATCGTCGCGGGACCTCCATGGCGGAGAGATGGAGCTTGGACTCGTGGACACGCCGGTCGCGTACGATGCCATCGCTGTCATCGTGCATCCCAGCAATCCCGTGTCCAGCCTCACCAAGGAGCAGGTCAAGGCCATCTTCCAGGGCCGCATCACGAACTGGCGCGAGGTGGGCGGTCCGGACATGGAGATCGGACTCGTCAATCGCGATGAGGCTTCAGGCACGCGAGAGGCGTTCTGGAAGATCGTGCTCGACAAGGAGCGGTTCGATCCGACCGCCGTGGTCCTCCCAGGGACGGGTCAGGTCCGGTCGGTCATCGCCCAGGCTCCTCGAGCCATCGGCTACATCTCGCTCGGCTTCGTCACGGATGACGTGAAAGCCCTCGCCATCGACGGGGTGCGGCCGAGCGAGGAGACCGTCGTCAGCGGCACGTATCCGATATCGCGCATCCTGCACTTCTTCACGAAGGGCGAGCCGACGGGTCCCACGAAGCGGTACATCGAGTTCGTGCTATCCGCAGACGTCCAGGAGCGCATCGTGCGTGACGCAGGGTTCATCCCCGTGACAGCGAGGGAGGAGCTTCGTGACTGAGGCCGGTCGCGACAACGAGGCTCGCTCGTCGCTCAAGCTCATGACGCGAGCCACGTACCTCAAGGAATCCGCGCTCAAGAACCTCTTCTTGCTGTGCGCGTGCATCGCCGTGGCGGGGGTGGCTCTCATCTTCGTCTTCGTGGGGTGGAGAGGGTGGCCCGTCTTCGCCGAGGTGGGCCTTCGCGGGTTCATCGGTGGCCCCACCTGGCTTCCGAGCGAGGGATCCTTCGGGATACTGCCGCTCATCTCCGGGTCGCTCATCGTCACGCTCGGGGCGCTCGCCCTCGGCACGCCTCTGGCGGTGGGTACCGCGGTCTTCCTGTCGGAGATCGCCTCGCCTCGCCTCCGCGACCTCGTACGACCAGCGGTCGAGCTGCTCGCTGGCGTTCCCTCCGTCGTCTACGGCTTCTTCGGGCTGCTCATCGTGCGCCCCGTCGTCGCGCAGTTGACCGGCGGGCTCGGCTTCGGACCCCTGACGGCGTGGCTCATCCTCGCCATCATGATCGTCCCCACGATCGCGTCGCTGACCGAGGATGCGTTGCGCTCGCTACCCGATGGTATCCGGGAGGCGAGCTATGCCATGGGCGCGACGACGTGGCAGACGATCTGGCGCGTCGTGCTGCCGGCTGCGAAGATCGGGATCATCGACGCGGTCATCCTCGGCATGGGTCGCGCCATCGGCGAGACGATGGCGGTGCTCATGGTGGTGGGGAACGCCACGGTGTTCTTCCAGGGGGTCGGTGAGCCCATCGCCACGCTCACGAGCCAGATCGTCATGGACATGCCGTACGCCTCGGGGCTCCATCGGACGGCGCTTTTCGGGATGGCCATCATCCTGTTCCTCATCTCGATGGGGCTCGTCGCGCTCGTGCGCGTCATCTCGCGACTACGTGAGGAGGGCGCTTGATGCGAGACATCAAGCGCATCACGAACGCCGCAGCGCTGTCGGTCTTCTGGATCGCGGGCCTGACGACCGTGGCCGTCCTGGCTGCCGTGATCCTGTACGTGTTCCTCAATGGCATCGGTCAGGTCTCCCCGGCCTTCATCTTCACGAAACCGCACGGCGTGAACGCCGAAGGCGGCATCTGGCCCACGATCGTGGCCACGATCTACGTCACCGGCCTGGCCATGGTCATCGTCACGCCGATCGGCGTGCTCGCCGCCGTCTACCTCGCTGAGTATGCCGTGCAGGGCCGTCTCGTTCGTACGATCAGGTTCGCTGCTGACGTACTCGCGAGCGTTCCCTCGATCGTCATGGGCCTTTTCGGCCTCGCGCTGTTCGTCGAGACGGTGGGCTTCGGGTTCTCCGTGCTCTCGGGTGCGCTGGCCCTATCCTTCCTCATGCTGCCCATCGTCATGCGCACGACCGAGGAGGCCATCCGCGCGGTGCCCAAGTACATCCGCTGGGGCTCGTACGGCTTGGGCGCGAGCAAGTGGCAGACGGTGAGCCGGGCGGTCCTGCCGGCTGCTGCGGCGCGCATCATCACGGGCATCATCCTGGCCACGGGCCGCGCGGTCGGTGAGACCGCGGTCGTGATCTTCACGATGGGCACGATGATCAACGCGCCCATCCTCCCGACCGATCCGGGTCGCTCGATGACGGTGCACCTGTACCAGCTCGCCATGGACGGCATCAACCTGCCGGCCGCCTTCGGTACGGCGCTCCTCCTCATGGCGATGATCCTCGCGTTCAACCTGTCAGCCCGGTGGCTGCTGTACCGCAGCAGAAGGAGGTTGGGATGATCGGTCCTGCGGTCGAACCCGCGCCGACGCCTACTGGCGAGGCCTCTACCGAGACCAAGATCAGCGTGAGGGATCTCGATTTCTACTACGGGGACTTCCACGCGCTCACGGGTATCTCGTGCGACATCAAGGCACGCGCCATCACCGCATTCATCGGTCCCTCGGGTTGCGGGAAGTCGACGTTCCTGCGATGCCTGAACCGTATGAACGACCTCATCCCGCGCACGCGCGTCGAGGGTACTGTGCTGCTCGAGGGCGAGGACATCTACGGTCCGGGCGTGGACCCCGTGGACCTTCGCCGGCGCGTAGGGATGATCTTCCAGCAGCCGAACCCCTTTCCGATGTCGATCTACGACAACGTGGCGTACGGCCCGCGCCTTCACGGTGTAAAGCGGAAGAGCGAGCTCGATGAGATCGTCGAGACGTCGCTTCGGCGTGCGAACCTCTGGAAGGAGGTCAAGGACATCCTCGGGCGGGGTGGCCTGACGCTGTCCGGCGGCCAGCAGCAGCGTCTGTGCATCGCACGCGTGCTCGCCGTCCAGCCCGATGTGCTGCTCATGGATGAGCCGTGCTCAGCCATCGACCCGACGAGCGTCCAGAAGATCGAGGACCTCATGGTCGAGCTCAAGAGTTCGGTCACGATCATCATCGTCACGCACAACATGCAACAGGCGGCTCGCGTGAGCGATGACACGGCGTTCTTCCTCCAGGAGGAGATGGGCGAGCCTGCCATCCTCGTGGAGTTCGGGCGGACCGCGGAGATCTTCACGAGCCCGAAGGACCGTCGCACCGAGGACTACATCACCGGACGATTCGGCTAGGGTGGCTCTCGCCCCATCGACGGTGAACCGCCGTAGCACACGGTCTATAATGGGGATGGCACGGTGGCCTGCGGCTCGAGAAGGGGAGCGGTGCGATGCGCGAGGGTTTTCGTCGGGAACTCAAGGAGCTCAAGGCCACGGTCGTCGGGATCGGGCACTCGATCGTCGAGGTGACGCGCGATGCGGTCACCGCGCTCGTGGAGGGCGACGTCGACCTCGCTGAGCGCGTGATCGGTGGCGATGAGACGATCGATCAGCGCTGCCTGGGCATCGAGGAGCACTCCATCGAGATGATCGCGACGCAGTTCCCCGTTGCGCGCGACCTGCGTCTCCTGCACTCGCTCGCCTACATCGCGATGCACTTCGAGCGGATGGGTGATCTGGCGGTCAACATCGCCAAGGCGGCGAGGCGCACCGCTGGGCGTCGTGGGCCGCAGACGCTGTACGACCTCATCAAGGCTCAGGGCAACCTGGTCCAGCGGGTCCTCGAGGCCATGCTCGAGGCGCTCGAGAAGAACGACCTCGAGCTCTCGCACAAGCTCCAGGAGCTCGACGAGCCCATCGATCACCTCTTCAAGCAGTTCTTCCGGGAGCTCAGCCGCCTCCAGGAGGAGGAGGACATCGAGTGGGCATCATCGATGGTGCTCGCTTCCCGCTACCTCGAGCGCATCGCGGACCACGCCGTCGACATCGGTGAGCGCATCACGTACATGGTGACAGGCCAGTTCGAGGCCGCGAGCGATGAGGAAGAGGCCTGATGCCTCGTGGGCGCTATCGCCGAGCGATACGGGGCCGTCCGGAGGGCGGTCGCTGATGCTGCCGATGCGGCGGGTCGCAACCCCGACGATGTGACGGTCGTCGCGGTGACGAAGAACGTCGGCGTCTCGGAGGTCCGGCAGGCGATCGCCGCTGGTTGCCAAGACCTCGGCGAGAACCGCGTGCAGGAGTTCCTCGGCAAGTTCGGATTGTTCCCTGAGGTGCGCTGGCACTTCATCGGGACCCTCCAGTCGAACAAGGCGCAGCACGTCGTGGGCAAGGCATGCCTCATCCACTCCATCGACACGGTGGACCTCCTGCGCAGGGTCGACCGCGTGGCGTCCGCGCGTGGGGTGACGCAGGACGTCCTGCTGCAGGTGAACGTCTCGGGGGAGCCGAGCAAGCACGGGTTCGCTCCCGATGATGTCGAGGATGCCCTGCGGGTCTCGACCGAGCTTCGAGGCGTCCGGGTCAAGGGCCTCATGACGATCGCGCCATTCGCTCGTCCCGAGGAGGTGCGGTGGGTCTTCCGGGAGCTCGCCGGGCTCTTTGCCTCACTGCGCGCGTTGCGGTTCAATGGTGTGGAGCTCACCGAGCTGTCGATGGGTATGACGAATGACTACCGTGTGGCCATCGAAGAGGGAGCGACGATCATACGGGTCGGAGCGGCGATCTTCGGCCGCTGATCCGAAGCGGACGTGAGGAGCGTGCTGTGGGTCTCTGGGATTCGATCAAGGCACGGCTCGGTCTCGGCGACGACGACGAGTACTACGACGACGAGGAGTGGACCGAGGAGTCGGAGGACGAAGCGGACGGCTTCGAGCCGCGCGCGGTGTACCGGAGTCCGTACGACACCGGCGAGCCACCGGCGGTCCGGCGCATCGATCGCACGCCCGATCTCGATCGTGCTCGCAGCGCGTCGTGGCGCGCAGGTGTGAGCGAACCGCTCCCGGGTCCAGGTGTCCGCCCGGTACCGCAGGTCAAGATGCAGATCGTCGAGCCGCGTTCGTTCGCTGAGGCGCAGTCGATCGCCGATCGGTTCAAGCAGGGCATGCCGGTCATCATGAACCTCACCATGGCCGAGCCCGACCTCGCGCGCCGTCTCATCGATTTCGCGAGCGGCCTCACGTACGGTCTGAACGGTGGACTGCAGAAGGTGTCCGAGAAGGTCTTCATGCTCACGCCAGCCAACGTGGACGTGTCGGCCGAGCAGCGTCGCGTGCTCAAGGAGCGCGGGCTGTTCGACGGGAACCTGTGAGGCTGTTCATGGCGACCGAGCGCATAGCCGTCATCGGTGGCGGCCGGATGGGCGAGGCGATCGTCGCGGGCCTGCTGTCGAGCGGCACGGTGGGCGCAGGCGACGTCGTCGTCGCGGATCCGTCATCCGAGCGCCGCCAGGTCTTCGCTGAGCACGGCGTGGAGACGGTCGCGGATGGGCGTGAGGCGGTGCCAGGCGCGGACGTCGTGCTCCTCGCCGTCAAGCCGCAGGTGATCGATGCCGTCGTCGCGCATCTGGCCGATGGCATCGAGCAGCGTGCACTCGTGATCTCGATCGCGGCAGGCATCCCGACGAAGCGCATCGAGGCGCAGCTCCCCGAGGGCGCTCCCGTCGTTCGCGTCATGCCCAACGCGCCCGCGATGAGCGGCTGCGGCATGAGCGTCATCTCCCCCGGACGGTCGGCGACGGCCGAGCACGTCTCGGTGGCCGAGCGCCTGTTCGATGCCATCGGACGCACGGTCGTACTCGATGAGGCGTACCAGGATGCTGCGACCGCGCTGTCGGGTTCGGGCCCCGCGTACGTCGCGCTGTTCATCGATGCACTGACGCGGGCTGGGGTGTCACAGGGACTCGCCCGCGATGTCTCGCTGGCTCTCACGCTCCAGACGGTGCGGGGGACGGTCGAGCTCATCGAGCAGACGGGGGCACACCCCGAGGCGGTCATCGACAGCGTCGCGAGTCCTGGCGGCACGACGATCGCGGCCATCGAAGCGCTCGAAGCCGGCGGTCTGCGCGCGTCGATCTTCGCTGCGGTCGCTGCCGCCGTCCGCCGTGCGAGGGAGCTGGGGAGCAGATGACGCTCACAGGTCTCGTGGACAGGCTCGTCTCCTTCTACTCGTTGCTCATCGTCGTGTACGTCATCTTGTCCTGGTTCCGTCCCCGGGGCATCGTCTACGACGTGTACCGCATCCTCGAGCAGCTCTGCGAGCCGTACATCGGTCTGTTCCGCCGCATCGTGCCGACGGCAGGGGGTCTGGACTTCTCGCCGTTCGTCGCGCTCCTCGTGCTCGAGTACCTCATACGTCCAGCATTGAGTACACTGGTGCGGATGATCGGACCGTGATCGGTCGAGGAGGACATCACCGATGAAGCTCACTCCGCTCGACATCCATCACAAGGAGTTCAGCCGCTCGATCCGGGGTTACAACGAGGTCGAGGTGGACGCGTTCCTCGATGAGGTCGCCGACGAGCTCGAGCGGCTCTTCAAGGAGAACATCGACCTGGCCGAGCGCATCGAGGCGGCAGAGGAGAAGGTCCGCTCGTACCAGGAGATGGAGCGCACCCTCCACAACACCCTCGTCGCAGCCCAGCGCTCTGCGGAGGAGATCATCGAGAAGGCCAAGCACGAGGCTGAGGTCGTCTTGAAGGAGGCCGAGGTCAAGGCCAAGGAGATCATCCATGCCGCGCTCCAGGAGAAGCAGCGCACGCAGGCCGACCTCCTTCGCATCAAGCAAGCGGAAGAGGAGTTCCGTGCCCGCTTCAAGGCGCTGCTCGAGGAGCACTTGAGGGCGGTCCAGGAGATTCCGCTTCCTGCGGACGTCGCCGTGATGACCGCGCAGGCAGGCGGTGAGGTCGTCGGCGAGGTCACCGTGGCCCGCGAGGAGCCGGCGTCCGCTGCTCCTGCGCCGAAGGCGGCTCGCAGCTACGCGGAGGCGGTCGCCAGCCGGCTCACGCCTGCGCCAACGGGCGGTGAGCCGAGCGGGATCGCTGAGGCATCCAGCGCGAGCACCGAGCCGATGGAGCCTCCGGCTTCGGGTTTCGTGCAAGGCTTGCAGCTCGGTGAGATCGCGCCGCCGGAGCTCCCCGACGAGGAGGCATCCTTCGAGATCCCGGAGTTCACCCTCGACCTGCGCGGCGCGGAGCGTGAGGATGACCTCGACATCGAGGAGATCGACTGAGGCGCATGGCGTACCGGCTGCCCGTCGTCGTGTCCCCGCGCTCGGGCCGTGACGCCATCGAAGGCTGGCGTGGGGAGGAGCTCCACGTGCGGGTGACGGCGCCGCCGGATGGTGGCCGCGCGAACGAAGCGGTCCGCGATCTGATCGCGGATGCATTCTCGCTCCCCAAACGGGCGGTCAGCATCGCCCGCGGTGCCACCGCGAGGCACAAGCTGCTCCTGCTCGACGGTGTCGATGAGGAGACCGCCAGACGGGTGCTCGGGACGCCGTGAGCGATTGACCCCATCTCGCACGCTGCGCTAGTATCGCCCGTACACGGCCCATGGCCGATGCATACGCAGGCGTCGACGAGGACGAGTAGGTGCTGACCGGTCCTCACCAGCGAGCGGGAACGGTGCGAGCCCGCGAGGAGCCCAGCGCTGAAGATCACCTCCGAGCCTCGGCCCGAACGGTCGGACGACGATCCGGTCAAGTAGGCGTCGACGGGTGCTCCCGTTACAGGGCGGCCGAGTGGCGCGCCGGCCCCATGCGGTCGTTGCGCAAGCTGGGTGGTACCGCGAAGTCGCGCATCACGAAGCGCACTGCGTCCCGGCGAGGGATGCGGTGCGCTTCTTCGTGTGAACCATCGAAGGAGAGGGAGGACCGGTGTCCAACGACTACAAGCACACGATGAACCTGCCGGAGACGTCGTTCCCGATGCGTGCGAACCTGGCCACCCGCGAGCCGGAGTGGCTGCGATTCTGGGACGAGATCGACATCTACCGCAGGTCGCTCGAGGCCAACGAGGGCGGTGAGCTGTTCGTCTTGCACGACGGTCCTCCGTACGCGAACGGCCACATCCACATGGGCACCGCGTACAACAAGGTGCTCAAGGACATCGTGGTCAAGTACAAGTCGATGCGCGGATACCGTGCTCCCTACGTACCGGGCTGGGACTGTCATGGGCAGCCGATCGAGCACCAGGTGGAGAAGGACCTCGGCCCCGAGCGCATGAGGACGATCACGCGAGCTGAGCTCAGGGAGCGGTGCCGTGAGTACGCACTGCGCTTCGTGGATATCCAGCGTGAGGAGTTCAAGCGGCTCGGCGTTCGAGGCGACTGGGACGACCCGTACCTCACGCTGAACCCGACATACGAAGCCGGGAACGTCCGCATCTTCAAGAAGCTGTACCTCGACGGCGCCATACACAAGGGCGCGAAGCCCATCCACTGGTGCGTGCGGTGCCACACCGCGCTCGCTGAGGCGGAGATCGAGTACAGCGACGAGGTCTCACCGTCCATCCACGTCGCCTTCCGGTTCACCGGAGCGACGCCGTGGGACGCGTTCGGGGAGCCACACATCCTCATCTGGACGACCACGCCCTGGACGCTGCCGGCCAACGTCGCGGTCACGCTCGCTGAGGACGCAGCGTATGTGGGTATCAGGCCGGCCGATGGGCGCGTGTTCGTGGTGGCCGAGGAGCTCGCCGAGGCGGTCGCACAGGCCGCGGCCTGGGAATCGTTCGAGATCGTCGGCCCGCGTGTCCAGGGCAGCGAGCTCGCCGGCCTCACGTACGCTCACCCCATCCATGAGCACGTGATGGGCGTCATCATCACCGGCGAGCACGTCGACCTCTCGACGGGTACGGGGGCGGTGCACACCGCGCCCGGCCACGGTGAGGAGGACTACCTCGTGGGCGTGAAGCACGGGCTGCCCATGCCGATGCCCGTGCGCGACGACGGCACCTTCGATGACAGTGCCGGGCCGTTCGCCGGCCTCAATGTGCGCGAGGCTGATCCGACGATCATCGAGTGGCTCCGCGAGAGGGGCTCACTCGTCGCAGCCTCCCGGATCTCGCACAGCTACCCGCACTGCTGGCGATGCAAGCAGCCCGTCATCTTCCGCGCCACGGAGCAGTGGTTCGTCTCGATGGACGCGACCGGACTGCGGGAGGCCGCCCTCCACGCCATCGGTGAGGTGAAGTGGATCCCGTCGTGGAGCGTCAATCGCATCTCGTCGATGGTCGCCGATCGTCCCGATTGGTGCATCAGCCGTCAGCGCGCCTGGGGTGTGCCGATCCCGGTCTTCTCATGCTCGGCGTGTGGGCGGACCGTAGCGACGGCGGACACGTTCGACGCCGTCATCGAGCTGTTCGAGCGGGAGGGAGCCGATGCGTGGTTCACGCGTCGTCCGGCCGAGTACCTGCCGCCGGGTACCACCTGTCCGCGGTGCGGCGCGGGCGTGGACTCCCTCCAGCCCGAGGATGACATCATGGACGTGTGGTGGGAGTCGGGTGTCTCGCACACGAGCGTGCTTGACGCACGTGATGACCTGAGGCGTCCTGCCGACCTGTACCTGGAGGGGTCCGACCAGCACCGAGGCTGGTTCCAGTCGAGCCTGCTCACGAGCGTCGGTGCGTACGGCGAGGCACCGTACGAGGCCGTCCTCACACACGGGTTCATCGTCGATGGCGAGGGACGGAAGATGTCGAAATCGCTCGGCAACGTCATCTCACCGCTCGACGTCATCGCGACCTCCGGTGCCGACATCGTGCGGCTGTGGGTGGCGTCCGCCGATTACGCCCAGGACATCTCCGTCTCGGACGAGATCCTGGACCGTACGAGCGAGGCGTACCGGCGCATCCGCAACACGTTCCGCTTCCTCCTGTCCAATCTCGCAGACTTCACCCCCGATGACGCGGTGCGGTGGGAGGAGATGCTCGAGCTAGACCGTTACGCGCTCGTGCGTCTCGCTGACCTCGTGGACCGGGTCTCGGCGGCGTTCGACGAGTGGCGGTTCCATCAGGTCTTCCATGCGGTGCACACGTACTGCGTGACGGATCTCTCGGCGTTCTACCTCGACGTCCTCAAGGACCGCCTGTACGCCGATGCGCGCGCCTCCCTGCGTCGTCGCAGTGCGCAGACGGCACTCGCCACGATCCTTCGGGCACTCGTGCGCATGGTCGCTCCCATCCTGACCTTCACGTGCGAGGAGGTCTGGCAGGCTATGCCCGACTCGCTCCGCGAGGGGGTGGTGAGCGTCCAGCTCGCCGGATGGCCGTCGATCGAGGTACCGGAGGCGGAAGCCGATGCACTGCGGCGTGCGTATGAGGTGGTGCTCGAGCTACGCGAGGCCGTGACGAAGGCCCTTGAGGAGGCCCGTACTGCGGGCGCGCTCTCCAAGAGCCAGGAGGCGCGCGTGGTCGTGCGAGCCCCGCTCGATAGCCTCGCCACGCTCGCCGAGCGTGGCGAGGAGGCGCTCGCGGAGGCGCTCATCGTCTCCGAGATCGAGCTGAGCGAAGGCGGGGAGCTCAGCGTCATGGTCGAGCGCGCACGCGGGCAGCGCTGTCCCCGCTGCTGGAACCACCGGGAGCTCGGGACGGATCCGTCGTACCCGGAGGTCTGCGCACGGTGCGCAGCAGTGCTCGCATCGCTCCCGACCGATAAGTAGCGTGCGTGGAGCGGCACGAGCCGGGCGTGGTACTATGCATCTGGTAGATGCGTGACGCCCCGGCGGGGGCGTCTTTCGATGCACGTCATGTCTGGAGGACTGTGATGATCGGCAAGAAGGATCTCGCAGCGCTCAAGGATGTTCTCGAGCGCGAGCGCGCGCGACTGCTCGCGGAGATCGAGGAGTTCGAGCGGGCGGGACAGGAGTCGCTCTCCGACGTCTCGGGCGAGAACAACTACCGCGACCACATGGCCGACCAGGGATCGGCGACCTTCGCTCGGGAACTCGATATGACGCTGGAGGCGAGCGCTCGCGAGGCGCTCGCGCAGGTGGAGGCAGCACTCGCGCGCATCGAGGATGGCACGTACGGCACGTGCAAGGGTTGCGGCACCGAGATCCCGGTGGAACGACTCGAGGCCGTGCCGTCCGCGGAGCTGTGCATCACGTGCAAGCAGCGGGAGGAGCGCTGGTCGTGAAGAACCGGCCCGCCGCGATCCTCGCGGTCACGGCCTCGAGCGTGCTCCTCATCGACCAGGTCAGTAAGGCGCTCGTGCGCGCGACGATCCCCGTGGGCGCATCCGTGCCGGTCGCAGGTGCGTTCCTACGCCTGACACACGTCCGCAACACCGGTGCCGCATTCGGGCTGTTCCCAGGTCATACCGTGCTCTTCATCGGGACCGCGCTCGTCGTACTCGCAGGTATCGCATGGGTGTGGTGGCGGATGCGTCCGACGAGCCCCTGGCTCGTCACCGCGTGCGGTCTCATCGCCGCCGGCGCGCTCGGCAACCTCATCGATCGGGTCGTCTTCGGGCGCGTCACGGACTTCTTCGATGTGGGCATCTGGCCGGTCTTCAACGTGGCTGACATCGCGTTGGATGTGGGTGTGGCCATCGCTCTCGTGTGGGTCGTCCTGGCTGAGAGGGAGGATGCGTGAGCGAGCGCCACGTACACACGGTCCGTGGCGACGAGGCGGGTGAGCGGCTCGACCGGTTCCTCGCGGCACAGGGCTACCTTCCCAGCCGCTCGGCTGCCCAGCGTCTCATCGTGTCAGGAGGCGTGCTCGTGAACGGGCGGGTCGCACCGAAGCACCACGTCACACGAGCCGGCGAGCGCATCGAGGTGTTCGTCCCTGACGAGGAGCCGATCGAGCTCGAGCCTGAGCCCATCCCGCTCGACATCCGCTACGAGGATGAGGACCTCATCATCCTCTCCAAGCCAGCCGGTCTCGTCGTGCATCCGGCTCGCGGGCACGCGACCGGGACACTCGTGCACGCCCTCCTCGCGCACGCAGGGGAGCTCGGCACGCTGGCGGGCGAGGGGCGACCGGGCATCGTCCACCGACTGGACAAGGACACATCCGGTCTCATGATGGTGGCGAAGACCGACCGCGCGCAGGCCGTGCTCGCGGAGGCGCTCAAGATCCGGGCGATCGAGCGCCGCTACGTGACCCTCGTGCACGGCTACATCGCGCCGAACACCGGCCTGATCGATGCGCCTATCGGGCGTGACCCGAAGGACCGGTTGCGCATGGCTGTCGTCGAAGGGGATCAGGCCAAGCAGGCCGTCACCACGTTCCGTGTGCTCGAGCGCTTCATGGCCGGCACGCACGATGACGGGTATACGCTGCTCGAGTGCAAACTGTACACCGGTCGGACGCACCAGATCCGGGTGCATATGGCGTACATCAACCACCCCGTCGTAGGTGATCCGCTGTACGGCAGGAACCATCCGAAGGCCGATCTGGGGCTGTCGCGCCAGTTCCTGCATGCCTATCGCATCACGCTCGAGCATCCGGTGACGGGTGAGGCCATCGATCTCGTCGACCCGCTGCCGCCGGATCTCGCCTCTCGGGTGCGAGACCTCGAGGCTGCTTCCATGGGACGGACGGAGGCTGCCGCCGACGTCCTCCCGCTCATCGGGCTTGGGTGAACCCCTCCTTGGGTACGGTATCGGCGTCAAGTATCTGTCCGAGTGTGCCGATACTCTCAGCCACAGTGGTGGGCGCTCGGCGGGTGCACGTGTGAGGCGAACCGCTCTGGGGAGGTTCGATGAGGGTACTCGTGGTCGATGACGATGCCGCAGGACGCTACCTGCTCGAGTCCATCGTTCGGTCAGGGCAGCACGAAGCGATCGGCGCGGCGGACGGTGAAGAGGCACTGGCGCGTGCCAGGGAAGCGAGGCCAGACCTCGTCATCAGCGACATCCTCATGCCCCGCATGGATGGCTACCAGCTGTGCCGCGTGTGGAAGTCCGACCCCGATCTGTCGTGCGTGCCCTTCGTCTTCTACACGGCGTCGTACACGGATCCAGCTGACGAGCGCTTCGCATTCAGCCTCGGTGCGGACGCCTTCTGGCGCAAACCTCTCGACCCGGCCACCCTGCTCGCACGACTCGATGAGATGGTGAGTGCGTGCGTGGCACAGCCGCCTCGGGCACCGGAGGCCGTCGACGAGAAGGAGGTCCTCGAGCGCTATAGCGAGCGGCTCGTGCACAAGCTGGAGCAAAAGGCGCAGGACCTCGAGCGTGCGAACGCTGAACTGCGTCAGGCCATCGAGATGCTCGCGAAGGAGATCGAGACCAAGACGAACCTCGTCGCCGAGCTGAATGCCGATGTGCAGCGTCGCAAGCAGCTCGAGGCCGAGCTGCGTCAGGAGCGGGATTTCACGCGACGCGTGATCGACGTGAGTGACCTCGCCGTCGTCGTGCTCGATTCAGGAGGCCACATCGTCCTGTTCTCGCGTGGCGCCGAGCACATCCTCGGGTATGCAGCGGCTGAGGTCATCGGCCACCCGTGGGACCAGGTCATCCGGCTTGATGCGCCAGAGCAGCTCACGGATGAGGTGCAGCGTGCGCTCGCAGCGAGCGGGTCCGCACAGACCTCGCTCAGGGTGTACGACGCGCTCGGGCGGCGTCGCATGCTCGACATCAACGTCACCGTCGCACGGGACGAGTCGGGTAACGTCGAGGCGTACCACTGCTTCGGGATCGATGTGACCGAACGGGCACGCGCCGAGGTCATCGAGTCGGTCGCCTCCGGGATGCATGCAGCGGTCGCCGCGGGGGCACCCCTCCCGGTCATCGTGGAGGCGGCGTGTCAGAGGATCCATGCTGCCTTGAATCTCGCGGCCGTCTGCGTGCGCGTCGCGCTGCCATCGGGTGTCAGTGGAGCGGCCCTCGTGTGCTCCCCGTGGCGACGTGATCCCAAAGAGGAGCATGACCTGGATGCGGTGCTCCAAGAGGCCGCACGCATCGGGCGACCCGTCGTTCGTCACGGTGCGGCCCCAGACGACGAAGCGGTGCAGCTCCCAGCGCACCTCGGGGTACCGCTGAGTGTGGAGGGGGCCATCGTCGGCGCCATCGCCTTCACGTGCCCCGATGCACGCGCGCTCGACGGTGCTCTTCGCGCGACGCTCGAACGGCTCGCTGCTCGCATCGAGGCAGGACTCGCATTGCTCACGGGGCGCGACCGCATCGTTCTGCAATCCGCGGCGCTCCAGTCCGCGGCCGACGCCATCGCGATCGTCGATGCTGAAGGTTGCATCCGTACCGCGAATGCGGCGTTCGAGCACCTCACGGGCTACGGCTCCGACGCGCACGGGCAGGTGCGTCTCGATGACCTCGAGGTCGGTCCCGCGCGGCCGTGGCACGACGTGCTTCGTGGTGAGATCGACGAGTGGAGCGGCAAGGTCATCGGTCGCCGAGCGGATGGAACGCGCTATCACGAGGAGCTATCGGTGGCCCGCATCGCCGACCTGAGGACGGAGGAGCCCCTGTTCGTCGTCGTCAAGCGCGACATCACCGAGCGCACGGTGATCGAGCGGCTCCGGAGCGGGTTCGTCGCGAACGTATCGCACGAGCTGCGGACGCCACTCACGACGGTCCTAGGCTACGCAGAGCTCCTGGAGAAGCTCACGCCAGCGGCAGCCGCCGAGCGCAAGGATGAGTTGGCTGCGAGGATCCGCGCTGGGGCGGCACGCCTCAAGGACCTCATCGAGGAGCTCCTCGAGGTGACGACGATCCAGTCCGAGGGAGGGCTCGTCATCATCGCACGGCCTGTCGACATCGAGCAGCTCGTGCGGACGCATGCGGAGCTCGTGCCCCGCACGCCCGACCATCGCCTTCGCATCGAGGCCGATCCGGACATGCCGCTCGTGTCGTGTGACCCCGATCGCCTCGGGCGCGTCATCGAGAACCTCGTCGGGAATGCGGTGAAGTACTCGCCCCAGGGGGGTCCCATCGATGTGCACGTGAAGACACATGACGATGAGGCCCTGATCGAGGTCCGCGACCAGGGTGTCGGGATTCCCGCCGAGGACATCCCCACGCTCTTCGAGCAGTTCACGCAGGCTGACATGTCCTCGACGCGTGCGTTCGGCGGGGTCGGTCTCGGGCTGTTCGTCGCGAACGAGATCGTGAAGGCGCACGGTGGTCGCATCGCGGTCGAGAGCGTCCCTGGTCGAGGGAGTACCTTCACGATCCATCTACCGCTGGTACCTTCTCATCCGGCGTGACCTTGTCTGGCCGCGCTCCTTGCGGTATCGTCGCACGTGACCTTTAAGACCGGTCCTGCGAGGCCGGCAAGGAGCAACCGCATACCCCCTCGGCCACCTGCTGGCCCAGGGCGCTGACGCAGACCGCCTTCTTGCCGCCGAGCGAGAAGGCGTCTTCGTACGGTCGAACGGGACCGGCGGGCGGGAAGGAGGGATGGCGGTGGCCTGGCGGGTGAAGGCCCAAGTCATGGACAGCGGTGCGATCGAGCGCGCGCTCACGCGCATCGCGCACGAGATCCTGGAGGCGAACAAGGGCGCTGCTGGTATCGCACTCGCGGGCATCGTGACGCGGGGTGCGGTCATGGCGAGCCGCCTCGCGGACCGGATCATGCGCATCGAGGGCACGAGCGTCCCGGTGGGAACGGTCGACATCTCCTTCTACCGCGATGACGTGGGGACGCGGCTCGCGCCCGAGGTCCACCGGACCGACATACCGTTCGACGTCGAGGGACGCACGATCGTGCTCGTCGACGATGTGCTGTACACCGGTCGCACGATCAGGGCAGCGATGGACGCTGTGATGGACTACGGTCGACCAGCCGCCATCCAGCTCGCTGTGCTCGTGGATCGTGGTCATCGCGAGCTCCCCATACGGGCGGATTACGTGGGCAAGAACGTGCCGACCTCACGCAAGGAGCGGGTGAGGGTCCTGTTCGAGGAGACCGACGGACGCGATGCCGTCGAGATCCTCGAGGTGCATCCGGACGAGGAGGCCTGAGTCATGCTGTCGTGCACGCACATCATATCGATGGATGACCTCACGTGGGACGACATCATGACCATCCTGGACACCGCTGAGTCCTTCATGGAGGTCAATGAGCGACGCATCAAGAAGCTGCCGACGCTGCGCGGCCGGACGGTCATCAACCTCTTCCTCGAACCGAGCACGCGCACGCGTACCTCGTTCGAGCTCGCCGCGAAGCGGCTGTCGGCTGACGCGGTGAACTTCTCGGCGTCGGCATCCGCGACGGTCAAGGGGGAGGGTCTCCGGGACACAGCGAGGACGCTGTCAGCCATGGCCTGTGACCTCGTCATCGTGCGGCACCGGTATGCGGGTGCTCCGCACGTGCTCGCGGAGTGCATGGATGCGCACGTGATCAACGGCGGCGATGGCATCAACGAGCATCCCACCCAGGCCCTGCTCGACCTGTTCACCATGCGCCGGACCCTCGGCCGCCTTCAGGGCTTGCGCGTCGGGATCGTCGGCGATGTCGCCCACTCTCGGGTCGCGGGATCGCTCACCCGTGCGCTGCGGCGTGTGGGCGCCACTCCGGTGCTCATCGGGCCGCCGACGCTCATGCCCGCGCGTCCGGATGTGCTCGGAGCCGAGGTGACCCACTCGCTCGACGAGGCGCTGCCCGGCCTCGACGTCGTGTACCTCCTGCGCGTCCAGTTCGAGCGGGCTGAGGCGATGCCCTTCCCGAGCACGCGCGAGTATGCGCGCCTCTACGGGATGAACCGTGAGCGGTTGGACCGAGCGAGACCGGAGATGATCGTGATGCACCCTGGCCCGATGAATCGTGGCGTCGAGATCAGTGCCGAGGTCGCCGACTCGTCGCGTTCGGTGGTGCTCGACCAGGTCGAGTCAGGCGTGGCTGTCCGCATGGCCGTCATGTACCTGCTGCTGGGGGGTGAGGGTAGTGGCGCTGCTGCTTAGGAACGGCCGCCTCATCGACCCTGCGGTCGGTCTCGACGCGGTGGCGGACATCGTCGTTCGCGACGGTCGCATCGCCGAGATAGGCACGGGTCTCACCATCGCGAAGGGCGAGACGGTGGACCTGTCCGAGAAGGTCGTCGTTCCGGGACTCGTCGATGCGCACACGCACCTCAGGGAACCGGGCCGCGAGGACGAGGAGACGATCGCTTCTGGCACACGGGCGGCTGCGCACGGTGGCTTCACGGCTGTGTGCGCGATGCCGAACACCGATCCTGTGTGCGACACCGGCGCTGCCGTGCGCTTCCTCCTCGAGCGTGCCCGCGAGCAGGGCTGTGTGCGTGTGTACCCCATCGGGGCGATCACGAAGGGCCTCGCTGGAACGTCCCTCGCGGAGATGGGCGACATGGTCGCCGAAGGCGCCGTGGCGTTCTCGGACGACGGGCGTGGTGTGCAGTCGGGGGGCATGATGCGCGTGGCGATGGATTACGCCAAAGCCTTCGGCATGCCCATCGTCAGCCACTGCGAGGACGAGTCACTCTCATCGGGTGGAGCGGTCAACGAGGGCGCTGTCTCGACGCGCATGGGACTGCCGGGATGGCCCGCCGTGGCCGAGGAGGTCATGGTCGCCCGCGACATCCGACTCGCGGAGCTCACCGGGTGCCGGCTGCACATCGCGCACCTCTCGACCGCCAGGTCACTCGCGCTCGTCCGTGAGGCCAAGGCGCGTGGTGTCCCCGTGACGTGCGAGGTCACGCCGCACCACCTGTTCCTGGATGAGAGCGCGCTCGCGCACTACGACACGAACCTCAAGATGAACCCGCCGCTGCGCACGGCTGAGGACCGGGAGGCACTCGTCGAGGGGCTCATCGACGGCACGATCGACTGCATCGCGACCGATCACGCCCCGCACGCTCGACACGAGAAGGAGCTCGAGTTCGAGCTCGCGCCGTTCGGTACGACGGGGCTCGAGACGGCGCTGCCGCTCGTGCTCACGCGGCTCGTGTCGACCGAGCACCTCTCGTGGGCCGGCCTCGTGCAGGCGTTGTGTCACCGGCCGCGTGCGATCCTCGGTCTGCCAGCCGTCCGTCTCGAGGTCGGCTCGATCGCCGATCTCACGGTCATCGACCCCGAGGCGCGGGTGGAGGTCACGCCGGAGTGGTTCGAGAGCCGCTCGCGCAACTCGGCGTTCCTCGGGTCGAGCCTGCTCGGCCGTGCGAGCGACGTGCTCGTCGGCGGGTACTTCGTGGTGCGGAGCGGGAAGGTGGTCTCGCAGTGAAGCGCGACACGAGAGCGATCATCGTGCTCGAGGACGGATCGGTCTTCGAGGGGGCGTCTTGCGGCGTGCCCGGCGAGGTGTTCGGCGAGATCGTCTTCAACACCTCGCTCGTTGGCTACCAGGAGGTCTTCACCGACCCGAGCTACGCGGGCCAGATCGTGACGATGACGATGCCGCACATCGGCAACTACGGCATGAACGCCGCGGACATGGAGTCTCGGGGCGTGTTCGCATCGGGCTTCGTGATGCGCGAGGCCTCCCCGATCACGTCGAACTGGCGTGCCGAGATGAGTCTCGCCGAGTTCTTCGAACACTTCGGCGTCGTGGCCATCGAGGGCGTGGACACCCGTCGTCTCACACGTCACGTGCGCGAGGCGGGCGCCATGCGGGCTGTGCTCTCGACCGAGGACCACGATGTGGCATCGCTCCTGGAGAAGGTGCGGCAGTCGCCGGGTCTCGTCGGACGGGACCTCGTGGCTGACGTCGCGGTGCGAGAGCGCTTCGTATGGGGGAGCGAGGTCCCACCCGGTTGTGAGCTCCCCGTCGATACGGGCGTGCTGCCGGTCAAGCCGCGCTATCGTGTCGTGGCCTTCGATTCCGGCATCAAGTGGAACATCCTGCGGCGACTCACGGAGTGCTCCTGTGAGGTCATCGTGGTCCCGCCGACGACGAGCGCGCACGAGGCACTCGCACTCGAGCCGGACGGCATCTTCTTCGCCAATGGTCCGGGTGACCCGGCTGCGGTGACGTACCTGTACGGCACGCTCCGTGAGCTCATCGGCAAGCGGCCGGTGTTCGGGATCTGTCTCGGGCACCAGATGCTCTCGCTCGCGCTCGGATGCCGGACCTACAAGCTGAAGTACGGGCACCGGGGCGGCAATCAGCCGGTGAAGAACCTCATCACCGGACGCGTCGAGATCACGAGCCAGAACCACGGGTTCTGCGTCGACTTTGCGAGCATCGGCCCGCTCGACGTCGAGGCGAGCGGCGGTCTCGCACACGACCCGAGTGACCTCGCGTGGTGGGTCCACGCCGGGGTCGCGCCAGTCGTACGCTCGGAGCGGTTCGGCCGCGTGCAGCTCACGCACGTGAACCTCAACGACATGACCGTGGAGGGCGTGCGCGCCTTCGACTGCGATGCGTTCTCGGTGCAGTACCACCCGGAGGCCGCTCCCGGTCCGCACGACGCAGCGTACCTCTTCTCGTCATTCACGCGGCTCATGGACGGTGATGCGGACGTGTTCGATGTGCAGGGTCCTCGGCGCACGACGAGCGATGGGAGGGGATGATGCTGAAGACCGTGCTCCTTCCGATCAGCTTCGATGAGGACGGTGAGCGCATGCTGCGCTTCGCGCAGGGCCTGACCGCCATGGGCGTGAGGGTCGTCGTGCTCACCCACGCGGTCGAGGCTTCCGGCATGGAGGGCCCGATCATCGCTGCTCGCGTCGATGAGACGCGCGCCGCGCTCGCGTCGCTCGCCGCGCGGCTCGAGGAGGTTGGGCTCATCGTGGAGCTCCGCGTGCCCACGGGAGACGCGTTCGATGCCATCATCGCGCAGGCGAACGAACTGGGGGTGGACGCCATCGCGTGCGGATCGCACGCGAAGGGCATCATGACCCAGCTCGTCGAGGGTTCGGTGTCCGGGAGGCTCGTGCGCGATGCGCCGGTCCCCATGCTGCTCGTGCGTTACGACCTGCTGCGCACGCATGACGAGCCCGCCAGGCTGCTTCGGCGGTTCGGTGACGTCGTGCTGCTCCCGACGGACTTCTCGCTGAGCGCGTCACGCGCGTTCATGCGCCTGCTCGAGTTGCCGAGAGGCTTCGTGAGGACGCTGTACCTCATGCACGTGCTCGACCCCGCACTCGTTGGCGAGAAGCTCAGGCGTGCCGAGGAGGGCGCCGAGTTCCAGCTGCGCAACATGCAGGCGATGGCCGCACAGCACGGGCTCGCCTCGACGATCGTCATTCGCCGCGGCGAGGCGCAGCGAGCGATCCTCGAGGAGGTGGATGAGCGCCGCGCCACCGGTGTCATCACAGGGACGCGCGGGCGCAACGCCATACAGGAGGCCCTGATGGGGAGCGTGACGATGACGCTCCTGCGGCAGGCGTCGTGCCCGGTCCTCATCGTGCCGTAGGGGAGACGAAGCGAGACATGCCACGCAGGGACGACATCACGAAGATCCTCCTCATCGGGTCCGGCCCGATCGTCATCGGTCAGGCGTGCGAGTTCGACTACTCGGGCGCTCAGGCCTGCAAGGTGTTGCGCGAGGACGGCTACGAGGTCGTGCTCGTCAACAGCAACCCGGCGACGATCATGACCGACCCTGAGTTCGCCCACCGCACGTACGTCGAGCCCATCACCCCTGCGTTCGTGGAACGCATCATCGCCAAGGAGCGCCCGGACGCGCTGCTGCCGACCCTCGGTGGTCAAACGGGACTGAACTGCGCGGTGGCGCTCGCGGAGAGCGGCGTGCTCGATGCGTACGGCGTCGAGCTCATCGGCGCCAAGCTCGACGCCATCAAGCGAGGGGAGGACCGGCGGCTGTTCGCCGAGGCGATGGTTCGCATCGGCCTTGAGACGCCACGGAGCGGGTACGCGTACTCACTGCAGGATGCGGAGGAGATCGTCGCATCAATCGGCTTCCCCGTGGTCATCCGGCCGAGCTTCACGCTCGGTGGTGCGGGTGGAGGGATCGCCTACAACGTCGATGAGCTGCGCTCCATCGTCACGCAGGGTATCGCGCTCTCGCCGATCGGCGAGGTCCTCATCGAGGAGAGCGTGCTCGGCTGGAAGGAGTACGAGATGGAGGTCATGCGAGACCGCAACGACAATGCGGTCATCGTGTGCTCCATCGAGAACTTGGACGCGATGGGTGTGCACACCGGCGATTCGATCACCGTCGCGCCGGCGCAGACACTCACCGACCGCGAGTACCAGACGATGCGCGATGCGTCACTCGCCATCATGCGCGAGATCGGTGTCGAGACGGGCGGCAGCAACGTGCAGTTCGCCGTGAATCCGCGCGACGGACGCCTCGTCGTCATCGAGATGAACCCGCGGGTCAGTCGCTCCTCGGCGCTCGCGTCGAAGGCCACCGGCTTCCCGATCGCCAAGTTCGCCGCGAAGCTCGCTGTGGGCTACACGCTCGATGAGATACCGAACGACATCACGCGCAAGACGCCCGCGTGCTTCGAGCCGAGCATCGACTACACGGTCGTCAAGGTCCCCCGGTGGGCCTTCGAGAAGTTCCCAGGGACCGACACGACGCTCACGACGCGCATGAAGAGCGTGGGTGAGGTCATGGCGATCGGCCGCACCTTCACCGAGGCCCTCGGCAAGGCGTTCCGCTCGCTCGAGAATGGGCGGGCGGGGCTCGGCGCGGATGGCAAGGACGTCTTCGATGAGGACCGCTTCGACCGGTACCTCGTCGAACCGAACGAGCGGCGCCCGTTCTACATGATGGAGGCGCTGCGTCGTGGTCGCAGTGTCGAGGAGGTCGCGTCGCTCACGGCGGTGGATGCCTGGTTCGTCGCGCAGATGGCGCGCATCGTCGAGGTCGAGCGCAGCATCGCGGGGCGGCGCCTGGAGGACCTCGGCGCAGAGGACCTGTACGACGCGAAGCGGCACGGCCTGTCGGACGCGCAGATCGCGCACCTCGTTGGGACGACGGAGCGAGCGGTCAGACAGCGAAGGCTCGACCTCGACGTGAGGCCGACGTTCAAGGCTGTCGACACGTGTGCGGCGGAGTTCGCCGCAGAGACGCCGTACTACTACAAGACCTACGAGGACGAGAGCGAGGTCGCGCCATCACGCAAGGAGCGCATCATCATCCTGGGAGCTGGCCCGAATCGCATCGGACAGGGCATCGAGTTCGACTACTGCTGCGTGCACGCAGCGTACGCACTCTCTGAGCTCGGGTACGACACCATCATGGTGAACTGCAATCCCGAGACGGTCTCGACCGACTACGACACGAGCGACCGGCTCTACTTCGAGCCTCTCACCTTCGAGGACGTCATGGACATCTGTGAGGTGGAACGGCCTGTAGGCGTCCTGGTGACCTTCGGCGGACAGACGCCGCTCAAGCTCGCACATGCCCTAGAGGCTGCTGGGGTGCCCATCCTCGGAACGCCGCCCGAGGCGATCGACCTCGCGGAGGACCGGAAGCGGTTCGCCGAGGTGCTCGATCGGCTCGGCATCGCCTATCCGGCAGCCGGCACCGCCACCACGCTCGAGGAGGCTCGCGAGGTCGCCGCGCGCATCGGGTATCCGCTCCTCGTGCGCCCGAGCTACGTGCTCGGTGGTCGCGGCATGGTCATCGCGTACTCAGAGGAGTACCTCATGCGCTACATGACGCAGGCGACCGAGGTGAGTCCGGACCATCCCGTGCTGCTCGACCGCTTCCTCGAGGGCGCGATCGAGGTCGACGTCGACTGCGTGTGTGACGGCGAGCAGGTCTACATCGGCGGCATCATGGAGCACATCGAGGAGGCCGGCATCCACTCGGGTGATTCGGCGTGCTCGATCCCGACGTTCTCGCTCGGCGCGGAGACGGTGGAGCGCATCAAGGCGCACACCCGTGCGCTCGCGTTAGAGATCGGCGTGCGCGGTCTGATGAACGTGCAGTTCGCGGTCAAGGATGAGGCGGTCTACGTGCTCGAGGTCAACCCCCGTGCTTCGCGCACGGTGCCGTTCGTCAGCAAGGCGACGGGCGTTCCGCTCGCGAAGGTGGCGGCGCGCGTGATGGCCGGTATCCCACTCGCTGCGATGGACCTCCCGGATGAGGACCGCGACCTTAGGCACTTCTGCGTGAAGGAGGCCGTCATGCCGTTCGGTCGCTTCCCGGGGACCGACAGCGTGCTCGGCCCCGAGATGAAGTCGACCGGCGAGGTCATGGGCGTGGCCCGCGACTTCCCGAGTGCGTATGCGAAGTCGCAGCTCGCCATCGACTACTCGCTGCCGGACGGTGGGACGGCGTTCATATCGGTGTGCGACCGCGACAAGCGTGCCATCGTGCCGGTTGCCCGGCACCTCGTGCAGCTCGGCTTCAGGATCCTCTCGACGAAGGGCACCGCGCGGACGCTCGCCGCGGCGGGGGTTCCCGTCGAGGAGGTGCGCAAGGTCCACGAGGGGCGTCCGAACATCGTGGACGCCATCAAGAACGGCGAGGTCCAGCTCGTCATCAACACGCCGTTCGGACGCGAGACGCGCTCTGACGGCTACCACATCCGGACGGCTGCGGTGCAGCACGGGGTCACGAACATCACGACGATCCAGGCGGCGCAGGCGCTCACGCACGCCATCGAGGCCATGCAAGCGGGTCGCCTCGACGTCATCGCCTTGCAGGACCTCGCACCGGAGGGCGTGTTGTGAGCGGATGTGAGCACGTCGCTGCCGTCGAGACGCTGCGTGTCGTGGCGAACGACCGCGTCGCTCAGGGTGTCGGGCTCCTCGTGGCGGAGGCGCCGCGCATCGCTGCGTCGGTTGCGCCAGGCCAGTTCGTGCACGTCCGTATCGCTGAGAACCGCCCGTACATCCTGCGGCGTCCGTTCTCCGTGCATCGCGCACACGGCACGTCGATCGAGATCCTCTACCAGGTCGTGGGGGTCGGCACGCGCGAACTCTCCCTGGTGGGACATGGTGCGGTCATGGACGCCGTGGGACCCCTCGGCCACGGTTGGGACGTGCCGGACGGAATCAGGCACGCCCTCCTCGTGGCAGGTGGTCTCGGCGCTGCGCCGCTGGGCATGCTCGCTGAGCACCTCGCTCACCGTGGTGTGGCGGTGACCGTTGCGTCCGGCGCACCGACGGCCGAGCGGCTCGTCGCGCGCGATCTGTTCGAGCGTGTCGCATGGCGAGTCGTGCTCGCCACGGACGATGGCTCCGTGGGGCACTGCGGGTTCGTCACCGACGTGCTCGGCGACCTGCTCGCCGTGGACGTCCCGGACGTCGTGTACGCATGCGGGCCAGAGGCCATGGCCCGCACCGTTGCTGCGCAGGCACACGCGGTTGGCGTGCCGTGCCAGGTCTCGCTCGAGCGGCTCATGGCCTGCGGGATCGGGGCGTGCCTGACGTGCGTCGTGCCAACCACCCGCGGGCTTGCGCGCGCATGCGTCGATGGCCCGGTCTTCGATGCGTCCGTCGTGCTCTGGGAGAGTGCGGACAGCGCACCAGGAGGACGGTGAGACCATGGGCCAGGAAATGGACCTCGACCTGAGCGTGAGGGTAGGCCCCCTGACGCTGCGCTCGCCCGTCGTCACAGCCTCGGGTACATTCGCCTCGGGTCGCGAGTTCGCGGACTTCGTGGACATCGCGCGTCTGGGCGCCATCGTGACGAAGGGAGTGAGCCTCGAACCGTGGCCGGGTAACCCCTCGCCACGCATGGCGGAGACGCCGAGCGGTATGCTCAACTCGATCGGTCTACAGAACCCCGGGGTGGAGGCGTTCATCGAGCACGATCTGGCGTTCCTTCGCGATGCCGGCGTCCCGGTCATCGTGAACATCTCGGGGCACACCGTTAAGGAGTACGCCGCTGTCGCTTCCCGTTTGACGGAAGCGGGTGGCGTGGCCGCGCTCGAGGTGAACATCTCGTGTCCGAACGTCGATGCCGGTGGGATGGGGTTCGGGACATCCTGTGAGGCGGCCGCCCTCGTCACCGCGGCCGTCCGCGCAGCGACGGACCTGCCGGTCATCGTGAAGCTCTCGCCGAACGTCACCGACATCGTGGCCATCGCGCGGTCGGTCGTGGAGGCGGGAGCCGATGCCGTGAGCCTCATCAACACGCTGCTCGGCATGAGCATCGACGTCGAGACGCGGCAGCCGAGGCTCGCGCGCGGCGTGGGAGGGCTGTCCGGTCCAGCCATCCGGCCGGTGGCGGTGCGCATGGTCCACGAGGTCGCGCGCCACCTCGACGTGCCGATCGTCGGCATGGGCGGCATCATGGATGCCGAGGATGCGATCGAGTTCATGCTCGCGGGCGCGCACGCGGTGGCGGTGGGGACAGCCAACTTCGTCGACCCTCGTGCGACGTCGCGTATCCTGGACGGCATCGTCGCGTACTGTCGGCGGCACGGTGTGCGCTCCGTCAGTGAGTTGACGGGCGCCGTCCGGTGGGACAGGTGAAGCGCTCACGGCCAGGCCGTCCTGGTCGCGGAGGCGGGAAGGTGTGAGCTGACGCATGCGAGACAGGATCATCGTCGCCCTCGACATGGATGACGCCGGCCGCGCCCTCGATGTCGCACGATCGCTTCGGGGGCAGGTTGGCTGGGTGAAGGTGGGCATGACCCTCTTCTTCGCGGAGGGGCCAGCGATCGTGCGTGAGCTGCGGGGTCTCGGATACAAGGTGTTCGTCGACCTCAAGCTGCACGACATACCGCACCAGGTGCGCGGCGCGTGCCGCGTGCTCGTGCGCATGGGAGCGAGCATGTTCACCGTGCACGCGAGCGGCGGAGAGGCGATGCTGCGCGCAGCGGTCGAGGAGACGGGTGCGACGGCAGAGCGGTTCCGTGTGCCCAAGCCAGCGGTCGTCGCCGTGACCGTGCTGACGAGCCTTGCGGATGCCGATCTCGAGCGCATCGGTGTGGGATGCGGTGCCGCGGAGCAGGTCGCGGGACTCGCAACACTCGCGCGCGAGAGCGGCTGTGAAGGTGTCGTGTGCTCACCCGAGGAGGCCGCCGCCATGCGAGCGCTCCTCGGTCATGACGCGCTCGTCGTGACACCTGGTGTCCGTCCCGCGTGGAGCGAGGCTGACGACCAATCCCGAGTCGCCACCCCGGCGCAAGCGCTGGATGCCGGGGCGTCGCACCTCGTGATCGGTCGGCCGATCACCGCGGCCCGGGATCCGCGCGAGGCGCTTCGGCGCATCATGGAGGGAGAGGAAGGATGACCGACGAGGAGATCCTCGAGGCCTTCAGGCATGCTCACGCGATCCTGACCGGACACTTCGTGCTCACGAGCGGTCGCCACTCCGACACGTACGTGCAGTGCGCGCGCGTCCTGGAGGACCCCAACCTCACGAGCGCTCTCGCGCGGGAGATCGTCGAACGGCTCGACGACCGTGCCGTGGATCTCGTGATAGCGCCTGCGATGGGCGGCGTCATCATCGGCTTCGCGGTCGCCCAGGCGCTCGACGTACGGTTCATCTTCACGGAGCGCAAGGCCGGCACCATGCAACTCAGGCGGGGATTCTCGATCGCGCCGGGCGAGCGTGCCCTCGTCGTGGAAGACGTGGTCACGACGGGTGGTTCGGTCGCAGAGGTCATCGACATCGTCAAGGCGAGTGGTGGCATCGTGGCCGGTGTCGCCTCGCTCATCGACCGTGGAGGACCGAAGCCCTTCACGGAGAGACTACAGGCTCTACTTCGACTCGAGGTCGAGTCTTGGGAGCCGGAGCGGTGCGCTCTGTGCGCGGCAGGGATGCCGACGGAGAGCCCCGGAAGCCGTCGACTCCGAGATTGAGTCTTGGCTTCACCGCAGGTCAGGGGTAGTATCATCGGTGTCATTGACGTCGCGTCCGCGCGATGACGGATGGGGATGCAGCCGGACGTGCGGTCATGAAGCGGAGTCCATAAGGAGGAACCATGGCCCTACCCAAACTCTCTGAGGCCGACAGGAAGGCAGCGCTCGAGAAGGCTGCGAAGGCCCGTCAGGAGCGTGCCGAGCTTCGCAAGCGGATCAAGTCTGGTGAGCTCTCGTTCGCCGAGGTCATGAGCAAGGCGGATGACCCGGTGATCGGCCGCATGAAGGTCTCGGCGCTCCTTGAGAGTCTGCCTGGCTTCGGCAAGGCGAAGGCTGCGAGGATCATGGAGGAGCTCGAGATCTCCGAGAGCCGTCGCGTGCAGGGCCTGGGCGCTCGTCAGCGTGAGATGCTCCTGTCCAAGCTGAGCTGACCGCTCCGCGCGAGGAGTGACGTGCGGACAGGACGACTCGTCATCATCTCCGGCCCCTCGGGGGCCGGAAAGGGGACCCTGGTCGATGAGCTCGTCGCCAGGGTCCCTGGCGTCCGGGTGTCGGTCTCGGCGACGACGCGCCCGCCTCGGCCAGGCGAGGTGGACGGCCGAGAGTACCACTTCATCGGTCCCGAACGCTTCCAGCGACACATCGAGGCGGGCGACTTCCTCGAGTGGGCCGAGGTCCACGGAAACCGCTACGGGACGCTTCGCAGCGAGGTGGAGCGCCACATCGCCGATGGGGACATCGTGGTGCTCGAGATCGACCCGCAGGGCGCTCGCCAGGTCAAGGCGGTGATGCCGGAGGCGGTCCTCATCTTCATCACCGCCCCATCCTTCGAGGAGCTCGAACGACGCATCCGCATGCGCGGTGCCGAGACCGATGAGCAGGTCAGGACCCGGCTCGACACCGCGAAGCGAGAGCTCGCCCTTGCCGATGAGTATGACTTTGTGATAGAGAATGACGATGTCCACCGGGCCGCGCAGGAGTTGGCCCGCATCGTCGAATCCCTCCGCGAGAAGGAACCCTGATGGTCATCAAGCCTGATATCGACCTGCTGCTCTCGAAGGTCGACTCGAAGTACACGCTGTGCATCGTGGCTGCGCGTCGTGCACGCCAGATCAACGACATGATCCACGGTGTGCGCGACCAAGCCCTCCGCGCGATCCAGGCGCCACAGCTCGCGCAGCTCACGAGCACGAAGCCGCTCACGCTGGCCCTGGAGGAGATCGCGTCAGGTGACGTGAGCTACGAGCGTACGACGGAGAGCTACAAGTAGCGCGCACGAGGCGAATCGTCGGTCATCCGTGGTGCCCCGTGGCCGCTTCTGCCCGGGGCACGTGCATGGAGTGAGGGGATCCGCATGCCGAAGCGTGTCGCTCTCATCCACTACCACGAGATCGGGCTCAAGGGTCGGAATCGCGGCGACTTCGAGCAGCGCTTCCAGCGGAATCTGCGCTTCGCCGTGCGAGGACTGGACGTGGGACCGGTCAAGCGCTTGGCGAGCAGGTACCTCATGGCGCTCGCTGAGGCCGACGTCGAGGAAGCACTCGAAGCGATCGCGAGCGTCCCTGGCGTCGCCTACGTCGCCGATGCCTGGGTGTGCGCGCGAGACCCTGAGGAGATGGAGCGCACGGCGATCGCGGTGATCGCGAGCGCGGCACCAGCGGCCAGGACGTTCGGTATCAAGGCACGGCGTTCCGCGACCGATCACCCCGAGCCGAGCTTCGAGATCGCACGCCGTATCGGCTCGGCGGTGCGGGCCGCCCTCGGGTTGGAGGTCGACCTGACCGATCCGGATGTCTGGTGCCACGTCGATGTGGTGCGTGGCGACGTGTTCGTGTACGCGCGACGCATCGAGGGTCCCGGCGGGCTGCCGGTCGGCACCTCGGGGCGCATGGTCGCCCTCCTGTCGGCTGGCATCGATTCGCCGGTCGCCGCGTGGCGGATGATCAGGCGAGGTGCGGTCGTCACCGCGGTGCACTTCTCGGGGCGTCCGCAGACCGACGGGCGATCGGAGGGTTTCGCTCGGGAGATCTGCCACGTCCTTCAGCGCACCGGCGGCCTGTCCGCGCTGCAAGTCGTTCCCTTCGGGGACGTGCAGCGCGCCGTGGCCCTGACGTGTCCGCCGGATCTGCGCGTGTTGCTGTACCGGCGTCTCATGGTGCGGATCGCAGAGCGGATCGCGCGGCGCGAGCGCGCGAAGGCGCTCATCACCGGCGAGTCGCTCGGACAGGTCGCCTCGCAGACGCTCGAGAACATCGCCGCGATCGATGCGGTGGCGGCGCTGCCGGTCTTCCGGCCGCTCATCGGCCATGACAAGCAGGAGATCATGCGCGAGGCGCGCGCGATAGGCACCTTCGAGATCTCCACGCGCCCACACGAGGACTGCTGCACGCTGTTCATGCCTCGCACCCCGGAGACGCACGCCTCGATCGAGGAGCTCGACGCGGCCGAAGCGCTCGTGGACGTTCCGGCGCTCGTCGAGCAGGCGCTCGCCGGTGCATGGGTGGAGCCCTTCGAGTGCGTGGTCCCGCGGCGTACCCCCCGCAGCGACGAGGAGGCTCTCTCCTCATGAGGGTGCTCGTCGTCGAACCGTATCTCGGCGGCTCGCACGCAGCGGTGCTCGATGCGCTCATACCGCGGCTCGACTGCGAGGTCGACGTGCTGTCCATGCCGGCACGCAAGTGGAAGTGGCGGATGCGTGGCGCCGCGATCACCATGGCAGAGCGGATCCGCAGCTTCGCGGAGACCGGCGCGACGTGGGACGTCATCTACGCCAGCACGTTCGTGAACCTCGCCGAGCTCGTGGCTCTCGCGAGGCCGGCGCTCGACGGGGTGCCAGCGGTCGTGTACTTCCACGAGAACCAGCTCATGTACCCAGCGCGCCACGAGGCCGAATGGGACTTCCAGTTCCCGCTCACGAACATCACGAGTGCACTCGTGGCCGATGTGTGCCTGTTCAACACGCGCTGGCACCTCGACGGCTTCCTCGAGCGCATCGACCCCTTCCTCAAGCAGTTCCCCGACTTCGTGCCGCGGGGGGCCGCCGACCGCATCGCTCGCAAGGCACGTGTGCTGGCACCGCCGTTCGATCCTGCGGTGTTCGACGCTCGTCCTGCACGGCGCGGTGATCACGTGCGCATCATCTGGCCGCACCGCTGGGAGCACGACAAGGACCCGGACGCGTTCTTCGCAGCCATGCGTGCACTCGCGTCGGAGGGGCTCGACTTCGAGGTCGTCGTGGCCGGCCAGTCCTTCAAGGAGAGCGAGCCGCGCATCGCGGAGGCGGCTGCGTCGCTCGGTGACCGGCTCGTGCACCTCGGAGCGCCCGACTCGAGGGAGACGTACGCCGATCTGCTGGCGAGCGCGGACATCGCCGTCTCGACCGCCCGCAACGAGTTCTTCGGTCTGGCCATGGTCGAGGCGTGCTACGCTGGTTGCTGGCCGGTCGTGCCCGACGCTCTCGCATACCCGGAGCTCTACCCATCCGAGACGCGCTACTCGTCGCCTCAGGAGCTCGTCGCGCGGCTGCGAGCGCTGGTCGTCGAGCGGCCAGCACCGTACGGAGCCCGCGCGATCGCCGAACCGTTCACGATCGAGCGGCTCGCGCCGGCGTACCGTGCGGTGCTCGAGGAACTCGTTGCGAATCGAAAGGCCAGGTGAGGATGGTGCGGTCGCTCGACCTCCCGATGCCCGTGTGGATCGCGATCGGCGTGCTCGTCGCCGTACAGATCGTCGTCGAGCTCACCGCGCTCGTCGTGCTCGTCCGGACGCCGGTCGAACGGGTTCGGTGGGGCCGGAAGTGGCCGTGGGTGCTCATCATCCTGGGCGTGAACCTGATCGGCGCCGTCGTGTTCCTCGCGTGGGGCAGGACGGCGGGTGTCGCAGCCGAGACGGCGCCTGAGGAGCCGGCGCGCCAGACGATGGCGCACGCGGCTGACGTGCTGTACGGGTCGAGCGAGGAGGCAGCACGTGAGTCGTGACGCTGCCATCGAGCTCGCCGGTGTCTCGAAGCGGTTCGGCGAGGTGCTCGCACTCGACGGTGTGGACCTCGTGGTGCCCCGAGGGCGCATCTTCGGCTTCCTCGGGCCGAACGGCGCGGGCAAGACGACGACCATCCGCCTGCTCACGGGGCTCGCTCGCCCGACCGCCGGTTCCGTGAGGGTGCTCGACCATGACGTCCGGACCGGTGGGACGGTCATCGCATCGCGTATCGGCTACCTGCCTGATGTGCCGTCGTTCTACGAGTGGATGACCGGCGAGGAGTACCTCGCCTTCACCGCTTCGCTGCACCGGCTCGAGGCCTCGGTCGCGCGAGAGCGCATCGGCGTTCTCCTCGAGGCAGCGGGGCTCGCCGGTGTGCGGACGAGCATCGGCGGCTACTCGCGTGGCATGAAGCAGCGGCTCGGCATCGCGCAGGCGCTCGTGAACGCGCCCGATCTACTCATCCTCGACGAGCCGACCTCGGCGCTCGACCCGATCGGGCGCAAGGAGGTCCTCGACATGATCGAAGCCCTCGCGGCGCGGGTCACCGTGTTCTTCTCGACGCACATCCTCGGCGACGCGGAGCGCGTGTGCGATGAGGTGGCGATCCTCGATCGCGGCCGCGTCGTGGCGCACGCGCCGGTGGAGGCGATCCGTGCCCGCGCGGGCAAGCGCATCGCGCTCGACGTGGCGGGTGATGCGCTGGCGGTCCAGGCAGCGCTCGGGCGTGCGGCCTGGTGTCGGGGTGTCGAACGGTCAGGCTCGCACCTCGACCTCTCGGTCGAGGACCTGGTCGCAGCGCAGCGTGAGGTACCCGCGGTCCTGGCGGCGATCGGCGTCGGCCTCGTGCGCTTCGAGGTCATCGAGCCCACACTCGAGGACGTCTTCATGGAGCTCGTGAGGAGGCAGGCGTGATGCGGGGATTCCGACCGTTCCTGCGCAAGGAGCTTCTCGAGATCGTGCGCACGTGGCGGATCTGGGTGCTCCCGTCGATCGTCATCGTCTTCGCGGTCACAGGACCGATCCTCGCCAAGGCGATGCCGGCGATCCTCGGGTCGATGGACAGCGAGGAGCTCGGCGGGGCCGTGATCAGGCTCCCTGATCCCACGTGGCGGGATGCCTACGCGCAGTGGGTGAAGAACCTCACGCAGCTCGTGACGCCCACGCTCATCATCGTGCTCGGCGGCATGGTGGCCTCCGAGGTGCGCTCCGGGACGGCGATCCTCGTGCTCACGAAGCCCGTCGATCGCGCGTCGTTCGTGCTCGCCAAGGCGCTCGCGAGCACGCTGTTCGTGAGCACGACCACGCTGAGCGGGGCTGCGCTGACCTGGGCGGTGACGCTCGCCACGTTCGGGGAGGCCCCGCTGCGTCCGCTCGTGGGTTCCACCGCTGCCTGGCTCGCGCTGGCCGTCCCCGTCTGTGCGGTGATGACGCTCGCCTCGGTGCTCGTGCCGAGCCCGAGCGGCGCCGCCGGTGTCGGCATCGGCCTGTACGCTGCACTCGGCGTGGCATCGCTCATGCGCTGGGCGGTCGAGTGGACACCGGCGGGCTTGCTCGGCGCACCGGCCTCGCTCCTCGCCGGTGAGCGGGTCGCGATCGCGTGGCCGCTCGTGACCGCCCTCGTCGTCGCTATCGCGGCGCTCGCGATCGCCGTGGTTCGGTTCTCCCACGAGGAGCTCTAGCCGACCGTGCGATCAGAGGTACCCCTTGGCGAGCTCGTCGAGCGTGATGTGGTCCGCCTCGACGGCGCTCACCGCGTTCCACACCTCGATGAGGCGCTCGTGGGTCGCGCGTCCGGCGAACGTCGCATACAGGCTGCTCGCACGCCGCTCGCGCTCGAGCGACTCCTCGATGTCGCTCGCCCATGAGCCCGTCGTCTCGCCGGGTTCGGTAAGGTCGGACGGTACCGGGAGTCCGGCGAGCCTGCAGAACAACTCGCAGTGTTCGGCTTCGATGCGCGCGAGCCGCTTGTACGTCGAGCGCAGCGTGTCGTTGTCGCGGCGCTCGGCCATACCGAAGTAGAAGCGTGCGTTCGCACGTTCGAGCTCGATGGAGGATTCGAGATCGGTGCGCTCGACCTCGGTGGGCATGAGCGTGTCGATCGAGCGGTCGTACCGCTCGGGTGCGGTCAGGAACTCCTTGTGCGCACCGCAGAACGGGCAGTTCTCGGGTGCCTCGTACCCGAGGTACGTCTCGCCGCAGATGCGGCAGCGGAACATGCGCAGCTGCATCGCTCCTCCTCTCTCGTCAGGTCGACTGCAAGACCGCTGCGATGGCCTCGCCGAATGCGGTCGCCGCGTCAGGTCCATTGGCGGTGACGATGCGTCCGTCGACCTCGACCGGCCCGTCGGACCATATCGCGTCGTGAGCCACCAGGTCGCTGCGCTGCGTCGGGTACGCCGTCGCCCGGCGGCCCGCCAGGAGTCCAGCCCGTGCCAGCGTGCTCGGCGCGATGCAGATCGCCGCGACCACGCCGCCCCGTGCCGCGACGCCCCGTGCGACGTCGTGCGCTGTGACGTCGTCGAAGTAGACCGCCGAACCAGCGCCGCCGACGAAGACGACGGCGTCGAGCTGGGCGGGGTCCGCATCCGCGAGTGCGACGTCCGCGGCAGCCTCCATCCCGAGCTTGCCATGGCACACGCCAGGGCGGACGCTCGCGGTCGTCACGATGGCGCCAGCAGCCTCGAGCACCTCCTTCGGTCTTGCGTACTCCTCATCTCGGAACTGGTCGGGAGCGATGACCATGAGCACGCGTCGCGTCATGCGGCACCCACTCCTCTCTGCATGTGGGCATCTCGTGTCGATGTCACATCGTTGCGTATACTACCCACATCGGCAGGTGCCGTTCACTGCCTCCCTGCACGTTCGAGAGAGGTGAGCCCATGGCGGACGCTCGTCGCCCACGGCGCGTCGCTGGATCGGGCGTCGAGGCGCACGAAGCGACTGGGGTACTGCCGGTCTCGCCGCTCTTCGTCGCCTGGCTCACGCTCGTCAGCGTGTACGTCATCACGTCCGCCCTGCCTGTGCGCCCGCTGTCCGTGGAGGTCATACGGCAGGCGGTCTACCTCGCGCCGCATCTCGGTGCGACCATCGCCATGGCGTTCGCGGCCAGGCGTGGTGAGGGTCATGCGCGGCGATTGCTCGTGCCGCTCGCCATCGGTCTCATCCTGGTGACGATCAGCGAGAGCGCCGAGAGCGTTCGTACGGTCGCTGGGTTCGACCACGATGGAGGGTGGCCGCCCGCATCGAACATCGCGACGACGCTGGCGGCTATCGTCGTGATCGTGGCACTGCTGCGCAGCGCGGACCTCCGCGTTCAGCGTCGTATCATCGCGCTGCGCCACCTCCTCGATGGCGTCGGCGTCGCGATCGTGTGGTTCGGATTCGTCGCATGGGTGCTCTCGAGACTGGTGGGGCCCTCCGTTCGCGCGGTATCCGGCGAGGTTCTCATCGCTGCGGGGTATGCCGTATACGGCCTGGTGATCTTGGTAGCTGCCATGGTGGCGTTCCTGTCGCGTCCGGGGGTTCGCGTCAGCCCGTGGGAGCGCAAGGTGCTCGACGGACTCGGACTGTATGGGCTTGCCACCACCTTGTGGCCGCTGTGGTACGTGGGCTCGTCGGTGCAGCCGTCATCCCACGGCGATACGCTCGTCGAGGTGCTCTGGATGTCAGGGACGTCCCTCGCGTTCGCCGGGATCCTCGCGTACCTTCGACGCCCGGGTGATGATGTGCGGTTCTCTCCGGTCCCCCGGCTCCGTCCTCGAAGGCACGCGCTGATCGCTGCCCTCGTTCCCGCGATCGAGGTGCTGGCGATAGTGCTGCTCGGCGGGTGGGCTCTCACGGAGTCCGTCGCGCCGATCAGGCTCGCCGCTGGGCTGAGCAGCGCCGGTCTCACCGTGATCATCGCGACGCGGCAGGTGCTCCTCGCTCTCGAGAACGAGCGTCTGTTCAACCTCACGGTGATCGACCCACTCACGGGTCTGCACGGTCACCGTCACTTCCAGGAGCGACTGCAGGCGATGCTCGATGGGGCTGTGCGGCACGGCGAACGGGTCGCGCTCATGCTCATGGACCTCGATTGCTTCCAGCGTGTGAATGATGCGTTCGGCCATGCCCACGGCGATGCACTCCTCGCGCAGGTCGCGGCTTGCGTGCGACGTGCCGCCCGGGGATCCGATGAGGTGTGCAGGGTGGGGGGCGACGAGTTCGGCCTGGCGCTTCAGGGTGCGGGCGCGCAGACCGCGCACGCGGTGGCCGAGCGGATACGCGAGGCACTGGCCGCATCGCGAGGCCCCGATGGCGCACCATTGAGCGCGTCGTTCGGTATCGCCGTATTCCCTGACGACGCAGCGGACCGACAGGAGCTGTTCAGGAGGGCGCGGGGCGCGCTCTACTGGGCGAAGCGCCACGGACGCGATCGCACCGTCGTCTTCGATGCGCACGTCGTCCAGGCGCTCGACACCGATGAGCACATCGCGCGCATCGAAACGCAAGGGACGCTCGCGACCATCCAAGCGCTCGCTGCTGCGGTCGACGCCCGGGATCCTGCCACGCAGTTCCACTCGCGCAATGTGGCGAGCCTCGCGCGCTCGCTCGCCGATTCGTTCGGCTTCGACGAGAAGCGTGCGCGTGCGCTCGAGATCGCGGCGCTGCTGCACGATGTGGGCAAGATCGGCGTGAGCGACGCGGTGCTGCAGAAGCGAGGTCCTCTCACGCCGGCGGAGCAGGCACTCGTGCGCGAGCACGTCATCCTCGGCGAGCGCATCCTCTCGTCCATCCAGATGCGCGAGATCCTCCCGTGGGTCCGCCACCATCACGAGCGGTGGGACGGATGTGGCTATCCCGATGGACTCGCTGGCGATGCGATACCCTTCGAAGCACGCATCCTCGCTGTGTGCGATGCATACGATGCGATGACGTCGAACCGGCCGTACCGAGCCGCTCTGTCGACATCCGCTGCGCTCCAGGAGCTCGATCTGTGCATGGGGACGCAGTTCGACCCCATCGTCGTAGAGGCGTTCTTGCGACTCGTCGGGACGACACGCCTGCTCCACGAGGGCGATGCGCGCCTGCTGGGAGGCCCGGCCCCGGCCGTGGGCGGGAAGTGACCCTTATGCGTGTGACGACAAGAAGGAAGGATGCCGGCCGAGGGGAGACCGACATCCTGTCCTACACAACGTCAGCGCATGTGAAGTGGTTACGCGGCCAAAGGGCCGCACTGGGAAGGGGTATTCGATGAGTGGACGTTTCGCGTTCATGACGGTCACGTCGATCCTCGTGCCGGCTTCCGATGTCCAGGGCATCGTCGGCGACCTTGAGCGAGCCCTCATCGCCGCGGGCGGCAGGCCGGCTGGCGAGGATGACCGCGACGACCTGCCGGTCTTCTACGTCGTCGCTACCGGCGGGACCGAGCGTCTCATCCTCGATGCGCACCACGCGCGTGGCGCAGCGCAGCGACGCGAGCCCCTCGTCCTCGTCACGCACCCGCACAACAACTCGCTGCCGGCTGCGCTCGAGACGCTCGCGCATGCACGCAAGAGCGGCCTCCCCGGTCGCATCGTCCCGTTCAGCGGGCCGGATGATCGCGAGGCGCTCGCGGTGCTCGACGAGGTGTGTGACGCGGTGCGTACGTGGCGTGCGCTCGAACGGGCACGCCTCGGCCGCGTCGGTGCGCCATCGGACTGGCTGGTCGCGAGCATGCCTGACGCGACCACTGTGCGCGAGACGTGGGGGCCCACCGTGGTGGATGTCGACATGGCTGAGCTGTACGAGCGCCTCGACGCAGCCGACGTGACGGCTGTCGAGACGTACGCTCGCGAGCTGGCCGATGCAGCCACGGGGTGCCGAGAGCCCTCACCCGACGACCTCAGGGCCGCCGCTCGCGTGTTCGTGGCACTCCGCGGGATCGTACGTGAGCATGCGCTCGACGCGGTGACGGTGCGCTGCTTCGATCTCGTACTCGAACGGGCAACCACGGGGTGCTTCGCGCTCTCGGCGCTCGCTGATGCGGGCATCACCGCCGGCTGCGAGGGGGACGTCGTCTCGACGCTCGGTCTCCTGTGGGCGCACACGCTCACCGGCGTCACACCGTGGATGGCCAACCCCTCATCGGTCGACGCGGCGGCTGATTCGTTGCTTCTCGCGCACTGCACGGTACCCCGCGGAATCGTCGAGCGGTACGAGCTGCGCTCACACTTCGAGTCCGGTCTGGGCGTCGGCATCCAGGGAGTGATGCCGGTCGGGCCGGTCACCCTCATGCGTCTCGGAGGTGACGACCTCCGGCGCGTCTGGCTGGCCGAGGGTGAGATCGTCAAGCGAACGGCCTCCGAGCGCCTGTGCCGCACGCAGGTGACGGTCGCGCTGCGCGACGGCGACGTCAGAGCGCTGCTCACAGAGCCGCTCGGCAACCACCTCGTGGTCGTTCCCGGCACGCACGAGGCGACACTCAGGGCGTGGTGGGAGATGTTCATCGCGCCTGGCGCGCGTGCATGAGGATACGCGCGGTCAGAAGCGATCGAGCGCCGCTGAGATGTCCCTCGGTGTCTTGGCGTACTCGAACATCGGGCGATCGAGCTGGGGCAGGCCGTCCTGGTACGTGAAGGAGTCCTCCTCCTCGTAGAACACCCCGATCGGGATGCGGCACTCATCGGGCGCGCACGTGAGCTCATGGAAGGTCGACATCGAGAGCTCGAACGCCTTCCGCCGGTCGTGCGGGTCGTGGTCCGGGAGCTCCTCGATGCGGTATACGCGCTCTCGGAACCACGCGAACGTGTTGACCTTGTTCCATGTGACACACGGCTGGTAGACGTCGACGAGCGAGAAGCCCCGGTGACGGATGGCGCGGCGGTACAGCTCCTTGAGGTGCTCGAGGTCGCCGGCGAAGCCACGCGCGACGAACGTCGCTCCCTGCGCCACAGCGACCCCGACGGGGTTGACGGGCTCCTCGACGACGCCTCCTGGCGTACTGGGTGTCCTCATGAACTGGTCGGAGGTGGGGGAGGCCTGACCGGTGGTGAGCCCGTAGATCTGGTTGTTGTGGAAGATCGCCACGAGGTCGATGTTGCGTCGGACCGAGTGGATGAAGTGATTGCCGCCGATCCCGTAGCCATCGCCGTCGCCCATCTCGACGATGACGGTGAGATCGGGGCGGGTGAGGGCGAGGCCGGTCGCGAGGGGGAGCGCACGTCCGTGCAGGCCGTGGAAGCCCTGGACGTGGTAGAAGTCCGCCCCGTTCCCGTGGCACCCGATGCCCCAGACCATGGCGAGCCGCTCAGGGGGTATGTCGAGTTCCTCGAGGACCTCCTTGAGGGCTCGGTACATCCCGTAGTTGCCACAGCCGGGGCACCAGGTCGGCTTGAGGGCTTGCTCGAGCTCAGCGACGGTGACCATCACAGCACCTCCTCGATGGCGCGGACGATCTGTTCGGGCGAGAAGGGACGACCGTCGTACCGGTGGAGCCGGTGATCGACGCTCACGAGGCATTCCTGGCGGATGAGACTCTCGAGCTGCCCGGTGGCGTTGCCCTCGACGACGAGCGTGCGAGGACATGCAAGGAGGAAGGATGCCACGGCCTGAGACGGGAACGGCCACACGGTGACGACCTGCATGAGGGCACTGCGGACGCCCCGGTCCTCGAGCATACGGGCCGCTTCGAGCGCCGGTCCCTTCGTCGTGCCGAAGAACAGGAGGCCGATGTCTGCCTGTGCGGGGTCGGCACCGAAGGTGACCGGCGGCGGGACGATCCTGCGTGCGAGGTCGAGCTTGCGCAGTCGCTTCTCGTTCTGGGCGATCCGGTTGTGCGATTCCTCGCCTGGTGCGCCGAACCCGTACTCGTCATGCTCGTAGGAGTTCATGAGCTGCTGGGCACCTCGGACACCGGGGAGTGCGCGGTACGAGACGCCGTCCTCGGTCACCTTGTAGCGGAGGTAGCGCCCGTCGGGGCCGAGCGCCTCGCGATGATCGGAGACGTCCCCCTCGGTGATGATGCGGCCACGGTCGATGACGACGGTGCGCCAGTCGAAGATCGGCACCGATTGGCGGTTGTCCGATAGGTAGCTGTCGCCGAGGATCACGACGGGCGTCTGGAGCTGGTCAGCGAGGTTGAACGCCTGCCACGTCAGCCGGAATGCGTCCTCTCGATCGCCTGGCGCGAGAACGACGCGCGGGAACTCACCTTGAGCTGCGTGTATCACGTACCGAAGGTCGCTCTGTTCCGTCCACGTGGGCATGCCGGTCGCCGGTCCGGGACGTGTGAAGACCCCGACGACCACGGCGCTCTCGCTCACGCCCGCCATGCCGAATGCCTCGACCATGAGCGCGAAGCCGCCGCCCGAGGTGGCACACATCGCGCGCGCGCCGCCGAACGCGGCGCCGACGACCATGTTCATCGCGGCGATCTCGTCCTCGGTGTGCTTCACGACGACACCGTGCGTGCGCTCGTGCGCAGCCATGAAGTGGAGGAGTGATGACGCCGGGGTCATCGGGTAGGCGGCGTAGAAGCCGATGCCAGCTGCCAGCGCACCGAGGCCGATGGCTTCATTGCCGTCGACGAGGATTCGGCGGGGTGCATCAGGCTTCGGTGATAGGCGCACCGGGAAGTCGGGGCATGCGGTCCGGGCGGAGGTGGCGCCGGCACGTGCCGCCTGGACGTTGTTCGCTGCGACCTCCGGTGCCTTCGCGGCGAACTGTCGCTCGAGTGCTCGTTCCAGGTAGGTCAGCGGGAAGTCCAGCAGGCCGATGAGAGCTCCGAGCGCCACGGTGTTACGCATGATCCGCCCGCCCGCATCGCGCGCGATGGCGGTGAGCGGCACGGGAACGGGGCGGCATCGAGCGGGGACATCCTCGATCGGGAGGTCCTCGGGGTCGAAGACGACGGCGCCCCCGTCGACCACCTCATGCTCGTGCCGCGTGAGCGTCTCTCGGTTGAGGCAGACGAGCACGTCGACTGGCTCGACGTGGGCACGGACCGGACGGTCGCTCACGCGGAGGAGGTACGTGTTGTGTCCTCCGCGTATCAACGAGGGGTACTCGGTCAGATCGAACGTCTCCAGTCAGGCGTCGACGAACGATCGGGCGAGCATCTGTCCCGCAGCTTTGATGCCGAAGCCCGCCTCGCCACCGATGCGCACGCGAAGTTCGTGCGACGTCTGTGCCATGGTGCCTCCCGTCATCTCAGGCTCTTACGCCTGTTCATTCCCGAACGCCCGGCCAAGTGTGTGGGCGGTTCTCGACGCACGGGAAGGCGTGGGGGACACGGGTACGGTGTATCCTAGGTGCGTCGGCATGAGGGAGGTCCACGTGGGACGAAGGATCGACGCGCCAACGGTCGTGCTCGGTGTCACGGGCTGCATCGCTGCATACAAGGCGTGCGAGCTCGTCCGTGACCTGCAGCGTCGTGGGCTGCGCATCAAGGTGGTCATGACGGAGGCGGCCACGCGGTTCATCGCCCCCTTGACGTTTCGGACGCTCACGGGCGAACCGGTCGCTACCTCTCTGTGGGACGATGAGCCGTCCGCACGGGTGCACCACATCTCCCTGGCCGAGGAGGCAGACGTCGTGTGCATCGCACCGTGCACCGCGAACGTCATCGCGAAGATCGCGCACGGACGGGCCGACGACATCCTCACCACGACGGTGCTCGCCACCGAGGCACCGGTCGTGATCGCACCCGCGATGAACGTGCACATGTGGCGCGACGAGGCCACGCGCTCGAACGTCGAGTTGCTGCGTTCGCGCGGCTTCATCCTCGTCGAGCCGGAGGTCGGCGAGCTCGCGTGTGGTGAGGTGGGGCAGGGACGGCTCGCGGATCTCGCCACCATCGGCGAGGTGGTGGAGCACGAAGCGCGGCGGTCGCAGGACCTCGCGGGTGTGCGTGTCCTCGTGACCGCTGGCCCGACGTACGAGCCCATCGACCCGGTCCGTTTCATCGGGAATCGATCATCTGGCCGGACGGGATTCGCTATCGCCGAACGAGCGGCCCGTCGCGGCGCCGGCGTCACGCTCGTGACAGGCCCCGTGTCGCTGCCCGATCCCTTCGGCGTCACGGTCGTGCGTGTCACGACCGCGCGTGAGATGCGTGACGCGGTGCTCGCACGCATCTCCGAGGCCGACGTCCTCATCGCTGCCGCTGCGGTGGCGGACTTCAGGCCGGCTCGCGCCGAGCGACACAAGATCAAGAAGGGTGATGCGCCTCCGAGCATCGAGCTCGAGCGCAACCCTGACATCCTCGCAGAGGTCGGTGCTGCCAACGATGGGCGCATGGTGCTCGTCGGATTCGCAGCCGAGACGAAGGACCTGATCGAGCAAGCGCGAAGGAAGCTCCGCGACAAGCGTCTCGATCTGGTGGTCGCGAACGACGTGAGCGATGGGAGCGCATTCGGCGGGAGCGAGAACCGGGTAGTGTTCGTGACGGCGGACGACGTCGAGGAGATGCCGCTGCTGCCCAAGTGGCGCATCGCCGATGAGATACTCGAACGGGTGCGGCGCGTGCTCGATGCTCGGGGTGGGGGTGGACTTGAACCCGCATGGCGTGACCCGTAGTATGGTGTCTCGCTGTCCCGACGGATGGTTCACGGGCTGTGGCGCAGCTTGGTAGCGCACTTGACTGGGGGTCAAGGGGTCGCAGGTTCAAATCCTGTCAGCCCGACCAGGGAATGCCGCGTGGGGCCCGCATCGCAGTGATGCGGGTCCCACGTGCGTTCGCGATGCGTGATGCGGGGGATGCTCCCTCGCGAGTGTCTCGGACGTCGGCTCACGTCTCTCTGCTATCCTGGGCTCGTGCATCTCGGAGACGTCTGGGGGTTGGCATGGCGTCGATCATCGTCCGGTGGGTCGAGGGCGGGCTCCTGAGGGAGGGCGGCCTCGATGCGCTCGATGGTCGTGCGACGCGGCCCGTCTGGGTCGACGTGCGGGAGCCTGAACCCACCTCGTTCGAGCGCCTCGCCGCCATCTTCGATCTGCATCCGCTCGCCGTGGAGGATTGCCTGCACTTCCCCCAGCGCCCCAAGGTCGATGCGTACGACCAGGCCGTGTTCCTCGTCTGGCTCGTCCCAGGGTCCGTCGACGACTCAGGTTTGCAGACATACGAGCTGGACATCTTCCTTGGGCGCGACTTCCTCATCACGTCACGGCGCGAGGACGTCGACGCGCTGGATGACGTCGCGGCACGAGCGGCGGGTACCATGGCCCGCGGGGTAGCCTGGCTCCTGCACGCCATCCTCGATCGGGCGGTCGACGACGTCTTCCCTGTCATCGAAGGGATCTCCGACGAGCTCGGGCGCCTCGAGGACGCGATGCTGGACGGTGCCAAGCCTGAGCACCTGCATCGCTTGCATCGCGCGAAGCGCACGCTCCTGGCGTTGCACAGGATCGTCGTGCCTGAACGGGATGTGATCCGCGGTCTTGCCCGTCTGGAGTCCTACGTCGACGAACAGGCGTACCTGTACTTCCAGGACGTCGGTGACCATCTCGCGCGCATGATCGAATCGGTGGAGACGTTCCGTGATGTCGCGTCGGGCACCATGGACATCTACCTCTCCGCTCAGAGCAACCGGATGAACGAGATCATGAAGCAGCTGACCGTGATCGCGACGATCTTCATGCCGTTGACGCTCATCACCGGAGTGTATGGTATGAACTTCCACTACATGCCCGAGCTGACATGGCGATGGGGATACTTCGCCGTTCTCGGGGTCATGTCAGCCATCGCCGCGGGCATGGTGTGGTACTTCAGGAGGAGGGATTGGTGGTGACAGGCTCAAGGGAGGAGGTCCACAGCGGGTTCTACTCGGTGGCCAACCTCATAACGGTGCTGCGGCTGCTCATCGTCCCGTTCTTCTTCGCGGTGCTCCTCAGGGATTCCGAGCGCTCGCGGCTGGCAGCGTTCGCGCTGTACGCGCTCGCTGCCTCGACCGATTGGATCGACGGTCAGATCGCGCGCCGGACGCACACGGTCACGCAGATCGGGCAGATCATCGACCCGCTCGTGGACCGACTGCTCCTCGCCTCGGGGGTGGTCGGGCTCTACGTCATCGGTGTCCTGCCGCTGTGGATCCCGATCGTGCTCGTGGCGCGCGATGCGTACCTGCTTTACGGTTCGTACGTGCTCGAACAGCGCGGCATCAGGCTGGCTGTCACGTACCTGGGGAAGGTGACGACCGCTGTACTGCTCGCGGGATTCTCGTCGCTCATCGCCGGGTGGCCGGTGGTCCCGGGCGTGGACCTCGGCGGCCCGGTTTGGTTGCCAGGAGTGGAGGGCACCGCCGTGCCGGTCGGGATGTGGCTCGTCTACGCCGGCATCGTGCTCTCGCTTGCGACGGCAGTGGGATACACGCGGCGGGCACGCCGTGCGGTCATGGACTCGCGCGCTGCTTGACGCTGTGAGGTGGGTGACGTTGGTTGAACGAATGGGAGGCTGATGACGTGAAGGCCGTGATCATGGCGGGGGGAGAGGGGACCCGCCTGCGTCCACTGACGAGCATGCGCCCCAAGCCGATGGTCCCCATCGTGAACCAGCCGGTCATGGAGCACATCCTCGGCCTCGTGAAGCACCACGGGATGATCGACGTGGTCGCCACACTCGCCTTCATGCCCAAGGTCATCGAGGACTACTTCGGAGACGGTGATGAGTGGGGCATGCGCATCAGCTACGCCATCGAGGAGTCCCCACTCGGCACCGCGGGCTCCGTGAAGAACGCGGAGGCTGAGCTGCGCGATGACACCTTCCTCGTGATCTCCGGCGATGCGCTCACGGACATCAACCTGAGCGAGGTCATCGCGTTCCACCGGTCGCACGATGGCCCCGTCACGATCGCGCTCAAGCGCGTGTCGAATCCGCTCGAGTTCGGTGTCGTGGTGACCGATGTGGATGGCCGCATCGAGCGCTTCCTCGAGAAGCCGACGTGGGGACAGGTCTTCTCGGACACCATAAACACCGGCATCTACGTGCTCGACCCCGTCATCTTCGATCACATACCCGAAGGCGCGCCGTACGACTTCTCGTCCGAGCTCTTCCCCAAGCTCATCGAGGCGGGCTTCCCGCTGTATGGGTTCGTGTCGGAGGGGTACTGGTGCGACGTCGGAACGCTCGAGTCGTACCTCCAGGTCCACAGGGACATCCTCGACGGGAAGGCCCACATCTACGTACCCGGCGCCAGGACGCGCGATGACGTGTGGTTCGGCGATGGCGCTGATGTCGCCGACGGGGTCGAACTCGGTCACAAGGTCGTCATCGGTGCCAACACACGCATCCGTTCCGGGGCGCGCATCGGTGACTACACCGTCATCGGGGACAGCTGCCTTATCGGTCATGACGTATCACTCGGGCACAGCATCGTGTGGAACGACGCGTTCGTGGGTGCCGGCTCCGAGGTGCAAGGCGCGGTGGTCTGCCGAGGCGTCGACATACGCGCGCGAGCGAGGGTCATGCCTGGAGCGGCGATAGGTGATGAGACCGTCGTGGGCCACGGCGCGATCGTCGCGAGCGACGTCCAGGTCTACCCCTTCAAGCGCATCGAGACGGGAGCGGTCGTCACATCCTCGCTCATCTGGGAGTCACGGGGTGTGCGCACGCTCTTCGGTGCCGACGGTGTGGCAGGACTCGTGAACATCGACATCACGCCCGAGGTGGGCCTCAAGGTCGCGCAGGCGTTCGGCAGCCTGCTGCCGAGCAGGGCGCACGTCGTGGTCAGCCGCGATTCCTCGCGCGCCGCCCGCATGGTCAAGCGCGCCATCGTCGCCGGGCTCAACGCGACGGGGATCACGGTTCGCGACCTTCGCGTCGCCTCGCCGGCGCTCACACGGTTCACCACACGCGATACGCGGTGCGAGGGCGGCATCCATGTATGCATCTCGTCGAAGGACCCCCAGACCGTGGAGATCCACTTCTACGACCGTTTTGGGATCGACATCGCTCCGTGGGTCGAGAAGAAGGTCGAGCGTCTCTACTTCCGTGAGGAGTTCCGTCGGGCGTTCTTCGAGGAGATCGGCGAGATCCTCTACCCGCCGCGCGCGCTCGAGTACTACATGTTGGGGCTCACCGAAGCGCTCGGCGGGGGTCCACTCGCTCGTCGGAGACCGACGGTCGTCGTGGATATGGGACTCAGTCCGGCATCGTTCGTGTTGCCGACGGTTGGTGCCGCATGGGAGGTGGACCTCATCACGCTCCGCCCGTTCATCGACTCGGAACGCACGCTCGTGACGGCTGAGGAGCGTGATGCACAGGTCGGGCGCATCGCCAGCGCGGTCGAGTCGTTCTCCGCCGACTTCGGCGTCTCGATCGATGCGACGGCAGAACGCGTGACGCTCGTCACCGGCTCGGGCCGCATCCTCGACGGCGACACGACGCTGCACGCGATGGTCTCGCTGTGGTCGCAGCACGACCCGACCACCCGGGCGGTCGCGGTACCGGTCACCGCCTCGCGGGTCATCGAGCGTATCGTTGCGAGCACCGGCAGGGTTGTCGTGCGCGCAGGTAGCACCAGGCGAGCACTCTCCAGTGCGGCACTCAGAGAGGATGTTGGCTTCGCCGGGTCGCGCACGGGAGGATTCGTGTTCCCAGCCTTCCTGGCCTCATACGATGCGGTGATGACCATCGGAATGCTCATCAAGATGCTCGATGGGGCCGACGTCTCCCTCGATGCTGTCGTGGAGGCACTGCCAGCCTTCCACCTGCGGCACGTCGCGGTGCCGTGTCCGTTCGATCGCAAGGGTGCGGTGATGCGCCACCTGGCAGCGTTCGTACGCGACCAGGACAGCGCACTCACCGAGGGCGTCCTCGTCGAGGAGAGCGACGCATGGGCGCTCGTGCTACCGCACGCGACGGAGGCGGTCGTCGACGTGTACGCGGAGGGGCCGAGCGCTGAGGGTGCCGACGCCATGCTCGACCGCTACACGGAGGAGGTCCGGCGCGCGGTCGACGACGCCTAGGATCGCGCTGCCGTGTGACGGGCGGTCAACGCCGTGCTGTCCGCACCGTTCGTCCTGTATACTGGCGTGACCTCGTCACGACGGGTCGGATGGAGTGGTGGACGACGCTCATGGTGTCGAACGTCGACAATGAAGTCACGATGGGCGCCGCGCAGGAGACCGGCGCGGCTCCTGCGGGCTCACGCACCGAGCGTCGTGCGCGTGAGCGCACGGGCCCGAGGACGCGCGCGTACATCATCGCGGCCGCTGCTGCGATCGGTGCACTCGCTCTGATCGCGGGCGTCGACGTCGCGCTCTCGTGGGATCGCATCCATCCGGGCGTGCGCGTTGGCGACGTCCGTGTCGGGGGCATGCACGTCGACGAGGCTGCGCGGGCGATCGGGCGGAAGGCGGCCGAGGCGCTGGCTCGGCCCGTGACGGTGCGGGTCGGTGATGAGACGTGGACGCTCGAGGCCGCACACGTCGGCGCTGCAGTCGATGCGACGAGAGCAGCCGAGCACGCCTTCCGATTCGGGCGTACGGGCTCGGTGCTCCAGATGCTCGGCGAACGTTTCGCCGCAACCGTCGGGCGGGCGCGCGTCCCGACCGCCCTCACGTTCGATGAGCAGCTCCTCGCCGACTTCATGGAGGAGGTGGATGAGACCGCGGGTACACCTCCGGTCGACGCCTCGATCGTGATCGAGGGTACGACACCGCGGCTCGTACCTCCGAAGGACGGGCAGGGGGTCGACTCGAACGAGGTTCGCGAGGGACTGGCTCGCGCGTTCCTCTCCGAGGACCGTACGGTGGAGCTCGCGCTGCACCCCCTGCCAGCCGCCATCCAGGAGGAGGACGCCCAGGAGGCGCTCGCCGCGGCGCAGCGGATCCTCGCCGGTCCTGTCACGCTGACGTACGCGGATGAGCGGTGGGAGGTCCCGTCCGAGACGATCGCGAGGTGGCTCGCGTTCCGGCCGCAGCGCGCAGGGGGTGAGGCAGCGACGGGCACCGTGCTCCGGTGCTCCCTCGATGCCGACGAGGTCTCCGTCACCGTCTCGCCGATGATCGAGGCGGTCGGCAAGGTGGCTCAAGATGCGCGATTCGAGGTCGAGAACGGACGCGTGACGATCATCCCCTCGCACGATGGCCTCAGTCTCGATGCCGAAGCATTGGCGACGTCGGTGTACGAGACACTCACGCAGACGTCCTCGCGCGAGGTCGCGCTCCCGATGAAGCGCGTGCGTCCCGCGATCACGACCGAGGACGCCAAGGCGATGGGTATCAAGGAGCGGCTCTCCACGTACACCACGAGCTACGACCCGTCCAACAAGCCGCGCGTGAACAACATCCACCTGCTGGCTGATGCGCTCGACGGGACCCTCGTTCCACCCGGTGGCGTGTTCTCGTTCAACGAGTCGATCGGGCCGAGGACCGCCGAGAAGGGCTACCAGGAAGCGAACGCCATCGTCAACGGGAAGCTCGTCCCGCAGCTCGGGGGCGGTGTGTGTCAGGTCGGCACTACCATCTTCAACACGGTGTTCTTCTCCGGACTGCCTGTGGTCGAACGGCACAACCACTCGCTGTACATCAGCCACTACCCGAAGGGGAGGGACGCGACGGTATCGTGGGGTGGGCCGGACTTCAAGTTCCGGAACGATACGGAGCACTGGATCCTCATCGCCACATCGTATACGCGTTCCACGCTCACCGTCTCCTTGTATGGAACCGACCCGGGATATACAGTTACATACACGACCAGCGACTTCACGAATCTCGTGCCGTATCCGGTCAAGGAGGTCAAGGACCCGAGGCTGCCGCTCGGTACCCGTATCGTGGAGGAGAGGGGGGTCGTCGGCCGGACGGTCGTGGTGAAGCGCGTCGTGAAGAAGGGTGGCACGGTGATACGCACCGACACGTTCAAGTCGGTCTATCGCCCTGCTGAGGAGGTCGTCCGGGTGGGGACGAAGGCGGTCCCGCGGTCGGTACCGTCGACAGGATCCACGCCAACGCCGTAGTCCACGCTGCCGATGGAAGGGGGTAGGGATGTACCAGCCGGCATTCGAGTCGATGCCTCGAACGCGACTCGAGGCACTGCAGATCGAGCGCCTGCGCGAGACGCTCAGACGGGTGCGCGACAACGTGCCCTTCTACCGCACGGCCTTTGAGGAGGCGTCGCTCGATGTGGAGACGGTCACCTCTCTCGATGATCTGCGTCGCATCCCCTTCACCGTGAAGGATGACCTGCGGTCCGCGTACCCGTACGGCATGTTCGCGTGCCCGCTACGCGACATCGTTCGCGTGCACGCCTCGTCGGGGACGACCGGCCAGATCACGGTCGTTGGCTACACGCGGGGCGACATCGAGATGTGGAGCGACATGATGGCTCGCACGCTCGCGGGCGCGGGCGCGACGGCGGATGACGTCATCCAGGTGGCGTACGGCTACGGCCTGTTCACGGGCGGCCTCGGTGTCCACTACGGCTCCGAGCGCCTCGGCTGCACGACGATCCCGATCTCCGGAGGCAACACGAAGCGTCAGGTCCAGGTGCTCAAGGACTTCAACGTGACGGGACTGGCGTGTACGCCGTCGTACGCTCTGCTCATCGGTGAGACGGCGATGGAGATGGGTGTCGACCCTCGCGCGCTCCCGCTACGGTTCGGCGTGTTCGGAGCCGAACCGTGGAGCGAGAACATGCGCAAGCAGCTCGAGGAGACCCTCGGGCTTCAAGCCATCGACATCTACGGTCTGTCCGAGGTCCTCGGACCTGGCGTCGCCTTCGAATGTCAGGAGCAGCGCGGCCTGCACGTCAACGAGGACCACTTCCTCATCGAGATCGTGGACCCTGATACCCTCGAACCGGTTGCCGATGGGATGTACGGCGAGGTCGTGTTCACGACGCTCACGAAGGAGGGTATCCCCGTCATCCGGTACCGTACGCGCGACATCTCGCGCATCATCCCGGGTGAGTGTGCGTGCGGCCGGACGCTCAGGCGGATGGAGCGCATCAGCGGGCGGACGGACGACATGCTCATCATCCGCGGCGTGAACGTCTTCCCGAGCCAGATCGAGCAGGTACTGACGGGTATCCCGGGTGTCGCCCCGCACTATCAGGTCGTGCTCACGAAGCGCGGCCCGCTCGACCACGTCGAGGTGCATGTCGAGGTCAGTCCGGACTTCCCGTTCGACGAGATCAAGACGCTCGAAGCGCTACGCAGGACGGTGGCAGGCGAGATCGCATCGGCGCTCGCCGTCTCCATCGATGTGAGGCTCGTGGAGCCCAAGTCGATCCAACGCAGTGAGGGTAAGGCGAAGCGTGTGGTCGATCTGAGGGGCGAGGGGAGCGTGCAGTGACCATGGTCGAGCAGATCAGCGTCTTCCTCGAGAACAAGGCCGGCCGCCTCGCGGATGTGGCACGGACGCTCGGCGACGCGGGTATCAACATGCGCGCGCTCATGGTAGCCGACACCTCCGAGTTCGGCGTCGTGCGCATCATCTGTGACACGCCGCGGCGAGCGGTGGATGTGCTCGGCCGTGCCGGCATCAGCGCGTCGCTGACGGAGGTCATCGCGGTCGAGGTCCCGGATCGTCCGGGTGGCTTGGCTGACGTGCTCGAAGCGATCGGGCATGCGGGCATCAACGTCGAGTATGCGTACTGCTTCGTCGAGCCGAGTGGTGAGAGGGCTGTCGATATCCTGCGGGTCGATGAACCTGGCCGTGCGACCGAGGTACTGCGTGCGGCCGGCTTCAGCGTCGCCGAAGCGGCCGCGCTTTACGCGGCTGACTGACCGCTCTCACGCCCCAGCGGTGCCGCAGAGGTCATCGAGTCTCTGGTCGCTAGCCGCAGGTTCGAGAGAGCGTGCGAGGTCGCAGATCGCGGACGCATCGTCGGGCACGGCGAGCACGGTCGTGCTCACCGACTCGTCGCGTGCTCCGATGAGGTCACGCACGCCGGCGCGCACCCGATCGGCGCACACCATCGCGCCCTCCTTGCTCGTGTGTGGCAAGATGAGCAGGAAGCGTCCATCGCCGAGGTAGCCGACGTCGTCCACGAGACGGATATCGTTGCGCATGTGCGAGGCCACCGACCGGAGCAGCGAGCGCTGCCGTGACGGGCGCAGCTCGGTGAACAGGCCAGGAGCGAGACTGATGAGCGCTACGGCGAACGCGGTCTGGTACCGCTGGTACTCACCGAGTCCCGTCTTGAGTGCGTTCGCGCAGTACCGCCGGTTGTAAACGGACGTGCAGTCGTCGACCATGGACGCACCCTCGGCCTTGGCGATGAAGTACTTGATCCGACCGAAGATCTCGCCGCCGATCACGCCGATCAAGCCGAGCGTGAGCGCACGGAGTCCGATCATGGACAGCGCGAATGCCTGGGTGTTCGGGTTCGACAGTAGATCGATGCGCATGCCGATGTACGTGAGCAACGAAGCCGCGGCCACGAGCGTCCCGGCGTTGCGTCCCCAGTGCACCGCTGCGACGAAGGTCACGAACACGAGTCCCTGCGCGACGAGTTCCTGCCACTGGGGCTGCTCGACCGGACTGACGAGCACGCTTCCCGCGATGACGAAGGCAGCCAGCGCTACCAAGAGGATCTCGAGCCGGGCGTACTTCACCGTGACCTCCTCGCTGTGATCGGCGCGTCAGAATCGGGGTGCATGGTTGGGGCATACCACCTGATGCAGTGCGGGGTCGTACGTGAGTGGAGCGCCATCCGAAGGGCAGACGGATATCCTCTCCCAGGTCCTGCCGATGTACGGTCTGAGGTCCTCGATGGTGGACGGATACGCCCCGTCGTTCTGCGCCTGGTACAAGGCTACCGCTGAGATGAATGCACGTTGATTCTCATAGCAGGCGGCCGCCTCTGCTGAAGCGCTCGTCCGGGTGTAGACGACGAGCGCGATGATGGCGAGGATGCCGATGATGAGTACGACCGCCGTGAGTTCGACGAGCGAGAAGCCGTCATCACCCCTGTGCGTGGCATGCTCCCGGTGTCGCACGGTGCCCTCCCGACCCTCACTGCGCGAATCGAGCCGCAACCAGTATATCGGATGCGGCGAATGGTCACGATATGAGTATCGGTCCGCGTGGGTCGGGACATGAGGCACGGTGAGGAACATCGAACCAGCACTCCATGAACCGGTACAATGGCGCGCGGTCCCTCGTCGTGGTGTCCACGCCAAGGATGGTCTGCGGTGAACCCTCGCATCGGTACGATCCGCCTGCGCATCGCATCGCTGCTCGCACTCGTGCTCGTCGCCTCGACCGTGGTCGGGGGTCCAGCGTCAGCTGTGGTGCGTCCCGAGGACCGCGTGGGCGGGATACCCCTCTTGCAGGCCTCATACCTCGCTGCGGAAGCGCCGGATCTGGGCGTGCCCGCCGGGGTGTTGGAGACGTCGGACGGCATGCGCTTGTGGGAGCGCGACGCTGACAGCGAGCGTGCCATGGCGAGCACGACGAAGATCATGACCGCCGTCGTCGTCCTCGAGGCTGTGCACGACCTCTATGAGCAGGTGCGCGTGCCTGAACGAGCCGCTCGGGTGGGTGAGGCCGGTGTCGGTCTGCAGCCTGGTCAGCGGGTGTCCGTACGTACGCTCCTCGAGGCGATGCTCGTCCATTCGGGAAACGACGCCGCCGTCGCGCTCGCTTCGCATGTGGCAGGCAGCGAGGAGGCGTTCGTCGCGATGATGAACGAGAAGGCGGCCGAGCTCGACCTTCGCCACACGCACTTCACGAACCCTCACGGGCTCGACGAGTCCGGGCATCGCACCTCCGCGGGCGATCTGGCCGTGCTCGCACGCTACGCGATGGCCAAGCCGGTGTTCCGCGAGATCGTCGCGAAGCGTGCGGTCGACGTGCCACACCCAGGGGGTCCGCGCCGCTTCGAGGCGTCGAACGAGCTGCTGGACACGTATCCGGGCGCGAGCGGCGTGAAGACGGGATGGACGAACCGGGCTGGCTACTGCCTCGTCGCATCTGCGGAGCGCGATGGGATCGAACTCATCGCGGTGGTGCTCGGCGCCACGAGCGAGGGTGCCCGGTTCGCCGAGGCGAGGCGGCTGCTCGACTGGGGCTTCGAGCACTACCGCCATGCCGAGCTCATCTCACGCGCGACGACCGTAGCGCTCGTACCCGTGGCCGACTACCTGGACGAGACGCTTCCGGTCGTCGTGTCAGACGCGGTGCGCATGCCCGTCTTCGATCTCGCTGGCCCCATCGAGCGGCGCCTCGATCTGCCGCACGCCATCGAGGCTCCGCTCGAGCGTGGCGTACGCGTGGGTACGCTTTCGCTCATCCAAGGCGAGCGCCTCATCGCTCAGGTGCCGCTCGTCGCCGAGCGAGATGTGGCTGAGCCGACGTTCTTCGAGCGCATCGCCATCTGGTTCGCACGCCGATGGCGTACACTACGCGGCGAGGAGCCCATGGCCAAAGGCGCCGTGCTCATCCCTGCGCGGTGAGCGCGACGACCCTGTCGGGATCGTGACACGCTGCGGATTGGAGGCGAACGCATGACGCAGGGACTCGCACGCACGCCGCTGTATGAGGAGCACCGGGCGCTTGGTGCGCGGATGGTGCCGTTCGCGGGCTGGGAGATGCCAGTACGGTACAGCGGGATCATCGAGGAGCACCAGGCGGTACGGTCAAGCGTCGGCATCTTCGACGTCTGTCACATGGCTGAGTTCCGCATCTTCGGATTCGAGGCGTTCGACGCACTGCAGCGCATCGTCACCAACGACCTCGGCAAGACGCGCGAGGTCGGGCGGGCCATCTATACGCTCATGTGTGACGAGGACGGCGGCATCATCGACGACCTCATCGTGTACCACACGGGCGACCTCGAGTACCTCATCATCGCGAACGCAGCGAATCGGGAGACCGACTGGGACTGGATCACCGGTCGATTGCCCGACAGCGTCGAAGCGGTCGACGAGTCCGACCGGACCGGGCTCATCGCTGTGCAGGGCCCAGAAGCGCTCTGCTGTGTCTCTGAGCTCGCCGGTCCAGGGTTCGAGGCGCCCGCTCGCTTCAGCATCGGCGAGGCGCGGCTCGGGGACATACCAGTGCTCATCGCGCGGACGGGCTACACCGGCGAGGATGGCGTCGAGATCGTCTGTCACGCCTCGCACGCTGCGAGCATCTGGCGTGCGCTGCTCTCGTTCGAGCAGGTGACGCCGTGCGGACTGGGTGCGCGTGACACGCTTCGGCTGGAGATGGGCTACCCGCTGTACGGCAGCGACATGGACCGGGGGGTCGACCCGATCTCGGCGGGGTTGGGGTGGACGGTGGCGCTCGACAAGGGGGCGTTCATCGGCAGGGAGGCCATCGCACGCATCAAGGAGGAGGGCCCGAAGCGCCGTCTCGTCGGCCTCGTCGTGCACGAGGGGGTGCCGCGGCACGGATACGCTGTGTTGCACGAAGGCACGGAGGTCGGTAAGGTTGCTAGCGGCACGCATTCTCCGACGCTGGGGCACGGGATCGCGACCGCGTACGTCCCATGCGAACTCGCTGAACCCGGGACCGAGCTCACCATCGAGCTTCGGCGCAAGGAGGTGCCTGCCACGGTCGTACGACCGCCCTTCGTGAAGGAGACATCGCTTCGGAGGGTCGCACCGTAGGACGGACGAGGAGGGAGCGCGTCGATGTATCCGGATGACCTGAGGTACGACAAGGAGCACGAGTGGGTGCGCGTCGAGGGCGATGTCGCCACCATCGGCATCAGCCACTACGCGCAGGATCAGCTCGGGGAGGTCGTCTACGTGGATCTGCCGAGCGTGGGTGACGAGATCAAGGCCGGGGATGCGTTCGGAGAGATCGAGTCCGTGAAGTCGGTCTCCGAACTCTTCGCGCCGGTCTCCGGCGAGATCGTCGAGGTCAACGGAGTGCTCGCCGATGCTCCGGAGACGGTCAATGAGGATCCGTACGGCGATGGCTGGATGATCAAGGTGAGGATGGCTGACGCCTCCGAGCTCGATGGCCTCATGAGCGCAGCTGAGTATGAGGCGTACGTCGAGAAGGAAGTCTGAGGCATGCGCTTCACCGAGGTGACGTGCGAACAGCGCGCAGCGATGCTGCGCGCTGTCGGTGTGGAGAGCATCGATGACCTGTTCGCGCCCATTCCACGAGCGGTCCGGTTCCAGGGTCGCCTGTCGCTCCCCGAGGCGCATAGCGAGGTCGAGGTCGCGTCGCGTATGCGCGCACTCGCATCCAAGGACGTCTCGTCGCTCGTGTGCTTCGCTGGCGGTGGCTGCTATGACCACCACGTGCCTGCCATCGTGGACGCCGTCGTGAGCAAACCGGCGTTCTTCACCGCGTACACGCCGTATCAGCCCGAGGTGTCACAGGGGACGCTCCAGGCCATCTACGAGTACCAGTCGATGATCTGCGCGCTCACCGGCATGGATGTCGCGAACGCGTCGGTCTACGACGGCGCGACCGCGCTCGCTGAGGCAGCGCTCATGGCTGCACGCATCACGCGTCGGCACACCATCCTCGTCAGCGAGGCCATCCATCCTGAGTGGCGAGCGGTGCTCGCGACGTACGCTCGTGCAGGGACGATCGCGCTGCGGACATGCCCGGTCGGTGGTGGCCTGACGGACGCGGCTGCTGCGCGGTCGCTCGTCGATGACCAGACAGCCGCCATCCTCGTGGCCTCGCCCACGTTCTTCGGGACGCTCGAGGACGTGCGGACCCTGGCAGAGGTCGCGCATGCGGCGGGTGCCCTGCTCGTCGCGAGCGCGAACCCGATCATGCTCGGCGTCATGACGCCGCCCGGTGAGTCGGGCGCTGACATCGTCGTAGGCGAGGGACAGCCGCTCGGCAACCCCATGTCGTTCGGCGGACCCGGGTTCGGGTTCTTCGCGACGCGTGCGGCTCACCTCCGGCAGATGCCGGGGAGGGTGGTCGGGCGAACCGTCGATGCTGATGGCCGCCCTGGCTTCGTGCTCACCATGCAGACACGCGAGCAGCACATCCGTCGTGAGCGTGCGACCTCGAACATCTGCTCGAACCACTCGCTGAACGCTCTGGCAGCGGCGGTCCACCTGTGCGCCCTCGGCCCCGAGGGCCTGGCTGGCGTTGCGGAGACGTGCATCGCCAAGGCGCACTTCCTGCACGACGCTCTGCTCGCGACAGGTCGCTTCGAGCGCTTCTCTCACGCGCCGTTCGGCTATGAGTTCACGCTGCGGTACGCGGGGGATGTCGCGGCGATGCAGCGCAGGCTCCTGGAACGCGGGTTCCTCGCGGGACTCGACCTCGGTCGCTTCGACCCGGCATGGACGGGTCTCGTGTCGTTCGCCGTGACGGAGCGCAGGACGCGCGCGGAGATGGACGCCCTCGTCGCGGAGGTGAGGTCGCTGTGATGCGCGAGGACGCACGTATGGAGACCGAACGCGGCCGTCTCATCTTCGAGAAGGGTACGCCGGCATCGGTCTGTCTCGAGCCGCCCACGCTCGATGTGCCACCCATCGACCTGGATGCTGCCCTCGGGCACGCGGGTCGCGCCGAGCACCCGCCTGCTCTCCCGCGCGTGAGCGAGGGTGCGATCGCGCGGCACTACGAAGCACTCGCGCGCATGAACTTCGGTGTCGACACGGGCTTCTACCCACTCGGGTCGTGCACGATGAAGTACAACCCGCGCATCGGGGAGTGGGCGTGTCGCCTCGACGGGTTCACGGGACTCCATCCGTATCAGCCAGAAGAGACGGTGCAGGGGCTCCTGGAGCTCATGTACGAGCTGCAGACGTGGCTCGGCGAGGTCGCTGGACTACCCGCTGTGACCCTGCAGCCGGCTGCTGGGGCGCACGGCGAGCTTGCCGGGATGCTCATGATCCGTGCGTACCATGAGGCTCAAGGGGATGCACGTCGGCGCGTGCTCGTACCCGACTCAGCGCACGGCACGAACCCCGCGACGGTGGCGATGTGCGGTTGGGAGGTCACGCAGATCCCGAGTGATGAGCGCGGGTACGTCGATCGCGATGCCTTGCGCGCTGCACTCGGTGAGGACGTGGCGGCGATCATGCTCACGAATCCCAACACCCTCGGGCTGTTCGAGGAGGACATCCTCGAGATCACGCGTCTCGTCCACGAGGTCGGTGCGCTCGCGTACTACGATGGCGCGAACCTGAACGCCATCCTGGGCAAGGCGAGGCCAGGGGACATGGGGTTCGATGTCATGCACATCAACCTCCACAAGACGTTCGCGACGCCGCACGGTGGGGGAGGGCCTGGTGCCGGTCCGGTGTGCGCGAGTGAACGCCTCGCTGCCTACAGGCCCGCTCCGGTGGTCGAGCGCGGCGAGGATGGCGCCTTCGCTCTGGTCACGCCCGATCGGACGATCGGTCGCGTGAGGTCGTTCGTCGGGAACGTCGGTGTGCTCGTCCGCGCATACACCTACATCCTGGCGCTCGGCGCCGAAGGACTCGTCGGTGTCTCAGAGCAGGCGGTGCTCTCAGCGAACTATCTAAAGGAGCGCCTCAAGGACGTCTTCGACGTGCCGTATGACCGGACGTGCATGCACGAGTTCGTCCTCTCCGCAGCTCGACAGCGCAAGACGTGCGGCGTGCGGACCCTCGACATCGCCAAGCGGCTCCTGGATTTCGGCATGCACCCCCCGACGGTGTACTTCCCGCTCATCGTCGAGGAGGCCATGATGATCGAGCCGACGGAGACGGAGAGCCTCGAGACGCTCGATCGCTTCGTGGACGTGATGCGGACGATCGCGAAGGAGGCCAGCGAGGATCCCGAGCTGCTGCACGCTGCGCCGTACGAGACGCCGGTTCGGCGACTCGACGAGGCTCGCGCCGTCAAGCAGCCCGAGCTCGCATGGCGGCCGGCGTCGCCAGAGGCATGAGCGCGCCGGTGTGGCGACTCATCATCGACGGAGCGCGTCCGGGCGCGTACAACATGGCGCTCGACGCAGCGATGCTGAGGGCGCGAGCGGATGGTGCGATACCTCCGACGCTTCGCCTCTACCGCTGGACGAAGCCGACCGTCACGCTCGGACGCTTCCAGCCTGACGACGACGTGGATCGGCAGGCGTGCGAGCGATTCGGTCTCGATGTCGTCAGGCGGCCGACGGGAGGCAGGGGGGTACTCCACGACGACGAGCTCACGTACGCGGTGATCGCGGGCACGGAGGACGGGATGCCTGCTGGTGTCGCGGCCAGCTATCGTTTCCTGTCGCAAGCGCTGGCCCACGCGTACCACGAGCTCGGCGTACCGGCGGAGGTGACCGCGCGCCCACGAGGCGAGCGCGGCGCTCGGGCGTGCTACCTCCACGCCACGCAGGCCGATCTCTCGCTCGGTGCGGCGAAGCTGTCGGGCTCAGCACAGGTCTGGGAGCGGGGTGCGGTCCTGCAGCACGGGTCGTTCGTACGCACGCGTGACGTCGCTCGGGAGGCCGCGGTGTTCCGGCTCGACGCGCGCCAACACGCGGAGCTGGCTGCGTCGACCGCGACACTCGAGGATGCGCTCGGTCGGGCGCCGGAGTTCAACACCATCATCATAGCCGTCATCGCCGGCTTCGAGCGAACGCTCGGCATCACCCTCGTCGAAGGCGCGCTCGGGTCCGACGAGGCAGCGTTCGCAGATGCGCGCATCCACGAATTCACCGTGAACTGGAGGTTGATGGGCGGCAGGCGAGACGCGTGAACGGTCAACGTGTCGCGCAGCTCTGCTACAATACGGGTGCGCACGACAGGGGCCGCGGGAACGGAGTGGGGCGATGGCTGGACACACCGATGCGAGCAGTGAGGGCGGGCTGTTCGACCTGAGCGACAAGTCCGTGGAGGAGCTTCGGCAGCTGCTCGACGAGCTGTACGAAGAGGAGCAGAAGGTCAGTTACAGGCGGCGTGTGCTGCATGGGAAGATCGACATCCTCAAGGCCGAGCTCGTCCGCCGTCTCACGGAGGAACGCGAGGCCGGTGGGGAGGTCGTGACCGGACACGACATCGAGCGCCTCATCGAGATCCTCGCAGCGGATCTGCGTGGCAGCGTCTCGCGGGTCGATGTCACGGAGGGTGATGACGACGAGGACCAGTAGTCCGATCCGGTCGATCGGGGTGTGAAGGAGGACGGGCGCGTGACCGCTCTTGCCGACAAGATCAAGGCCTTTCTCGATGACCTCGCTATCGATGCGGTCGAGGAGCGCGTCGTCGAGTACGTCATCCGTGAGGTCCACAAGGGGCGCAAGCTCACCGATGCTCTGCAGGACCCGTATGTGAAGAACCGCCTGAGTGAAGAGAGGCTCGAGCACGTGCTCCAGAACCCGGAGGTCGTCGCGGCCCTCGAGGAGCAGATCGCGCAGTCGTTCAAGACGAGGGAGTTCGGCTTCCTCGACTGAGCGCGCGTGTTCGAGGTCGGAGGTGACCATCGATGGACGTCTGTCCCGCATGCGGCGCCGTGGTCGACCCGTCAGCTCGGACGTGCCCGACGTGCGGGACGCGGCTCGCTGAACCGACAGCGTCCTTCGAGCCTGTACCTGCTGGGCAGGAGCCGGTCGGTCTGGACGCGACCGTGGTCGCGGGTGCCCCTGCGCTCGTCGTGCGCAAGGGGATCGAGGTCGGCGAGCGGTTCTACCTCGATCGACAGCGTCTCACCGTCGGGCGCGACCCAGCGAGCGACATCTTCCTCAATGACGTGACGGTCTCGCGCCGTCACGCGGTCATCACCGTGAGCGCCGATGGGGTGACGATCGAGGACCAGGGCTCGCTCAACGGTACCTACGTCAACGACGTGCGCGTCGACGCGGCGAGGCTCTCTCACGGTGATGTCGTGCAGATCGGCAGGTTCCAGCTCCTGTTCGTCAGCCAGGGAGGCGTGTGAGATGACCCCTTCCGGCGGTGAGTACATGACGATCGGTGAGGTCGTCGAGCACCTCAAGGCGACGTACCCCGATCTGACCATCTCGAAGGTCCGCTTCCTGGAGGAAGAGGGTCTCATCTCTCCGGAGCGCACGTCAGGGGGCTACCGCAAGTTCAGGCCCCAGGATGTGGCGCGGCTCGACCTCGTCCTCAAGCTCCAGAAGGAGCACTACATGCCGCTCGCTGTCATTCGCGAGAAGCTGAAGGACCTCGACAAGGGCCGTATCCCGGCCGACATCGAGCCGGTGGTCTCCAGGGCCGAGGCAGTGCCACTGCCGCTCGACGAGACGACGACCGTGGCGGTCGTTGATGCACCGGACGCGCTCGGGTTGCCGGTGTCGTTCATCCGCGAGCTCGCCGACTACGGGCTCGTCGAGGTGCAGCGCACGGAGCGAGGCGACGAACTCTCGTCACGCGACGTCGCCATCGTGCACGCCTGCTGGGACCTGCGCAAGTTCGGCATCGAGCCCCGGCACCTCCGTCTCTACGAGACCTTCGCCGAGCGGGAGGCCGCCTTCTTCTCGCAGGTGCTCATGCCAGCATTCCGGCACCGGACGCCCGAGTCGCGGCAGCGTCTCGTCGAGGCTCTCCAGGAGCTGCAAGATCTCACCAGCACGCTCAAGCGCGTCATGCTCGAGCGGGCGCTCACAGGCGTGTTCGAGGACCTCACGTGATCGCGATGTCCCGAGCGAAGGAGACGCAGGGCGACGCACTGCCCGTGTCCGACAGGGTCCGCAACACGCATTTCGCTCACGCGAGCGAGCGCGTCGCGGCGCAGATCCTCGACTTCTACCACATCCGCTGGGAGTATGAACCCGTGTCATTCCCGATCGAATGGGACGCGCACGGGCGCGTGATCGCACGCTTCGCCCCCGACTTCTACCTGCCCGACTTCGACCTGTACATCGAGCTGACGACGATGAACCAGAAGCTCGTCACCAAGAAGAACCGCAAGGTCCGGCGCCTCAAGGAGCTCTATCCGGATATCAACATCCGCGTGCTCTACCAGAAGGACTTCCGCAAGCTACTGTTCAAGTTCGGGATCGTCGCCGAGGGTGTGCCCCACAGTGAGGGCGGTGGATACGTCCCGGCCTCCGACGAGGATGGCGGGGACGCCTCATGAGTGCCTATCACGTCATCCATGATCCCATCATCGATCGTGTGTTGCTCACCGCCGAGGAGATCGCTGCGGTCGTGGATGACCTCGCATCGAGGATCGACGCGGACCACGCGGGTGAGGAGCTCGCGCTCGTGACGGTCCTGCGCGGGGGACTGTTCTTCCTCGCCGACCTATCACGCCGATTGCACCTCCCGGTCACCCTCGACTTCATGGCCATCTCGAGCTATGGGAGCGGGGAGGCGGTGCGGATCACGAAGGACCTCGACGATCCGATCGAGGGGCGGAACGTGCTCGTGGTCGAGGACATCATCGATACAGGGCTCACCCTCAACTATTTGTTGAAGGTCTTACGTGGCCGTTCGCCGGCGAGTCTCGAGGTGTGCACGCTGCTCGATCGGGATGCGCGACGGCTCGCTGACATCCCGATCGACTACCGCGGGGTGCGCATCCCGGACTGGTTCGTGGTCGGGTACGGCCTCGACCTCGGCGGCCGGTACCGCAACCTCCCGTACATCGCGACCGTCCGCGAGGAGGTCATGGGCTGATGTACGATCGCGTGAAGAGGGCCGCGATCATCCTTGCGATCGTCGTGTCCGTCTCGACGCTAGGCTACGTGCTCATCGAGCGTTGGCCGGTGCTCGACGCGCTGTACATGACGTTCATCACCATCAGCACCGTCGGTTTCCGTGAGGTCCGCGAGTTGAGCGACGCAGGCCGCATGTTCACCATCCTCGTCGTGATCGCGGGGATCGGCGGGATCGGGTACTCGTTCGGCATCATCATGGAGTTCGCCCTAGAGGGGCACCTCAACGAGCTTCTGGAGGGTCGCAGGATGTCGAAGCGCATCGCACAGCTGACGGGTCACTACGTCGTGGCGGGCCTCGGGCGTGTCGGGTCGGTGGTCGCCCGGTCGCTCGCAGAGGAGGGTGTCCCCTTCGTGGTGATCGACTCCTGCGAGGAATGCCGCACGACCGCCGACGAGGCGGGTTGGCTGTTCGTGCACGGGGACGCGACGGACGAGCAGACGCTGCTCGCTGCCGGCGTGGGTCGCGCACGCGGTCTCGTGACCGCCCTCGATACCGATGCGGACAACCTGTTCGTGTCGCTCACCGCCCGCACGCTCAACCCGGACATCTTCATCGTGGCTCGTTCATCGACAGTGGCATCCGAACAGAAGATCCTCAAGTCGGGTGCGAACCGCGTGATGACGCCGAACGTGATCGGCGGGCGACGCATGGCGGCCATGGTGCTCCGGCCCACCGTCGCGGACTACCTCGATGTCGTGACGCACGGCGACGCGATCGAGTACCGCTTGGATGCTGTCGTCATCTCGAAGGGAAGTGCGCTCGATGGTGTGTCGATCCGTGAGGCGAGCGTGCGCTCGAGGACCGGCGCGTACATACTCGCTGTACGCTCGTCATCCGGGATGAACGCGAATCCGGACCCGGACGTCGTGTTGCGCGCTGGGGACGAGATCATCGCTCTTGGCACGCGCGAGCAGCTGCAGCAGCTCGCCGTCCTCGTATGAGGGGGTTGGCGGGCGTGGACGCAGACGTTACCGTAGGGCGGAAGAGGAACAGCGAGCAGGAGGTACGCGACGTGGATCTCTCACAGTACATCCGGGACATCCCCGACTTCCCCAAGGAAGGCATCATCTTCAAGGACATCACGCCGCTCCTCGCAAGTCCTGAGGGGTTCCGTGCGGCCATCGATACGCTCGCGACCGCCTTCTCGGGCGATGGTGTGACGAAGGTGCTCGGCGCCGAGGCCCGTGGATTCATCTTCGGCGGCGCACTCGCCTACGAGCTGGGCGCCGGGTTCGTGCCGGCGCGCAAGCCGGGCAAGCTGCCGTGGCTGACGACGAAGACGGAATATGAGCTCGAATACGGGACGGACGCCCTCGAGATCCATGCGGATGCGCTCACGCCGGGTGACCGCGTGCTGATAGTGGACGACGTGCTGGCAACGGGTGGGACGGCGGCGGCGAAGAAGGCCCTCGTCGATGCGGCGGGAGCCACGACGGTCGGCTTCGCGTTCCTCATCGAGCTCGACTTCCTCAAGGGTAGGGAGAAGCTCGAGGGAGCGAAGATCGTCTCACTCATCCACGTCGAGTGACATCGTCGGTCGCGTGCGCCTGCATGCGCGTGGTAGACTGGAGCTGATGCACGGCTTCGCCCTCGCAGTCGAGTCGCAGTAGGAGGTGGGCTGTGCTCGCTTGGCGTCACCATCGTCGCTCGAGAGCGGTCTGGCTGCTCATCCACGCTCTCATCGTCATCCTCGCCTCCGCGCCGTTGGCGTCCGCGACGCCTTCGACTCCGCTCATCGAACAGAAGCAGGCCGAGGCTCGCGAGGCTCGTGCCGTGCTCGATCGCATGAACGATGAGCTCGAGGTCCAGGTCGAGGAGTACAATGCCGTCACCGAGGCACTCGAGCAGACGCGCATCGAGCTCGAGCGCACGCGTCTGGAGCGGGAGGCGGCGCGCCGCGACCTCGCCCAGGCGAAGCAGCAGCTCACCGACAGAGCGATCGCCATCTACAAGCACGGCGAGACGACGGTGTTCGAGGTCCTGCTCGCCACGACGTCATTCCAGGACCTCATCACGCGCATCGACCTGCTGAGGAGGATCAGCGACCAGGACGCCCGCATGCTCGCGGAGACGCGCGCCGCCAAGGAGCGCGTCGAGATGACGGAGCGCGCACTGGCTTCACGTGAGGCGGAACAAGCCGCGCTCAAGGTGGACATCGCGGCTCGCGCAGCGCGCATCAAGGAGCGGATCGCTGAGCAGCAGGCGTACATCGCTCAGCTCGACCACGAGGTGCAGCGGCTCATCGCACAGGAGGAGGAACGCCAACGCGTGCTGGCCGAGGAACGAGCGCGCCGTGCTGCCCAGGCGGCGGCGAATCGCGGGAATCGGCGACCGACGCCCGTGGGCGACCTGCCGGCGGGTCACCCGGAGGTGGTACCGATCGCGCTTCGTTTCCTCGGGGTGCCTTACGTGTGGGGCGGTGCGTCGCCGAGCGGATTCGACTGCTCGGGTCTGTGTCAGTACGTCTACGAGCAGATCGGGATCGAACTGCCCCGGACGAGTCGCGGGCAGTTCCGCGCAGGCGCGCACATCCCTCCCGACCGACTCGACCTCTTGCGTCCCGGGGACCTCGTGTTCTTCGGGACGGATGGGGACCCCGCTCGCGTCCACCACGTCGGCATCTACGTCGGCGACGGGGACTTCATCCATGCACCGCAGCAGGGGGATGTCGTCAAGGTGTCGTCACTGAGTGAGCGCATCGCGACCCGGGGTGATTACGTGGGTGCGTCTCGCTTCTGATCGAAGTGCGGTCGGCGTGCGCTCTTCACGCATGCGGCTCATGGACCACTCCCCGTGCAGGTGAGTGCATGTTCGCTGTGCTATGATTCGACGCACCCAGCACCCGCTGGGATGGGCCGCGAGTGGAGGTGCATGCGTGACGCGAGCGCTCATGTCGGGTAACGAGGCGGCTGCGCGGGGAGCATGGGAGGCCGGTGTGGTGGTCGGGGTCGGGTATCCGGGCACACCCTCGACCGAGGTCCTCGAGAGTCTCGTGCGGTACCCGGAGGTGCGGTGCGAATGGGCGCCGAACGAGAAGGTCGCTCTCGAGGTAGCCGCTGGCACGAGTCTCGGCGGCGTGCGCGCCCTGGCGACCATGAAGCACGTGGGGTTGAACGTCGCGGCGGACCCGCTGTTCACGCTCGCGTACACGGGGGTCGGCGGGGGGCTCGTCGTCTTCGTCGCCGATGATCCTGCTATGCACTCCTCTCAGAACGAGCAGGACACCCGTGCACTCGCCCTCGCTGCCAAGGTGCCGCTGCTCGAGCCGTCCGATCCTGCTGAGCTCGCGTCGTTCATGCGGCGCGCCTTCGATCTGTCCGAGCGACTGGACCTTCCCGTGATCGTCCGCTCGACGACGCGCGTGTCGCACTCCAAGGCTCCCGTCGCGCTGGGCGAGCGGATGCTCGTACCCGAGCGGCCGTTCGCTCCGGATGTGCCCAAGTGGGTGATGGTGCCGGCTCATGCGCGAGAACGCCGCAGTTCGCTCCAGGACCGGGTCGCCGCAGCGCGAGCGGTCGCGAATGAGGACGATCTGGCCGTCGTAGAGATGCGCGACCGGTCGCTCGGTGTCATCACCGCGGGTGTCGCGTATGCGTACGTGCGCGAGGCGCTACCGGATGTCTCCGTCCTCAAGCTCGGCATGGTGCACCCCATCCCGGATCGAACCATCCGATCGTTCGCGAGCGTGGTCGAGCGCGTGGCTGTCGTGGAGGAGCTCGACCCGTTCATCGAGACGCACGTGCGTGCCCTCGGCATCGACGTGATGGAGGTCGATCTCCCGCGCATGGGCGAGCTCACGCCGGGCCGCATCGCGCGGGCGTTCGGCCGCACCGCCCCTGAGCCCGGCGCGGTGGAGGAGGGGCTCCCCGCGCGTCCTCCGCTCATGTGTCCGGGATGTCCGCACAGGGGGGTCTTCTGGGTGCTCTCGCGCTTGGGGGCGATCGTGACGGGGGACATCGGTTGCTACACGCTCGCAGCAGCCCCGCCGCTCGCAGCCATGCACTCCTGCGTGTGCATGGGTGCGTCCGTCGGCATGGCGCACGGCCTGAGTCTCGCGGGGCGGACCAGGCGGCCCGTCGTGGCGGTGATCGGCGACTCGACCTTCGCTCACTCGGGCATCACCGGGCTCGCCCACATGACGTACAACGACGGTTCGGGCACGGTCATCATCCTGGACAACCGCACGACGGCGATGACCGGACACCAGGGGAACCCGATCTCAGGGGTCCGCCTCGACGGAACCGAGACGCACGTCATCGACCTCGAGCGACTCGCACGTTCGCTCGGTGTGAGCTCCGTGCGCACGACCGACGCTTTCGACCTCGATGCGACGAGAGCCACCATCGAGGCCGCCATCGCGGAGGAGGGTGTGAGCGTCGTGATCACTCGAGGGCCGTGCGCGCTCCTCACCAGGACGCACGAGGAGCCGTACGCCATCGACGAAGACCTGTGCACGCGATGCGGCGTCTGCTTGCGGCTGGGGTGTCCCGCGATCAGCCGCACAGCGGACGGGCGCCCACTCATCGATGCCGCGCTGTGCGTCGGGTGCACGCAGTGCGTGCAGGTCTGTCGGTTCCAAGCCATCGTGCCTACCGGGCCGGCATGCGACCTGGGGGGTGCATCGTGAGCGTCGTGACGGTCAGGCTCGTCGGTGTCGGCGGACAGGGGACCATCCTGGCCGCTGATGTGCTTGCGAAGGTGGCGCTCGCGGCCGGTCTCGACGTACGTCTCGCTGAGGTTCACGGCATGGCACAGCGGGGAGGCTCCGTCGAGACGACGGTGCGCTTCGGCGAGGAGGTCCATGCGCCGGTCGTCGATGCGGGCTCATGTGACCACCTCATCGCATTCGAGCTCATCGAGGCTGCGCGCGCTGCACACCACGTCAGGCAGGGCGGCACCATCATCGCCGCTGTACGGCAGGTCGACCCGCTCCCGGTGCTCATCGGAGCCGTGATGCCACCGGAGGGGCTGGAGGCACGGCTGGCTGCTCGCGGCGCCGTGCTCATCGATGCGGAGGCCATCGCGTGCGAGGTCGGCTCTCCGCGATCGGCGAACATCGTGCTGCTCGGCGCCGCTTCGTATCGACTGCCGTTCGACGTCGCGTCGTGGCACGAGGTGATCGCGTCTCGCGTGCCAGCCAAGACCGTGGAGGCGAACCTTGAGGCGTTCGACCGTGGCCGCGCGGCCTGTGCGAAAGGGGTGTGCGAGGTATGAGTGATGAGCGTGTGCAGCAGCTCTCGGTGTTCATCGAGAACAAGAGCGGGCGCGTGAGCGAGGTCACGGAGGTCCTGGGTGCTGCTGGCGTGAACATCCGCGGCTTCTCGGTCTCGGATACCGCCGATTTCGGCATCGTACGGCTCGTGGTCGACGACACGGCACGAGGCCTCACCGCACTCAAGGAAGCCGGCTTCACCGTCCGCGTCGACGACGTGATCTGCATCGATCTGCCGGACGTACCCGGTGGGCTCGCGGGTGTGCTGAGGATCGTCGCTGAAGCCGGTGTGAACATCGAGTACGTGTACTCGCTCGTGGCAACGTACGTCGTGCTGAACGTCCCGGATGTCGATCGAGCGCTCAGGCTGCTGCGCGACAAGCCGGTTCGGCTCGTGTCGCACGCAAAGATCGCGACCGTGCGCGTGCGCGAGTCAGGATAGGTGGTGTGCGTCAGGGGCGCGTCTGGGGGCGCGAACGGGCGCTGTGTGGTCCAGACGAAGGAGGGTGAAGGGGATGCACGGTATTCGGAGGTGGAGCGTGGCCGCTCTTCTGGCGGTCGCGCTCGCAACGGCGGCGGCTGGCGGGTGTGCCCAGAAGGGGTCGCCATCGGAGCCGGGTGGTGAGTCGGAGGCGAAGGAGCCGTACGTCGTCGGTGCGGTGCTCTCGCTCACCGGTACGTACGCCGGGCTCGGTCAGCCGGAGAAGAACACGATCGACATGGAGGTCGAGCGCATCAATGCCGCCGGCGGGGTGAACGGTCATCCCATCAAGGTGGTGATCGAGGACGATGCGACCGATCCCGCGAAGGCGCAGGCGGCGACGGTTCGTCTCATCGAGCAAGAGAAGGTGCTCGCCATCATCGGCGCCACGGGCACGGGACAGACCATGGCGATGCGAGCCGACATCGATCGTGCTGGCATCCCACAGGTCTCCATCGCGGGAGGGACGGTCATCACGGCTCAGTTCGACCCGCTCGTGTTCCAGACACCGTGGTCGAATAGCATCGTCGTGCCGTTCACGCTCGATCACCTCGTGAAGCAGGGGATCGAGAGGGTCGCCGTCATCGCCGATTCCGGCGGCTTCGGTAAGGATGGGGTGGAGGTCATCAAGGCTGTCGCTCCGAAGAAGGGCGTTGAGATCGTCGCTGAGGAGAGCTTCAACCCGGGCGACACGGACATGACGGCACAACTGACGAAGATCAAGGGCAGTGACGCTCAGGCGGTCGTGCTGTGGTCTGCTGGTAAGGAAGCAGCCATCGTCGCGAAGAACATGCGACAGATCGGCATGGACATCCCGCTGTTCGGTAGCCATGGCAACGCGCGTGTGGAGTTCATCGAGGGTGCGGGCGAGGCTGCCGAGGGGTTCCGCTTCGCTGCTGGCAAGGTGCTCCTGCCTGAGACGTACGGCGAGGGAACGCCAGGCTTCGAGGTCGCGACCGACTTCATCGACCGCTACTCGGCGCGGTATGGCAAAGCGCCCGACACGTTCGCAGGGCACGCGTACGACGCGCTGCACATCATCGTCGAAGCGATGAAGCGTCTGCCGGAGGGCTTCACGCCTGAGGACCTGCGTGACGCCATCGAGCAGACGAGCGGGTTCGTGGGCATCGGTGGGACCTTCACGTACTCGCCGACCGATCACAACGGCCTGACCGAGAACGACCTCGTGATGTACGAGGTCCGTGACGGCCGGTGGGTCGTCGCGCAGTGATGACGAGACGACCAGTGAGGGAGTGATGGACGCATGAGGTGGGGCCGCGGTGGAGCGCTCGTCGTGTCCGTATGCCTGCTTGCGCTGGCGCTCTCCGGCTGCTCCGGCGGGAGGCCGTCACCGTCGAGAGGCGGCGACGAGAAGGAGCCGTACGTCATCGGCGCGGTGCTCTCACTCACCGGAACGTACGCCGGGCTCGGTCAGCCGGAGAAGCAGGCCATCGAGCTCGAGGTCGAGCGGATCAACGGTAGCGGCGGGATCGACGGGCACGAGCTCGTCGTGATATTGGAGGACGATGCGACCGACCCCGCGCAGGCTGCTGCGGCTGCGGCCCGCCTCATCGAGCAGGAGGAGGTCCTCGCTATCATCGGGGCGACCGGCACCGGTCAGACCATGGCCATCCGAAACGAGATCGACCGCGCGCACGTGCCGCAGATCTCGATGGCTGGCGGATCGATCGTGACCGACGAGCTTCACCCGTTCGTGTTCCAGACGCCATGGCCGAACCGCATCGTGGTCCCGTTCACGCTCAAGGCACTCAAGGCGCGCGGGCTTACGCGGATCGCGCTCATCAGTGACAGCGGTGGTTACGGTAGGGACGGCCACGACGTCATCGTGAAGCATGCGGGGACGTATGGCGTCACGATCGTCGCTGACGAGGTCTTCAATCCGGGCGATACCGACGTGACCGCTCAGCTCACGAAGATCCGCGCTGCGGAGCCGGATGCCGTGCTCATGTGGAACGCCGGCAAAGAGGCCGCACTCGTGGCCCAGACGATGCGCCGCCTCGGCATGCGTCAGCCACTCATCGGCAGTCCAGGGAATGGCCGCAAGGAGTTCATCGAGGGAGCGCGCGAGGCTGCGGAGGGCTTTCGGTTCGCCGCCGGGAGGATCCTGGTGCCGGAGGTCTACGGGGAGGACACCGAGGCGTACCGCGTGGCCACGGACTTCATCACGCGCTTCGAACGACGATACGGCAAGAGACCCGATATCTTCGCGGGACACGCCTACGATGCTCTCGCGGTCGTCGTGGATGCCCTCGATCGTCTCGATGGAGAGGTGACCCCCGTGGCGCTCCGGGACGCGATCGAGCGGACGAGCGCGCTTGTCGGTGTCGGTGGGACGTTGACGTACGCAGCGAGCGACCATAACGGCCTCACCGAGGACGAGCTCGTGCTCTATCGCATCGATGACGGCGCCTGGGTCCTCGATGAGTGACCTGCGGCCTCAAGCGGAACGGGTACGATGAGTAGCGCAGCGATCCTCCAATTCGTCGTCGCCGGGCTGCAGAACGGAGCGATCTACGCGCTCGTCGCGCTCGGGTTCACGCTCGTCTACGCGTCGACAGGGATCGTCAACTTCGCACAGGGTGAGTTCTTCATGCTCGGCGGGATGCTCGCGGTCGCAGCACACCGAGCTGGTCTCCCGCTCGGCCTCGCGGTGGCGGCCGCCGTCGTGGTGAGCGCTGTGGTGGGGCTCGCGCTGGAGCGATCGGCGCTCCGGCCGGCGCGGTCCGCTGAGCCGCTCATACTCATCATCATCACCATCGGAGCCTCGATGGTGCTCAAGTCGCTCGCTCGGCACCTGTTCGGCCCCGATGAGCTCGCCTTGCCGCCCTTCAGTCCTGGGCAGCCGATCCTCATCGCTGGCGCTGCGATCGACCGGCAGGTGCTGTGGATCTGGGTGCTCGCAGCCCTGGCGTGCGCGGGTCTGACCGTGCTGTACCGCCGGACGAGGCTGGGGCTCGCCATGCGCGCATGCTCGCTCTCGCACGAGGCGTCACGGCTCATGGGGATCGACACGGCGCGGATCGTCATGGTGTCCTTCGGGTTGGCAGCCGCGCTCGGCGCACTCGCTGGCGCCTCGGTCGCGCCACTCACGCAGACGGCGTTCGATGTCGGCACGCGGGCGGGTCTGAAGGGCTTCGCTGCGGCCATCCTCGGCGGGCTCGGTAGTCCGCTCGGAGCTGTGGTGGGCGGCCTGGCGCTCGGGCTGCTGGAGAGCCTCTCTGTAGCGTTCATCTCGAGCACGTACAAGGACGCGATCTCGCTCGTCGTGCTCCTCATCGTGCTCTTCGCGCGGCCACAAGGGATCCTCGGCAGCCAGGAGAGGACGAAGCTGTGAGCGCCACCAAGCGCACTCGAACGGCTCGCGCGCTCGCGCTCGTTGCGGCGATCGCGTGGGTGACCGCCATCCCTCTCGCTGTGCATGAGCGGTACGTCCTCAAGGTGCTGACGTTCGTCGGCATCAACGGGATCATCATCGTCGGGCTCGCACAGCTCTTCGGGTACTGTGGGCAGATCTCCCTCGGTCATGCAGCGTTCTTCGGTCTGGGCGCGTACGCCTCCGGGTACCTCACGACGACGATGGGACTGCCCTGGCTCGCCGGTACCGCAGCCGCGATGCTGCTCACGGGCGTCGCTGGCTTCTTGCTCGCGCTGCCGAGTCTGCGACTTCGCGGTCACTACCTCGCCATGGCGACATTGGGCTTCAATGAGATCATGACCGTCCTGTTCGTTGAACTCAGAGGGATCACAGGCGGGAATGATGGCCTGTCGGGTATCGGGTTCCCGCGCGTCGGGTCACTCGCACTGGACTCGCCGGGCCAGATCTTCGCGCTCGTGTGGATCATCCTCATCCTCGTCGTCGTACTGGCGAGCAACCTCGTCTCCTTCCGGCCTGGACGAGCGATGCGTGCGCTGCATGCCTCCGAGCATGGCGCTCAGGCGTGTGGTATCGATACGACGTCGGTGAAGGTCTCGGTCTTCACGGCCTCCGCCGCTATCGCCGGTCTTGCCGGTTCGCTGTACGCGCACGCGGTCGGGTTCATCTCACCGACGACGTTCTCGCTCGAGTTCTCGATCCTGCTCGTCGCGATGGTGGTCGTGGGAGGGACGCGTTCGCTCGGCGGTCCGCTCGTGGCGTGTGCGTTCCTGACGCTGCTCCCGTACGTGGATGCGCTCATGCCCGGCCTGACGCGCGGGACCGTGGAGCTCCTCCAGCAATGGGAGGCTGACATCACCGGCCTTGCCATGATCCTCGTGCTCCTGTTCGCTCCCGGAGGACTCCGCAGTCTCGCAGCCTTCGCTTCGTCGCTCGTCGTGAAGAGGGGCCGGCGATGAGGATCCTGGAGATCGATGGCCTCACGAAGCGCTTCGCTGGCCTCACGGCTGTCGATCGCGTGTCGTTCGATGTCTTCGAGGGCAGCATCAAGGCGCTCATCGGTCCCAACGGGGCGGGGAAGAGCACACTGTTCAACGTCGTCACCGCATTCGAGTCCGCGGACGCGGGTCGTGCGGTCTTCCTGGGCGAGGACCTGTTGCACAAGCGGCCTCACGAGGTCGTGCGGATGGGTCTCGCGCGCACGTTCCAGAATACGTGCCTGTTCGAGGAGATGACCGCACTCGAGAACGTGCTCGTCGGCATGCACGAACGACTGAGGGCGGGTGCCGTGGCCTGCGCTGTGCGCCTGCCGAGCGTGATGCGCGAGGAGCAGGAGGCGAGACGGACCGCGCTGCACGCGCTGCGTCTCATCGGCATAGAGGGCTTCGCGGATGTTCGAGCGTGCGACCTGCCGCACGGCACGAGACGGCTCGTGGAGCTCGCTCGGGCGCTCGCGACGCGGCCGCGACTCCTGCTGCTCGATGAGCCGGCAGCCGGTCTGAACACGGCCGAGACCGATGCGCTCGCCGATGCGCTCCTGCGCATCCGCGACGAGGGGGTCACGCTGCTCATCGTGGAGCACGATATGGGGCTCGTCATGCGAGTGAGCGAGGAGATCGTCGTCCTCGATCGAGGGCGGAAGATCGCAGAGGGGCCGCCGCTGCTCATCCAGAAGGACCCCGTGGTCATCGAGGCGTACCTCGGCGAGGAGATCGAAGATGCGTGAGGTCATCCTGCAGGTCCACGGGTTGTCGGCGGGGTACGATCGCATCCCGGTCGTGCGGGAGGTATCGTTCGATCTCGCGCGTGGCGAGATGGTGACGATCATCGGAGCGAACGGCGCTGGGAAGTCGACGCTGCTCAAGGCCTTGGCAGGACTCATCAAGCCCTCCGGCGGTGCGGTCGCTCTCGACGGTCAGCTCGTCACGGGCCAAGCGCCCGAGCGCCTCGTCAGACAGGGTCTCGTCCTCATCCCGGAGGGTAGGATGCTCTTCGGGCCCCTCACCGTGGAGGAGAACCTGCGGCTCGGAGCGTACACGGTCACGTCCGCGTCCGTCATGGACGAGCGGATCGAACGGGTCTACCGCTTGTTCCCGGTGCTGCGCGAGCGAGCGAGCCAGAGCGCGGAGACGCTCTCGGGTGGTGAGCAGCAGATGCTCGCCATCGGTCGCGGGCTCATGTCAGGACCCCAGGTGCTGCTCCTCGATGAACCCTCACTGGGTCTCGCGCCGAGGGTCATCGCTGCGATCTTCGAGGCGCTCGACGCCCTCCGCTCCCAAGGCATCGCCATCCTGCTCGTGGAACAGGATGCCTACCTCGCACTCAAACACGCCGACCATGGGCACGTCATGCGCTCGGGGCGGTTCGTCCTGTCCGGTCCGGCTACTGTACTCGCAGCCAACGAGGATGTTCGATCGATCTACCTGGGTGCGTGGCACGGGAAGGAGTAGGGGACATGCCCATCTGGAACCCTGAGTACGAGACGATGGACCGGACCGCACTCGGCGAGCTCCAGTCGCGGCGATTGCGGTCGACCGTCGAGTGGGTCTACGAGCGTGTCCCATACTACCGGGAGGCTCTCGATCGCGCTGGTGTCGAGCCGCGGCACATCCGGACGCTCGCCGACGTCCGGCGGCTGCCGTTCACGGACAAGCGTGCGCTGCGGGACACGTACCCGTTCGGCATGTTCGCCGTGCCACTCGATGACGTCGTCCGTGTGCACGCCTCGTCGGGGACGACCGGCAAGCCGATCGTCGTGGGTTACACGCGTGGCGACCTCAACACGTGGACCGAGCTCACCGCCCGTATCGCCTCGGCTGCCGGTGTCACCCACCGCGATCGCGTGCAGATGGCGTTCCTCTACGGGATGTTCACGGGTGGCTGGGGCATGCACTATGGCATCGAGCGCATCGGTGCGACCGTGTTCCCGGCAGGGAGCGGGAACACCGAGCGCCAGGTGATGATGATGCAGGACTTCGAGACCACAGCGCTCGTCTGCACGCCGAGCTACGCGCTGTACATCGCTGAAGTGGCTGACAACATGGGCGTGGACATCCGGTCGTTGCCGCTGCGCGTGGGCCTGTTCGGTGGTGAGCCCTCCGGCGAGGGTATGCGCGAGGAGATCCAGCGGAGGTTGGGAATCCTTGACAACGACAACTACGGCCTGTCGGAGGTGATGGGCCCTGGCGTCTCCGGTGAGTGTGAACACCAGTGTGGCCTGCACCTGATGGAGGACCACTTCCTGTTCGAGATCGTGGACCCCGACACCGGTGAGGTGCTCGGAGAGGGGGAGGAGGGCGAACTCGTCATCACGACCCTCACGAAGGAGGCATTCCCCGTGCTGCGGTATCGCACCCATGATCTCACCGTCATCGACACGAGCCCGTGCGCGTGCGGTCGTACGCTCGCGCGCATGCGCAAGGTGCGTGCCCGGACGGACGACATGCTCATCATCCGGGGTGTGAACGTCTTCCCTTCGCAGATCGAGGACGCGATCCTGCAGGTCGAGGGTGTGCAGCCGCACTACCTCATCGTGGTCGACCGTGCTGGCGCCATGGACGACCTCGAGGTCCAGATCGAGGTCGCAGAGGAGATCTTCTCGGATGTCATGGCGGACATGGTCGCTTTCACGAACCGCGTCGCGGAGCGCATATACTCGGTCGTCGGACTGCATGCGAGGGTCAAGCTCGTCGAGCCTGGTACCATAGAGCGTACGGCGGGCAAGGCACGCCGCGTGATCGACAGACGGAGCATCGACTGAGCCGATCGGAGGTGCCGTGTCATCCCTCGCGATGATCGTGAGCATCGTCGCTGCATCACTCGTCGCCCTGGCGGCCATCGTGGTGCTCGGCGTCGTGCTGTGGCGGCGGACGGTCCGGCGCTACCTCATCGGCCTGATAGGCAGGCGGGAGGCCGTACTGGCCGGACTCGCCGCGCTCGAGAAGGGCGTGGCGGACCTCGCGGCGATGGATGATGGTGCGATGATAGCGTTCGCTCTCGACGAGAACGCCGAGGAGCGCAGGGCCCTCGATGAGGTCGCCCACAGGATGCACATCGCTGCCGAGGAGCTGGCGACGATGGCGTTGCCCGAGGTGCTCATCGATGCCGCGAACGACCTGTCCGATGCAGCGGAGCTGCTCTGGGAGCAAGCCGAGGCCATCGCTCACGGGAATGGGGTGGCGGTACTCGATGCTATCGCTGCCATCGACCTCGAGAGCGTGACGCGCTTCCTCGTATCCGCTGATCGTCGGATCGCTGCGCTGTGCGAGCGGTACAAGGTCGACGATCCCTCCGTGTACGGCGGAGGACTCTACATCTGAGGCAGGGGGGAGGGGAGCGATGGCAGGCGGTCCCGTGGGTCTGGGTCCCTCGATGCGCGAGGGACGTGCCCTGCGCGGCGTCGCGGCTTGGGTTCTGCTCGCCATCGTGCTGTGGTCGGTCATCGGCGCGTATGCAGAGTTCCGGAAGGGGTCGACGGCCCCTCCTGCCGCACCCGCCGTCGGCGGGGAACGCGAGGCCACCGAGAGCGCTCCAGCGACCGAGGCCCCAGAGGGCTCGAGCGCCACTCCCGAGGAGGAGCGGCGTGTGGAGGTCCTCACCGAGGGGCTCAACCTGCGCGAGCAGCCGTCGACGAGTTCTCGCGTGATCAAGCGACTGTCCAAGGGGACGCGACTCACCGTCATCGAAGAAGCGTTCAGCTGGTACCGGGTCCGCGATCCCGACGGCGACGAGGGATGGGTCGCGAAGGGCGGGCAGTACACCAGACTCGTGCAGTGAGGAGCGTGGCGAACCGTGGCGCGTGTCATCGGCAATGCTGACGACTTCTACCGGTTGCGCGTCATCCGCATCGATGCGACCGGAGAGCCTGACCTCGAGTGGCGCGACGACATCTTGTGGCGCACGCCGCCCGAGAGCGTGCTCGAGGAATCGGTGGTCTTCCGCGTTGAAGCGGTCTCCCTGGACGACGAAGGCGAGGTACACACGCTCGCAGCGTTCGACGCACCAGAAGAGGCGTACGAGTGGATGAATGTCGCCGCAGCCGACCTGACCCAGATGACGAAAGCGGAATTCGAGGAGACCTACTTCCTCGATGACGCGGACCTGTGATCCGGTCCGCACGATCATCGCCATCACGCACCGACAAGAGGGAGTACATGTCGTCGCGATCCTCTGGTGACCGGCATGCGGCCAGATGATAGATTTGACATAAGATATATTATCAGTCCTACAGCACGATACACGGGAACCCCGGGAATCCGAGGTGTGCGTGGTCTCCCCCCATCTGACGAGGTCCGTGATGAGGGGACACGACGCATCCCGTGGGATGGCGACGCACGAGCGAGCCGCCCGGTACGGCGACCCGCTCGTGCGTGTGATGCGCCACGTCGCGTTGGCTCCCGTCGTGCGCCGTTTCACGCGCCTTGCTCTGCTGCTGCTGCCTGGATCTCTGCTGAGAAGTCGGGTGCGTCGAGTGCGAGGCCCTCGGGTTCCGGTGGCAGGATCAGGTTGAGGACGACGCCAAGCAGCGTGGCGAGCGCCATACCCGGAATCGTGTAGCGGCCGAGGGGTATCGTGAAGCCGCCGGTCTCCATGCCGATGCCGACGACGAGGACGACGCTCGACAGGATGAGGTTGCGGCTGTGGCTGTAGTCGATCCCCGACTCGACGAGCAGGCGCAGGCCGCTCGCAGCGATGAGTCCGAACAGCAGGAGCGAGACGCCGCCCATCACCGGCGTGGGGATCGAGCTGATCAGGGCTGAGAGCTTCGGGATGAAGCCGCCGATGATGAACGCGAGAGCCCCTGCGTACCAGAAGAGCTGCGTGGCGTAGACCTTCGTGACCGCCATGACGCCGATGTTCTCCGCGTAGGTCGTCGAGGGTGTGCCACCCACCATGCCGGATAGCGCCGTCGCGAGGCCGTCGCCGAACAGCGACTCGGGCAGCATCGGCGTGAAGTCCTTACCCGTGATCTCATTGATGACGAGCAGGTGCCCGATGTGCTCCACGACGACGACGAGGGCGACCGGAGCGATGATGAGGATGGCGTTGAACTCGAACCTCGGATACGTGAAGTACTGCCAGGGCCAGTCGATCCACTTGGCCCGCGCGATCCCCTCGAACGAGACGAGTCCGAGCGGGATGGACGCGATGTAGCCCACCATGATCCCGAGCAGGACGGGGATCGTCCGAGCGAAGCCCTTGAGGTATGAGGAGAACGCGATGGCCGCGAAGAGCGTGAGCGCTGCGACCGCGAGCCCCTTCAGGCTCACGCCCGCGTTGGGGTCGGCGTTCGGGAACATCGCCATCTTCACGGCGACCGCGGACAGTCCCAGTCCGATGACGATGACGACCGCGCCGACGACGGCTGGCGGGAGGATCCGGTTGAGCCATGCCGTCCCGAACGCCTTGATGATCGCCGCGACGATCATGTAGACGACGCCCGCGGCCACAAGACCGCCGAGCGCGTATGGGATGCGTTCGGGATGGAGTGCGACACCGTTGACCGCGCCCCCTCCGACGGCGATGAGCGGAGCGATGAAGGCGAAGCTCGACCCCAGGTAGCTGGGGATCCTGTTCCGGACACAGATGAGGTAGACGATCGTCCCGAGGCCGGAGGTCATGAGACCGATACCGGGGTGCAGGCCAGTGAGATACGGGACGAGCACGGTCGCCCCGAACATCGCCATGAGGTGCTGTACCGACAGCGGGATCGCTTGGGCCAGCGGGAGGGTCTCGTCCGTCTGAATGATGCGGTTCCTCGTCGACATGGCCACTCCTCTCACGACACGAGCGCTTGTACGGCCGGCAGCAGGAACGTGATGACGAACAGCGCGCTCACGACCCACATGAGCCAGTGGACCTCACGAGCTTTGCCGTGGAATGACTTGATGAGGACGTGGCTGATGAAGCCGAGGCCGATGCCGTAGCTGATGTTGTACGTCAGCGGGATGCCCACGATGGTCAGGAAGGCCGGGAAGGCGTTCTCGAAGTCATCCCACGGAATGTCCCTGACCGTCATCATCATCAGGAAGCCCACAACGATGAGGGCTCCTGCCGTGATGGGCGTCGCACCGCCGACCATCGCGATGATCGGCGAGAAGAACGCGGAGACGAGGAAGAGCAGTCCGACCACCACCGACGTCAGGCCCGTGCGCCCGCCCTCGGCCACACCGGAGGCGGACTCGATGTACGTCGTGATCGAGCTCGCTCCGAAGAACCCTCCCACGGCGGCAGCGATCGAGTCGATGGTCAGGATGGTGCGGATGCCGGGAATCCTCCCCTCGTCGTCGACGAAGCCGGCCTGCTCCCCGATGGAGATGACGGTGCCCATGGTGTCGAAGAAGTCGGTGAGCATCGTGGCGAAGACGAACAGTAGGAGCGTCGGTGCGAGGCTGCTCGTGAAGATCTGCAGTATGGCCGGGCCGGTCGAGCCATCAGGCATCCGCACGGATTGGAATGGAGCGGCGAACGTACGGAAGTCGAGCGCGGCGACCACCGATGACGGGAGCCGCGTGACGCCGAGGATCAGTGCCGCGATGGTCGCCACGACGATGCCCCACAAGATGTCGCCCTTCACCCGGAAGGCCATGAACGCGAGAATCGCGAGCAGGCCGATGAGTGTCACCCAGACGTCCGGCTTCGTGAAGTCCCCGAGTGCGACGAGGGTCGCGGGGTTCCCGACGACGACCTTCCCGTCCACGAGACCGATGAAGGTGATGAACAGGCCGATACCCACACCGATCGCTCGCTTGAGGTCGAGTGGTATCGCATTCATGACAGCCTCGCGAAGGCCTGTCAGCACGAGGAGCAGGATGATGATGCCCTCGACGAAGATGACGGACATGCCGACCTGCCACGGCACACCGGTGCCAGCGATGATGCTGAATGCGACGACGGCATTCAGGCCCATGCCGGACGCGAGTGCGAACGGCCGGTTGGCGAACAGCCCCATGAAGATGCACATGAGCCCGGCTCCAACGGCGGTCGCCGTCGCGAGTGCGGGCAGCCACGCCTGCTGAGCAGCCTCGTCGGCGCCGAAGGCCGCTGACAGGATCTGTGGATTGACGAAGATGATGTAGGCCATCGTCATGAACGTGACGATGCCAGCGAGCACCTCGGTGCGCACATCAGTGTCACGTTCCGAGAGCTTGAACAGGCGTTCCATCGCACCAGTCCTTCCATCGTCGATCGTTTCGCGTGTACGTGGACATGACGCTGGACATGCACGAGCTCGATCGGGCACGGGTGTCCTCACTGCCGGTTGCAGGCATCACCTCCATCGTCGTCGTGCTCGCTCACCTTCTCGTGTATGTGAGGTCCGAGGTGGAACTTATGTAAAGTCATGATCGTGATCGCTGACATCCGTCACGGACCCACCACGGGCAGACCAACGCGCACCGAGATAGCGCGGTATCACGGCGAATCCCTGCCGCATGGCCGTCGCCAACTCGGCACCGATAGGCGGGCGAAGGTCGAGCGCCTCGAGATCGTCGGTCGCTACCAGGTCGAGAGCCTCGATGGCATCATCGCGCTCGTGCGGAGGAGCCAGTGAGCCACCGAGCACGCGTGCGTGGAACGTGATGTTCACGACGTGCCGCGCACTGGTCGGGTCGATGGTGTCATTGACGAACAGGAGCGACAGCGGTTCGATGTCAAGGCCCGTCTCCTCCAGGACCTCACGCACGAGCGCACGCGCGAGCGGCTCACCGTACTCGACACCGCCCCCGGGGAGCAGGTGGTACGTGTCGCCCCCCTTCGATTGGCGTACGAGGAGTAGACGATCGTCGATGGACAGTGCTGCAGCCACGCGCACGCGGACGAGCCTAGACGCCGGTGCTGCCAAAGCCCCCCTCCCCTCGCGCGGTCTCATCGAGCTCGTCTCGCTCGATGAGGCTTGCGCGCACGACCGGCTGGATGACGATCTGCGCGACCTTGTCGCCGCGATGTACGTGTACCGGGCGCTCAGGATCGAGGTTGATGGCGATGAGCTTGATCTCACCCCGGTAGTGGCTGTCGATGAGGCCAGGCGTGTTGACGAGGCTCAGGCCCTCCCTGATGGCAAGACCGCTCCGTGGCTGCACGAAGCCCGCGTAGCCCTCTGGGATCGCCATGGCGATGCCCGTCGGGATGAGCGCCCGCTCGAAGGGTGCGATCGTCACATCGCAGGCCGCGTATAGATCCATGCCTGCGTCGCCCTCGTGGGCGTATCTCGGGAGTGGCAGTCCGGGGTCGAGTCTCTTGATCGCGATCTCCATCAGGCTCCTCTCACGGTCGTGGGGACGTGGCGTGAGCAGCGGCTCGCCGCCGCGAGCAGTTCGGCCGAAGTATACGGTACGACGTCGCGTGCACGCGGATCGAGTGTGACAGCGGGGTTGAACTGCTGGAGCACGAGACGTCTCGCGCCGGTGAGCCAGCGCGCGATGCGCTCGAGGTCATCGAGGTGGACGGCATCAGGGTAGACGGTCGTCCTGAACTCGTGGTCGATGCCCGCCTCGACTACCAGCTGGATCGTGCGCTCGATGGTGCGCGCGGCGTCCGGGTCGCCGGTCACGCTCACGTACCGGTGCGGGAGCGCTTTGACGTCCACGGCGATGGCGTTGATGAGGCCGTCGTCGATGAGTCGGCGCAGCACATCCGGTCGGCTACCGTTCGTATCCAACTTCACGGCCATCCCGAGTGAGCGGATCTCCGCGAGGAGATCGGGCAGCGCGGGGTCGAGGGTGGGCTCGCCCCCCGTGACCACGACCCCGTCGAGCCAGGTGCGCCGGCCAACCAGGAAGGCATCGAGATCCTCTGAGGCGACCGGCAGCTCGGGTGGATGCCGCAGATCGGGGTTGTGGCAGTACGGGCACCGGTACGAGCACCCACCGAGGAACACGGTGGCCACCACTCGACCGGGCCAGTCGAGCATGCTCGAGGGTTGCCAGCCGACGAGTCGCGGTGCGTGCCGTTCCGTCAGGGTATCGGTCATCGTTCTTGTCATCCGACGCGGGGGAGGCACATCGTCAGTTGGCCAGGACGGCTTGGAGTTCCTCGGGGTGTGGGGCGGTGCCCCTCCACGCGGCGACCTCACGGCCGGACGAGTCGATGACGAGGACGGTCGGGGTGGCCAGGACGCCGTGGAAGGATGCCTCAGCGAGCCCTTCGACCGTCGCGATGTCGTAGACGGTCAGTCCGCTCAGTCCCTCGCACGCGCGCTTGGCCTCGGGGCAACGAGGGCAGTCATCCTTCACGAACAGCTTGATCTCCATCGCGATCCTCCCTGCTCACACCGTGGTCGCCTTGAGGTCCGTGCGCACGCGATCGTAGAGCTCACCGATCTTGCTGCGGTTCCACGTCTGAATCTTGCTGAAGTAACCGACGATGCGCGTCACCCCGTAGACCTCGAGCGAGCCACACAGCGGGCACTGGGTCTTGAGCCCCCTACTCGTGCGCTGGCACGACTCGCAGACCGTGAATTCGGGGCTGAAGGCGATCTGCGCGCACTGCGTGTTGCGGAACGTCTTCTCGACGAATGAGCGTATGGCTCCGGGATCCGGTTCGCTCTCGCCGAGCCAGACGTGCACGATCGCACCCGCTTCGATGAGTGGATGGAAGCGTGACTGCTTCTCGACACGCGTGATGTAGTCGATAGGCGCGTCGACGGCCAGGTGGACCGAGTTCGTGTAGTAGTAGGTGCCGCCCGCCAGATCGCCCTTGACGACCGCCGACGCCTGCTCCGGCCAGTACTTGAGGTCGAGCTTCGCGAGTCGGTACCCCGCTGATTCAGCAGGGCTCTCCTCGAGGACGAGGTTGATGCCGTACCGCTCGGAAAGCTCGCGACACTTCAGGTTCATGGCTGCTATCACCCTCAACCCGAACTTGAGGGCATCGTCGGACTCGTGGAGCTGCTGGCCCGTATGCACCTGGACGAGCTCGTTCAGGCCGATGAGGCCCGCGAGGTACGTCAGGCGATCGATCTTGAGGTACGGTTCGCCGTCGAGGTCGAGTGTGAGCAGGCCAAGCGGTCCCTCGGAGCCGAGCGCGAGCAGCTGCTCGATGAAGGCGCGCTTCTGGACGTGAGCCTTCGCGACGAGCTCGAGGGTGCGGTTGAGCTCCATGAAGAGCGCCTGATCGTTGCGGTGCGCCTTGTAGGCGATGCGCGGCAGGTTCACGGTGACGTTCTGGAGGGCGGAGAAGCGCATGCGTTCTGGTGTGGCGGTCTCAGAGAGCTGCTCCTCGGAGAGCTTGAGCTTGAGCCTGCAGCACTGCGAGACGGTGACCTCGTCGCCGCGGTCGAACACGAAGTACGTGATGCCCTGCTTGCTCGCGACCGTGCAGGCCAGCTCGAGGAACTCCTCGTACCCGGGCGTACGGAAGAAGTCCTCACTGATGTGCAGGAGGGGTTTCGGGAAGACGAAGGTCTTTCCGTGGGCGTCGCCGCGGAGGTAGACGCGGAACATCGCTCTGAGGAATGCCTGTGCCTCACGCTCGTAGTCCTTGTACGTCTTGCCGGTGTACACGCCGCCGGGACCGATCGCTGGCGTGTCGGCGAAGTGCCGCGGAACGTTGAAGTAGAGGTTGAAGTCCGTGAACACGACCTGACTGCCGCGCGCCCCGGCGAGCTGGTTGAACTCGAAGATGAGCATCTGTGCCAGCTGGTCGAGCTCCTCGTCCGTCTTGCCCACGAGGTACGGTGCGAAGAAGATGTTCACCGCTTCCCAGCCGACCGCGCCCGCGTAGTGCGCCTGCAGGGCGCTCGCCATCTTGACCATATGTCCGATGAGGACCTCGGGGTGCTTCGCGGGCTTGCTCACGCTCGTGATGTTCGGCAGCTTGAGGCCGTACCTCTTGATGTACTCCAGGCTATGGCCGCCGCAGTACGGACGGATGATGAAGCCGAGGTCGTGGATGTGGATGTCTCCGTTGTAGTGCGCTTGGGCCACGTCGTCGGTGAACACGCGCCGGAGCGCGTACTCCTTGAGGATGGTCTCAGCGAGCGTAAGGTTGATCGACTCGGGGTTGTGCGTCGTGTTGCTGTTCTCCTTGTTCGCGTTCGTGATGATCTGCTCGACATCCCACATCGGCAACCCGATGTGGGTGTGCTTCTTGAGGGTGGTCGTGAGCCCGCGCTCGAGCAGCTCGAGGTCGACGAACTCGCGGATGATGGCCGTGGTCACCGTCATGAGGTTCGTGCGATCGATGCGGTCCTCGACGGCGAGTGCGATCTCGTCAGCGAGAGCCGGATCGATGCCTGTCTCGCGGACGAGCGAGTCGCTGATCTTCTGGCGATCCCACGTGTCGATCTCCTGCCTGGAGGTGGTGGCGACCAGCAGCGCGATATCAGTCGTGTCCGCAGATGCGGGGGCTGCCGTCTCCTTGATGACGTTGACGACCCTCTCGAGCACCATCGTGTGTCCGCCTCCTCGCGACTCGGATCATCTGTTGCTGGTCGATGGCCGCTGGCCGAGCCTCCTGAGTTCGCTCGTGAACTCGTCGAGGTCCTTGAACTGTTTGTAGACCGACGCGAACCGTATGTAGGCCACCTTGTCGAGGTCGAGCAGGCGCCTGAGGACCATGTCGCCCAGTTCGCGTGCGGGCACCTCATACGAGAAGCTGTTGTGCAGCTCGGCCTCGATGTCGTCGATGAGAGCCTCGAGCTGTGCCGTCGAGACATCCCTCTTCGCTGTGGCCACCACGAGGCCGCGAAGGAGCTTCCCGCGATCGAACGGCTCGCGGCTCCCATCACGCTTGATCACCATGAGCGGCATCTCCTCACGGCGCTCGTACGTCGTGAACCGACGTTCGCAGGACAGGCACTCGCGTCGCCTGCGGATGGCATCACCGGACTCGGAAACCCGAGAGTCGACCACCTTCGTCTCGGCGTGCCCGCAGTAGGGACAGCGCATCGCGACACCCCCATATCTAGGCTAGCTAGGAGCCTAGCACACGACATATGGTGGTGCAATGAGCGAGGCCAACGTTTCTGCCGCCGGCATGGCGCCACCGTTCCGTCGCACCGGGGCGCCTCGTCCCCGTCACGATCGGCACGCGTACGTTCACCGTGCAGCAGCCTGAGCGCTCCGCTCGCCCTGCGAGGACGGAACGCGCAGGACATCGCCCTCGTGCAGTGTGCTGACCGATCGTCCGTTCATGGTCGTGATGAGCTCGACCGTCGCGGCGACCGAGCGGTCGGGTGGGCGGTGGCGCTTCGCGATGGCCCAGAGCGTCTCGCCACGCCCGACGGTTATGGTGACGCTGGGCACCTCGTCCGGCGGTACGGGCGTCGGGGTGTGTACAGTGATGCACACGGCGGTCACGAGACCTGCGACGAGGAGCAAGATGAGGTCCGTCGCGGCGAGAGTGGACGTGCACGAACGCCTCGCGCACGGCATGTCATCCATCGGCTGCCGTCGCTCCCCGTGACGATTCATGGCGATCTCCTTCCGAGTGGGCGCACTCCCACGCTACCAGCCACATCTGACACGGATCCCGGTCGAGCGCGAACAGGTGTTCGCTCCGAGTATAGGCGAACAGGCGTTCGTGTGCAAGTCCGTGAGCGAACGCATGTTTGCATGCTGCGCATGCTTCGCGTAGACTGAGAGGTGGACGGGCGCCGACGATGGGAGGACCTCATGGCGTATGAACAACAGCTGACGAAGCGTCAGCGTGAGATCCTCGACTTCATCCGCGCCAAGATCCATCGTCGGGGCTTCCCTCCGTCCGTGCGCGAGATCGGCGAGGCGGTGGGTCTCTCGTCATCAGCCACCGTTCACGCGCATCTCGCTGCATTGGAGGAGAAGGGCTTCATCCGCAGGGATCCCGCGAAGCCGCGGGCACTCGAGGTGCTGGACTACCGGGACACCGCACGTGGGATCGACTACGGCGCGGTGCACGCGCTGCCGCTCGTCGGTTCGGTCGCGGCAGGCGCTCCCATCCTCGCTGCGGAGAACATCGAGGCCACGCTCCCCTTGCCCGCTGAGTTCGTCGGTGACTCGACGTTCATCCTTCGCGTGCAAGGCGACAGCATGGTCGAGGCTGGCATCCTCGATGGGGACTACGTCGTCGTTCGCCAGCAGGCCACCGCGAACGATGGGGACATCGTCGTTGCCATGATCGACGACGAGGCCACCGTCAAGCGGTTCTTCCGCGAGGCGGACCGCATCCGCTTGCAACCCGAGAACCGCGCCCTTGAGCCGATCTATGCGCGTGACGTGACCATCCTGGGTAAGGTCGTGGCGCTCTTCAGGCGTCTGTAGCGGTGCGCCCCACCTCATACGGTCCGAGTCGTGCGGCGACGTCAGCCGGAACCCTGACGTGCATATGCACGCCGTCGGGGCCATGCTCCTTCGAGACGACGGTCCCGCGCTGGTGCGCGAGGTCGACGAGGTCGCCTCGCTCGAACGGGACGAGCACCTCCATCGCGCGCTCCCCTCGCGCGACCTCACGGGCGATGCGCGCCAGCAGATCCTCGATACCCTGGCGGTGCGCGGCTGACACCATGACCGCGTGAGGGTTCGCGGCTGCGAGGCGGCTCCGCTCATCCGGCGGGAGGAGGTCGCACTTGTTGTATACGACGATCGTGGGCCGACCCAGTGCACCGATCTCCGCGAGCACCTCGCGAACGGCCGCCATCTGCTCCCGCGCCTTCGGGTGTGATGCATCGACGACGTGAAGCTGCACATCCGCCTCGCGCACCTCATCCAGGGTGGACTTGAAGGCCTCCACGAGGCCGTGGGGCAGCTTGTTGATGAAGCCGACCGTATCCGTCACCGTGACGAGGCGTCCATCGGAAAGCTCGAGACGGCGCGTCGTCGCATCGAGGGTGGCGAACAGCTGATCGGCGACGAGCACCTCAGCGCCCGTGAGGGCGTTGAGCAGCGTGGACTTGCCGGCGTTCGTGTACCCGACGAGCGCGATGCGCGTCAGTCCGGAGGCCGCCCGAGCGTGGCGTTGCGTCCGTCTGTCGCGTGCGACGCCCTCGAGCTCGCGCTTGAGGTCCTGGATGCGCTTGCGTGTCATGCGTCGGTCCGCCTCGAGCTGCGACTCACCCGCGCCGAAGCGCGTGCCTCGACCGCCGCCGAGACGCTCGGCCTGGAGGTGTCCCCACATCCCACGCAGTCGCGGAAGGACGTACTCGAGGCGCGCCAGCTCGACCTGCAGCTTCCCCTCGCGGCTCGTGGCGTGCTGCGCGAAGATATCGAGGATGAGCGCGGTGCGGTCGATGACCGTCACGGACGGCAGGAGCTTCTCGAGGTTCGCCTGCTGAGAGGGCGTCAGCTCCTCGTCCACGATGACGTGGGTCGCCGCCACCTCCCTGGCGAGGTTCGCGACCTCCTCAGCCTTCCCTGCCCCGATGAAGGTGCGGGGATTGGGCGCATCGAGGCGCTGCGTCACGTGTCCGACGACCGTCATGCCAGCGGTCGCGGCCAGGCGTTCGAGCTCCTCCAGGTCCTCCTCGAGCGTCCACCCGTCGGTGCGCGGACGCTCGACCCCGACGAGGATCGCTCGCTCGGCGATCTGCTCGTGGACGACGTGGTATCGCCCGGTCGCGTGACCCATGCGCTTCGCTGTGGCTCTCCCCCTCGCTACAGCGTCCGCTCGATGCGAGCGAGCGCCTCTTCGAGCTGATCGTCCGGCGTCGTGAGGCTGATCCGCACGTACCCCTCACCGCTCGGTCCGTACGAGCTGCCGGGAGCGACGATCACGTCGGCCTGCTCGAGGACCACCTCGGCGAACGATGCGGACGTGTGACCGTCGGGCACGCGCACCCACACATAGATGGTCGCCTTGGGCGTGGCTGCCGAAAGCCCGATGCGCTCGAGCGTCGCGATGGTGAGGTCGCGACGACGCTGGTAGAGGGCACACAGCTCGCGGATCGAGTCCTGCGGCCCGAGCAGCGCCTCGATGGCGGCGTCCTGGACCGCGGTGAACACACCCGAGTCGATGTTGCTCTTCACCGTTCCGAGCGCCTTGATGGCGACCGGGTTGCCGACAGCGAAGGCGACACGCCACCCGGTCATGTTGTACGCCTTCGAGCAGCTGAACAGCTCGATCGCAACGTCCTTGGCGCCCGGACGCTCGAGGATGCTCGGAGGACGGTACCCATCGAAGCCGATCTCCGAGTATGCATTGTCGTGGATGAGGAGCAGGTCGTGTTCGCGAGCGAAGGCGATCGCGCGGTCGAAGTACTCCTCGGTCGCGATGGCGGAGGTGGGATTGTTCGGGTAGCTCAAGAACATCATCTTCGCGCGAGCGAGCACGTCGGCGGGCGTGCTCTCGAAGTCGGCGAGGAATCCGTTCTCCTCGGTCATCGGCATCCAGTACGTCTCGCCGCCGGCGAGGATGTTGCCGGTATGGTAGACCGGGTAGCCAGCGCCTGGTACGAGTACGACGTCGCCCGGGTCGACGAATGCGAGGAAGATGTGCGCGATGCCCTCCTTGCTGCCAATGAGGGCGAGCGTCTCGTTCACCGGGTCGACCTCCACGCCGAAGCGAAGACGCATCCACGCAGCGGCCGCCTCCCGGAACGGGCGGGAGCCGTAGTACGAAGGATAGCGATGGTTCTTCGGGTCACGAACGGCACGCACAGCCGCTTCGACGATGTGCTCCGGCGTCGGCGTGTCGGGGTCGCCGATGCCGAGTGAGATGACGCGGATACCCTGCGCCTCCTTCGCTTCCCTCTTGCGGTCGATCTCAGCGAAGAGGTACGGGGGCAGATTCGCGATACGGTGTGCGGTCCTCACGATCGGTCCCTCTCCTTACCATCGTCGATGCGAACGATCTCGTCCGTGCGTGAAGGTCAGACCATCCTAGCAAATCTCCTGTGACCGTGGGTCATGCCCCGAGGTGCATCCATGCGCCCGGTCTCACGACTCCTCGGGTACGACGAGCGTCCCGGTGAAGACCTCCGTCGCCCCCCCTGTGAGGTGGATGTGGCCGTCCTCGGCCCACCTCACGTGAAGCTCCCCCCCGGGAAGCTCGATGCTCGCCTCACGGCCGGTACGGCACGACAGCGACGCCGCGACGAGGACGGCACAAGCGCCCGTACCACAGGCGAGCGTCTCCCCGACCCCGCGCTCCCACACGCGGACCTTGATGCGCGCATCGTTCACAAGCTCGGCGAACTCGACGTTCGTGCGCTGTGGGAAGCGCTCGTGGGTCTCGATCACGGGGCCTGCGGTCGTCACCGGCGCATCGTCCACGTCGTCGACCCAGATGACCGCATGGGGGTTGCCCATGCTCACAGCCGTGACCCGGAACGTCCCGACGGGGGTCTCGACGGGGCACTCGTAGACCATCTCACCATCGAACGTCGTGGGGATGGCGTCGGGCGAGAGGATCGGCTCCCCCATGTCGACGGTCGCGCTCGCGAGCGTGCCATCCGCACCTCTCGTGAAGCTGATGGGGCGCAAACCGCCGAGCGTCTGCACGACGAGACGTGAGTCATCGGGGGCGACCAATCCGTGATCGACCGCATACTTCGCGAAGCAGCGGGCCCCATTGCCGCACATCTCGGCGAGGGAGCCATCAGCATTGAAGTACACCATCTGGAGGTAGGCACCCGGCACCTCACCGCGTCGCACGAGGATCACGCCGTCCGCGCCGATGCCGAAGTGGCGGTCACACATCCAGACGACGGCGCTCTCGTCGATGTCGAGCGTGCCTTCCAGGTCCTCGATGACGACGAAGTCGTTGCCGAGGCCGTGCATCTTCGAGAACGTGAGCTCCATGGTACTCTCCTTCGCGGGCGGTCGCGCGCTGTGCTCCTCACAAGGGGGAGCCGGGCCTTCTCACTGGCGTGCCTGCGTGATGTCGGACGATTCTAGCATCCCGACGATGTCACGGGCGGTCTGCTCGGGCGAACGGTCGGTAACATCCAGCCACCGGATGCGCGGGTCGCTGCGGAACCACGTGAGTTGACGCTTGGCATACCGTCGCGTCGCTCGCTTGATGGCCGCCACGGCCTCGCTGAGGGGTGCGCCTTGCTCGATGACGGGGACGAGCTCCTTGTACCCGATGGCTTGCGCCGCCGTGAGGGCATCACGGTAGCCAGCCGACAGCAGGGCCGCGACCTCATCGAGCAGACCGGATGAGATCATCGCGTCCACGCGTTCATCGATGCGCCGGTAGAGGGCGGCGCGGTCCATGGTGAGTCCGACGAACGTCGTATCGTAGATGCTCTCGCGACGGCGGAAGCCCTGCGCCTGCTCAGCGTATGACACGCCGTACTCAGCCATCTCCAGGGCCCTTATGGTGCGCCGCACGTTGTTGGGGTGGATGAGGGCCGCGGACGCCGGATCGCGCTGTGCGAGCAGGTCGTGGAGCGCATGGGGGCCCACGGTCTCGGCGAGACGTTCGATGCGCTCGCGAAGAGGATTCGTCGCCTCTCCTGCGGGGAAGGAGAAGTCGTCGAGTGCCGCACGGACGTACAGCCCCGTGCCGCCGCACACGATGGGAAGCTTCCCCCGAGCTGCGACGTCCTCGATGGCCGCACGCGCACAGGCTTGGTAGCGGGCGACCGAGAAGGGTTCATCGGGGTCCACGAGGTCGAGGCAGTGGTGAACGGCGATGCGCCCCGATGGTCGCGGCTTGGCCGTCCCGATGTCCATGCCGCGATACACCTGCATGGAGTCCGCACTGACGATCTCGCCATCCACCTGCAGCGCGACGCGAATGGCGACGTCCGACTTCCCTGACGCCGTCGGGCCGACGATGGCGAGGACGCGAAGCGATGCGCCCTCTGACCGGTTCGGATCCGTCGCGTGCATCATCGATAGCGGTCCACCTGGAAGCGTTGGAGATGGAACGGTTCGTCGGGTCCGATCCCAGCCTTGCGGCGAGCGATGGCGACCTGGGCCTCCCGGGTGTCGACGCCCTCCAAGTCCGGGAGCAGTAGGCCGCGACGCCAGTCCGCACTTACGATGACGCCGTAGCGCTTCGGGTCGAGCTCCTCGATCGTGCATGGCTCAGGCTCATGCAGGACGTCGACGGAGATCTCCAGGTCGGCGAGCTCATGTGGCTCGACCGGGGGGAACCGGGGGTCAGCTGTGGCTGCCTGGATCGCGTTGTGCACGATCTCCTGCGCCACGGTGGGTGCGGTCGGCGCGATCGTCCCGATGCATCCGCGCAGATCCCCTCCCCGATGCAGGCTGACGAACACGCCTGCGCTCTTCGCCAGCAGACCGCCGGGCTCGCCGGGGTCGATGACGCGGTGCTCGCGCACGTACGTCTCGATGGCACGACGAGCGAGCGCAACCGGTGGCGACTCCTCGCCTCCTGGCATGCCGCCCTTGACACCGGACGGCGGCGTGAGCAGCGCATCGATGTGTGCCGGGTCGTCGCTCACGAGTGCGGTCAGGTAGCCGACTCCCCAAGGCCCCTCGTAGGCGAGCAGTCGCGAGGCTGCCTTCGGGATGACGCCAGCGAGCGTCACGAAGGAGCGCAGACCGCACTCCCCCGCTGCCTCCGCGAAAGAGAGGTCGGTATCGACCAGATCGTCGAGGCGACTCGCACGAACCGCCTCGACGAGCATCGCGTCGAACTCGGCGCCGCGGGGTGAGTAGCCGGCCGGAGCGGTCGGACTCAAGCGGTGACTACAGTCCCCACTCGCGACGAAGACGACCCGGCGTCCGAGATCACTCGCGCACGACCGCACCACGCGACCGAGATGGCGATGGGTCGCGAGTGGGAGCCAGGACAGGGACATGATGACGAGGGGGACGGATCCCGTCGGCTCCAGGAAGCTCATGGGCACGATGACACCGTGGTCGAGGATGCCCGGGTGGAGCGACGGGAACTCAGCCCGGTCGACCACGGGGATACCCTCGAAGCGCGCTCGCTCGATGATGGCTGTCGCCAGATCGACGTCGCACGCTGCGGTCAGGCGGACCTCAGGCGCTCTGAACTGCGCGAGCGACCCCGAGACCCGGGGGGACGCATCGATGGCGAACGCGTCCGCGACAGAGGGTGCGTGCGGGGACATCACGACGATGGTGTCCGGCGCGAAGGTCTCGATCGCGCGCGCTGCGAGTGCAAGCGCTTCCGCCGATGCGCGCGTGACCTCAGCATCGCGTCCGCCGACCTGGGGGACCATGATCGGGGGATGAGGGGCCAGGATCCCGAGGACGTCACCACGCATCGCGCACACCTCCCCACGCATCTCTCAGCGTGGTTCATACCCCTCAAGACGTCCGGACAGGTACCACGTGTGGGCGCTCACGATGTGTGCCGTCACGAACGTGCCCGGAAGGCTGGTCGGGTCGATGCCTTCGGGTGTGGGGACGTGCACGATCTTGTTCGACGCCGTCCGGCCGGTGAGCATCGCACGGTCGCGTTTCGATGTGCCCTCGACGAGGAGTTCCTGGGTGGTGCCGACGTAGCGTTCGTTCTTCTCCAGAGCCAGTGTCTGCACGAGCTCCACGAGGCGATCGAAGCGCTCCTGCGCGCGCACCGGGTCGACCACGTCGCTCATCGACGCGGCGGGTGTGCCAGGACGGGGTGAGTAGAGGAATGTGAACACCTGGTCGAAGCGGCCACGACGAACCACATCGAGCGTGTCCTCGAAGTCCTCGTCGGTCTCACCGGGGAAGCCGACGATCACGTCGGTGCTCAGCGCGATGTCCGGGATCGCAGCGTACAGGGACTCGACGAGTTCCAGGTAGCGCTCCTTCGTGTAGCCGCGGTTCATGGCGGCGAGGACGCGCGTGGAACCGCTCTGGACCGGCAGGTGGAGGTAGGCGCAGACGGTCGGCTCCGTCGCCATGACCTCGACGGTCTCAGAAGAGAGGTCCTTCGGGTGGCTCGTGAGGAAGCGGAGCCTGCGCACGCCGGTGGTGGCCACTCGCCTGAGGACCTCTGCGAAACGGGGCTGTCCGTAGCGGTCCCGACCGTACGAGTTGACGTTCTGACCGAGCAGTGTGATCTCGACGACGCCGTCGGCAATGAGGCGTTCGGCCTCAGCGAGGATATCCTCGATCGCTCGTGAACGCTCAGGGCCACGGACGTACGGGACGATGCAGTAGGTGCAATGGTTGTCGCAGCCCACCGTGATCGGCAGCCAAGCGTGCCACGGGGTCTCGCGCCGCGAGGGCAGGTCGCTCGCGAACAGCGTCGAGGTCTCACTCGTCTCGACGGCGGGTTCGCGGCTGGCTGCTGCGGCGGACAGCAGTGCAGGGAGACGGTGGATGGTGTTCGTCCCGAAGACGACGTCGACGTGCGGGAGGTGCGCGAGGAGTTCGGCGCCCTCGCGCTGCCCGATGCAACCGCCGACGGCGATGATGAGGTCAGGGTTGGCGCGCTTGGCAGCCTTCAGCGAGGCCACGTGGCCGCGGAGGCGCTCTTCTGCGCCCTCGCGCACGGCGCACGTGTTGAAGACGACGACGTCCGCCTCCTCTGGGGTCTCGACGGGTTCCAGGCCGAGCTCGTCCTCCAGGAGGCCGGCGATGCGCTCGGAGTCGTGCTTGTTCATCTGGCACCCGAAGGTGCGGATGTGGTACGTGCGCACTCCGCTCACCTCCTCCTCGCGTCGGCGGCTGCATCGAGGTCAGCGAGCACGGACGCCGGCGTTCCGCCGTCCCCGATGGACTCTGACGCACCGGGGTGACCGTGGAAGTCGGAGCCTCCCGTGACGATGAGACCGTGAGCGCGAGCGGTGGCGAGCAGGCGTTCGCGCATCGTCTCGTCCTGCTGGGCGTGGTAGACCTCGATGCCGTCGAGCCCTGCATCGACCAGTGCATCGATGAGGGTCTCGCTCCCATTGACGGCGGGGTGCGCAAGGACCGCGATGCCACCCACGGAATGGACGAGTGCGATGACCTCCTCGGGCGTTCCGACCTGCTTCGGGCGGAAGAACGGCTTGTCACGACCTATGTACGTCTGGAACGCGTCCTTGACCGAGGACGCGGCCCCGGTATCCACGAGTGCCATGGCGATGTGCGCACGACCGACGGAACCGTGCTGCGCACGCGCGAGGACGTCATCGAGCGAGATGTCGATACCGGCATCCGCGAGCGCCTCGACGATCGCCGACGCGCGTGCGAGACGATCACGGCGCAGGGCCTCGAGCGTGTCGGTGAGCCGTTCGTCGGTGTGATCGATGTGGTAGCCGAGGATGTGTGCCTGCACACCATCCGGAGTCGATGCGGACAGCTCGATACCCGGTACGACCCGCAGCGCATGGATGCGTCCTGCTTCGAGGGCCTCATCGATGCCGCTCATCGAGTCGTGGTCGGTGAGTGCGATGCCCGCGAGACCGGCGGCAGCGGCCAGCTCGACGATGCGCTCGGGCGCAAGCGAGCCGTCGGAAGCGGTCGAATGGATGTGAAGGTCGACGATCATCCGAGACGAGCGCACGTTCAGGAGTGGTGGAGCGGCCGCGGTTCGACGAGCAACCGGATCGCCGTGCGCTCCTCGCCGTTGATCTCGATGTCGGCGAATGCGGGGCTGCAGATGAGATCCATGCCCATGGGTGCCATGAACCCCCGCGCGATGGCGATGGCCTTGATCGCCTGATTGAGGGCCCCGGCGCCGACCGTCTGGATCTCGAGGGCTCCGTGCTCTCGTATCACGCCGGCGAGCGCGCCTGCGACGGAGTTCGGGTTCGACTTGCTCGAGACCTTGAGGACCTCCACGATCGCCTCCTGTGCGACGTCTCTGGTACGAAGAGGGGTTCCGCGTTGCTACGGCGTTCGCCGGGTGTTCGTCCGTTCGGCGTGGTGTGACACGAGTATACAGCACGGCTCCGACGACGTGCACACCCGAGGCGGGTCACGTCGCTGCGGGCTCAGTCCTCCTTCTCGATGAAGAAGCGCACGCGGATCTCGTCCTTGCCGACGGTCACGCGCGGCTCGCCTCGCAGGTGCAGGTAGTAGCTCTCACCAATCCGCTCGAAGGCGCGCTCGAGCTCGCGCTTGAATCGGTTCACGTCGGCGGGGTGAAGCTTGAGCGAGCGGCGGTCGCGGTAGATGTCAGGTTCGCGCGGCCGCTCTGCCGGCCGTGGCGTCACCGCCTCGATGACCGACGGGACGGGTGGGATCTCGCCCGCGAGGATGCGGTGCGCGGTCCGCTCCGAGATGTCGAGTCCGATCGCCTCGGCCAGAGAGACGAGCTCAGCGGCGTCGGCACTCAGGGCGGGGCGCTGCCAGACAGGCACGCGAGCCGGCTCATCGCAGAACATGAGTTCCGAGGGGGCGAGCACGTCGCGAGCGAGCGACTGCATGGTCGCGAGTATCTCGGCGGGAGAGCCCAGGTACACATCGATCCCGGGATGCTCGCAGGCGAACTCGACGAGGCGACGTACGATGTTGTGGGGTCCGCGAACGACGTGCGGACAGCCGGTCTCGTCACGTTCGACATCCGGCCATGTGGACTGGTCCGCCCGTTCCGTCAGTGTCGCGGTGTCGGCGATGACGGCGAGCGAGCAGCCCTTGTGAGGCTCCGAGCAGGCGACGCGCGCTCTCCTGGCGTTGCTACGCACCGAGAAGAGCGCCATACCCCTGCCATGGACGCCCCACCGGTCCATGACCATGGTCTCGAGCTTGCTCGTGACGCGCGGCTCGAAGATGGCCTCGTGCAGGTGGGCCGGGACGCCGACCCCATCGTCGACCACCGTGAGGAAGCGTGTGTCACCTTCGCGGTGCGTGGCGACGAAGATGCGCTGCGCGTGCGCATCGCGGGCGTTACGGAGGAGCTCCACGACGACATCCTCGACGCTGCGGATGTCGTGCTTGGCCTGGCGGCGCTCGGCCTCGGCGACCTTGAGTCGCACGTAGCCGTCGCCCAGGTTCTCCTCGACCTTCAGGTAGGTGTCACCTGCGACCGACGATATGAAGCCGATGAGGCGTTCGGCGTCGTCCGACATGGGTTCGTGTGCCCTCGGTCCCTCGTCACTTCGCGTACTCGACCGCTCTGCTCTCGCGGATGACCATCACCTTGATCTGCCCGGGGTACTGCAGTTCCTCCTCGATCTGCTTTGCGATGTCGCGCGCGAGGAGGACCGAATCCGCATCGGAAACCTGGTCGGGCTTCACCATGACGCGGATCTCGCGTCCTGCCTGCATCGCGTACGACTTCTCGACACCCTTGTGGGACTCGGCGAGCGCCTCGAGCTTCTCCAGCCGCTTGATGTAGCTCTCGAGCGTCTCGCGGCGTGCGCCGGGTCGTGATGCCGAGATGGCGTCGGCGGCCTGCACGAGGACCGCCTCGACGGTAGCGGGCTCCACGTCAGCGTGATGAGCCTCGATGCAGTGCAAGACCTCTTGGGGCTCGCCGAACCGCCTCGCGAGGTCGGCGCCGATGACCGCATGCGGCCCCTCGACCTCATGGTCGATGGCCTTGCCGATGTCGTGGAGCAAGCCTGCGCGCTTGGCGAGTTTGACGTCGACGCCTAGCTCAGCGGCCATGACCCCAGCCAGGTGCGCGACCTCCACGGAGTGCTGGAGCACGTTCTGGCCGTACGACGTCCTGAACCTCAGGCGGCCGAGCATGCGCACGAGCTCCGGATGGATGTTCGGGATGCCCAGATCGAAGGTCGCAGCCTCGCCCGCTGCACGGATCTGCTCGTCAACGAGCGCTTGCGCCTTCTGGAACATCTCCTCGATCCGTGCGGGATGGATGCGACCATCGGCGATGAGGGACTCGAGAGTGATGCGGCCGACCTCCCGGCGCACCGGGTCGAAGCTCGACAGGATGACGGCTTCAGGCGTGTCGTCGATGATGAGGTTGATGCCGGTGAGCTGCTCGAATGCCCGGATGTTGCGCCCTTCGCGGCCGATGATGCGACCCTTGAGATCATCGGACGGGATGTGGACCACGGACACCGTCGATTCGGCGGTGTGATCGGCAGCGACGCGCTGGATCGCCGTCCCGATGATGTCACGCGCCTTCCGGTCGGCCTCCTCACGGGCTCGGGTCTCGGCTTCACGGACGATGCGCGCGGCATCCTGGCTCACGTCCTGACGAACCTGCTCGAGTAGCACGGCACGCGCCTGATCGGCCGTCATGCCGGCCAGAGCCTCGAGACGAGCGTTCGCCTCAGCGATGGCAGCCTCGAGGTCCTTCTCACGCTTCTGGATCTGGCCTTGCAGGCTGGAGAGCTGGTGCTCACGCTTGTCGAGCGACTCAGCGCGACGCTCGAGTGACTCCTCGCGCTGCAGCAAGCGGTTCTCGAGAGCGATGAGCTCCTTGCGACGCTCCTTGTTCTCCTGCTCCGCCTGCGCCTTGAGTTGGAAGATCTCGTCCTTCGCCTCGAGGAGCATCTCCTTCTTGGTCGTCTCCGCCTGGCGCTTGGCGTCTTCGAGCAGTCGCTCCGCAGTCTCACGACTTCGGTTGATCTTGTCGGCGACGATGAACCGATGCGCGACGAAACCGATGACGGCGCCGACGATGACGGAGGCTATGATGTAGAGGACCACGGGCCCCTCCTTCACGTCGTTGACCGAACCAACAGGAGGCGCTTGCGGCGGCAACGGTCCGCCGCCCGTGTGTCCGACGGTGCACCGAGCAGGTGCCCGAGGCTCGAATCACGCGCCGGACGACACGACGCCCGGCAAGTGCGATGGATATCGCATGGGGTAGATCGAGCCGAGTATGCGTATACACGTACACGCGGGGCCTGAAGCACACCCCGCGGATGAGCACCGTTCTCGTCTACCGCATGCACAGCGGCGGCCATGAGGCTCGCCGTTCGATCACATTTGCCGACGTCATGGTACGCCCGCTGGCACGGCGACGTCAAGGAAGCGGGCACCTCGCGTGAAGGCACCGGGCGCGCTCACTCGCCCCGCATGTGCGGTTCGTCGAATGGGTCCTGCCGTGCGGCGAAGGCCTCGCGGGCCGCGCGTCGTGCGACGTCCACATCGAATCCTCGGCGGAGCAGACGAGTCACGAGAGAGCGCTCATCGGGAGCGCGCATGCGCGAGGCGAGGTCGCGCGCGCGCTCCTCATCCGAGGGTGGGCTCGCCTCCTCGAGCGCGTGCTCTATCACGGCTTCACCGATCGCGGCGCTGGCGAGGTCACGAGCGATGCGATGACGTCCGTACCCTCGCGCTGCGAGCGAGCGTGCGCGCGCGACCGCGAAGCGCTCGTCGTCGATGAGTCCTGCGTCGACGAGGCCGCTCACCACGGCGTGTGCGATCCGCTCATCGTAGCCCTCGTCGCTCAGTCGGGCGATCGTCTCGCCCGACGACCGCTCCCGGTAGGCGATGAGCTCGAGTGCGCGCTCCTTCGCGCACATCCGTTCCGTCTCATCGAGGCGGCGCGTGAGATCACCCACATCGACGCTGTCGCCGACCGACAGGTGCAGGCGCTTGACTGCTCGCGCGCTGGTCGTCCGCCAGATCTCGCCGTCCAGACGGATGCAGCGGGCCCGCGAGCCTGGCTTGGGCGCGTCGATCGCGGTCACGGTCGGTGACACGAGCGCCTCACTCCTCGGCTGGGGCCGTCCCTCCGACGATCGTCCCCGGCGCAGGGATGCCGAGCTTCTCTCGGATCTGTCGCTCGATGCTGTCCCGCAGGTCGGTGTGTTCTCGGAGGAAGTCCTTGGCTGCCTCGCGACCCTGACCGAGACGCTCATCACCGTACGTGTACCAGGCGCCCGACTTTGCGATGATGCCCTCCTCGACGCCGAGGTCGAGCAGGCTCCCCTCCTTCGAGATGCCCTGGCCGTACATGATGTCGAACTCAGCCTGGCGGAACGGCGGTGCGACCTTGTTCTTGACGACCTTCGCGCGCACGCGATTACCGACGACCTCCGTCCCCTGCTTGATCGCGTCCACACGGCGGACGTCGATGCGGACGGACGCGTAGAACTTGAGTGCGCGTCCGCCCGAGGTGGTCTCGGGGTTCCCGAACATGACGCCGACCTTCTCGCGGAGCTGGTTGATGAAGATGCACGTCGTGTTCGACTTGTTGAGCGACCCGGCGAGCTTGCGCATGGCCTGGCTCATGAGGCGTGCTTGCAGCCCGACCGTGGCCTCTCCCATGTCTCCTTCGAGCTCCGCCCGCGGGACGAGCGCGGCCACGGAGTCCACGACTATGACGTCGATCGCCCCGGAGCGGATGAGCATGTCGGCGATCTCGAGCGCCTGCTCGCCGGTGTCGGGCTGTGAGATGAGTATCTCATCGATGTCGACGCCGAGCCGCGCGGCGTACGTCGGGTCGAGCGCGTGCTCGGCGTCGATGAACGCGGCGATGCCACCCATGCGCTGCGCCTCCGCGATGATCTGCAGCGCGAGCGTCGTCTTGCCGGACGACTCGGGGCCGTAGATCTCCACGATGCGCCCGCGCGGTACGCCGCCGATGCCGAGCGCCGCGTCGAGGGCGAGCGACCCTGTGGGTATGGCGGAGATGCCGGCGGTCAGCGCGTGCTCGCCGAGTCGCATGAGCGACCCCTTGCCGAACTTGCGCTCGATCTGCTCGCGCGTGAGATCGAGAACCTTCTCCTTCTCGCGTTCCATGTGCATCGCTCCTTCTCACCCGAGCGGGTGGCCCCTGAGGTCGATCCAAGAGTAGCCGAACACGTGTTCGGTGTCAACGCTGACCGAACGGCACCTCTTCGACCACATCGTACAGTGGTCCATCAGGCGTGAGTGTGCTCGAGAACACGGTAACCCGGTGCACTGACATCGAAGGTACCATCCGCGAGGCTACAGTGTCCTCGCATACGCGCGCGACTGCGGCCTCATCGACCCTCTGTGGGCGGCGGAATCGGACGAGGGTGATGTGCGGGCGCGGCGGGCGATCCTCGATCTCGAAGCCACGAGCGCTCAGGGCTCCGGTCACCGCACTGATGAGGGCTGCCGTCTCGTCGCGGCCGTACTCGAGTGTCGCCCACAGCATCGTCGCACGGCGCGCGCTGGGGCGCGCGACGATCGTCCCGGGCGAGAGCGCGAACGGGGTCGCTTCGGCGAGCGCGATCCTGAGGGCCGCGAAGACCTCGTCGAGCTCGTGCGCGCCGATGCTCCCGAGGAACGCGACGGTCACGTGCAGGTTCTCGGGCGCGACCCAGCGGGCGTCCTTCCAGGCAGGGAATGTGTCGACGAGCGTTTCGCAGCGGGTCCCCAGCACGCGGCGGAGCGCATCGGTGAGCGCGATACCGACGAAGGCTCTCACGATGCGCCACTCCCTTGCAGGACCCTGCGCACCCAATCGAGCGCATGCACCGCAGCTCGCGCGCGAATCTGCTCGCGTGGGCCGGCGAAGCGCCACGTGCGCGCCTGTGTGTCGTCCCGTGTGGCGAGCCCGATCCACACCGTCCCCACCGGCTTGTCGGGCGTGCCACCCGTCGGACCCGCGATACCGGTGATGGCGACGGCGTGGGTGGCACCGAGAGAGGATGCGGCACCCTCGGCCATCGCGCGAGCGACCGGCTCGGACACGGCGCCGAAGCGCTCGAGCGCGGCATCGGGCACGCAGAGGAGGTCTCGCTTCACCTCGTTCGCGTACGCGACGACGCCACCGACGAACACGTCGGAGGAACCCGGTACGCTCGTGAGCATCTCGGAGACGAGCCCGCCTGTGCACGATTCCGCCGTCGCGAGCCGTACGCGTGCGACACGCGCTCGTTCGAGGACGACCTCGGGTAGGCTGGCACCCTCCGAGTAGCAGGCATCCCCGAGTGAAGCGACGACCGCGGCGTGCGCGCGGGCGAGCGTCTGTGCTCCGGCACCCTCGTCGAAGAGCAGGACATCCACGAGTGCGGGGCTCGCGAGTACCGTGAGGCCGATGCCGGTGGTACCGGCGAGTGCGCGCTTCGAGAGCACCTGCGCATCGGACTCACGGATGCAGGCGCAGCGCGCGACGCGCACCTCCTGGATGGCCGGCGCGAACACGGCCAGCGCCTCGTCCAGCATGGGCTGCATCTCGCTCGGAGGACCCGGCAGCAGGAGCAGGTGTCCTTCGCTCGTCGCGACGATCTGGCCGGGCGCGGTGCCCGTCGAGGGCAGCAACACCGTGGCGCCGTCGATGACGTCCGCTTGGCGGAGCACGTGCTTGGCAGCCTCCTCCTCGGCGTGTTGCGAGGCGATCTCTGTCAGCCGTGCCGCGATCGTCTCATCACGGCGGAGCGGGCGTCCGAGAGCTCGAGCCGCAGCCTCGCGCGTGACGTCGTCATGCGTGGGTCCAAGACCGCCGGTCACCACGACGAGCGGGTACGTCTCGATCAGACGTGCGAGGACGAAGGTGATGAGCTCGGCGTCGTCGGGGACGGAGATCGCCTCCCGTACCGCGAAACCGTGTGCGCGCAGCGCGAGTGCGACCGTCTGTGTGTTGGTATCGAGCCTGGCACCGGCGACGATCTCGGTGCCTGCCGTCACGATGGCCGCAGGCGTCAGCGCTCGCACGCCGAGTCCTCCGTGTTCCACGGTCCGATGATGATGTCGCGAGCGTGGTAGAAGTAGTCGACCATCGAGGCGATCGTCGCGACGATGGCGAGGGCCATCACGGCCCACGCCGATACCTCGATGGCGCGCGCAGCGTGCGGCCCGAGCGTGTCGGGGATGAGTTCGCTGTCCTTCACGATGAACGCCGTGATGGCCACGATCTGCAGCACCGTCTTGACCTTCCCCCAGTGCGAGGCGGCGATCACGCGACCCTCGGCGATGGCGACCATGCGCAACCCGGACACGACGAGCTCGCGGCTGATGATGACGAGTGCGATCCATGACGGCAGACGCCCGAGGTCGACGAGTGCCACGAGCGCGGCTGTGACGAGGAGCTTGTCGGCGAGTGGATCGATGAGCTTGCCGAACGTCGTGACCTCGTTGCGCGTGCGCGCCAGGTACCCATCGACCGCATCCGTGGCCGCGAGGAGCGCGAAGATGAACGCCGCGAGCCAGGGGCCCCACGTGGGGAGCCGCCCGAGGAGCGTGACGAGGAACACCGGGATGAGGACGACCCGTACGAGGGTCACGCGATTCGCCATGCTCGCGAGCGGCTTCATGCCACCACCTCACCGAACAGGTCGTAGCCATCGGCGTCCGTGATGCGGGCTCTCACGAGCGTACCAGGTTCGATGCGCTCCTCGAAGTACGTCACCCCATCGATCTCCGGAGCCTGGTGGCACGTGCGCCCCACGGTCCATCCGTCCTCCTCCCCTTCGATGAGGACGTCGAGGCAGTGGCCGATGTGTCTCGCGATCCGTGCGTGCGCAACCTCGTCGGCCAGGTCACGGACGCGCTGGGCGCGGGCGAGCTGCGTGCGCCTGGGTATCCGAGGCTCGAGCGTCGCAGCGGGGGTCCCGTCCTCTGCCGAGAACGTGAACACGCCGACATAGTCGAAGCGAACAGCCTTCAGGAATGCGAGGAGCGCACTGGCGTCCGCGCGCGTCTCACCCGGGAAGCCGACCATCACGGTCGTCCGAAGCGAGATGTCGGGGATCCTGGCACGGATGCGCTCGATGAGTGTGAGGAACGTCTCGGTGTCCCCTGGCCGTCCCATGCTACGCAGGATCGCGTGTGAGGCGTGTTGTACGGGCATCTCGAGGTACGGACAGATGCGTGCGCTCGATGCCATGACCTCGATGAGGTCGTCGGTGATGCGATCGGGCTGGACGTACATGAGCCTGATGCGGAAGTCCCCATCGAGGTGGGCTAGAGCGCGCAGGAGGTCCGGCAGGCGCTCTCCCGTGTCAAGGTCGGTACCCCAGGCGGTCGTGTCCTGACCCACGAGAACGAGCTCGCGCGTGCCGCGTGCGATGAGGTGGGCCGCCTCGTCGAGGAGCGCGTCGAGCGGCGTGCTCCTGTGTGGCCCTCGGATGGACGGGATGGTGCAGTACGAACAGCGGCGGTCGCATCCGTCGGAGATCATGAGGTACGCGCTCGGCGGAGCCTCGGCGCGCAGCGGTGGCGGTGCAGCTGCGGCCGAGGAACCCGTGAGCCTCTCGATGGTCTCCACGAGCGCGCTCTCCTCGGTCACGCTGAGGAACGCATCGACCTCCGGGAGCTCGGGTGCTAGCGCCCCGGAGTAACGGGATGGCAGGCAGCCGGTCACGATGAGACGTCTGCGTGGGGCGGCCGCCTTCCATGAGGCGAGCTCGAGGATCGCGTCGACAGCCTCCTCCACGGCATCGGTGATGAAGGCGCACGTGTTGAGGACCGCGACATCAGCGTCATCGAGCGAGGCGGTGACCTCGTAGGCTGAGGCGAGGACCGAGGCCCTCATGCGGTCGGAGTCCACCTCGTTCTTGGGGCAGCCGAGGGTGATGAACGATACACGCACGACATCCGCAGGAGGCATGGCGGCTCTCTAGCGGTAGTTGGTGTACTGGAGCGGTATGCCGTAATCCTGGGTCTTGAGGAACTGGATGACCGCTTGCAGCTCGTCACGGCTCGGCGAGAAGATGCGCACCTTGTCGCCCTCGATCTGCACGCGCACCTTCCGCTTGAGGTCGCGTACGTCCTTGTTGATGCGACGAGCGATCTCGGGGGCGATCCCGTTGACGATGGTGGCCGTGCAGCGGACGGTGCCGCCGGATGCTGGTTCGACCTTGCCCCACGACAGCGCCTTGAGGTCGATGCCTCTGCGGACGAGCTTCGTGTCGAGAACGTCCTTGACCTGCCGGAAGATGAAGTCGCTCGGTGCGAGGACCGTGATGCGTGCCTCATGACGGTCGAAGCTCACCGAGGACCCGGTATCCTTGAGGTCGTACCGCTGTGCGATCTCCTTGGACGCCTGTGTGACGGCGTTATCGACCTCCTGCAGGTCGACCTGGGAGACGACATCGAAGCTCTGTTCCTTGGCCATGGGGCCTCCTCTCTCGATCGGGCGTCGGGTTCACTCGTCTGGCGCGGTGATGGTCGCCTGCGCGATGCCGTCCGCGCTCGAGAGCGCGACAGGCGTCCCGTCCCTCGTCACGGTAACGACGCTCGGTCTACCCACGCGTACCGTCGCCTCCGAGCTGACGGTCCACGCCTTCTCGGAGGGACCGGTCAGCGTGCCCTCGTAGGCGAGTTCGCCATCGACCGTGACGCGGAGCCACGAGGCACCTCCAGGCGCGACGGCGACGCGAAGGGCGAAGGCCGCACCGGGCGCCGGCCCGGTAGCGGGGACGGATGGGTCCGCGGCGGGCGGGCTCGAGGTGCTCTCCGGAATGATCGCCGGGCCGCTCGGTGCCCCGGTCGCCTCCGCCGCACTGCTCGTCTCCGCAGGTGGCATCGGAGGTACGACCGGCTCGCGTCTGCCGAGGGTCCCGATACCCCACACGACGACACCGAGCACGATGAGTCCAGCTGCGAGCCCTACCCACGCGCGCTTCGGGATGCTGTGGATCTGGTCGCGCAATGGCACGACCGAGCGCTCCGGGAGCGCATCGAGCCGCACCTCCACGTGCGACTGTGCCCCGGTATCCCGCTCGTACTCCTCGATGAACGGCGTCGGATCGAGGCCGAGCGCCTTGGCATAGCTGCGGATGTGACCGCGCATGTAGGCGGGACTCGGAAGCTCCTCGTAGCGACCGTGTTCGAGCGCCTCGAGGACGTGCGGCACGATGCGCGTCTCTGCTGCGATCTCCTGCAGCGTGCGGCCGCGCTTCCGGCGTTCTTCTGCGAGTCTCTCACCGACCGGCATGCGTCTCTCCGGGAGTGGCGTCACGACGCGCCATCAGCTGCGCCATCCTCGCGTTCGAACATCTTGATCGCCTCGAGCTCCTCGACATCCACGAGTACCTCGCGTGGCTTGCTGCCATCAGGGGGGCCGACGATCCCCTTCATCTGGAGCATGTCCATGATGCGACCTGCGCGCGCGTATCCCACCTTGAGACGGCGTTGCAGCAACGACGTCGATCCCATGCCGCTCGTGACGACGATGTCGGCGGCCTCCCACAGGAGGGGGTCCTCCTCGTCGCCGGTATCCACCCCTCCCCCGGTCGAAGCGACCTTGAGGTGGAGTATCTCCTCGTGGTACTCCGGGGCGGCCTGCTGCTTGAGATGCTCGACGACGGCGTTGATCTCGTCCTCGGTGACGAAGGCGCCCTGGATGCGCTTCGGTTTCGGCCAGGCCGGGATCGAGAAGAGCATGTCGCCGAGTCCGACGAGCTTCTCGGCACCGGGCTGGTCGAGGATGACGCGGCTGTCGATGCTGGAGGACACCGCGAAGGCGATTCGATTCGTGATGTTCGTCTTGATGAGACCGGTGATGATGTCGGTCGATGGGCGCTGCGTCGCCACGATGAGGTGGATGCCAGCCGCCCGAGCGAGGGCCGACAGACGGCAGATGGAGTCCTCGACCTCCTTCGCCGCCACGAGCATGAGGTCGGCGAGCTCGTCGATGACGATCACGAGGTATGGCAGCTGCTCGGCGCCCTCGGGGGCCCTCCCCTCGTGGACGAGGGCGTTGTACTGCGCGATGTTGCGCGCCCCGGCCTGTTGGAGGCGCTTGAGACGTGCCTCCATCTCCGACACGGCCCAAGCGAGAGCGGAGGCGGCCTCCTTCGGTTCGGTCACGACGGGCACGTAGAGGTGGGGTATCCCGTTGTACAGGTTGAGCTCGATGCGCTTGGGGTCGATGAGGATGAGGCGAACCTCGGCCGGCGTGGCGCGCATGAGCAGCGACATGATGAGCGCGTTGATGCACACGCTCTTGCCAGTGCCCGTCGCGCCAGCGATGAGCAGGTGCGGCATGGGTGCGAGGTCGGCGGTCACCTGCTCGCCAGCCACGTCCTTGCCGATGCCCAGGAGCAGCGGACTGGGATGTTCGAGCGCAGGTCCGGACAGCACGTCGCCGAGCGTGACCGTCGCGCGTCGCTCGTTCGGGACCTCGATGCCGACGTAGGACGTCCCCGGTATCGGTGCGAGCACACGCACCGTCGGGGCGGCGAGTGCGAGCGCGAGGTCGTCAGCGAGCGAGGTGACCTGCCCGACCTTGACGCCACGGGCGATCTCGACCTCGAACATGGTGACGGTCGGCCCGGGAACCCAGTCGACGACGCGGGCAGGTACGTTGAACGTCGCGAGGGTCTGCTCGATCGTCGTAGCCGTGCCCTTGAGTTCCTTCTCGGACGCCCGATGCGCGCCTGCGGCGAGCTGGCTGCGCTTCAGGAGGTGCATCGGCGGCAGCTCGAACCCTTCGAGTGCGCGTGGCGCGGCTGGCATCGGCGTCGGGACGGTCGGCCGAGCGGCCTCAGGGTCGGGCGACGAGGCGCGTGGCCGCCGCGGTACGAGGGTGCGACCGGTGGCGTCCTCGTCCCCGGCGGGACTGACGTCCGCGAGCGGGAGCGTCTCCGGTTCCTTGCGCCTGCGTCCGGCCTCCTCACGAGGCCCTGGCTGGGGGGTCTCACGCGGCTCGGTGGAACGAGCGACCCAGTCGACGAGCTCGGAGATGCTCATCCCGCCGAAGACGAGCCCGACGAGGGCGAGTGCGGTGAGTGCGACGTACGTGACGGCCTTCCCGAGGAAGCGGACGAGGACCCACGCGAGCGCACCACCGAGGTAGCCACCGTGGGCCATGAGCGTGTCCGCCTGCCAGAAGAGCGCATCAGGCGAACCCACGGCTGCCGTCGCGATGATGGCGAGAAGGATGAGAGCGAGCCCGATGCCGATGCGCGTCTCGTTGACGCGGACGCCCGTGACGAAGAAGCTCGCACCCCACATGAGGATGGCGAACGGGATGATGTAGGCGCCGATGCCCAGGGTGAGCTTGAGGGCGGTCGAGACGACCCTCGGCACGAGCGCGGAGCCATCACCGAGCATCATGATCCCGAGGGCGATGGCGCTCGAGGCCAGGATGATCCCGATGATCTCTTGACGGCTGCCCGGGTCCAGGACGTGCGTCGCGCCCGTCGCCCTCGTGGGACGCGAGGGACGACGTGCGGCCTTCGTGCGGGCGGGTGTCCTCTTCGTGGAGCCCATCACTCACCCCCGGCACATGATGATGCCCACGATGAGCATAGCGGTACCGAGCGTCGCCGTGTATGCCGCGAAGGTCGCGAGCGAGTGTCGCTTCACGATGGCGAGCAGGCCGGCGATCGAGAGGTAAGCGGACAGGCCCGCGATGGTGAAGCCCACCGCTGAGGGGACGAGCCCGGGCAAGCTCGAGCCGCCCGTGAGTACGTCGAGCCCGTCCTTGGCTGAAGCGAGGGCGATGATCGGGATGCCGAGCAGGAACGAGAGCCGCGCCGCTTGATCGCGACCGAGTCCAGCGAACATGCCGCCGGCCATCGTGGACCCGGATCGGGACACGCCGGGGAGCGCTGCGATGCCCTGGAACACGCCGATGCCGACGAGGGCGCGCCAGTGCAGCTCATGAGGGTCCTGCACGAGCGGACCGTGACGACGCAACCGCTCGGCGACGACCATGACGGTGGAGGTGATGAGGAAGCCGGCGCCCACGAACATCGGCGAGCTCGAGATCGCCTCGAGGTACGGTGAGAGCGTGAGTGCGATGAGCGCGCTCACGAACGTCGCCACGAGGATGCCCCATGCGAGCGAGCGCTCCTGTGACGACCGAGGGTCACGCACGATGAGTGCACGTGCGATCGCGACGATGTCGTGCCTGAAGTAGATGAGCATCGCGATGAGCGTGGCTCCATGGAGGAAGACCTCGAAGCTCAGGTCCGGCTCGATACCGAGGAGCATCGATGCGAGCGCCAGGTGACCTGACGACGAGATCGGCAGGAACTCGGTCACGCCTTGGACGAGACCGAGCAGTGCTGCGGTGGCGACGTCCATCACACCTCCATCACGACAGGGATGATCATGGGGCGCATCCGGCTGTGCTCCCAGATGTACGACGAGAGTGAGTCCCTCAGCGCCTTCTTGATGACGCCGTGGTCGGTGACGCCCTCCGTCGAGGTGCGCGCGAGGACCTTGGCGACACGGGCCCTGATGCCCGCCTGCACGTCCGCATCGTCGCCCTGTGAGAGGACGACCCCCCGCATGATGACCTCAGGTTCAGCCGCGATGCGCCCGGTCTGACCATCCACGACGACGACGACGGTGCAGATGCCCTCCGAGGACAGCAGCTGGCGATCCCGCAGGACGACGTGCCCCACGTCGCCGACCGACAGGCCGTCCACGTACAGCACGCCAGCGTCGACGTGCTCCCCAAGGCGGACGCCGTGCTCGTCGAGCTCGAGGCACTGACCGTTCTCGACGACGAAGATGCGCTCCCGTGGGAGGCCGATCGCCTCAGCGATGCGCGCGTGTGCATGGAGGTGACGCGTCTCGCCATGGATGGGCATGAAGGCTCGCGGCTTCGTGAGATTCAACATCAACTTGAGCTCCTCCGCCGCGGCGTGCCCCGACACGTGAACCTGAGCCACACCCTTATGTACGACGTCCGCACCGGCCTTGAAGAGCCGATTCATGACGCGCGAAACGGCCTTCTCGTTGCCGGGCACGGGCGATGCCGAGATGACGACGGTGTCGCCTGCCTCGATCTGGACGGTCCGGTGGTCAGCGTTGGCCATGCGTGCGAGCGCTGAGAGCGGCTCGCCCTGACTCCCCGTTGAGAGCACGACCACCTTCCCGGGAGGCAGGTCCTTCATCTGGAAGGCATCGACGAGGTCATCGTCGTCGATGTGCAGGTAGCCGAGCTCGCGGGCGATGCGGGTGTTGTTCACCATCGAGCGGCCGGTGACGACGACCTTGCGACCACAGGCCACGGCGGCATCGCAGACCTGCTGCAAGCGATGGATGTGCGATGCGAACGAGGCCACGATGATCCGACGGCGTGCGCGGGCGAAGATGTCTGCGAGTGTGGCGCCGACGACGGCCTCACTCGGCGTGTGGCCGGGGGTGTCGGCATTCGTGGAGTCGCCGAGGAGCAGGTCGACGCCAGCCTTCGCAGCGCGCGTGAGCGCGGCGTAATCGGTGAGGCACCCGTCGATGGGGGTCTGGTCGAACTTGAAATCTCCCGTATGCAGGACGTTGCCGACCGGGGTCCGGCAGAACACCGCGACGCCGCCGGGGATGGAGTGGTTCACGGCGATGAAGTCGAAGCCGAACACGCCGAGGCTGACGTGGCCCCCCGGTTTTATCTCCCTGAGCTTGGGCCGCGTGATCCGGAACTCCTCGAGCTTGTTCTTCACGAGACCGAGGGTCAGCCGCGTGCCGAGCACGGGGACGGGCGCCCCGAGGTCACGCAAGAGGTACGGCAGCGCACCCGTATGGTCCTCGTGACCGTGGGTGATGATGATGCCGCGCAGCTTCTCCTTGCGCTTGAGGATGTAGCTGTAGTCGGGAAGGATGAGGTCGACACCGGGCGAGTCGTCGTCGGGGAACATCAGGCCAGCATCGATGACGACCATGTCGTTGCCGTACTCGAGCACGGTCATGTTCTTGCCCACCTCGTCGAGCCCACCCAGGGGCACGACGCGCAGACGATTCTTCTTGCTCGTCATGTGAGCGTTGGGTCACTCCTTCGGATCGATGTTCGTGGTTCCGAGCTGCACCCTCACCGGGTGGTTCAGTCGATCATGCCGAGGTGACGGAGCACGTCGGCGAGCCTTGCGGTCTGCTCGGGCGTCGCTTCGACGAGGGGCAGGCGCACGCCACCTACGGGGAAACCGATGAGCTCGAGGGCGCGCTTGACCATGATCGGGTTGCTGGTGATGAAGAGAGCCTTCATCAGCGGCAGCAGCTCGAGATGGATGCGCAGGGCGCGTGTGTGGTCACCCTCGGCCTGCGCATGGATCATCTCGCGGAAGCGGTCGCTCGCGATGTTGCCGATCGTGGAGATGACGCCTGTCGCCCCGAGCCCCATGAGTGGCAAGGTCAACTCATCGTCACCTGCGAAGACCTCGAAGTCGTCAGGCGTGTTCGCGAGTATCGCAGCGGCTTGCGACAGATCAGCGTTCGCCTGCTTGAGAGCGACGATGTTCTCGACGTCACTCGCGAGACGGATGACCGTCTCCGGTTCCATGTTGACCACGCAGCGGCCCGGGATGTTGTAGAGCACGACAGGCACGTCGATGGCCTCAGCGATCGCACGGAAGTGCCGGTACATGCCTTCCTGCGGCGGCTTGTTGTAGTACGGGACGACGGCCATCACGCCGCTCACGCCGAGGCGTGCGACCTCGGTGGCGAAGGCGACCGAGTCAGCCGTGCAGTTGTCGCCCACGTTGGCGATCACCGGAGCGCGGTCGCCGACCGCCTCGATGACGGCGCGGAAGAGTTCCATCTTCTGGTCGTAGAAGACCGTGGGCGACTCCCCCGTCGTACCGCAGACGACGAGACCGTCAGAGCCCTGGTCGAGGATGCGGATGGCGAGCTCCTGCGCGCGGTCGAGGTCGAGCTCGAGGTCGGGTGTGAACGGCGTGACCATCGCCGTGAGGAGCCGGCCGAAGCGCGGTTGTCTCATCTCGTCTCTCCTACCAGGATGGCGGCGCTTCACGCGTCGCGTGCAGCATCCGTACCCGAGTATTGTGCCACAGACCCGCTCCTGGCGAGATACGGCGGGTGTGGACGCGTATCACGTCAGACCGAAGCCGGCATGGAGAGCCTCGACGGCGCGCTGCGCCGCCGATGCGGGCACGAGCACGGAGATGGTCGTGTGGCTGTCGGCCGTCTGGAGCACGCCGATACCCGCTGCTAAGAGGTGTTCGGCCACGCGTGCCATGACGCCAGGGACGCCGTGCATCCCTGCGCCGATGACGGTCACCTTCGCCAGATCGCCCGTGACGGTGAACGGTAGACCGAGATCGCAAAGGACCTCCTCCGCTCGCTTCGCCGCGTCGGATCCGACGGTGAACAGGAGCGCGCCGTCAGCCGGCGTGAACATGTCGAGCGAGACGCCCGCGTCCGCCATGGCTCGGTAGATCCGCGTCTGGGCGTCCATGTGGGCTTGCGAACCCTCGCCTTGAGGGAGGGTGATACGGAACCGGACCACGCCGGTCGTGTGCGATATGGCGGTCACGACGGAGCGTGGCTGGTACGCTCGGAGATCCACGACACGCGTACCAGGGTGATCGCTGCAAGTGTTGCGCACCGTGAGCGTGAGTCCTGAAGCGAGCGCGAGCTCGGCAGCGGGCGTGTGGACGACGCGCGAGCCATGGCGCGCGAGTTGGAAGAGCTCATCGGCACTGATGACGTCGAGGACGCCGGCTGCCGTGCACGTCCGGGGGTCGGCCGTCATCACCCCGTCCACGTCCGTGAAGACCTCGACGGCCTCGGCTTGGAGCGCCACTCCGAGCGCACACGCGGTGGTATCGCTCCCGCCGCGACCGAGCGTCACGAGGCAGCCTTCCGGAGCCACGCCCTGGAACCCTGCCACGACCGGTGTGACGCCGTCGTCGAGCGCCACCTCGATCGCAGTCGGCCGGACCTCGACGACGGTCGCGTTCCCGTGGTGCCCATCGGTCACGATACCAGCATCGGCCCCCGTGAACGCCCTCGCTGGGATCCCTGCAGCGCGCAACTCATGTGCCACGACGATGGCTGAGATGATCTCACCGAGCGAGGCGAGCAGGTCACGCTCGCAGGGATCCGATGGCAGCCCCGCGATCAAGTCGAGGAGCGTGTCCGTGGCGTATGGCGCGCCTCGACGACCCATGGCCGAGACCACGACGACGCACGAGCGTCCAGCTGCGTGCTTGTCCGCCACGTGGCGCGCGATCGCATCCCGGCCCTCCCGGGTGGCAACGGACGTACCGCCGAACTTGAGGATGACGATGGGGCGTGCCACGTCAGTCGTCCATGAGCGCTTCGAGTCCGACGATGAGACCAGACCGATGGATGACCGACCGAACGGCGAGGATGACTCCTGGCATGAAGCTCGTCCGGTCGATCGAATCGTGCCTGATCGAGAGCGTCTGCCCCTGTCCACCGAAGATGACCTCCTGGTGCGCGACGAGACCTGGGAGGCGCACCGAGTGGACGCGCACGTCGGATGCTGAAGCGCCGCGTGCACCCCTGAGCGTCTCGGTCTCCTCGCCGGGGGTGAGAGGCACCGCCGTCCGTGCCTGGGCGATGAGCTCAGCCGTGCGCAGCGCGGTGCCGGACGGGGCGTCGGCCTTGCGATCGTGGTGGAGCTCGATGATCTCGACGTGTGGCAGGTAGCGGGCAGCCTGTGCCGCGAAGCGCATCATCAGAACCGCACCGATGGCGAAGTTCGGAGCGACGAAGAGGCACACGCCCTCTGGAGCCTCCGCGGCGAGTGTCTCGAGTCGCTCCTTCGGTAGGCCGGTCGTGCCGACGACGCAGTGGACCCCATGCGCGAGCGCGGTTCTGACATTGCCCTCGACGACGGACGGGTGCGTGAAGTCGACGAGCACGTCAGGGTGCGACTCCTCGATGGCGCGCTCGAGATCGTCGGTGATGGTCATCCCCGCGATGGTCTCCGATGCGTGAGCAGGGTCGATGGCAGCGACGACCGCCATGTCCGGTTCGACGCTGACCGCGCCGAGGACCTCACGCCCCATCCGCCCGGCAGCCCCGGTGACTGCGACCCGAATCATCTCGAACACCTCCCTGGAGCGATCTCACACGAGAAGATGATCAGCCATGCTCTCATCCACCGGACCGATCACGGTGATCGTCTCGGGTCGCGAGAACAGCGTGCGAGCCAGATCGTTGACCTCGTCGAGGGTCACCGCATCGACGCGTGCGATGACCTCGTCGGTCGACAGGAGCTCACTTCCGGTGATCTCTGCCTTGCCGAGCCGCGTCATACGGTTGCGCGAGTTCTCGAGCGCGAGCACGAGCTGGCCCTTGATGGACTCCTTCGCGCGATCCAGTTCGTCCGCGGTGATGCCGTCACCCGCGATGGTCCCGGCCTGTCCGCGGATCAAGCGGATGACCTCTACGGTGTTGCCTGGACGCGTACCTGCATACACGGTGAGCTGGCCCGTGTCCGTGTATAGGTTGTGGTACGAGTAGACGGAGTAGGCCATCCCCCGCTTCTCGCGGATCTCCTGGAACAGCCGCGAGGCCATGCCGCCTCCGAGGACCGAGTCGAGGATCGCGAGCACGAAGCGCTGCTCGGAGCGGGCCGGGAGACCCTCGACGCCCCAGCAGATGTGTGCTTGCTCGGTGTCCTTCGGGACCACGTGGATACCGTGCTGCGTGTCGATGGCGCGCGGCGGTCGCGCTGTGCGTGTGCCGCTCCGCAGGGTGAGCGTGCGCGAAACGGCCTCGAGCAAGGCGCCGTGGTCGAGATGTCCCGCGGCAGCGACCACGACGTTGCCGGTCACGTACCGGTCATCCCTGAAGCGCAGCGAACGCTCCCGGTCGAAGGATGCGACCGTCTCCCGCGTCCCCAACACCGGGCGCCCCAGCGGGTGCGATCCCATGAGTTGCTCGACGAACAGGTCGTGGATGGCGTCATCGGGCGCGTCATCGCGACGTGCGATCTCCTCGAGCACGACCTCGCGCTCGCTTCTGATGGCGTCCTCGGCGAGCAGTGAGCGAGCGACCATGTCGGCCAGGACATCGAGTGCGTCGGATGCGTGCGTGTCGAGAACACGCGTGTAGTAGCAGGTGTACTCCTTGCTCGTGAACGCGTTGATCTCCGCCCCGATGCGCTCGAAGTGCTCGGATATCTGCTGCGCGGTGCGCGTCGGTGTGCCCTTGAACATCATGTGCTCGAGGAAGTGAGACATCCCCGCATCGCAGGGAGCCTCGTCTCGACTGCCGACGGCGATCCAGATGCCGACGGAGACGGACCTGATGCCATCGATGGCCTCGGTGATGACCTCGATGCCGTCGGGGGTGTACGAGCGCTCGAAGAGCGTGTCGCGCATGTCCATCAGTGACGACGACGGGGACGACGATCGTGGGGCCGGCCGCGGTCCTCGTCGCGCTGGCTGCGTGGCGCTTCGCTCGTGCCGGAGCCCTCGGGCACGTCGAACTTGTTGACCGCGTCCAGGCTCACCTTGCCGCGGTCATCGATCTCGAGCACGACCACATCGATCTCATCGCCGACGTTGAGGACGTCCTCGACCCGCGCGAGCCGGCCCTTCGCCATCCGGGAGATATGGAGCAGCCCGTCCTTGCCCGGGAGCAGCTCGATGAATGCACCGAACGGCTGGATGGCGACCACGCGACCGTGGTAGCGCTCACCGACCTCGACCTCGCGGACGAGCGCCTTGATGCGCTCGACCGCTTCGAGTCCACCGGCATCGCGCGAGGCGACGTAGATGGTGCCGTCGTCGTTCACGTCGATCTCTGCGCCGGTCGCATCGATGATGCCGCGGATGACCTTGCCGCCCGGTCCGATGACGTCGCGGATCTTGTCCACGGGGATCTTGATCGTCACGACGCGCGGCGCGTACGGCTTGAGGTCCTCCCGCGGCTTATCGATGGCCTCGAGCATCTTGCTGAGGATGAAGGCGCGGCCCTCCTTCGCCTGGAGGAGCGCCTGGCGCAGTATGTCGACGGACAGACCCTTGGCCTTGTTGTCCATCTGCAGCGCCGTGATGCCCTTGGCGGTTCCAGCGACCTTGAAGTCCATGTCGCCGAGGAAGTCCTCGAGCCCCTGGATGTCCGAGAGGACCGCGACGCGGTCGCCCTCCTTGATGAGACCCATCGCGATGCCGGATACGGGCGCCGAGATCGGCACGCCTGCGTCCATGAGAGCGAGCGTGGAGCCGCACACCGAGGCCATGGAGCTCGAG